>Ga0209462_10000002_pt1 | contig 635992 bp, 607 predicted proteins | sample AgamicAsSfrz_FD_187163 | JGI IMG/M metagenome (GOLD analysis project Ga0209462, IMG submission 187163) | Agave microbial communities from Guanajuato, Mexico - As.Sf.rz (SPAdes) (version 2) | ecosystem: Host-associated > Plants > Phyllosphere > Phylloplane/Leaf | place: Guanajuato, Mexico... | reverse complement strand
TACAAAAAACTGATCGCCTCTAACGGCGAAGACTTACGCGATTAAGGAGCTGAGATGGCTATTTTCCCGAAAGATTTTTTGTGGGGCGGCGCGATTGCTGCCAACCAGGCGGAAGGCGCATGGAACGGCGCAAATTTCCAAACGCTACGGCTTTATCTATGTTGACCAGGATGATATGGGCAACGGCACACAGGCGCGCTCGCTAAAGAAAAGCTATCACTGGTACAAAAAACTGATCGCCTCTAACGGCGAAGACTTACGCGATTAAGGAGCTGAGATGGCTATTTTCCCGAAAGATTTTTTGTGGGGCGGCGCGATTGCTGCCAACCAGGCGGAAGGCGCATGGAACGAGGATGGCAAAGGGCCATCGATTGCCGACGTGGTGCGCGGCGGTATCGCTTCCGGTAAACATGATGCGACGATTGACCCAAATCTCTATTACGCCAGCCACGAAGCGATTGATTTCTACCATCGTTACAAAGAAGACATCGCGCTGTTCGCAGAGATGGGTTTCAAATGCTTTCGTACCTCGATTGCCTGGTCGCGCATTTTTCCGCGTGGCGATGAAACTACGCCAAACGAAGCAGGGCTAAAATTTTACGACGATCTGTTTGATGAACTGCTGAAATACGGCATTGAACCGGTGATTACCCTCTCCCACTATGAGACGCCGTTGGCGCTGTATCAGGAGTATGGCGGCTGGAAGAATCGCCAGTTGATTGATTTCTTCAGCCGCTACTGCGAAACGGTATTCCGCCGTTACCAGCGTAAGGTCAAATACTGGATGACCTTCAACGAACTGAACAATATGAACCGTATGCCGTTCGCCACTGGCGCGGTGGATGCCAGCGCCGGTGCGCAGGATATCTGGCAGGCGAATCACCACCAGTTTGTCGCTAACGCACTGGCGAACAAGCTGTGCCACGACATCATTCCCGATGCGCAAATCGGCTGCATGCTGTCGTTGAGCACCGTTTACCCGGCAACCTGCAACCCGGACGATATCTTCTCTACTATGCAGTTACGCCGCCGTTCGCTGTTTTTCTCCGATGTGATGATGCTCGGCCACTATCCGGCGTTTGCGCCGCGTCTGTTCCGCGAACTGGGCGTGGAGCTGACCATTGCCGATGGCGATCTGCAACTGCTGGCCGATTATCCGTCGGATTATCTCGGCTTTAGCTACTACCGCAGTGTATTGCATCAGGCGGGCGGCCAGTTCCGTATTGATACCGGCGGTACTGCCGGGCTGGATAATCCGTTTCTTGAAAAAACCGCCTGGGGCTGGCCGATCGATCCACAAGGTTTCCGTATCGTCTGTAATGAACTGGCGGATCGCTACCGCAAGCCGCTGTTTATTGTCGAAAATGGCTATGGCGGCGTCGATGAGCCGGATGCCAGCGGGCAGATTAACGATCTGGCGCGAATCGATTATGGCCGCCGCCATATTCAGGCAATGGCAGAAGCCATTGACGATGGCTGCGACATTATGGGTTACACCTGGTGGGGACCGATTGATATCGTCAGTGCCGGAACCGGCGAGATGAAAAAGCGCTATGGCTTTATCTATGTCGACAAAGATAACGACGGCAACGGTACGCTGAAGCGCAGCAAAAAACGCAGTTTTGAATGGTATCAGCAAGTTATCGCCAGTCATGGTGAAGTGCTGTAAGGTTGAAGCTCGCATGGTGTTCCCGTGTGGTTGCCAGGCGCCGGATGGCGGCTTCGTCTTATCCGGCCTGAGCTCGCAGGCCAGATAAGCATCAGCGTCATCCGGCAAACCGGCCGCACCGGACATTTTTCTGGCTTAGACAAGGTACCTATGAGCACATGGCATTTGGTTGACCCCGAACTTCGTCCCGCACTGGAATCCTGGACACCCACCACGCTCAACGCCGATGCACTACCCGCCTTACGTGTACAGCGTCAGCAGGCCGCACTGGCGGCTATGCAACTTGATGATGGCTTAGCGCTGGAAATGAGCGAGCGCAATATTGAAGGCATCGACGGCGAACCGCCGGTTCGGGTGCGCATTATCACCCCGGTAACACCACGCGCTAACCGCATGGGGATTTTGCATATCCACGGCGGCGGCCATCTGTTTGGCAGCCCGGAGCAATCCCTGTCGCTGACGCGACCAACAGCAGCACGCCATAACTGCGTGGTGGTGTCAGTGGATTATCGCCTGGCGCCGGAAAACCGCTTTCCGGGTTCGCTGATGGATTGCTACGCCGCGCTGGTATGGATGGCGGAGCACGCGGCGGAACTGGGTATCGATGCAAACAATATCGGCTTGATGGGCGACAGCGCGGGGGCTGGCATTGCCGCCGGGCTGGCGCTGCTGACGCGGGATCGCCACGGGCCTGCGCTGGCATTTCAGAATCTGATGTTCCCGATGCTCGATGACCGCACGGTCACCAACACCGAACTGAACCCGGCGACCGGGGAATTTATCTGGACGCGGGAGAATAACGACTTTGGCTGGCGCGCACTGTTGGGCTGCGAGCCGGGTAGCGAAGAGGTTTCGCCTTATGCCGCTCCGGCACGGGCAAGCGATCTGGCGGGGTTGCCACCGACATGGATTGGCGTCGGCACGCTGGATCTGTTTCTTGATGAGAACATGGCGTGGGCGCAACGGCTGATTCAGGCGGGTGTGGCAGTGGAGATGAATATCTGGCCGGGCGCTTACCACGGCTTTAATTCCGATCCGCAGGCAGAGGTTGCACAGCGGGCGCGGGAAACGCGTCAGGCCTGGCTGGCGCGCGTTAATCGCCGATCGCAAGCCTGATAAAACAACGCCGCCAGTCGGTACATTGCCCGCTGGCGGCGTCGATTGCCGGATAAAGTGTATCCGGCCTGCAAAATGCGTTACTGCGCGGCGCTCGGTTTACGCGGACGGCGACGGCGTGCGCCGTTTCCTGCCGGTTTACCCTGGCCGTCACGCGCAGGCTGGGCGTTACCATCCAGACGGCGTGACCCCCCTTCACTGCGGCGTGGAGCACGCGGTTTTTGCGCTTCACCGTCAGTGCGACGCGGGGAGCGCGGTTTCTGCTCCTCACCCTCATTGCGGCGCGGCGTGGACTGACCACGACCACCGCCGCCCTGCCCGCGACCACCACCCTGACGACCGCCGCCCTGGCCGCGACCATTCTGGATCGGTTCGGCTTTGATGGACGGATCCGGTTCATAGCCTTCGATGGCAATGCGCGGGATCTCTTTTTTCAGCAGACGTTCGATGTCGCGCAGCAGTTTGTGTTCATCAACGCAGACCAGCGACAACGCTTCACCGGTAGCCGCCGCACGCCCGGTACGGCCGATACGGTGGACGTAATCTTCCGGTACGTTCGGCAGCTCGTAGTTCACCACATGCGGCAGCTCTTCGATGTCGAGACCGCGCGCAGCGATATCCGTGGCCACCAGCACGCGAATATCCCCGGATTTGAAATCTGCCAGCGCACGGGTACGCGCGCCCTGGCTTTTGTTACCGTGGATCGCCGCACTGGTGATGCCATCTTTATTCAGTTGTTCCGCCAGATGGTTGGCGCCGTGCTTGGTGCGGGTAAAGACCAGCACCTGCTGCCAGTTACCCTGGCCAATCATCTGCGACAACAGCTCACGCTTACGTTTTTTATCTACAAAATGCACATGCTGAGTCACCTGCTCGGAAGCGGTGTTGCGGCGCGCCACTTCAATTTCCAGCGGGTTGTGCAACAGCTTTTCCGCCAGCGCTTTGATGTCGTCGGAGAAGGTCGCGGAGAACAGCAGGTTCTGACGGCGCTGCGGCAGTTTTGCCAGCACGCGGCGAATATCGTGGATAAAGCCCATATCCAGCATACGGTCGGCTTCATCCAGCACCAGAATTTCCACGCTATCGAGTTTCAGCGCGTTTTGGTGTTCCAGATCCAGCAAACGGCCAGGCGTGGCGATCAGCACATCGACGCCACCGCGCAGTTTCATCATCTGCGGGTTGATGCTGACGCCGCCAAACACCACCAGCGAACGGATGTTCAGATACTGGCTGTAGTCGCGTACGTTTTCACCGATTTGCGCCGCCAGTTCACGGGTTGGCGTCAGGATCAGCGCACGCACCGGGCGGCGGCCTTTCGCGTGCGGCTCTTTTTGCACCAGCAGTTGCAGCAGCGGCAGGGTAAAGCCAGCCGTTTTACCGGTACCGGTCTGGGCGCTGGCCATCAGGTCGCGGCCTTGCAGTACGGCGGGGATCGCCTGCTGCTGAATAGGGGTCGGCTGAACATAACCCTGCTCGGCGACTGCGCGCAGGATTTCCGGATTCAGGCCAAGGGCATCAAATGACATAACAACTCCACACCGCCCCGACCTGTCACAGGTGTAGTTTTCAGGGAGATATAATTTGACTGATGACAAAAACCACAATGTCATGAAGGTGCGGAGTGTATCAGCTTTTGTGATCGAGCGCATAAATATCCGGCCAGGGATCATCCGCAATCTTTTCGCCTGTTGCAGATCACCCTGCCAGCCCCTTCCAGCATCAGTTGAACCGGTTTCCGCTTCATTCGTCACCTTTTCCTTGCCTGGCGCTGGACAAGTTTCGTCCTGAAGCATAAATTTAATCAATCGATTGATTAATTATTTTGCCCCCATGAATACAACCCCAACGACCAGTAAAGGCGAACAGGCCAAACAGCAGTTGATTGCTGCCGCGCTGGCGCAATTCGGTGAATACGGGCTGCATGCTACCACCCGCGATATCGCCGCGCTGGCCGGGCAAAATATTGCGGCGATCACCTATTACTTTGGTTCGAAAGAGGATTTATACCTCGCCTGTGCGCAGTGGATCGCCGACTTTATCAGTAAGAATTTCCACCCGCATGTTCAGGCAGCAGAGGCGTTGTTCGCGCAGCCGGAGCCGAATAAGGCAGAAATACGCGCTCTGATTCATAGCGCCTGCCGCAACATGATCACGCTGCTCACCCACGATGAGACGCTGAACCTGAGCAAATTTATCTCCCGCGAGCAGCTCTCGCCAACGCGGGCGTATCAGCGGGTGCACGATCAGGTCATTGCGCCGATGCACAGCCATCTCACCGCCCTGCTGGCGGCCTATACCGGGCGGGATGCCACGGATACCGAAACCATTATTCATACCCACGCACTGCTCGGTGAAATTCTCGCGTTTCGTCTCGGGCGGGAAACCTTCTTGCTACGTGCGGGCTGGTCGCAGTTTGACGAAGAGAAAACCGCGCAGATTTACCAGGTTATCACCTGCCATATCGATCTCATTTTGCAAGGATTAACGCACAGGAGTCCGGAGTGATGAAAAAACCTCTCGTTACGGTGTTGATTGTGGTGGTCGTTATCGCCGCGCTGGCTGGCGGCTGGATGTGGTATCAGAGCAGACAGGAGCGCGCGCTCACCCTGTACGGTAACGTTGATATTCGCACGGTGAATTTGAGTTTCCGCGTTGGCGGACGGCTCGCTTCGCTAAACGTTGATGAAGGCGATGCGATCCAGGCCGGACAGACGCTCGGTGAGATCGATAAAGCGCCCTACCAGAATGCCTTATTGCAGGCGCAGGCCAATGTCTCCACCGCGCAAGCGAAATACGATCTGGCTACCGCTGGCTACCGTGATGAAGAGATTGCCCAGGCTGTTGCGGCGGTGAATCAGGCGCGGGCCGCCTATGACTACGCGCAAAACTACTATCAGCGTCAGCAAGGGTTATGGAAAAGCCGGGTGATCTCCGCCAACGATCTGGAAAATGCCCGTTCCACACGGGATCAGGCGCAGGCAACGCTGAAATCCGCGCAGGACAAGTTAAGCCAGTACCGCACCGGTAACCGCCCGCAGGAAATTGAACAGGCGAAAGCGGGTCTTGAACAGGCGCAGGCCGCGCTGGCGCAGGCGCAACTGGATCTGCATGACACCACGCTGGTCGCCCCTTCCGCCGGGACAATCCTGACCCGCGCCGTCGAGCCGGGCAGCATGCTCAGCGCAGGCGGCACCGTTTTCACGCTGTCGTTAACCCGTCCGGTATGGGTGCGCGCATATGTTGATGAGATCAACTTGCAGCAGGCGCAGCCAGGGCAGGAAGTACTGCTTTACACCGATGGGCGACCGAATAAGCCGTATCATGGCAAAATCGGCTTTGTCTCGCCTACCGCCGAATTTACGCCCAAAACCGTACAAACCCCGGATCTGCGAACGGATCTGGTGTATCGCCTGCGCATTATCGTTACCGATGCCGACAACTCGCTGCGCCAGGGGATGCCGGTAACCGTGCGTTTTGCGGGCGAGGCGCGTCATGAATGAGGCATCCATCCATTTACGCGGGCTGGTAAAACGCTTTCCGGGCATGGAAAAACCCGCTGTCGCAAAGCTCGATTGCGAGATTCGCGCCGGGTATGTCACCGGGCTGGTCGGCCCGGATGGCGCAGGGAAAACCACACTGATGCGCATTCTTGCCGGGTTGATGAAGCAGGACGAAGGCAGCGTGCAGGTGATGGGTCTGGATCCGCTGCGTCAGGATAGCGAACTACACGCCATGCTCGGTTATATGCCGCAAAAATTCGGGCTGTATGAAGATTTAACGGTAATGGAAAACCTCAATCTGTACGCCGATCTGCGCAGCGTCACCGGCGAGCAGCGCCGTCAGACCTTCGAACGCCTGCTGGAGTTTACCGCCCTCGCCCCGTTTACCGGACGGCTGGCCGGAAAGCTCTCCGGCGGGATGAAGCAGAAACTGGGGCTGGCCTGCACGCTGGTCGGAGAACCGAAAGTGCTGTTGCTGGATGAGCCGGGCGTCGGCGTTGACCCGATTTCCCGCCGCGAACTGTGGCAGATGGTGCATGAACTGGCGGGCGAAGGGATGCTGATCCTCTGGAGCACCTCGTATCTTGATGAAGCGGAGCAGTGCCGCGATGTGCTGCTGATGAACGAAGGCGAATTGCTGTATCAGGGCGAGCCGACCGCGCTGACGCAGCGCATGGCCGGGCGCAGTTTTCTTGTCACCAGCGCGCAGGAGAACAACCGCCGCTTGCTGCGTCTTATTCTGCGTCAGCCGCAGGTCAGCGATGGCATGATCCAAGGGCGCTCGGTGCGCATGATCCTGAAAAAAGAGGCGCACGTCGACGAAATTCGCCACGCCGACAACATGCCACCAGTAGAGATCACGGAAACCGCGCCGCGCTTTGAAGATGCGTTTATCGATCTGCTCGGCGGCGCGGGTGCGTCCGAATCCCCGCTGGGGACAATTCTGCATACGGTGGAAGGCAGCACGGACGAAACGGTGATTGAAGCCCGCTCGCTGACCAAAAAGTTTGGTGATTTCGCCGCTACCGATCATGTCGATTTTGCCGTTAAACGCGGTGAAATCTTCGGCCTGCTGGGGCCGAACGGCGCAGGTAAATCGACCACCTTCAAAATGATGTGCGGTTTGTTGGTGCCTACCGACGGCCAGGCGCTGGTGCTGAATCTCGATCTCAAAGTCAGCTCCGGCAAAGCGCGCCAGCATCTGGGTTATATGGCGCAAAAATTCTCGCTGTACGGCAACCTGACGGTGGAGCAGAACCTGCGCTTTTTCTCCGGCGTCTACGGCCTGCGCGGACGGGCGCAAAACGAAAAGATAACCCGCATGAGCGAGGCGTTCGGGCTGAAAGCCATTGCTCACCATGCGACCGATGAATTGCCGCTGGGCTTTAAGCAGCGCCTGGCGCTGGCCTGCTCGCTGATGCATGAACCGGATATTCTGTTCCTTGATGAACCCACTTCCGGTGTCGATCCACTGACGCGACGGGAGTTCTGGCTGCACATCAACAGCATGGTGGAGAAAGGCGTGACCGTGATGGTCACCACGCACTTTATGGACGAAGCAGAGTATTGCGATCGTATCGGGCTGGTGTATCGCGGAAAGCTTATCGCCAGCGGCACGCCGGATGATTTAAAGGCGCAAAGCGCCGATGCGGATAACCCGGATCCGACAATGGAGCAGGCTTTTATTACGCTTATCCATAACTGGGATAAGGAGCACGGCCATGCATCTTAACACTCTCAGTTGGCGGCGCGTGCGGGCGCTGTGCGTCAAAGAGACGCGGCAGATTGTCCGTGATCCCAGTAGCTGGCTGATTGCCGTCGTCATCCCGCTTTTGTTGCTGTTTATCTTCGGTTACGGCATTAACCTTGATTCCAGCAAGCTACGCATTGGTGTGCTGCTGGAGCAGCAAAGTAAAGAGGCGATGGATTTCACCCATACGCTGACCGGCTCGCCCTATATTGATGCCACGATCAGCGATAATCGCCCGCAGCTTATCCAGATGATGCAGGCCGGGCGTATTCGCGGGCTGGTGGTGGTGCCGACGAATTTCGCCGCGCAGATGGCGCGCGCCAATGAAGTTGCGCCGATTCAGGTGATCACCGATGGCAGCGAACCGAATACCGCCAACTTTGTGCAGGGCTACGTACAGGGGATCTGGCAACTCTGGCAGCAGCAGCGGGCAGAAGATCGCGGACAAACATTTGAACCGTTGATCGATGTGCAAACTCGCTACTGGTTTAACCCGGCCGCCATCAGCCAGCATTTTATTATTCCTGGCGCGGTGACCATCATCATGACGGTGATTGGCGCCATCCTAACCTCGCTGGTGGTGGCGCGCGAATGGGAGCGAGGTACGATGGAAGCCCTGCTTTCAACTGAAGTGACGCGCGCGGAATTGCTGCTGTGCAAGCTGATTCCCTACTATTTTCTCGGCATGCTGGCGATGCTGCTGTGCATGCTGGTGTCGGTGTTTATTCTTGGCGTGCCTTACCGCGGCTCGCTGCTGATTTTATTTCTCATCACCAGCCTGTTTTTGCTCAGCACGTTGGGGATGGGGCTGCTGATTTCCACTATCACACGTAACCAGTTTAATGCCGCGCAGGTCGCGCTGAATGCCGCCTTTCTGCCGTCGATTATGCTATCCGGTTTTATCTTCCAGATTGACAGCATGCCTGCCGTGATCCGCGTGGTGACCTATATCATTCCGGCGCGTTATTTCGTCAGTACGCTGCAAAGCCTGTTTCTGGCGGGCAATATCCCGGTGGTGTTGATGGTTAACGTCCTGTTTTTGATTGCCTCGGCGCTGATGTTTATTGGCCTGACGTGGCTGAAAACCAAACGCAGACTGGATTAAGGAAAACCCATGTTTCACCGTTTACTGACGCTTATCCGCAAAGAGTTACAGTCGTTACTGCGCGAACCGCAAACCCGCGCCATTCTGATCCTGCCGGTGCTGTTGCAGGTGCTGCTGTTCCCCTTTGCCGCTACGCTGGAAGTGACCAACGCCACTATCGCCATCTATAACGAAGATAACGGCAAACATGCGGTTGAGCTGACGCAGCGTTTTGCCCGCGCTAAAGCCTTTACCCATATTCTGCTGCTGAAAAGCCCGCAGGAGATACGCCCGACCATCGATACGCAGAAAGCGTTATTGCTGGTGCGTTTTCCAGCCGATTTTTCCCGCAATCTTGATAGCGGCATCACCGCGCCAATGCAGTTGATCCTCGACGGGCGCAACTCCAACAGCGCGCAAATTGCCGCCAACTATCTGCAACAAATCGTGCAGGATTATCAGCAGGAGCTGCTGAGCGGCCAGCAGAAACCGAATAACAGCGAGCTGGTGATTCGCAACTGGTACAACCCGAATCTTGATTACAAATGGTTTGTGGTGCCGTCGCTGATCGCCATGATCACCACCATCGGCGTGATGATTGTGACCTCGCTGTCGGTGGCGCGTGAACGCGAACAGGGCACGCTGGATCAGCTCCTGGTTTCGCCGCTGTCAACGTGGCAAATTTTTGTCGGCAAAGCCGTGCCAGCGCTGATTGTCGCAACGTTTCAGGCGACGATTGTGCTCTCCGTCGGTATTCTGGCCTATAAAATTCCCTTTGCCGGATCGCTGCTGCTGTTCTATTTCTCAATGCTGATTTATGGCTTGTCGCTGGTGGGTTTCGGCCTGCTGATTTCGTCGCTTTGCGCCACACAGCAGCAGGCATTTATTGGCGTGTTTGTCTTTATGATGCCCGCGATCCTGCTGTCGGGCTATGTATCACCGGTGGAGAACATGCCGGTCTGGTTGCAGGATTTGACCTGGGCCAACCCTATCCGGCACTTTACCGATATTACCAAGGAGATTTATCTGAAGGATGCCAGCTTAACGATTGTCTGGCAGAGTTTATGGCCGCTGGTGGTGATTGCGGCCATCACCGGTTCAGCGGCGTATGCGCTGTTTCGCAGAAATATTGCCTAACTTGCGCTCTTTGGTCAGCAGCGATACCACCGCCGGACCGGCAAGAATAGCCAGCCCGGCAGCGGCCAGAATAAAGTGGTTAGGCAACACGCGGGAAAGCAGCCAGATAACGATCAGCGACGCGCCGAAATACCAGGTGGTAGTCAACTCTTCCAGCACATCGCCGATGCCGCGCCAGCGTGCATCGTGGTGGCGCTGGAGAAACAGCATCAGCAGCACGGACACACCGTAAAGTACGCACAGGCTCAGACCGACGCGCACCAGAGAACCGCTCATCCAGCCCATCACCAGCAGCGCGACTATCAGCATATGCAACATAATCTGCCAGCAACTCAGGCCTGTTACATCACGAATGTGCTGTTGCCACTTCATGGCCTCTCTCCTGAAGAATTTTTGTCTTTCTGAAGAGTACGCGGATTTACGGAAAATTCCGTAACCCCGCCACAATTTGTGACAGGGACTACAATTTATTTTCATGAGGAGAGTGACGCTGGCAGGAGAATTATGACCCAACACGCGCGACATTTTTCATTGAAAGTGCTCACCATCAATACCCACAAAGGCTTTACCGCGTTTAACCGGCGCTTTATTTTGCCTGAGCTGCGTGACGCGGTACGGACCGTCAGCGCGGATATCGTCTGCCTGCAAGAAGTGATGGGCGCCCACGAAGTGCATCCACTGCATGTGGAGAACTGGCCGGACACCACCCACTATGAATTTCTTGCTGATACCATGTGGAGCGATTACGCCTACGGACGTAACGCGGTTTATCCCGAAGGGCATCACGGAAATGCGGTGCTTTCCCGCTATCCGATCGAACACTTTGAAAATCGTGATGTTTCGGTTGATGGCAGCGAAAAACGCGGCCTGCTCTACTGCCGCATTACGCCACCGGATCTCGGCCATTCATTACATGTCATTTGCGTTCATCTTGGTCTGCGGGAAACCCATCGCCAGGCGCAGCTCACTATGCTGGCAGAGTGGGTAAATGCGCTGCCCGAGGGCGAACCCGTGGTGGTGGCGGGCGACTTTAATGACTGGCGGCAAAAAGCCAATCACCCGCTGAAGACGCAGGCCGGGCTGGAGGAGATTTTCACCCGCGCTCACGGCCGCCCTGCCCGTACTTTCCCGGTCGCGTTGCCATTGTTGAGGCTCGATCGGATCTATGTGAAAAACGCCAATGCCAGCGCGCCGACCGCGCTGCCGCTGCGTAACTGGCGACACCTTTCCGATCACGCCCCACTGAGCGCGGAGATCCACCTATGAAATGCACCTGGCGGGAAGGCAACCGTATTCAGTTGCTGGAAAACGGCGACAACTACTATCCGGCGCTGTATGACGCCATCGATCATGCGCAGCAACGCGTCATTCTGGAAACCTTTATCTGGTTTGAGGATAACGTTGGCCGCCAGTTGCAGCAGGTGCTGCTACGGGCTGCCCGTCGCGGCATCAACATCGAAGTGCTGCTGGATGGTTACGGCTCGCCGGATTTAAGCGAACCGTTTGTCAACGAGCTAACCACCGCTGGCGTGGTATTCCGCTATTACGATCCGCGCCCGCGCCTGCTCGGTATGCGCACCAATCTCTTCCGCCGCATGCACCGTAAAATTGTGGTGATCGATAACACTGTGGCTTTCGTTGGCGGCATTAACTACTCAGCAGAACATCTCACCAGCTATGGCCCGGAAGCCAAGCAGGATTACGCCGTGCGCGTCGAAGGGCCGATTGTGGAAGATATTCTGCAATTTGAGCTGGAGAATCTGCCGGATAACGCGCCGGCAAAACGCTGGTGGCAGCGCCGACGCCATCGCCCGGAAGAGAACCGTACGCCCGGTGAAGCGCAGGCGCTGTTTATCTGGCGCGATAATAACGATCATCGCGACGATATTGAACGCCATTATCTGAAGATGCTGGCCAACGCCCGCCGCGAAGTGATTATTGCCAACGCCTACTTCTTCCCCGGTTATCGCCTGCTGCACGCCATGCGCAACGCTGCCCGGCGCGGTGTCTCGGTGAAGCTGATTGTGCAGGGCGAGCCGGATATGCCGATTGTCAAAGTCGGCGCGGAGCTGTTGTACAACTATCTGCTGAAAGGCGGCGTTCAGGTGTATGAATATCGCCGCCGCCCGCTGCACGGCAAAGTGGCATTGATGGACGATCACTGGGCAACGGTCGGTTCCAGCAATCTCGATCCACTCAGTTTGTCGCTGAATCTGGAGGCTAACCTGATTATCCATGATCGTGAATTTAACCAGACGCTACGCGACAATTTGCAGGCCATTATTCGCGAGGACTGCGTACGGGTGGACGAATCAATGGCGCCGAAGCGCACCTGGTGGAACCTCGGTAAGAGCATTGTAGTGTTCCACTTCTTACGCCATTTTCCGGCCATGGCCGGCTGGCTTCCTGCGCATACGCCGCAACTGGCCCAGGTGAAACCGCCCGTCCAGCCGGAAATCGAGACCCAGGATCGCGCGGAAACAGAACATTCGGGGGTGAAACCCTGATGAAGAAATCCCATCCTCGCTGGCGGCTGGCGAAAAAGATCCTGACGGTGCTGTTTTTTATCGCCGTGGCCGTGCTGCTGGTGCTCTACGCGCAGAAGGTCAACTGGGACGATGTCTGGCAAGTTATTCGCGACTACAACCGCACCGCGTTGCTTAGCGCCGTCGCGCTGGTGATTGTCAGCTATGTACTGTACGGGTTTTATGATCTGCTCGGCCGCGCTTACTGTGGGCATAAACTGGCGAAACGCCAGGTGATGCTGGTGTCGTTTATCTGTTATGCCTTTAACCTGACGCTCAGTACCTGGGTTGGCGGTATCGGCATGCGCTACCGGCTCTATTCACGCCTTGGGTTGCCAGGCAGCACGATCACGCGGATTTTTTCACTCAGTATAACTACCAACTGGCTGGGCTACATCTTACTGGGCGGTGTGATCTTTACCTTTGGCGTGGTGCAGATCCCGGCGCACTGGTATATCGATGAACACACACTGCGCATTGTGGGTGTGGTGTTGCTGCTGGTGATTATCGGCTATTTGTGGTGCTGCGCTTTCGCTAAGCGCCGTCATCTGACGGTGAAAGGCCATAAACTGGTGCTGCCTTCATGGAAATTCGCCGTCGCCCAGTTAGTGATCTCCAGCGCCAACTGGATAGCGATGGGTGCGATTATCTGGCTGCTGCTGGGCATGAAAGCGGATTTCTTTTTTGTGCTCGGCGTTCTGCTGGTAAGCAGTATTGCCGGAGTAATTGTGCATATTCCGGCGGGTATCGGCGTGCTGGAAGCGGTATTTATCGCTCTGCTGGCGGGTGAACATGTAGCGCAGGGAACCATTATCGCGGCCCTGCTCGCTTATCGCGTGCTTTACTATTTTCTGCCGCTGCTGCTGGCGCTGATCGGTTATCTGGCGCTGGAGAGCCGGGCGAAGAAACTGCGGGAGAAAAATGAACGCGCGATGGAGAAAGTGAGCTGATTGATGAGATGGTGGCTCGCGGGATGAGCAAAACGTAGCGCCATCAGGCGATTTGCCTGATGGCGACTGTCAAATCAACGGCGGTTGCCGAAAATGCGCAACAGCATCAGGAACAGGTTGATAAAGTCGAGATACAGCGTCAGTGCGCCGAGGATGGAATACTTACGCAGCAGCGAAGCATCACGCGTATCGATCTGCTCGCCAATGTTTTTTAGCTTCTGCGTGTCATACGCCGTCAGGCCAACAAAAATCACCACGCCGATATAGGTCACCGCCCACATCAGCGCTTCACTTTTCAGCCAGAAATTCACCAGCGAAGCAAGCACAATGCCAATCAGCCCCATAAACAGCATGTTGCCGAAACCGCTGAGATCCCGTTTGGTGGTGTAACCGTACAGGCTCATCGCGCCAAACATACCGGCGGTTACCACAAAGGTCGCGGCAATAGATTGCGCGGTGTAAACCAGCAAAATACTGGAGAGCGTTAGCCCGGTCAGCGCGGAATAGAGCATAAATAGCGTGGTCGCCATGCCCGCACTCAAACGCTGGATCAAGCCGGAAAGTACAAATACCAGCGCCAGCTGCGCGATAATCAGCCCAAAAAAGGTTATCCGGCTGGAGAAGACAAATGACATTACCGCTTCACTGTTGGCCGCATACCAGGCGACAAAAGCGGTGAGCAGCAGGCCACAGGTCATCCAGCCATAGACCTGCGCCATATAGGTCTGAAGCCCGGTGCGGCTCTGCTGGACGATAGAATCAGAACGAGGATAACGGTCCATAGTCACTCCTGATAGATGGGATTACATTACTAAGGTTAACACATCCCGGTTCAATGAATTACCAACGCTGTGCAGCCTGCTTATCGCTGTCGCGGGCTTCAACCCAGCGATCGCCATCCGCGGTGGCTTCACGCTTCCAGAACGGCGCGCGGGTTTTCAGGTAATCCATAATAAATTGCCCGGCATCAAAGGCGCTGCTGCGATGGGCGCTGGCGACGCCGACAAACACGATTTCATCGCCCGGCCAGAGTTCTCCGACGCGGTGATAAACCGTTACGCGACCAAGCGGCCAGCGGCCGCGCGCCTCTTCGACGATTGAAGCCAGCGACTTTTCAGTCATGCCCGGATAGTGCTCCAGCGTTAATGCGCTGACGCTGTCGCCGAGATTGTGGTTGCGCACTTTGCCGGTAAAGGTCACCACAGCGCCATCTTCATCATTCGCCGCCAGCCAGTTGTACTCTTCGCCAACGTTAAATGCCGCGCGCTCGACACAAATTCGCGTTTCGCTCATTTCAGCCTCCGGTGACCGGCGGGAAAAACGCCACTTCATCACCGCTGCTTAATGGGTGATCGAAGCTGACCAGCGTCTGGTTCACCGCCGCCAGCAGCTTGCCCTCTTCGAGCGCCAGCGCCCAGCGATCGCTCTTTGTCGCCAGATGCTGGCGCAGCGCTTCAACGGACGGGAAAACTGTCTCAGAGACCAGGCTGTCGCAGCCGATCAGTTCGCGTACCTGCGCAAAGAAAAGAACATTAATCATCGTGTTGCACCTTAAAATCCCCCGATTTACCGCCGCTTTTTTCCAGCAGACGCACCGGGCCAATCACCATATCTTTCTGCACGGCTTTACACATATCGTAGATAGTCAGCGCGGCAACCGAAGCCGCCGTCAGCGCTTCCATTTCGACGCCGGTTTTACCGCTCAGACGGCAGACCGCTTCGATGCGCACACGGTTGTGCTCCGGCTGCGCCTGCAACTGGACTTCCACTTTGCTCAGCAGTAACGGGTGGCACAGCGGGATTAGCTCCCAGGTGCGTTTCGCCGCCTGAATGCCCGCAATACGCGCGGTGGCAAACACGTCGCCTTTGTGGTGGCTGCCTTCGACAATCATCGCCAGCGTGCGGGCCTGCATAGTGACAAACGCTTCTGCGCGCGCTTCACGAACGGTTTCGGCCTTGGCGGAAACATCCACCATATGCGCTTCACCCTCGGCATTAATATGGGTCAGTTGTGACATAGCTTACTTCTTAAGATGAGGATGGAAATTACACGGACGCGTGCGCGCATCAAGCTGCGGCGCAATGATATTTTCCCAGGCGGTGCGACAGGCTTTTGTCGAACCAGGCATGGCGAAAATCAGCGTCCTGTTGGCGATACCAGCTACCGCGCGGGACTGCAATGTCGCGGTGCCGATCTCTTCGAAAGAGAGCATGCGGAACACTTCGCCAAACCCCTCAACTTCGCGATCGAACAGCGGCAGCAGCGCTTCCGGTGCCTGATCGCCTTCGGTCAGACCCGTGCCGCCGGTGATCAGCACCACCTGCACGTCGTCGCTGGCGATCCACGCGGAGACCTGCGCACGGATCGCGTAGCGGTTCTCTTTGACAATCGCTTTCGCCACCAGCTGATGACCGGCATCGTGCGCGGCGTCGCGCAGCCAGTGACCGGAGGTATCATCCTCTTCACCACGACGGTTTGACACCGTCAAAATAGCAAGCCTGAGCGGAATAAATTCAGCGCTGACCTGGCTCATCTCATTCTCCTTGCGGCTTAGCCGCCAATGTATGAAAGGTTTTGCGTAATGCCCGTGTTGCCATCATGCAGGAAGTGCGTCTGCTTTTTATGCGTCAGCGCAACCGCAATGCGTTGCTCCAGCATCGTTTGCTGCGCATCGTCCTGCATCAGGTCACGCAGATTCACACCGCCATCGCCGAACAGGCATAAATGCAGTTTGCCCGTGGAGGAGACGCGCAGGCGGTTGCAACTGGCGCAGAAATCTTTTTCATACGGCATGATAAGACCGATTTCACCGACGTAGTCCGGGTGGCAGAACACCTGCGCCGGACCGTCGCTGCGCTGGCGCAACTGGTGGATCCAGCCGCGTTTGAGCAGCGCGTCGCGCAGCACCATGCCGGAGATGTGATGATTGCGGAACAGCTCGCTGCCCTCGCCGGTCTCCATCAGTTCGATAAAGCGCAGCTGGATGGGACGCGATTTGATCCACGCCAGAAAGGTATCGAGCTGGTGATGATTCACATCGCGCATCAGCACGGTGTTCACTTTGACTTTGGCGAAACCGGCAGCAAACGCGGCGTCGATGCCGTCCATCACCTGACGGAATTTATCCTGCCCGGTAATCGCATGAAACTGGCGGGCATCGAGGCTGTCGACGCTGACATTGATGGCGGTAAGCCCGGCATCGCGCCACAGCGCAACGTCGCGCGCCAGCCGATAGCCGTTGGTTGTCACCGCGATCTGGCGAATAGCGGCGTTTTCATGGACGGCGGCGATGATGTCGGGGAAATCCCGGCGCAGTGATGGTTCTCCGCCCGTCAGGCGCACTTTTTCGGTGCCCATGGCACTGAAAGCGCGCGTGACACGGCGAATTTCATCGACGCTGAGAAAGCCATTGTTGTTGACGCCGCCCGGCTTGTAACCGTCAGGCAGGCAGTAGGTGCAACGAAAGTTGCACACATCCGTGATCGACAAACGCAAGTAATAAAACTTACGCGCGAACGCATCAGTAAGTTGTGAGGGCATGTACACCTTTCCAAATACGGGAGATGCAGTCATTTCTTCCTGCACCCTGGCAGCGAAAACCGTTGCCGGTTTTGCTACGGCCAAATCGTCATATTTCACGGTTAACCGGAAACGTAGACGAAGAGGCTAGAGTGTATGTTTTGTCAGTAACGCTAAAATTGCTTATGACGATAGTAGCGCGGGAGAATCCTTTTCGCCATCATGAATATCGCTATATATATTTATATATAGCGCCATGATCGCGCACTTTCGCAACAGAGTACGAGAAAATCGCGTTTTTGCATTGATATGTGTCATTTTCCACTCAGCGAGGCATCGTCTTTTGGTGGTATTTAGGCTAACGTAGCGCGGTAAATCTTACTAAGGAATCACTATGCGTAATCGCACACTGGCAGATCTGGATCGTGTTGTCGCACTCGGCGGCGGGCATGGTCTGGGGCGTGTGATGTCTTCGCTTGCGTCGCTGGGATCGCGTCTCACCGGCATTGTAACCACTACCGATAATGGTGGTTCTACCGGGCGAATTCGCCGCTCAGAAGGCGGCATTGCCTGGGGCGATATGCGCAACTGTTTGAACCAATTAATCACCGAGCCGAGCGTCGCCTCGGCGATGTTTGAGTACCGTTTTAGCGGCAATGGTGAACTTTCCGGGCATAACCTCGGAAATCTGATGTTAAAAGCACTGGATCACCTGAGCGTGCGGCCTTTAGAGGCCATCAATTTAATTCGTAATTTATTAAAAGTGGATGCCTTTTTAATTCCCATGTCGGAACAGCCTGTCGATTTAATGGCCACCGACAGTGAAGGGCATCAGGTGTATGGTGAAGTGAATATCGACCAGCTTCATGCGCCGATTCAGGAATTAATGCTGTTTCCCAGGGTATCCGCCACCCGGGAAGCCATACAGGCGATTGCCGAAGCGGATTTGATTCTCATCGGTCCCGGCAGCTTTTACACCAGTCTGCTGCCGCTGTTGCTGCTGGAAGAGTTAGCTCAGGCGCTGCGCCGCACGCCCGCGCCAGTTGTGTTTATCAGCAATCTGGGGAAAGAGCTCAGCCCCGCCGCGGCCAGCCTGTCGCTCGCCGATAAACTGGCCATCATGGAACAATATGTCGGCAGAAAGATTATCGATGCCGTGGTGGTCGGGCCGAAAGTGAATGTCAGCGCCGTCACTGAAAGATTAATTATTCAGGAAGTACTGGAAGCTGGCGATATTCCCTATCGCCACGATCGTCATCTGCTGCGCGCCGCGCTGGAAAAGGCGGTACAGCAACTGGGTTAACTTTTCGGCGGCTTTTTTACTCGCCGCTGCATTAATTAATTTCTTAAGGTTGTCTTAAAAAACGCCTGTCAGCATAGCGCTACTTTCCTTTGCAGGACCCGAGAATACGTATGCTTCACCTTCGTCGGCCGGCGTTAAGCCGTCTTCAGTTTATTATTCTGTTCGCACTCTATATTGCGCTGGCGCTGAATATCGTTTTCTATCACCAGGCTTTTACGCTATTACCGGTAAACTCGCTGCGTAACTGGCTGGTGTTTCTGTCTATGCCAGTGGTGGCGTTCAGCGTGATCAATATCGTGCTGTCACTGGCGTCATTCTTCTTTCTTGAACGCCCCGTTATCACAGTATTTGTGCTGGTCAGCGCGGCAGCGCAATATTTTATTTCGACCTTTGGCATCGTCATTGACCGCTCGATGATCACCAATATTCTCGACACCACGCCAGCGGAAAGTTTCGCCCTGATGTCGACAAAAATGGTGCTGACGATTTTACTGACTGCCATTGTGCCGGTACTCATTGCCTGGTTTATTAAAATTAAACCGGCACAATCCGCGCTGCGCAGCATCGCGTATCGTGCGGTCAGTATCGTTATTTCTGCGCTGCTTATCGTGCTGGTGGCGCTGCTGTTTTATAAAGATTACGCCTCGCTGTTCCGCAATAATAAAGAGCTGGTGAAATCTCTCAGCCCGTCCAACTCCATTGTGGCGTCTCTGTCCTGGTATTCCCATAATCGCATGGATAATTTGCCGCTGGTGCGTATTGGCGAAGATGCTCAGCAACGCCCGGAAATGAAAAATGGTCCGCGTAAGAACCTGACCATACTGGTCGTGGGTGAAACGTCCCGCGCGGCGAATTTCTCGCTTGGTGGTTATGAACGCGAAACTAACCCGCTGTTAAAACAGGATAATGTTATTTACTTTCCGAACGCGACATCCTGCGGCACCGCCACCGCTGTCTCGGTCCCGTGCATGTTTTCGGGGATGACGCGGGAGCATTACGACGATCAGCTTGCCCACCATCAGGAAGGGCTGCTGGATATTATCCAACGCGCCGGTATTCAGGTTTTATGGAATGAAAATGACGGCGGTTGTAAAGGCGCCTGCGATCGCGTGCCTCACCAGGATGTGACGCAGTTAAACCTGCCGGAATATTGCATTAAGGGCGAATGCCAGGATGAGATCTTATTCCACGATCTCGCCAGCTATATCGACAAATTACAGGGCGACGGCATTATCGTTTTGCATACCATTGGTAGCCACGGACCGACTTATTACAACCGCTATCCGGCGCAGTTCCGCAAATTTACGCCAACCTGTGATACCAACGAAATTCAGGGCTGCTCACAGCAACAACTGGTAAATACCTACGACAATACCATTTTGTATATCGACTATATTGTTGATAAAGCGATTAAATTATTGCAATCCAAACAGGACAGATTTTCCACCAGCCTGGTTTATCTCTCCGATCATGGTGAATCATTGGGTGAAAATGGCGTCTATTTGCACGGTCTGCCTTATTCCATCGCACCGGAAACACAAAAACATATTCCGATGCTGATCTGGTTGTCCGATGACTATCAGAAACGCTACAGCGTGAATAACCAGTGCCTGCAAAAAAATGCGCGGGAGAAGGCGGTTTCGCAGGACAACCTCTTCCCGACAATGTTGGGTATACTGGGGGTCAGCACGAAAGAGTACCGTGCTGAAGACGATATTTTAACGTCGTGCCGGGAGCAGGCGAAATGAAGATTCTGGTGGTTGAAGACGATGCCCTGCTGTTGCAGGGGTTGATTCTGGCGATGCAAAGCGAAGGATATGCCTGCGATGGCGTATCCACCGCGCACGAAGCGGTGTTGTGCCTGGCGAATGGCCACTACAGCCTGATCGTGCTCGATCTTGGTCTGCCCGATGAAGACGGATTACATCTGCTCACCCGTTTGCGGCGCGAAAAATATACCCAGCCAGTGCTGATTCTCACCGCCCGCGATACGCTGGAAGATCGCGTCGCCGGGCTGGATACCGGCGCAGACGATTACCTGGTCAAACCCTTCGCGCTGGATGAACTGAATGCCCGTATCCGCGCGCTGCTGCGCCGTCATCATAATCAGGGCGAAAACGAAATCACCCACGGTAATCTGACGCTGAATGTCACCCGCCGCCAGGCGTGGCTGGACAACCAGTTGCTGGATCTGACGCCGAAAGAGTACGCCCTGCTTTCGCGCCTGATGCTGAAAGCCGACAGCCCGGTGCACCGGGAAATTCTCTATAACGATATCTACAACTGGGACAACGAGCCCTCGACCAATACGCTGGAAGTCCATATTCATAATCTGCGCGACAAAATCGGCAAGTCGCGCATTCGTACCGTCCGCGGGTTTGGCTACATGCTGGTTCAGCCGCAACACCGGGAGTAATCAATGGCGTTTTTCAATTTCAGCCACTGGAGCATGCGCCGCCGTCTGCTGCTGACCATCGGCGGGATTCTGGTGTTTTGCCAGTTGGTCAGTGTGTTCTGGCTGTGGCATGAAAGTGAAGAGCAAATCCAGTTACTGGTGCAGGCCGCGCTCCACAACCATAACAACCGTAAACATATTGAACATGAAGTCCGCGAGGCGGTCGCCAGCCTGCTGGTGCCAAGCCTGCTGATTATCGGGCTGGCGTTGCTGCTTTGTATGCAGGCGGTCAAAGCCATTACCCGCCCGCTGCTGGAGTTGCAGGAAGAGCTTAATAAACGTACGCCGAACAACCTGCAACCGATTACGTTAAACAACAGCGTCAGCGAAGTGGAAGCTGTTACGACATCGATTAACGACCTCGTCTCACGGCTGACGCTCACGCTGGATCGTGAGCGATTATTTACAGCGGATGTGGCGCATGAGCTACGCACGCCGCTGGCCGGGCTACGGCTGCACCTGGAGCTGATGGCAAAAACCAACGGCATCAACGTCGAGCCGTTGGTACAGCGGCTCGAACAGATGACGGAAAACATTGCGCAGTTGCTGCTGCTTGCCCGCGTCGGGCAGTCTTTTTCGGCAGGCAGTTATCAGCAGGTACGGCTGATGGCCGACGTAGTAGCGCCCATTCGCAGCGAGCTGGAAGCCATGCTCGCCGGGCGTAAGCAAACGCTGGCGGTGCCGGAAATTGACGCCGATATTGCCGTCTCCGGCGATGCCACGCTGTTAAGGTTGCTGGTGAGAAATCTGGTGGAGAACGCGTACCGCTACAGCCCGGAAGGTTCGGTCATTACGATACGCATCGAACCGGCTGCTACGCCAGTGCTGGCCGTGGAGGATGAAGGTCCGGGCATTGATGAGAGCCGCAGCGGAGAACTGAGCAAAGCGTTTGTCCGCATGGACAGCCGTTACGGCGGAACCGGGCTGGGGTTAAGCATCGTGTCGCGCATCGCACAGCTTCATGACGCACAGTTCTTTTTGCACAACCGCCTTACGCAATCCGGTGTACGGGCGTGGATTAAATTTCTTCCGGCCGCCCGCCATTTACCATCAGTAGCTCAGCACCCACAGATGAGCGAAACCGATCACTAATGCCAGTGCGAAGGCGACGGCTAAAAATTCACGAACGTTAAACTGCTGCATGACACTGCCCTCCAGAATAGTGGGGGCAGTGTGTCAGGAGTAGGTTAAGCAAACATTAAGATGCGACAATAAACAGTTCACGTAGCTGGTGCAATTGATCGCGTACCTGCGCCGCCTCTTCGAATTCCAGATTCTGCGCATGCTGCATCATCAGCCCTTCCAGCTCGTGGATTTTCTGTTGCAGCGCTTTCGGCGTCAGCGCCAGTTCTGCCGCTTCCACCTGCGCCGGGGTGCGGGTTTTGCCACGCCCTTTCGCACGCGTTTTCGCCAGCCCTTCGCCCATCGCCAGAATATCCACCACCTTCTTGTTCAGGCCCTGCGGCGTTATGCCGTGCTCAACGTTATAAGCGTGCTGTTTTTCGCGGCGGCGTTCGGTTTCACCGATTGCTTTCGCCATCGATGGCGTGATCTTATCGCCGTACAGAATCGCTTTCCCGTTGATGTTACGCGCTGCGCGGCCAATGGTCTGAATCAGTGAACGCTCCGAACGCAGGAAGCCCTCTTTGTCCGCATCCAGAATCGCCACCAGCGACACTTCCGGCATATCCAGCCCTTCGCGCAGCAGGTTGATGCCCACCAGCACATCAAACTCGCCGAGACGCAGGTCGCGGATAATTTCCATACGTTCAACCGTATCAATATCAGAGTGCAGATAACGCACCCGTTCACCGTGCTCTTCCAGATATTCGGTGAGATCTTCCGCCATACGCTTGGTCAATGTCGTCACCAGCACGCGCTCATTAATGGCCGCGCGGATGCGGATTTCCGACAGCAGATCGTCAACCTGCGTAGCGACCGGGCGCACTTCGATGATGGGATCCAGCAAACCTGTCGGACGTACCACCTGGTCAATCACTTCATCGCCGGATTTCTCCAGCTCGTAATTGCCCGGCGTCGCCGAAACATAGATAGACTGCGGCGCCAGCGCTTCAAACTCTTCAAATTTCAGCGGACGGTTGTCCAGCGCCGACGGCAGACGGAAACCGTACTCCACCAGTGTCTCTTTACGCGCCCGGTCGCCACGGAACATCCCTCCGATTTGCGGGATGGTGACGTGGGATTCGTCGATCACTAACAGGCCATCGGCTGGCAGGTAATCAAACAGCGTTGGCGGCGGCTCGCCAGGGCCGCGCCCGGAGAGATAGCGCGAGTAGTTTTCGATGCCGGAGCAGTAGCCCAGCTCGTTCATCATCTCCAGATCGAACTGCGTGCGCTGGCTGAGACGCTGCTCTTCCAGCAGCTTATTGTTCGCCAGCAGCGTTTTACGCCGTTCTGCCAGCTCATCTTTAATCTCTTCCATCGCCTGCACGATACGCTCGCGCGGCGTCACGTAGTGCGTTTTCGGGTAAATGGTAAAGCGCTGAACCGTCGATTCCACATGCCCGGTGAGCGGGTCAAACAGCGACAGACGCTCTACTTCTTCGTCGAACAACTCGACGCGCAGCGCCAGGTCATCCGATTCCGCCGGGAAGATATCAATCACTTCCCCACGCACGCGAAACGTCCCGCGCTGGAAGGCCTGATCGTTGCGGGTGTACTGAAGTTCTGCCAGACGACGCAGAATCGAACGCTGGTCGATAATCATGCCGTTGGTCAGATGGAGCATCATCTTCAGGTAGAGATCCGGATCGCCCAGACCATAGATGGCCGAAACGGACGCCACGACCACCACATCACGGCGTTCCAGCAGCGCCTTCGTTGCTGACAGGCGCATCTGCTCGATATGCTCGTTCACCGAGGCATCTTTTTCGATAAAGGTGTCTGAGCTGGGCACATAGGCTTCCGGCTGGTAGTAGTCATAGTAGGAGACGAAATACTCCACCGCGTTTTCCGGGAAGAACTCCTTCATTTCGCCATACAACTGCGCCGCCAGCGTTTTGTTCGGCGCCAGCACCATCGTAGGGCGTTGCAGATCGGCAATGACATTGGCGATGGTAAAGGTCTTACCCGAGCCGGTAACCCCCAGCAGCGTCTGGTGCGCGAGGCCGTCTTCCAGACCTTCCTTAAGCCGACGAATCGCCTCAGGCTGGTCGCCGGAGGGACGAAAAGCAGAATTCAGTTTGAACGGTTTACTCATGAACGGCTACCTGGTGAAGGAATGAGCGAGCAGGTAACATATTTTACTCACCCTGTTCACTTTTGCCAATAAATAATACTGGATGAAAAAACAGTAGCAGGTTAGCTGATTTGGTCTACCCGCAATAAAGAAATGCGTTTTCGCGTTAAATTTCCCCCCCGACAAGATAAAACACCACACCCGCAGGGTTATCCCCAGGAATCTTCACTTTTTAACAATTGTCAAGCCGCACCTTGAAAGTTTTGTGGCAGCCAGTGACACTTTTCTTACAACCATTGATTTTATATAACCAATTGATAAATAAAAATTAATTCAAAAAGCCGGGTTTCGCACCAATTCAGACGGAAGCCGCGTCCGCTCTCGCTTGCCGCACGTTTTCTAACTCTAATACACAAGGTTATCCACAGGAATAGTGGATAACTGCCGCCAGCCCGTATACCTCGCCAGCCGACAAATTCCCAACAAGACCCAACAACTCTTCGTTAAAAAATTTTTATCATTTCTTTTTGCTCATTATCAGCTAAACAAAGACGTCATCCTCATGAGAGACCAATCACAAATTGTCGCTTTGCTGCACCACAACCCAACACTGGTAGCACTGGCAAAGTGCAGGATATTTACCTGCGTTCTCTCTTTCCCGCGTGTTAAACGGCAGTTTTATCATCCGCATCCGAAAAAAAAGCCTTTTTTCGCTTCTGGCAAGCCTTTTGCAATACGGAATGGTCACCAGAGCCGTAAGAAGGAGCGGACAATGTTGAGCTTACGCGCAGTAAACCAGTACTACGGTAATCAGCATACGTTATGGAATGTTGATCTTGATTTAACCCCGGGCGTATGTAATTCGATCATCGGCATGCCAGGAATGGGGAAAACAACACTCATAAATTGCATTTCCGGTTATTTACCCATTGAGAGCGGCAGCATGATTTGGCAGGAAGCAGGCGCACCACCGTGCGATCTGCTGAATATTCAGGCAGAGCACCGCAGCGCAATGGGAATTGGCTATGTGCCGCAGGACCGGCGCATCTTTTCGCAATTGACCGTGGAGGAGAACCTGCATATTGCCATGCGTGCAGTCGGCGAGCCGGGAAGCGTCATGGGGCGCGATATTTACGACCTGTTCCCTGAGCTGTATACGCTGCGTCCGGTACGTGGCGCAGAGCTGTCAGAGGATAACCAGCAACAACTGGCGATGGCGCGGGCGCTGGTCACCCGCCCGCGATTGCTCCTGCTTGATGAGCCGACGCGCGGGCTGGGCCAGGCGTTTATCCATAAACTGGGTAACCTGATCGTACGGCTGAACCAGGAATTCGGCATGACCATTTTACTGGCCGAGCAGCATCTCTCATTCATTCGCCGGGTAGCCGACCGTTTTTGTCTGTTGCACCGGGGACGCAACGTCGCGCAGGGAGATGTCAGACAACTGGATGATCAGATGCTGTCACACTGGATGACACGGGAGTCAGTACGCTGAGATCGAGAAAATGGCCTGTTTTTTCTTTTTCGGGCGCGTGGGCAAACCAGGGGATTTCACCAATCAGTGGAGCCTGCATCACGCGCCGCAGCGTCGCCATATACTCCCGGTGACGCGCGCCTGGCGCCACCACATCGTTAGCAATCCAGCCCGCCAGCCTTAATCCTGCCTGGCGAACCGCTTGCGCTGTCAGCATGGCGTGGTTGATACAGCCCAATTTCACGCCCACCACCAGAATCACCGGCAACTGCTCCTGAATAACCCAGTCGGCATAGGTGAACGTTTCTGAAAGCGGCGTAAACCAGCCGCCCGCCCCTTCCACCAGCAGCCACTCTGCTTGCGTTTCCAGCGTGCGTAACCCGGCAGACATCACAGCGGCGTCAATCGGTTCGCCCAGATCGGCACTGACAATATGCGGCGAGGTCGGTTCCGCGAAGGTGTAAGGGTTCACGGTTTTATAATCCAGCGGCAAACTACTATGCTGCTGCAACGCCAGCGCGTCGCTATTACGCAGCCCCTGCGCCGTCATTTCACTACCAGATGCAACCGGTTTATACCCTGCACTGCGCAAACCGCGCAGGTTTGCCGCCTGTAGCAGTGCGCAACTGGCGACGGTTTTCCCCACTTCGGTATCCGTGCCGGTGACAAAATAGCGTTCAATCACGCGTGATAACTCCCCAAAAAAGATGATACGTCAGGGGACATTTCCCCTGCTGCTGCGGCCAGGCGAGTTGCAGACGTTGCAGTTTGCCCCGCGTCAGCCCCTGCTGCCTGCCGTCGTGTAAATGTGTCGCGCCAATGCCTTTCAGCGACCGCAGCGCGCGGGCGGCGTCATCAAAGTGCAAGGTGATGCTCTCGACACCGCTGCGTAACGACCAGCCCGCTAAAGCCTGTTCGATTGACGGAAGGGATAAAAAGCGATTGGCATGCGGCTGATCGTCCACCGCCCGCCAGGCTTGATTCAATTCTGGCAACGAAGCTTCCACCAGTGTGGTAAATGCCACAAGACCGCCGGGTTGCGTCACGCGACAGAGTTCGCTGATGGCCTGGCGTAAGTCATCACACCACTGCACGGCGAGGTTGCTCCACACCAGTGAGAACTGTGCATCCACCAGAGGCAGCGCTTCGATATCCCCCAGCAGATAACGAGCAGCGCTTTGCTGTCGACGCGCTTCATCCAGCATAGTGGCCGAGAGATCCAGTGCCGTCACATTACTGCCCAGCCCGCGCCAGTAACGGCTTATGGTGCCAGGGCCGCAACCAGCATCAAGAACGTTTGCCGGGGTGATTTCGCCCAGTTGTTTCAGCAGCAGATCGGCACTTAGCCGCTGCAATGCGTCGTGGTGAGCGTAACTTTGCGCCGCACGGCCAAATGCGGCGGCAACGGCGCGTTTATTCACCGCCATATAACGCCTCCAGCAGACTATCAATATCTTCCGCCAGGTGAGCCGCCGTCAGCGTCAGGCGCAGGCGCGCAGTGCCCGGCGGTACGGTCGGCGGACGAATCGCTGTCACCCAGCAACCCTGCTGACGCAGACGCTCCGCCAGACGCAGGGCGCGCGCGTTATCACCGACGATGAGCGGCTGAATCGCGCTCTCTGAATCTGCCAGCGTCATCGGCAGTTGCGCCGCGCCGTGGCGAAAACGTGCGATCAGCGCCGCCAGCATTGCCCGGCGTTGCTCGCCCTCATCACTGCGGATCACCCGCAATGCCGCGCTGAGCGCCATTGCCTGCGCAGGTGGCATTGCGGTGCTGTAAATCAGATGACGGGCGAATTGCAGCAAATAGTCGGCAACCGTTTCGCTGCACAGCACTGCCGCGCCGCTGACGCCGAAGCCTTTGCCAAAGGTAACAATCAATATCTCAGGTTTGATGCCATGCAGATGGCAACTGCCGCGCCCCTGCTCACCCACCACGCCGGTGCCGTGCGCGTCGTCAACCATCAGCCACGCCTGCGCTTCACGTGCCGCCTGGGCGATTTCCGCCAGCGGCGCGCTGTCGCCATCCATACTGAAAATGCCTTCGGTGACCATCAGTTGCTGGCCGTCAATGGGCTTTGCCAGTAGCGTTCGCATCTGCGCCACATCGTTGTGCGCAAAACGCCGCAACTGCGCCGGACTGTGGCTGGCCGCTTCCAGCAACGACGCGTGGCTCAGCTTGTCGGCAACAATGCGATCCTCTTTACCGGTCAGTGCGGCGATCGTCGCCTGATTGGCGGAAAAGCCAGAGATAAACAGCAGCGCGCGCGGGTATCCCAGCCATTCGGCCAGCTCGCTTTCCAGCGCCTGATGCGCCACGGTGTGGCCGCTGACGTGCCCCGAACCGCCGCTGCCCACGCCATAGCGTTCCGCGCCCTGCTGCCAGGCACGCACCACTGCCGGATGCTGGCTTAAGCCGAGGTAATCATTGCTGGAGAAGTTACAAAAACGCCGCTCACCGACCGTCAGCCAGCGTCCTGCGCCTTGTGCCACAGTCTGTCGCGAGCGCAGGGCATCTGCCGCGCGGCGTTCGCTCAACGCGGCATCAATACGCTGTTGCCAGCTCATAGCGCTGCCGCGTTGTAGAATTGCTCCGTATCGGCGTGCAGCAGTTGCTGCTCAATCTGCTGTTGCTGTTCGTTATCGCCATTCAGCACTTCTGTCTGCTGCGGGTTCAGCCCCAGTTTGCGGAACAGTTGCAGATCTTTATCCTCTTCCGGGTTCGGCGTGGTCAGCAGTTTACAGCCGTAGAAAATGGAGTTCGCCCCGGCCATAAAACACATTGCCTGGGTCTGTTCGTTCATTTGTTCGCGACCGGCAGAAAGGCGCACATGGGAAGTGGGCATCATAATGCGGGCAATGGCGATGGTGCGGATAAAATCGAAGGCATCGACATCGTCATTATCGGCCAGCGGCGTACCTTTGACCTTCACCAGCATGTTAATCGGCACGCTTTCCGGCGGCGTGGGCAGATTCGCCAGTTGCAGCAGCAGACCGGCGCGATCTTTCACCGTTTCCCCCAGCCCGACAATGCCGCCCGAGCAGACTTTGATCCCGGCTTCGCGCACTTTATCCAGCGTGTCGAGGCGCTCCTGGTAGGTGCGGGTGGTGATGATATTGCCGTAAAACTCCGGCGAGGTGTCGAGGTTGTGGTTGTAGTAATCCAGCCCGGCGCTGGCAAGGCGCTGCGCCTGGTTTTCATTCAGCGTGCCAAGCGTCATACAGGCTTCCATCCCCATCGCTTTGACCCCTTCAACCATTTTTTCAAGGTACGGCATGTCGCGATCGTGCGGGTTTTTCCAGGCTGCGCCCATACAAAAACGCGTTGATCCGGCGAGTTTCGCCTGTCGCGCCGATTCCAGCACCTGCTCCACTTCCATCAGCCGCTCGGATTCCAGCCCGGTTTTGTAGCGCGCGCTCTGCGGGCAATATTTGCAATCTTCCGGGCAGGCGCCGGTCTTGATCGACAGCAGCGTACTGACCTGAACCTGGCGCGGATCAAAGTGCTGGCGGTGAACCTGCTGCGCTTCAAACAGCAGTTCAAGGAATGGTTTTTCAAACAGGGCGGTAACTTGCGACATTGTCCAGCGTGCGTGGTGAGCCATCGGGCGTCTCCAAAGGGTGTTGTTAATTTTTGATTCGGTGTAGACTTGTAAACCTAAAACTTTTTAATTTGGTTTACAAGTCGATTATGACCGCAGACGATTTCGCTTTTGACCAGCGCCATATCTGGCACCCGTATACGTCAATGACCTCTCCCCTGCCGGTTTACCCGGTGCAATCCGCGCAAGGCTGCGAGGTTCAACTCAGCAGCGGCGAGCGGCTGGTTGACGGCATGTCCTCCTGGTGGGCGGCGATTCATGGCTATGGTCATCCGGCGCTGAATGCGGCGATGAAAGCGCAGATTGATGCGGTTTCGCATGTGATGTTCGGCGGCATAACGCATCAACCGGCGATCGACCTCTGTCGCAAGCTGGTCGCGATGACGCCCGAAGCGCTGGAGTGTGTGTTCCTGGCAGATTCCGGCTCGGTGGCCGTGGAAGTGGCGATGAAGATGGCGTTGCAATACTGGCAGGCAAAAGGCGAAGCGCGACAGCGTTTTCTTACCTTCCGCAACGGCTACCACGGCGATACCTTTGGTGCAATGTCGGTCTGCGATCCGGACAACTCCATGCACAGCTTGTGGAAGGGCTATCTGCCGGAGAACCTGTTTGCGCCTGCGCCGCAAAGCCGCTTCGACGGTGAATGGGACGAGCTTGATATGGTGGCGTTTGCCCGGCTGATGGCGGCGCATCGCCATGAGATCGCGGCCGTGATCCTCGAGCCCATCGTGCAGGGCGCGGGCGGCATGCGCATGTATCACCCGGAGTGGCTGAAACGCATACGCAAGATGTGCGATCGTGAAGGCATTTTGCTGATTGCTGACGAAATTGCCACTGGCTTTGGCCGCACAGGCAAACTGTTTGCCTGTGAACATGCGGGCATCGCGCCGGACATTCTGTGCCTCGGCAAAGCGCTGACCGGCGGCACGATGACGCTCTCCGCCACCCTGACCACGCGCCAGGTCGCCGAAACCATCAGCAACGGCGAAGCGGGCTGCTTTATGCACGGCCCGACATTTATGGGCAACCCGCTGGCCTGCGCGGCAGCCGCCGCCAGCCTGACGCTACTTGAGAGCGGCGAATGGCGCAAGCAGGTTGCGACCATTGAAGCCCAGCTCAAAGAAGAACTGGCGCCTGCGGCGCAAGCCGCCACGGTGGCAGACGTTCGCGTGCTCGGCGCAATTGGCGTGGTGGAGACCCGCTCACCGGTAAATATGGCGGCGCTACAGCGTTTCTTCGTTGAACAAGGGGTGTGGATCCGGCCCTTTGGCAAGCTCATCTATCTAATGCCGCCGTATATCATTACGCCAGAGCAGTTGTCGCGACTGACCGGCGCGGTGAATCACGCCGTTGCACGCAGCGATCTGTTCGCATAGGCTACACTTCAGCCTGAACGAACAGAGGAGCCCGTAATGAAGCTTATCAGTCACGATTTACGCGACGGCGAAAAACTGCCGCATCGCCATGTGTTTAACGGCATGGGCTACGATGGCGACAACCTCTCCCCGCATCTGGCATGGGACGATGTCCCTGCCGGAACCAAAAGTTTTGTCGTCACCTGCTATGACCCGGATGCGCCGACCGGCTCCGGCTGGTGGCACTGGATTATCGCCAACCTGCCTGCCGATACGCGCGTTCTGCCGCAGGGCGCCGGTTCCGGCGTCGCTGAATTGCCGGAAGGCGCGATTCAGACGCGCACCGATTTCGGTAAAGCCGGTTACGGTGGCGCTGCGCCGCCGAAAGGCGAAACCCATCGCTACATTTTTACCGTTTACGCCCTCGATGTGGACCATCTGGAGGTGGATGAAAATGCCAGCGGTGCGATGGTCGGTTTTAATGTCCATTTTCATAAACTCGCCAGCGCCAGCATTACGGCGATGTTCAGCTAATTCATGTGCGCGCAACGTAGTGCATCCGGCGACTGGGTGGATTTTCGCCGCGAGCAGGAAACCGGCATTGAGAGTGTCAGCGCTCACTTCACCGGGCACGCCTACGATCCGCACGACCATGACGAAGTGCTGGTGGGCGTGACCCAGCAAGGCGTGCAGCGTTTTAACTGCCACCGCGAGTTGCATACCAGCCGCCCCGGCCGCGCGATTTTGATTGAGCCGGGCGCGGTGCATGACGGACATGCGCCGGACGAAAATGGCTTCACCTATGTGATGCTTTACCTGCCGCAACAGTGGGTCACCACCATGCTGCAACAGCGCGGACACAGAGACGTATCGCAAATCGAAGCGGCCTTTCGTAACCCCCTGACCGATGACAACATGCTGATCCACGCCATTCAGCAGGCATTTTTTGCCATTCATCATCATGAAGGCCGTCTCGCCCGCGATCAGAGTCTGGATCATCTCATGAAGCTGCTCACCCGCCATATTGATGGCAAAACCGCCCTGCCGCCGGATGAAACCGTGCTGCGTATGCAGCAGGTGAAAGAGATGCTGCATGACCACATGGCGGACGATATCGGGCTGGACGCGCTTTCGGCGCACTGCGGTATTGACCGTTTTCGCCTGAGCAGACAATTTCAGAAAGCCTTTGGCCAGACGCCGCACGCGTATCTGGTGCGCCTGCGCTTGCGCACTGCCAGAGCCTTGCTGGCGCACGGGCTGGAGCCAGCGCAGGTGGCGGCGCAGGTGGGTTTTGCCGATCAAAGCCACCTTGGCCGGTGGTTCCAGCGCGCGTATCGCCTCTCTCCCGCCGCCTTCCAGCGCCAGTGCACAAACGTTCTATCCCGCTGAATGCGCTTCTCCGAAGATGGGCTTTTTACGACAGACGGAGAAGAAAAACGCATGTTTGATACCAAAGTTGCCCTTGTGGTACGTGACGATCTGGAAAGCTGGCAACGGTTGAATGTGGTGGCGTTTCTCGCTACCGGCGTGGTCTCTGCTGCGCCGGAGGTGCTGGGTGAACCCTATGTGGATGCCGCCGGGCGCCGCTACGAGCGCATTGCCGGGCAGCCGATGCTGATTTTCGCCGGTACGCTGGCCGATTTGCAGCGTACCCACCGCAAAGGGCTGGAGCGGGAAGTGACGGTTGTGCCGTATGTGGAAGCGATGTTCTCTACCGGCAATGATGACGCTAACCGCGCCGTGTTTCAGCTGGAAGATGCGGATGCGATGAACCTGGTCGGCATTGCCCTGCGCGGGCCGAAAAAAGCCGTCGATAAAGTAATCAAAGGTCTCTCCCTGCATCCTTAATTTCCCTTCCCGCCGACGTCTTTGTGCGGCGGGAATTCCCCCATCCGCCAAATAGCGGTCAATTTCGCTCACTTACCGGTGACTTTTTTTGATTTTGGCTTCCCGTTTCGCTCAACTTAGTATAAAAAAGCAGGCTTTGACGTAACCCTTTCAACTTTGCATAGTCTGGAGCACGCTTTGAACACATCATCGGTTTCCCGTCTGGCGCTGGCGCTCGCTTTTGGCGTGACACTGACCGCCTGTAGCTCAACCCCGCCAGCTGAACGTCCCTCTGAACAGAAAGCACCGGGCACGACCTCGCGCCCAATCCTCAGCGCGGGCGAAGCGAAAAACTTCGTGGCGGATCGCTACTTCACCTCGCTGACGCCGGACGGCGCGGTATGGAAACCGGTGTCGATTCGTCTGCCGGAAAAAGCGGACTTCGTGGTTGGCCCGGCTGGTACTCCAGGCGTAACGCACACCACTATTCAGGCTGCGGTAGACGCGGCAATCAACAAGCATGCCAGCGATCGTCAATATATCGCAGTGATGCCTGGCGAGTATGAAGGCACGGTGTATGTCCCTGCAGCTTCCGGCAGCGTGACCATTTACGGTACCGGCGAGAAAGCGCTGGACGTAAAAATCGGTATGGCGATTGACTCTGAAATCGACCCGAACAGCTGGCGTCGTCTGGTCAATCCATCAGGCAAATATATGCCGGGTAAACCTGCCTGGTACATGTTCGATAACTGCCAGAGCAAACGCGCTGCAACGGTCGGTGTAATGTGTTCTGCGGTTTTCTGGTCACAGAACAACGGCCTGCAATTGCAGAACCTGACCATTGAGAACACGCTGGGCGACAGTGTTGATGCGGGCAACCACCAGGCGGTAGCGCTGCGCAGCGACGGCGATAAAGTGCAGATCAACAACGTCAACATTCTGGGTCGCCAGAATACCTTCTTTGTCACCAACAGCAGCGTGGACAACACCCTGCGTAGCGATCGCCAGACCCGTACGCTGGTGACCAACAGCTACCTCGAAGGGGATGTGGACATCGTTTCTGGTCGCGGCGCGGTGGTGTTTGATAACACCGATTTCCGCGTAGTGAACTCCCGCACGCAGAAAGAAGGCTACGTCTTTGCCCCGGCGACGCTCTCTAACCTGTACTACGGCTTCCTCGCCGTGAACAGCCGCTTTACCGGCAACGGCGTGGCGCAGCTCGGCCGTTCACTGGATGTTGATGGCAACACCAACGGTCAGGTCGTTATCCGCGACAGCGTGATTAATGAAGGCTTTAACGTCGCTAAACCGTGGGCTGATGCTGCGGTTTCTGGCCGTGCATACGCAGGCAATGTCGGTGCGGTGGATGATAAAGGCAATGTACAGCGCGAGCTGAACAACCCGCAGTTCAACCGCATGTGGGAGTTTAACAACCGCGGCGTGGGCAGCCAGGTTGTCGCTGAGCCGAAAAAGTAATTCAGCAGTAATAAAAAACCTCGCCACGGCGAGGTTTTTTTATGGCTGACGTTCGGTATCAGAAGGCGTTAACTACCACCCACATCGGCCCCTGGCCTACCGCATAGCGCGCTTTCTCGGTCAGCAACCCCTGCTCGCCGGTGATTTCATACAGCGCGATGTGATGCGATTTCTGCCCGGCCGCGATCAGATACTTACCGCTTTTATCGATGTTGAAACCGCGCGGTTGTGTCTCCGTCGGCTGGAAACCTTCCAGCGACAGCACGCTGCCATCTTCCGAGACACTGAAAACCGTCAGCAGGCTGGCGGTACGATCGCAGGTATAGAGGTGGCGACCATCCGGCGTGATATGAATATCTGCTGCCCAGCGGGTATCGGTAAAATCTGGCGGCATGATATCCAGCGTCTGTACGCACTCGATTTTGCCGTGCACATCGCTCAACTGCCAGACATCAACGGAGCTGTTCAGCTCATTCACGCAATAGCCGAAACGCGCGTTCGGATGGAACACCATATGGCGCGGACCTGCGCCTTCCACGGTGGTCACTTCTGCCGGGTTTTGCGCCGTCAGATTGCCGTCATCCGCCAGCGTGAACAGGCAGATGCGATCCTGCTTCAGCGCCGGAACCCACAACGTACGGTTGTCCGGAGAGATGTTCGCCGAGTGGCACCCTTCCAGCCCTTCCACCACATCCACGATCTCCGTCGGAATTCCGTCTTCCAGGCGCGTCACGCTGACGCTGCCTGCATTGTAAGAGGCGCTGAACAGGAAGCGGCCGCCGTGATCGGTGGAAATATGCGTCGGGCTGCCCGGCAACGGCGCTTCCGCCGTAAACGTCAGCGCACCGTCGTCAGGGGCGATACGGTAAGCGATAACGCGAAATTCAGGGCGAACGCCCACGTAGAGGTAACGTTTATCCGGGCTGACCACCATCGGCTGAACCTGACCCGGCACATCAACGACCTGAACCAGCGTCAGGGTGCCTTCAGAATTCAAACGCCAGACATGGATTTGCTGACTTTCCGGACTGGCGGTATAAACGGTTTGTTTCATGAACACTCCTTTCCTCTAATTCTTATTTGCGTTAAGTAACCAGGATAGCCTTTTTTCTGGCTTGATGCTGATTTTCTGCGCCAGATTTTGCGCATCCGGCGACGCGGTGTACCATGCCCGGACGCAAAAATTTCAACATCGACCACGGAATACGTTATGACTTCGCGAGTTATTGCTCTGGATTTAGACGGTACGCTACTGACACCGAAAAAAACGCTTCTGCCCTCATCTATTGAAGCGTTGACCCGCGCAAAAGCGGCAGGACATCAACTCCTCATCGTCACCGGTCGGCATCATGTTGCCATCCACCCTTTTTATCAGGCACTGGCGCTGGATACACCTGCAATTTGTTGTAATGGCACTTATTTGTATGATTATCATGCAAAAAAAGTACTCTCTGCCGATCCACTGCCGGTGCCGCAAGCGCAACAACTGATTACTCAGCTTAACGAGCATAACATTCATGGTCTGATGTATGTCGATAACGCCATGCTGTACGAGAAACCCACCGGCCATGTGCTGCGCACCAACAACTGGGCGCAATCGCTGCCGCCAGAGCAACGCCCGGTTTTCCAGCAGGTAGCATCGCTGAACACTGCGGCGCAGGAAGTGGAAGCCATCTGGAAGTTCGCGCTCACCGATGAAGATACGCAAAAGCTGAAGGATTTCGCCCACCATATCGAGCAGACGCTGGGGCTGGAATGTGAATGGTCGTGGCACGATCAGGTCGATATCGCCCGCGCCGGAAACAGCAAAGGTAAACGCCTGGCTGAATGGGTGGCATCACAAGGTTTGTCGATGCAGAACGTAGTGGCGTTTGGCGATAATTATAACGATATCAGCATGCTGGAAGCGGCAGGCGTGGGTGTGGCGATGGGTAATGCCGACGATGCAGTCAAAGCGCACGCCGATGTGGTGATTGGCGACAATACCGTCGACAGCATTGCCAGCTTTATCTACAAAGAGCTGCTGTGATCGACCCGTTACCGTCCGGGCTGTTGAAAATGTGCTTCGGCCTGACAGCTCAGCGCATTGTCTTGCAGGCGATCAGGGAAGTTTCGCCCCGGGATGAATGGCGACAGTGAACCCCTGATTGCGCCAGTGCGTCAGTTGCTGCAACTGACTGGGCGTCAGCGGTTTTCCTGTCCAGACGAAAAGCTGCTGGCCGGGGAAGAACTCCGGGTGTGGGGAATCGAGCGGCTCGGCAAGCACATGAATGCGCCAGCCCTGCTGAGAAAGCCGCCAGGCTTCCAGCCACAAACGGGTACGATCGTGATTGTCCCAGGCCACCAGCAGCGCCTCTTTCGCCGCCTGCGAACGCGCCTGCGCGATAGCCGCGGCGGCATATTCAATCAGCACACCATCCAGCAAACTGAGCATAACGCGCGCGGTATTGGGATCGAGGCTCATGCGCTGCCTGACCGGCATGACAATATCCTCAATAAACTGCTCTGCGGAGTATTGCTGCGCCAGCGTGGTCAGCATCGCCTGCAAACGGGCAGGATTGACCTGCCGTAGCGTGGACATCATCTCTTCCTGAACCGATGTCCATCCGGCCTGGCCTGCCAGCTTGTTCTCATCGAGCAACGCTTTCACTTTACTGACGGACACACCGCTCTCGATCCAGCGTTTGATCTCTTCAATACGCTGAATGTCGGACTCATCAAATTGACGGTGCCCGCCTTCGCTGCGCTGTGGCCTTAACAAACCATAACGACGTTGCCATGCACGCAGTGTGACCGGGTTAATGCCGCATCGCTCGGCAACCTCGCCAATGCTGTAAAATGCCATGGACTTCCTCTACTGGTAACGCCGGTTTACTCGGTTGCAAGACTAATTAACTCTGCCAGCTTGTACAAATATTTTTGTACAACTTTATGATGGTAGATCTTCTCTTTTCTCAGGCCAGGCCACTGCCGGGATCCCCGACAGCGAAGGCGGCGCGAACAAATAGCCCTGAAAATGGGTAATGCCCGCTGACTCCAGCCACATCCACTCTTCTGCGGTTTCGATGCCAACGGCGGTAACGGCGATTTCAAGCGCGGTACAACAGCGGATAATCGCCTGAACAATGGCCTGCCGTGAGCCGCTTTTGTGTACGTCCTGAATCAACGCGCGGTTGATTTTGATCCGGTCCGGCTGAAACTGCGCCAGCAGCAGCAATCCGGCAAACCCGGCGCCAAAGTGCTCAATCGCCACGCGGATGCCCGCGCCTTTTAATAGCTTCACCGCCTGAGTAAATTCGTCCAGGTGCGAAAGAATTTCACTTTCTGTAAATTCAACGACAATCTGCTCCGGCACCAGTCCGTTGGCGCGAATTTCCCGCAGGAAAAACTCCACCGCATTGGGGACCTTTACCAGCGTCATTGGCAGGAGATTCACCGAGAGAGTTTGTGCGCCCAGGCGCAAGGCGGCCGCCAGCGCAAACGCCACTTTCTTACTGTGCAAATCTGCCGCATAGATATCTTCTCCCGCAAGACCATCAAACCAGGCCTGCGGCGAGCCGCCTTCCGGCGTTCGCAGCAGCGCTTCCAGCGACACGATTTGCCGGGCAAACGGATCGACTACCGGCTGGAATGCAAAACGGCATTCGGCAAGGCTATCGAGCGCCATTGCCGGCAGCGCAACCGCCTGTTCATCCGCAATGAATTCCCACATATCGCCCGGCGGGATCTCAAAGTAATTCTCTTTTTCACTGTCCTCGACAAAGGTCTGGAAAAATTGCAGCGCGCGATCGCCGTAGATCAGTTGATAACGCGATGTGCCTCTGTCGAATACCGCCTGCAACACCGCTTCCCGGCGATGATCGCGTAAATCAAACAGCTCCATTCCGGTCTTACCGAACCGACGCGCAGGAGCATAATCACGCAGTAACTCAACCAGATTGTAATGACGGTTGTCTGCACAAATATCCTGATAGATGGCGGCGACGCCCTCTTCAGGCCCCTCCAGTAACTGGAAAAAATGAGTGCCGTTAAACAACAAAATCCCCGTAACGCCTGCCTGACCATTCTTGATATTCGCGGCGACGACCATCTCTTTAAGCACTTCATAAGAGACATGTTCATGCAAATGGCTACGGTAAATGATGGTGGTGAGCATAAAGGCTCCGGGGCGAAATGAAAGAACAGCAACCTTAGCAGATGCTTTCAGGGGCGTCTTGCATTGATTTTCCTTGGTTTATCGCCGGATGGGATAATGGATCAATATCAGACTTATCCGAGGACAGGTTGTACAACGTCTGTTTTTTCCTGAATTTTCAGAAATTTATTAACGCAATAAAACAACGAATTAGTGAGTGTTTCTATAGGACGCTAATAATTTTGTACAATTTTAATATACATTTTTGCCATGTTTGTATAACTTTAATTGTACTTATTTAACTGACAATTTCCTGAGGAGTGACAAATGCAACAGAACGGTTATCTTCCGAACACAGCAGCTGCCGTTACCCGTTATTTCAACAAAGCGACGCTACCGACCCAACAAGTGACACTCGGGAAAATTGCGGTAGAAATCCTCAGTGAAGGGCGTAATCTCAATCGTAAAGCCATTTGTACCAAACTGCTCAGCCGCCTCGAACAGGCATCCAGCCCGGAGGAGGAGAGCCACTATCATGCGTTGATTGGTATGCTGTTTGACCGCTAAGGCTCTGCTTAAACAGCAAAAATTATCTGGTATTTGAGTCAATTCTCGCGGGTCACGTAGCATTCTGCGAATGTTTCCACGGGAGAATGGGCTTCAGGCCGTCTTTGCAGATCCGCAATGGGCGGCAACCCGAGATGCAGTTATGAACAGTAGTGAAATTGAGCAACTAACCGATGAACTTATTGGCGTGGCGGTTCTGTCACTCCTTAAGGACAATTCGCCCATTAGCACTCAGGCACTGATTAACCGGCTGAGGTCAATGGAGCGAAACGAAACCGATATTGAGCGGCGTAGCATGCTGGGGCGTATTATTGCCGAAATCATCAGCAATAACGTTTCCTCGTTACGCTCCGCCACGGGTAGTGAAGCATTCTGGGACAAGGAAAACAGAAGTAACGTTTTCCCTCTGTTTGGCGAAAAATCGCCAGGCAACAACAAAAAACACTGAGGCCGCTCAGTCATGTTCAATCACAACAGGATCCACCCGATGAGCCAGGCTATGCAAGACCCATCATATGGTTACGAAAATCTGCCCGATGCTTCTCTTGCTGAATACTTCCGCAGCGGCGGCAATTTGTTATCAGAGGAATCGGCAATACTCGGTGCCGCCATTCGTCGTATTTCTGCCGCAGAGCAAAGGATCACGCACAAGGCGCTGATTCTTGAATTGATTAAGATGATCGAAACAACAAAAGACGTGGTCACAAGCGATGTTATCCGCAATACGCTGGAGATCGTTGTCCACCACACCACGGATGATCTCTGAGGCTCATCACCGCCAGCCACTTTCGCCACGACGGGGAGCTCTGCTCCCCTTCTTTATGTTACGCACTCAGGCGGTTATCGACACGCTCTTGATTTGCGCATACAGCCACTGACCCGCTTTCACGCCCAGTTCATCTCTCGCCCAGGGGCTGATGCGCGCCCACAACGTGCGGCTACCCACCTCCAGTTGAACTTCTACCTGCCCATCAACATCGAAACACTGCGCCACTTTGGCACGCAAAATATTACGGATACTGGTATTCATCGGCGGTTGCAGCACCAGAGAAACATCCGTCGCCTGCACGCGAATGCGCAGCGTACTTTGCAGCGGGCGATCAATTTTGTTCACCCAGATATGCTGATCGCCAAGCGCCAGTGCGGTCATGGCGTAGTGCGGATGGTGTTCCAGCACTATCACTTTTAGCACGCTGCTTTGCTGCTCGGGCGGCAACCACGGGTTCATCACGCGGCTCCCCCAGACATCCTCCAGTCTGCCGAACGCTTTCACTTCCCCCGCTTCCAGTACCATCACGTTATCGGCGAGATGCAGGATCTCATCCAGCGAGTGGCTGACATACAGCATCGGAATGTTGATCTCCTGCGCCAGCCGCTGCAAATAGGGTAACAACTCCCGTTTACGCGGAATATCCAGCGATGCCAGCGGCTCATCCAGCAACATCAGTTCCGGCGCGGTTAATAACGCGCGGCCAATGGCGACGCGCTGTTTTTCGCCGCCGGAAAGCGTACCCGGAAGCCGCTCCAGCAAAGGCTCAATGCCCAGCAGCGCCACCAGCTTGTCGAATTGCCCGGCCATGGATTTCGCCATGCCGTAACGCAGGTTACCGAGCACTTTATAGTGCGGGAACAGGCGCGCATCCTGAAAAACGTAGCCAACACGACGTTTTTCCGGCGGCAGGCAAATTTTGCGCGAGGTATCGAGCAGCACGCGATTGTTCAGGATGATGCGCCCCTCTTGCGGGTGCGTCAGGCCGCCGATCGCGTTAATCAGCGAGGTTTTCCCGGCGCCGGAAACACCAAAAATCGCCGTAATTCCGCTGGCAGGCAGCGATTCGGCGACACGCAGTTGATGTGTTCCCAGCGTCTGGGTGAAATCGAGCTCCAGCATCGGTTATCTCCCTGTCCGTTCACGGCTGATACGCGCCAGCCATTCCGATACCAGCAACGAGATCAGCGCCAGCACAATCGAGATCACACACAGCCGCGCCGCCGCGCTTTCACCGCCCGGCATCTGGATCAGGGTGTACATCGCCGAGGGAATGGTGCGCGTTTCCCCCGGAATATTGGAGACGAAGGTGATGGTCGCGCCAAACTCGCCGAGCGAGCGGGCGAAGGCCAGCACCGTACCGACAATAATTCCCGGCAACGTCAGCGGCAGCGTGATAGTGACAAAGACGCGCCAGCGCCCTGCGCCAAGCGTGCGTGCTGCCTGTTCGAGCTTTCTGTCCACACCTTCCAGCGCCAGACGGATCGCGCGTACCATCAATGGAAAAGACATTACTGCGGCGGCTAACACCGCGCCGCGCCAGCTAAACGCAAAGGTGATACCAAACCAGTCATACAACCACTGACCGATAAAACCGCGTCTACCCATCGCCACCAGCAACAAATAACCGACCACCACTGGCGGTAAAACCAGTGGCAGATGCAGTACGCTATCAAGGAGGGCTTTGCCCGGAAATGTGCAACGCACCAGCAGCCAGGCGAAGAAGATCCCAAAGGGCAAACTGAATAATACCGCGAGGGATGAGACTTTCAGGCTCAGCAGTACCGCCTGCCATTCGGGATCCGTCAATATCATTAGTGCGTCGTAAATCCGTAACGTTTGAAAATTTCAGAAGCCTGCGGGCCTTTCAGGTAATCATAAAACGCCGTTACCGTCGCGTTTTTATGCCCGTCGATAATAGCCAGCGGGTATTCCACTTTTTGGTGTGAATCTTCCGGGAAGGTCCCCACCACTTTCACACCTTTGCTGACAACCGCATCAGAACCGTAAACGATGCCCAGCGGCGCTTCTCCACGTTCTACCAGCGCCAGCGCGCCACGTACATCTTCTGCCGGAGCGAGCTTCGATGACAGAGAGTCCCATGCTCCCAGTTTTTGCAGCGCTTCCTTCGCGTAAATCCCTGCCGGAACGTGGTCCGGGTCGCCAACGGCAAGGCGACCGCCTTTCAGCAGGCTGGCCCAGTTCGTTTTGGCATTAACGCTAATATCGCCCTGAGTGCTGCTTTTCGGTGCCACAACCACCAGGCTGTTGCCCAGCAGGGTTTCACGCGTCGCCGTATCAATGGCTTTTTTCTCGACGGCGTAATCCATCCATTTCTGATCAGCAGAAATAAACAGATCGGCTGGCGCGCCAGCTTCAATCTGCCGCGCCAGCGTTGACGAAGAGGCGAATGAAGAGACTACCTCAACGTTTTTCTCTTTTTTATACGCCGCCGCAATATCCTGCAGCGCATTGGTCAGCGACGCTGCTGCAAAAACGGTAATTTTGCTCTCTTCCGCCAGCGCATGCCCGGCAACAGAAAGCGATAAAGTCGCCCCAGCAAAAAGGCGTAACCATGTACCTGCCATTTGTAGCTCCTCTGAGTATCGTTATATACATTGAAACATAACGATGTTATCAGAGTTTTCATGACGGCAGGTAATACCCATAAAGAATGAGTAACTTCAGTAAATATATCGGCAGGATGTCACAAAATCTTGAACAGTAAAACGCCCACCGAAGTGGGCGTTTTCGAAAGGATCAGCGCTGCTGGCTGGAACGGTCGCGACGACCAACGGCGGAAAAGACGTTAAACACTTCACCCAGGCCATAAATCAGCCCCAGGATGATAGCCATCACCACAGGAACCATGATCACGGCAAAAACCAGGCTTTTCAACAACTCTAACATGATCGACTCCGGATATTGTGAAGCAGGCATTTTAGCCTGATTCCACAGAAAAACACTCGCCTTTTGTGCGATTGCATGAGCCGCTTTGCTATCAATATCAGGGCTCAGGCTAGGCGTAATACCGCTTTTCCTTCACAATACTCTTTTTGCCAGGACATTGCGTAATGCAGGCTGAAATTCTTTTAACCCTCAAACTCCAGGAACGCCTTTTTGCCGATCCGCGCCGTATTTCTTTGCTGAAACAGATTGAACAAACGGGTTCGATTAGCCAGGGCGCAAAGAACGCAGGCATCAGTTACAAAAGCGCCTGGGATGCCATCAATGAAATGAACCAACTGAGCGAACATACGCTGGTTGATCGTGCGACAGGCGGTAAAGGCGGCGGCGGCGCAGTAGTGACCCGTTACGGGCAGCGCCTGATTCAGCTTTACGATCTGCTGGCACAGATTCAGCAGAAGGCGTTTGACGTGCTAAGCGACGACGACGCGCTGCCGCTGAACAGCCTGCTGGCAGCTATTTCCCGCTTTTCCCTGCAAACCAGCGCCCGCAACCAGTGGTTTGGCACCGTAACCGCCCGCGATCATCAGCAGGTGCAGCAGCATATTGAAGTGCTGCTGGCCGACGGTGAAACGCGCCTGAAAGTCGCTATCACCGCACAAAGCGGCGAACGGCTTGGTCTTGATGAAGGAAAAGAGGTGCTGGTATTGCTGAAAGCGCCGTGGGTCAATATCACACAGGATGCGCAGCGCGCAGCGCTTGCCGACAACCAGCTTAAAGGGTTTATCAGCCATATTGAGCGTGGCGAACAGCAAAGCGAAGTGCTGATGACATTGCCAGACGGACAGCAGCTCTGCGCCACAGTGCCGACGCATGACGTGGATAATTTGCAGGAACAGCGCGAAGTGACGGCATATTTTAATGCCGATCGCGTCATTCTCGCCACGTTATGCTAATCGCATTGACAAGTGAGTGCATTGCACGTATCCCTGAACTTCATTGCTGCAAAAAACGGGATATATCATGTCATCATTGCAAATTTCGCAAGGTACGTTTCGTCTTAGCGATACACGCACGTTGCACCTTGAGCAGTTGATCCTGCGGGCAGGCGAAAGCTGGGCCTTTGTTGGCGCGAACGGCAGCGGGAAATCCGCGCTGGCCCGCGCGCTTTCCGGCGAACTGACGCTACTGAATGGTGAACGTCAGTGTCAGTTTACCCGCCTGACGCGCCTCTCTTTTGAGCAGTTACAAAAACTGGTCAGCGATGAGTGGCAGCGCAACAACACCGATATGCTCAGCCCGGGCGAAGAAGATACCGGGCGCACCACGGCCGACATCATTCAGGATGAGGTCAAAAACCCACAGCGCTGTGAACAGCTGGCGGCGCTGTTCGGCATCACGCATCTGCTGACACGCCGCTTTAAATACCTTTCGACCGGCGAAACGCGCAAAACGCTGCTGTGCCAGGCGCTGATGTCCGAGCCGGAACTGCTGGTTCTGGATGAACCGTTCGACGGGCTGGATGTGAACTCCCGCCAGCAACTGGCGGAACTGCTGGCGCGGCTGAATAGTGAAGGTTACACCGTAGTGCTGGTGCTTAACCGCTTCGATGAAATCCCGGATTTTGTACAGCATGCTGGCGTACTGGTGGATTGCACCCTGACGGAAACCGGTGAAAAATCCGCCCTGCTACAACAAGCGCTGATTGCGCAACTGGCCCACAGTGAAAAGTTGGCCGGGATTGCCCTGCCGGAACCCGATGCGCCCCCGGCCCGAGAAACATTACGCGCGGGCGAGCCGCTGATAGTGCTGAATGATGGCGTCGTTTCTTATAATGACAGGCCGATCATCAACCAGCTTTCCTGGAAGGTAAATCCCGGCGAACACTGGCAGATCGTCGGCCCGAACGGCGCGGGGAAATCGACGCTGTTGAGCCTGATCACCGGCGATCACCCGCAGGGTTACAGCAACGATCTGACGCTGTTTGGCCGCCGTCGCGGCAGCGGTGAAACTATCTGGGATATCAAAAAACACATTGGTTACGTCAGCAGCAGTCTGCATCTTGATTACCGCGTCAGCACCAATGTGCGCAACGTGATCCTCTCCGGCTACTTTGATTCAATTGGCATCTATCAGACGGTATCAGACAAGCAGCACAAACTGGCGCAGCGCTGGCTGGATATTTTAGGTTTTGACGCCCGCACCGCCGATGCGCCCTTCCACAGCCTTTCATGGGGACAACAGCGGCTGGCGCTGATTGTCCGCGCGCTGGTGAAACATCCGACATTACTGATCCTCGACGAGCCGCTGCAAGGGCTGGATCCGCTAAACCGCCAGCTAATCCGCCGCTTTGTTGACGTATTAATCAGTGAAGGGCAAACCCAATTGCTGTTTGTTTCGCACCATGCCGACGATGCGCCAGCCTGCATTACTCACCGGCTGACCTTCGTGCCGGAAGGCGACAGCTATCGCTACCAACTCGAAACGCACGCTTCCTGATCAGCATCACTCTGGCGAACATCTGGAATATAGTCTTTTATCCTGTGCGCCGATTGCCTGAATGCCATCAATGACTTATAACCTCCTCGGGACGTTGTCCGGCTTTGCCGGCAGCGTCTGCGTTGCTGTAACGCAATGCAGTCATTTTAAGACTATTCATATTCGCCGGATAAGCGCCGCTAAAGCAGGGTTTTTCCGGCGGTTACGCGACAAACCGGACGACAGAAAATTCAGTGTAAACGATTCCACTAATTTATCCCATGTCACAGTTTTCACCTCTCTGTTATGCTAAGGTTTGTTCATATCAAATGCTTTATGGAGTGAAATATGCGAGTTCTGGTTACTGGTGGTAGCGGTTACATAGGAAGCCACACCTGCGTGCAACTGCTGCAAAACGGCCATGACGTCATCATTCTGGATAACCTCTGTAACAGTAAGCGCAGCGTGCTCAATGAAATCGAGCGCTTCGGCGGAAAATCCGCACTGTTCGTTGAAGGCGATGTTCGCGATGAAGCGCTGCTGGCCGAAATCCTGCACGATCATGCCATTGAAGCGGTCATTCACTTTGCCGGGCTGAAGGCCGTTGGCGAATCCGTGGCGAAGCCGCTGGAGTACTACGACAACAACGTCAACGGTACGCTGCGCCTGATCGACGCCATGCGCGCGGCCAACGTCAAAAACCTGATTTTCAGCTCCTCCGCCACGGTCTACGGCGATCAACCGAAAATCCCTTATGTCGAAAGCTTCCCTACCGGAACGCCGCAAAGTCCGTACGGCAAAAGCAAGTTGATGGTGGAACAGATCCTCACCGACCTGCAAAAAGCCCAGCCGGAGTGGAGCATCGCGCTGCTGCGCTACTTCAACCCGGTTGGCGCGCATCCGTCAGGAGATATGGGCGAAGATCCGCAGGGTATCCCGAATAACCTGATGCCTTACATCGCGCAGGTTGCCGTTGGCCGTCGCGATTCTCTGGCGATCTTCGGTAGCGATTATCCGACGCCGGATGGTACGGGCGTGCGTGATTACATTCATGTGATGGACCTCGCTGACGGTCACGTTGCGGCTATGCAACAACTGGCCGGCAAACCGGGCGTCCATATTTACAACCTCGGCGCCGGCGTCGGCAGCAGCGTACTGGATGTGGTCAACGCGTTCAGCAAAGCCTGCGGCAAACCGGTGGCATGGCACTTTGCGCCGCGCCGCGAGGGCGATTTACCGGCCTACTGGGCCGACGCGACCAAAGCCGATAAAGAGCTGAACTGGCGCGTAACCCGTACGCTTGACGAAATGGCAGAAGATACCTGGCGCTGGCAGTCACGCCATCCGCAGGGTTATCCGGATTGAAGGAGCAGTAATGACGCAATTTAACCCGGTCGATCACCCGCATCGCCGCTACAACCCGCTGACCGATCAGTGGATCCTGGTTTCTCCGCATCGCGCAAAGCGTCCCTGGCAAGGGGCGCAAGAAACACCTGCGAAGCAAACATTGCCTGCACACGATCCGGATTGCTTCCTGTGTCCGGGTAATACTCGCGTAACGGGCGATAAAAACCCGGATTACACCAGTACTTACGTGTTCACCAATGATTTTGCGGCGCTGATGACCGACACGCCGCAGGCGCCGGAAAGCAGCGATCCGCTGATGCGCAGCCAGAGCGCGCGCGGGACCAGCCGGGTTATTTGCTTCTCGCCGGATCACAGCAAAACGCTGCCGGAACTGAGCCTGAACGCGCTGGAAGAGGTAATAAAAACCTGGCAACAGCAAACCGCCGAGCTGGGCCAGCACTATCCATGGGTGCAGGTGTTTGAGAACAAAGGCGCGGCAATGGGCTGCTCCAATCCGCATCCGCATGGCCAGGTGTGGGCGAATAGCTTTCTGCCCAACGAAGTGGAACGCGAAGACCGCCTGCAAAAAGCGTACTTTGCTGAACATCACTCACCGATGCTGGTCGATTATGTGCAGCGCGAGCTGAATGACGGCAGCCGTACGGTGGTAGAAACGGACCACTGGCTGGCCGTGGTGCCTTACTGGGCGGCCTGGCCATTCGAAACGCTGCTGTTGCCGAAGGCGCATATCCAGCGCATTACCGACTTAACCGCAGCACAGCGCAGCGATCTGGCGCTGGCGCTGAAAAAATTGACCAGCCGTTACGACAATCTGTTCCAGTGCTCTTTCCCCTACTCGATGGGCTGGCACGGCGCACCGTTTAACGGTGAAGAGAATGATCACTGGCAGTTGCACGCGCATTTCTATCCGCCGCTGCTGCGTTCCGCTACCGTGCGTAAATTTATGGTGGGCTACGAAATGCTGGCGGAAACCCAGCGCGATCTGACGGCAGAACAAGCCGCTGAACGCCTGCGTGCGCTGAGCGATGTCCATTTTCGCGAATCCGGAGAATAACAATGAGTCTGAAAGAGAAAACACAATCCCTGTTTGCTGAGAAATTTGGCTACCCTGCCACCCATACCATTCAGGCTCCGGGCCGCGTGAATCTGATTGGTGAACATACTGACTATAACGACGGTTTTGTACTGCCCTGCGCCATTGATTACCAGACGGTGATTAGCTGCGCGCCGCGTACCGATCGCATCGTGCGGGTGATTGCCGCCGATTATGATAACCAGACGGATGAATTTTCCCTCGACGCCCCGATTGTGACTCACGACAGCCAGCAGTGGTCCAACTATGTGCGTGGCGTAGTAAAACACCTGCAAAAACGCAACGCAGGCTTTGGCGGCGCCGATCTGGTGATCAGCGGCAACGTACCGCAAGGCGCGGGGTTAAGCTCCTCAGCATCGCTGGAAGTGGCGGTCGGCACCGTCTTCCAGCAACTTTACCATCTGCCACTGGATGGCGCACAGATTGCCCTTAACGGCCAGGAAGCGGAGAACCAGTTCGTCGGCTGTAACTGCGGCATTATGGATCAGTTGATCTCGGCGCTGGGCAAAAAAGGCAGCGCGTTGCTGATCGACTGCCGCTCGCTCGGCACCAAAGCGGTGTCGATGCCGGAAGGCGTGGCAATTGTCATCATTAACAGTAATTTCAAACGCACGCTGGTAGGCAGTGAATACAACACGCGTCGTCAGCAGTGCGAAACCGGCGCGCGTTTCTTCCAGCAGAAAGCGCTGCGTGATGTCAGCATCGACCAGTTCAATGCGGTAGCGCACGAGCTGGATCCGCTGGTCAGCAAACGCGTACGCCATGTGCTGACAGAAAACGCGCGCACGGTCGAAGCGGCCGCCGCGCTGGAGAAAGGCGATCTGCAACGCATGGGTGTGCTGATGGCTGAATCCCACGCGTCGATGCGCGATGATTTTGAAATCACCGTGCCGCAAATCGATACGCTGGTCGAGATTGTGAAAGCCACCATCGGTGATAAAGGCGGTGTGCGCATGACTGGCGGCGGCTTTGGCGGCTGCGTTGTCGCGCTGGTGCCGGAAGCGCTGGTTCCTGCGGTGAAACAGGCCGTGGAAAACCAGTACGAAGCCAAAACCGGCATCAAAGAAACCTTCTATGTGTGCAAACCTTCACAGGGAGCAGGACAGTGCTAAACGAATCTGCGACGGCGGCTCCGGACGGGCTGCCCTTTCGTCTCATTACTCTGCGCAACAGCGCCGGAATGGTGGTGACACTGATGGACTGGGGCGCGACGCTGCTTTCGGCTCGCGTGCCACTGAAAGATGGCTCCGTGCGTGAAGCGCTGCTCGGCTGCGCGTCACCGGAATACTATCTGCAACAATCCGCGTTTCTCGGCGCTTCGGTGGGCCGTTACGCCAACCGTATCAGCAAGAGCCGTTTTCAGCTTGATGGTCAGACATATGCGCTTACGCCCAGCCAGGGCGAAAATCAGTTGCATGGCGGCCCGGAAGGTTTCGACAAGCGTCGCTGGCGGATTGAGCGTCAGAATGAAAACGAAGTGCTGTTTTCGCTGACTTCGCCGGATGGCGATCAGGGTTTTCCGGGCAACGTAAACGCCACGGCGCATTTTCGCCTCGGCGAAGATAACCGTCTGGCAATTGAATATCGTGCCACGACGGATAGACCCTGCCCGGTCAACCTGACCAACCACGCCTATTTCAACCTCGATGGGTACCAGTCTGATGTGCGTAGCCACTCCCTGCAACTGCTGGCAGATGAATATCTGCCTGTGGATGAGATGGGGCTGCCGACCGGTGGGTTGAAAAAAGTCGCGCTGACCAGTTTTGATTTCCGTACGCCCAAAACCGTAGCGGAAGAGTTTCTCAGCGATGACGATCAGCGTGCGGTAAAAGGCTACGATCATGCGTTTTTGTTGCAGGCGAAGGGCGATGCCAGCCTGCCTGCGGCACAGCTGTGGTCGGCGGATAATCAACTGCAAATGACGGTTTATACCAGCGCTCCTGCGCTCCAGTTCTATTCCGGCAATTATCTCGACGGTACGCCAGCGCGCGGGGGGAAAACCTACGCTGCATGGCAAGGCCTGGCGCTGGAGAGCGAATTTTTGCCCGACAGCCCGAATCGCCCGGACTATCCGCAGCCGGACTGTGTTTTACGCCCCGGCAGCGAATATGTCAGCCTGACGGAATATCACTTTATTGCGCTTTAATCTCAGCCCTCCTCCCGGAGGGCTTTTTTTTACTCATTTTGCTGAAATAAGCGTCACTTATCGACAAAACTATAACCCCTGGTTCACAAGCACCTTACACTGCGCGGCTATTTTCGCTATGGTTATGGGTAATCGTTGCCGGGGCTCTCTCTCCGGCAATATAATGAGAATTGTTATCATTCAATCAGGCTTACAGGAGTAAGAGTATGGCTGTTACTAAGCTGGTTCTGGTTCGTCATGGCGAAAGCCAGTGGAACAACGAAAACCGCTTCACCGGTTGGTACGATGTCGATCTGTCAGAGAAAGGCGTTGGTGAAGCGAAAGCAGCAGGCAAACTACTGAAAGAGGAAGGCTACTCCTTCGATTTTGCTTACACCTCCGTGCTGAAACGTGCCATCCACACACTGTGGAACGTGCTGGACGAACTGGATCAGGCGTGGTTGCCGGTAGAAAAAAGCTGGAAACTGAACGAGCGTCACTACGGTGCGTTGCAGGGTCTGAACAAAGCCGAAACCGCAGAGAAATACGGTGACGAGCAGGTTAAACAGTGGCGTCGTGGCTTTGCCGTTACCCCGCCAGCGCTGACCAAAGATGATGAGCGTTTCCCGGGCCACGATCCGCGCTACGCTAAACTGAGCGAAGCCGAACTGCCGCAGACCGAAAGCCTGGCGCTGACCATCGATCGCGTTATTCCTTACTGGAATGAAACTATTCTGCCGCGCCTGCAAAGCGGCGAGCGCGTGATCATCGCTGCGCACGGTAACTCCCTGCGTGCGCTGGTGAAATACCTCGACAATATGAGCGAAGAAGAGATCCTCGAACTGAACATCCCGACCGGCGTACCGCTGGTTTATGAGTTCGATGAAAACTTCAAACCGCTGAAACACTACTACCTGGGCAATGCGGAAGAGATCGCCGCAAAAGCCGCTGCAGTAGCAAACCAGGGTAAAGCGAAGTAAGTTTTCCCCCCATAAAAAAAGCGTGGATTGCTCCACGCTTTTTTTGCACTTCACACGCAATCAGAGACACAAAATAATTCGCGTTGCAGAAAGGCGGCGAAGCTAATCTCCGGCAGCTAGCACAAAGTGACCCAGGTTAGCGAGAAAAGCCAACGTCTCTGCGGCTCGAATCAGGCACGACGCGCTTTTACCGCTGCCGCTAACTGACGCAGGATAGTGTCCGTATCTTCCCAGCCGATGCACGCATCGGTGATGCTCTTACCGTAGACCAGCGGTTCGCCGCTCTCCAGGCTCTGATTACCTTCCACCAGGTGGCTTTCAATCATCACGCCGATAATCGCTTTTTCACCGTTGGCGATCTGCTGACAGACATCGCTGCCAACGTCCATTTGCCTTTTGAACTGCTTGCTGGAGTTCGCATGGCTGAAATCGATCATCACCTGCGGTTCCAGGCCCGCTTTGGTCAGACCTGATTTCACTTCTGCCACATGTTTTGCACTGTAGTTCGGCTCTTTGCCGCCGCGCAGAATAATGTGGCAGTCGCCATTACCGGCGGTATTCACAATGGCAGAGTGGCCCCATTTGGTGACCGACAGGAAGCAGTGCGGCGCGCTGGCGGCGTTAATGGCGTCGATCGCCACTTTGATGGTGCCGTCGGTGCCGTTTTTGAATCCAACCGGACAGGAGAGACCAGAAGCCAGCTCGCGGTGTACCTGTGATTCCGTAGTACGGGCGCCGATCGCCCCCCAGCTCATCAGATCCGCCAGATATTGCGGCGTGATCATATCGAGGAATTCACCCGCAGCCGGCAGGCCGCTGTCATTGATTTCCAGCAATAATTTGCGGGCAATGCGCAGGCCGTCGTTGATCTGGAAGCTGTTGTCCATATGCGGATCGTTGATCAGCCCTTTCCAGCCAACGGTAGTACGCGGTTTTTCAAAATAGACGCGCATCACCACTTCCAGCTCGCCACCGAGCTCTTCACGCAATGCCAGCAGGCGCGAAGCGTACTCTTTCGCCGCCGCAGGATCATGAATGGAACACGGGCCAATCACCACCAGCAGACGATCGTCATTGCCGCGCAGAATGTTATGGATCGCTTTGCGGGCGCTGGATACCGTCTGGGCGGCAGTTTCAGTGGCGGGGAATTTTTCAAGGAGCGCTACAGGAGGTAATAACTCGTTGATCTCTTTAATACGTAAATCGTCGTTCTGATAATTCATGATCTTTCCAGTGTGGCCATACTTTTTGTAATGAATGCAATCTTTCCAATCTATCTTGTCAGGCCCGAAGTGTAAACGCCCTTTTACACTTCGGGCGGATAATTCCTGGAATGGAGCAAAAAGCCATGCAAAAGTCGCAGACTGTTAGATAGTGGCTACACTTTTTAACTGTAAACACCGTTAAATTGAATTTTAGCAATATTACATTCTGCCGTTAATAAATAAAGCGGCATCTTTCACCACTGAGCGTGATGACTCGTTCGCGCTGCTTTTATCGCCTTTGCCGGTGATGAAAACGACCAGAACAGGAGCTTTATGATGAAAATGAATAAATTAGCGACGCTTTTACTGACCTCGACCCTTACCCTTGCAGGTGGCGCAGCATGGGCTGCGGATTCTGCATCTGATGCCTCGGCCAATAACGGCCAGGCCAACTCCTCGGCAGCCGCGGGTCAGACCGCCCCGGATGCGCAGCAGAACCTTGCACCGAACGGGGTTGATAACAGCAAAATTAACAACGGCAGCACGAATTCTGCTACCGGTACGCAGCAAACTCACTCATCGCAGCATATGAGCAAAGATGAAGTGCACAAAAACACGATGTGTAAGGATGGGCGTTGCCCGGACGTAAACAAAAAAGTCGAAACCGGTAATGGCACTAATAATGACGTCAATACCAAAACCGATGGCACAACCCAGTAAAGAGTGATGCCATGACACATGAGGAGAGCTTCGGCTCTCCTTATTTTTTTCTTCTCACCGGTTAAAAATCTGTAATGATGTAAGGCGTTAAGCCTGGTTAAAAGGAAGGAGCCATTCATGGCGCATTCACATTCACACGCTCCCGCCGATGCCAACGCCCGGCGTTTGTTGCTGGCATTTATTGTCACCGCCGTTTTTATGTTGGTGGAAGTGGCAGGTGGGATTATTTCCGGCTCGCTGGCGCTGCTGGCTGATGCTGGTCACATGCTTACCGATGCCGCCGCCCTGCTCTTCGCGCTATTAGCTGTCTGGTTTGCTCGCCAGCCGCCCAGCGCGCATCGTACGTTTGGCTGGCTGCGGCTGACGACGCTGGCCGCCTTTGTGAATGCGCTGGCGCTGGTGCTGATTACCGTGTGGATTGTCTGGGAAGCACTTCAGCGCTTCTACCATCCGCAGCCTGTCGCCGGCTTAACCATGATGGTGATCGCTATTGCCGGTCTGCTGGCAAACATACTCGCGTTCTGGTTGCTGCATCGCGGTAGCGAAGAGAAGAATCTCAATGTGCGTGCTGCGGCGCTGCATGTACTGGGTGATCTGCTCGGTTCCGTTGGGGCGATCGCCGCCGCGCTGGTCATTATGCTGACCGGATGGACGCCGGTCGATCCGATACTTTCCGTGCTGGTTTCAGCGCTGGTGTTGCGCAGCGCCTGGCGTTTATTGAAGGAAAGCGTCAATGAATTGCTGGAAGGTGCGCCGTCGACATTCGACATTGGCGCGTTGAAACGCCATTTGCGCCGCGCCATTCCGGAAGTGCGCGACGTACACCATGTTCATGTCTGGCTGGTCGGTGAAAAACCATTAATGACGTTGCATGTGCAGGTTATTCCACCGCGGGATCACGATAAGCTACTCGGTGAGATCCAGCATTTCCTCATCCACCATTACCAGATTGAGCACTCCACCGTGCAGATGGAGTATCAGCTCTGTAACGGGCCAGACTGTACGCTGGGAGAATCACAGCCTGACCATCACCATCAGCATCACCATTAATGTGAAAACGCGTGAGAACCCCGCTCACGCGCGCTGTTCATCCACATCCGGCTGCCATTAAGCGCAATGAATGTCAGGATCAGATACTCAAGCGACATCGCCCACACGCCTTGCAATGCGAAAATCACCACGCTGATGACGTTGATGATCACCCAGAGCAGCCAGTTTTCAACGTATTTGCGGGTCATCAGGATCATCGCCACAATCGACAACACCATCATGGAAGAATCCCAGAACGGGAAAGCATCGGGTTGCAGCTGCGGCATCGCCACATTTAGCCCCAGCGTTTGCATGACTGAGACAGCAATTTTCGTCAGAAACGCAAAGACAGGATCAATAAACGCGGTCATCAGGCCAATCGCGACCACGCACACGGCCAGCCACGCCAGCGCCTTCGGCAACGGCAACGGCAGCCAGCGAATTTGCAGCTCAGCCTCGTTTTGCGATGTCTGGCGTGACCAGGCGTACCAGCCGTAAATATTGGCAGCAAAGAAAAAGAGCTGGAGCAACAGGCTGGCGTAGAGCTGGATCTGGAAAAAGATAATGGCGAACAGCGTGACGTTTATCAGACCAAACGCGTAATTACTGATTTTCTCCAGGCTCGCCAGCCAGATACACAGTAAGCCCGCCAGCGTGCCTGCAGCTTCAATCCATGAGAGATCGTACCCACCAGCACCCAGCGGTATGTGCACCAGGATGTTCTGTGTACTAAAAAAATCCATTCTTTCCCCAGAGCGTATTGTTACGCGTTAAAAAGTATTAAGGTCGTAGTGTAGCCGCAAAATCCAGCATGCGGTTCAGCGATACCAACGCGCCTTCGCGTAGTGCCGCATCAACATGGATCTCATGCTCAGCACCGGCGTGTTCCAGCCCTTCAGCAATCGCTTTCAGGCCATTCATCGCCATCCACGGACAGTGCGCACAACTGCGGCAAGTCGCCCCTTCTCCTGCTGTCGGCGCTTCAAACAGCTCTTTTTCCGGTACGGCTTGCTGCATCTTATAAAAGATACCCCGGTCAGTGGCGACAATAAGCTGTTTATGCGGCAGTGTTTTTGCCGCAGCAATCAATTGGCTGGTGGAGCCTACAGCATCCGCCAGTTGCACGACCGATTGCGGCGATTCTGGATGCACCAGGATAGCGGCTTGCGGGTAGAGCGCCTTCATGCGCATCAGCGCCTGGGTTTTAAATTCATCATGAACAATACAGGCGCCCTGCCAGCACAGCACATCAGCACCGGTCTGTTTCTGCACGTAGCTTCCCAGATGTTTGTCCGGCGCCCAGATAATTTTCTCGCCGAGGCTATCGAGATGCTCAATCAACTCGACGGCAATACTGGACGTTACGACCCAGTCGGCACGCGCTTTCACTGCTGCCGAGGTATTGGCATAGACCACCACTGTACGATCCGGGTGAGCGTCGCAGAAAGCAGTAAACTCATCAATCGGGCAGCCCAGATCGAGTGAACATTCGGCGTGCAGTGTTGGCATCAGGATGTTTTTTTCCGGGCTGAGAATTTTAGCGGTCTCGCCCATAAAACGAACGCCTGCGACCAGCAGCGTGGAGGCTGGATGTCTGGCACCAAAGCGCGCCATCTCCAGCGAATCGGCGATACAACCCCCAGTCTCTTCCGCCAGTTGTTGGATCTCCGGGTCGGTATAATAGTGCGCGACCATCACCGCATCCCGTTCTTTCAGCAAGCGTTTGATTTTCTCGCGGTAAAATTGCTTGTCTTGCTGATCCAGCGGCTGGGGTTTTGGCGGAAAAGGATAGATTGCGGCTTCAGGGTCAAACATTACGCTCATCATGCTTACTCGTTTTTCTTGCTGAACTTAACAACCGGGTTCGTCACCATGGAAGCGGGTAATCCGGCAGAGATGTTTTATATACTAAACAAGATAGCCGATTGCGTAAAAAATGTCGTGATGAATTTTTAAGGAATGGCAGATCCCCCTCCAACAGCAGCTACTGCTGACGCTGTGCTTAGCAGGCCTATGGATGGATATCGCGGGATTTACGGATGTCAGAAAGCAAAAAACCCGCCAGCGCCATTTTACATGGGTGGGTCGTGCAGGATGACTCGCTTCGCTCGCCCTTCGAACGCTGCGCGTTGTTCAAAATTGTTCCCGACAATTTTGTCGAATCTTCTCTATTCGCAGAAAGCAAAAAAGCGCCTTTAGGGCGCTTTTTTACATTGGTGGGTCGTGCAGGATTCGAACCTGCGACCAATTGATTAAAAGTCAACTGCTCTACCAACTGAGCTAACGACCCCTTACGAGACTGCTCTTCGAAGTAATCACCCACGTTGAAAGTGGTGGGTCGTGCAGGATTCGAACCTGCGACCAATTGATTAAAAGTCAACTGCTCTACCAACTGAGCTAACGACCCATAGGGGTAGTGACTTCGAAGATAATTTTACCAGGAACCACATTAAGTGGCGGATCGTGCAGGATGATTTGGCCTTTGCCTCGCCCTGTGGCGTCGCTGCTGACGCAACGTTATCCTTCACGTTTAACACCATTAGATTGATGTTAAATTGGTGGGTCGTGCAGGATTCGAACCTGCGACCAATTGATTAAAAGTCAACTGCTCTACCAACTGAGCTAACGACCCGAGTGGTGGGTGATGACGGGATCGAACCGCCGACCCCCTCCTTGTAAGGGAGGTGCTCTCCCAGCTGAGCTAATCACCCGATACTACTTGCTGGATACTACTTTAAGTGATGGGTCGTGAGGATGATTCGGCTTTGCCTTACCCTGTCGGGCCGTTGCTACGCAACGTTATCCTTCACGCTTAACATCTCCACCCCGATGTTAAATTGGTGGGTCGTGCAGGATTCGAACCTGCGACCAATTGATTAAAAGTCAACTGCTCTACCAACTGAGCTAACGACCCACTTTCATGTTGCCTCTGGTTTAAGAGATATCCCGTGGCAACGGCGGCATATATTACTGATTTAAGATTTCAGCGCAACAACAATTTCAACCAGAATGACTTAACTGCTTATGATTCATGCGACAAGACCAGAAAAAACACGATTTCTGGTCATGCGCTATGCATTACATAGAACCAAGGCGTTTTTGCGCTTGTTTCGCGCCGTCGGTACCAGGGTATTTACTGACCACCTGCTGGTAAACCGCTTTCGCTTTCGCGCTGTCACCTTTGTCCTGCATAATCACGCCGACCTTGAACATAGCGTCAGGCGCTTTAGGCGACTTCGGGTAATTCTTCACCACAGAGGCAAAGTAATAAGCAGCGTCGTCTTTTTTACCCTTGTTATAATTCAACTGACCAAGCCAGTAGTTGGCATTCGGTATGTAGGTTGAATCTGGGTACTTTTTGACAAAATTCTGGAAAGCAGCGAGCGCATCATCCTGACGGGATTTATCCTGTACCAGCGCAATCGCCGCATTGTAATCCGTATTTGCATCGCCGCTTTGAACGGGAGCACCAGACGTTGCCGCACCGTTATTTGCGCCCGTATCCACTGCTGGCGCTTGCGCCGCCGCACCGCTCTGATCGCCGGAAGCTTGCTGCGTCTGTCCCACTGTGCCACTGCTCAAATTGCCTATCTGCTGCAAAATTTGCTGTTGGCGTTCAACCACCTGATTAAGCTGATACTGATTTTCCTGGATTTGTCCACGAAGGGTATCAATATCGGCCTGATTATCGGAGAGTTGTTGCTGGAGTTGAGTCAAAAGCTGGCTATGAGCATTAGAAATACGCTCGAGTTGAGTGACACGGTCTTCGACCGAGCCTGAGCCGACACTACTGATTGGCGCCTGAGCATTAGCGGCCCATGGGGCCGCTATGCCAACCAGTAACGACAGACTCAACAAATGATGTCTGAAGTTACTGCTCATGCAATTCTCTTAGTAAACCAGTACGGCACGACGGTTTTTAGCGTAAGCCGCTTCGTCATGACCCAGTACTGCAGGTTTTTCTTTACCGTAAGAAACGATGGAGATCTGATCTGCGGAAACGCCTTTACCCTGCAGGTACATTTTAACGGCGTTAGCACGACGTTCGCCCAGGGAGATGTTGTATTCCGGAGTACCACGTTCGTCCGCGTGACCTTCTACGGTGACTTTGTAGGACGGGTTGCTACGCAGGAAGTTAGCGTGAGCATCCAGCATCGCAGCGAAGTCAGAACGGATGTCATATTTGTCCAGATCGAAGTAAACAATGTTGTTCTGCTGCAGCTGTTGCATTTGCAGACGCGCTTGTTCTTCGGAGGACATATTGCCACTACCGTTCATGCCAGTGCCAGCACCCATCATGCCTTCGCCGCTCTGGTCGCTGGTGTTGTTCTTGTGAGAAGAACACGCAGCAATCGCCATAACAGGCAGAGCCAGCATCAGGCCTTTCAGCACTTTGTTCAGTTGCATTTCTTTGATTCCTTTATAAATATTTATTATTACAGATACGGAGACCAGGCAGGGAATTTAACCTGACCATCAGTCGCCGGAAGACGCGCTTTGAAACGCCCATCTGTAGAAACCAGATTCAGCACGGATCCCATCCCCTGAGAAGAGCTGTAGATTACCATTGTGCCGTTAGGTGCCAGACTTGGCGTTTCATCCAGGAACGTTGACGTCAGAACCTGTACGCCACCCGCTGCCAGATCTTGTTTAGCGATGTGCTGCTGACCACCGTCAGAGCTTACCATCACCATAAATTTGCCGTCGCTGCTCACGTCAGCATCCTGGTTTTGTGAACCCTGCCAGGAGATACGCTGCGCTGCGCCGCCATTGATACCTACTTTATACACCTGCGGACGGCCCGCCTGGTCAGACGTAAAGGCCAGCGTCTGGCTATCCGGGAACCAGGTCGGTTCGGTGTTGTTGCTGCGGCCATCGGTAACCTGACGAATCTGGCCGGAACCAATATCCATGACATAAATGTTCAGGCTACCGGTTTTAGACAGCGCAAACGCCAGTTTAGAACCGTCCGGCGAGAAGGCCGGCGCACCGTTGTGGCGCGGGAAGGAAGCAACCTGGCGGATGCTTGCATTCGCCAGCGTCTGGATAACCAGAGCAGAACGACCGCTTTCAAACGTCACGTAAGCCAGTTTGGACCCGTCCGGAGACCATGCCGGAGACATCAGCGGCTGCGGCGATTTGTGCACCAGGAACTGGTTGTAACCGTCATAGTCAGAAACGCGCAGCTCGTACGGGAACTGACTGTTCGCAGTCTGCACTACGTAAGCAATACGGGTACGGAATGCACCTTTAATGCCGGTCAGTTTTTCGAATACTTCATCACTGGCGGCGTGAGCGGCATAACGCAGCCACTGTTTGTTCACTTTAAAGGAGTTCTGCGCCAGCACGGTACCCGGCGCACCACCGGTGTCCACCAGTTGGTAAGCGACGTTGTAGCTGCCGTCAGGATTCGGGGTTACCTGACCAACAACCACCGCATCGATGCCTAACGCAGACCATGCGGCTGGCTGAACTTCCTGTGCGCTGCCAGGCTGCTGCGGCAGGCGGGAACGATCGAGGGGATTGAATTTGCCGCTGTTGCGCAGATCCGCAGCAACGATACCGCCGGCATCTTCAGGCGCGGCACCAGGGCCTGCCCACTGGAAAGGCACAACGCCAATCGGGCGTGCCGAGTCCACCCCCTGGGTGATCTCGATACGTACTTCTGCGTGCAGCACCGCTGCCCACAGCATCAGAAAACCAAATGCAACACGTAATGCCTGCTTCATCATATCTCCCTTATCCGGGTGGAAAACCCGCGATAATTTAGCAGAATTTTAACAAACTCAATAAGACAAAACTACCCGCGTCGGAACAACCGGTACGATTTCCCCCCGCGCGGTGCGAAGGAAAGTCTACCTTATGGTTCAAGGTCCTGGTTTAAAGTCCAGCGGCGCATTTTTGAACACTTCATACACAGCCTGACTTGGCGGCTTCGGTATTTTTGCCTGTCTTGCAGCTGCAAGAGCCGCCTGACAAAGCGCCGGGTCGCCACCTTCGGACTGAATATCTAACAGCATGCCATCCGGCGCCAGTTTGACACGCAACGTACAGGTTTTCCCCGCATAGGAGGAGGAATCATAAAAGCGGCTTTCAATCGCCGATTTTATCTGCCCTGCATAGTTACTGATGTCAGCACCTGATGCGCCGTTGTTCTTAGTGTTACCAGAACCGGCTGCGGCTGCATTATTCCCTTTCGCCCCACCACCTGTTTTCGGCGCATTCTTACCGGAACTTAAATCGCCAAACAGATCGTCAACGCCAGCGGCAGCAGCGGCTTTTTCAGCGGCGGCTTTCTTGGCAGCAGCCGCTTTCTTATCGGCGGCGGCCTTCTCAGCGGCTGCAGCTTTCTTCTCTTCTGCAGCTTTTTCAGCGGCAGCAGCTTTCGCAGCAGCAGCCTTCTCAGCCGCAGCGGCTTTCTCTGCTGCTGCTTTCTCCGCGGCGGCTTGTTTAGCCGCTTCGGCCTGTGCTTTCTTCTCAGCGTCTGCCTGAGCTTTCTTCGCTGCTTCAGCTTCCGCTTTTTTCTTCGCATCGGCGGCGGCTTTTGCGGCTTCAGCTTCTGCTTTTTTCTGTGCGTCGGCAGCGGCTTTTGCGGCTTCAGCTTCCGCTTTTTTCTGCGCATCGGCAGCGGCTTTCTTCGCTGCTTCTGCTGCTTCTTTTGCCTGAGCGTCTGCTTTAGCTTTTGCATCAGCGGCTGCTTTCGCTGCGGCTTCTTCAGCTTGCTTCTGTTGCTGCTGCGCTTTTTTCGCCGCCTCTTCCGCTTGTTTCTGCTGCTCGGCCTGTTCGCGCGCGGCTTCCTGCGCCTGCAAACGCTCCTGCTCCAGCTGTTTCAAACGCTCCTGCTCGGCAGCCTGCTTTTCACGCAGCTCTTCCGCCTGCTGTTGCGCCTGTTTTTCGCGCTGCTCTTTGGCTCGTTGCGCACTGGCTTGCTGCTGCTGTTGGCGATTGTAATTGTCCACCACAGCGCCGGGATCGACCATCACCGCATCGATCGCCGAGCCACCGCCGCCGCCCGCAGACGCATCAATATGCTCGTCGAACGAACTCCAAATCAGCAGCGCCACCAGAATTACGTGCAGCACGGCTGAGATGATTATCGCTCGCTTAAGCTTGTCGTTTTGTACGGTTGCCTTTGACACTCTCGGTTCCCAAAAACTGTCCGCCTGTCAGGCGAGTGATCAGATAGGCTGCGTCATCAAGCCAACCGATTTCACACCCGCGCTATGTAACAGGTTCAGCGCTTTAATGATTTCATCGTACGGCACATCTTTCGCTCCGCCGATTAAGAACACGGTTTTCGGATTGGATTGCAGGCGACGCTGCGCCTCGGCAATCACCTGCTCTGGCGGTAGCTGATCCATGCGATCTTTTTCCACCACCACGCTGTACTGTCCGACACCGGAAACCTCAATAATGACCGGAGGATCGTCATTGGTACTGACGGTCTGCGATTCCGTCGCATCCGGCAGATCGACCTCTACGCTCTGCGTGATGATCGGCGCTGTTGCCATAAAGATCAGCAGCAGCACCAGCAACACGTCCAGCAACGGTACAATGTTGATTTCAGACTTGAGGCCACGACTGCCCCGCCCACGCGTTCTGGCCATGGATTACTCCTTATTGCTGTCGCTGCTGGCGAATGCCTGGCGATGCAGAATAGCCGTGAACTCTTCCATAAAGTTGTCGTAATTCAGTTCCAGTTTGTTCACGCGCTGGTTCAGGCGGTTATATGCCATCACCGCCGGGATTGCGGCAAACAGACCGATTGCGGTAGCGATCAACGCTTCCGCGATCCCCGGCGCAACCATTTGCAATGTAGCCTGCTTCACCGCGCCCAGCGCGATAAAGGCGTGCATGATCCCCCATACCGTACCGAACAGACCGATATACGGGCTGATAGAACCCACGGTACCAAGGAAAGGAATGTGGTTTTCCAGATTTTCCAGCTCGCGGCTCATCGAAATGCGCATCGCCCTTGATGCCCCTTCGACAATCGCTTCTGGCGCGTGACTGTTTGCGCGATGCAGACGGGCAAACTCTTTGAACCCGCTGTAGAAGATTTGTTCCGAACCGCTCAGATTATCGCGGCGAGCCTGGCTTTCCTGATACAAACGTGACAGTTCAATGCCGGACCAGAACTTGTCTTCGAATGCTTCTGCTTCGCGCCCTGCTGCGTTGAGGATGCGCGTTCTCTGGATGATGATTGCCCAGGATGCGATTGAAAAACCAATCAAAATCAACATGATAAGTTTGACCAGAAGGCTAGCCTTCAGGAACAAATCAAGGATGTTCATGTCAGTCACTGCTTAAACTCCGCGACAATAGACTTGGGAAGCGCACGAGGCTTCATTAAGAGTGGATCAACACAGACAATCAGCACCTCAGCTTCATTCAGCACTTTGTTCTCTGCGTTGACAATCCGCTGCGTGAACACCATGGAGGTACCACGCATTGATGTAATTTCCGTTTGGACTTCGAGCATGTCGTCGAGTCTGGCGGGCGCAAAATACTCCAGCATCATTTTGCGTACCACGAACGCGACGCGCTCAGCCAGCAGAACTTGTTGGCTAAAGTGATGATGGCGCAGCATCTCTGTACGGGCTCTTTCATAAAAAGCTACGTAGCTGGCGTGGTAAACCACACCACCGGCGTCTGTATCTTCGTAATAGACACGAACCGGCCATCGAAACAGCGTTGTATTCACTTTACATCCCGGTAATGCAAAAAAAGTTAGAGCTTTTAAACTTCGCTACTATACGCGCGGGAAAGGTGCTTTGGAATGGGTTCAGGTAAACGGATAGTAAAAATTTATGGGCTTTTGCAAGCCCATGAGGATAGCGGATATTTCTTATTCAAAAGAAGAAAAAAATAAGCCCCACCAGCAGAACGGCATCAGCAATAAGCGGGCAGAAAAAACCCTGCCAGTGAATGGCGCGCGGACGAAAACCGACGCCATGGATAACCCCGGCACACACCGCCCACATCAGCAGCAATCCGTGCCAGATCTCCAGCTCGCTGGTTTTCGCAGCAAAACGGGACGGATCCCAGAAAATGCAGCCAGCCAGCAGGAGCGCCATTATTAAGGAAAGGGCCCTTAACGGGCCCTTATCCATTACCGCATACAATTTTGCGATAACTTTTTCCATTACTGTTCTTCTTGTCCGGCTTTCGACGCTTCAACGTGTTCCAGCGCCAGGGCGGTAATCACTCCAAAAGCACAGGCAAGAAGCGTTCCTAAAATCCATGCGAAATACCACATATTCAGCTCCTTACTTAGTACATAGAGTGGGTATTGCTTTCAATATGTTCTTTAGTGATACGGCCGAACATTTTCCAGTAACACCAGATGGTGTAGAGCAGAACGATTGGCACAAATACCAGAGCAACATAGGTCATCAGATTCAGCGTCAGTTGGGTCGATGTTGCATCCCACATGGTCAGGCTAGCTTTCAGCATGGTGCTTGACGGCATGATGAACGGGAACATCGCGATACCGGCGGTCAGAATGATGCAGGCCAAGGTCAGCGAAGAGAACACAAATGCCCAGGCCGCTTTATCCAGACGCGCGGTCAGTACGGTCAACAGCGGCAGGACTACGCCCAGCGCCGGGATCACCCATAACACAGGCGTGTTGTTAAAGTTAGTCAGCCAGGCACCAGCCTGTAGCGCAACATCTTTAAGCAACGGATTAGACGGGGCGTGATGATCCATCACAGAGGTCACAACATAGCCATCAATGCCGTAAACCACCCACACACCGGCCAGTGCGAAGCAGATCAGCGTCACCAGTGCGGCGATCTGCACAGTAGCGCGAGCACGCAGATGCAGTTCACCCACGGTACGCATTTGCAGATATGTTGCGCCTTGAGTCAGGATCATCGCCACACTAACCACACCCGCCAGCAGACCAAACGGATTCAGCAACTGGAAGAAATTGCCGTTGTAGAACAGACGCATATCGTTGTCGAGGTGGAATGGCACACCCTGCAGCAGGTTGCCAAACGCCACGCCAATCACCAGCGGCGGTACGAAGCTACCGATGAAAATGCCCCAGTCCCACATCCCGCGCCAGCGATTGTCTTCAATCTTCGAGCGGTAATCGAAACCCACCGGACGGAAGAAGAGAGAAGCCAACACGAGGATCATCGCAACATAGAAGCCGGAGAACGCAGCAGCGTAAACCATCGGCCAGGCAGCGAACAGCGCGCCACCAGCGGTGATCAGCCAAACCTGGTTGCCGTCCCAGTGCGGCGCAATGGCGTTAATCATCACGCGGCGCTCAGTGTCGCTACGACCCAGCACGCGGGTCAGCATGCCCACACCCATGTCGAAGCCATCTGTGACAGCGAAACCAATCAGCAAAATACCGACCAGCAGCCACCAGATAAAACGTAATACTTCATAATCGATCATTTGACGACTCCTGTCTTAGCGTGCCGGCTGAGAAGCCACAGTGGACTGCTCATAGTGATAGCGACCTGTTTTCAGGCTGCTCGGCCCAAGGCGAGCAAATTTGAACATCAGGAACACTTCCGCCACCATAAACAGCGTATAAAGGCCGCAAATCAGAATCATGGAGAACAGCAGATCGCCAACGGTTAACGACGAGTTAGCCACCGCGGTCGGCAACACCTCACCAATCGCCCACGGCTGACGTCCGTACTCGGCAACAAACCAGCCGGATTCAATGGCGATCCACGGCAGCGGAATACCATACAGCGCCGCGCGCAACAGCCATTTCTTCTCGCCAATACGGTTACGAATCACCGTCCAGAAGGACGCAGCGATAATCAACAGCATCAGAACACCGCACGCCACCATGATACGGAACGCGAAGTACAGCGGCGCAACGCGCGGGATAGAGTCTTTCGTCGCCTGCTGAATTTGCGCGTCAGTCGCATCGGTCACATTCGGCGTGTAGCGTTTAAGCAACAGTCCATAACCAAGGTCTTTCTTGACGCTGTTGAACTGATCGCGAACAGAGTGATCGGCAGAACCTGAGCGGAGCTGCTCCAGCAACTGGTACGCTTTCATACCGTTACGGATACGCTCTTCATGCTGCACCATCAGCTCTTTCAGGCCGATAACCGGGGTATCCACCGAACGGGTCGCGATAATGCCCAGCGCGTAAGGGATCTGGATAGCAAATTTGTTCTCTTGCTTATCCTGGTCCGGCACACCAAACAGAGTAAATGCCGCCGGAGCCGGTTGCGTTTCCCATTCGGCCTCAATGGCAGCCAGTTTGGTTTTCTGCACGTCGCCCATTTCGTAACCGGATTCATCACCCAGCACAATAACAGACAGCACAGCGGCCATGCCGAAGCTGGCAGCGATAGCGAAGGAGCGTTTAGCAAAAGCGATGTCGCGCCCACGCAGCAGGTAGTAGGAGCTAATACCGAGGATAAAGATGGCGCCGCAGGTATAACCGGAAGCTACGGTGTGAACGAATTTCACCTGAGCAACCGGGTTCAGCACCAGTTCGGCAAAGCTCACCATCTCCATGCGCATGGTTTCGAAGTTGAAATCAGAGGCGACGGGGTTCTGCATCCAGCCGTTAGCAACAAGGATCCACAATGCCGACAAGTTAGAACCCAGCGCGACTAACCAGGTAACTGCCATGTGCTGCACTTTACCGAGACGATCCCAACCGAAGAAGAACAAACCGACAAATGTGGATTCGAGGAAGAAGGCCATCAACCCTTCGATTGCCAGTGGCGCACCGAAGATATCCCCAACGTAGTGGGAATAGTATGACCAGTTAGTCCCGAACTGAAACTCCATCGTCAGGCCTGTTGCCACGCCCAGAGCAAAGTTGATACCAAACAACTTGCCCCAGAACTTGGTCATATCTTTATAAATCTGTTTGCCGGAGAGGACATAGACCGTTTCCATAATTGCCAGCAGGAACGCCATACCGAGCGTCAGTGGCACAAACAGAAAGTGGTACATCGCAGTCAAGGCAAACTGTAAGCGCGACAGTTCGACTATATCTAACATTCTGACTCCTTGCTCATCGCATGAAGACTCCGAGAGTAAACCCCGTTAGCGCGGGTTCACACGCATGCCCCAATACAAATTTGTTGCACTGCTTTTATTCACTGCCACATAAATTGTGGTAATGAATGAAAAAAGTTACAACCAGGTTAATAAAAATTTCGAATTGATCTCGCGAACATATTAACTCGGAAAACCCTTACGATAAATAGGTTTTTATTGAGTTAATTTTACGTTTTTCGACACCGATCAATTTATGCCAACCATACCGCTTTTTAGCCAATTTGATCTGCGACAATTTAACGATTTTCACAATCTTTTCCAAGCTTTTAGATATTGATTTAAATCATTTTTATTCTTTACTGTTAATTTTGTAGCTGGTGTATAGCTGTGGTAAAAACCTTGTTAACAGCATGTTCATTTTAACGTAATCAATGGTTATCAATCGGCAGGTAAAGGTAAATAATGGCGAGTATATTTAACGTTTATCATTTGCGTAAAAAAATGGGTCGTCCATGACAGATAAGGAACCTGAGAAATTAGACTTATTGCACATCTTTTTTATTTTACAAATATTTCACCATTACGATTATCATACTTAACACCGCTCCGTGATTATTCTTTTTATTCTCGCTCGCGCTAAAACCCTTTTATTTTATGGGGCATTGTTCAGCCGCATCCAGCGCCGTGTTGTAGCCCAGAAGATAAGCGCCAGCAGACTTACGGTAGCACCGAGCAAACAAACGCCCTGCCAGCCGAATCCAGCATAGATAACAGTTGTCGCCATGGCGCCCAACCCACTGCCTGTCGCGTAAAACAGCATATATAACGCCACCAGTCTGCCGTGTTGAGCAACGTTGGTGCGCAAAAGCAGACTCTGGTTCGTGACATGCAGCGCCTGTCCGCCGAAATCAAGCAGTACAATCCCCAGGATCAGCAGAACCAGAGAGTGTTCCAGCCTTGACAGCGGCCACCAGGCAAGCAGCAATAGCAGAAGAGACAGCAAACTTGTGCGCTGTGCATTACCGCGATCCGCTTCCTTTCCGGCTTTCGCCGCAGCCAGTGCTCCCGCAACACCCGCCAACGCCAACAAACCAATCGCCGTATGTGAAAAACCAAACGGCGCGGCACTCAACGGCAGCACCATCGCACTCCAGAAAATATTAAAAGCCGCAAACATCAACAGCGCCAGCACACCACGGATTTGCAATACCCTATCGGTGCATAACAGCACCAGCATTGAAGACATCAAACGAAACCAGCTTTCAGAAACCGCAGAGGCGCGCATGACCGGCAACCGTTGCCTGAGGAGCAGCAACAGCATCATCATCAGCAATGCAGAAACGCCATACACCGCCCGCCATCCCGCCAGGTCACTAATAACCCCGGCAAAGATACGCGCCAGCAACAGGCCGATAAAAACGCCGCCTTGCGCGGCGCCCACTACCCTGCCCCGTTCCCGTTCACTGGCAATACTGGCCGCACTGGCGATCAATCCCTGTGTCATGGCCGTACCCAGCAAACCGGTTGCCAGCATGCCAGTGAGCAACACTACAGCCGATTGCGCCAGCGCCACGGTGCTCAACGCCACCATCAGCGCCAGTAACTGCACCAACAATAACCGACGTCGTTCAACAATATCGCCCAGTGGTACCAGCAGCAGTAAAGCCAACGCTGATCCCACCTGAGTTGCAGTCACCACGCCGCCGACAGCCGCCTGGCTAATGGCGAAACTCTGCGCCAGCGCATCAAGTAGCGGCTGAGCGTAATAAACATTCGCCACACATAAGCCGCTGGCCACGGCAAACATGGCAATCAAACCCCGTTCTGTTGTCTGCTTGTTTTTATTCATTCCACTAACCTGGTTGCAAAATAAAACTGGTTGAAGCGTAGCCAGGCTAGTTTTAAAATGCAACCAGAATTCCAAACCGGAGATACGCCGTGCCACTGAAGACTCAACCCTGCCCCGTTGCCCGTTCTGTCGATTTGATTGGCGATCGCTGGGCATTGCTTATCATCCGTGATGCCTTCGATGGCGCGCGGCGTTTTGGTGATTTTCAGCGTGGTCTTGGCGTGGCGCGTAACATTCTTACCGACAGGCTACGCAAGCTAGTGGAAGCGGGCATTTTTACCACTCAACCCGCATCAGATGGCACGGCATATCAGGAATATGTGCTGACAGAGAGAGGCGAATCGTTATTTCCGGTAGTAGTGGCGCTGCGCCAGTGGGGCGAACAACATCTTTTTGCTCCTGGTGAACCCCATTCCGTATTGATCGATAGCCAGAGCGGCGAAGCCATCCCCCCGATGCTGCCGCAAGCGGCTGACGGGCACCGGCTTACCGCGGCAAATACTGAAGTACGTAAATTACGGCAATAAAAAAGGCCGCTACGGGAGCGGCCAACCATGTCGAGACAAGTTTATGCTCCCCTCAGGGAGGAGCAATAGTTTTATTTAATGATAGATTTCAGTGCTTCGCCGATATCAGCGAGGCTACGCACAGTTTTCACCCCGGCCGCTTCCAGCGCAGCGAATTTCTCGTCCGCTGTACCTTTACCACCCGCGATAATGGCGCCCGCGTGGCCCATACGTTTGCCTTTCGGCGCAGTGACGCCCGCGATGTAGCCGACAACCGGTTTGGTCACATGTTCTTTGATGTAAGCAGCCGCTTCTTCTTCTGCGCTACCGCCAATCTCACCGATCATAACGATCGCTTCGGTCTGCGGATCTTCCTCGAACAGTTTCAGGATATCGATAAAGTTAGAGCCCGGGATCGGGTCGCCACCGATACCAACACAGGTAGACTGGCCAAAGCCGTAATCGGTGGTCTGTTTAACCGCTTCATAAGTCAGCGTACCGGAACGTGACACAATACCGATTTTACCCGGTTTGTGAATATGGCCCGGCATGATGCCGATTTTGCACTCGCCCGGGGTGATTACACCAGGGCAGTTCGGGCCGATCATGCGCACGCCAGCTTCGTCCAGCTTCACTTTTACCGTCAGCATATCCAGCGTCGGGATACCTTCAGTAATGGTGATAATCAGTTTGATGCCCGCGTCGACGGCTTCCAGAATCGAGTCTTTGCAGAACGGCGCCGGAACGTAAATCACGCTGGCTGTCGCGCCAGTGGCTTCCACCGCTTCACGTACGGTATTAAATACAGGCAGACCCAGATGCGTGGTGCCGCCTTTACCTGGCGTTACACCGCCAACCATCTGCGTACCGTAGGCAATCGCCTGCTCGGAGTGGAAAGTACCCTGGCTACCGGTAAAACCCTGGCAGATAACTTTGGTGTTCTTATCAATCAAAACAGACATTATTTCCCCTCCACTGCGGCAACAACCTGCTGTGCTGCATCCGTCAGACTTTTCGCTGCGATAATGTTCAGACCACTGTCCGCCAGACGTTTGGCACCCAGCTCGGCGTTGTTACCTTCCAGACGGACAACCACCGGGACGTTAACACCCACCTCTTCTACCGCACCGATGATGCCGTCGGCAATCAGGTCGCAACGCACGATACCGCCGAAAATGTTCACCAGCACCGCTTTCACGTTCTCATCGGAGAGGATAATTTTAAACGCTTCAGTAACACGTTCTTTGGTCGCACCGCCGCCGACGTCGAGGAAGTTCGCCGGTTCGCCGCCGTGCAGCTTAACGATGTCCATGGTGCCCATCGCCAGACCCGCACCGTTAACCATGCAGCCGATGTTGCCATCCAGCGCAACATAGTTCAGTTCCCACTGCGCAGCTTGCGCTTCACGCGGGTCTTCCTGCGACTGATCGCGCATTTCGCGCAGTTCCGGCTGGCGGAACAGTGCGTTGCCATCAGCGCCCAGTTTGCCGTCGAGGCAGATAAGGTCACCTTGTTTGGTGATGACCAGCGGGTTGATTTCAATCAGCGCCAGATCGCGCTCAAGGAAAATAGTCGCCAGCCCCATGAAAATTTTAGTGAACTGCTGAACCTGTTTGCCTTCCAGACCGAGTTTGAACGCCAGTTCGCGTCCCTGGTACGGCATCGGGCCAGTCAGCGGATCAATGGTGGTTTTGTGGATCAAGTGCGGCGTCTCTTCTGCCACTTTTTCGATTTCCACGCCGCCTTCCGTCGACGCCATGAACACCACACGGCGTGAGCTGCGGTCAACAACCGCCCCCAGATACAGCTCTTTGTCAATATCCGTTGCCGCTTCGACCAGAATCTGGTTAACCGGCTGACCGTTGGCATCTGTTTGGTAGGTTACCAGGCGTTTACCCAGCCAGTGTTCCGCGAAAGCGCGAATATCTTCTTTGCTGCTAACGACTTTTACGCCGCCCGCTTTACCACGGCCGCCCGCGTGGACCTGGCATTTCACCACCCACGGGCCGGTGCCGATTTTCGATGCGGCTTCTTCTGCTTCACGTGGGGTAGCACAGGCGTAACCAACCGGAGTCGGCAGTCCTGACCGGGCAAAAAGCTGTTTCGCCTGATACTCGTGTAAGTTCATGTGTTCTATCCATCCTTCATTTAATTTGTCATGCCGGAAGCGCCAGAGCTTTCCGGCCTGCAAAGCAGGTGTTCGTTATAGACCCGGCAGCCTGCGCCGCCGGGCAAAGGACACTACACATCCAGCAGCAGACGCGTCGGATCTTCCAGCATTTCTTTAATTGCGACCAGGAAGCCCACAGACTCACGTCCGTCGATCAGGCGGTGGTCATAAGAGAGCGCCAGGTACATCATCGGCAGAATTTCAACTTTGCCATCTACCGCCATTGGGCGATCTTTGATGGCGTGCATGCCAAGGATCGCACTCTGCGGCGGGTTGATGATCGGCGTGGACATCAGCGAACCGAATACACCGCCATTAGTGATGGTAAAGTTACCACCGGTCAGATCCTCAACGGTCAGCTTGCCGTCACGGCCTTTTACCGCCAGTTCTTTAATTTTCTTCTCGATGTCGGCCATGCCCAGCGTATCCACATCACGCAGTACCGGCGTAACCAGACCACGCGGCGTGGAAACCGCCATGCTGACATCGAAATAGTTGTGGTAAACCACGTCGTCGCCATCAATAGAGGCGTTCACTTCCGGATAGCGTTTCAGCGCTTCAACGACCGCTTTCACGTAGAACGACATAAAGCCCAGACGGATGCCGTGACGTTTTTCAAACGCATCACCGTACTGCTTACGCAGATCCATGATTGGCTTCATGTTGACTTCGTTAAAAGTCGTCAGCATGGCAGTTGAATTTTTCGCTTCCAGCAGACGCTCAGCTACGCGTTTGCGCAGACGAGTCATCGGCACGCGTTTTTCAGAACGGCCAGCCAGCTGCGGCGCCGGGCTGCTTGCCGGCTGAGCGGCCGGTTTGCTCTCTTCTTTAGCCGGGGCTTTCGCCAGGTACTTATCCACATCTTCACGGGTGATGCGGCCGCCAACGCCGGTACCTTTAATCGCACTGGCGTCGAGGCTGTGTTCAGCCAGCAGGCGACGGATCGCCGGGCTGAGCGCGTCGTTATTTTGCTCTTCCAGCGACGCCTGCTGGCGCTGAGCTGGCGTGGATTCTTTCGCTTCAGATTTGGCGCTGCTCTCTTTACCCGAGCTGTTGCCTTCTTTCAGGCGGCCAAGGATCTGACGGGAAGTGACCGTCGTACCTTCGTCTTCCAGCACCGCGTCCAGAACACCGTCCGCTGAAGCCGGTACTTCCAGTACCACTTTGTCCGTTTCGATTTCTACCAATACTTCATCGCGTCGGACGCTATCGCCTGGTTTTTTGTGCCAGGTCGCGACAGTCGCATCAGCAACGGACTCAGGCAGATCGGGAACAAGAATATCTACGCTACTCATTATTTATCCTTTATTGAATCGACGTTCAGCGCGTCATTCACCAGCTCTTGCTGTTGCTTCTGGTGAACGGACAGATATCCCACCGCCGGGGAGGCGGAGGCCGGGCGTCCTGCATAGCGCAGAGCGGCCCCAAAAGGTATCACATCACGGAAATGATGCTGGCTGCAGTACCATGCGCCCTGGTTAAGCGGCTCTTCCTGGCACCAGACAAAATCATGTACGTGCGCATAAGGTTTCAACGCGTCCTGCACCGACTGATGCGGGAACGGGTACAACTGCTCAATACGGACAATGGCGACATCCTTCTGGTCATTTTTACGACGCTGTTCAAGCAGGTCGTAATAAACCTTACCAGAACAAAGGATAACGCGCTTCACGGCTTGCGGATCCAAATCATCCACTTCGCCAATCGCCGGCATAAAGGTGCCATTCGCCAGTTCATCCAGCGTGGAGACCGCCTGCGGATGACGCAGCAGCGACTTCGGTGACATCACCACCAGCGGGCGACGCATACCGCGCAACGCCTGACGACGCAGCATATGGTAAACCTGCGCCGGGGTGGACGGGACGCAAACCTGCATGTTTTGCTCAGCGCACAGTTGCAGATAACGCTCCAGACGAGCGGAGGAGTGCTCCGGGCCCTGCCCTTCATAGCCATGCGGCAACAGCATTACCAGCCCGCACATACGGCCCCACTTCTGTTCGCCGGAGCTGATGAACTGGTCAATCACCACCTGCGCGCCGTTAGCGAAGTCGCCGAACTGTGCTTCCCAGATGGTCAGGGTACGCGGCTCAGCGGTGGCGTAGCCATATTCAAAAGCCAGCACCGCTTCTTCAGAGAGCACGGAGTCCCACACGCGGAACGGGCCCTGGCCATTATGCACGTGGCTTAGCGGCGTATAGGTTGAGCCGTTGGCCTGGTTATGGATCACGGCGTGGCGATGGAAGAAGGTACCGCGCCCGGTGTCTTCACCGGAGAGGCGCACCGGAATGCCTTCATCAACCAGCGTGGCGTAAGCCAGCGTTTCAGCACCGCCCCAGTCGAACAGTTTCTCGCCATTGGCCATTAACTGGCGATCGGCGTAGATTTTCGCCACACGGGGCTGCATCTCAATGGCTTCCGGCACCGTGCTGATGCGCCTCGCCAGTTCTTGCAGGCGTTTCATCTCTACTTTGTTCGGGTAACTCTCATCCCACTCGTGATTGAGGTACGGCGACCAGGTAAAGGAGTGCATATTCATTGGACGCCATTCAGCGACCACACACTCGCCCGCATCCAGCGCGTCGCGGTACAGGTTAACCATCTCAGTGGCATCTTCCAGCGTGATGGTTTTGTCCTGCTCCAGACGATCGGCGTAGATTTTACGCGGCGTCGGGTGTTTTTTGATTTTCTGGTACATCAACGGCTGGGTTGCGCTCGGCTCGTCGGCTTCGTTATGGCCGTGACGGCGGTAGCACACCAGATCGATAAACACATCGCGTTTGAAAGTGTTACGGAAGTCCAGCGCCAGACGGGTAACGAAAGCAACCGCTTCCGGATCGTCCGCGTTGACGTGGAAAATCGGCGCCTGCACCATCTTACCGATATCGGTACAGTACGGCGTAGAGCGGGCATCCAGCGGGTTGGAGGTGGTGAAACCAACCTGGTTGTTGATCACCACGCGCACCGTACCGCCCACTTCATAACCGCGCGCTTTGGACATGTTCAGGGTTTCCTGTACCACGCCCTGACCCGCCACCGCCGCGTCACCGTGAATGGTGATCGGCAGCACTTTATTGCTGCTCGGCTCAGAGAGGCGATCAAGACGCGCGCGTACGGAACCAATCACCACCGGGCTAACGATTTCCAGGTGCGACGGGTTAAACGCCAGCGCCAGATGCACCAGGCCGCCTTCAGTCTCAACGTCAGACGAGAAGCCCATATGGTATTTCACGTCGCCGGTACCGAGGTGTTCTTTATGTTTACCGGCAAACTCGTCGAACAGATCCTGCGGCTGTTTGCCCAGCACGTTGACCAGCACGTTCAGACGACCGCGGTGCGCCATGCCCAGCACCACTTCGCGGGTGCCGCTTTTGCCTGCATGGCGAATCATCTCTTTCAGCAGCGGTATCAGCGCATCACCGCCTTCCAGCGAGAAGCGTTTCGCGCCCGGGAACTTCGCCCCGAGATAACGCTCCAGACCTTCAGCTGCCGTCAGTTCGCTTAAGAAGCGTTTTTTCTCTTCGCTGCTGAAGCTCGATTTTCCGGCTGCTGACTCAATCCGCTGCTGGATCCAGCGCTTCTCTTCAGTGCTGGTAATGTGCATGTATTCCGCGCCGATCGAACCGCAATAGGTCTCTTTCAGCGCTTTGATCAATTCGCCCAGCGGCAGGGTATCTTTCCCAATCGCAAAGGAACCTACGTTATAGCTGTTCTGGTAATCCGCTTCGCTCAGATCGTGGAATGCCGGATCCAGATCGGCAACGCGCTCTTGCTGCCACAGCCCCAACGGATCGAGATTCGCATGCTGGTGACCACGGAAGCGGTAGGCGTTGATCAACTGCAGGACTTTGACCTGCTTAACGTTGGTGTCGGGGTCGGAAATAGAGGAAGAGTAACGTGAGGCATCTTTCGCCAGTTGACGGAAATAATCACGTGTTTTGGAGTGGAACTGATCCGGTTTGACTCCGGTGCCCGGTAACTGCTGGAACATAGATCGCCAGTTAGCATCTACCGAGTCAGGATCGGTTAAGAAGTCTTCATAGAGCTGTTCTATCCAGCTCTGGTTCGACCCAGAGAGGTAAGAAGAGTCCAGCCAGGCTTTCATTGCGCCGTTCTGCATCGTGATCCCTTAAGCATTGTTATGCTTACTTCGCCGTGGATAACTACGACGTACACCGAGTAGCGCACGTCCCAGGGTTCACTTGCGGGCTCTTGGCGGCCCGCGAAGGAACCTTTAAAAACTGCCCTAATCTTCGCTGTCCGGGCTGCGACTGTGTTGGCTGCCTTCACTTACCCTGGTCACATAGTTCACTATGCTCCCAGGGATGCGCTCAGTTGCCGCCTTGTCTCGCTCCAGACATCTCGATTATGTCTTTGTGGCGGTTTTTAAAGATTTCCTGCTTTTGTATCGCCCTTACCGGGCCGACAAACATCATTAATTCTGTAGGCCGGATAAGCGCAAGCGCCATCCGGCACTTCGACCGCGCAGCGCTATCCGGCACGGACTCATTACGCACTTCTTTGCAACAACATCGACTTAATATGGCCGATGGCGCGCGTCGGGTTCAGCCCTTTCGGACATACACTGACGCAGTTCATGATGCTGTGGCAGCGGAATACGCTGAAAGCATCGCTCAACCCTTCCAGACGGCTGTCGGTTTCGGTATCGCGGCTGTCGATCAGGAAGCGATACGCCGCCAGCAAGCCAGCCGGGCCGATAAACTTATCCGGGTTCCACCAGAATGACGGGCAGGACGTAGAACAGCAGGCGCAAAGAATACATTCGTACAGACCGTCAAGCTTTTCACGCTGCTCTGGTGCCTGTAAATGTTCTCTGGCCGGTGGATTTTGCCCATTATTCAATAAGTAAGGTTTAATCTTCTCATATTGGGCATAGAATTGTCCCATGTCCACCACCAAATCGCGGATAACCGGCAACCCTGGCAGCGGGCGGATAACGATCTTCTGTTTGCCGTTGCCAAGCGCGGAAATCGGGGTGATACAGGCAAGACCATTCTTACCGTTCATGTTCAGACCATCGGAACCACATACACCTTCACGGCAGGAGCGGCGGAACGACAGTGTAGAATCCTTTTCTTTCAGCTGGATTAATGCATCCAGCAACATCATGTCACGCCCTTCTTCCGCTTCCAGCGTGTAATCCTGCATACGCGGCGCGTCATCCACATCCGGGTTATAGCGATAAATCGAGAATTCGAGTTTCATCATCCTGTCTCCGCATTAATAAGTACGAATCTTCGGCGGGAACGCCGGACGCAGTTTCGGTTCCATATTCACGCTACGGCGCGTCATGGATTCCGTTTCTGGCAGATACAGGCTGTGGCACAACCAGTTCTCATCGTCACGATCCGGATAGTCGAAGCGGCTGTGCGCGCCACGGCTTTCGGTACGGAAGTTTGCGGAAACAGCCGTTGCGTAAGCGGTTTCCATCAGGTTATCCAGCTCCAGGCACTCAACGCGCTGGGTATTGAACTCGCTCGACGTATCATCCAGACGAGCCTCTTTCAGGCGCTCGCGGATCACTTTCAGTTGTTCAAGACCTTTCGCCATCGCATCACCTTCGCGGAACACCGAGAAGTTATGCTGCATACACTCTTGCAGCGCTTTGCGGATGGTGACCGGATCTTCGCCGCTGCGATTGTTATTCCAGCGGTTGAGGCGGCTGAGCGACCCTTCGATATCCGATTCGCTGGCATCGCGCAGCGCGCCCTGTTCAGCGATAGATTCTTGTAAATGCAGACCTGCTGCACGGCCAAAGACCACCAGGTCGAGCAGCGAGTTGCCGCCCAGGCGGTTGGCGCCGTGAACCGATACGCAGGCGATTTCGCCCACCGCAAACAGCCCCGGGATCACGACATCTTCGCCCTTCTCGTTGACCGTCAGCGCCTGGCCGGTCACTTTGGTCGGAATACCGCCCATCATATAGTGGCAGGTCGGGATCACCGGAATTGGCTCTTTCACCGGATCCACATGTGCGAAGGTGCGCGACAGTTCCAGGATCCCCGGCAGACGCGATTCGAGTACTTCTTTACCCAGATGATCGAGTTTCAGTTTGGCGTGCGGTCCCCATGGACCGTCGCAACCGCGACCTTCACGGATTTCGATCATGATGGAACGCGCCACCACATCACGGCCCGCCAGGTCTTTGGCGTTCGGCGCATAACGCTCCATAAAGCGCTCGCCGTGTTTGTTAAGCAGATAGCCGCCTTCACCACGGCAGCCTTCCGTTACCAGCACCCCTGCCCCGGCGATACCGGTCGGGTGGAACTGCCACATCTCCATATCCTGCACCGGTACACCCGCGCGTAGTGCCATACCCACGCCGTCGCCGGTATTAATGTGCGCATTGGTGGTGGACTGGTAAATACGGCCTGCGCCGCCAGTTGCCAGCACGGTTGCGCGGGCTTTGAAGTAGACGACTTCACCGGTTTCGATGCACAGTGCGGTACAGCCCACGACAGCGCCATCCTGGTTTTTCACCAGATCCAGCGCGTACCACTCGGAAAAGATGGTGGTGTGATTTTTCAGGTTCTGCTGATAAAGGGTATGCAGCAGCGCATGGCCGGTACGGTCCGCTGCCGCTGCGGTACGCGCCGCCTGCTCGCCGCCGAAGTTCTTCGACTGGCCGCCAAACGGACGCTGATAGATACGGCCATCATCAAGACGGGAGAACGGCAGGCCCATATGCTCCAGCTCAAGAATCGCTTCCGGGCCGGTTTTGCACATATATTCAATCGCGTCCTGGTCACCGATGTAGTCGGAACCTTTTACCGTGTCATACATGTGCCATTCCCAGTTATCTTCATGGGTATTGCCCAGGGCTACGGTGATACCGCCCTGCGCAGACACAGTGTGGGAACGGGTTGGGAAAACTTTGGAGAGCAGCGCACAGGTTTGCCCGCTCTGGGAAATTTGCAGCGCCGCGCGCATACCTGCGCCGCCCGCGCCAATAACAACAGCATCAAATTCTCTGACTGGCAATTTCATTACACACCCCACACCACAACGAATCCATAAATCACGTAAGCCGCCAGCGCCACAACAATAACCAGTTGCAGAATCAGGCGTACAGCCAGCGGTTTAACGTAGTCGGTCAACACTTGCCACATGCCAATCCAGGCATGGATCAGAATGGAAAACAGCGCCAGCAGAGTGAAGACTTTGGTAAAGGCGGAGGAGAAGAAGCCGGTCCAGACCACCCAGGTCAGGTCGCCATGCAGGGCGAAAAAACCCACCATATAGATGATGTATAACGTCAGGACGATGGCGGTAGCACGGACAAGAATAAAATCATGTACGCCGTTGCGTCCTAATGCGGAGGCGTTGCTTACCATACGAGAACTCCTGCGAGAATTGAAAGCACGACAGTGATCACAAAAGAAAGGTTTGCGGAACGTTTTCCTGCTTCGAAGGTTTCTTCCAGCCAGCCAAAATCCATCAGCATGTGACGAATCCCGCCGACAGCGTGATACGCCAGCGCGGTGAGGATGCCCCACAGAATGAATTTAACGAAGAAGCTGTTCACGATGGCAGAGGCAGTCAGGAAGCCGTCTTCAGATGACAGCGACAGGCCCAGTAACCACAGCAGAATACCGACGGCTACAAACGTAATAACGCCGGAGACGCGGTGAAGAATGGAAGCTATAGCCGTAACAGGAAACCGAATTGTTGTCAGATCCAGATTGACAGGTCTTTGTTTTTTCACATTTTTTATCATGAATAACGCCCACATGCTATTCTTATAGTTTCCTTCCTCCGGTCTGCGTGCGGGTCAGACAGCGTCCTTTTCTATAACTGCTCGTCATGCAAAAAATTAGCTTCCAGATGCTAAACGACAGGTTACAACGCTGGGTGGCTCGGGATGGCAGGGTATTCCGGAGACCTGGCGGCAGTATAGGTCGTTCACAAAATCATTACAATTAACCTACATATAGTTTGTCGGGTTTTATGCAGAACAGTGACACTCATCACGATAACAACATTCTTTTAAAATTTAATCATCTGATTTGACAAAAGTTAAACATTATTGTTACAAACTACGCCGAATAAGGCTTATAATTCGCAAAAGTTATGGGGTCTTGCTTTCACCTGAGAATAAGTTATGTAACAGTGTGATGGTATTGACCGATGTAATCAGGACAGTTATTAGTGATATACAGGTTTGACAAATTCGGACTGCTGAGACGCTGATTTGCTGTTTTTTCACTGTATTTTCAATGTGTACTGGCACGCGCCATTGCTCTGTACCCTGGTTCTCCCTCTCCACAGAGCTGCGAGCTAATAACAAACTGGTAACGTTGACGGGCAGTTGAAAGCAAATCCGGTAACTGGCAGTCTTAAGCAATAAGGCGCTAAGGAGACCGTAAATGGCTGATAAAAAAGCAAACATCACCTACAATGGTGACGCTGCTATTGAACTGGATGTGCTAAAAGGCACGCTCGGTCAGGATGTAATTGATATCCGTAGTCTCGGTTCAAAAGGGGTTTTTACTTTTGACCCTGGTTTTACCTCTACCGCATCGTGCGAATCAAAAATCACTTTTATCGACGGTGACGAAGGTATTTTGTTACACCGCGGTTTCCCGATTGATCAACTGGCGACCGAATCCAACTACCTAGAAGTGAGCTACATCCTGCTGTACGGCGAAAAACCGACGCAGGAGCAGTTTGAAGAGTTCAGACTGACGGTCACCCGCCACACCATGATTCACGAGCAGATCACCCGCCTGTTCCACGGTTTCCGTCGCGACTCACATCCAATGGCAGTACTTTGTGGCGTGACCGGCGCGCTGGCAGCGTTCTACCATGATTCGCTGGATGTGAACAATCCGCGCCACCGCGAAATCGCGGCGTTCCGCCTGCTGTCCAAAATGCCGACCGTAGCGGCGATGTGTTACAAATACTCCATCGGTCAGCCGTTTATCTATCCGCGCAACGATCTCTCTTACGCCGGCAACTTCCTGCATATGATGTTTGCCACTCCGTGCGAACCGTATGAAGTGAATCCGGTGCTGGAACGCGCCATGGATCGTATTCTGATCCTGCATGCCGATCACGAGCAGAACGCCTCCACCTCTACCGTGCGTACCGCCGGTTCTTCTGGCGCGAACCCGTTTGCCTGCATCGCGGCCGGTATCGCCTCTCTGTGGGGACCGGCGCACGGCGGCGCCAACGAAGCGGCACTGAGAATGCTGGAAGAGATCAGCTCCGTAAAACATATTCCGGAATTCCTGCGTCGCGCCAAAGACAAGAACGATTCGTTCCGTCTGATGGGCTTCGGTCACCGTGTCTACAAGAACTACGACCCACGCGCTACTGTGATGCGTGAAACCTGCCACGAAGTGCTGCGCGAGCTGGGTACGAAAGATGATCTGCTGGAAGTGGCGATGGAGTTGGAGCACATCGCGCTCAACGACCCGTACTTTATCGAACGCAAACTCTACCCGAACGTCGACTTCTACTCCGGTATTATCCTGAAAGCGATGGGTATTCCGGCGTCCATGTTTACTGTTATCTTTGCGATGGCGCGTACCGTGGGCTGGATTGCGCACTGGAACGAAATGCACGACGACGGCATCAAGATTGCCCGTCCGCGTCAGCTTTACACCGGCTATGCCAAACGCGAATTCTCCTCCGATCTGAAAAAAGATTAAGGGTGAATCCGCATAAAAAAACGCGCCTGTGGGCGCGTTTTTTGTTTCAGCGTTGACAGCCCGGGCACCAGTAAAACGGGCGCGATGAGAGCGTGGTTTTTTCGATGATCCCACCGCAGCGCTCGCACATCTCCCCTGCCCGGTGAAAGACCCGGAAGCGAAACAGCGCGCCGTGATGCTTGTTCTCATTCACAGTGCCGCGTGTCTGCCAGGACAAACGAGGAATATCCAGCAACGCCTGCGCCAGCACGTCAAGCTGGGTATCATCCAGTTCGGCGGCACAATGCTGCGGTGCCAACGCACAGTGCCAGAGGATCTCTACGCGTAAATAGTTGCCCAGCCCGGCCAGAAACGCCTGATCGAGGAGCAAACCGGAGAAGAGACGACGGCGAAAACGCGGCGATAACAGACGTTCTTTCACCTGCGCCGCAGTGAGCGTCATGTTCAACACATCCGGCCCAAGCCGCTGTAGAAACGGGTGCTGCGCCAGTTGTTCTGGCGTGAGTATGGCGATATCTGACGCGCTGTAAAGCAAGATGGCTTTATCGGTCGTCTGTAATTTTACGCGCAACACGCGGTTGGTTTGCGGCGTTTCGCCCGCATTCACCACGCGCCAGACGCCGTAAAGCTGGTTATGGCTGTAGAGGGTCAACCCGCCGGAAAAGTGCGTCAACAGCGCCTTGCCGCGGGTTTCAATCTGCTCGATGCGCTGTCCCACCAGACCTGGGGCAAAATCGGTTAGCTGCGGCGGAGCAAACCAGACATCGGTCAGTGGTTTTCCCTGAACCGCCGCTTCAAGCATGTCCGCCGCCCGGCGGATCTCCGGTCCTTCCGGCATGTAAAACTCCTTGTGTTATCGCGCGGAAATGATCACCCCACGCTGGGTAAAAGCAGCATGCAGACGGCGGGCAAACAGTAACGCATGTTCACCATCGCCGTGCAGGCACACCGTTTGCGCCTGCACGGGAACATATTCGCCTTCAATACTTTTGACACGCCCTGCCAGCACCATCTCCAGCGTTTGCGCCAGCGCCACATTGTCATCAGTAATCAACGCGCCCGGCTCGCTGCGTGGTACCAGCCGACCATCGCTGCGATAGCCGCGATCGGCAAACACTTCCTGGCGGGTGATCAGCCCCCAGTTTTTTCCGGCGCGGATCAGTTCACTGCCCGCCAGCCCGACCAGGATCAAATCCGAATCAACATCGTGTACCGCACTGGCGATAGCGTCGGCCAGTTGCGCATCATTTGCCGCCTGGTTGTATAACGTGCCGTGGGGCTTCACATGCTGTAATTTACCGCCCTCAGCATGCACCATCGCTGCCAGTGCACCGATTTGGTACAGCATCTGGGCATACACGGTTTCCGGCGGCAGTTGCATCGCTGTACGACCGAAGTTTTCCCGATCGGGAAACGAGGGATGTGCGCCGATGGCGACCCCGTTACGCAGCGCTTCGCGCACGCATGTCAGCATCGTCCCGGCATCGCCCGCATGAAAACCGCAGGCGATATTGGCCGACGACACCAGTTTCAACAACGCAGCATCATTGCCGCAGCCTTCGCCAAGATCGGCGTTTAAATCAATCTTCATGCGTTAACCGCCATGCCAGTTGTTCAAGATAACGCTGTTGGTCCTGGCGGGCATGCAGCGCTTCATCCAGTGAACACTGAACAAAATGCACCGGTTGCCCAAGAGGAATTTGCGCCAGATGGTACATATCGGCCTCAATAATGCAGGCAATACGCGGGTATCCGCCGGTCGTCTGAGCATCATTCATCAGCACAATCGGTTGGCCATTTGACGGCACCTGTATAACGCCGGGTAATAAGCCGTGGGAGAGCAACTCGCGCGAGGTCGTCCGCAACAGTGGCTGCCCCTGTAAGCGGTACCCCATACGGTTGCTCTGCGGGCTTATCTGCCATGGCAGACGCCAGAATGCTTCCTGCGAAGCCGTGTCGAATTCGTGATATTCCGGCCCCGGCAGCGCGCGAATGCGGTTACCCCACAGCAGTTGTTTTACGCCCTGCTGGGTACGAAACTGCCGCTTCGTTTTTGCCAGAGGCAGCGTATCGCCATCACGTAACAGTCGCCCTTCCAGCCCACCGATAGCGGCTTTCAGATCGGTACTCCCGGAACCCAGCACCTCCGGCAGCGCGAAACCTCCTGCCACTGCCAGATAACTACGCACACCGTGCAGCGGGCGTTTCAGCACTAGCCGCTGCCCGGCTTTTGCCACAAAACGCCACCCCGTCCACACGGGTTTACCGTCGAGCTTCGCTTCACAACCGGCGCCGGTCAGGGCAAACCAGCAGCGGCTTTCGAACACTACTTCGAACTGGCCGAGCGTAATCTCAAGCCCGGCCGTATCAGGCGCATTGCCCACCAGCGCATTGCCAATTTGCAGCGCAGGCGCGTCCAGCGCGCCGCAATAGCTGATTCCGGACTGGCGCAAACCGGTACGTTTACCCCCCTGTAAGCTGGTGTAAATACCGGCGCGGATAATGTTCAACATACGCCCTCCTTACGCGGAATGAAGCGTAGCGTGTCGCCAGGACGCAGCAATGAAGGCTCCGCTAAACGCGGGTTAAAGAGCGCCAAATCTGTTCGTCCAATCAGGTTCCAGCCGCCGGGCGTCTCCAGCGGGTAGATGCCGGTTTGTGCGCCGCCAATACCGACAGAACCGGCTGCTACGCGAACACGCGGTTCAGCGCGTCGCGGCGTGGCCAGTGCTTCCGGGAGGGCACCCAGATAGGGAAAGCCAGGCTGGAAGCCAATAAACCAGACCACATAATCAACAGAGGCATGAAGCTCCACTACCTGTTTTTCACTCATCCGGCAATGTTCCGCCACCCGTCCGAGATCCGGCCCGGCATCGCCGCCGTACAGCACCGGGATCTCAATGGCGCGAGATTCCGGCTCCAGCGCCTCGCTCTCTTCCCACCAGCGCTGTAAGCGTTCAATGGCATCGAGCGCCAGCGTGCCCGGATCGCGCAGCACAACCGTAATGTTATTCATTCCCGGAATGACTTCTGCCACCTCCGGCACCGTGGACAGCCGCTGCGTCAGCCGCCAGATCCGCTTTTGCGTCGCCAACTGCACAGGAGGCTCCAGCTCCAGCACCACGGCGGTTTCCCCTAATAAATAACAACGCGCTCGCTGCACTTGTTTGCTCCTCAGGCCGGGTTCGGAATATCCACAAACGTAACGTCAAGATCGGTATGGGTATTCAGCCACTCGCTCAACGCGCGAATGCCGCCACGTTCGGTGGCATGGTGCCCCGCCGCGTAGAAATGCAGCCCCTGTTCACGCGCAGAATGAATGGTCTGCTCCGATACCTCGCCGGTGATAAAGGCATCCACGCCAAAGCGGGCGGCTTTATCGATAAAGCTCTGTCCGCCGCCGGTACACCAGGCGATACGTTTCACAACATCCGGCCCGGTATCGCCGCACCAGAGCGGCTTACGGCCGAGACGCGCTTCGATCCACGAAGCCAGTTCCAGCCCCGGCACCGGCATCGTGAGTTCTCCCCACGGCAACAGCTCTTCGATTTCGCCCTGAATGGTAATACCGAGCAGCGCCGCCAGTTGCGCGTTATTGCCCAGCTCCGGGTGCGCATCGAGCGGCAGATGCCAGCCATACAGGTTGATGTCGTTCGCCAGAAGCGTTTTCAGGCGGTTACGCTTCATGCCCAGAATGACTGGCGCTTCGTTTTTCCAGAAATAGCCGTGATGGACAATTACCGCGTCCGCCTGCTGACGCACCGCTTCATCCAGCAACGCCTGGCTGGCGGTCACGCCGGTGACAATTTTTTGCACCGTTTCCCGCCCTTCAACCTGGAGGCCGTTCGGGCCGTAATCACTGAATGCCGCACTGTTCAGCTTCTCGTTAATCAGTTTTTCCAGTTCGGTATTTTTCATCAATGCTCTCTTTTACGCTTTACGGGCGGCTTCATACGCCGCCAGGGTGGCGGCTCGCGCCTGTTTATGGTCCACAATCGGGCGAGGATAATCGAGACGTTGCCCCTGTTTATCCGCCCACGCCCAGGGCTGATGGAGATGCTTTTCCGGCACTGCTTGCAGTTCCGGCAGCCAGTGACGAATAAACTCGCCGCTGGCGTCAAAGCGCTCCCCCTGCGTGGTGGGATTAAAAATGCGGAAATACGGCGCCGCGTCGGTCCCCGTTGAGGCTGCCCACTGCCAGCCACCATTGTTTGCCGCCAGATCGCCATCAATCAACTGAGAAATAAAATAGCGCTCTCCGCAACGCCAGTCGATAAGTAAGTCTTTGACCAGGAAGCTGGCAGTAATCATCCGCAGCCGATTGTGCATCCAGCCAGTGCTGTTCAACTGGCGCATTGCGGCATCGACAATCGGAAAGCCAGTCTTGCCTTCTTGCCACGCCGCAAGCTGCTGCTGGCTCCCCTGCCACTGCACCCTATCAGTCCAGGGGATAAAAGGTTTGTGCTTGCAGAGCGCCGGATGAAATGTCATCAGATGACGGTAAAACTCACGCCAGATCAGCTCATTGAGCCATACTGCGCCGCTTCCACCATCAAGCGCCTGCGGCTGCTCGGCCAGTAAACGATGCAGACACTGGCGCGGCGACAGTGCGCCAATCGCCAGCGCGGCGGAGAGGCGGCTGGTACCTTCAATCGCCGGAAAATCACGCTGCTGCTCATACTCCGCCGCCTGCTGCTGGCAAAAGTGACGCAGCCGGGCAATCGCGCTTTTCTCATCGGCGGGGAAAAGTTGTTCATCAAACGGCTGCTGCGGATAGTTAAGTGCGATCGGCTTAGCGACAGGCCGCGCCCCTTCGCGTGCATGCGGCGCGGCGACGCATTGCGGCAGTTCCTCTTTTAGCCGACGCAAAAAAGCGTTTTTGAACGGCGTAAAGACTTTATACATCTCGTGATTACCGGTCATAACGCTGCCAGGTGCCAGCATCACGCTGTCATCAAACCCCTGGCAGGATACGTTCGGCAGCGCTTTTTCTACCGCCGCATCACGCTGGCGTTCATTGAATTCATATTGATAGTTATAAAAAAGATGGCTTACCTGCTCGCTGGCACAGATTTGGGCGATGGCCTGCGCGCAGGCAGCAAAATCATCCACCTCGCGGTAGAGCAGCGGAATGCCCTTCTCCGCCAGCGCCTGTTGCAGCGCATTAAGATGGGCGTTGAGCAGCGCCGCCTGACGGGGAGCCATATGATGCTGCTGCCACTGTGCTGGCGTGGCAATGAAAAGCGCAATAACTCGGACATCGGGATAACGGCAGGCGGCCGCGAGCGCAAGATTATCATGTACACGTAAATCCGCGCGAAACCAGACCAGATGGGTGGTCATATCACTCCTTAATGTCCATAACGAAAGCGCAGCGTAGCGGATCTAATCCGCTACGCCAGGCGGCACAGTGTAAATGTAGCAAAAAGGTTACCGCAAAAAAAACCACCGCAAGGCGGTGGCTTAGAGAATTTGCTGTGTGTAATCGATTAATAAAAGTCGCAGGCTACTTTTTCGGCCTGGTCCATCCACACCGGTTTTTCACTGGTTTTCGCCCAGACGCGGTGCAGGTAGCTGTAAAAACGCGCGCGATCTTTCCAGAATAACATCACTGGTAATGCCAGAACGCCTGCCAGAATGGCGAAAGCGCGACGCATCAACACAACGTGTACCGGAAACGCTTTATATGTGTTCATAATTCTCTCCCCTTTGTCAGGCCGGCAATCACTACCGGAAATGTTCCCGCCTTACAGAAAATCAGGGCGGCGCTGAAATCTGGTTAAAATAGTATCGCTTTATTCGTAATTTTACTACTCATCCGACCACTATTTTTCTGTCAATTTACGATTTATTGATGTCCCGGCGGTAAATTAGTTACAAAACAGTTAAATTAATACTAATCATTAGTTAAATTGTGGTTTATAGATTTTCGTTACGTTGAAAGCCCCTGGGGGATCCCCCGCTTGTCCGCCCAATGTTTTTGGCCATTTTTATATTTTTTTTACACCCCGCCTGACGATTTTTGCGAAATCTTTGCGCCGAAAAAACTACTTTCACAACACATCCTTAAATCACCCCGGAGGTGAATTGTGAGTGCAGGCGTAATAATCGGCATCGTGCTGGTTTTCCTGTTATTGGGCTACCTGGTTTATGCCCTGATTAACGCGGAGGCTTTCTGATGGCCGCTCAGGCGTTTCTTCTGGTCGCCAGCTTTTTGCTGGTGCTGTTTATTCTTGCGCGCCCGCTGGGATCGCTGCTGGCAAAACTGATTGCCGGACAAGCGCTGCCCGGCACGGCGACAATCGAAAATATCCTCTGGCGTGGACTGGGTATTGATACCCGTGAAATGAACTGGCGGCACTATCTGTTCGCCATCCTGTGGCTCAATGTGCTCGGTATTGTGCTGCTATTTGCCATGCTGATGTTGCAGGGCATTTTGCCAATGAACCCGCAAAACTTGCCCGGCCTCTCCTGGCATCTGGCACTGAATACGGCGGTCAGCTTTGTCACGAATACCAACTGGCAATCCTATTCAGGCGAAAGCACACTGAGTTATTTCAGCCAGATGGTCGGGCTGACGGTGCAAAACTTCCTCTCTGCGGCAACGGGGATTGCGGTGATATTCGCGTTGATCCGCGCCTTTGCGCGCCGCAGCATGGATACGCTCGGCAACGCGTGGGTAGATCTCACCCGCATTACTCTGTGGGTACTGCTGCCGATTTCGCTGATCCTTGCCTTGTTCTTTATTCAGCAAGGCGTCCTGCAAAACTTTTTGCCTTATCAGCCTTACACCTCGCTTGAAGGCGTTCAGCATCTGATGCCGATGGGACCAGTCGCGTCTCAGGAAGCGATCAAAATGCTCGGCACCAACGGCGGTGGCTTCTTCAATGCCAACTCTTCACACCCGTTTGAAAACCCGACCGCATTGACCAACATCGTGCAGATGCTGGTGATCTTCCTGATCCCGGCAGCGCTTTGCTTTGCTTTTGGCGATGCAGTGGCGGACCGTCGCCAGGGGCACATGCTGCTGTGGTCGATGTCGCTGATTTTCGTGGTCTGTGCCGGGGTGGTGATGTGGGCGGAGTTCCAGGGTAATCCGCACTTCCTGACGCTCGGTGGCGACAGCGCCATCAATATGGAAGGTAAAGAGAGTCGGTTTGGCATTCTGGCGAGCAGCCTGTATGCCGTGGTTACAACCGCTGCCTCATGCGGCGCGGTGAATGCCATGCATGACTCCTTTACCGCGCTGGGCGGCATGATCCCGATGTGGCTGATGCAGATTGGCGAAGTGGTGTTTGGCGGCGTGGGCTCGGGTCTTTACGGCATGCTGCTGTTCGTGCTGCTGGCGGTGTTTATTGCCGGGTTGATGATTGGCCGTACGCCGGAGTTCATCGGCAAAAAAATCGATGTCCGCGAAATGAAAATGACCGCGCTGGCGATCCTCGTCACCCCGGCGCTGGTGCTGATTGGCACCGCGCTGGCGATGATGACCGATGCCGGGCGTAGCGGCATGTTTAACCCCGGCATTCACGGCTTTAGTGAAGTGCTGTACGCCGTCTCGTCGGCGGCCAACAACAACGGCAGCGCCTTTGGCGGATTAAGTGCCAACACCCCGTTCTGGAACTGTCTGCTGGCGTTCTGCATGTTCTTCGGCCGCTTCGGTGTGATTGTTCCGGTGATGGCGATTGCCGGTTCACTGGTCGGCAAGAAAATCCAGCCCGCCAGCACTGGCACCCTGCCGACGCACGGCGCGCTGTTTATCGGCCTGCTGATCGGCACGGTACTGCTGGTTGGCGCATTGACCTTTGTTCCTGCCCTGGCGCTCGGCCCGGTGGCGGAATACCTCTTATTTTGAGACTGGCGGAGACGCGTTTTATGAGTCGCAAACAACTGGCCCTGTTCGAACCGCACCTTGTTCGTCAGGCGCTGATGGATTCGGTGACCAAGTTAAGCCCGCAAGTACAGTGGCGTAACCCGGTGATGTTTATTGTCTGGATCGGCAGCCTGTTGACCACAATTTTGACTGTGGCAATGGCAACAGGCCATCTTGACGGCAGTGCATGGTTTACTGGCACAGTCAGCCTGTGGTTGTGGGTTACGGTATTGTTCGCCAACTTTGCAGAGGCGCTGGCGGAAGGTCGCAGCAAAGCGCAGGCCAATAGCCTGAAAGGGGTGAAAAAAACCGCTTTCGCCCGCAAATTACGCGCCCCGCAGCATGATGCACAAATCGACCATATTCCGGCAGCAGACCTGCGTAAAGGCGATGTGGTGCTGGTTGAGGCCGGTGACATTATTCCGTGCGATGGTGAAGTGATTGAAGGTGGCGCATCGGTAGATGAGAGCGCGATAACCGGCGAATCGGCACCGGTTATCCGTGAGTCCGGTGGCGATTTCGCTTCGGTCACTGGCGGGACACGCATTCTTTCTGACTGGCTGGTGATCCAGTGCAGCGTTAACCCCGGCGAAACGTTCCTCGACCGCATGATTGCGATGGTGGAAGGTGCGCAGCGGCGTAAAACACCGAACGAGATCGCGCTGACCATTCTGCTGGTTGCCCTGACTCTTGTCTTCCTGCTGGCAACCGCCACTTTGTGGCCATTCTCGGTATATGGCGGCCAGGCAGTCAGCGTAACTGTGTTGGTGGCCCTGCTGGTATGCCTGATCCCAACGACTATCGGCGGGCTGCTGTCTGCGATTGGCGTTGCCGGGATGAGTCGCATGCTGGGTGCGAATGTGATTGCCACCAGCGGTCGTGCGGTAGAAGCAGCAGGTGATATCGATGTGCTGCTGCTGGATAAAACCGGCACCATCACCTTAGGTAACCGCCAGGCATCCGATTTCCTGCCCGCGCAGGGCGTGGATGAAAAAACGCTGGCCGATGCTGCGCAACTCTCTTCGCTGGCGGATGAAACGCCGGAAGGCCGCAGTATTGTGATACTGGCTAAACGCCGCTTTAATCTGCGCAAGCGCGATATGCAGAGCCTGCAAGCCACCTTTGTGCCCTTCACTGCGCAAACCCGCATGAGCGGCATCAACGTGCAGGATCGGATGATCCGTAAAGGTTCGGTGGATGCTATCCGTCGTCATATCGCCGCCAATGGCGGCCAATTCCCGGCCGATGTGGAAACGCTGGTCGAACGCGTCGCCCGCCAGGGTGCCACGCCGCTGGTCGTTGCCGAAGGGGCGAAAGTGCTGGGTGTTATCGCGCTGAAAGATATCGTCAAAGGCGGGATTAAAGAGCGTTTTGCCCAGTTGCGTAAAATGGGCATTAAAACGGTAATGATCACCGGGGATAACCGTTTAACCGCTGCGGCGATTGCTGCTGAAGCCGGTGTCGATGACTTCCTTGCGGAAGCGACGCCGGAAGCGAAACTGGCGTTGATCCGCCAGTATCAGGCGGAAGGTCGTCTGGTGGCGATGACCGGCGATGGCACGAACGATGCGCCAGCGCTGGCGCAGGCGGACGTTGCGGTAGCGATGAATTCCGGCACCCAGGCCGCCAAAGAGGCGGGCAACATGGTGGATCTCGATTCGAACCCCACCAAATTGATTGAAGTGGTGCATATCGGTAAACAGATGCTGATGACTCGCGGTTCGCTGACCACCTTCAGTATCGCCAACGATGTGGCGAAATACTTCGCCATCATTCCGGCGGCGTTCGCAGCAACCTATCCGCAACTGAATACGCTGAACGTGATGCATCTGCACTCCCCGGCGTCGGCAATTTTAAGCGCGGTGATCTTTAACGCGCTGGTGATTGTGTTTCTTATCCCGCTGGCGCTGAAAGGGGTGAGCTACAAGCCGCTTACTGCTTCCGCCATGCTGCGCCGCAACCTGTGGATTTACGGGCTGGGCGGGCTGGTAGTGCCGTTTATCGGTATCAAGGCGATCGACCTGATTTTGACCCTGTTTGGCCTGGTGTAAGAGGTATAAAAAATGGCTTTATTACGTCCCGCATTTCTGCTTTTGTTACTCTTCACCCTGATTACCGGCGGGATCTACCCGCTGGTGACCACCGCGCTCGGGCAGTGGTGGTTTAACGCGCAGGCGAACGGTTCGCTGATCCGTGAGGGCGATACTGTGCGCGGTTCGCGCTTGCTGGGTCAGGACTTTACCGCGCCGGTTTATTTTCACGGCCGCCCTTCTGCCACTGCCGATGCGCCTTATAATCCAATGGCGTCCGGCGGCAGCAATCTGGCAGGCAGCAACCCGGAGCTGGATAAAGAAGTGGCGGCGCGCGTGGCGCAACTGCGTGCCGAGAATCCACAAGCGGATACGCATGTGCCGGTGGAGTTGATTACCGCCTCGGCGAGCGGCCTTGATGGTCAACTCTCTCCGGCCGCCACCGCCTGGCAGATCCCGCGCGTGGCGCAGGCTCGTCACTTACCCGTGACAGAAGTGGAAAAAATGGTGGCCGAACATACCACCACACCGCTGGTCAATTTTATCGGCCAGCCGGTGGTCAATATTGTGGAACTCAATCTGGCGCTGGATGCGCTCAAGGATAAATAAAGCATGACTGACGAGCCTTTGCGTCCCAATCCCGACCGCTTGCTGGAACACGCCGCAACGGCGCATCGGGGAAAGTTGAAAGTCTTCTTCGGCGCCTGCGCCGGTGTGGGCAAAACGTTCGCTATGCTGCAAGAAGCGCAGCGTCTGCGGGCGCAGGGGCTTGATATTCTCGTTGGCGTGGTGGAGACTCACGGGCGCAAAGAGACTGCCGCGCTGCTGGAAGAGCTGGCAACCCTGCCGCCACGCCGTATCGCCCATCGCGGGCGACTTATTCAGGAGTTTTCGCTGGACGACGCCCTTGCGCGCCGTCCGGCGCTGATTTTAATGGACGAGCTGGCGCACAGTAACGCGCCCGGTTCGCGCCATCCGAAACGCTGGCAGGATGTAGAAGAGCTGCTGGAAGCGGGCATTAATGTCTTTACAACCGTCAACGTCCAGCATCTGGAAAGTCTCAACGATGTAGTCAGCGGCGTGACCGGTATCCAGGTACGTGAAACCGTACCGGATCCCTTTTTCGATAACGCCGATGAAGTCGTACTGGTGGATTTGCCGCCGGACGATCTCCGCCAGCGCCTGCACGAAGGCAAAGTCTATATCGGCGGCCAGGCCGAGCGCGCCATCGAACACTTCTTCCGTAAAGGTAATCTGATTGCCCTGCGCGAACTGGCGCTACGCCGCACCGCCGACCGTGTGGACGATCAGATGCGCGCCTGGCGCGATCGCCAGGGTGAAGAGAAAGTCTGGCATACGCGTGATGCCATTCTGCTCTGCGTCGGGCATGGCGCGGGCAATGAGAAGCTGATCCGCACGGCGGCGCGGCTGGCAGCCAAACTGGGCAGCGTCTGGCATGCGGTGTACGTTGAAACGCCGTCGTTACATAAATTGCCGGAACCGCAACGGCGGGCAATTTTAAGCGCCCTGCACCTTGCACAGGAACTGGGTGCCGAAACGGCAACGCTTTCCGATCCGGCGGAAGAGAAGGCGATTCTGCGTTACGCCCGCGAGCATAACCTCGGCAAAATTATTATTGGCCGACGCAATAAGCACCGCTGGTGGAACCCGGAATCATTTGCCGATAAGCTGGCACGCCGCGCGCCGGATCTCGATCTGGTGATCATCGCGCTGGACGACGCTCCGGCAGCATTGCCCTCACGCGCCGGAGATACACGCCCGTTGATTGAGCGCTGGCGGGTGCAGTTAAAAGGTTGTGCCGTCGCCCTCGCCCTCTGTGCGGCAATCACGCTGATCGCCTCGCAGTGGCTGACTGCTTTCGACGCCGCCAACCTTGTGATGATCTACCTGCTTGGCGTGGTGCTGGTTGCGTTGTTTTATGGGCGCTGGCCATCCGCGTTCGCCACGGTGATTAACGTCATCAGTTTCGATCTCTTTTTTATCGCTCCGCGCGGCACGCTGGCCGTTTCCGATGTGCAATACCTGCTGACCTTTGGCGTGATGATGACGGTCGGTTTGGTCATTGGCAATCTCACCGCCGGGGTGCGTTATCAGGCGCGCGTGGCGCGGTATCGCGAGCAGCGCACCCGCCATCTTTATGAGATGTCGAAAGCGCTGGCGGTCGGGCGTAATAACAAGGATATCGCCGTTACCAGCGAAACATTTATCCAGTCTACCTTTGATGCCCGCAGCAAATTGTTGCTGCCGGACAGCCACGGGCAGTTGAAAGCGGTGACGCAAACCCACGGCATGACACCCTGGGATGACGCAATAGCCCGCTGGAGTTTTGATAAAGGCCAGCCTGCCGGAGCGGGAACCGACACCCTGCCCGGCGTGCCGTATCAAATTTTGCCGCTTAAAAGCGACCAAAAAACCCATGGGTTATTGATTGTGGAACCGGCCAACTTACGTCAGTTGATGATCCCGGAACAGCAACGCCTGCTGGAAACCTTCACCCTGCTGGTTGCCAGTGCGCTTGAACGCCAGGCGCTCGCCACCAGCGAAGAACAGGCTCGCCTCGCCAGCGAGCGGGAAAGCATTCGTAACTCCTTGCTGGCCGCACTCTCCCATGATTTGCGCACACCGCTGACTGTGCTGTTTGGCCAGGCAGAGATCCTGACGCTCGATCTGGCAAGTGAAGGCTCCTCGCATGCGCCGCAGGCCAACGAGATCCGTCAACATGTGCTGAATACCACGCGGCTGGTGAATAACCTGCTGGATATGGCGCGTATTCAGTCCGGTGGTTTTAATCTTAAAAAAGAGTGGCTAACGCTGGAAGAGGTGGTTGGCAGCGCACTCAGAACGCTGGAACCCGGGCTTGGCGGCCGTCATATCAACCTCGACCTGCCCGACCCGTTAATGCTGGTACATGTTGACGGCCCATTATTTGAACGGGTGCTAATCAATCTGCTGGAAAATGCGGTGAAATATGCAGGACAGCGGGCAGAGATCGGCATTACCGCCCATGATACGCCGCAACAGTTGATGCTGGATGTGTGGGATAACGGGCCAGGTATTCCGGCAGGACAGGAGCAGGCCATTTTTGATAAGTTCGCGCGAGGAACCAAGGAATCAGCGATTCCTGGCGTCGGTCTTGGGCTGGCGATTTGCCAGGCGATTGTTGAGGTTCATGGCGGTACCATTAGTGCCCGCAATCGTCCGCAAGGGGGTGCGCTGTTTTGTGTTACACTTCCCCGTGAAACACCTCCGCAACTGGATGAATTACCTGAGGATCTGTGATCAACGTTCTGATTGTCGAAGATGAACAAGCTATTCGCCGATTTCTGCGTACCGCGCTGGAAGCTGAAGGGTTGCGCGTCCATGAAGCGGAGACCTTGCAGCGCGGTCTGATTGAAGCCGCCACCCGCAAACCCGATCTGGTGATCCTCGATTTGGGGCTGCCGGATGGCGACGGTCTGGACTTTATCCGTGATTTGCGCCAGTGGAGCCAGATGCCGGTGATTGTCCTTTCGGCGCGTGCTGAAGAGAGCGACAAAATTGCGGCTCTTGATGCCGGCGCCGACGATTACCTCAGCAAACCGTTTGGCATTGGCGAGTTGCAGGCCCGCCTGCGCGTTGCCCTGCGCCGTCATGCGGCCACAACCCCTGGCGAACCGGTGGTGGCCTTTGCTGATATTCGCGTCGATCTGGCTAACCGCCGCATCCAGCGCGGTGAGGAAGAGATCCATCTGACGCCCATTGAATTTCGCCTGCTGGCCGTGCTGTTGAACAATCACGGCAAAGTGTTAACTCAGCGACAACTGCTAAGCCAGGTCTGGGGGCCGAATGCCATCGAGCACAGCCACTACCTGCGAATCTATATGGGCCACCTGCGCCAGAAACTCGAAGCCGATCCTGCCCGCCCTCGCCATTTACTGACTGAAACAGGGATTGGCTACCGGTTTATGCTTTGAGGGCGTATCCTGCTGTTTTTTTGGGAGAGTAATGATGAGCGCCTGGCTAATTTATGCGTTGTTATCAGCGGTCACCGCTGCGCTGGTGGCTATTTTCGGCAAGATCGGTTTGCAACATCTCGACGCCAATACTGCCACGGCGATCCGTGCGGTGGTAATGGCCGTATTTCTGGTCGGTGTGGTCGTGGTGCAGGGCAAATTGTCGCTGGTCGCCACTGTGCTGGCCGATAAAAAAGCGCTGCTGTTTGTGGTACTGAGCGGCATCGCGGGCGCGCTGTCGTGGCTGTTCTATTTTATGGCGATCAAAAGCGGCAACGTATCGCGGGTTGCTCCCATCGACAAGCTGAGCGTGGTGTTTGCCGTGATCCTGGCGGTGATCCTGTTTGGCGAGAAAGTCTCACTGATTGCGGCAGCGGGCGTGGCGTTAATTACTGCCGGTGCGCTGATGGTTGCGCTGGGGTGAGTTTGCAACAGATGGCAGCCCCGATCCGCAAAAATTTAAGGCTCCCGAAGGAGCCTTTTTTCTTACGCGTTTTTCAGCACTTCGCTGACAATTTCTACCGCTTCTTTTTCAATCAGCTTCCGGTGTTCGTCACCGAGGAAACTTTCGCAGTAGATTTTGTAGGCGTCTTCAGTACCTGACGGACGCGCGGCGAACCAGCCGTTGTCGGTCATCACTTTCAGGCCGCCAATCGATGCGCCATTGCCCGGAGCAGCCGTCAGACGCGCAGTGATAGGGTCGCCTGCCAGCGTGCTGGCGCTCACCATTTCCGGAGAGAGTTTGGACAGCGCGGCTTTCTGCGCGGAAGAGGCAGAAGCCTGCAAACGGTTGTAGCTCGGCGCGCCGAAGCGTGCCGCCAGCTCATCGTAATGCTGCTGCGGGTTTTTCCCGGTCACGGCGGTGATCTCAGCCGCCAGCAGACACATGATGATACCGTCTTTATCTGTTGACCACGGTGTACCGTCGAAACGCAGGAAGGACGCGCCCGCGCTCTCTTCACCACCAAAGCCGAAACTGCCGTCATGCAGACCATCAACAAACCATTTGAAACCCACCGGCACTTCCACCAGCTTACGGCCAAGGTCGTTAACCACGCGGTCTATCATCGCTGAAGAGACCAGAGTTTTGCCGACGGCAACATCTTTGCCCCACTGCGGACGGTGCTGGAACAGGTAGTTGATAGCAACCGCCAGGTAGTGGTTCGGGTTCATCAACCCTGCCGGGGTTACGATGCCGTGACGGTCGTAGTCCGGATCGTTAGCAAACGCCAGATCGAACTTGTCGCGCAGCGCCAACAGACCCGCCATCGCACATTCGGAGGAGCAATCCATACGGATCGCGCCGTCTTTATCCAGGTGCATAAAGCGGAAGGTCTGATCGACCTGATCGTTAACGATGCTCAGATCCAGCTTGTAGTACTCCGCGATACGCTTCCAGTATTCAATACCGGAGCCACCCAGCGGATCAACGCCCAGTTTCAGGCCCGCTTTCTGGATTGCCGCCATGTCGACAATGTCCGCCAGCCCTTCAATAAATGGCTGCACCAGATCTTTTTCTGTCACATGACCGGAGGCCAGCGCTGCATCCAGCGTAAGACGTTTCACGCCTTTCAGACCATCCGCCAACAGCGCATTCGCGCGGTCTTCCACCACTTTGGTAACGTTGGTATCAGCCGGGCCACCGTTAGGCGGGTTGTACTTGATCCCGCCATCTTCTGGTGGGTTATGCGACGGGGTGATAACGATACCGTCCGCCTGCGCGCCGCCGTTTTTGTTGTGTACCAGAATGGCATTTGAGATGGCAGGCGTGGGCGTGAAGCCGTTATTTTCCTGCACGATCACATCCACACCGTTTGCTGTCAGCACTTCCAGCACGGAGATAAACGCCGGTTCAGACAGCGCGTGAGTATCTTTACCCACATAGCACGGCCCGGTAATCCCGTTTTTTGCACGCTCTTCGGCAATCGCCTGAGCGATGGCCAGAATGTGTGGCTCGTTGAAGCTGTGGCGATGGGCGCTGCCACGGTGGCCGGAAGTGCCAAATTTCACCGCATGTTCTGAATTACCGACTTCAGGTTTCAACACATAGTACTGCGCAGTAAGCTGGGCGACGTTAATCAAATCGCTCTGTTGTGCAGGTTGACCCGCACGCGGGTGGTTAGCCATTGCCTGGTCCTTTCAATGCAAGGATTAAATTGTGCCGCAAACTTTTTCAATCAATTCCGCCGGGAACTGCATTGACTGCATGATGTGCTCAATCATGCTGCATTTACGACCCGTATTGGTGTTGGTGATGACCCAGTAAGGGGTGTTCGGCACCTGCTTCGGTTTGGTCTGGTTGCCGTTCTGCAACAGGGTTTGCTCATTGACGGCAAAATATACTCTTGTGCGCCCGTGCAGTGATTCAGTGGATTCCGTAAAGCCTTTGTCGTCGAGTGAATAGAGAGTAGACAGCACCATCAGGAAACGATTGACGGCCTTTTTCTGCTCGGCATATTCATCAGAGAGGAGCAGCTCACGCACGGCGCGGACTTTATCTTTTGCGGTATTAGCCGGTTTGATGCCTTCGACAGCAACGACGGTACGCGGCTCTTTTACCGTTGCAAGAGAAGCGGCAGGCTGTGCCGGTGATACGGCGGAAAATTTCAACATGCGCCGTAAAATGTCGGATGCGCTCTCGCCGATATGCTTAGTATGGCTGGCAATATAACTGTAGAGCTCATCATCAACTTCGATCGTTTTCATCTTAATCCAGTGCGATATCTAATCTGAATACAAGTGTTGGGATTATAAAGTGAAATCTCAACAGCGGATAGCGTCAAACCAGGATGGCGGCAAAAGTAAGAGTAATTCTTAACCTTGCAGCCGGGCGGCAGAATGTTCACCATAATAACCTAACCCGCCAGAGTGAAAAAAAGAACTTTCCTATGAAATTGAATACGCGAGCGCAATCTGCACAACATCCGCACAACAATTCTCCTGTCGTCCTTGTCCACGGGCTGTTTGGTAGCCTCGATAACCTCGGCGTACTGGCCCGCGAACTGGTACAGGAGTATGACGTGGTGCAGGTTGATATGCGCAACCACGGTCTTTCCCCCCGCTCCGACGAGATGAACTATCCGGCAATGGCGCAGGATCTGCTGGATACGCTGGACGCCCATCATATCGACAAAGCTATCTTTATTGGGCACTCAATGGGCGGCAAAGCCGTGATGGCGCTGTCGGCACTGGCGCCGGAACGCGTAGAAAAGCTGGTGGCGATTGATATTGCACCGGTCGATTACCATGTTCGCCGCCATGACGAGATATTTGCCGCGATCAATGCCGTCACTGACGCGCAGGTCACTACGCGCCAGCAGGCGGCTTCGCTAATGCGCGAGCATGTAAAAGAAGAAGGCGTGATCCAGTTTCTGCTGAAATCGTTTGTTGAGGGCGAGTGGCGTTTCAATGTTCCGGTGTTGTGGGAGCAATATCCGCATATTGTCGGCTGGGAAACCATTCCCGCATGGCCTCATCCGGCACTGTTTGTCTGCGGCGGCAACTCCCCTTACGTTACGGAGCAGTACCGGAGCGCTTTGCTTGAACAGTTCCCGCAGGCGCGCGCGCATGTGATTGCTGGCGCCGGTCACTGGGTGCATGCGGAAAAACCTGAAGCGGTAATGCGGGCAATTAATCGTTATCTCGCTGAAAAGTCAAACTGATTAAAAAGGCGGCGACCAGTCGCCAGAACGCGTCCGCCCGTTGGCGCGCCCGTTATGCTGATGTATGATGGCGCGCTATTCAGCCCGGGCGGCAGCCCGATTGCTTGTCTTTCCCGTAGTATGCTTAAACATGGCTAAAGAACAAACGGACCGTACAACCCTGGATCTGTTCGCGAATGAGCGTCGCCCGGGACGGCCGAAGACGAATCCGCTCTCGCGTGATGAACAGTTACGCATCAACAAACGCAATCAATTAAAACGCGATAAAGTTCGTGGGCTTAAACGCGTCGAGCTAAAACTGAATGTTGAAGCCGTTGATGCATTAAACGAACTTGCCGATGCGCGCGACATGAGCCGCAGCGAACTTATCGAAGAGATGCTGCTGGCACAGCTGAGCGCATTGCGCGGAAAGTAATTACTCCGAATCACCTCTCTTATTTTTACGTTTTCATGTGTCATACAGTGCACTCCGCGGCGATAGCTGTTTTCGCGCGCTTCTCTGTTCTGCTATGATTGCCCTTATCTGTGGGCGTAGCGCCACCATCATATTCATTAGGTTTCAAGAGGTTATTTTACTCATGGCAATTACAGGTATTTTCTTCGGCAGCGACACCGGCAACACCGAAAATATTGCGAAAATGATTCAGAGTCAGCTTGGTAAGGACGTTGCCGACGTACATGACATTGCCAAAAGCAGCAAAGAAGATATCGAAGGATATGACATTCTGCTGCTCGGCATTCCGACCTGGTATTATGGCGAAGCGCAGTGCGACTGGGATGATTTCTTCCCGACGCTGGAAGACATTGATTTTAATGGTAAGTTAGTTGCGCTGTTTGGCTGCGGCGATCAGGAAGACTATGCAGAATATTTCTGTGATGCGCTGGGTACGATCCGCGATATTATTGAGCCGCGCGGCGCGACCATCGTGGGCCACTGGCCGACTGCAGGCTACCATTTCGAAGCCTCTAAAGGTCTGGTGGATGACGACCATTTTGTTGGTCTGGCCATTGACGAAGATCGCCAGCCAGAACTGACCGCAGAACGCGTGCAAAAATGGGTTAAGCAAGTTCGCGAAGAGCTGCATCTTGATGACATCATCAACGCCTGATTTTACGGCGTAATCTGTGGGTTACGTGGTATTAATAGGTAAAAGCAATGGAAATAATTGCTACAAATTTTTAACTTTTTTCTCCATCGCTGTACAATAAGCCCTGCTAAAGTGGTGTCATAAAGCACAGGAGTTGCTGGTGACACCACGTTTTAAAAGCTTACTTTACTTGAGGACTTGCAGTTTTCATTTAGCCATGGCAGTTCTATAATGAGACGCATTATCCCAGGTGCATTCCTTCTAACTTCCATTGAGGAAGTGAATCGTATAGCAACAGGACAGATTCCGCATGACTGACAACAATACCGCATTAAAGAAGGCTGGCCTGAAAGTCACGCTTCCTCGGTTAAAAATCCTGGAAGTACTTCAGGAACCGGATAACCATCATGTCAGTGCGGAAGATTTATATAAACGACTGATCGACATGGGCGAAGAGATCGGGCTGGCGACAGTATACCGTGTACTGAACCAGTTTGATGACGCCGGCATTGTGACCCGTCATAACTTCGAAGGCGGGAAATCCGTTTTTGAACTGACTCAGCAGCATCACCACGATCACCTGATTTGCCTCGACTGCGGCAAAGTGATCGAATTCAGTGATGATTCCATCGAAGCGCGCCAGCGCGAAATCGCCGCGAAACACGGCATTCGTCTGACGAACCATAGTCTTTACCTGTACGGTCACTGCGCCGAGGGTGACTGCCGCGAAGATGAACACGCGCACGACGCGAAATAATCCCTTTTCATACTCAAGCCAGCCTTCGGGTTGGCTTTTTTTTTTGCCCTTCAAAAACAAAAATGCCCGGCAGGTTTGCGCTGCCGGGCAGGTTACTTCAGCAATAATTACGCTTTCACGCTATCCACACGGCTGAAACGTTTACCGTCCGGGCTGGCGGTACGGATCTGCACTTCCCCGCTCACCTGAGGACGCGCTTTATTATCGTAGCGCAGCCAGTTTTTACCGCCGTCCGTAGAATATTCCACGACCATTCCCGGGAAGCTGGTATTGGCTTCCAGCTTGCCGCCAACCACGCGTGCGCCCGGTACAGGCAGACGGTAGTTGATGCCTGCTTTGTCCAGTTTTGCCAGTTCACGATGGCCTAACAGATTTGCAAAGCGGCTCCAGTCTTTATCCAGCGCTTTTACATCGACCAGATGAGTTTCACCGCCTTTGTACTCGCGCCCGGCCTGATAATCCTGTTCCCAACCGGCGCGGTGCCAGGCACGCTCTGCGACCGAAATCATGCGTGGATAAATCATGTACTCCATCTGGTTGTCGGTACGCACCACTTCACTCCACAGCTGAGCAGAAAGACCATAGGCTCCAGGCCACGGTTTATCCGATTTCGCGCTGAATGGATTGCCGTCACGATCCAGTGAGGTTTCGGCATTTTGCGGCATGTTATCCGGCGCAAAGCTGAAGATCTTGCGCTCATCGCTAAAGCGCGTGCCCCAGTAGTAGCCGCTTTCCGCCGGATGGACTTCGTTCGGGAAGTCGAGGTAAACATAGTCCGGGTTCGAGACAATGACGCGGAACCCTTTGTTCGCCCAGTCATTTACTGAATCGAAACCGCCCCAATAGAGCGTATCCCAGAAGTTAACATTGACGTGATCGGTGGCAAACTCAGCGGCATTTTTGGCATCTTTCAGGCCATCCTGCCACGCCTGCATGGTACCGATACCGTGCGCTTTCACCAGCTTGCTGACCTCAATACCAAAGTAGCTGGAAAGATGCTCAACATCTGCAACTTTACCCTCTTTAACCATAGTCTGGCAGACCTGAGATTTTGCCCACGGTTTGTCCTGCTTGCTCTGATCGATGATACCTTTGCCCGCTTCCGGTTTTTTCTGGTCGGTATAACCCGCCCCCAGATAGATGTTTTTCGCTTCGTCACCGCCAAAATGCCAGGTGTTCAGCGGTACACCCGCTTCTTTGTGCATTTGCTGGATTTCGCCAATCACTTTATCGACGAAATTGCGCGACGAATCGAGGCAAGGGTTCAGATAGCCAGTGCGGTTATAGAACTGTACCCCGGTGGTATTAGAGGTGTCCGTCGGATCCAGCAAACGGTACTGATTCGCCTCTTTCTCTTTACCCTCTTTCATCAGGCGCTCATAGCGCGCTTCCATTGAGATCACGGCTGCACGGGCGTGTGCCGGCATATCAATTTCCGGGATCACTTCAATCTGGCGCGCTTTCGCGTACTTCAGTATGTCGATGTAATCGGTTCGGCTGAAGTGGCCGCTGCCATTGTTGTTGCTGTCCGGGCCGGAACCCAATTGCGGCAGCAGGCAGGTTTTCTCGCTCAGATCGTGGCAACGTTTACTGCCGATGTCGGTCAACTCAGGCAGACCAGGGATCTCAATGCGCCAGCCTTCGTCATCGGTAAGGTGAAAGTGGAATTTGTTCAGCTTATACGCTGACATCTGATCCAGCAGGCGCAGTACGGCATCTTTGCTATGGAAGTTACGTCCCACATCAAGCTGAATACCGCGATAATCAAAACGCGGTGCGTCTTTTGCTTCAAGCCGTGCGATTTTCTGCTCGCCACTGGAAGGGATCAGCGACAGCAAAGATTGCAGGCCGTAGAACACGCCAGCCTGATCAAAGCCGGTGATTACCGCCTCATTTGCCCCAATGTGCAACTGATAGGCACCAGATATGGCTTCATCACCCGCAAAAGCCTTCACTGCGATCTCTGTACGGATGGGATAACTGCCCTCTTTGACGCCCAGCAGCGCGAAGCGCGACTTCACCGCTTCCTGCGCATCCGCGCCTAGCGCAGAGAGATCGAGCTTAACGCCTTTGCTCAGATCCACATCCTGACCGGAGATTTTTACCTCCTGCGGCGTGGGTATAATCTGGCCGCGCAACGTGGCGAGGTTCAGCGCTTTGACGTCGCTATTTTTCTCAAAGCGCGCTTCAGCGGTCATCAGGATGTTTTTATCATCCGGCGTACGTTTCCACTGGCCGTCGAGCGGTGTAACAAACTGGAACAGGTCTTCGGTATCGGTATTGGCGATCATTTTTGCCGTCGCACCTTCGGCCGTCACATACCAGCGAGGCAGCACATCGGTAACAAACAACTGCCAGTACTCGTTAACAACAGGAATTTCCACTGCCTGCTTCGCCGGGAAGCCGGTAAATTTGTCCGTTGGCTCCAGTTTGTGCAGATCGCCCATGATATGGCTAACCTTAAACTGGTCATTTGCCACTTCCAGTATCGGACGGATGCTGTGGAAGTAAATCGCCCAATCCTTGTCGGTTACAGCCTCACCTTTGTTGGTCAGCGTGATCACCGCCTTATTGCAGGAAGCCCAGTCAGCACCCAGCTTCGCACAATCAATGCCGTTCTGTGCGGCAAAGTTATCCTTCACCGCGTAGTTAAGATGAAACTGGCTGATGGCGTCGACAGTATTCTGGTTTGCCAGCGCAGGGCTGCTTAATACCCCAAAGATTGCGCTGGCTAAGATGCTTAAACGTACTGTTTTCATTACTTATTCCTTGTATTTCAGCCGGGCATAACCCGGCAAACGCATCAGAAGATGGTGAATGGTGCGATAACCATAAATTTCACGTCGCGCTCATCCTGGAAGATGTTGCCATAGCCGCCGCCGTAGCTCGGAATGTCAGAATGGTTGTCGTATTGGGTAAAGTGCAGCTTGAACATCGTGCCTTTGGCGCGACCATCCTGAACGGTATAGATCGCATCAAGGCTGTAAGCGGATTCTTTCAGGCGGTAGTTTGGATCGTAATACGCATCCGGTGTTGCCATATCAGCCGGCTTCGCGTCCCACGCATAGGCGTAAGAGGCGCCGACCGTAAAGCCAGGCAGGTTCCAGTTCTTCAGGTCATACATCGCGCCGAAGAAGAGAGCTTTTTCACCATTGGCATTAAAGTCAGAGCGGTTATCCCACCAGATATCGAGGCGTCCGTTGGATGACGCATAGGTTGGCGTCATACGTTGCAGGAAGTATCCTTGCTGACCGTCAGCTTTGACCCAGGTGCCTTCAAGACGCAAATCAACCTGACCAATTTTGTAGCCAAAGGTCAACGCTTGCAGCCATGCAGTGCCGTCGTAAATATCGTTCACGCCGCCATTGCTGACTTTGTCGCGGGCGCCGTAGAACTGGTAACTGGTGCTGAGCGGGCTGCCTGCCACGTCAAATTTGTAGCTGGCTTTAGCGAAGTATTGATCGACGTAGCCTTCCGCCTGGCCAAATGCGGCCTCCAGCACCAGATCGTTTTTGAAGTCATATTTCGCGCCGAGCGAGTGCAGATAATCGACTTTGGTTTTTCTGTCGTTCTGATAAAACTTATCCATCTCGATATGCCACGGCGCCTTGTATTCATTGGTCCACATATACGAGAAGCTCAGCGCACCTGCATCGCCGTAATCAAAATTCGCCCCGGCTTCCGCCCCCTGGTAGGTGCCCGGCATAAAGCTCCAGTGCGGCGCTAACAGCGTTTGGCCGGTTGGCTGAATGTAACCCGCGCGCGCCCAGACCGGGCCATATTTAAATTTCGCGGCGGCTTTATACAGGCTGATTCCGCTTTTATCTCCTGACCAGTCTTCTTTGTAGGCTTTGTTACTGGAGGAGAAAGCAATTTCGTTCGGATGCGCGCTGTCGCCGTTTTCTGCCATTTCAATCGCGGTAAAAGCCGCAATATCCAGACCGAACATGTCCGCGACATAGCCAGACTGGAAATCCAGATTGGCGTTCCAGGTCGAGTGAGAAAGGTTAGTTTTGTATTTATTTTCCAGAACATCTTTGCGGTCACGTTCACGCTGCCAGTAATAGATACCGCCCGTGAGCGTGGAATCATCGATAAAACCTGCTGCATGAGCCTGTGGAGATACAACCCAGCCCGATATTGCTGTGACACTGGTAATAGCCAGTGCCAGTGCACTACGTTTACCACTAAACATACGCATGAGTGATTCCTTCTGGACGCATATAAACCGCCGCGACGGCGAGAAAAAAAGCAAAAAGTTTAGGTAGTTATGAAATACCCCCGAAGTAACTACCGGGTTAAGACTATTTTTCGCGACGCGAATTATCAATGCTTTTTAGTGAGCAAAATGCAGGATTATGATGAAGTGCACATAATTGGTAGTGTTTTGAAACAAATTACATAGACCGGTTAAATGATTAATTTTAACGCAATTAAATAGCATATAATGCCTTTTGTTAGCGATTACATCTTATATTTAGCTAAAATTATCTATTTGCGATCTTTTTCGATAGGTTAAGTCAACATCAATAAGAGACGACATTAATTCGCGACGCGAATATATTGTGTTATAATGGCCTAATGAATAAGCAAAAAAAAACGCCGCAGTTCGCGGCGTTTTAAGCTGATAGTCCGTGGTTGACTTAATCAGTCACCCATTTTTGCCCAGGTATCGCGCAGCCCGACTGTGCGGTTGAAGACTGCTTTGGTAGCGCTTGCATAACGGCTGTCGAGGCAGAAATAACCTTCGCGCTCGAACTGATACGCTTTACCCGGCTGCGCCTCTTTCAGAGAGGGTTCAGCATAACCCTGCTTGATCACCAGCGATTCCGGATTGATGGTGGCAAGGAAATCATCCGCCGCGCCCGGGTTCGGTACACTGAACAGGCGATCATAGAGACGGATTTCTACTGGCAACGCATGCTGCGCGCTTACCCAGTGGATCACACCTTTCACTTTACGCCCATCAGCCGGATCTTTACTCAGAGTGTCCGCATCGTAAGAGCAGAAAATGGTAGTGATATTGCCTTCGTCATCTTTCTCCACGCGCTCAGCTTTAATTACATACGCGTTGCGCAGGCGCACTTCTTTGCCCAGCACCAGACGTTTGTATTGCTTATTCGCTTCTTCACGGAAATCTGCGCGATCGATCCAGATCTCGCCGCTAAACGGCACTTCACGCGTGCCCATCTCCGGTTTATTCGGATGGTTCGGCATGGTGACGATTTCGCTGCTGCCCTGCGGATAATTTTCGATAACCAGTTTCACCGGATCGATAACTGCCATTGCACGCGGCGCATTCTCGTTAAGATCTTCACGGATACAGGATTCCAGCGAAGCCATTTCGATAGTGTTGTCCTGCTTGGTCACGCCAATGCGTTTACAGAATTCACGGATGGAAGCGGCAGTATAACCACGGCGGCGCAGACCGGAGATGGTCGGCATACGCGGGTCATCCCAGCCTTCCACATGCTTCTCGGTGACCAACTGGTTCAGCTTGCGCTTCGACATCACGGTGTATTCCAGATTCAAACGCGAAAACTCGTACTGGCGCGGATGAACCGGAATGGTGATGTTATCCAGCACCCAGTCATAAAGACGACGGTTGTCCTGGAATTCCAGCGTACACAGGGAGTGCGTAATGCCTTCCAGCGCATCGCTGATGCAGTGGGTAAAGTCGTACATCGGGTAGATGCACCACTTGTTGCCGGTCTGGTGATGTTCTGCAAATTTAATGCGATACAACACCGGATCGCGCATCACGATAAACGGCGATGCCATATCGATCTTCGCACGCAGGCATGCTTTACCTTCCTCAAAGCCGCCTGCACGCATTTTCTCAAACAGCGCCAGGTTCTCTTCTACACTGCGATCGCGGAACGGGCTGTTTTTACCCGGCTGAGTCAGCGTACCGCGATATTCACGGATTTCATCAGCAGAAAGCTCGTCAACATAGGCCAGACCTTTGTTGATCAGCTCGATCGCATACTGGTACAGCTTGTCGAAGTAATCCGAGGAGTAGCAGATGTCGCCAGACCAGTGAAAGCCCAACCATTGCACGTCGTTTTTGATTGATTCAACGTATTCGATGTCTTCTTTCGCCGGGTTGGTGTCGTCAAAACGCAGATTGCACTGGCCCTGGTAATCTTGTGCGATGCCGAAGTTCAGGCAGATAGATTTCGCATGGCCGATGTGCAGGTAGCCATTCGGCTCCGGCGGAAAACGGGTATGGATGGTAGTGTGCTTACCACTGGCCAGATCTTCATCAATGATCTGGCGAATAAAGTTAGTCGGGCGGGCTTCTGCCTCACTCATCACGGGTTCCTCAAGGCGTAAACAACGTATAACGGCATATGATCTAATAACAGGGCGCAGGAAACAACCTTTACTTATACAAATCAGCGTTGCCCGCTGGAAAGGTAATCGGCTATGGCTTGTGCGCGTGGGCAGCCTCTCTGAAACAGTGGCAAACAGAGTCAAAAGCACATCCGCTTCATGGTATCCCTTGTAATAAAGCGGCTGCAGTATGGCATTGATTAAGTGCGGGGCAAAAAAAAAGCGGCGGAGGTTCTCCCCCGCCGCTTAAGGCATTAATGCTTACTCAGGAGCAACTACTTGCCTTTAATCTCATACAGCGGCGTCTGACCGGCAACAAGCTGACCCTGCGCCTTAATAACCAGACCGCTAAAGTCATCGATATTGCTGACGACAACCGGACTAATCATTGAGCGGGCATTCGCATTGAGGTACGCCAGATCCATTTCCAGTATTGGCTGGCCCGCCACAACTTCTGCGCCTTCTTCCACCAACCGCGTAAAGCCCTGGCCGCCCAACGCCACCGTATCGATGCCCATATGCACAACGATTTCAGCGCCTTTTTCGGTTTCCAGGCAGAATGCGTGGTTAGTATTGAAGATTTTAACGATGGTGCCCGCTGCCGGAGAAACCACAATGCTTTCAGTTGGTTTCACCGCCACACCGTCGCCAACAGCTTTGCTGGCGAAAGCTTCATCAGGCACCTGATCCAGCGCAACCAGTTCACCCGTTACTGGCGATACCAGTTCAGCAATCACTGTTGCGTTCGGTACGGCCTGAGGCTTAACACTCGCCACGGGTGCAGCGGCTGGCGCTGCATTACCTGCAGCCGGAACATGGCCGGTGGTCTTCATCGCATTGGCGATTTTTTCCGCCACAAAACCAACGATGATCTGCACGCTGGTTTTGTTCAGACGGATAACACCGGTTGCGCCCAGGCGTTTAGCCAGCGCATCGTTCACCAGTGCAGAGTCTTTCACGTTCAGACGCAAGCGGGTGATACAAGCATCAATGCCGGTCAGGTTATCAGTACCGCCAACTGCGGCAATATACTGACGCGCCAGCCCACTCACATCCTGCTCGGTATCCGCACTTACGTTTACATCCTGACCATCGGTTTCGTCACCGGCAACAGCCAGCTCACGGCCCGGCGTCAGCAGGTTGAATTTGGTGATCGTGAAGCGGAAGATCACATAGTAGATAACGAAGAACACCAGCCCCTGCGGGATCAGCATCCACCACTGGGTTGCCAGCGGGTTACGCGAAGAGAGCACCAAATCCACCAGACCCGCACTAAAGCCGAAACCGGCAATCCAGTGCATGCTCGCAGCGATGAAAACAGAGATACCGGTCAGGATCGAGTGGATGACATACAATACCGGCGCCACGAACATGAAGGAGAATTCCAGCGGTTCGGTAATACCGGTGAAAAACGCGGCAAACGCGCCGGCCATCATGATGCCCAGTACTTTGGCTTTATTTTCCGGACGAGCGCAGTGGTAAATCGCCAGCGCCGCGCCAGGCAGACCGAACATCATGATCGGGAAGAAGCCCGCCTGGTAACGACCAGTGACGCCAACAACCGCTTTACCAGCTTCGATAGACTGTGCGCCGCCAAGGAAGTTAGGAATGTCATTGATGCCAGCAACATCGAACCAGAACACGGAGTTCAGCGCGTGATGCAGACCAACCGGGATCAGCAGACGGTTAAAGAAGGCGTAGACACCCGCACCGATTGACCCCATTTTCTGGATATGTTCACCAAAACCCACCAGACCGCTAAACACGACCGGCCAGATAAACATCATGATGAAAGCGACCACGATCATCACAAACGATGTGAGGATCGGCACCAGACGGCGGCCACTGAAGAAGGAGAGCGCTTTCGGCAATTCGACATTGCTGAAGCGGTTATAAAGTTCGGCGGCAATAATCCCGACCAGAATACCAATAAACTGGTTTTTGATTTTGCCGAACGCAGCAGGAACCTGATCCGCCGGAATCTTCTGGATCATGGCAACCGCAGCAGGTGAACACAGCGTGGTTAATACCAGGAAGCCGACAAAACCAGCAAGTGCAGCAGCGCCATCTTTATCTTTGGACATACCATAAGCGACACCCACCGCGAACAGCACGCCCATGTTATCGATAATGGCAGAGCCGGACTGGATGAAAAACGCCGCCAGTGCGTTTTGTCCACCCCAGCCAACCGGGTCAATCCAGTAGCCGACACCCATCAGTATCGCCGCCGCAGGCAGAGTGGCGACAGGCACCATCAGCGCACGGCCAATCTTTTGTAAATAACCTAGAATACTCACTTTTATTCCCCCTATGAACCCATCGTGAGCTCACTGAAACAGTCGTTTTTTATTGTGTAACTAACCTGAAATCACGGCTATTTATTCACTACCCTACAGGCTATTTTTTCACTACCTTGCAGAGTGTGTGAAAAATTAATTCGCCTCGCAAATTAAAAGCATTTTTTTTGTGATAAGAGTCACTAACTATCGTCAATAAGCCTCCCGAATGCTAGCAAACAAGTAAAACTTATTTTATGATCAAAAATATCAAGACGGACTGCTCCCTCTCTGTAACGAATTCAGGTTACGCTTAACACCGAGCCAGTAAGCATTCCGCCAACTTTATTCATTTAACTTTTGAGGTGAACAATGAGACTGATTCCCCTGGCGACAGCTGAACAAGTCGGAAAATGGGCAGCCCGCCATATCGTAAATCGTATCAACGCATTCAAACCGACGGCAGATCGTCCGTTTATCCTTGGTCTGCCAACCGGCGGTACGCCGCTCACCGCTTACAAAGCGCTGGTTGAGATGCACAAAGCAGGCCAGGTTAGTTTCCAGCACGTTGTCACCTTCAACATGGACGAATATGTTGGCCTGCCGAAAGAGCACCCGGAAAGCTACCATAGCTTTATGCACCGCAACTTCTTTGATCACGTTGATATTCCGGCAGAAAATATTAACCTGCTGGATGGCAATGCGCCTGATATTGACGCAGAATGCCGCCGCTATGAAGAAAAAATCCGTTCCTACGGCAAAATTCACCTGTTTATGGGCGGCGTAGGTAACGACGGGCACATTGCGTTTAACGAACCGGCCTCTTCTCTGGCTTCACGCACGCGCATTAAAACCCTGACTCATGACACTCGCGTGGCGAACTCTCGCTTTTTTGACGGCGATGTGAACCTGGTGCCGAAATACGCGCTGACTGTCGGCGTGGGCACGCTGCTTGACGCAGAGGAAGTGATGATCCTGGTACTTGGCGGCGTGAAAGCGCAGGCTCTGCAGGCGGCAGTAGAAGGCAACGTAAACCATATGTGGACCATTAGTTGCCTGCAGCTGCATCCGAAAGCAGTCATCGTCTGCGATGAACCGTCCACGATGGAGCTGAAAGTTAAAACGCTGAAATACTTCAACGAGTTAGAAGCGGAAAACATCAAAGGTCTGTAATTCAGTTTCCGCTCCGCAAGGGATGACTACGGAGCGGTACACATTTGTAACCGGGGGTCGTTATGTATGCTTTAACCCATTGCCGAATCTACACCGGCCATGAAATTCTGGATAATCACGCGGTTGTGATTGCCAATGGCCTGATTGAACGTCTTTGCCCACAGGACGAGTTGCCGACGGGAATCGAACAACGCTCGTTGAATGGCGCCATTCTGGCCCCCGGATTTATCGACGTGCAGCTTAACGGCTGCGGCGGCGTACAGTTTAATGACACCGCGGAAGCGGTAAGCGTAAAAACGCTGGAGATAATGCAGCAGGCGAACGAAAAATCCGGCTGCACCAGCTACTTGCCGACACTGATCACCACCAGCGATGAATTAATGAAACAGGGCGTGCAGGTGATGCGCGATTACCTGGAGAAATATCCGAATCAGGCGCTCGGCCTTCATCTGGAAGGGCCGTGGCTGAATATCGTTAAAAAAGGCACCCATAACCCGGCGTTTGTGCGTAAACCGGAACCTGCACTGGTCGATTTTTTGTGCCAGAACGCCGATGTTATCACCAAGGTAACGCTGGCACCGGAAATGGCGGGCGATAAAGTCATTCGTCAACTGGCGGATGCAGGGATTGTGGTTTCCGCCGGGCACTCTAACGCCACGTTGAAAGAAGCGAAAGCCGGATTCCGCGCCGGGATCACTTTTGCGACGCACCTTTATAATGCCATGCCATACATCACAGGTCGTGAGCCGGGTCTGGCTGGCGCGGTGCTCGATGATACGGATGTTTACTGTGGCGTTATTGCAGACGGGTTGCACGTCGATTACGTTAATATCCGTAACGCTAAGCGTCTGAAAGGTGACAAACTTTGCCTGGTGACCGACGCGACCGCGCCAGCGGGTGCAAACATTGAACAATTTATTTTTGCTGGCAAAACAATATACTACCGAAATGGGTTGTGTGTGGACGAAAACGGAACGCTGAGCGGTTCCTCCCTGACAATGATTGAAGGGGTTCGCAATCTGGTAGAGCATGTCGGCATCGCACTGGACGAAGCGCTGCGTATGGCAACACTCTACCCCGCTCGCGCCATTGGCGTTGATAACCGCTTAGGCAGCCTCGCCATCGGCAAAGTGGCGAACCTGACCGCGTTCACACGCGATTATAAAATCATCAAGACCATCGTTAATGGCAACGAGGTCGTCACTGTATAAAGAGAAAGTATGACATCAGGCGGACAGGCTCAAATTGGTAACGTTGACCTCGTAAAACAGCTTAACAGCGCGGCGGTTTACCGCCTGATTGATCAACATGGCCCCATTTCGCGCATTCAGATTGCCGAACAAAGCCAGCTTGCTCCTGCCAGCGTGACCAAAATCACGCGTCAACTGATTGAACGCGGGTTGATCAAAGAAGTCGATCAACAGGCCTCCACCGGAGGCCGCCGCGCCATCTCCATCGTCACCGAAACCCGCAATTTTCAGGCTATCGGTGTGCGTCTTGGTCGTTATGACACTACGCTGACGCTGTATGATCTGAGCAGCAAAGTGCTGGCTGAAGAGCACTACCCTTTACCGGAACGCACCCAGGAAACACTCGAGCATGCGCTGCTTAATACCATCAGCCTGTTTATTGAAACCAGCCAGCGTAAGATCCGCGAACTGATCGCCATTTCGGTCATCCTGCCGGGGCTGGTCGATCCGGAAAGCGGCGTCATCCGTTACATGCCGCATATCCAGGTCGAAAACTGGGGGCTGGTGGAAGCGCTGGAAAAACGCTTTAAATTGACCTGTTTTGTTGGTCATGACATTCGCAGTCTGGCACTTGCTGAGCACTATTTTGGGGCAAGTCAGGACTGCGAAGACTCTATTTTGGTGCGCGTGCATCGCGGCACCGGCGCCGGAATCATCTCCAACGGGCGTATTTTTATTGGTCGTAACGGTAACGTAGGCGAGATCGGTCACGTGCAGGTCGAGCCGCTGGGTGAACGTTGCCACTGCGGTAACTTCGGTTGTCTGGAGACGATAGCCGCCAATGCTGCCATTGAACAGCGCGTGCGCCATCTGCTGGAACAGGGCTATCAAAGCCGCCTCACGCCAGACGATTGTTCAATTAAAACGATCTGTAAAGCCGCAAATAAAGGCGACGCGCTGGCCTGTGAAGTGATCGAATATGTCGGCCGTCATCTTGGCAAAACCATTGCGATTGCCATCAACCTGTTTAATCCACAAAAAGTCGTGATCGCAGGCGAGATTGTTGAGGCCAGCAAAGTCCTGCTCCCCGCCATTGAAGCCTGCATTAATACCCAGGCGCTGAAAGCGTTTCGCAAAAACCTGCCGGTGGTGCCCTCCACGCTGGATCATCGCTCGGCTATCGGCGCATTCGCGCTGGTGAAACGCGCCATGTTGAACGGTCTGCTGCTGCAACGTTTGCTGGAAAACTGACAGGGTTTATAGTTATTACTTCATTTTTATCCGGACAGTCCATGACCATTCAGAATGTAATCTGTGATATCGACGGCGTGCTGATGCACGATAACGTAGCGGTGCCTGGCGCGGCAGAGTTCATTACGCGCATCCTTGAGAAAGGAATGCCGCTGGTGCTGTTGACGAATTACCCTTCTCAGACCGGCCAGGATCTGGCGAACCGCTTTATTTCCGCCGGTATTGATGTACCCGCCAGCGTCTTTTATACGTCGGCCATGGCTACCGCGGATTTTCTCAAGCGTCAGGAAGGGAAAAAAGCCTATGTTGTTGGTGAAGGCGCGCTGATCCATGAGCTTTATAAAGCAGGCTTTACCATTACCGACATCAATCCGGATTTTGTCATCGTCGGCGAAACCCGCTCCTATAACTGGGAAATGATGCACAAAGCGGCCTTCTTTGTCGCCAATGGCGCACGCTTTATTGCCACCAACCCGGACACCCACGGGCGCGGTTTTTACCCTGCGTGCGGCGCGCTGTGTGCTGGTATCGAAAAAATTTCTGGCCGTAAACCGTTTTACGTCGGCAAACCCAGCCCGTGGATCATCCGCGCCGCGCTGAATACGATGCAGGCACACTCGGAGCAGACGGTGATTGTCGGCGACAATCTGCGTACCGATATTTTGGCCGGTTTTCAGGCCGGTCTGGAGACCATCCTGGTGCTCTCGGGCGTTTCACAAATTGATGATATTGACGCCATGCCGTTTCGCCCTTCGTGGATTTACCCCTCCGTCGCGGAAATCGATGTTATCTGACAGAAACCACGTCTTCGGGCGTGGTTTTTCATTTTGAGCCTGATAAAAAACAACGCCATTCAATAAAAAGCGCTTTATTTTAATGATTCATCAATAACAGAGTTCAATCTGTACTCTTTTTTCAGCATTCGATAATCACTATTGCACTTTTTAAGTTTACGCTCGCAAAAGGCTTGCGCGCCCCTGCGCTTTTGCGGCATTTTGAATGCAAGCACACAACATTACAGCAATGCCCTCAAGGTTAACGGAGAAGTCTATGTGTTCAATTTTTGGCGTACTGGATATTAAAACCGACGCAGCAGAATTACGTAAAAAAGCGCTGGAATTATCCCGCCTGATGCGCCACCGCGGCCCGGATTGGTCCGGCGTGTATGCAAGTGACAAAGCCATTCTGGCCCATGAGCGTCTCTCTATTGTTGACGTCAACGCAGGCGCGCAGCCGCTGTATAACGAGAAAAAAACGCATGCGCTGGCGGTTAACGGTGAAATCTATAACCATCAGGCTTTACGCGCAGAATACGGCGATCGTTATGCATTCCAGACCGGTTCCGACTGTGAAGTGATCCTGGCGCTGTATCAGGAGAAAGGTCCGGAATTCCTCGACGATTTGCAGGGGATGTTTGCTTTCGCCCTGTATGACAGTGAAAAAGATGCTTATCTGATTGGCCGCGACCATATCGGTATTATTCCGCTGTACATGGGTCACGATGAGCACGGCAACTTTTATGTTGCCTCAGAAATGAAAGCGCTGGTACCGGTTTGCCGCACGATTAAAGAGTTTCCGGCAGGCAGCTACCTGTGGAGCAAAGACGGTGAAATCCGTTCTTACTATCAGCGCGACTGGTTTGACTATGACGCTGTAAAAGATAACGTGACGGATAAAGCCGAGCTGCGCCAGGCGCTGGAAGAGTCGGTGAAAAGCCATCTGATGTCAGACGTGCCGTACGGCGTGCTGCTCTCCGGCGGTCTGGATTCTTCTGTCATTTCAGCTATCACCAAGAAATTCGCTGCTCGTCGCGTTGAGGATCAGGAGCGCTCTGAAGCCTGGTGGCCACAATTGCACTCCTTTGCTGTTGGCCTGAAAGGCGCGCCGGATCTGAAAGCCGCGCAGGAAGTGGCTAACCATCTCGGCACCGTGCACCACGAAATTCACTTCACCGTGCAGGAAGGTCTGGATGCGATCCGTGACGTTATCTATCACATCGAAACTTATGATGTGACGACTATTCGCGCTTCAACCCCGATGTACCTGATGTCGCGTAAAATCAAAGCGATGGGTATCAAAATGGTGCTCTCCGGCGAGGGTTCCGATGAAGTATTCGGCGGCTATCTCTACTTCCATAAAGCGCCGGATGCCAAAGAACTGCATGAAGAGACCGTACGTAAACTGCAAGCGCTGCATATGTTTGACTGTGCGCGTGCAAACAAAGCGATGTCGGCCTGGGGTGTTGAAGCACGCGTTCCGTTCCTTGATAAGAAATTCCTCGACGTGGCAATGCGCATCAACCCGCAGGACAAAATGTGCGGCAGCAACGGCAAAATGGAAAAACACATTCTGCGCGAATGTTTTGAATCCTATCTGCCGGCAAGCGTGGCGTGGCGCCAGAAAGAGCAGTTCTCCGACGGTGTAGGTTACAGTTGGATCGATACGCTGAAAGAAGTGGCGGCGCAGCAGGTGACGGATCAGCAACTGGCGACCGCCAGCTACCGCTTCCCCTACAACACGCCAGCGTCAAAAGAAGCGTATTTGTACCGCGAAATCTTTGAAGAGCTGTTCCCGCTGCCAAGCGCAGCAGAATGCGTACCTGGCGGTCCGTCTGTTGCCTGCTCTTCGGCTAAAGCATTCGAGTGGGATGAAGCATTCAAAACCATGAACGATCCGTCAGGTCGCGCTGTGGGTATTCACCAGTCCGCTTATTAATAAGTGGCGGTTATTCTTACGGGCCCTGCGGGGTCCGTATTTTTTTGTATCACTGATTTCATGAATAAATTCGAATTTTGTTGAATAAAGCATCCATGCTGTTCGCAACCTAACCAAACAGTCACATTACGGCAATTTTCGATGAAAAAGGTATTGACGCTGTAAGGCCCAATACGCATAATGCGCCCCGCAACGCCGATAAGGTAACGCGAAAAAAAGATGGCTACGTAGCTCAGCTGGTTAGAGCACAGCACTCATAATGCTGGGGTCACAGGTTCGATTCCCGTCGTAGCCACCATCTTTTTTTGCGGGAGTGGCGAAATTGGTAGACGCACCAGATTTAGGTTCTGGCGCCGCAAGGTGTGCGAGTTCAAGTCTCGCCTCCCGCACCATTCCCAACAGGTGTTGCACGGATGGGGTATCGCCAAGCGGTAAGGCACCGGTTTTTGATACCGGCATTCCCTGGTTCGAATCCAGGTACCCCAGCCATATCTTCTTCGACTCCTGCGTGTAAACGCGTCAGTCGTTGGGGTATCGCCAAGCGGTAAGGCACCGGTTTTTGATACCGGCATTCCCTGGTTCGAATCCAGGTACCCCAGCCAGTCGATGACTGGGCAAGCAGTAAAATTTGGCTACGTAGCTCAGCTGGTTAGAGCACAGCACTCATAATGCTGGGGTCACAGGTTCGATTCCCGTCGTAGCCACCATATTTAAGGTGTAGTACTTTAGCGTATTAAACCTGAAAGATTTGTTGGGGTATCGCCAAGCGGTAAGGCAGTGGATTCTGATTCCACCATCCCGAGGTTCGAATCCTCGTACCCCAGCCATCTCAAAGACGTCTGCTTTTGCGGGCGCACATTTGGGGTATCGCCAAGCGGTAAGGCAGTGGATTCTGATTCCACCATTCCGAGGTTCGAATCCTCGTACCCCAGCCACTTAATGCAAAAAAGCTCGCTTCGGCGGGCTTTTTTGTTTTTTCATCCCCGGAATTGGTAGCGAGTATCCCGTCAAAATCAGTGGTAATTTAAACCATTACTCAGCAGGGATGACATCATGAACTACCAGACAACAGCCTTCCCACTCTACTCCCCACTCTACATTCTGTTAGGTGTATTTTGCCTGGCACTGGCTTTTTTCGGCCTCTCCGCACCCTTTTTGTATGGTCTGCTGATGGGTCTCGTGTTTCCGGTGCTGGTTTCGATGCGACTGCACACGCTCAGCCAACATGGCCAGGCCACGCTGCTCAGCGAAATATCTAACTGGAAAGTTTACATGCAAGGCATTCCGCTGGAAGAGCAACGCGCTTCGCTTAAAAACCCCTGTTTTCATACGCCAGAACGTCTTCAGCAATTCTACTGGCGGGGCTTTATTGCCCGGCTCATTTTGCAGTTAATGACCTTAGGACTGTTGATACAGCAGACGCGGGAAATTGAGTGGACGAGCTATGCAGGGATCGCAGCAGTAGCGGCATTTATACTTCTGCTGCTGCCGATCTACCATACACTGACAACAATGCGCGATATGCGCGCCGGTGCATGGGCATTGCAACATGTTGAAGCGGCTGACGGCTATCAGGCTTTTTTCCAGCAGAAAATGCGCGTGCGTACTGCGTTGGATGTACTGCTTTCGTTACGCTAATGCGAATCAAAGGCCGCGAACACTGGATACTCGCGGCACAAAGTTAACATCTATAGTCCTAAAGCATATTTCAGCGCCTGACGTTTCAGCACTCCGGCACGCTCCGCCGCCATCAGACCAATATTACGCAACAACCTGACCGGGCCAAGGTTGTTGCTGAACCCGGCATAGAACAGATCCATACCGCTTTGCATAATAAAGTTATCCGCCATTCGACGCGTCTGATAGCGTTTTAAAATCGCGTGACTGGCCCAGGCTTCGCCGTGCGTACGTGCCCCGGCAAGCACTTCCAGCAAGGCATCAACATCACGATAGCCCAGATTGACGCCCTGCCCGGCCAGCGGATGAATGGTATGTGCCGCATCGCCCACCAGCGCAAGGCCAGGGCGAACATATTGCAACGCATGACGGCGCGCCAGCGGGAATGCCGCCGCCGCAACCGGCTTCACGCGCCCCAGTCGCGGAGGAAAGTTGCGAACGATCTCCTGCTCCAACTGCGCCATAGTCAGCGTCTGTAACTGGCGAATACGCGCAGGCGTGTCATACCATACCAACGAGGCCCAGTTGCCAAACAGCGGTAAAAAGGCGTGCGGCCCATCGGGAGTAAAATGTTGCCAGGTGCTCTCGCCTGCCTCAGCTTCGCACTCAACGGTAATCAACATACAGGATTGCTGATACTGCCAGGCGTGAATGCCAATTCCGGCCGCCTGCCGAACGCGGGAGTTAGCGCCATCCGCGCCAACCACCAGCTTCGCCGTTAACGGCTCGCCCTCTTCGAAGGTCAGTTGGTGATGATCGCCATCCGTATGTAATCCGCTGAGTGCCGCGGGCACACGTAACGTGACCTGCGGATGCGCCTCAAGCGCGTCCCACAGCGCACGTTGCAGGACATTGTTTTCAACCATATAACCGAGCAGCGGCAATTTCAGCTCGCGGGCATCGAATATCACATGGGCGTTTTCCCACTCCCAGGTTTCCAGCTGGCGATACGGGTGGCAGCGCATCGCCTGCACACGTTCCCAGACACCCAACCCGCGCAGCAACGCCACCGATGCGGCGCTAATTGCCGAAATACGCACATCCGGCTGCGCCGTCGCATCAAACGTGGGCGGCGCATGCTGCTCAATTACCGTAACGGTAAATCCATGTTGCGCCAGCCCCAGCGCCAGCGCTCCGCCGACCATGCCACCGCCAACGACGGCGACTTCAGTGTGATGTGTCATGGCTAATTTTCCTTAAACGAGAATCCCTTAAGTTTACCGGATTTTTTCTCCCTTGCGTCTGACATCCATCATACTGGTCAGCACGCGACCAAAGCATTACAATACGCGGCCTGCAATCCTGGCTTATACCCGTCATACTCGGGGTATATGAACTTAAGCAAGAGCAAGTCGATGACTAAAAAACTCCACATAAAAACCTGGGGCTGTCAGATGAACGAATACGATTCATCGAAGATGGCCGATCTGCTGGATGCCACACACGGCTATCAACTGACCGAAGTGGCGGAAGAGGCGGATGTGCTGCTGCTCAATACCTGCTCGATCCGCGAAAAGGCTCAGGAAAAAGTTTTCCATCAGCTGGGTCGCTGGAGGCTGCTGAAAGAGAAAAACCCCGATCTAATTATCGGTGTTGGCGGCTGCGTAGCTTCTCAGGAGGGCGATCACATTCGCCAGCGCGCCCACTACGTTGACATTATTTTCGGGCCGCAAACTCTGCATCGCCTGCCGGAGATGATCAACTCCGTGCGCGGCAACCGTAGCCCGGTCGTCGATATCAGCTTCCCGGAAATTGAAAAATTCGATCGTCTGCCGGAGCCGCGTGCCGAAGGTCCGACCGCCTTTGTCTCTATCATGGAAGGTTGCAACAAATACTGCACTTACTGCGTGGTGCCTTACACCCGTGGTGAAGAGGTGAGCCGCCCATCTGACGACATCCTGTTTGAAATCGCTCAACTGGCGGCGCAGGGCGTGCGTGAAGTGAATCTGCTCGGCCAGAACGTTAACGCCTGGCGCGGTGAGAACTTCGACGGTAGCGCCGGTACCTTTGCGGAACTGCTGCGTCTGGTCGCCGCGATCGACGGCATCGACCGTATCCGTTTCACCACCAGCCACCCGATTGAATTCACCGACGATATCATTGATGTCTACCGTGATACGCCAGAACTGGTGAGCTTCCTGCATCTGCCGGTGCAGAGCGGCTCCGACCGTGTGCTGAACATGATGGGTCGTACGCACACTGCGCTGGAATATAAAGCAATTATTCGCAAGCTGCGTGAGGCGCGCCCGGATATCCAGATAAGCTCCGACTTTATCGTTGGCTTCCCTGGCGAAACCACCGACGATTTCGAAAAGACGATGAAGCTTATCGCCGATGTCAATTTCGACATGAGCTACAGCTTTATCTTCTCTGCACGTCCGGGGACACCGGCCGCCGATATGGTGGACGATGTACCGGAGGAGGAGAAAAAACAGCGCCTCTATATTCTGCAGGAGCGCATTAACCAGCAGGCGATGGCCTGGAGCCGGCGTATGCTCGGCACTACCCAGCGCATTCTGGTAGAGGGCACTTCACGCAAGAACATCATGGAGCTGTCCGGTCGTACCGAAAATAACCGCGTGGTGAACTTTGAAGGCTCGCCAGAGATGATCGGCAAATTCGTCGATGTGGAAATCGTTGATGTCTATCCAAACTCCCTGCGCGGCGTACTGGTCCGTACCGAAGACGAAATGGGTCTGCGCGTCGTGGAATCCCCGGAATCGGTAATCGCCCGTACGCGTAAAGAGAACGACCTCGGCGTTGGCACGTACCAGCCGTAATGCCACTGGCCTGCCATTTCTGGCAGGCCTTGCTTTTCCCCTGCCTGCCCCAACATCATGCGCTAAGCTTGCGACTTCTTAATATGCCGTGAATAATTCCCTGATGGGCAGAGCCCGCGACACACTGAAAAGAGGAACAGTTTGAACATAGATACGCGTGAAATTACCCTTGAGCCAGCGGACAACACACGCCTGCTAAGTCTGTGCGGCCCGTTTGACGACAACATCAAACAACTGGAGCGGCGACTGGGCATAGAAATCAACCGTCGCGATAATCACTTCAAACTCACCGGACGCGAAATCTGCGTCAACGCTGCGGCCGACATTCTGCGCACGCTGTATGTCGATACTGCGCCAATGCGCGGCCAGACGCAGGACATCGAACCGGAACAAATTCATCTGGCGATCAAAGAAGCCCGCGTGCTGGAACAAAGCGCCGAGAGCGTGCCGGAATACGGCAAAGCTATCCATATCAAAACCAAGCGTGGTGTGATTAAACCGCGTACGCCAAACCAGGCGCAATACGTCGCCAATATTCTCGATCACGACATCACCTTCGGCGTAGGCCCGGCCGGTACGGGGAAAACCTACCTTGCGGTTGCGGCGGCGGTGGATGCGCTGGAACGCCAGGAAGTGCGCCGTATTCTGCTGACGCGTCCGGCGGTTGAGGCAGGGGAAAAACTGGGCTTCCTGCCAGGCGATCTCAGCCAGAAAGTGGATCCATACCTGCGCCCGCTGTATGACGCGCTGTTTGAAATGATCGGTTTCGAACGCGTGGAGAAACTGATTGAGCGCAACGTCATTGAAGTCGCCCCGCTGGCCTACATGCGCGGGCGGACATTAAACGACGCCTTCATTATTCTTGATGAAAGCCAGAATACCACCATCGAGCAGATGAAGATGTTCCTGACGCGTATCGGCTTTAACTCGAAAGCGGTGATCACCGGCGACATTACGCAAATCGACCTGCCGCGCAATACCAAATCCGGTCTGCGTCATGCGATTGAAGTGCTGGCGAATGTCGATGAAATTAGCTTTAACTTCTTCCACAGCGAAGACGTGGTCCGCCATCCGGTTGTTGCCCGCATCGTTATCGCCTATGAGGCCTGGGAAGAAGCCGAACAGAAACGTAAAGCAGAACTGGCTGCCGAACGTAAGCGCGAAGCGCAGGAGCAGGAACAGAAATGAGTCAGGTGATCCTCGATTTACAGTTGGCGTGTGAAGATAACAGCGGCCTGCCGGAAGAAGCGCAGTTTCAGAAGTGGCTGGACGCGGTTATCCCGCAGTTTCAGGAAGAAGCGGAAGTCACCATTCGCCTGGTCGACAGCGCGGAAAGCCACGAACTGAATCTGACTTATCGCGGGAAAGATAAGCCGACCAATGTGCTGTCATTCCCTTTTGAAGCGCCGCCCGGCATCGAAATGCCGCTGCTCGGCGATCTGATTATCTGCCGCCAGGTGGTGGAACAGGAAGCGCAGGAGCAAGGTAAACCGCTGGATGCGCACTGGGCGCACATGGTTGTGCACGGTAGTTTACACCTGCTCGGTTACGACCATATTGCAGACGATGAAGCGGAAGAAATGGAAGGGATCGAGACAGAGATAATGCTTGCTCTGGGCTATGAGGATCCGTACATTTCCGAGAAAGAGTAACCGGAAAGCCTGCGCATCCACTCTTAACTGCAGTCCGGCGCTGAGTTTACGCGTGACGAGCGACAAATTAACCAACATGAGAACCCACACGACGCCATGAGCGACGATAACTCACACAGTAGCGACACAACCAACAGCAAGAAGGGATTCTTCTCCCTTTTACTGAGTCAGCTTTTCCACGGCGAACCAAAAAACCGTGACGAATTACTGGCTCTGATCCGAGACTCCGGGCAGAACGAGCTTATCGACAACGATACGCGCGACATGCTTGAAGGGGTAATGGATATCGCGGACCAGCGCGTGCGCGACATCATGATCCCCCGTTCACAAATGATCACCCTGAAACGCAACCAGACGCTGGACGAATGCCTCGATGTCATTATCGAGTCTGCCCACTCGCGCTTCCCGGTGATCAGCGAAGACAAAGATCATATCGAAGGGATTCTGATGGCCAAGGATTTGCTGCCTTTTATGCGCAGCGATGCCGAAGCCTTCAGCATGGAAAAGGTGTTACGCCCGGCAGTGGTGGTACCGGAAAGTAAGCGTGTGGATCGCATGCTGAAAGAGTTCCGTTCCCAGCGCTACCATATGGCTATCGTGATTGATGAGTTTGGTGGTGTTTCCGGTCTGGTGACGATTGAAGACATTCTGGAGCTGATCGTCGGCGAAATTGAAGATGAGTACGACGAAGAAGAGGATATCGACTTCCGCCAGCTCAGCCGTCATACCTGGACAGTGCGCGCACTGGCGCCGATTGAAGACTTCAACGAGACCTTTGGCACCCACTTCAGCGATGAAGAAGTGGACACCATCGGCGGGCTGGTGATGCAGGCGTTTGGTCATCTCCCGGCGCGCGGAGAAGCGATTGACATTGATGGTTACCAATTCAAAGTCGCTATGGCCGACAGCCGACGTATTATTCAGGTCCATGTCAGAATGCCGGATGATTCGCCGCAACCGAAACTGGATGAGTAATGTAAATGGTATTTGCCTCACTGTTTGAGCGCCAGCGCGTGCGTCTGCTGCTGGCGCTGTTATTCGGAGCCAGCGGAACGCTGGCTTTTTCTCCTTATGACTTCTGGCCTGCAGCTCTTATCTCTCTGATGGGCCTGCAAGGATTAACCCTCAATCGTCGACCGCTACAGTCCGCCTGGATTGGTTATTTCTGGGGGCTGGGGCTGTTTGGTAGCGGCGTGCACTGGGTTTACGTCAGTATTGCGCAGTTCGGCGGTATGCCTGGCCCGGTCAACGTTTTCCTGGTGGTTCTGCTGGCCGCCTATTTGTCGTTGTATACCGGTCTGTTCGCCGGGATTTTGTCACGCCTTTGGCCGCAAACCAGCTGGCTGCGCGTGGCTGTCGCCGCCCCCGTGGTATGGCAAATTACCGAATTTTTGCGCGGCTGGGTGCTGACCGGGTTCCCGTGGCTGCAGTTCGGCTACAGCCAGATTGACGGCCCGCTGAAAGGGCTGGCACCGCTGATGGGCGTCGAAGCCATCAACTTCCTGCTGATGGTAGTTAGCGGTCTGCTGGTGCTGGCGCTGGTGAACAAAAGCTGGCGTCCGTTAGTGATTGCGGTGCTGCTGTTCGCCCTGCCGTTCCCGCTACGCTATATCCAGTGGTATCAGTTGCTGCCACAGCGCGCCACGCAGGTTTCGCTGGTACAGGGCAATATTCCCCAGGCGCTGAAGTGGGACGAAAAGCAGTTGTTCAACACGCTGAAAATCTACAGCGACGCCACTGAGCAGGTGATGGGGAAATCGCAACTGATCATCTGGCCGGAGTCCGCCATTCCGGATCTGGAAATTAATCAACAGCGCTTTTTAACAGCCATGGATGATCTACTGCGGGCGCATGACAGTACGCTTATCACCGGCATTGTCGATGCGCGGCTGAATCAACAAAACCGTTACGATACCTACAACACCATTATCACGCTGGGTAAAGACAGCGCCTACAGCTACAGTTCATCCGATCGCTATAACAAGAACCATCTGGTACCGTTTGGCGAATTCGTACCGCTGGAGTCGATTCTGCGCCCGCTGGCGCCGTTCTTCGATCTGCCGATGTCCTCATTCAGCCGCGGATCGTATGTGCAACCGCCGCTGACGGCGCACGGTCTGAAGCTGACGGCAGCTATCTGCTACGAGATCATTCTTGGCGAGCAGGTGCGTGATAACTTCCGCCCGGATACCGATTTCCTGCTGACCATCTCTAACGATGCGTGGTTCGGCAAGTCTATCGGCCCGTGGCAGCACTTCCAGATGGCGCGTATGCGCGCGCTGGAGTTGGCGCGTCCTCTGCTGCGCAGTACCAACAATGGCATCACCGCAGTGATCGGCCCACAGGGCGAGATTCAGGCGATGATCCCGCAGTTTACCCGCGAGGTGCTCACCACCAGCGTCACGCCGACATCCGGTTTGACACCATACGCACGCGCAGGTAACTGGCCGGTGTGGATCCTCTCCGCCCTCTTCGGCTTTGCCGCCGTGATCATGAGCCTGCGCCAGCGCCGCCGTTAATCTGCTCTTTTAAGCGCCGAAAGGCGCTTCGCTTATCCGGCCGACAATTCACACACCGTAGGCCGGATAAGGCATAGCCGCCATCCGGCAACGCTTCCTAAAGGCCCCCCCATCTTCGCAGCCATCCAGTCGTTTCTGGCATGCCATTTGCTTATACATATCAGGCAGCTATGAAATCCGCTTATGTGCAACAGAGTCGCACCGGCAGGGAACATTAGCGGCACCAGTTTGGTGCAATGGAAGATTTTTGCCTTTAAACGGTGCGGCGCGCCTCGCAAAAATAAACAATACCGCAGCAAAATCTTTACATTAAGCCAGACTAAATGTAACAAACACACACGACACTGCACGAAAATGTCGCAGTCTATAAAAAACACAACATACACAACGGGTATCAATGCGTCTCTGGCGCTGACGATAAAGGAGTCTGGATATGCAATTACGTAAACTGGCCGCCGCAATGCTGGTGATGGGAATGTCCGCCGGTCTGGTTCATGCTGAAGATGCAAAACCTGCCGATGCGGCTGCTCAGCAGCAAACGACGCTGGATAAAATTGCCAAAAACGGCGTTATCGTCGTGGGTCACCGTGAATCTTCCGTACCGTTCTCCTATTACGACAACGAACAGAAAGTGGTCGGCTACTCGCAGGATTACTCCAACGCTATCGTTGAAGCGGTGAAGAAAAAACTGAATAAGCCGGATCTGGCCGTTAAGCTGATCCCTATTACTTCGCAGAACCGTATTCCGCTGCTGCAAAACGGTACTTTCGACTTTGAATGCGGTTCCACCACCAACAACCTTGAACGTCAAAAACAAGCGGCCTTCTCCGACACCATTTTCGTGGTCGGTACGCGTCTGCTGACCAAAAAAGGCGGCCCGATTAAAGATTTCGCAGACCTGAAAGGCAAAGCGGTTGTCGTGACCTCGGGTACCACGTCCGAAATTCTGCTCAACAAACTGAATGATGAGAAGAAAATGGATATGCGCATCATCAGCGCTAAAGACCACGGCGACTCCTTCCGTACGCTGGAAAGCGGCCGTGCTGTGGCCTTTATGATGGATGATGCTCTGCTGGCGGGTGAACGTGCGAAAGCGAAGAAACCCGACAACTGGGAAATCGTTGGTACGCCGCAGTCCCACGAAGCGTACGGCTGCATGCTGCGTAAAAACGATCCAGAGTTTAAAAAGCTGATGGATGACACCATTGCTCAGTTGCAAACCTCCGGCGCGGCAGAGAAGTCCTACGAGAAATGGTTTAAAAGCCCGATTCCGCCAAAAAACATGAACATGAACTTTACGCTGTCTGATGACATGAAAGCGCTGTTCAAAGCACCGAATGATAAAGCTCTTAACTAATTAAAACCATTAGGGGCGGGTTTACCTGCCCTCTCGATTGTCGAAGTAGCACGGACAGACTATACGTTGAATGGTCGTTCCCCACTCAACGCGAAAACTCGCTCTTCATACAATCTTCGAGGGTAGCGCTGCTACCCTTTTTTTTCCGGAGTAGATTTATGTCCATAGACTGGAACTGGGGAATATTCCTGCAACAAGCCCCGTTCGGCAACACCACCTACCTTGGCTGGCTATGGAGTGGTTTTCAGGTCACTATCGCGCTTTCCATCGCGGCCTGGATTATCGCTTTTCTTGTCGGTTCACTGTTTGGCATCCTGCGAACAGTCCCTAACCGTTTCCTGTCCGGCATTGGCACCTGCTATGTCGAACTGTTCCGTAACGTTCCGCTGATCGTGCAGTTCTTTGCATGGTATCTGGTGGTACCGGAACTGCTGCCGGAAAATATCGGCATGTGGTTCAAACAGGAGCTCGATCCGAACATCCAATTTTTCATCTCTTCAATGGTTTGTCTGGGGCTGTTCACCGCCGCTCGCGTATGCGAACAGGTACGGGCAGCGATCCAGTCGCTGCCGCGCGGTCAAAAGAACGCCGGGCTGGCAATGGGGCTGACGCTGCCGCAAACCTATCGTTATGTGCTGCTGCCGAATGCCTATCGCGTGATCGTGCCGCCAATGACCTCCGAAATGATGAACCTGGTGAAAAACTCCGCTATCGCCTCCACCATCGGTCTGGTCGATATGGCGGCGCAGGCAGGGAAACTGCTGGATTACTCCGCGCACGCGTGGGAATCCTTTACTGCTATCACCGTAGCCTATGTCCTGATTAACGCGGTCATTATGCTGGTGATGACGCTGGTAGAACGCAAAATTCGCCTGCCGGGCAATATGGGAGGCAAATAAACATGTACGATTTTGACTGGAGTTCAATTGTTCCTTCTCTGCCCTATCTGCTCAACGGGCTGGCGATTACGCTGAAAATCACCGTGACCTCCATTGTGATCGGGATTGTCTGGGGCACCCTGCTGGCAGTAATGCGTTTGTCGACGTTTGCGCCGCTGCGCTGGTTCGCCAAAAGCTACGTGAACGTCTTCCGCTCCATCCCGCTGGTGATGGTGCTGCTGTGGTTCTACCTGATTGTGCCGGGTTTCCTGCAAAACGTGCTGGGCCTGTCGCCGCAAACCGATATCCGTTTGATTTCGGCAATGGTGGCGTTCTCAATGTTCGAAGCGGCTTACTATTCGGAAATTATCCGCGCAGGAATCCAGAGTATCTCGCGTGGGCAATCCAGCGCAGCGCTGGCGTTGGGTATGACGCACTGGCAGTCAATGCAGTTAATCATCCTGCCGCAGGCGTTTCGCGCCATGGTTCCGTTGCTGTTAACGCAAGGGATCGTACTGTTCCAGGACACCTCTTTGGTGTATGTCCTGAGCCTCGCGGACTTCTTCCGCACGGCATCCACCATTGGCGAGCGTGATGGCACTCAGGTCGAAATGATCCTGTTTGCCGGCGCCGTGTATTTTGTTATCAGTCTCAGTGCTTCGCTGTTGGTCAGCTGGCTGAAGAAAAGGACCGTCTAATGATTTCCCTGAAAAATGTTTCTAAATGGTATGGCCACTTTCAGGTGTTGACCGACTGCTCCACCGAAGTGAAAAAAGGCGAAGTAGTGGTGGTGTGCGGCCCATCGGGTTCCGGTAAATCCACGCTGATTAAAACCGTTAACGGCCTGGAGCCGGTGCAGAAAGGCGAAATCATCGTCAACGGCACCCAGGTGAACGACAAGAAAACCGATCTGGCAAAACTGCGCTCGCATGTTGGTATGGTATTCCAGCATTTTGAACTCTTCCCGCATCTGTCGATTGTCGACAACTTGACGCTGGCGCAGGTCAAAGTGCTGAAGCGTGACAAAGCCGCCTCACGGGAAAAAGGCTTAAAACTGCTTGAGCGTGTCGGACTGTCAGCACACGCCAACAAATTCCCGGCACAGCTCTCCGGTGGTCAGCAGCAGCGTGTGGCAATCGCCCGAGCCCTGTGTATGGATCCGGTGGCGATGCTGTTTGACGAACCGACGTCAGCGCTCGATCCGGAGATGATCAACGAAGTGCTGGATGTGATGGTCGAATTGGCAAACGAAGGGATGACGATGATGGTGGTGACCCACGAAATGGGCTTTGCCCGAAAAGTGGCAAACCGCGTGATCTTTATGGATGAAGGGAAAATCGTTGAGGATTCAGAGAAAGACGCTTTCTTCAATAATCCAAAATCCGAACGGGCAAAAGATTTCCTCGCCAAAATCCTGCACTAACAAATTAACGCCTGCCAGTACCGGCAGGCGTTTTTGCCTTAAGGTTCAAAGGGGCGTCGCTGGAACTGATCGTGCCCGCATTTCGGGCACAGCGGCAACACATCCGGGGTATATACTGCCAGGTGGAAGTGGCACTTCTCGCATACCAGATTCCCCAGCCCCACCACTTCGCCACTGTGGTAGACACCGTGATGATTGAGATCCTGGAATACTTCGCGCCATTCAAGCTGCGTTTTATCGGTGATATCCGCCAGTTCCTGCCAGATACTCTCTTTAATTACCCGCATAAAGACGCTGTCCGTCACCTCTTCCTGACTTTCGTTATAGCTGCGGGCAAACTCTTCGAGATCGCGGCGGATAGCCCGCATCAGCTCGTCGATCTCGGTGCGAGTTAACTCACCGGTCTGTGAGACGCGCTGGCGCGCCTGATCAACTAATGCGTCAATATCGCGCTCTCCATTGCGCAAACGTTCGGTTAACGTCGCTACCAGTTCACGGTAAAAATGAGCAACCTTGTTCATCGTTTCGCCTCCCGGTTCAGTAACTCTCTCTAATGGTAGACGTTATTTACCGTACGCAGTGCCGACTGCGCCGCACTGTTGGCAAAAAGTTAACGGCAAAAGCGCCGGGCTATTTCGTTCGCGGCTCGCGGAAAGGCTGTTTTGAGGCTGACGTTTGGGCTATGCTATGCCGATCTGAAAAACCACGTAACAACGCTACATTTGTAGCTGTAGCAAAAACAGGACTACTGGCTGCCATGCAAGAGCAATACCGCCCGGAAGAGATAGAATCCAAAGTACAGCGTCACTGGGAAGAGAAACGCACATTCGAAGTCACTGAAGACGAGAGCAAAGAGAAATACTATTGCCTGTCGATGCTCCCCTATCCTTCTGGCCGACTACACATGGGCCACGTCCGTAACTACACCATCGGCGATGTGGTTTCTCGCTACCAGCGCATGCTGGGTAAAAACGTATTGCAGCCAATTGGCTGGGATGCGTTCGGTCTGCCTGCGGAAGGCGCGGCGGTGAAAAACAACACGGCGCCGGCGCCGTGGACTTACGACAACATCGCCTATATGAAAAACCAGCTCAAAATGCTGGGCTTCGGCTACGACTGGAGCCGCGAGCTGGCGACCTGCACCCCGGAATATTACCGCTGGGAACAGAAGTTCTTCACCGAACTGTACAAAAAAGGTCTCGTTTACAAGAAAACCTCTGCGGTGAACTGGTGCCCGAACGACCAGACCGTACTGGCGAACGAACAGGTTATCGACGGCTGCTGCTGGCGCTGCGATACCAAAGTTGAGCGTAAAGAGATCCCGCAGTGGTTTATCAAAATCACCGCCTACGCCGACGAACTGCTGAACGACCTGGATAATCTGGATCACTGGCCGGATACCGTGAAAACCATGCAGCGTAACTGGATTGGCCGTTCCGAAGGCGTGGAAATCACCTTTGACGTTCAGGACAGCGACCAGAAGCTGACGGTCTATACGACCCGTCCGGATACCTTTATGGGCGCGACCTATCTGGCCGTTGCCGCAGGTCACCCGCTGGCGCAAAAAGCCGCAGCCAGTAACGCAGAGCTGGCCGCTTTCATCGACGAATGCCGCAATACCAAAGTGGCGGAAGCCGATATGGCGACGATGGAGAAAAAAGGCGTTGCTACCGGCTTTAAAGCGGTTCATCCGCTGACCGGCGAAGCGATCCCGGTCTGGGCGGCAAACTTCGTACTGATGGAGTACGGCACCGGTGCGGTCATGGCCGTTCCGGGTCACGATCAGCGCGACTATGAATTTGCCACCAAATACAACCTGCCGATCAAGGCGGTTATTCTGGCGGCGGACGGTTCAGAGCCGGATCTGTCTGAGCAGGCGCTGACTGAAAAAGGCACGCTGTTCAACTCTGGCGAGTTCAGCGGTCTGAGCTTTGAAGAAGGCTTCAACGCGATTGCCGACAAGCTGGCAGCCAAAGGCGTGGGCGAGCGTAAAGTGAACTTCCGTCTGCGCGACTGGGGCGTTTCCCGTCAGCGTTACTGGGGTGCGCCGATTCCGATGGTCACTCTCGAAGACGGTACAGTCATTCCGACTCCGGAAGATCAACTGCCGGTGATTCTACCGGAAGATGTGGTCATGGATGGCATCACCAGCCCAATCAAGGCCGACCCGGAATGGGCGAAAACGGCCGTTAACGGTCAGCCAGCGCTGCGTGAAACCGACACCTTCGATACCTTTATGGAGTCTTCCTGGTACTACGCGCGTTATACCTGTCCGCAGTACAGCGAAGGCATGCTCGACCCGAATGCGGCGAACTACTGGCTGCCGGTTGATATTTACATTGGCGGTATCGAACACGCCATCATGCATCTGCTCTACTTCCGCTTCTTCCATAAGCTGATGCGCGATGCGGGCATGGTGAACTCTGACGAACCGGCTAAGCAGCTGCTGTGTCAGGGCATGGTGCTGGCGGATGCATTCTATTACGTTGGCGTAAACGGCGAGCGTAACTGGGTCTCCCCGAAAGACGCGATCGTTGAGCGCGACGACAAAGGCCGTATCGTGAAAGCGAAAGATTCGGCAGGACATGAGCTGGTTTACACCGGCATGAGCAAAATGTCCAAGTCGAAAAATAACGGTATCGACCCGCAGGAAATGGTTGAACGTTACGGCGCGGATACCGTTCGTCTGTTCATGATGTTCGCATCCCCGGCTGATATGACGCTGGAGTGGCAGGAATCCGGCGTGGAAGGGGCGAACCGCTTCCTGAAACGCGTATGGAAACTGGTTTACGAGCACACCAGCAAAGGCGCGGTTGCCGCACTGGATCTGGCCGCGCTGAACGACGAGCAGCAGGCGTTGCGCCGCGATGTTCATAAAACCATTGCTAAAGTTTCCGATGATATCGGCCGTCGTCAGACCTTCAACACTGCTATCGCAGCGATTATGGAGCTGATGAACAAACTGGCGAAGGCGCCTCAGGAAAACGATCAGGATCGCGCGCTGTTGCAGGAAGCTCTGCTGGCCGTAGTTCGTATGCTGAACCCGTTCACGCCGCACGCCAGCTTTACGCTGTGGCAGGAGCTGGGCGGCGAAGGCGATATTGATAATGCACCGTGGCCGGTAGCGGACGAAAAAGCAATGGTGGAAGACACCACGCTGGTTGTCGTCCAGGTAAACGGCAAAGTGCGTGGTAAAATTACCGTTGCCGTGGACGCCACCGAAGAACAGGTGCGTGAACGCGCTGGCCAGGAACATCTGGTGGCGAAGTATCTTGATGGCGTTACCGTGCGTAAAGTGATTTACGTACCGGGTAAACTGCTCAATCTGGTCGTTGGCTAAGCGCGGGAGGAAGCGTGCGATATCTGGCAACATTGTTATTGTCACTGGCGGTGCTGGTTACCGCCGGATGTGGCTGGCATTTGCGTAACACCACGCAGGTTCCGGGCGAAATGAAAACGATGATTTTCGATTCCGGCGATCCGAACGGTCCGCTGAGCCGTGCCATTCGTAACCAGCTGCGCCTGAACGGCGTTCAGTTGCTGGAGAAAGGTACGCTGCGTCAGGATGTGCCTTCGCTGCGTCTGGGCGCGGTGACGTTTACTCGCGACACGGCATCGATCTTCCAGAACGGCCGTACCGCAGAGTATCAAATGGTGCTGACCGCGAATGCCAGCGTGCTGATCCCGGGGCATGATATCTACCCGATCAGTACAAAAGTGTACCGTTCATTCTTTGATAACCCGCAAACGGCATTGGCGAAAGCCGCCGAGCAGGACATTATTATTCAGGAAATGTACGACAAAGCGGCAGAGCAACTGATTCGCAAACTGCCGAGCGTCCACACGGCTGATGCCGCTGAGACGCATAACACCCAGGCACCGTCCTCTCCCTCCGTTTCCGTCACGCCGGGTAGCTAATGCTCAGGTTGTATCCGGAACAACTCCGCGCGCAGCTCAATGAAGGGCTGCGCGCGGCGTATCTGCTTCTCGGTAACGATCCACTGCTGTTGCAGGAGAGCCAGGACGCCGTGCGCCAGGTTGCCGCCACGCAAGGCTTCAGCGAACATCACACGTTTACACTGGATGCCAGCACAGACTGGGACGCTATTTTTTCCATCTGCCAGGCACTTAGCCTGTTTGCCAGTCGTCAAACCCTACTGTTGCTGCTGCCGGAGAACGGTCCAAACGCCGCCATTAATGAACAACTGGCAAAGCTGGTTTCGTTGCTACATGAGGATCTGATCCTGATCGTACGCGGCAACAAGTTGACGAAAGCGCAGGAAAACGCAGCATGGCTGACGCAACTGAATAACCACGCCGTGCAGATTAGCTGCCAGACGCCAGAACAGGCGAATCTTCCCCGCTGGGTCGCCGCACGGGCGAAGCAAAACAAGCTGGAGCTGGATGACGCCGCAAATCAGCTACTTTGCTATTGCTACGAAGGCAATCTGCTGGCGCTGGCGCAGGCACTTGAACGGCTGTCGCTGCTATGGCCGGATGGTAAATTAACGCTGCCGCGCGTGGAGCAGGCGGTCAACGACGCAGCGCACTTTACCCCGTATCACTGGGTTGATGCACTGCTCGCGGGCAAGAGCAAACGTGCGCTGCATATTCTGAACCAGTTACGGCTGGAGGCATGCGAGCCGGTGATCCTGCTACGCACGGTGCAGCGCGAATTGCTGCTGCTGGTCACGCTCAAGCGTCACGCCGCGCATACGCCGCTGCGTACGCTGTTTGATAAACATCGGGTCTGGCAAAATCGCCGTGGCATGATGGGCGATGCGCTGAACCGCCTGAGCGCCGATCAGCTACGCCAGGCGGTGCATCTGCTCAGCCACATTGAGCTGATTGTGAAGCAGGACTTTGGTCAGTCGGTGTGGGCCGAGCTGGAAGGGTTTTCTCTGCTACTCTGTCATAAGGCATTAGCAGACGTTTTTATTGATGGTTGATATGAATCAGTTGCAGGCACTGTTTGGTGGTACGTTCGATCCTGTCCATTATGGACATCTGAAGCCGGTTGAAGCGCTGGCGAATCAGATTGGGCTGTCACGGGTAATCATTATGCCCAATAACGTACCGCCGCACCGTGCGCAACCGGAAGCCACCAGCCAGCAACGCAAAATCATGCTCGAACTGGCCATCGCCGACAAACCGCTGTTTACCCTCGATGAGCGGGAACTGCGCCGCGACACGCCCTCTTACAGCGCGCTAACGCTGCAGGAGTGGCGAGAGGAACAAGGGCCACACTGCCCGCTGGCGTTTATCATTGGTCAGGATTCTCTGCTTACCTTCCCGAGCTGGCACCACTACGAAACCATCCTGGATAACTGCCATTTGATTGTCTGCCGCCGCCCCGGCTACCCGCTGGAGATGGCGCAGGAAGAGCATCAACAATGGCTTGATGAACATCTCACCCAGCATGTCGAAACGTTGCACACGCAGCCTGCGGGAAAAATCTATCTGGCTGAAACGCCGTGGTTCAATATCTCCGCAACGCTTATCCGTGAGCGGCTGGAGCACGGCGAAAACTGCGATGATCTGCTGCCTGCCGCCGTACTGGAATATATCAACGCGCAGGGGTTGTACCGCCAAGCGCCCGGCGCATTGCCGTAACCAGCCGATCATTTTCCTCTTTGCTGCGCACCGCAACGCGGTAATAACGATCATCCAGCCCCGGATAGTTCGCACAGCGACGAATTAAAATATGCTGTTCCAGTAGAGCACGCTGTAACTCCACCCCAGGCGCATCACAACGCAGAAACAGGTAATTCGCCACACCAGGCCAGACAGTGAGTGCCGGAAGATCGTTCAGTGCGGCGAACAAACGCGGACGCTCACCCGCCAGCCACTGCCAGCTCGCCTGCTGATAAGCATGATCATGCAGGATTACCTCTCCCGCCAGTGCAGCAAACGCATTGATTGACCACGGCATCTGCGCAGCGCGCATCTGCGTCACTTTCTGTTCATTGCTGCCCAACAGATAGCCGAGCCGCAAACCCGGAATGGCATAAAACTTGGTCAGCGAGCGTAGCACCCACAGATGCGGATTGCCCGCCAGATGCCGGATAAAGCCGCGGCGTTGCGGGATAAAATCCATAAACGCTTCATCGAGAATAAGCTGAATGCCCAGCGACTTGCAGCGCGCCGAAATGGTCTGTAGCAGCGCATCATCCGGCAGCAGCCCGGTCGGATTATTTGGCGTGCAGAGAAACAGGCAGTCCAGATCCGGCGTCAGCGCCCCCAACAGACGTTCGGTCAATTGCCAGCCCTCGTCTTCGCGCAACGGAAAATCGACGATGTCACAACCTGCCAGCCGCAGCGCACGGCGATACTCAGCAAACCCAGGCGTGATAAGCATCGCCCGACGCGGCGCCAGCGCATTGACCAGGGCGAAGATCACTTCCGTCTCACCATTTCCGGCCAGCAACCATGACGCTGGAACCTGATGATGTTCCGCCAGCACCTGGTGCAGGCGCTGATACTCCACGTCCGGATAGCGCTCAGCCAGCGCCATATTCTCCAGCAATGCATGCCGCAAAGAGTCTGGCATACCCGCCGGATTAATATTGGCGCTGAAATCCAGTAACTGCTCCGGGGCAATGCCCAGTAGTGCGGCCGCCTCGCGTGTATTGCCGCCGTGCGCGCTATGAAACATCGCTCTCTCCGCTTGCTTAAAGCCGCTATCTTAAACGAAAAAGGGATGTGGATTGAGGGGCGTGGTAAACTTTGCGCAGTAATCCAGACGGGAGATAACGATGCGACTCTGGCTGATTCGTCACGGTGAAACCGAAGCAAACGTTGCAGGGCTTTACAGCGGCCACGCCCCCACTCCGCTGACGCCCAAGGGTCTGGCGCAGGCGCAAACCCTGGGTGAATTGCTCAGCGAGGTCCCCTTTGATCGCGTACTGTGCAGCGCGCTGGAGCGGGCGCAACAGACGGCGGAACGCGTCCTTGAGCGGCGCGAAATCACCATTGAAACCACGCCGTTACTGAATGAAATGTTCTTCGGCGACTGGGAAATGCGCCATCACCGCGATCTGGCGCGCGAAGATCCGCAGAACTATGCCGCCTGGTGCAATGACTGGCAGAATGCCATCCCGACCAATGGCGAAGGCTTTCAGGCATTTTCCGCGCGCATTGAGCAAGTTATCGCACATCTGGCCGATATTAAGGATCAGCAGAATATCCTGCTGGTGAGCCATCAGGGCGTTTTGAGCCTGTTAATCGCCCGCCTGTTAAAGATGCCCGCCGCCTCGCTATGGCATTTTCGTGTTGATCAAGGGTGCTGGAGTGCGATCGATATGCATGAGGATTTCGCCACGCTGCGAGTACTTAACAGCCGCGCCGTCTGGCGGGCTGACGAGTAAGCGTGTTTTTCAACCATCCCATTCAACGTGGTGATTCGGTCATTGACACGCCATGCAAGGCTGTTATCCTCCGCGCGCAGAAATTGTTTTACAAAAATGGCGATGCAATCACACGGTCATGATGGGATGATAGCCCGCTTTTAAAATTGCCGGGTCAGACATTTGTCCCGACAATCGATGCAGTTCAGGTATAATGTCAGGCCGTTCATTAACAGTACATTTTTCACTCACCCAGGGGGAACACTTGCAGGGTAAAGCACTCCAGGATTTTGTTATCGACAAAATTGATGATCTGAAAGGTCAGGACATCGTTGCAATTGACGTGCAGGGCAAATCAAGCATCACCGATTGCATGATTATCTGCACCGGCACTTCCACTCGTCATGTGATTTCCATTGCGGATCATGTGGTTCAGGAATCCCGCGCCGCCGGTCTGATGCCGCTGGGCGTCGAAGGCGAAAGCGCCGCCGACTGGGTTGTGGTCGATCTGGGCGATGTCATTGTCCACGTAATGCAGGAAGAGAGCCGTCGCCTGTATGAGCTGGAAAAACTCTGGAGTTAATGCGTGAAACTGCAACTGGTCGCCGTCGGCACAAAAATGCCGGACTGGGTACAGACAGGTTTTACTGAATATCTGCGCCGTTTTCCCAAAGATATGCCGTTTGAGCTGATTGAGATCCCGGCAGGAAAGCGCGGTAAAAACGCAGATATCAAACGTATTCTCGACAAAGAGGGTGAGCAGATGCTGGCGGCTGCTGGCAAGAATCGCATCGTCACCCTCGATATCCCCGGCAAACCCTGGGATACGCCGCAGCTTGCAAATGAACTGGAACGCTGGAAGCAGGACGGACGCGATGTCAGTCTGCTTATCGGCGGTCCGGAAGGGTTATCCCCCGCCTGCAAAGCGGCAGCAGAACAAAGTTGGTCTCTCTCTGCGCTAACGCTCCCGCACCCGCTGGTGCGCGTGCTGGTGGCTGAAAGCCTGTATCGCGCATGGAGTATTACCACCAACCATCCTTACCACCGTGAGTAATGACGAGTCTTAGGTAGATTAAGCAGCGGATGAAATTACAGAATTCTTTTCGCGACTATACGGCTGAGTCCGCGCTGTTTGTACGCCGGGCGGTGGTCGCCTTTACGGGGATTTTGCTGCTTACCGGCGTGCTGATCGCTAATCTTTATAACCTGCAAATCGTCCGTTTTGCGGACTACCAGACCCGTTCTAACGAAAACCGCATCAAACTGGTTCCCATCGCGCCAAGCCGCGGCATTATTTACGATCGCAACGGCACGCCGCTGGCACTTAATCGCACCATTTACCAGGTCGAAATGATGCCGGAGAAGGTCGATAACGTGCAGCAAACTCTGGATGCCCTGCGCGACGTGGTAGATCTGACCGATGACGATATTGCCAACTTCAAAAAAGAGCGCTCGCGTTCGCACCGCTTCACGTCAATTCCGGTAAAAACTAACCTGACCGAAGTTCAGGTGGCGCGCTTTGCCGTTAACCAGTACCGCTTTCCCGGTGTGGAAGTGAAAGGCTACAAACGCCGCTTCTATCCTTACGGCTCCGCCCTGACTCATGTTATCGGCTACGTCTCGAAAATTAACGATAAAGACGTCGATCGGCTGGATAAAGAGGGCAAACTGGCCAACTATGCCGCCACGCACGATATCGGTAAGCTGGGGATTGAGCGCTATTACGAAGATGTTCTGCACGGCCAGACCGGTTATGAAGAGGTTGAAGTTAACAACCGCGGCCGCGTGATCCGCCAGCTTAAAGAAGTGCCGCCGCAGGCCGGGCACGATATCTACCTGACGCTGGATTTGAAATTACAGCAGTACATCGAAACGCTGCTCGCTGGCAGCCGTGCTGCGGTGGTTGTCACCGATCCTCGCAACGGCAGCATTCTCGCGCTGGTGTCGATGCCGAGCTACGATCCCAATCTGTTTGTCGATGGTATCTCCAGCAAAGATTATTCGTCGCTGCTTAATGACCCGAACACACCGCTGATCAACCGCGCCACGCAGGGGGTTTACCCTCCGGCGTCAACGGTGAAACCGTATGTAGCGGTTTCCGCGCTCAGCGCCGGTGCGATCACCCGCAATACCAGCCTGTTCGATCCCGGCTGGTGGCAATTGCCGGGTTCTGAAAAACGCTACCGCGACTGGAAAAAATGGGGCCACGGTCATCTGAACGTCACCAAAGCGCTGGAAGAATCCGCCGATACCTTCTTCTACCAGGTCGCTTATGACATGGGAATCGATCGCCTGTCGGAGTGGATGGGTAAATTTGGTTACGGCCACTATACCGGCGTCGATCTGTCGGAAGAGCGCTCCGGTAACATGCCGACGCGCGAGTGGAAACTGAAACGCTTTAAGAAGCCCTGGTATCAGGGTGACACCATCCCGGTAGGGATTGGCCAGGGCTACTGGACGGCAACACCATTGCAAATGAATAAAGCGATGATGATCCTGATTAACGACGGTATCGTCAAAGTGCCACACCTGCTGATGAGCACGGTGGAAAACGGCCAACAGGTGCCGTGGAAACAGCCTGTCGAACCGCCGGTCGGCGATATTCACTCCGGCTACTGGGAGATCGCGAAAGACGGGATGTACGGTGTGGCGAACCGCCCGAATGGGACCGGCCACAAATACTTTGCCGATGCACCGTATAAAGTTGCAGCGAAGTCCGGTACTGCGCAGGTCTTTGGCCTAAAAGCGAATGAAACCTATAACGCGCACCGGATCGCTGAGCGGCTGCGTGACCATAAACTGATGACTGCGTTTGCACCGTATGATAATCCGCAGGTCGCCGTCGCGATGATTCTGGAAAACGGCGGTGCAGGACCGGCAGTCGGGACCATTATGCGCCAGATCCTCGACCACATTATGCTTGGCGATAACAACACCGATTTGCCGGCGGAAAACCCCTCAACGGCAGCGGCGGAGGACCAATAATCATGACGGATAATCCGAACAAAAAATCGTTCTGGGACAAAATCCATATCGATCCCACGATGATGCTAATTATCCTCGCATTGCTGTTTTACAGCGCGATCGTGATCTGGAGCGCCAGCGGCCAGGACATTGGCATGACCGAACGTAAAATCGGCCAGATCGCTATGGGGCTGATTATCATGGTGGTGTTGGCGCAGGTGCCGCCGCGCGTCTATGAAGGCTGGGCGCCCTATCTCTACATTTTCTGCATTATCCTGCTGGTAGCGGTGGATGCTTTCGGCGCGATATCCAAAGGCGCGCAGCGCTGGCTCGATCTCGGCGTTGTACGTTTCCAGCCTTCCGAGATCGCTAAAATCGCCGTGCCGCTGATGGTGGCGCGCTTTATTAACCGCGACGTTTGCCCGCCTTCGCTGAAAAATACCGCTATCGCGCTGGCGCTGATCTTTCTGCCAACGCTGCTGGTGGCAGCACAGCCGGATCTGGGTACCTCGATTCTGGTAGTGCTCTCGGGACTGTTTGTCCTGTTCCTCTCCGGCCTGAGCTGGCGGCTGATCGCTATTGCAGCGGTACTGGTTGCGGCGTTTATTCCGGTGCTGTGGTTCTTCCTGATGCATGATTATCAACGCCAGCGCGTGATGATGTTGCTCGATCCGGAAACCGATCCGCTCGGCGCAGGCTACCATATTATTCAGTCGAAAATTGCTATCGGCTCCGGCGGCCTGAGCGGCAAAGGCTGGCTGCACGGTACGCAGTCGCAGCTGGAATTCCTGCCTGAACGCCACACCGACTTTATTTTCGCCGTGCTGGCGGAAGAGCTGGGGCTGATCGGGATTCTGATTTTGCTGGCGTTGTATGTGCTGCTGATTATGCGCGGGTTATGGATTGCCGCGCGGGCACAAACCACCTTTGGCCGCGTCATGGCTGGCGGTTTGATGTTGATTTTGTTCGTTTATGTATTCGTAAATATTGGTATGGTGAGTGGCATACTGCCGGTGGTCGGCGTACCGTTGCCACTGATCAGTTACGGGGGATCAGCCCTGATCGTACTCATGGCCGGGTTTGGTATCGTTATGTCGATCCATACTCACAGGAAAATGTTGTCTAAGAACGTTTAAGAGGTGCGCAATGCGTAAGCAATGGCTGGGGATCTGCATAGCAGCAGGGTTACTGGCGGCATGTTCAAATAATGATGGTCAGCAGCAGACCACCGTAGCGCCTCAACCTGCGGTGTGTACTGGTCCTGTCGTTGAAATCAGCGGCGCGGAGCCTCATTACGAAGCACCGAACGCCACGGCAAACCAGGATTATGAGCGCGACGGCAAGAGCTACAAAATCGTTCAGGATCCCTCCCGTTTCAGCCAGGCTGGCTTAGCCGCCATTTATGATGCTGAGCCGGGCAGCAATCTGACCGCCTCCGGCGAAGTGTTCGATCCTATGCAACTGACGGCAGCCCATCCGACGCTGCCAATCCCAAGCTACGCACGTATCACCAACCTGGCGAACGGCCGCATGATTGTGGTCCGCATTAACGATCGTGGACCGTTTGGCAACGACCGAGTGATCTCGTTGTCGCGCGCGGCAGCGGATCGCCTGAATACATCGAATAATACCAAAGTGCGTATCGACCCGATTATCGTCGCTCAGGATGGCTCACTTTCCGGGCCAGGCACTGTCTGTACTAAAGTCGCGCAGCAAACCTACGTGCTGCCTGCACGTCCCGATCTCGGCGGCGGTCTGGGCAGCGCCTCCTCTGCTCCGCAACCTGTACAGCCGCAGGGCAACGTTCAGGCCATCAGTAACGATTCACTAAAAAGCGACAATGCTACTGGCGCGCCGGTAAGCAGCGGCGGATTCCTCGGTGCACCGACACCGCTCGCCAGCGGCGTGCTGGAAGGCAGTGAAACAGCGCAACCGGCCGCAACCACGACCACGACGCCGGTCGCGCAAACCGCCACGCCGGTGACGCAAACCGTGATGCCAGCAACCCGCACTTCGCCGGTTACTGCGCCTGGTTCTGTTCAGGGGCACGTGCAAAGTTCTGTCGCCGCCAGCAGTGCAACAGCCGCCGCCAGCAGCGGTTATATGGTGCAGGTCGGCGCCGTCAGCGATCAGGCTCGCGCGCAACAGTATCAGCAGCGCCTGGCGCAGCAGTTCTCTGTACCGGGCCGCGTGACGCAGAACGGTGCGGTATGGCGCGTTCAGCTTGGGCCATTCAGCACCAAAGCAGACGCCAGTGCATTGCAGCAGCGGTTGCAAAATGAAGCACAGTTACAGTCTTTCATCACTGGCGCGCAGTAATTGGGTAAGGTATCTGACTTTGTCAGCTTGTGTAAGCAGCATTAACAAAGTCATGCTTAAAGTCAGATGCCTGCCGATATAGCTTTTGCTATAGTAAGGCACTTTTTTTAACTCCATCACGGATGTCGTTGTTCGACCATGAAGACCACTTTTTCCGTTCGTTTTATGCAGCGCCTGGCGCTCACCACCGCGCTGACCGCAGCATCTCTTACCGCTGCCCATGCCGATGATCTGAATATCAAAACCATGATCCCAGGCGTTCCGCAGATTGATGCGGAATCTTACATCCTGATCGATTACAACTCCGGTAAAGTGCTGGCGGAACAGAACGCCGATGCGCGCCGCGACCCAGCGAGCCTGACCAAAATGATGACCAGCTATGTCATCGGCCAGGCGATGAAAGCGGGCAAGTTTAAAGACAGCGATTTGGTGACTATTGGTAACGATGCATGGGCGACCGGCAACCCGGTATTCCGTGGTTCTTCGCTGATGTTCCTGAAACCAGGCATGCAGGTGCCGGTTTCTCAGCTGATTCGCGGTATCAACCTGCAATCCGGTAACGACGCCTGTGTGGCGATGGCCGATTATGTTGCGGGCAGCCAGGACGCTTTCGTCGGTCTGATGAACAGCTATGTGAATGCGCTCGGTTTGCAGAACAGCCACTTCCAGACGGTTCACGGTCTGGACGCTGATGGTCAGTACAGCTCCGCACGCGATATGGCGCTGATTGGCCAGGCATTAATCCGCGACGTACCGAACGAATACGCCATCTATAAAGAAAAAGAGTTTACCTTTAACGGCATCCGCCAGACCAACCGTAATGGTCTACTGTGGGATAACAGCCTGAACGTAGACGGTATCAAAACCGGCCATACCGACAAAGCGGGTTATAACCTGGTGGCTTCGGCAACAGAAGGCCAGATGCGCCTGATCTCTGCCGTCATGGGCGGTCGTACCTTTAAAGGCCGCGAGACCGAAAGCAAAAAACTGCTGACCTGGGGCTTCCGTTTCTTTGAAACTGTCAGTCCGCTGAAAGCCGGTAAAGAGTTCGCTTCTGAGCCAGCCTGGTTTGGCGACAGCGATCGCGCATCGTTAGGCGTCGATAAAGACGTTTATCTGACTATTCCACGCGGCCGCATGAAAGATCTGAAAGCCAGCTATGTGCTGAACACCAGCGAACTGCACGCGCCGCTGCAGAAAAATCAGGTTGTTGGTTCCATTAACTTCCAGTTAGATGGCAAAACCATCGAGCAACGCCCGCTGGTGGTGTTGCAGGAGATCCCGGAAGGCAATTTCTTCGGCAAAATCATTGATTACATTAAATTGATGTTCCATCACTGGTTTGGTTAAAAATTGAACACTTGAAAGTGTGATTTCCGTCCCCATATACTTAGCATCTCAGAAAAACTCCTGCTCATCCGGCAGGAGTTATTATTTTTTACGCCGGAGCTGACATGAAAACCAATCTCAAAGAACTGCTTGAATTCCCGACACCCTTCACTTACAAAGTGATGGGTCTGGCGAAGCCAGAGCTGGTTGATCTGGTGGTTGAAGTGGTACAGCGCCACGCGCCAGGTGATTACTCCCCGCAGGTAAAACCGAGCAGCAAAGGCAATTACCACTCGGTATCCATCACTATCACTGCCACCCATATTGAGCAGGTTGAAACGTTGTACGAAGAACTCGGCAACATCGAAATTGTGCGTATGGTTCTGTAATCGTTTGACGTTACCCGGAAACATTCGGGTAACGTCTTCGCTGTGATATACTCCCCCCACTCTTTTCTCCGCCGGAGATGCCGTTTTGTCTCAGGACACCATTCTTATCCGCAATCTGGGCCTGCAATATTACGAGCCAGTGTCCCAACAAATGCATGACTTCACCGATACCCGCGACGATACAACGCCCGATGAAATCTGGCTGGTAGAGCACTACCCGGTGTTTACTCAGGGCCAGGCCGGTAAAGCTGAACACGTTCTGGCGCCCGGCGATATTCCGGTGATCCAGAGCGATCGCGGCGGCCAGGTGACCTATCACGGGCCAGGCCAGCAAGTGATGTACGTGCTTATCAACCTGAAACGCCGCAAAATTGGCGTACGTGAGCTTGTTACGTTGCTGGAAAATACGGTGATCAACACGCTGGCGACGCAGGGTATCAATGCGCAAGCGCGTGCTGATGCGCCGGGCGTTTATGTACAAGGGAAGAAGATCTGTTCGCTGGGTTTGCGTATCCGTAAAGGCTGTTCATTTCATGGGTTGGCATTAAATATCGACATGGATCTGGCGCCGTTTATGCGCATCAATCCGTGTGGCTATGCCGGGATGGAAATGACGCAGGTCAGCCAACTGACGGAAAATATTGAGGTGGATAAAATAAGGCCAATTCTTGTTCAGCAATTTTTAGCGTTACTAAACAATCCACCCCATCAATATATAGGTGCTTAATATATCATGTATTTTGGCCCGCATTTCGTGCGGGTCGTTATTTAATTGGCATGTTAGCGCTTTACAACAGATGCCTTATTCTCTATTTTCAACCTACCTGCCTTGTCTGGCTAATATGCATTACGGTGCTATTCCGGGCTTCGTATGCGTGCTTCAGGCCAGCCATTTTGAGCGCAATGTTCGCATCACGGTGAAAAATCTACGTAATGATGATGCAGGACAGGATGTTAACTCAAATTAATAATCAACTAAAAAAACAAATTCAACTATCATTCATATTGCGAATGATTATGGAGCACAAGCGTGGATAATAATAACCAACCGGAAAAGCGAATAACCGTGCGCCCTGAAGATGATAAGCCGCAAATCTTCCGGACGCTGCGCAATATTGATCTCAACTTACTGACGATTTTTGAGGCAGTATATGTTCATAAAGGGATCGTTAACGCGGCAAAAGTGCTTAACCTCACGCCTTCAGCTATTAGCCAGTCGATTCAGAAACTGCGCTTAATATTTCCAGATCCGCTTTTTATTCGTAAAGGCCAGGGCGTTACGCCGACCGCCTATGCATCGCATTTACATGAATATATCAGCCAGGGGCTGGAGTCGATCCTCGGCGCGTTGGATCTTACCGGTAGCTACGACAAACAACGTACCATTACGATTGGCACGCCGCCGTCCATCGGCGCATTAGTTATTCCGATTATCTTTCAGGCTATTAAAGAAAACGCGCCGCATCTGATGATGCGTAATATTCCGGTAAACGACGCAGAAAGCCAGCTTAGCCAGTTCCAGACGGATTTGATTATTGATACGCATATTGCTAGCTCGCGCACGCTCAATCATCACGTGTTGTATAGCGACCGGATGATGCTGGTGTGTCGTAAAGGGCATCCTTGTCTGAATGGGCCGATCAACGAAGAGGTTTTGCAAAAGTATGAGCACACGCTGCTGATGCTGGAAGGGCAAAATCTGAGCGGGCTACGCCAGCGTATACAGGATCTCTTTCCGGAACGTCAGGTGAGTTTCAGCAGTTACAATATGTTTACTATTGCAGCACTGATCGGCAACAGCGATATGCTCGGCCTGATGCCAACACGTTTGTTCAAACTCTTCAGTGGTTGCTGGCCGCTGGTCGAAATCGATTTTCCGCCGCTTAGCAGCGAACGGCTCGATATATCCCTGTATTACAATAAATTGAGTTTGCGCGATCCAGTGCTGGAGAATGTCATCAATGTTATCCGACGGGCTTTTTAACGCCCGTTCACCCCTGGTGAAAGTGCTAACGCTTGCTGGGCGTTTGGCACAAAACAACAACTATTTTACAAATTGCCCCGCTGTCAGGCTGCTTTCTACTCGCCGATAATGGTATACTGCGTGCACGTTAATTCAAAAATAGTTGATAAATACAACATTTCCTTGAATTGAAATACTTACTTCGTTATCCGCAACTGGAACACGCACGCTATGAGTAAACCCATTGTGATGGAACGCGGTGTTAAGTACCGCGATGCCGATAAAATGGCTCTTATCCCGGTTAAAAACGTGGCAACCGAGCGCGAAGCTCTGTTGAGAAAACCGGAATGGATGAAAATCAAACTCCCGGCAGACTCTTCCCGTATCCAGGGGATCAAAGCAGCTATGCGTAAAAATGGGCTGCACTCTGTGTGTGAAGAGGCATCGTGCCCGAACCTTGCTGAGTGTTTCAACCACGGAACGGCCACCTTTATGATCCTCGGCGCCATCTGTACACGCCGTTGCCCGTTCTGCGATGTGGCGCATGGCCGTCCGGTGGCGCCTGACGCTAACGAACCACAAAAACTGGCGCAGACAATTGCCGATATGGCGCTGCGTTATGTGGTTATCACCTCTGTTGACCGTGACGATCTGCGTGACGGCGGTGCACAGCATTTCGCGGATTGCATCACCGCAATCCGTGAAAAAAGTCCGTCCATCAAAATTGAGACGCTGGTTCCGGACTTCCGCGGTCGTATGGATCGCGCACTGGATATCCTCACCGCAACGCCGCCGGACGTGTTTAACCACAACCTGGAGAACGTGCCACGTATCTATCGCCAGGTACGTCCAGGTGCGGATTACAACTGGTCACTGAAACTGCTGGAGCGCTTTAAAGAAGCGCATCCGGAGATCCCAACCAAATCAGGTTTGATGGTAGGGCTTGGCGAAACGAACGCTGAAATTATCGACGTGATGCGCGATCTGCGCCGCCACGGAGTGACGATGCTGACGCTGGGGCAGTATTTACAGCCTAGCCGCCATCACCTGCCGGTCCAGCGCTATGTCAGCCCGGACGAGTTTGACGAAATGAAAGAAGAAGCGCTGGCAATGGGATTTACCCATGCGGCGTGCGGCCCGTTCGTTCGCTCTTCCTATCACGCGGACCTGCAGGCAAAAGGCGTTGAGGTGAAGTAACACCTGCTTACACTCCAGACAAAAAAACCGGCCTCTACGCCGGTTTTTTTTCGCCTGTCGGGGCGGCTCACTCTTTGTGAGTGAGTTTTTCTGCTGTCACTTCGTCAGCGTCTTTCTTCGCAGCATCGTCATCATTCATGGCTTTTTTGAAGCCTTTGATGGCCGCGCCCAGATCGCCGCCCAGCGTACGCAACTTCTTAGTTCCAAACAGCAGAACAACCAACGCGGCCACGACCAGCAGCTTGGTAATACTAATTTCACCCATAGATACCTTCTTTCGTAAAACAGGCTGTATAAAACGTCATTATAACCTGACTTCATTAACGGTCATTCGACGCGCGCACACAATAGCAATCTGTAACGAGATGAATCAAGCATTGTTTAAAAAAACATCACAGGAGTTGCGGCGGCGCAAAGCGTCGGTTCTGTAAAACAGGAAGTTTCTCTCGCGTTTGCGCCACGCGGTCTGCAGTGACATCCGCATAAATTAGTTGTGGTGCTTCAGCTGCCGCAGCAATAGTTACGCCTTGCGGATCGATAACCCGACTCTGACCAATATTCTTGTTGCCACACTCCCCGGCGGCCACCATGTAACAGGTGGTATCCAGCGCCCGCGCAGACAGTAATGTCGCCCAGTGCTGCTCTTTTAGCGGCCCTCGCACCCATGCGGCAGGCAGAACCAGCAGTTGTGCGCCAGCAAGCGCCAGTGCCAGCGCCAGTTCCGGAAACCGCAAATCATAACAGGTCATCAACCCGACCTTCATTCCGTCAATCTCAATCAGCGGTGGCAGAATGTTGCCTGCATCCACCCGCGCAGACTCCTGCATACTAAATGCATCATAGAGATGGAGCTTTGCATACTGTGCAATGATTTCCCCCTGGTATAACGCCACCAGCGTATTGACTGCCCGTCCTTTCGAGGAAGGCACATGCACCGTCAGTATGGTGGTCATACTGTTCCGGCGACTCTCTTCAAGTAGCAAATGCAGGAAGCCACCATCCAGCCTCTGCGCCGATTTTACCGAAAGATGGGGGTCTGCATCATCCCGGGCCAGTAACGCCTCTGGCAGCACCAGCAGCGATGCCTGTTGCTGTGCCGCTTTCGCCATCAATTCGACACAAGTTAATGCATTAGTTTTCCAGTCCGGTGTAACGGCAAACTGCCCAGCTGCAACAATCATCGTTTTCCCTCCGCTGTGCCGTCATAGCCAGAAAGTGGCTGCGGCGCTAAACTCAACACTCTAGCAAATCAAATAGCAGGATTTCACGGTGTTACAACTTCTTTTAGCGGTATTTATCGGTGGCGGTACAGGTAGCGTTGCGCGCTGGATGCTCAGCATGAAGCTAAACCCGGCGCATCAAATCATTCCCCTTGGCACATTAACCGCCAACCTGATGGGCGCTTTTATTATTGGCATGGGGCTGGCGTGGTTCAATCGAATGACACATATCGATCCGGTGTGGAAAGTGCTGCTTACCACCGGCTTCTGTGGCGGGCTGACGACATTTTCCACCTTTTCGGCTGAAGTGGTGTTTTTGTTGCAGGAAGGTCGTGTCAGCTGGGCGTTGTTGAACGTAGCAGTTAACCTGCTGGGATCGTTTGCGATGACTGCGCTGGCTTTCTGGCTCTTTTCGGCCGTTAATGCAAACTGAAGGCAAAAAAAACCCGCCTTATCAGCGGGTTTTGGAATTCTTGCTTACGTAGCTGAATTAAACAGGCATTACGTTTGCAGCAGAAGGGCCTTTGGCACCGTTAGTGATTTCAAACTCAACGCGCTGACCTTCAGCCAGAGTTTTGAAACCATTGCTCTGGATTGCAGAGAAGTGTACGAACACGTCTTTGCTGCCATCTTCCGGAGTAATGAAACCGAATCCTTTGGATTCATTAAACCACTTAACGTTACCTTTAATCTTAGACATCAAAATTACCTTTACATGAAAAAACGACACAAATGCTGTGTCGGGTATCAGTACATCAATTGTGGCGACCTTTGTCCAGTCGTTATTCGCTAAAAAGTGATAAATGTCGCTAAGTTTTGTTCTTTGACGCTTTATTCCGCATTTTTTGTACTGCTTAAGAACTGTGCAGAGCATCATCCGCTGGCCAAATCAGAACTGAAAGCGCATCCACGCGAAGTAAACGTTTCCGTTATTGTAAGTTCCTGGGATGTAGGTCATCTGGAATGTTGCCGGCCCATAGCCAATTGAAGCCAGCGGTAACAGCACCGGAATCGGAATGTAATGCCAGTTATCGCGTGCAGTCACGCCTGCGGTGTAACCGAGCCCGAGACGAAAATTATCATCCGCCAGTGGTCGCCAGGTTTTCTCCCAGCCATAGCCGCCAATCGGTTCCCATTTGTTAAACGAATCTTTAAAGGCCATCAGGTACAAGCCGTGCCAGTTGCCTTTCTCATCCCAGCGATCCTGACCAAATCCGGCGCCCCATGGGCGTTCGTTATAACGGTCGGTTTTCTCCTTGTCATAAGCAAAACGCGCATGCCAGGTAATAGCCGGTACATAGAGATCGTAATGCTCTGGCGCTTGCCAGGTTTGCTTTACGTTGTCGGTAAAATCGGAGAACCAGGACTGCTGAGCTGCGTGCGTCAGGGAAACCACCGAAAACTGACAAAATATAGCGAAGAGTGTGAAAATTTTATTTTTAACAGACACCGTATGCATTCCATTTTACGTATTGACGTATAGTCTGTAGCAGGATATCTGAATAAACTCTTAACGAAATCAGATTAATTCTGAAAACATAGCGAAAATTCCTTATTCCGCTAATCATTTTCAGGTTAAATACAATATGTTACGCCGCAACAATATTGCGGCGTACATTTTCTTAGCGTCGACGATGCAACAAGTAATACACCGCCGGAATGACCAGCATCGACAGCAATGGCGCAGTGACCATACCGCCGATCATCGGCGCAGCGATACGGCTCATGACCTCTGATCCGCTGCCACTGCCCCACATGATGGGCAACAATCCTGCCATAATGGTCGCGACAGTCATCACCTTAGGCCGCACACGCAATACGGCCCCCTCATGAATTGCCCGCAGCAACATCTTATTTCCTCCCTGCGGATCGCATTGACGATCTTTATCCAGTGCATGGTTCAGATAGAGCACCATAATAACGCCGAACTCCGCTGCAACACCGGACAGCGCAATAAATCCAACGGCCCCGGCAACGGATAAGTTATATCCCAGTAGCCACAATAACCAGACACCGCCAATCAATGAGAAGGGTAATGTCCCCATTATTAACAGGGCATCGGTGACACGTTTGAAGGTAATAAACAGCAAGACAAAGATAATCATTAACGTTACCGGCAAGACGATCTTCAGCTTCGCCGTTGCACGCTCCAGATATTCAAACTGACCGGACCACGACAGTGTCACACCTTGCGGTAGCTTAACCCGCTGCGCCACTCGCTGCTGCATCTCTTCAACGGCGGATTTTAAATCTCGTCCGCGCAGATCGACGTAAATCCAGTTGGACAGGCGCGCATTTTCGCTTTTCAGCATCGGTGGCCCTTCCGTAACTACGATATCGGCCAGCTCACCAAGTGCAATCTGGCTGCCATTCTCGGTTATTACGGGTAATGTGCGCAGATCATCGACGTTATCGCGTATTTCACGCGGATAACGCACATTAATCGGGAAGCGTTCACGACCTTGCAGCACTTCGCCAATATTTTCCCCACCCACCAACGTGGAAACCAGTGATTGCAGCTCTTTCACCGAAACGCCATAACGCGCGGCCTGCGCCCGGTTGATGTTGATATCGACATAGCGCCCGCCCGCCAGCCTTTCCGCCAGTGCCGAAGTCACTCCCGGCACGGTTTTCACAACCTGCTCGATTTGCTGCGCCACGCGCTCGATATCGGCGATGTTATTACCGTTCACCTTTATGCCGACCGGGCTTTTAATACCGGTCGCCAACATATCCAGGCGGTTACGGATCGGCGGTACCCAGACATTCGCAATCCCCGGAATACTCACGGTCTTATCCAGCTCATCAACCAGTTTCTCCGGCGTCATTCCAGGGCGCCACTGGTCACGCGGTTTAAAGCGGATGGTCGTTTCCACCATGGTGAGCGGCGCAGGATCCGTTGCCGTCTCCGCTCTTCCCGCTTTACCAAACACGCTTTCCACTTCCGGCACGCTTTTGATCAGCCGATCGGTTTGCTGCAACAAACGGCTGGCTTCACGGGCGGAAATCCCCGGTAGCGTCGAGGGCATATACAATAAATCGCCTTCATCGAGCGGCGGCATAAACTCACTGCCCAGACGACTTAACGGCCACAGCGTCGCCACCAGCAACAGCAGCGCAATGCCCAGCGTCGCTTTCGGCCATGCCAGCACTTTATCCAGTAGCGGCTCGTACAGACGGATCAGAAAGCGGTTAATCGGATTTGCTTTTTCATCGGGGATTTTGCCGCGAATAAACAACCCCATCAGCACCGGTACAAGCGTGATCCCAAGCCCTGCCGCAACCGCCATCGCCCAGCTTTTGGTAAATGCCAGCGGGGAAAACATGCGCCCTTCCTGCGCTTCTAGCGAAAACACCGGAATAAATGACAGCGTGATGATCAACAGGCTGCAAAACAGAGCAGGACCAACTTCCACCGCCGCCCGCTCTGAACAGCGCCAGTAATCAGCACTCGTCGGTTGACGATCGGGGTTATCATGTCGCCACTGCTCCATCACCTTATGCATGTTCTCGATCATCACAATCGCGGCATCCACCATGGCGCCAATGGCGATGGCAATCCCTCCAAGCGACATTATGTTGGCGTTGATGCCCTGATAGTGCATCACAATAAACGCGCCAAGAATCCCCAGCGGCAACGAGACGATGGCCACCAGCGCAGAGCGGAAGTGGAACAAGAACAGCGTACAAACCAGAGCAACAACGATAAACTCTTCAATCAGTTTATGGGTGAGCGTCTCAACCGCATGCTCAATCAGCGTTGAACGGTCATAAACCGGTACGATCTCCACCCCGGCGGGCAGCGTTTTCTGTATTTCACCCAATTTGGCTTTAACGGCGTGGATAGTATCCAGCGCATTTTTGCCGTAACGCATGACGATAATACCGCCTGCAACTTCCCCTTCGCCGTTGTACTCCGCCACGCCGCGTCGTAGTTCCGGCCCCAACCGCACCGTCGCCACATCTGAAAGCATCACCGGCACGCCCTCGCGGCTGGCGATCACTATCTGACGAAAATCCGACAACTGCCGCAAATAGCCGGTTGTACGCACCATGAACTCGGCTTCGCCCATCTCCAGCAGCGCGCCGCCGCTCTCCTGGTTCGCCGCCTGCACCGCATTGACAATCTGTTCATGGGTAATATTCAGCGCCCGCATTCGTGCCGGATCCGGCACAATCTGATACTGACGTACCATCCCGCCAACACTGGCGACTTCCGCCACGTTCGGCACCGTTTTTAGCTCGAACTTCAGCGTCCAGTCCTGTAAAGCGCGTAGATCCGCCAGATTGTGCTTACCGCTGCGATCAACCAGCGCATACTCATAAATCCAGCCAACGCCGGTAGCATCCGGCCCCAGCCCGACGTTCACCCCGGCAGGCAGCGAGGACTGGATCTGGCTAAGATTCTCCAGCACCCGCGATCGCGCCCAATAGAGATCGGTATCGTCCTCGAATAAAACATACACATAGGAATCGCCGAACATCGAATAGCCACGTACCGTTTTTGCGCCCGGCACGGAAAGCATGGCAGTGGTGAGTGGATAGGTGACCTGGTCTTCAATAATTTGCGGCGCTTTGCCCGGATAGCTGGCGCGAATAATCACCTGCACATCCGACAAATCCGGTAGTGCATCGAGCGGTGCGCGTTGAACCGCCCAGATCCCCCAGCCGGTCAGCACCAGAGCGGCCAGCAGGATCAACAAGCGATTGCGCAGCGAGGCACGAATAACGGCGGCGATCATTTCATCTCCTCCTGCATCGGCATCAGGTGAGTGATGACTGCGCCCTCTTCATCATCCAGTACAAAGCTGAACATCACTGTCTCGCCCGGCTTGACACTGGGATCGGGTTGTTTGAGCACGAAGTCCATCGTCATCGCTCCCCAGTTCAGTGCCGGAATGGGTTGGTGCGACAGGGTAATACTGCCTGCTTCGATGGCTTTCACCACGCCGGTTCCTTCATAAGTCTCGACTTTCTTCGCCGCTGGCTGTTGTTGCGCCTGCTGTTCCGGCAATGCACTGCGCAAACTGGCTTCCGAATCAATCAGGAACTGGCCGGAAGTGACCACGTTGTCACCTTCCTTGACGCCGGACAGCACTTCAGTCCAGCCTTGCGCCGTGCGCCCGGTCGTCACGTTTGCCGCCTGGAAGTGGCCATCGCCCGTAGCCAGCAGCACACGGCTGGCAGCCCCCGTTGCAATCAGCGCCTCTTCCGGGATCGCCAGCACTGCCGGTTGCCGTGCAGATTCCGGCTGCGTCACGGTGAGAAACATACCGGGTTTGAGTTTTTGCTGCGGATTATCGAGCACAATGCGCGCTTTCAGCGTACGGGTGGTGGTCTCCAGTTGCGGCAACAATTCGCTGACGCGGCCATGAAACTGCTCGCCCGGCCAGCTTGCAGAAGTTGCTATCACTTCGCTGCCTGCACTGAGCGCCTGTGCCTGGCTTTGCGGATAATCGACAACCAGCCACACCGGATCGAGGCTGGCGAGCTCAAACAGGGTTTGCGTGGCGGCCACTTGTGCGCCTTCACGGGAATCCAGCTTGACCACGTAACCGTCGCGATCGGCGCGCAGCGTCAGGCGGGTTTGTGGTTTCCCACTGCGCTCGACAGCGCGGATAATCGCTTCCGGCATAAACTGCAATGCCAGACGTTCGCGGGCAGCGCGCGTCAGTTCGCCATCGCCCAGGTGGCGTACCGCCAGATACTCCTGCTGAGAAGTCGTCCATTGCGGGATCCACAACTGTGCCAGCGCTTCGCCTTTTTTCACCCACTGCTGCGGCGCACGGACAAACAGTTTTTCTACCACGCCCGCCGCCGGAGAAGGCACGCTCTGGATGCTGCGTTCATCGGTGGTTACGGTGGCAAATGCAGAGAAGGCGCTACCGAGAACGCGTTTTTCCACTTTTGCCGTGGTCATGCCGAGATTCTGCTGCTGCTGCGCACTTACGCTCACACCGCCGCTGGCCGGGGCTTCATCGGCATAACGTGGTTTGAGTGGCATATCCATAAACGGTGATTTTCCGGGTTTGTCAAAACGCTGATCCGGCACCATCGGGTCGTACCAGTAAAGCACTTTGCGTTCCTGCGTTTGCTCGACGGATACGGCAGACACGGTATGTTGTCTCCCGATAAAATAGCCAGCACCCGCTGCGACACATGCGGCGATCGCGACAGCCAAGAGGGTCTTCTTCATCACATCAACTCCTGCGGGATCAACCAACGGATCGCGGCCCATTTCTGCGCCATCTCTTTCTCGGCCTGATTAACGGCCAGCTCGCTGTCGAGGACGTTACGGCGCGCTTCCAGCAGCGCCGACAAATCCGACTGCCCGGAACGATACTGGGCTGCCAGCAAGGTGGCGCGCTGACGCACCATCGGCAGCACTTCATCGCGCTGGCGCATCCACAGCGTTTGCGCGGCGTTATACTCGGCAATCAGGGAATGCAGTTGCGCCATATGATCCCGCTCGGCCAGCGCCAGTTGATCGTTGGCCTGCATGGTGCGCGAGACATCCGCAGCGTGATCTTTATCCTGACGATGGGACTGGAACAGCGGCAGGTCGACGGTGAACATCACCCCGGCCATATCCTCGTAACCTTCAGCGCGACGTCCGTACCACACTTCAACTTCCACATCCGGAATGGCCGCAATCGCTGACTCCGCCGAACGCGCTTTCGCGCTGTTGGCGGCGCTGGCGGCAGCGACAATGTCAGGATGCTGAGCAATGCCCTGCTCCAGCGTTTTTTCATCGGCAGGCAAGCGTTGATAACGAGGAAGATCGCCAGAAACGGCAGTCACCGTCTCGCCGGTAAGCTGCATCAAGCGGGTTTGCGCCAGTTGCACATCACGTTCGGCGAGGGTGACTTTGTCGCGCATCGCGCTTAAGCCCACGCGAAATGCCAGCACGCTGTCCGGCGCGGCATTACCTGCGCCGACGCTGGCGCGCTGTGCGCCCTGCTGGCGTTCCGTTTCTGCCAGCAGCTTACGCGCGGTTTGCAGCGCCTGTTCTGACAACGCCAGATCGAGCCACGCCTGCGCGGTATCACGCTGTAAATTAGCGCGCACCACTGAGGATTTGGCACTGACGCTCTGCGCTTCGGCCAGCAGGGTTTCGGCTTTGCGGTCGCGTTTTTCCGCGCTGACGTACTGCTGCATGATGCCGATCCGCTGCATAGTCATTCCCTCACGGGTTAAGCGGCGGTCATTGTTGCCCTGCACCGGCACGTTTTCGATACCAAATTTCAGTTTTGGATCCGGCAACTGGCGGGCGGAATCCGCCATCGCATCCAGTGCCTGCGCTTCATTACGGTTGGCGGAAAGTTCGGCAGAGTAGCGTTCCGCGGCGGCCAGGGATTGCGTCAGCGTCAATGGCTCCGCCTGCACGGCGGAGCACATCAGTCCGAGCAATACCCCACCGAGCCGCAGGCTCAGTGAGTATCGTTTCATTGTCGCTCCCGGTTATTTTTGTGGCGTCAATGAAACGAGCTGGTAACCGCTCTCACTCTGAACAAAGGTGAAGCTCACCTTGTCGCCCACTTTTACCGCAGGCAACGCGCTGCCCTGCGCCAGTGCAAATTGCATGGTCATTGGCGGCCAGTTCAGCGCCGGAATAGCAGCGTGAGCGATGGAAACAGAATCGGCGGTGAGTTTTTTGATGGTACCCTGGCTCTGGTATTCCTGAGCCTGAGCCTGCATTGCCGCATGTTGCGACATATCGTGCATGCCGTGCATCGCATGCATATCTTCCGCCTGAACAGCGGAAACGGAGAACAACAGCACGCCAGACAGCATGCACAGTACATAAGAACGCATAATAAGACTCCTGTTAATCATAAATTAAATAAAATTCAATGAATTAACAGTTGTCTACTCCCTGAACCGGCAAAAACGGATCGTTGCCGGCGGGCCTGCGGCGGGCGGGGTTAATGACCAACCCTCATCGACGACGGGGGAACAAACCGGCGTAACTTCAGCCAGCGTCAGTGAAACCGGCAGCGCCACCAGAGGCGGGTGGCCGCTATCCTTCTGTGCTGCATCCGGCACGCAATGCTTTTCGCACAGCGGGGATTTCATCATGTCCATACGCGGTGTCGTATCCGACATCATCATATGGCTTATGTGCTGGGTTACTGCTCGCGATTCGTCAACCTGCAAGTCGCAGTGATGAGAAGCAATCGCCACCTGACTCTGGATTAATAGCCAGCCGAACGCCATCAGCAGCATCAACAGATGCCGCTTCATAAAGCGAATTCGGTATAGCCATTCAGCGTGCATAAAACACCAGGTCCGTGGGAAATTAACGGCGAGTATAAGCAGCACTATTTTTATTTTTAAAGATATTTTTAGCAAATTTACGTCTGGCGCTGTATTGAAACCTAAATAACCAAACTAATTAACTAGTTTTTATCATTTAAAATACAAAATTATCGTAATGCATTCGCTTAACTTATCAACCAGCCATTATTTATTCTGTAGATTGATAGCAAATTCCCGCGATATTTCCCTCAACATCACGCTTCATTGATTTTAATCATCTACGAACCGCACGTTATTCGGCACATTGCGTTGCTGATTTTTTTACTTACTTATCTTTCAGGTCAACCTCCGGGACCAATAACATGACTTTAACATTGATCGAACTGCTGATCGGCGTGGTGGTGATTGTCGGCGTTGCGCGCTATATCATCAAAGGCTATTCCGCCACCGGCGTGCTGTTTGTCGGCGGTCTGGCGTTATTAATCGTCAGTGCGCTGATGGGGCACAAAATATTACCTGGTAGCGCCACCAGTACCGGTTACAGCGCCACGGATATTGTCGAATACATTAAAATCCTGCTGATGAGCCGCGGCGGCGATCTCGGCATGATGATCATGATGCTGTGCGGCTTTGCCGCCTATATGACGCACATTGGTGCGAACGATATGGTGGTCAAGCTGGCTTCGCGCCCGCTGCGTTTTATCAACTCACCTTATTTGCTGATGATTGCCGCGTACTTCGTTGCCTGCCTGATGTCATTGGCGGTGTCGTCCGCCACGGGCCTCGGCGTGCTGCTGATGGCAACGCTGTTCCCGGTGATGGTCAACGTCGGGATCAGTCGCGGTGCGGCAGCGGCGATTTGCGCCTCGCCAGCGGCAATTATTCTCTCGCCCACTTCCGGCGATGTAGTGCTGGCCGCGAAAGCCGCCGAAATGCCGCTGATCGATTTTGCCTTCAAAACCACACTGCCAATCTCGATTGCGGCGATTATCGCCATGGCAATCGCGCACTACTTCTGGCAGCGCTTTCTCGATAAAAAAGAGCACATTGTCAGCGAAATGCTGGATGTGAAAGACATCACCACCACGGCGCCGACGTTTTACGCCATTCTGCCGTTTACGCCAATTATTGGCGTGCTGATTTTCGACGGTAAATGGGGTCCGGAGCTGCACATCATTACCATTCTGGTGATCTGCATGTTGCTGGCAGCAGCGCTGGAATTTTTACGCAGCTTTAATACGCAAAAAGTCTTCTCCGGGCTGGAAGTGGCATATCGCGGTATGGCCGACGCCTTCGCAGGCGTGGTGATGCTGTTGGTCGCCGCCGGGGTTTTCGCCCAGGGCTTGAGCACCATCGGCTTTATCCAGAGTCTGATCTCCATCGCCACCTCTTTCGGTTCGGCAAGCATTATTCTGATGCTGGTACTGGTGATCCTCACCATGCTGGCAGCAATGACCACCGGTTCCGGTAATGCGCCATTTTACGCCTTTGTCGAGATGATCCCGAAACTGGCCCATGAATCCGGCATCAACCCGGCGTATCTGTCGATCCCGATGTTGCAGGCATCCAACCTCGGTCGCACCATCTCTCCGGTTTCCGGCGTGGTGGTCGCGGTGGCCGGGATGGCGAATATTTCGCCATTTGAAGTGGTAAAACGCACATCAGTTCCGGTGATGGTTGGCCTGATTGTGGTGATTATTGCTACTGAATTTCTGGTTCCGGGGGTTGCGGTTCATTAATCAACAATAAACGCCACTTATGAAAAAGCGCCTGCCCGGCGCTTTTTTTATGCTTTAATAACTCATAGTAATTACCCGGACTCACCCATCAGGAAATGAAATGATTAAAAAGGGACTCTCCATCGGCCTGTGCGTTGCCGCCATCCAGCTCTCTTCTGCGTACGCAGCACCGCTCCAGCCCGAACAATATGGTGATTTCGATCGCTATGTGCTGGCACTATCCTGGCAGACCGGATTTTGCCAGAGCTTGCATGACCGCGGGCGTAACGAACCCGATGAATGCCGTCTGCAAAAAGAGCCCGCCAATAAAGCGGATTACCTGACGGTACACGGTCTGTGGCCAGCTCTGCCGAAATCCATCGCCGTGCGCGGCGTCGACGATCGTCGCTGGATGCGTTACGGCTGTGCTACCCGCCCGGTTCCCAATATGCCGGAAGCCAGAGCCAGCCAGAAATGCGCCGCAGCGGAAACCAGTTTATCGCTCGAAGTGGCGAATAAACTGAATGCCGTCATGCCCGGTGCAGGCAGCAATACCTGCCTTGAGCGTTATGAATATGCCAAACACGGCGTCTGTTTCGGATTCGATCCGGATGACTATTTCGGTGCGATGGTGCGCCTGAACACCGAAATCAAAGCCAGCCCGCTCGGCGTTTTCCTCGCAGAAAATTACGGAAAAACCGTTACCCGCGATGCATTCAACGCAGCCGTCGCCAAAGCCTACGGCGAGCAAAGCGTGAAAGCGGTGAAGTTGACCTGTAGCGGCAACCCGGCGTGGCTGACGGAGATGCAAATCGCCATCAAAGCCGATGCCATCAATGCCCCGCTGGTCAGCGGTTCCCTTTTGCCGCAGCCGCATCCCGGTAACTGCGGGAACAGTTTTGTGATTGATAAAGCGGGTTACTGAGCCGACGATCGGAACATTCATAATTCCGGCAAATGTGCGCCGCATCACTTCACACCGGGCCGCGCTCTCAGTATCATCCGTTGTAGACAAACCCTCGCTGCCCGTCGGCGAGGGTTTTTCTTTGGATCAATCAAACGACATGGAGTAACTGATGTCCAGACCTGCCATTATGATTAATGAGCGAGACGCCGAGCGTCTTGACCGGTTGCTGGAGCAACCTGATTATGCCAGCCTGCCGGTCGCGGATGCGTTGAATGATGAGTTGGATCGCGCTCAGATGTGCGCGCCGGAAGCGATGCCGCACAATGTAGTAACAATGAACAGCACGGTGAAATTCCGCGAACTGAAAAGTGGTGAAGAGCGGGTGCGCACGCTGGTGTATCCGGCGCAGATGACCGACAGCGCCACGCAGCTTTCCGTGCTGGCTCCGGTTGGCGCTGCGCTGCTCGGTTTACGGGTGGGTGACAGCATTCACTGGCAGTTGCCGGGCGGCACCACCACCGATCTTGAAGTGCTTGAGCTGCTTTATCAACCCGAAGCAGCAGGCGATTTCAGGCTTTAATTCCCGCTGCTTTTTCCGCAGAGGATGCGCCCGCATCCTCTTTCCGTTCCCGCCATCATATTCTTCATATTTGCCATATACGCAGCAAAAAATTCACGCCCTTTATGGTTCAATCAGCACAACATAACCCACAGGGAGAAGCGTTTATGTATCAGACCATTATTATGCCGGTTGATGTTTTCGAAATGGCGCTGAGTGACAAAGCGGTGCGCCACGCTGAGTTCCTCGCCCAGCGCGAGGGCGTTATTCATCTTCTGCATGTATTACCCGCTTCCGCCAGCATGAGTCTGCACCGTTTTGCTGCCGATTTGCGCCGCTTCGAAGAGCATTTGCAGCAGGAAGCGCAAACCCGCCTCGACACCATGAAGACCCATTTTTCCATTGAGCCGTCACGCGTGCGCACCCATGTACGTTTTGGCAACGTGCGAGATGTGGTCAATGAGCTGGCAGAAGAACTGCTCGCGGATATGGTGGTTATCGCCTCGCGCAATCCGTCAATTACCACTCACCTGCTCGGCTCCAATGCCGCCAACATCGTGCGCCACGCGCATATTCCGGTGCTGGTGGTGCGGTAAATATTGTTGGGTTGCCGGATGGTGCTAATGCCATTCGGCATAAAAAAAGAGGCTACCCGAAGGTAGCCTCTTTCATTTGCAGGTATTGCTTACTTTCTTATTTTGCTTATGCAGTCTTAGTGCGAATCAGGTAATCAAACGAACTCAGGGAGGCTTTAGCGCCTTCACCGGTCGCAATGATGATCTGTTTGTACGGCACCGTGGTGCAGTCGCCCGCCGCGAACACGCCTTTCACGCTGGTTTCGCATTTGGCGTCGATGATGATTTCGCCCATGCGGTTGCGCTCAATCGCGCCTTCCAGCCAGGTAGTGTTCGGCAGCAGACCAATCTGCACGAAAATCCCGGCCAGCGCGACCTGATGTACGTCGCCGCTGATGCGATCACGGTACTCAAGGCCGGTCACTTTGCTGCCGTCGCCTTTCACTTCGGTGGTCTGCGCGTTCAGAATGATGTCGACGTTTTTCAGGCTGCGCACTTTATCCTGCAATACCTGGTCGGCTTTCATTTCCGGGGCGAATTCCAGCAGCGTCACGTGCTCAACAATCCCCGCCAGGTCGATAGCCGCTTCCACGCCAGAGTTACCGCCGCCGATCACCGCCACACGTTTGCCTTTAAACAGCGGGCCGTCGCAGTGCGGGCAGTAGGTCACGCCTTTGGTGCGATACTGATCTTCACCCGGAACGTTCATGTTGCGCCATTTCGCGCCGGTCGCAATGATGATGCTGCGAGCTTTCAGCACCGCGCCGGACGCGGTTTCAATCTGGTGCAGACCGCCTTCAACTGCCGCCGGGGTCAGTTTTTTGGCGCTCTGGCTGTCAATCACATCCACGTCGTAATCCGCTACGTGCGCTTTCAGTGCACCCGCCAGTTTCTGGCCTTCGGTTTTCGGTACGGAGATGTAGTTTTCGATATCCACGGTATCCAGCACCTGGCCGCCGAAACGCTCGCCCATCAGGCCGGTACGAATACCTTTACGCGCAGAGTAGACTGCCGCCGCCGCGCCCGCCGGGCCGGAACCGACGATCAATACATCGTAAGCGTCGCGTTTGTTCAGCTCTTCGGCCGCACGTTTTTCCGCGCCGGTATCGATTTTGGCGACGATTTCCGTCAGCGTCATACGCCCCTGGCCGAACTCTTTACCGTTCACGAACACCGCCGGAACGCCCATTACGTTGCGATCGGTGATCTCATTCTGGAACGTACCGCCGTCAATCGCCGTATGTTTGATGCGCGGGTTCAGCACGGCCATCAGGTTCAGCGCCTGCACTACGTCCGGGCAGTTATGGCAGGAGAGCGAGTAATAGGTTTCAAATTCAAAGTCACCGTCGAGATCGCGGATCTGCTCCAGCAGCGCCTGCGCCTCTTTCGACGGATGCCCACCGGTCCACAGCAGTGCCAGCACCAGTGAGGTAAATTCGTGACCCAACGGCGAACCGGCAAAGCGCGGGCCGCTGGTTGAGCCTGGGTTGGTGATCAGGAATGACGGTTTGCGCACCGCCAGGCTGTTGTCTTCTTTAAAGGAGACTTTGTCTGACAGCTCAGCGATTTCGCCCAGCAGTTCTTTGATTTCTGCCGATTTCGCGCTGTCATCCAGCGTAGCAATCAACTCAACAGGTTTAGTCAGTTTCTCAAGGTAGGCCTTGAGCTGGGTTTTCATTGTGGTGTCGAGCATTCTTAGTCCCTCGCTTAAAACATCATCATGCAAGCCGCGTTGTTCAGGGCTGCATCAATGCAACTTGCATCATGGTGCTGAATAAAACGGGCACCAAAAGCACCCGTTTGTAAGATAATTTCCCCAGTATTTCGTGTCAGAGCAAGGCGACCAGCCTGAAAGTACCCGGCAGCTTACATCAGTAAGTGACCGGGGTGAGCAGGTGACGCCAACGCCGTAATGACGCCGGGAAATTTAGATTTTGCCGACCAGGTCCAGAGACGGAGCCAGAGTCGCTTCGCCTTCTTTCCATTTAGCCGGGCAAACTTCGCCTGGGTGAGAAGCAACATACTGAGCCGCTTTGATTTTACGCAGCAGATCAGAAGCGTCACGGCCGATGCCTTCAGCGGTTACTTCGATGGCCTGGATGATGCCCTGCGGGTCAACAACGAAAGTGGCACGGTCAGCCAGACCTTCGTTTTCACGCATGTTTTCGAAGTTACGGGTCAGGGCGCCAGTCGGGTCGCCGATCATCGCGTATTTGATTTTCGCGATGGTTTCAGAGCTGCTGTGCCACGCTTTGTGGGTGAAGTGGGTGTCGGTAGAGACAGAGTAAACGTCTACGCCCAGTTTCTGCAGCTCTTCGTAATGGTCAGCCACGTCGCCCAGTTCAGTCGGGCATACGAAAGTGAAGTCAGCCGGGTAGAAGAAGAAGACGCTCCAGCGGCCTTCAGTATCTTTCTCGGTTACTTCGATGAACTCACCGTTTTTGAACGCCTGGTTTTTGAAAGGTTTGATCTTGGTATTAATTAAGGACATCTATACTTCCTCCGTGTTTTCGTTGGGGTGTAAGTTAACGAACTTTGTTTGATCGAGCCAATGCGTTTGCTTTATCAAATCAATAAGCGTTAGCTAACAAACCCTAACGAGCAACCATGTGAACGGCTGATTTGCCAAAAGTAAAAAGGCCACCGCGACGGGTGGCCTCGATACCTGAAATACCCGTGGGTGCTTCAGCGCCAGCAAGCTGGCTATGCGTTGCGCTCATAACCTAAAGGCCATCAAGCTGTTCGATTAGAACACTGTGGGCGGCTGACGACAACGTTTCATTTCGCGATCCTGCCGATGATTGTGATAGGTTTTCCCTAAGTCGAATATTAACCATTTAATTAGTAAGGATTTTTATGCTTAAGCGCCTGTTAATGCTGACGTTGCTGCCGCTGACCCTGCATGCTGAAGAGTTACCTGCTCCGGTAAAAGCCATAGAAAAGCAAGGCATCACCATCATCAAATCCTTCGATGCGCCGGGCGGTATGAAGGGATATCTCGGTAAATATCAGGAGATGGGCGTTACCATTTACGTCACGCCGGACGGTAAACACGCCATCTCTGGCTATATGTACGACGAGGCGGGCACCAACCTCAGCGAGAAGTTAATCACCAAAGAGATTTACGCCCCGGCGGGCCGCGCGCTGTGGCAGCAGATGGAAAAAGCCGACTGGATCCTTGATGGCAAAAAAGAGGCGCCGCGCGTGGTGTACATGTTCGCCGATCCGTACTGCCCGTACTGCAAACAGTTCTGGCAGCAGGCGCGTCCGTGGGTGGAATCCGGCAAAGTGCAGCTGCGCACATTACTGGTTGGCGTGATCAAACCGGAAAGCCCGGCGGCCGCTGCGGCGATCATGAGTGCGAAAGATCCGGCGAAAAGCTGGCACGATTATGAACAGTCCAACGGCAAGATGGCGCTGACGCTGCCGAAATCCGTGCCGCCGGAGATCATGAAAAAGCTCAATATCAACCAGAAAATCATGGACGATCTCGGCGCGAACGCCACGCCAGCGATTTACTACATGAATGAAGATAACGTGTTACAGCAGGAAGTGGGCTTGCCGGATGCGGAAAAACTGAAAACCATTATGGGCGAGAAATAACGGCGACACAGACCGCGCCGCCGGGAAGCATTACAGCTTACGCAGGCGCTCTGCCGCTGCCAGCAGCGTCGATTCCTGTTTCGCGAAGCACAGGCGAATCAGCTTGTGCGGGAAGGGATCGGCGCAGAATACCGACAGCGGGATCGCCGCCACGCCCACTTCTTTGGTCAGCCACTGACAGAAACTCACGTCATCTAGATCGGAAACCGCGCTGTAATCCGCCAGCAGGAAGTAAGTCCCCTCGCACGGCAAAATCTCCAGCTTGCTGTTGCTGAGCGCATTCACCAGCACATCGCGACGTGCGCGGTAAAATTCCGGCAACTGGCGATAATGTTCCGGTTCGGCGCGCAACATATCCGCCAGCGCCAGTTGAGCCGGGGTATTGACCGAGAAAGTCAGATATTGATGCACTTTGCGCAATTCGGCGCTGATCGCGGCAGGCGCGACGCAGTAACCCACTTTCCAGCCAGTCATATGATAGGTTTTACCGAATGATGATACCGCCACTGCCCGCTCGCGCAGTTGCGGATGCGCCAGCACGCTGGCATGGCCCTCTTCGGCAAAACAGATGTGCTCGTACACTTCATCGCTCAGCACGTAGATTTCACGATCGGCAATCGCCTGCCACAGGGCGGCAAAATCCGCTTTGCGCCATACCGTTGCCGACGGGTTATGCGGTGTATTCAGAATCACCAGCCGCGTACGATCGCTGAGCTGCGCGGCAAACTGCTGCCAGTCAACGCGAAAGTGCGGCGGCTGCAAAGCAATGCGTTTCAGCACACCGCCAGAAAGCTCCACCGCAGGCGCGTAGCTGTCGTAGCTCGGATCAAAACAGACAACTTCATCACCCTCGCGCACCAGCGCAGTGATCGCCGCATACAGCGCTTCTGTCGCCCCGGCGGTCACCGTAATATCGGTGTTCACATCCGGTTTATGGCCGTACAGTTCCGCCGTTTTATCGGCAATGGCTTCGCGCAGCGCCTGCACACCGGTCATCGGCGCGTATTGATTCGCCCCCTGCGCCACATGAAACGCCAGCCGCTCCTGCAAATAGCGCGGGCCGTCGAAATCCGGGAAGCCCTGCGACAAATTAATGGCGTTGTGCTGCTGCGCCAGCGCGCTCATTTGCGTGAAGATGGTGGTGCCTAAAGCGGGGAGTTTACTTTGCGGAATCAATGCGTTATTGCTCATCGTTGTGTGCCTGCTTGTAATACGCGTGTTGCTGCCACTATAACACGATGTTAGTATTTGGCAATCAAGACGCTTAGACGTCTATACGATAACAATATTCCTTATAAGGAAGGGTTATGACAGACCACCTGCAACTCCAACAACTCGTCGCCGCCTGCCACTGGATCGGCGCGAAAGGCTGGGCGCCCGCCACCGGCGGTAACATGTCCGTGCGCCAGGACGCCGACTGGTGCTGGCTGAGCGAATCCGGCAAAGACAAAGGCAGCCTGACGACAGCGGATTTTTTGCAGGTTTCCATTGCCGATAACCACGCGCCCTCCGGCCGCAAACCCTCGGCGGAAACCGGCCTGCATACTTTGATTTATCGCCTCTACCCGCAAGCGAACGCGGTGCTGCATGTGCACACGGTGAACGCTACGGTGCTCTCACGGGTGGAGAAATCCTCTGCCCTGTTGCTGAACGGCTTTGAAATGCAAAAATCCCTCAGCGGCCAGACCACGCACCTCGACACCGTGCCGGTGGCGATTTTCGATAACGATCAGGATATCGACGCGCTGGCCGCACGCATTGCCGACTATGCGCAGACGCACCCGCTGCGTTATGGTTTTCTGCTGCGCGGCCACGGGCTGACCTGCTGGGGGCGCGATGTCGCCGAAGCTCGTCGCCATCTGGAAGGGCTGGAATTTTTATTTGAATGCGAAATGCAGCGTCGCCTGCTGGAGAAACCATGATCCGCGCTATCGTTACCGATATTGAAGGCACCACCAGTGACATCCGCTTTGTGCACAACGTCCTGTTCCCGTACGCCCGGGAGCGTCTGGCCGGGTTTGTCACCGCAGAGCAGTACAAAGAGCCGGTCAGCACCATCCTCAATAATCTGCGTGAAGAAGTGGCGCAACCGGAGGCAACCGCCGCCGAACTGATCGAGGTGCTGTTTGCCTTTATGGATGAAGATCATAAATCGACGGCGCTGAAGGCGTTGCAGGGGATCATCTGGCGCGACGGCTATGTGAATGGCGATTTTAAAGGCCATCTCTACCCGGATGTGCTACCAGCCCTGGAAAAATGGAAAGCACAGGGCATTGATCTGTATGTATATTCCTCTGGCTCAGTGGCGGCGCAAAAACTGTTATTTGGCTACAGCGACGAAGGTGATATTACTCATCTGTTCAGCGGATATTTCGACACGCTGGTCGGCGCGAAACGGGACGTGCAGTCGTACCGCAATATTGCGACACAAATCGGGCAGCCGCCCGCTTCCATTCTGTTCCTCTCCGATATTCATCAGGAGCTGGACGCCGCCGAAGCGGCAGGTTTTCGCACCACGCAACTGATTCGCGGCGATGATGACGCAGCCAGCCATCATCACCAGGTTAACTCTTTCAGCAACATTAAGCCGGAGCAGATCCCTTCATGAGCGCACTGACGATTTATACCGATAAAGATGCCAGCACGCCGGTGTGGCACAGCACAGAGGCCAGTGAAATTCAGCAGCAGCTAAACGCCAAAGGTGTGCGTTTTGAGCGCTGGCAGGCCGACCACGATCTGGGTGCCAACCCGACGCCAGAGACGGTGATCACCGCTTACCAGCATGCCATCGACAAACTGGTGGCCGAAAAAGGCTATCAGAGCTGGGATGTGATCAGCCTGCGCGCCGACAACCCGCAAAAAGAGGCGATGCGCGCCAAATTCCTCAACGAACACACCCACGGCGAAGATGAAGTCCGCTTCTTCGTTGAAGGCGCGGGCCTGTTCTGTCTGCACATCGGCAGCGAGATCTACCAGGTGCTGTGTGAGAAAAACGACCTGATTTCCGTACCCGCCGGCACCCCGCACTGGTTTGATATGGGATCGGAGCCGAACTTTACGGCGATCAGGATTTTCGATAATCCAGAGGGCTGGATTGCGCAATTTACCGGGAGTGATATTGCGGAAGGGTATCCGCGGTTGGCGTAATAAAATTGCTATGTTACCCCCCTCTTTCACTGTAAGAGGGGAATATCGAAATTTCTAAAAAAGCAGTATTAACTTTCTCTCAATCTCAAAAAAATATTATTTATAAGAGCTTCGAGTGATTTATTTTTACTCAATCGCTCCATCAAATTTTTATCAATTACCTTAAATAATATATGATATTTATATCATGAATTTTATTTTTTCTCCCAATACATAATTACTTGTTTTTATCGATTAAAAGTTCATTATATGCTTATTTATACATAGCATAAATTACACACTCATATGTAGGTATTGATATGCAACATTTAGCAGCATTGCAAAAGAAACATGATTTGATTGATAAATATGATATTGGTAATGCTCATTTAATCTGGAGCATGGGGCTTATCTTAGATGAATCAGATTTTGAAAAATTAGCTATTGATGGTTTAACAGATGGCGGTAATGATAAAAAGATAGATTTCATTTACGTTAATAATACTACGCTAATTATTTCCCAAGGTTACTATAGCCTTGCAGCCAATCCCAAAGTTGTTGCTCCTGCTAACAAAGCATCCGATTTGAACACAGCATTAGCTTGGATTATCTCCGGCCAAGGTATGTCTCCAAATCCTAAATTGAGAAAAAAAATTGAAGAAGTAAGAGCATTAATCAAAGCAAAAGAGATAGAGTCAATCGAACTTCTTTATATACATAATTGTTCTGAATCTGAAAATGTTAGGTTAGAATTAGAAACATGTGCGTCTTATTTGATAACGTCACTCCATGATGAAGATATCGAAGTTACTTATAAAGAGTTAGGTATTACTTCTTTAGAAAAACTATATATAGCTTTATCACAACAAATAATAATAACACAAGACGTTAAATTTGAAGGAGATATAATCCGATCAGTTACCGGAGATGGGTGGGTAAGCCATGTAGGGTTTGCAAAAGGATCTTGGCTAAATCAAATATTTAAACAGCATGGTGATGATCTTTTCTCTGCAAATTACCGTGGTTTCATGGGACTAAATAAGAGAAAGAAAATAAACTCTGCAATTAAAAGCACAGCAGAAACATCACCAAATGATTTTTTTGTTTTCAATAATGGCGTATCTATACTAACTACTAAATTTAATTCCTCTGAATGTATTTTAGAAGGAATATCTATTATTAATGGCGCACAGACTACTGGTTCAATAGGATCTGTACAAGAATTAGAAAAGCTTCAATCTTTAAATGTTCTGTGTAAAGTGATCGAGTGTACAGATTCTGAAAAGGTCAAGAAAATTGTACAATTCAATAATACTCAGAATCACATAACCACATGGGATCATTATTCAAATAGTCCTGAACAAAAAGCTATTGCCTTAGAATTCAAAAACTTTGGCTACAATTACTCCTTAAAAAGAGGATTTGAGAATAATAACTCCTCCCTCTTTGGTATTGAATCAGTTGCTCAACCATTAGTCGCACTGCACGGAGATTATTCAAGCGCAAACAGAGGTAAGAATTACGTATTCGAAACAAAACTAGCATATGACAATGCTTTTAGGGATGTAAAAGCTCAACACATACTTCTTGCTTATACTATTTCAAAAGCCATCGAAACTGTTAAGGCGAATCTCAAAGCAAAAAACAATAAAACGGCACATGACGAAGCATCCGTCAATTTTCTTCAAAATTTAAAATCAAGATTTTTCTTAGTTGCCGTTATAGGCGAAATATTTGATGAGATAATAGACAAGCCAATCGATAAAAAATTAGTAAAATACAAATACAATACTTCAATGGCTAAAAACTATGATTTGTATAACCTCATTGAACTTTGGACACCGGTTGTCACCGCAATTTTACCTTTCATCATTAAGCATACAGGGCAAGACTTGACCTCCTTTTTATATAACCAAGACGAACCCTTAAAATTAGTAGCTGATGATGTAAAAAATAATCTAAAATCATTTAAATCACTAAGTCCGATACCTGCTTTAGAGAACCTAGCCACTCACATTGAATAATAACTAATTAAGTCAGGCTTGGGAGCCTGACTTTTACTCTCCATATACGTAATGTTATCGATAACTTAAAAAAACAGGAAGGCATTTTAATAGAAAGATATAGTTTATTAAGCTTTCACTTGAATCCCTTTCGTCTGCAATTCTTTCCTGATTATCCGCTTGATCCATGCAGAAAGCGTTGCATCTCCATCTGCTTTCAATGCCTGCTGCATTGCTTCTTCCAGCGCAGGTTCAACACGAAGTGCGATCTGTTTGTTGCCCTTTTTTTTGAATGATACGGTTGACATGTGTCAGACACCATTTTAGAGTAGCGATGTGAGCAAGTGTATGACACTTGTCTTACAAAAACAACGAAGCCCACAGGTGCTACCAACACCTGCGGGCCTCTAACCACATCATTACTGGAGGTAATGTATGGCTATTGCCAATGGTACCACGTACGGATATTTAAAGCCCAACCCCTTCTCTGCTAACGCTTTTGTTTGCCAGCCCCTTTCCCGCCGTTCTGCTTTACAGGAGGTGCGCAATGCTGCCTGACACCGATATCCTCTCCTCTGAACTGCGCGATATTTTCCGTAAACTGGATCTCTCGCAACTCAGCGAGGAAGAGATCTTTCAACTGGCAAACGGCTGCGAAGAACACATCGCCGGGCTTTGCCACGGTCTGCACTTTCTGGGCAAAACCTTTGTCTCATTTGCCGACAGCGATGTGCTGGAGTTTTCCCGCGAAAGCCTGTGTCAGTTGGGTCACGGGTTAAAATCCGCTGCAACCCTGCTCCCGGCGTTGATGGAACTTCATCAAATCACTGAACGAAAAATTATCGCAGAGGATTATCTGCTCTAACCCGACATGGCTCCCACGGCGCACAGTCAACGTTTTGGGAGTCTGCTCGGTTTTTCATTTCACATCCCTTGCGACAGACACCCGGTTTGAGTTGCAATTCGCGCTGTCCGATCTTATCTTTATGTACGGATTTTATCCGTACGTAAACTGATAAAGATTATTGGCTGGTCTGTATAAATTCAGGCAGCCAGGGAGAGAACCGCTATGCCCGCACTGAAAAAACAGCGCATAGATCTGCGACTAACGGATGAGGACAAGAAAATGATCGAAGAAGCGGCGGCAATGACCAATCAGACGGTCACACAATTTCTGGTTAACAGCGCTTCTGAACGTGCCGCGGAAGTGATTGAACAGCACCGTCGCCTGATTCTCAGCGAGGAATCATGGAACAGGGTTATGGATGCTATCGAAAACCCACCAGCACCGAATGACAAACTTAAACGCGCCGCAAAACGTCTGCAAAACATGGAGTGAACCGTGGACAACCTGACCATTGAGATGTTCTCAGGAGAGACAGAGTATGAAACAGGAGGTTTTGATTGTGGTGAGGTATCGCTCAACGCTTTTTTAACCAACCATCTCAAACGCCAGCACGATGGCAAAATTTTACGTGCCTGGCTCCTCATAACGAAAACGCCCAGGCCGCGCATTTTAGGCTATTACACCTTGTCTGGCGGCAGTTTCGAGAAAGAACAACTGCCCACGAAAACACAGCAAAAAAAGGTGCCTTATCACAATGTCCCCTGCGTCATATTAGGTCGGCTCGCTATTGATAAGTCACTCCAGGGAAACGGCTGGGGAGAAACCCTGGTGGCGCACGCCATGAGGGTGGTTTACAACGCTTCACTTACCATCGGCATACATGGGTTATTTGTCGAAGCACTCACTGGCAACGCCAAAAAATTCTATGAAAAGCTGGGCTTCATTCCTTTAGCCGATCGCAATCAGCATTCGCTGTTCTTTCCAACAAAGTCTATTGAACGCTTGTTCGAAGAGTAAGCCATCTCCAGTGGCGGTGGGTAACGCCGTTCGTTAACATATCCCCTGCAATATATCCCCTGGCTCCAGGCCCACCAATCTCGCCAGATGCACAAACTCAACCACATCTAACCTTCTTTCACCACTCTCAATTTTGGCGATAAAAGATTGCGGGCGACCAAGCGCTTCGGCAAGTTGCGCCTGAGTAACGCCACGTTTTTTACGGGCTTTTTTGAGCACGATGATCACGCGCTGGTACTCTTCTGAATAGACGGATGCCATTTGCTCCACTCTTTTTTCACTATTGCGAAATCTCATTTTCATGAGCGCCTTTTACCCCAAATGAAACAACCAGTCAGAGAGGCCTCTGTTTTTACCGCGGCGCTTTCTGCGTATTTACGGTAGCTAATCGTTTCTCGCAATGCCTTTCGACCAAAAGGTGTGATCCGCGCAGAATACACCGCGTAGCCCGCTGGCAATCTCCCCCATCACCAGCAACACTCCTTAAGCCAACAGACAAAAGGAGCGAAACATGTCGGGTGATTTTTACTGGATCAATGAGCCGCAACAGTGGCGCGACGCGCAGGGCAAAATTGAGGTGCTCACCGATGGCAACACCGATTTCTGGCGCAAAACCTGGTACGGGTTTGAGCGCTTCAACGGTCACGGTTATGTGCGTGATGTAGCGGGCGATTTCACCTTTCAGGTGCGGATCCAGGCGCATTTTTCCGCGCTGTATGATCAGGCGGGCGTGCTGTTGGTGGCGGATGAGCAGAACTGGTTAAAAGCCGGGATCGAGTTTAATGACGGTGCGCCCGCCATCGGCAGCGTGCTAACGCAGGGCTTTTCGGACTGGGCAACAGGCATTTTCACCGGCGATGCCGGGGATTTCTGGCTGCGGCTGAGCCGCAAAGGCGACGCATTGCGACTGCAATACTCCACCGACGGACGCGTCTGGCCGCTGCTGCGGCTGTGCCATTTTCCCCATCCGCGCTGTGCGGTCGGCGTGATGTGTTGCACGCCGGAGCGAAGCGGGCTGGCAGTGAGTTTTACTGAAATGGCGTTAACGCCGCTGCTGGAGAAAGATCTGCACGATCTCAGCTAATGTTTTGCCCCGCCTTCTCTGCTCACAAAATCCGGCCAGTCCGGTTTCCCTGAATAACGTAGCTGGCCGGTAACACGCTTCTCTAAAAAGCACTCAGCGCATCACCTGCCGATGGATAATCAGGTAGCGTTAATCGTTATTTTTATACTGCACCTTAATTATATTTCAGTAACGCTACATTGGGTTGTTAGTAATATGTAAAGATGTAGAATATATTTATTACAAGAAATCAAAATCACGAAAATATATTATACAGGCGATGCATAAAAATACTCCACTGCACATTTAGCCCTTGTATTACATGGCTTTTTTATTCGCTAACCGGGAAGATAATAAAAGCACTTTTTTATTATTTTAACCATGAAGATTTCCCTTTAGTCGCCGATAAAAATAACATCACCCCTGGAAATGGAATGTATCTGAGGACGTTATGACTATTTTAAAAAAACTGCTATTTGTTTTTGCCATTACCTTTGTCGCCATGCTTCTGCTCGGTGGCTTGAGTATTCGCGCATTAGACAAAGCTCAAGAACGCTTTGATTATGTTATTGATAATAGTCTGCCAAGTATCAGTAAACTCAGCGAGGCACTACAGCATCGCGAAGAGGCAAGGCGGCAAATTCTGATGTCATTGCTGATTAATGATGAAGCCGTTTTTACTAAGCATATGGCGCAGGCGAAAGAGGAGTTGAATAAAACCAAAGCGATATTTGAATATTACAAAGCGAATTTAATCAGTGATGATACTGATGCCCGGCAACTGGCCAGCACACAACAATCCTTTGATGATTATGCGCAGAAATTAGAATCGATGACAGGCGTTTACCACCGTGACGGTATCGAGGCTGCACGGCAGATGGTGTCGGATGGTGGAATTATTGCCAAGGCTTCCTCTGCATTAAGTGCGAATATTACGGAAATGTTGAAGCGCAATTATAATATCGCTAAGGAATATGCGGCTAATAACCATACGCAGTATCAGAATACGTTCTGGTTATTAATTTCAACGATTATCTTTTTATTAGTACTGATTGCCGTATTTGCCTCACTCATTCTTGGCTATCTGAATAAAGGATTGAAAAACCTACAAACCAGTATGGGCACTATTAGCGAATCACTGGATTTAACCCTGAAAGTGGATCTCGATAAAAAAGATGAACTGGGCGCGACTGCGGCGAGTTTTAATGGCCTGATGGAAAAAATCCGCAATGTATTGAGTAGCGTGAAAGAGGCCAGCAGTGAAGTCGATACCGCCGCCAGTGAAATCGCCAAAAGCAACGACGATCTCTCTTCACGCACAGAATCACAGGCGTCCTCGCTGGAACAGACTGCCGCCAGTATGAACCAGCTTTCAGCGACGGTGAAACACAATAAGGACAACGCACAGGAGGCGAATGCCTTTATTGGCCGTCTGCAGACGATGATGAACGAAAGTCATCGCGAACTGAGTTCCCTGCAAAAATCGATCGATGATATTTCCGCTTCATCGGCGAAGATCTCTGAAATCACCGACATTATTGACAGCATAGCTTTCCAGACCAACATTCTGGCGCTCAATGCGGCAGTGGAAGCTGCCCGCGCGGGCGAACAGGGTAAAGGCTTTGCCGTTGTGGCGGGCGAAGTGCGTTCGCTGTCGCACCGCTCATCCGTTGCGGCACGGGATATTCGCGGGCTGATCGATGAAGCGATTAAGAATGTCAGTGAAGGGGTCAGCTATGCCTCCAGCGTTACTACGCGGATGAATAATGCGCTGGGTGCAGTGGATGAAACCACATTGCTGATTAATCAGGTGAATAACTCATCCAGCGAGCAGAGCCACGGTATTGAGCAGGTGAATATTGCCGTCAGCCAGATGGAAGGTAACCTGCAACAGAACGCCGCAATGGTCGAACAGATGGCTACCGCCGCCAATTCGCTCAGCCATCAGGCCGGGAAGCTGCTGAATGATGTGAATGCGTTCAGGTTGTAGCCGAAATGCCGGGTGGCGCTCGCGCTTACCCGGCCGGTTGTACTCAGAATACGGGGTAACAGCAGTGCAGAAGATCGGGTTACTTTATTGTCGCGAAGCCACCAGCACCTGCAAGTATTTCAGGCAACTGCCGCCCCATTTCATTTCCATATCGCGGTACAGTTCTTCCGCCAGCCGGTACTCTTCTTCGCTGAGGGGAGCATCCGCTTCAATGAGGTAATCGCAGATCGTTTCAAAAGCCAGCCCGCTTTCGTTGTAATCCACATAATCGATGGCAAATTGCAGCCTTTCAGCGTCCACACGCCCGAAAAAGCGCGCGCCAAAGGCTTTCACTCTTACATCCATCATCGCACTTCTCCGCCTTTATTCGTCACCAGTGCCGCTAACGCCGGAACCGACACCGCAATCAAAAACAATACAACACTGATAGCCTGGCTCCCCCTCTCGCGCCAGTTGCCGAGCAGCACCGAGAGCAGAAAAAACGCTGCGCCGCAAAATAACATCGTCACACCAAATACGCGGTTCGCCCGATACCAGGCCGCTTCATCACGCAGCGTAAGCGCCGTGCGCACACCGTAAAAACGGTTCGGTTTAATGCGCTGCCACGCCAGCGGGATCGCCAGCGCCATCAGAACCAGGCAACCGATGCTCAGGTAAACAAAGGTCTCGTTCATGGGTGAAGCTCCTTTCCCATTGCGGGCTTTTATCGTTATCCCGACAAAGGGATAAAACCCTTAATATCCCCAGGTCGGGATATTGCGCCCTGGATGACGAAATAAGAACCCACAAATCCTGGTGGGTGAATTTCACAACACGCACGGCTGTCACTGCAGCCGACAGTAGCAGATCGACTGCTGTGCAAGAAAGGCGTTGCCGGATGGCGCGCTTATCCGGCAAACCGGGTTACGCTTGCTGTTCCCGCTGGCGATGAATCCCCATTGCCAGCACCTGCGCCGGGTCAAACAGCGACAGGCTCTCAACCTGCGATAACAGCAGCACTTTGCGGAAATCCAGCGCCGGGCGCGGCCCGGAAGCCAGCTCGATATTGTGTTCGGCGTACCACGCGCTGTAGTTGTGCTCGACATGCAGATCCAGCGTCTTTTCATCGCGATAGCCGCTCAACATCGGGATCAGCACAATGTTGTTCGCATCGCCGCTGTCAAACGTAGCAGTGTGGATCATACCGATGTAAATGCGCTGCGACTTAAGCGTTATCCACGCCAGATCGCCCGTTTCCATACATTGATAAATCAGCCCTTCCACGCCGTTGGCGCGTGACAGGTGTTTATACAGTTCACGACGCCCGGAGCTGTCCAGCCGCGCGCTGCCGGACCAGTTTGATCGCCAGAGACAAAACAGAACGGCAAAAGCCAGCATAATCACCACCGGCGCCTGAATGCCTAAAAAGCTCCAGTTCATAAAACTCATGTGCAAGTGATGCTGTTCGGCGCCAAATTCCGCAGGCAGTTGGTTCATCACGGTGGAAGCGATTAACAGACACAGCCATAGCAGCGCCGTGGCCAGAATGCCCTGCAGGACAAAAACGCAGCCATAAAGCGCCACCAGAAAATAGACATCCCAGCCGAAGCTACGTTTGAATTTAAAGCGCGTGGAGAGATCGTGCGAGGTATACCAGTAGCCGCAAACCATTAATACCATGAAGATGGCGGTTCCCATATTTACGCCCTCTTCAATGCGTCAACATGACGTTTAAAATCGTCCTGCACCTGCTGACAGTGAATATTCACCGAGGTATTACCGTCGGCATCAACAACAATACGATCGCCATCTTCAATCGAATCCTGGATCTCGCTATGGCTCATCACCTGCAATAACCGATCGGGACTGGCAAACAACGAATACAACATTTTTTTCATTCATCACCTCCGCAGTCAGTATAGAAACCGACTGCGGATTATGTGTTTTTTTATCCGAACAGAAGCAAATAGGGCGTGATGAATGACCAGCAGTGCGCCGGACGCTTACGCCATGAATAGCGGATTAACATCGCCGATGTGCGAAGTAGGGGTGCAAATTCAATAGCCGCTTTTTGAAATAAAAAACCGGAGGACGCTCCCCTCCGGTCTGCCATTTACTGGCCGTAATAGGCGTGCGAACCGTGCTTACGCAGATAGTGTTTGTCCATCAATGCCTGCTGCATATCCGCAAGCTGCGGGGACAGTTGGCGTGAGAACAGCCCCATGTAAGCGCACTCCTCCAGCACCACCGCGTTATGCACTGCATCCGCCGCGTTTTTGCCCCACGCAAACGGGCCGTGCGAATGCACCAGCACCGCCGGGATCTGCATCGGGTCAATATCGCGCTGTTCAAAGGTTTTGATGATCACTTCCCCGGTTTCATACTCATATTCGCCGTTGATCTCCTCTTCGGTCATCAGCCGCGTACAGGGAATAGCGCCATAGAAGTAATCGGCGTGCGTGGTGCCCCATGCCGGCAGATCCAGCCCGGCCTGCGACCAGATAGTGGCATGGCGCGAATGCGTATGCACAATGCCGCCAATCTGCGGGAAACGGCGGTACAACGCCAGGTGCGTCGGCGTATCGGACGACGGTTTTTTGCTCCCCTCCACCACGCGCCCGCTGGCAATCTCCACCACTACCATATCGTCGGCAGTCATCACGTCATATTCCACGCCAGACGGTTTGATCACCATCAACGTGCGCGTGTCGTCCACGGCGCTGACATTGCCCCAGGTAAAGGTCACCAGATGATGAGCGGGCAGCGCCAGGTTGGCGGCCAGCACCTCGGCTTTCAGTTGTTCTAACATGCGAATCCTCCTTCCTGCATACGCGCTTCAATCCAGCGCCGCGCCTGAATAATCTCCAGCACCGGCTCTTTAGCTTTTTCGGTCCACATCTCAATCAAAAATGCGCCGCGGTAGTTCAGTTGTTGCAGCGTGCGGAACACGCCGACAAAGTCGACGCAGCCTTCACCAAACGGCACATCACGAAACTGGCCGGGGCTGTCATCAGTCACCGGCTGTGTGTCTTTCAGGTGAATGGCGGCAATACGGTCGATACCCAGCGACAGTTCGGCACTGACATCGTTGCCCCACGCGCTGAGGTTGCCGACATCCGGATAGACGCTGAACCACGGCGACGCGAGCATCTCATCCCACTTTTTCCACTTACTGATCGAGTTCATAAAGGCGGTATCCATGATCTCGACCGCCAGCATCACTTGCGCGGCGGCGGCCTGTTCCACCGCCCACGCCAGCCCTTCGGCAAAACGCTGCTGCGTGCCTTCGTCATGCTCTTCGTAATAGACGTCGTAACCGGCAAGCTGAATGGTGCGAATACCCAGATCGCGCGCCAGACGAATCGCTTTGCGCATGATGTCGCGCGCCCGCTCGCGCACCGCTTCATCGCGGCTGCCAAACGGAAAACGCCGGTGCGCAGAGAGGCACATCGAGGGAATGGCTACGCCGGTCTCCAGCATCGCTTCCACCAGCGATGCCCGCTGCGCGGTGCTCCACTCCAGCCGTGATAAGCGCTCATCGGTTTCATCCACTGACATTTCGACAAAATCGAAACCGCAGCTTTTCGCCAGCACCAGCCGCTCCGGCCAGCTCAGCTCTTTCGCCAGCGCTTTTTCATAGATGCCTAACGGATGCGTACGCATTAGTTATCTCCCCAGATGGCGCGAATGTGCGCGTGGAAATCGCTCGCGGTCTGTGCCGGATCCGCCGCGCCGGAAAGCGCACGCCCGGCAATAAAAGCTTTGACGTTGATATCTTTAAACAGCGGCAGATCGGCAGGCTGCAGGCCACCAGTCACCGACAGTTCAAGGCCGATATCCGACAGCGCTTTCATCCGCGCCAGATCGGCCTCGCCCCACTGCTGGCCGCTGGCCTGCGCATCGCGTCCACGGTGGTAAATCGCCTGACGCACGCCAATGCGGTACCAGTCTCGGGCATCATCAAACGTCCAGTTGCCGAACAGTTCGATCTGAATTTCGCCGTTATGCGCCTGCGCCACGGCGTGGCCTTTCTCAATGGTCGCCAGCGGCGCAGCGCAGATAATGGTCATCCAGTTCGCGCCCGCGCCCAACGCCTGTTGCGCCAGTGTTTCTCCGGCATCGGCCACTTTCCAGTCGGCAACGATAATCTTCTCCGGGCACTGCGCACGCAGGGCGCGTACGGCGTTTAGCCCCTCGCTAAGGCACAAAATGGTGCCGGCTTCGACGATGTCCACGTGATCCTGTAATAACGCCACATCGCGCCGGGCAGCCGCAAGGCTGGTATGGTCGAGCGCCAGTTGCAGTAATGGTCGGCTCATAACGTCTGCTCCTTAATGCGGGCGTGAAAGCCCTGTAGTGCTTCAATCAAAAACTGGTAATTCGCGTATTTGCGCTGGTAGGCGGCGTGCGCGGCCATATCGGGAGTGAGCGTGCGAATGTCATGCTTCAGCGTTTGCTGCGCGTGGTGAAAATCGCGGAATACGCCGGTGCCAACCAGCGCCGCCAGCGCCGCGCCGAAGCAGCCGGTCTCTTCCACCTGCGGTAACTCCACCGCTAAGCCGCTGACATCCGCCAGCATCTGCATCCACACTTCGGAGTGCGCCGGGCCGCCAGTGACCCGCAACGCACGCACCGCGGTAAAGCGTTCCCGCATGCGATTGAGGTGAGTCATATGGCAGAACACCACGCCTTCATACACCGCCTGCAACAGATGTGCGCGGGTGTGCAGCGCCTGCATGCCGTAAAAGCCGCTGGTCATCTCCAGCCCGGCGTTGCTGCCGTAGAGAAACGGCAGGAAGAACAGCTCGCTGCCTGCTTTCGGCAGACTGGCCACCGCCTGGTTGATCTCGTCGAAAGAGATGTCTCCCCACTGAGCGGTGAGCCACTCAAGATTGCCAGAGGAAGTCGGGCTGGCTTCATGCACGATGTACTGGCTGTCATTGACGTAGCGACCGTAAACATAAGGATGCGCTTCGTGATCGCGAAGCCCGTTGGCAATGCCGCTGGTCACCGCCCATGTTCCCATTACCGCATTGAGCCGCTGCTCATCCTGCAATCCGGCGCAGAGTGCGGTGGAAACCACATCAAACAGACCGCCAACGACGGGCGTACCCGCCGCCAGACCGGTTATGGCGGCTGCCTGAGCGGTGATTTCCCCGCAGATTTCGGCGCAGCGGACAATCGGCGGCAGCGCGGCGTCAATTTCCTGAATACCCAGCCACTGCGACAATCGTGCGTCGTAGCGCTGGCTTTCCATGTTGTAGAGATTGGATTCGGAGATATTGCTCTCTTCGCAGCCTTTGCGACCGGTCAGGCACCAGCGTAAATAGTCGTGCCCCATCATCACGCAGCCAATCTGTGCGTAACGTTGCGGTTCGTTCTCCTTCATCCAACGCAGCAGCGAAACCGGGTGTCCGGTCCATAACGTCTGGCGGGTGAGCGGATAGAGTTTTTGCGGAATACCATCCTGCTGCCAGCGCCGGACAATATCCAGAGCGCGGCGATCGGAGGACAAGATCGCCGTTCCCAATGGCTGATCGTTTTTATCGAGCAGAAATAATCCTTTCCCCTGTGCCGAAATCCCCACGCCGCGAATAAGTTTCCCTGGTGTGTGGGTCTGTTTTAGCAGGCGGGAAATCGTTTCGGCACACGCCGTCCACAGCGCGAGCATATCGCGCTCGGCATAGCCTGGTTGCGGGCTGAGCGTTTTCAATGGCTGGCGCTCAATGCCGTGCTCCCGGCCCTGGCTGTCATATAAACCGGCTTTCAGATAAGTACCGCCACAATCGATACCCAACCAGAAGGTCTCTTTTTCACTCATCTTTATGCTCTCGTTGTTATTGCCGCTGATTGCCCGGTAAGCACTGCGCCACCGGGCATTGCGGTCAGGCTTCGCGTTTGCGCGCGCCGAGCGGGTTAACAGCGGCGTTTCCCGCATCGCACTTCGCTGGCAGCAACAGCGCCATCAACGCGGCGAGCGCCAGGGAAATCGCCAGGCAATAGACCCCGGCATCTTTGCTGTAGAGGTTGATCAGCACACCCACCGCATACGGGCCGCAGAAACCGCCGAGGTTACCCAGTGCGTTAATCACGCCGCGCGCGCCACCGGCCATTTCCGCGCTGAACAGCCGCGCCGGAATGGTCCAGAACACGCCCGCCGCCGATTGCAGGAAGAAGCCGCAGCCAACCAGCGCCGTATAGGAGAGCCAGATGCTCTCTTTCAGCGCCACCGACAAGAACATGCACAGTGCAAACCCCACCAGTGGCAACGAGACAAACAGCTTGCGTTTACCGGTACGGTCAGAGAGGGAAGAGAAGATAAACATCCCGGCAATTGCGCCGATGTACGGCAGAATGGCCAGCATGCCCACCTGCCCCATGGTGCTGTGAGTAAGTTCTTTCAGAATGGTGGGCAGCCACAGGGTGTAGCCGTAGATGCCGGTCTGGTAGAAGAAGTTGAGCGCAATCAGTTGCCACATAGTTCTGTCGGAGAGCACGGCGCTCAGCGAGGCGTTCTTCACCTCTTTCCCGGCAATGGCGCGCTGCTCTGCTGCCAGCATCTCAACCAGATATTTTTTCTCGGTCTCCGAGATCCAGCGCGCTTCCTGCGGACGGTCATAGATAGTCATCGCCCACAGCACCAGCACCACGATGGAGAGCAGCCCTTCGATGATAAACAGCCAGCGCCAGTCCAGCGCGGTAATGATCCAGCCGGAGAGCGGCGCAGTGACGATACCGGCAATCGGCACAAACATGATCACAATCGCGTTGGCGCGGCCACGTTCCGCATCCGGGAACCAGTTGCTGATCATCGTCAGCACCACCGGCAGCATGCCGCCTTCCGCCACGCCGAGTAAAAAGCGCAATGCCAGTAACTGATACTGGTTGGTAACCAACCCGGTCAGTACCGAGATCACCGCCCAGGCCACCAGCGACCAGCCGATAAATTTCTTGCCGCTACCGTGCACAGCAATTTTGCCGCCGGGCACCTGCAAGAAGAGATAACCGATAAAGAAAATTCCCCCGGCGAGACCGGCCATCGACGCGGTAATACCGAGTTCCTGATCCATCCCGCCGGGCATGGCAAACGCGATATTCACGCGGTCCATATAGGAAATAATGCAAGCGATAAGAATCGGGGGAATTATTCTTAACCAGCGCTGATGCGGAATATCCGCAGGTGTAGAGTAAGAGGATGTATTCATAATTAGCATCTCGTTAAAAGTAACAGGTATGCGATGACAGAGTTTGTTGTATTTATTGTCTGGCTTTATTTAATGCGTTAATGCCGTCGCGTAATATCGCGACGCGATGGTCAACACTGGCCCTGGCATCAATTTCCAGTAATTTAATGCCGCTGAATAATAAATTATCGTTTGCCGTGGCGTTAAATAACGCGCTGGCACGATCGACCGTTAATAAACTCTCGGCGCAAAACGGAGCAAATGGCGCGTGCAAATCCTGCCATTCACCGTACGCGCCCTGCTGCGTGGTGCCGGAGAACATCAAGCCGCGCAGTTTCCCGGCCTGTTGCGCCCGTTGCGTATGGCTGAGCGGCAGTGTCGTATTGCGCCCTTCAATAGCGGAGCGCGCCCAGTTAATGCACACGCCAACCTCCACGCCCGCCAGCGTTTCCAGTACATTTTCCAGCGGCAAAAAGCCCTTACGTGGAGCGGGCTGGTTCATTGCATCGCAATGTTCGAGCACCAGCTCGCAATCCCAGTCCCAGCGGGCAATTTCCGCGATTGATCGGGCAAATGCGTCGGTAGCTTGTTCCACGCTGGCATTACCCGCCAGCGGCGCGGCCTGCATCTCCAGCGCGATGATTTTGCCGGGAAAACGGGCGTTGACCGCGCGGATTTTGTTATGCAGATGGCGGTAATAATCAACGCAGGCGCGGCGCTGTTCTTCATCGCTGGAGGCGAGGCCAAAACCGTCGTTCGACGCGCGGCGACGCATGGTTTCCATCACCGCTGTCACCACTATCTGCCACTCGCCCGGCGTGTGTTTCAGCAGCCACTCATCGCCAAGCGGGTGCAGATTCTCCAGACAAGGCTGTTCCAGCCCGGCAATGTGCGGCGTATCCGCCAGTTGCCGCCAGAAATCCCGTTCCTGCTCTTCACCCTGTTGGTGAAACGACGGCGCGCAGGGATACGCACCGATAATATAACCGGCATTATTATTCATATTTCGCTCCTGCTCAGTGGCAAATTAATTCAATGCAGCAATCGCCACCTTCACAACAATTTTACGAATAGCCGTTGCGCGATGTTTATTACAGGCCGGACGATGAACATCCTGCGGAAAAAATATCGCGTAGCTGCCTGGGACCATTTCAAAAAAGGATTCGTTTTCACTGCCCTGGTAATAAATAATATCGCGCTGGGCCAGTAGTTCTTCCTGAATAACGTTATTTCCGCGGTCAATGGCAATACCGATCTCTTCTTCGCCCCACGCCAGAAACTGAATATCCAGATAGCGGCGGTGAACTTCCGGTTTCTGCTGCTCCCTGGGCTGGGTGGTCAGGTCAAGAATCTGCGCAAAGACCGTGCGCCCGTCAATTTCCACTACACCAGGTTGCAGGGTGCGGAAATCGGTGGTGCGCAGAAATTCCAGCGCGGTTTCAATCGCTGCCGGTAAGCGGCAGGGATTGGGCTGTGAAATATGGCCGAAGATCATCGTTCCTCCTTACAGCGCCTGGATTTTGGCCCACACGCTGTCATCCACGGTGATGCCATTGTGACGGTTCTCTTCCAGCAGGCGAGTAAACTCGTGGCCCGGCAGGCGAACCGGCGCATTTTCATCAGCGCGTTCCGCGGTGGTGATGTAATCCATAATGCGTTGCAGCTTGGCATCGCGCGAAGCGCCGTCTATCAGCTTATCGACTTCAATGGCGATAAAGACTTGCGAAATACCGTATTCATCGCTGTTATCCTCCGTCACTTCCGCGACAGATGCGCCATCAGAAAGCAGCGTGGCAATCATATCCAGCACAATCGACAGGCCAGAACCTTTCCAGTAACCCATCGGCAGGATGCGACGGTTTTTCTCAATCACGCCCGGCTCTTTCGTCAGGTTGCCGTCATCATCGAAGCCGCCATCCACCGGGAGCTTGCGCCCGGCCAGCCGGTTCACTTCCAGCATGCCGTAGGAAAACATCGACATCGACATATCCACCATGGTGATCGGCGTGGAGGGAATGGCGACGATCAGCGGGTTAGTGCCGATACGGCACTCTTTTGCGCCCCACGGCGGCATCACGGCGATGGAGTTGGTCCAGCAGATACCGATATAACCTCTCTCCGCCGCCTGCCAGCCATAACTGCCGCCGCGCATCCAGTGGTTGGCGTTACGCACCGCCACCAGGCCAATGCCGTGATCCGACGCCAGTTCGATAGCGCGATCCATCATCTTTTTCGCCGTCAGATTGCCAATCGAGCGCTGTGCATCCCACTGTTCAATCGCGCCAAGATTGGCGATGCGCTTAGCCTGCGCCTCCGGAATGATGTCGCCGGCATCCAGTTGCTGAATAAAACGCGGGAAGCGGTTAACGCCGTGGGAATAAACGCCGGATTCGGTGGTGCGGGCGAACATTTCTGCACAGGCATCGGCAGTCTCTTCACGCACCTTGCGGGAAAGCAGCACGCGTTTGAAAGCGTGTTTCAGCTCTTCGAAGGTTACCTTCATTTTTTTCTCCTGATTGCATCGAACATCTGTGCTTTTTTTATACCCCTGAATTTCAAAATACGAAATAGCATTCCGTATAGTAAAATTCAGATGTGTGATCATCGCGTCACTTTAAATTTCCAAGTTTATTACTATCAATGAGTTACAAACGTACCGCGATTTTGTGTGGCCCGTTCCATTTTGCGTTAGTATTGAAGCTGGCAAATTTAACGGGTCCGTAAGTGGCAGGAAGCGAGAGCGCATCAATGCAAGAAGAAAAAGAGAAACCGTCGGGTAGCCAAAGCCTGTTTCGGGGATTACAACTGCTGGATATTCTGAGTAACTACCCAAATGGATGCCCGTTAGCGCATCTTTCTGAGCTGGCGCAGTTGAACAAAAGTACGGTGCACCGCCTGTTGCAGGGGCTGCAATCCTGCGGCTATGTCAAACCCGCACCAGCGGCAGGCAGTTACCGTTTAACCACCAAATGCATCGCCATCGGGCAAAAGGCGTTGTCGTCATTAAACATCATTCATGTTGCCGCGCCGCATCTTGAAGCGCTGAACCTGGAGATCGGTGAAACCATCAACTTCTCCACCCGCGAAGATGATCACGCGATCCTGATTTATAAACTTGAGCCGACCACCGGCATGCTGAGAACGCGGGCATATATCGGCCAGCACCAGGAGCTGTATTGCTCGGCGATGGGCAAAATCTACCTGGCTTATGGCCGCCCGGAGTATGTTGTCGAGTACTGGACAAACCACCGGGAGAGGATCAAGCCGCTCACCCGCTACACCATCGATAAGCTCGATGTGATGCAGCAGGAGTTGCAGGAAATTCGTGCGCAGCAGTGGGCAAAAGACAGGGAAGAGAATGAGTTAGGCGTCTCCTGCCTCGCGGTGCCAGTGTTCGATATTCAGGGCCGCGTGCCGTACGCCGTCTCCATTTCGCTCTCCACCTCGCGGCTGGAATTGTTAGGTGAAGCACGTCTGCTTGCGGCGCTGAAAAATACCGCCAGAGCGATTTCCCAGGAACTGGGCTACGAAGAAAAAACAGCCTGATTGCACGACGCCGGAAAGCCACGACTTTCCGGCCGATCGCAGAAGATCCTTCGCATCATGCCAGGTAACGCGCCAAACATCAGCAGGTGCATCTTCAGCACCGCGCTTTTTGTCGCCGTAGTTCAGTTGCGTCAGCACGACAAAACTCCAGGAAATGGCTAACGTTACTGCCACCGAATAGATATCTCATAGATGGGCATCACTTAACCCGCAGATAAAAACTGGTTAATACGCGGATATATTGCCACGGAAATATTAGCAGGCAACATCGAGCTGCCAGTAATAACCCGATACTTCAGGTAAGTTGCCGATTTCTTTGTTTTCTTCGCCAGTAATTTTATTTCCATTTCTGGCAAAATGGATCAACCGAAGCAGAAAAGGCCATAACATTGTCACGACCATCAGAATGGTGAGTAATAAGGGGGTTAATTTCAGTTTAGCAATAAAAATGCAGTATCCGCGCCGCAATCAACCCAAACAGGTTAAATTTTTGAGGGTCATTGTTGGTGGCAACAACATCACTGGTAAAAAGCTGATCACAGCCACCGCGCAAAAGAACATAAATTAGATATAAAACAAGCCAATAAATTTAACAACATCCGTTGATACTTTTTTATAAAAAAAGACAAAAGTAGCTATGATTGCAATTAAAATTAATGCAATCCAGAATTTGATAATTAGTTTGCTGTGTGAGTCAGTAAAAACAAAAAATATAATTAATATGCGCTAATTAAGCTCTGCGCAATTTCATTATCACTACTAATTAATAATAATATTAAAACATACCCAGTGGCTTCACCAGCGCTTTTAAAAATATAGGATTTTCCTTGATTCTTTATTACGATGAGCTTGCTGTGCCATGTTGGCTTATCAGGTAAGGAAGAGATGGATAACAGAATACAGGCAGCGATCACGCTGCGAAAACAGGGCGAGTACGAACAAAGCCGCCAGGCGCTGAAAGTGCTTGTCGCGGAACCGACGCTACGCGCGTTGGCGTTGCTGAATATCGCCTGGTCGTATGATAACGAAGGTAATGAGCAGGAAGCAGAGCAGTGGTACCGTGCCGCACTGGAAGCTGGGCTGACAGGCGAAGATGAATTTGAAGCCCGCTTTGGCCTGGCCTCAACACTGCGCTGCCTGGGGCAGTACGCGCAGGCGAAAATCCTGTTTGAAGAGATCCTTACCCACTGGCCGCAGGCTACAGAGGTAAGGCCATTGTATGCTTTGTGCCTGCACAATCTCGGCGAACATCAACAGGCGGTCAGCTTGCTGCTTAACTGTATTGCGCAGCACCCGGATGCGCGCACCGCGCCTTACGCCAGAGCGCTGCGCGAATACGCACAACGCCCTGAAGGTTGAGCTACCGATGCTGTTTCTGCGCTTGCCACAGCGCCATGACGCTGAGGAATACCGTCACCATCAGATACAGCCCCGGAGCGAAGTGGCTACCAGTGGCGCTGATCAACAGCGTACAGATAAACGGTGCGAAACCGCCAAACACCGTTACCGCCACGTTATAGCTGATCGACATGCCGCTGGCGCGGGTCGATACCGGGAAGATATCGGCCATCAGCGACGGAATGGTCGAGAAGTAAATCGATTTCAGCAGCGCCATCCAGCCTACCAACAAGGCCAGTGACAGAGGCGTGACGTTCAGGCTGGTCAGCCAGAAAGCGGGCAGTAGCGTGAACGCCATCAGCACCAGTGCGACCCACAGCAACTTCACGCGACCAACACGTTCAGCCAGCAGGCCGCCAATTGGCGTTACCACTGTCAGGATCACCCCGGCCAGCAGCGTGGCGCTATACGCGGAGGACGGCGGCAAACCCAGGCTTTTCGTCGCCCACGTCGGCACGTAGTTGAGCATATAGTTGATCGCCGTCGAAACCACCATCAGGCCAATCGCCAGCAGCACCAGTCGCTTCTGCGCGCCGAGCAGCAGTTTCACCGGATGGGCAGGTTTTTCTGCCTGAGCGTAGGCTGCCGGTTCATGAACATGACGGCGGATCCACAGCCCGACCGGGCCAATCAGCAGGCCAAAGGCAAACGGAATTCGCCAGCCCCACTCCTGCAACTGCTCCGTTGTCAGCCACTGCGCCAGCCCCAGACCAAACGCGGAGGCCAGCAACGTGCTCGCGCCCTGCGTGGCAAACTGCCAGCTGGCGATAAAAGCTTTGCGTTCGGGAAAGTGTTCCACCAGAAACGCCGTCGAACTGCCAAACTCACCGCCCGCCGAAAAGCCCTGAATCAACCGTGCGACCAGAATCAACAGCGGTGCGGCAACGCCCAGCGTGGCATAGCCGGGCATAAACGTGATCATCGCGCCGCCGAGCATCATCAAATTGATCGACAGCAGCAGCGACGCTTTGCGCCCGTGTTTGTCGGCATACGACCCCAGCACAATCGCGCCCAGCGGGCGGATCAGAAAGGCGACGCCAAAGCTGCCAAAGGCCAGCAGCAGTGATACTGTCGGGTTAGCGGTCGGGAAAAAGACATGGGCGATATAGCTGGCAAAAAAGCCGTAAACCGCAATATCAAACCACTCCAGCGCGTTGCCAATACAGGTAGCGAAAAGAGTTTTATAGAGGCTCGGACGGGTACCGCCCTGATCCATTTCTCGAGCCAACGTACTCATTGCGCACCTCCGGCCTGATGTAAACGGTGGCGCGCCAGCAGCTCTGCGCCCTGCTCGCCTAAATCCCAGAATAAACGCGTCATGATCGCCAGCCCTTCGCGGGCGATGGCGACCGGCAGATGCTCATCCGGCGCATGCTGGCCACAGGCCGGATAAGAGTGCGGCACCCACAGCGTCGGCAGACCTAAAATCCCGGCGAACACATCGTTGGGCAAGGAGCCGCCGAGGTTTGGTAGCAGCGCCGGTTTGTTGGCGCTGGTCTCCGCCATCGCCTCCAGCACCCAGTGCACCAGCGGATCGGTCGGGTCAAAGCGGGTTGCTGGTGTACCACGCACTTCACTGAGGGTGACCATCGAAAAGCCGTGCGCATCGAGATGCGCGCGCAGCGCATGTTCCAGTTGTTGCCAGTCAGTGCCAACAACAAAACGTAGCTGGCAGACCGCCGTCGCGTGGCCGGGAATAGCGTTCATCGGCTGCGCCGGGTTGCCGGTGAGAAACGACAGCACTTCCAGCGTGTTCCAGCCAAACAATTTCTCGGCAGCAGTTAAGCCCGGCTCACCCCAGTTTGCATCGGTCGCCGGATCGTTTTTACCGCTCGCAGGCGTGATATCCGCGAGGATCGCTTTCAGTTCCGCTGTCAGCGCGGGTGGTTTCAGCGCGGCAATCTGGATTTCGCCTTTGCCGTCCACCAGGCTGGCGATGGCGTTCGCCAGTTGCGTTCCGGGGTTGCTCAGCAAACCGCCCCAGTTACCGGAGTGGTAATCTTTGGCGCGGGCATGAATGGTCAGACGGAAGTTGGCGCAACCGCGCGAGCCAAGAAACAGCGTCGGGCGATCGGCGCTCAGGCGCGGGCCATCAGAGGCGATAAACAGGTCGGCGTTAAGGCGCGTTTTTAACTGCTTGCACACCTCCGCCAGCCCCGGCGAGCTCATCTCTTCACCCATCTCGCACAGCCAGACGCAGTTAAAACCCAGACGCCCGTTACGCGCGTGATACACCTGCGCCAGCGCCGCCAGATTCACCGAGTGCTGGCCTTTGTTATCCGCCGTACCACGCCCATACCAGTTGCCATCGCGCTCGGTCAACGTCCATGGCGAAAGCCCTTCGGCCCAGCGTTCATCATCGCCAAACACCACATCGCCGTGGCCGTAGCACATCACCGTCGGCAAGGCGGGATCTTCCTGATAGCTGGCAAGCAAAAATGGCCGCGCGGCGTTCACCGGATTCGCGATGATCTCGGTTTGAAAGCCCATTTCGTGAAACGCCGGAATAAACGCCTCGTCGTAGTAACGACGTAATGCTTCGTCGCGATCGGTGCGCTGGCTCTCACTGGGGATCGCCACGCGTGCGGCAAGCGTTTCTTTGAAGTGGCCGCTATCAAACCACGCCAGCGCCTGCGCAATAATTTGTTGTGTTGTCATGTTGTTTGCCCTGTCTGATTTGCTGCCGATGGCGCAAATATCTGTTGTTGTCTTTTTGTTCTAAACCAGAACAGAGCGTTGCCACAATAATAATAATTGCAACTTAGCGTTGCCTTTTTGATAAGTGTGAATTGCACAATTCCAGAGCAATACAGGAAGGGGTTTAAGTAAGAGAAATGCCTGACAAAGAGAATAACGCCATCGCAAAGAGGGCTAGTTTCACTGCAAACATCCGTTCCATGTACCTCTACGATCCGGGGTAAGATGCCCCCTAATAGCTATCGATAAAACTGCCCTGAATTCTCGCTCCAGCCGATCCAGCGGAGCGGATTTTTTTCAATGCAACGCGCAGCAACGGACATATCATTGAAGCAAAGCAGCTCCGAATCTTCATCTGTTCCTCTGTCGATACGATACCCGTCGCCAAAATCCATAATAAAAACATCATATCCACCATCGCTATATTTGTGTGGAATCCCGTACTTCGCCTTTATCATCTCCTTATTGGCTTCCCACCAGGCTATCTGTCTGCTTTTCAAATACCGTCAATCTCATCCCGCCACATAAAACCACCTCATCCGCAAGGTTATTGTTGGCGATAATACTTCAATATCAGACAGATGAAAAATAGCCAGCAAGACTTTGCCGCCAAACTGTGCGCTGGATTCAGGAACCTCAATCCGACAAATCCGGGCGGGGCGGCATCCTTTCGCATCCGCTGGTTCAGGCCTGTTCCCCCCGGTTTTACTCGCCCTGTGCGGCCCGTTGATATCAGTACAAAAAACAACTTTAACGTGCAATATTCTTCCTTTCCCCAATGGAGCCTTATCGCAATGCTGACCAATGAACTGCGCTACTTTTTCGCGGTGGCGACCTCCGGCTCGCTGAGCACCGCCAGCGAGCAACTGTTTGTCGCGGGTTCCGCTATCAGCCGACAGATTCAGAAGCTGGAAGCTCGCCTTGGCGTCACGCTGTTTGAGCGCCATGCGCGCGGGATGGTGCTGACCGATGCCGGGCAAATTCTGGCTAATCACGTGCGTAAAAGCATGCGCGACATGGAGTTTGCGCTGGCAGAAATTCAGGGGCTAAAAGCGGTACGCAAAGCACTGGTGCGCATAGCCTGCACCGACGGCATGGCGTTTGATCTGCTGCCCGGCGTGCTGGCGCGCTTTCATCAGCAGCATCCCGGCGTCAATTTTGATTTGCAGGTTGGCACAGCGTTACAGGTGGCGCAGTGGATCCGCCATAACGAGTGCGATGTCGCGTTTCAGTTCAGCCTGGCTCCTGAGCGCGAGGTGGAGATCATTGCCGCATGGCCTGCGCCGGTCTTGCTGTTGCTCGATGCCGGACATCCGTTAACGCAGCAGGCGAGCGTCACCCTCGACGCGCTACATCACTACCCGTTGGTGCTGCCGGAGGCCGGAACAACGATTCGCCAGTTGTTCGATCTCTCCTGCCGGATGGCGAACACCTTTCTGGAACCGGCGTTCAGCAGCAATAACTTCTCCGCGCTGTACGAGTTTACCCGTCATACCGCGCAGGCAATTACTGTATGCAGCCATTTCAGCGTACTGTGGCGCGCCCGGCTGGATGCAATGACACTGAAAGCCATCAATAACACCTCGCTCAGCCAGCGCTCGTTACAGATTCAGGTACCGGGCAGCCGACACCGCCCGGCAGCGGTAGAAACTTTTCTGCAAATGGCCACGCAGATGCTAGGCGAGGAGCACAGCAAATGGATGGCGCAACTGGCGTAACGATCAGTGCGCCGCGTCGGTTAGCCCGTCGATAATCACCTGCTTCATCCCCTGCGAACAGGGTTCCACGCGCCCGCGCACGCCATAGACCTGTGCCAGACTTTGCGGGGTGATCACCTCATCAGGTTTGCCGTTGGCTAACAACTCACCCTGCTTGAGAATCAATACATGGTCGCCATGGCGCAGGGCGATATTGATATCGTGCACCACCACCACCGTGACAATGTTGCGTTGCTGCGTTTCGCGCTTCACCAGATCCATGACATGGAACTGATAGTTGAGATCCAGCGCACTCAGCGGCTCATCCAGCAGCAGCAGCGACGGCTGGCGGATCAGCGACTGCGCCAGCCCCACTAACTGTTTCTGCCCGCCGGAGAGCTGATCGAGAAAATGCAGCGCCAGATGCTCGATTCCGAGCTGGCGCAGCAACGTCATCACTTCCGCCTGTTTTGCCGCGCTGTGCAGGCCGCCAGAGGCGCGCTGGGCGACGATGATCGACTCCAGCACATGCAGATGCACGCCCGCCGGTAACGACTGCGGCAGGTAGACCACCTGCTCCGCCCGTCTGGCAAACGGCTGGCTCAGCAGATCGACATCATCCAGCAGCAACTCGCCCTCAGCTTTGTTCAACCCGGCCATTGCCCGCAGCAGTGTCGATTTCCCGCTGCCGTTCGGCCCCAGCAGAATGGTGACTTTGCCGCGCGGCAGTTCAGCGATATTAAGATCGTGAATAATCTGCCGTTTGTGATAGCCCGCGCCAAACCCGCGCAGGCTCAGACCGCTGTGGCTCATACACTCCCCCGGTGACGCACGATGATGGTGATAAAGAACGGTACGCCCACCAGAGAGGTGACAATGCCGACCGGGATAATGACGCCGGAGATCAGGTTTTTCGAAACGATGGATGCCAGCGACAGCACCAGCGCGCCGATCAGCGCGCTGGCCGGCAGATAAAAGCGGTGATCCTCGCCAAACAGCAGACGCGCAATATGCGGCGCTACCAGGCCGATAAAGCCAATCGGCCCGACAAATGCCACCGACAACGCCGACAGGATACTGATACGCAGCAGCGTTGCCAGACGCAGACGGCGCACGTTAATCCCGAAGCTGATGGCCCGGTCTTCGCCGAGGCGCAACGACGTGAGTTTCCACGAGCTAAGCATTGACAGCGGCATAATCACCGCCAGCGCCAGCAGCAGAATGCCGAGTTTCTCCCACGACGCGCGGGCAATGCTGCCCATCGTCCAGAACACCAGTCCCTGCAAGGTATCTTCGTTGGCAATAAATTGCAGCATCGACACCAGCGCATTAAAGGTGAATACCAGCGCAATGCCGAACAGCACCACACCGGAGGTCGCCACCTGCGTCCAGCGGGTGATGCCATCCAGCAACAACGCCGCCAGCAGCGCGAAAATAAAGGCGTTTGCTGAGATAAACCATTGCGCCGGAATGCCCGGAATACCAATACCGAGCACAATCGCCAGCGCCGCGCCGAACGCCGCCGCCGACGAAACGCCAAGCGTAAACGGGCTGGCAAGCGGATTATTGAGGATGGTTTGCATCTCCGCACCAGCAAGGCCGAGCGTCAGGCCGACGATAATCGCCATCAGCGCGTACGGCATGCGAATATCCCAGACAATCACCCGCGTCCCGGCATCAACGCTGGCCGGATCGATCAGCGTATGCCACAGCGTATCCAGCGGCAGGCCCGACGGACCAAGGGTAAAATCGAGCAACATCGACGCCACAATCAATACCGCCAGCACAACCAGCAGGCTGACGCGGCGGCGCAAAATCGCGCGGTAGTTGAGCATCAGGCCGTCGGTCTGTGACGCCCCCGGTTCAATAGTCGTACTCACGGTTATTTACTCTGCTGCCAGCTAAAGACGAAATTGTCGTCCGGCAGTTTGGTGAAGTTTTTGATGATGTGGTGATACGTCGCATCCGGATTGAGATCCGCGAAAGCCTGCGGATAGATATCTTTCGCCAGATACTCCATCCCCACAATGTTATATGGATGGTTGTAGAAGTGGTGATAAACGCCATAAACGTGTTTCGCCGCCACCGCCGGGATCTGGGCGACGCCGGTACGCTGCAACAATACCTGCGCCTGAGCATTCACCTCCTGCGGCGAGGTTTTCAGCCCCAGCGGCAGTACCTGGCTGTTACCACGTTTCGAGCCGGTCATGATGTAAACATCCGGGTTTTCGCTAATCACCTTCTCCAGCGCGATAAAACCGCTGGCGCCTGGCAATAATTCAGAACCGATATTTTTCGCGCCGACGGCTTCCACCAGCCCGCCCCAGCCGCTGTGGCCGTGGGTAAAGCAGCAGGCATCGGTATTACCGGCCAGCGCTTCAACAAACACTTTCGCCTGCGGTTTGATGGCCGCGGTTTTCTGTTCGATGGCGGTTAACTGCTGGCGATAGTAGGTGGTATACGCCGCCGCATTGCTCTCGCGATTCAGTACTTTTCCCAGCAGATCGACGCTGGAAGCGGTATCTTTCACCGGATTGACTTCATAATCGATAAACAGCACCGGAATATGCAGCGCCGCCAGCTTGCTGAGCACACCGCTATCGGCGAGCGCCGGTTTAGCCCGTAGCTGGGCAACCATCAGATCCGGCTGTTTGGACAGCACACTTTCCAGATCGACGTTACCTTTATCGCTAAAGCCCATATCCATAATGCTGGTCGCTTCCGGCCACCGGGTTTTCAGCATCTCCCAGGTGGCAACATCCTGTTTTTTCGCGAGGTTATTCCACGCCACCAGGCGTTTAAACGGATCGTCACGATCGAGCAGCGCCATCGCCATAATGTCGCGACCATCCTGCAAAATCACGCGCTGTGGCTCGTGCGCAATGGTCACTTTTTGGCCGGAAAAATCGGTCACTGTCAGGGGATATTGTGTAGCGTGAGCCAGCAGCGGAACGGCGAGAAAAGCGGCGAGAACGAGCTTGCTGATGGATTTTCCTTGCATAAAAAACAACCTTGCTGAGAGTTGGATTGTAATGATTTTGATAATTATTATCATGTTAAACTAAATGAATCATATACAACACCAATAATTCGTTGTACCGCAACCCCGCTTTAACATCCTGATCCGTTTTCTGTTTCGCTGACATAATTTATTACGGATTATCATCAGGCTGATGATTACCCTCGGTTTTTTTCTTAATTCCCGGAAACACTCTATGAAATATTCATCCTTGTTGCTGCTTGCCTTCCTCACCATGGCGCAGGCTGAAGACAATGCCGTCCGGCTTAACTGCCCAACTCGCGGTAATATCACGATCTCCTTTTTCAACTACCATCTGATCACCATGAAATGGGGCGACCATTTTCAGGTCGCGGCGGGCAAGGAGCGCAACCATACCAAAGCGGGCGTGGCATTCTGGAGCACCACCTTTGGTAACGGCGACGATTTGGCTTTTTTCCCGGATTCGGGCCAGTACTACCTGTTTTATGCCGGGTCGGAAGATCCGGAGCCGTGCCGGGAAACCAGCCGTTTTGTCTATCCGGTGATCACTCCGCCACGCTACGACAAGCGCAGTAACGAGCCGGAAAACCAGGCGAAAACTACCGATAATGATGTGATAGTGCAGCGCCCGGAGGCATGAATTAGCCACCGGGCATTATGTCAAATAGCGCTAACGCTTATCCGGCTGGCGAGTGCTCCGCCAATGCGTTATTTCGGCTCGAACACGCCGTTTGCCACCTCCGCAGGCGTCACCACGCCGCTGTCAAGCACCCAGCCGCTGATAAGCGCCGCAGGCGTCACATCAAACGCCGGGTTGTAGACCTGCGCATTCTCCGGCGCCCATTGCACCGCGCCGAAACTGCCCGCCACGCCAGTCACTTCCGCAGCCGCACGCTGTTCAATCGGAATCGCATCGCCATTCGGACACAGCGGATCGAGCGTGGTTTGCGGCGCGGCAACATAGAACGGAACATGGTGGAATTTCGCCAGCACCGCCAGCGAATAGGTGCCGATTTTGTTCGCCACATCGCCGTTAGCAGCAATACGATCAGCGCCGACCCACACCGCATCCACTTGCCCTTTCGCCATCAGGCTGGCGGCCATCGAATCGGTAATCAGCTGATAAGGCACGCCCAGTTCGCCCAGTTCCCAGGCCGTCAGACGACCGCCCTGCAGCAGCGGACGGGTTTCATCCACCCAGACATTCGCCACTTTGCCCTGCTGATGCGCCAGCGCAATCACGCCGAGCGCCGTGCCGACACCTGCTGTCGCCAGCCCGCCGGTATTGCAGTGCGTCAGCAAGCGGCTGCCAGGAGTAACCAGCGCGCTGCCCGCCTGCACGATGCTGTCGCACAGTTGTTTGTCTTCATCAATAAGCCGCAGCGCTTCGGCGCTTAACGCGCTAACAAAGCTCTCCTGCGCCAGCGCCTGCTTCATACGATCAAGGTTGTTCATCAGATTGACCGCCGTCGGACGCGCCGCGCGCAGCATTTCCAGCGCCTGCGCTAACTGGTCGCGGTTTGCGCCCTGCTCGGCCAGCAGTGCCAGCAACAGGCTGGCGGAGAGGCCAATCAACGGCGCGCCGCGCACGCGCAAAGCGTGAATATGGCCGACAAGTTCCGCTACCGTATCCGCCGACAACCAGCGTTTCTCCTGCGGAAGCGCCTGTTGGTCGAGAATAAATAAGTGATTGTCGGCGACTCGCAGGCTGGTGGTCTGTAATGCGTGCATATCGTTAAATCCCTGTTGCGTTGTTGTATCGTATTGTGTCAGGATGACGTTCAGATGTATAGACGTCTAAATGGCTTAATCAGCAAAAAGAGGATCGAGGCAATGTCGCAATACCGTACCTTCTCCGCCCGTGATGCCGTGGCGTATGCACAACAATTTGGCGGCCTGGACAACCCGTCCGAACTGGTGGACGCGCAGGAAGTGGGCGACGGTAACCTCAATCTGGTGTTTAAAATTTTCGACGCGCAGGGCGTCAGCCGTATCATCGTGAAACAGGCGCTACCTTATGTGCGTTGCGTCGGCGAATCCTGGCCATTAACGCTGGACAGAGCCAGGCTGGAAGCGCAAACGCTGGTGGAACACTATCAGCACAGCCCGCAGCACACGGTGAAAATCCACCACTTCGATCCGGAACTGGCAGTGATGGTGATGGAAGATCTCTCCGACCATAAGATCTGGCGCGGCGAACTGATCGCCAATGTCTATTACCCGCAGGCGGCCGCGCAACTCGGCAACTACCTGGCGCAAACCCTGTTCCACACCAGCGATTTCTACCTGCATCCGCATCAGAAAAAAGCGCAGGTGGCGCAGTTTATTAACCCGGAAATGTGCGAGATCACCGAAGATTTGTTCTTCAACGATCCGTATCAGATCCACGAGCGCAACAACTATCCGGCGGCGCTGGAAGCGGATGTTGCCGCCCTGCGCGACGACGTTCAGCTCAAGCTGGCCGTTGCGGCGCTGAAGCACCGTTTCTTCTCTCACGCCGAAGCGCTGCTGCACGGCGATATTCACAGCGGCTCGATTTTTGTGGCCGATGGCAGCCTGAAAGCTATCGATGCTGAGTTTGGTTATTTTGGGCCGATTGGCTTCGACGTCGGCACGGCGATCGGCAACCTGCTGCTCAACTATTGCGGTCTGCCAGGGCATCTGGGCATTCGCGATGCCGCTGCGGCACGCGAACAGCGCCTCGCCGATATTCAGACGCTGTGGACCACGTTTGCAGAGCGCTTCCAGGCGCTGGCAACGGAAAAAACCCGCGACGTGGCGCTGGCGCAGCCCGGTTATGCTTCGGCTTTCCTGAAAAAAGTGTGGGCCGATGCGATTGGTTTTTGCGGCACCGAACTGATTCGCCGCAGCGTCGGGCTGTCGCACGTGGCGGACATCGACACCATTAAAGATGAAGAGATGCGCCACGAATGTCTGCGCCACGCTATTTCGCTCGGCAAAGCGCTGATTGTGATTGCCGAACGCATCGACAGCGTGGAAGAGCTGATCGCGCGGGTGCGCCAGTATTCGTAAAACCATCCGGCAAATATTGTTCCCCAATATTAAATGCCGGGTGGCGGCTACGCCTTACCCGGCCTACTCAGTCTCGGCTCTACAGCAACGCATTCGCTATTTCCAGGCACATCCCTTACAGCAATGGGGTTGACCCCCCGCTCGAAATCGGCGAACCGGAGCACAGATGACAAGGTCTGGACGCCATGGATGGCGGCCAGAGGCGAGTCGAGACACGACGTCGAGTCGAGCCGACCGCAGGCAGATGTGCGGGAGGTGAGCGCAGTGCGCAGCACCGATTTCCCGCGGGGCCGCGGGGGATTGAAAAGGGGGAGCGCGGCGGCGCCCCCTTTTCCCGTTCACGTTCCACATAGATTATGTGTCTGCCAAACGTCTGGTGAACGGAATCCCTTCTCATACGCCGAATTAGCGGTTTTGCCGAATAGCGGCTTCGCCTTAACCAGCCTGCGTTTTACCCCAGATACTCAATCACCGACAACCCGCCGTTGTAATCGGTGCTGTAGATAATCCCCTGCGCATCAACAAACACATCACACGACTGGATCACGCGCGGGCGTCCTGGCCGGGTATCCATCATTTTCGCGGGCGCAGCAGGCACCAGCGCGCCCGTTTCCACCGGGCGATACGGGTTGGAAATATCGTAAGCACGGACACCGGCGTTCTGGTAAGTGGCGAAAATCAGCGTCGAGCTGATAAAACTGCCGGGACGGTTTTCGTGCAGGTTGTGCGGGCCGAAGTGCGCCCCTTTCGCCACATAATCCGTCTCGTCGGGTTGCGGGAAGGTTGAGATGCTGACCGGATTCGACGGCTCGCGAATATCAAACAGCCAGATCAGCTTCTCGCCATCTTCCTGATTGTCGAGCACCGCTTCATCCAGCACCACCAGCAGATCGCGATCCGGTAAGGGCAGCGCGGTATGCGTACCACCGCCAAACGGCGGGCTCCAGTTCCGATGGCTGATCAGCTTCGGCTGGGTGCGATCTTTCACATCCAGCAGCGTTAAGCCGCCGTCGCGCCAGCTTCCGTAGGCGGTGTCACCACTGATAATCGCGTGGTGCAGCGCATAGCGTTTGCCTTCCGGCCATGCGGGCGTTTCGCCGGCCTGCTGGTTCATGCCCGGTAGCCACCAGCGCCCGGCGACCTGCGGCTTGCGCGGATCGGCCAGATCGATGGTCAGAAAAATATAGTCGGTAAAACCGTCGATCAGCGCCGATACATAAGCCCAGCGCCCGCCAACGTACCAGATGCGGTGGATACCAATGCCATTGAGCGACAGGAAGCTGATTTCGCGCGGTTTATCCGGCGTGGAGATATCAAAAATGCGCAGCCCGGCGCTCCAGCCTTTATCCTGCACGTCGCTGACCGTATCGCCTACCGAGCGGGTGTAGTACACCTTTTCATCGGCAAAGCGCGCATCGGCGAACAGATCGCGGGCGTTAATCACCAGCAGCAGATCGTCATGCGCCTGTAAATGCACATTCCAGGTGCCCGGCGGCGCAGCTACGTAGCCTGCGGGTTTCGGGTTTTTCGGGTCGCGGACATCAACAATAGAAAACCCCTGCGACACCATATGGCCGATATACGCAAAGCCGCGATGCACCATCAACTGGACGCCATCCGGGCGTCCCCCCTGATCGCTGTGCCCAATCAACCGCATATTGCGGCTGTATTCGGGACGCGGAAGTTCAGTTGCCATGATTAATCCTTTCCGATGCCGGATTTAAAAATGCCGGATGGCGCTAACGCTTATCCGGCAGTCGTAAGCAAACCTATCCGGCGAAGTTATTTGTTTTTCGCTTCCAGCGTCGCGAACCACGGCGCAATAAAGTCTTCCGTCTGGCCCCAGCCCGGAATGATTTTGCCAAGTGACGCAACGTTCACCGCACCCGGCTGGCTGGCCAGCAGCGCCTGCGGGATTGCCGCCGCTTTAAAGTCGTAGGTGGCAGGCGTCTGCTCACCGGCAATCTTGTTGGCAATCAGGCGGACGTTCGTCGCGCCAATCAGCTTCGGATCCACCGCCACGCTCACTTTCCACGGGCTGTTAGCTTCGCGCATCAGTTGCAGATCCTGGTTGGAAATATCGATGCTGTAGAGTTTGATCTCCGTGCGGCCATTCTCTTTCAGCGCCTTATACGCGCCCTGGCTGAAGGCATCCCAGGTACCCCAGATAGCATCAATCTTACCTTTCGGGTATTTCGCCAGCACCGCGCCGACCTTGTTAGCCGTATCGCCCTGCACATCGGAAGAGACCGCGCCGATGGATTCCAGTTCTTTAATACCCGGATTAGCTTTCAGCAGCTCGGCATAAGTCGCCTGACGACGCTCCATCGGCGGGAAACCGGCGACCCACAGTTTGATAATGTTGGCTTTGCCGTTGAAATCTTTTACCAGCGCACCGAATGAGAGTTTGGTCAGCGAGGCGTCATCCTGCTGGGTGACGGTCACGCCCGGAATTTCACCGTTAACAGCGGTATCGAATACCGACACTTTGATCCCGGCGGCCACCGCTTTTTTGATCAGATCGGTGGAATAGGGATCGCGACCCTGCGACAGGATGATGCCGTCATACTTCTGGCTGATCGCCTGATTTACAAAGTCCTGGAATTTGGCATCGTCGCCATTGCTCAAAAAGGTACTGATTTTAAAGCCGAGTTTTTTACCTTCCTGTAAGGCACCGGAGACGAACTGCGTAGTGTTATCGTCCGAGCCAAGGTTACGGATCAGCGCAATGCGCACCGGGCCGTTGTGATTGGCGATGGCATCCGGCACCGGCGCTGGCGTGGCCGCATGGCCCGGAAGCGCGCTCAGTAACCCCAGCGCTAACAGTGAGAGTGCAATTTTTTTCATGTCTGTTTTTCCCCTGAAAATTAACGACGCTGGAAGTAAGTCAACGCAAGAGCACTGGCCAGCACCAGCCCCTTAATAATGTCCATTGCATAGTAGGGCACCGACAGCATCACCAGCCCGTTTTGCAGTACACCAAGGATCACCGCGCCCACCAGCGTGCCGAGCGCATTCGGTTTACCGGAACCGGCAAGCGAAAAGCCGATCCACGCCGCTGCCACGGCATCCATCAAATAACCGCCGCCCGCATTCACCTGCGAAGAGCCAATGCGCGAGGCGAGCAGAATGCCGCCAAGGCCCGCCAGCAGCGAGGCAATAACGTAGGCCGCCACTTTATAGCGCGTGGTGCGAATACCCGAGAGGCGCGCCGCTTCCGGATTGCCGCCAATGGCATACATCCGGCGGCCGTGCGTGGTGAGCGACAGACCGAGCTGCGCCACTACCGTCACCACCAGCATAATGATCACGATCGTCGGCACCTGGCCAAGCAGGCTAAACGCGGCTGGGATCGTCCCTTCCGCCATATCGCCGCTCGGCAGCACCATATTTTCCGTGATCGAGCCGCCGTAGCTGTAGGTCATCGCCACACCCTGAATAACAAACAGGCTGCCGAGCGTCGCCAGCATGTCGGGAATACGCAGCACCACAATCAAAAAAGCATTGAACAGGCCGACCAGCGTACAGAGCGCCAGAGTAATAACGATCGCCTCCGTCGTGCCGAAGCCGTGCCAGACAAACAGCGAAATCACCAGCGCATTCGCCAGCGAAGCCGTTGACCCCACGGAGAGATCAAAGCCGCCGATTGTCAGCGAAATCGAGACGCCTACGCCAATCACCGTCACAATGGCGATTGAGCGTAAGATATTGATAATATTGAATGGGTCGAGGAAGTTGTCCGACGCGAGGCCAAAAATCGCGATCAACAAGACCACGGTGAGCAACATGCCCCATTTATACAGAAAATCAAAAAACTGCTGGCGGGGCGTTACCGCCGCATTGACTGACAGGGCCTTACTCACAGCGCCGTTCCTCCGGTGGAATAATAAAGTAATGTCTCTTCACGGGCCTCCTTACCCGCCACTTCTGCTACGATGCGTCCGTCCCACAGCACACAAATCCGATCGCACAGCCCAACCAGCTCGGCGAATTCACCTGACGCATAGATCACGCCTTTCCCTTCCCGCGCCAGCCCGTCAATTAACTGGAACAGGTCGGTCTTCGCTTTCACATCCACACCTTTGGTCGGCTCGTCGAAAATCACCACGTTAGCGTTACCGCGCAACCACTTCCCAATGGCCACTTTTTGCTGATTACCGCCAGAGAGGCGGCGCAGCGTCTGCGCCGGGCCGGTAGTGCGAATGCCGACACGGGCAATCACCTCTTCCGCCCAGCGCCAGGCCAGGCGATGACCAAACAATCCCCAGCGTGAAAAGCTGTTATCCGCGCTGATGGCGAGGTTCATGCTGATCGGCTCATCAACAAAAATGCCCTCTTTGCGCCGCTCTTCCGGCACCAGCGCCAGTCCACGTATCACCGAATCAGCCGGATCGCGCGGTCGCCACGGCTGGTTATTCAGCTCGCCACGATTGATACGGCTTTTACTTGCGCCAAACAGCGCCTTGCACAATTCGGTTTTCCCCGCGCCCGCCAACCCGGCGATGCCCAAAATTTCGCCTTTGCGCAGGCGCAGCGAAATATCTTTCAACAGCCCTTCGTCGTGCAGACCGTCAATACTCAGCAGCACTTCATCGCTGTGCGGCGGGCGCGCAGGCGGATAGATATCGCTTAATTCGTGGCCGAGCATCTTCTCGACAATCTCTTCGCCGCTCAGCTCCGCCATCGGCCCGGATTCAATCAGCTTGCCGTCGCGCAGCACCGTTAAGGTGTCGCAAATCGCTTTCAGTTCATGAATGCGGTGCGAGATAAACACTATGCCAATGCCCTGCTGTTGCAGGCGTTTCACCACGGTGAACAAGCGCTCACTTTCATGCTGATCGAGCGGTGCGGTGGGTTCATCAAGAATCAAAAAACGGCAGTGGTGCGACAGCGCCCGCGCCAGCAGAATTTGCTGCTTCTCCGCCAGCGTGCAGCTATCAATTGAGCGCCTTACATCAAGCTGAACGTCAAGCTGCGCCAGCGCATCACGCGCCTGCTGGCGGATCTCATTCCAGCGGAAGCGGTGCCCGGTTTCCGCCAGCGTATCGAGCATAATGTTTTCGGCGATGCTTAAACCGGGGATCAGCGCAACATCCACTTCCTGCTGCACCAGATGGATACCGAGTTGTTTGGCGTCGCGCGGGGTGCGAATGGACACCACCTGATTGTTGATGCTGATTTCACCTTCGTAGTGATCGTGCGTACCGCACAGCACCGCCATCAGCGTCGATTTCCCCGCACCGTTTGCCCCGGTTAAGGCATGCACCGAGCCGCCGTGCAGGCTGAAATCCACTTGCGACAGCGCCTTGAAGCCGCCAAAGGCCAGGCTAATGGTGCGCATTTCGAGGTGGTTACGGCTCATGGTGCATGAATCCCTGCAATTAATAGATTGATTTAACGAATTTTTCACAGCCTCGCTTGACTGGCAACGACGGAAAATGCATAAGATAAAGCAAAATATTATTAGCCATCCGGATGTCCAGACATAACATCGGGTTAGCAAACACGCACAAGGACACTACACATGAGCAACACTGATATTCGCGTCGTACCCGGCCCTGCCAATTATTATTCCCATGCCGGAAGCCTTGCGCGTTTGCACGACTTCTACAGCGCAGAGCAGCTCTCACGCGCGGTGTGGATCTACGGCGAACGCGCTTTTGCCGGGGCCAAAGCCTTTCTGCCGCAAGGGTTTAATGCGCCGGGCGCAAAGCACATTCTGTTTCAGGGCCATTGCAGCGAACACGACGTGGCCGAACTGGTGCGGCAATCCGGCGATGACCGCGCAGTGGTGATTGGCGTTGGCGGCGGAGCACTGCTGGATACCGCCAAAGTGGTGGCGCGCCGCCTCGGTTTACCGCTAGTGGCTATCCCGACCATTGCTGCGACCTGCGCAGCCTGGACGCCGCTGTCGGTATGGTACAACGATGCCGGGCAGGCGCTGCATTTTGAGATTTTCGACGACGCCAACTTCCTCGTGCTGGTCGAGCCGCAAATCATCCTCAATGCCCCGGCGGAGTATCTGCTGGCGGGCATCGGCGATACGCTGGCGAAGTGGTATGAAGCCGTGGTGCTGGCACCGCAGCCGGAAAACCTGCCGCTGACCGTGCGGCTGGGGATTAACGGCGCACTGGCTATCCGCGATGTGCTACTGGAAAGCAGCGAACAGGCGCTGGCCGATCAGCAGCGCGGCGAAGTGACGCAGGCATTTCGTGATGTGGTGGACGCAATCATTGCTGGCGGCGGTATGGTTGGCGGGCTGGGCGAGCGCTATACCCGCGTGGCGGCCGCACATGCCGTGCATAATGGCCTGACGGTACTGCCGCAAACGGATAAATTCCTGCACGGCACCAAAGTCGCTTACGGCATTCTGGTGCAGAGCGCCCTGCTCGGCCAGGACGATGTGCTGGCACAGCTAATTGATGCATATCAGCGCTTCAACCTGCCCACCACGCTGGCGGCGCTGGAGGTGGATATCAACAATCACGCCGAGCTGGAGAAAGTGATTGCTCACACCCTGCGTCCGGTGGAATCCATCCACTGCCTGCCGGTAAACCTCTCCGCCGACACGCTGCGAGCGGCGTTTGAAAAAGTCGAAGCGCTGTCGCGCTAATCATAGTGCCGGATGGCGCTGGCGCTTATCCGGCCTACGGTTTCGGTGCTTGCCCCGGCAGGTAGCATGTAAGCCGGATAAGGCGAAGCCGCCATCCGGCAATAAGCTGCGATGCCAGACAAAATACTGGCTGGCGCTTATTCTGTTTATCCTGGTTGGAAATCCTGCTACGTAAATCGGAAAACATCTTTCATCGTGCCTCCCCGACAGACAGTCAAAAAAGAGGTTGAATCTCTTCCACCTAATCGCTACGATTTTTTAAAAATCACACTGATTGAGGTGTCCAAATGCCTGGGACGAAAGTACTGACAGCGCATGTACCTATTGAACTCGCCGATAAAGTCGATTTACTTGCCGAAAGCAGTGAACGCTCGCGGGGCTGGATTATCAAGCGTGCGCTCGCGGAATATATTGAGCGTGCAGAATTACGCCAGGCCATGATCCAGCAAGGCCTGGATGCCGTTGAACGCGGTGAAACTGTCAGTCATGCAGAAGCGGCGACCTGGCTTAAAAGTCTGGGGACGGTTAATCCAATGCCGCTGCCAGGCGTTAAAAAACGGGGATGATAAATGCAGTTAGAATGGACGCGACTCGCTCTTCAGGATGTAGAGAGACTGTCAAAATTCCTGTTTATCCAAAACCCTGAAGCCGCCCGCAAAGTTGTCATCATGTTGGCTGACGCCCCTGAAATGCTCTTGCTCCACCCACAAATAGGCCCGCCGGATGAAAGCTGGTATCCGCGCGAAGTCCGTTCTTTGTTTGTTGGCAGTTATGAAATGATTTACGAACTGACGGACAGCCATATCATCATCCTGCGAATCTGGCATACAAAAGAAGACCGTTAGCGCTCATTGCCGGATGGCGGCTTCGCCTTATCCGGCCTGTGGTTTTATCCGTCGTATGAACGTATCCGCCCCACTCATGCAGGCCACAGCCCCATCGCCATTCGCGCGATGCCGAGCAGCGTTTCGCGACTGGCGCCGTCCCGCGCCTGAATCGACATCCCCTGCTGAATGCTGACATACAAACGCGTTAGCGCGTCGATATCGGTTGATGGCGGTAATTCGCCGCACTGCTGCGCTTCACTCAGGCGTGCTTTCAATAGTTCAAAGCCGCTATTACGCAACTGCTGAACCCGCGCGCCGAGCCGTTCGTGACCTTCGCTGGCGACGGACGACAGCGTCACCATACAGCCATGCGGCAAATCACTGCGGGTTAAGGTTTCCGCTGAACGCTCCAGCCACTGCGCAATCGCCTTTTTTGGTGACGGCTCGCTCTCCATGCCGTTCCAGATATGCGGTGCCACACATTCTTCGTAGTGCTGCAACACCTCGTCGTAGAGATCCTCTTTGCTGCCGAACGCGGCGTACAAGCTGGGGGATTTAATCCCCATCGTCGCATAGAGATCATTCATCGACGTCGCGGTATAACCCTTCTGCCAGAAGAGTTTCATCGCCTTGTTCAGCGCATCCGTGCGATCAAATTCACGGGGTCTTCCACGGCTCACTTCGCTACCCTCACATTTTGTGCTGATCGGTATATTAATAATATTGACGAATATATGGAAGCATGATTATTTTAATTATGTATCAATCGACACATAATTCAGGAGCCACTCATGTCACACTCACTTGCAGGTAAACGCGCACTGGTCACCGGTGCGAGCCGCGGTCTGGGGAAAGCCATTGCCTTAACGCTGGCGCGCGCCGGGGCGGATGTCGCCATCACCTGGGAGAAATCCGCGGAGAAAGCCGAAGCAGTTGCCGCAGAAATCCGAGCCCTCGGGCGTAACGGCGTTGCTATTCAGGCCGACAGCGCCAGGCCGGAGGCGGCACGCACGGCAGTTGCGCAGACGGTAGAACAACTGGGCGGGCTGGATATTCTGGTCAATAACGCCGGGATTGCGCGCGGCGGTTTGCTGGAAACGATGTCGCAGGAAGATATCGATGCGTTGATCAACGTGAATATTCGCGGTGTGGTCTATACGACACAGGCGGCCATCGCCCATCTGCCGAAAGGCGGGCGCATTATCAATATCGGCAGCAACCTTTCCGACCGCGTACCGCTGGGTGAAATTGCGATTTACTCGATGACCAAATCGGCGCTGAACTCGTTAACACGCGGACTGGCGCGGGATCTGGGGCCGCGCGGCATCACCGTCAATATGGTGAAACCCGGCTCGACAGAAAGTGATATGAACCCGGTGGACGGTGAAACCTCCGATGCGCAGCGCCGCTTGATCGCGCTGGGCCACTACGGTGAAGCGCAGGATATCGCCGAGGCGGTTGCCTTCCTGGCCAGCCCGGCGGCGAAGCAGATCACCGGGGCCGATATTGTGGTGGATGGCGGCGCCAACGCGTAACGCCAGCAGAGTCGGCGCGTCAGCAGCAGCGCGCGCCGCCTTTACCGCCGTAGCGCGCATCCTGGCGTTCGCGGAAAAACTCCTCGTAGGTCATCGGCGTCTGATCCGGGTGCGTAACGCGCATATGCTCAACGTAGTTGTCATAGTCCGGCACGCCAATCATCATCTTCGCCGCCTGGCCCAGGTATTTTCCGGCTTTCGAGAGCGTATCAAACATCTTTTCCCCCTGAGAAAACCCTCTCCCGCAAGGGAGAGGGGGAAACCATTAATGGGCGCTTTTTGCCTGGCCGACAATCTGTTCAAGATTCTCCGGCATCGGCTCGTACGGCGTCTCTTTCGCCGTTGGTTCACTCACCTTCAGCGCCGCCAGCGCGGTTTTCAGCGAGTAAAACGCCAGCACCACCACAACCACCATAAAGAAGATGGTCAGCCCGGCATCAAGACGGTTGTTAAATACCAGTTGCGCCAGTTGTGACTGGGTATACTGCGCCGGAATGTTGCCGCTGTCGATCATCGCCTGGAACTTGTTGGCGATCGCCAGGAAGCCGACTTTGCCATCAGGGCTGAAGGCTTTTTGCCAGCCAGCGGTCAGCGTACACACCAGCAGCCAGGCGGTTGGCACTAATGCCACCCATGCATAACGCTGGCGTTTCATTTTAAACAGCACCACCGCGCAGAGTATCAGCGCCATGCCTGCCAGCATCTGGTTGGCGATACCAAACAGCGGCCACAAGGTGTTAATGCCGCCAAGCGGATCAACCACGCCCTGATGCAGGAAGTACCCCCACGCCAGTACGCACAGCGCCGTCGCCAGCAGGTTAGCAGGCAGCGATTCGGTCCGTTTCAGGTTCGGCGAGATAACGCCCAGCAGATCCTGCAACATAAAGCGCGCCGCGCGCGTACCGGCATCGACAGCTGTCAGAATAAACAGCGCTTCAAACAGAATGGCGAAGTGATACCAGAAGGCAACGTCCATCATGCCGCCGAGCGCGCCGTGCAGGATGTACGCCATCCCCACCGCCAGCGTCGGCGCACCGCCCGCCCTTGAGATGATCGACTGTTCGCCCACTTCGCTGGCAATCTGCGTCAGCGCATCCGGCGTAATGGTAAAGCCCCAGCTACTGACCACCTGCGCCGCCGAGGCGACAACATCCGCCGTGCCTGCAGGCGCCAGTACCGCCATCGGGCTGTTCATCGCGAAGTAAACGCCCGGATCGATAATGCACGCCGAGACCAGCGCCATGATCGCCACAAACGATTCCATCAACATACCGCCGTAGCCGATAAAGCAGGCCTGGCCTTCGCTGGCGAGCATCTTCGGCGTGGTGCCGGAAGAGATCAGCGCATGGAAGCCGGACACCGCGCCGCAGGCGATGGTGATAAACAAGAACGGGAACAGGTTGCCGGTCCACACCGGGCCGGTGCCGTCAACAAATTTGGTTAGCGCCGGCATGGTCAGCGTCGGGCGCATAATCAAAATGCCAATCGCCAGGCCAATAATGGTGCCGATTTTCAGGAAGGTGGAGAGATAATCACGCGGTGCCAGCAGCAGCCACACCGGCAGTACCGAGGCGACAAAACCATAGCCCACCAGCATCCACGTCAGTTGCACGCCAGTGAAATCGAAGAACGGCGCCCAGGTCGGGCTGGCGGCAACCCAGCCGCCGGAAATAATGGCAAACACCAGCAGCACAAGGCCGATTACCGACACTTCACCGATGCGCCCGGGGCGCAGATAGCGAATATAAATGCCCATAAAAATGGCCAGCGGAATGGTGAACGCTACGGTGTACGTGCCCCACGGGCTGTGGGTCAGCGCTTTAACGACAATCATCGCCAGTACCGCGAGGATGATCACCATGATCATAAAGGTCGCCACCAGCGCAATCACGCCGACAGTCGATCCCATCTCTTCTTTCACCATCTCACCGAGCGAACGCCCGTCGCGACGGGTCGAGATAAACAGCACCATAAAGTCCTGCACCGCCCCGGCCAGCACCACGCCTGCGAGGATCCAGATCATGCCCGGCAGATACCCCATCTGCGCCGCCAGCACCGGCCCCACCAGCGGGCCTGCCCCGGCAATTGCTGCAAAATGGTGACCGAACAGCACTTTTTTATCCGTCGGCACATAGTCGAGACCATCGTTGTGCCGTACCGCCGGGGTCATGCGCGTCGGATCAACCTGCAGCACATTTTTGGCGATATAGAGGCCATAAAACCGGTAAGCAATAAGGTAAATGCAGACGGCAGCAACCACGATCCACAGTGCGTTGATCGGTTCGCCGCGATTGAGAGCGATATAGCCGAGGGCAAAGGCTCCGACGAGGGAGAGGATTGCCCAGATAAGGTATTTCCCTGGGTTGTTCATAGCGGTTATCCGTGTGAGAAACAGAGAGATGTTACATTTTGTATCTATATCAACCCACGGCTTTTAACAACTTTGAAACAGGGGAAATTTGCCCTGCAACCAGGTATTTACATGATTGTCCCTCTCCGCGAAAGGAGAGGGAGAAATTAGCCCAGCACGGCGGTGCTCAGGCGGCAGGTACAGCAGCGACGTCCTTGTTCATCGAACACCACAATTTCCCAGCTCTGGTTTTGCCGTCCAAGATGCAGCGGCTGGCAGACGCCGCGCACCTTTCCCTGGGCAACCGGGCGATGATGCGTGGCGTTTAACTCGGTGCCGACCACGCACTGGCCGTCACGCGTCATCATATAGCCCGCCATCGAACCGAGCGTTTCCGCCAGCGCCGCCGACGCGCCGCCGTGCAACAGGCCAAATGGCTGATGGGTACGGGCATCGACCGGCATTTCGGCCTCGATAAAATCGTCGCCGATGCGGGTATAGAGAATAGCCAGATGCGCCACCAGCGTGTTTTCACTGCTGGCATTCAGTTCCTCAAGCGTTAAGTGACGTTTCCAGATCATCTACGCCCCCAGCGTTGAGCCGCCATCCACCACGATATCCTGCAGGGTGATATGGCTGGCCAGATCGGACGCCAGAAACAGCACGGTGTTCGCCACTTCCTGTGGCCGGGCGATTTTGCCCAGCGGAATGCCGAGCTTGAACTGCTCGCCAAAACCGCGAATGCGCTGCTGTTCAGCATCATCGTTCACCCACAGCGTGCGCTGCATATCGGTATCCGTCGAACCCGGCGAAACAACATTACAGCGCACGCGGCTTGCCGCCAGCTCAAGGCCGACGGTCAGCGTCAGGCTTTTCAGCGCGGCTTTCGACGCGCCATAAGCGCTCATGCCGATGCGTGGCGTATGCGCCGCATCGGACGCCACCGTGACGATCGCCCCGCCCTGTTGACGGCGGAACTGCGCCATCGTCTGCTGGAACAGGTTGAACGCGCCGCCAACATTCACAGCAAAGGTGCGCTGCCAGGCTTCTGCGCTCAGCGCATCGGTCGCACCCATATGCAAAATCCCGGCGGCATTGACCAGCACATCCAGCCGTTCGTTCTGCGCCAGCAGCCGTTTGCAGACGGCCTGCGCCTGCGCGGCATCGGCAATATCCACCGTTTCACAGGAGAAGGGATAGTCGCGGCCAGGAAAAGCCAGATCGAAGCCGGTAACTTGCGCGCCCGCCGCAACAAAGGCCAGCGCGGTAGAATAACCGATGCCCTTCCCGGCGCCGGTCACCCACACGATTTTGCCGGTAAAATCCAGGCTGGCCATTATTTCACCTCGCGCGAGAGCAGCGCCCACCACGCATCGATGGTCGGATTTTTCGCCAGCATCACAAAATCGATATCGCCGTGGACTTTGCGCCAGCGCGCGGCCAGCGCCATCATGCGCACGGAATCCAGGCCGTAGTCGATCAGATTCTCGTCATCCAGCGGCTCGTCGGATTCATCCAGCAGCGGCAATACCACCGCGCGCAGCGCCGCTTTGCTGCCCGGCACCGGCAGCAGTTCCTGGGTGAGCACCACGCGGCCGGAACGCCCGGCGACATATTTCAGCGACATCAAATGTTCTTCGCGGCTGAAATCCGCCAGCGCATCGGCCACCATAAACGGCTTGATATCGCGCATAAACGCATCCGTGGCTGTGGTCATGCAGCCAATATGCGAATAGACGCCGGTGATGAGCAACTGATTGCGCCCGGTTTCTTTCAGCATCTGCTCCAGCGGCGAGCGATGAAACGCGCTGTAGCGCCACTTCACCAGCACTGTATCCGCTTCATCGGGAGCCAGTTCGGCGACGATTTTCTGCTGCTCCGGCGAACGGGTCAGCCCCGGCCCCCACATGTCATTCAGTAATGCGCGGTCCTCATCACTCTGCGCTTTCGGCTGCGCGGTGTAGTAAACCGGGATGTGGTGCTGTTTGCAGAACGCACGCAGTGCAGCAATATTCGCTATCACCTGTTGAATCATCGGGCAGTTATCGCCCCAGAAACTGACAAAATAGTCCTGCATATCATGAATAAGCAGCGCTGCACGCTCCGGCTCAAACGGCCAGCTGACTTTGTTCTGCGGGATATCCGCCGCCGCAGGCAGGGCGTAACCCTGTAATTTTGGAATCGCCATCTTCTCTCCTTTACGCGGTGGCGCGCTCGGCCAGCCACTGACGTAACTGTTTCTTATCAACCTTACCGACCGGCGTCAGCGGCAGTGCCTCCAGGCATTCCACGCGATCCGGCAGCTTAAATTCCGCGACGCCCTGCTCACGCAGAAAACGACGCACCGCAACGGCACGTAGCGGTTCTTTCACCACCAGGTACGCGCAGCTTTTTTCTCCCAGCAGGCTGTCTTCCATGCTCACCAGCGCGGCATGGATAACCGACTCGTGGCGCAGCAGCAGGTTTTCGATCTCCTCGGCAGCGATCTTCTCGCCGCCGCGGTTGATCTGATCTTTCTCCCGCCCCTGCACGGTGATGTAGCCCTGCTCATCAAGCGAAATCAGATCGCCGGAGCAGTAAAAACCGTTCGCATCGAAGGCGCTGGCGTTGTGTTCGGGGCTGTTGAAATAGCCACGGAAGGTGTACGGCCCGCGCGTCATCAGCCGCCCGACATGGCCTGACGGCAGTCGATTGCCGTGTTCATCCGCCACCCACACTTCATCATCCGGGCACATCGGGCGGCCCTGCGTATTAATGATGCGATCAAGGGGATCGTCCAGCCGGGTGTAGTTCACCAGCCCTTCGGCCATGCCAAACACCTGTTGCAACTGGCAGCCGATCTCCGCAGGAATACGCGCCGCCAGCGTTGCTGAAAGCCGCGCGCCGCCGACCTGTAACAGTTTGAGCGATGCCAGTTGCGCATTGCTGCCCCACTCGGTGATCGCCTGTAACCACAGGCTCACCGCAGGCGGCACCAGCGCAGTCACGGTAATCTGGTGTTTTTCGATCAGCGGGAAGCAGAGCGTGGCGCTCGGATCGGCGGCCAACACCACGCAACCTTGCGCGAGGAAGACGCCCAGCGCGCCGGGAGAACTCATCGGGTAGTTATGCGCTGCGGGCAGTGCGCACAGGTAGCGGGTTTGCGCGGTGAAGCCGCAAATCTCGTTGCTGCGCGCAATGCTGTAGTAATAATCGTTGTGGGTGCGTGGGATAAGTTTCGGCGTGCCGGTACTGCCGCCGGAAAGCTGGAAAAACGCCACTTCATCGGCCGGTGTTGGCGTGGCGACGAAGTTATCCGCCGAGTGGGCAATCGCTGCCTCCAGCGCGTGCTCGCCCTGTTCGCCGCGCAACAGCACCACGCGAACAGAATCCAGCGTGGAAATAAACGCGTCGTTGGCAAACAGCGCATGATCGCGATCGGCAATCAATAGCGCCGGTTTGATCTGTGCGGCATAGGCGGTCAGTTCGCTGCGCTGATGGCTGAACAGCGCATTCACCGGCGCAACGCCGAGTTTCAGCAGGGCAAACAGCGTGATGTAGAACTCCGCCACATTGCCCAGTTGCACCAGCGCGGTCTGGCCGCGGGCGATCCCCTGCGCCTGCAAGCTGCACGCGAGGTTATCGGAAGCCTGATGCAACTGGCGGTAGCTCAACGAACGCTCGCCATCAATTACTGCGGTGGCATCGCTGTGCGCATGGCGGGTCAAAATGTCAGTAAGCGGCAGATCCTGCCAGTACCCTTTTTCGCGGTAACGGCGGGCGAATTCTTCCGGCCAGCGGGTAAAAGGAATGGTCATCTTCGCTCCTCAGTGCAGACCAAATGCGTTCAGCATGGTGGTCAGTTTCACCCCGGTTTCGCGCCACTCCGCCAGCGGCGAGGAAGCAGGCACAATACCGGCACCGGCAAACAGCCGGACGTGGTTTTCATGAATGCGGGCGCAGCGGATGGTCACCACCCACTCGCCATTTCCTTCGTCATCGCACCAGCCGACAATGCCGCCGAACAGTTCACGGTTGAACGGTTCCAGCTCGGCAATCAGCTTTTTCGCCACCTGATGCGGGAAACCGCTCAGCGCAGGCGTCGGGTGCAGCAAGCAGGCGAGCGTCAGGGCGTTTTCTCCCGCCAGCGCAGTGCCTTCAATTGGCGTCGCCAGATGCCACAATGTCGGCGTGGTCACCAGTTGCGGCGAATCCGGTAAGTTCAGAGAGCGGCTGCGCGGCTGCAGCACTTTTTTCATCGCCTGCGTCACCAGTTCGTGCTCGTGACGATCTTTTTCCGACGCCAGTAACTTGTTGCCCGCTTCGCGATCCAGCATGTCATCCGGCTGGCGACGGGCGGAACCGGCCAGCGGCAGCGAACTGAAGTGGTCGCCCTCTTTGCGCAGCAGCAGCTCCGGGCTGGCGCCCAGCAGCGCGCCGCCATCCGGCAATGGAACGTGGAAGTTGAAACTGGCCGGGTTCTGGGCAATCAGCCGCTCCAGCAACACGCCGCTGTCGATGCGGCTGTCGGTGGCAATCTCAATCAGACGGGAGAGCACCACTTTGTCCACTTCCGGCGTGGCGGTCTTCTGCGCCGCGCGCGCCACCATCAGCATGAAGGTTTCCTGCTCCGGGATTTCACGTTGCGCGACAACATTCGGCATGTCACTGGCGTTGAAATAGCGGGCAGAACGCTGGCGCGCCGGACGGGAGAAGGTTTGCCACGACGCCGGAATAAACAGCGCAGAAGGTTGCGTGGTATCGAACGGGATCGCGCCAACCATCACCGGCCGGGCCACGCCCTGCGCTTTCGCATCGGCAAAGGCCTGCGCCAGTTTGGTCTGGAAGGCGCTCTCCGGAGAATCACCACCGATGGCAGGTTCAGAGAAACGGGCAACGCACCCGGAGGTTATAAAACTGCGGTACGGCGACATAAACAAAAACTGATCCGCGGCCAGTGTCTTCGCAGACTGCTGGATATCCTCAGCCAGGGACATATCCATATCATCCTCCAACAATGATAAGTGAGATTAATAATGATTATCATTTGTGTTTTGTGACGGTAAGATAAAAAGTTATTACCAGCGCTGTCAACAGCAGATTCCTCTTCTGCGCCGCTAATGCTTGCATCCCCTTCATACAATGATGAAAATGAGAAGCATTAACCTCAACAAAAACAGGACGCAATCCGTGAGATTTTCTTTTTTGTTCCGTAAGCCCTTAGTGATTCTGGGCATTTTTGTTTTAGGACTAACCTCAGCAATCGCCGCCGACTGGCCTCGCCAGGTCACCGACAGTCGCGGTACGCATCAGCTCGACAGCAAGCCGCTGCGCATTGTGTCAACCAGCGTCACCCTTACCGGATCGCTGCTGGCGATTGACGCACCTGTAATTGCCAGTGGTGCAACCACGCCGAATAACCGTTTCGCCGACGCGCAGGGCTTTCTACGCCAGTGGGGCGATGTGGCGAAACAACGCAACGTCGCTCGTCTTTACATTGGCGAAGCGAATGCCGAGGCCGTTGCCGCACAGATGCCGGATCTGATCCTCATCAGCGCTACCGGCGGCGATTCCGCCCTTGCCCTGTACGACCAGCTTTCCACCATCGCGCCGACGCTGGTTATCAATTACGACGATAAAAGCTGGCAGGCGCTGCTCACCCAACTGGGTGAAATCACCGGCCAGGAAAAACAGGCCGCTGCGCGCATCAGCGAATTCAACCAGCAACTGGCCGACGTCAAATCACGGATGAAACTGCCGCCGCAGCCGGTTACTGCGCTGGTTTATACCCCCGCCGCGCACAGCGCCAACCTGTGGACCAGCGACTCCGCGCAGGGCAAGTTGATGCAGCAACTGGGCTTCGCCCTTGCGCCGCTACCGGCCAATCTGCAAACCAGCCAGAGCCAGGGTAAACGCCACGACATCGTGCAACTGGGCGGAGAAAACCTTGCTGCCGGACTGGGCGGTGAAGCGCTGTTCCTGTTCGCCAGCGATCAAAAAGATGCCGACGCGCTGAGCGCGAATCCGCTGCTGGCGCATCTGCCTGCGGTACAGAACAAACGCGTTTACGCCCTCGGCGCAGAAACCTTCCGCCTGGACTACTACAGCGCCACCCGCGTGTTGCAGCGTTTGTCGGCGCTGTTTGGTTAACCTTTTGTCGGTCTTATCCGGCCTGCGATCGAGATCCGCTAAACATGTAAGCCCGAAGCACCATCCGGCCGTAAGCTTTCTATGCAGTAGGCTGCGTCTGACGAAAACGGCGCAGCTCGCTGAGCGCCACCACCAGCACTAAACCGATCGCCGCCAGTACCAGCCCGCTGATGCTCGCCGATGAGGCGGGCGTCATCATCGATCCCATCGCCCCCAGCAGCGCCGCGCCAATCGCATCGCCCGTCACGTTCTGCGCGGTCCACAAGCCGTTAATACGCCCGAGCATCGCTTCCGGCGTCTGGGTTTGCAGCAGGGTGTACTGCAACAGCGAACTCACGGCGGTCAGCCAGCCGCATAATGCCAGGAACAGCACACCAAGCGCCCACACCGGCATCAGGCTGAACAGCCCTATCGCAACAAAAGCGCCGACGCTGGTCATCAGCATAATCACGCCAGGCCTTTCGCTGTGCGCCAGCTTGCCGCTGGTCAATGCCCCAATCGCCGCACCAAGCGGCAACGCGGCATACAGCAGGCCGATTTCCGCCGCCGACATGTTCCAGCTCATCGCCAGCGCCGGATAAAGCACGCGCACCGCGCTGGCCATGGTTAACAGCCCGCCGAGCAGCGCGATACCGCCAATCAACGGGTTACGAAATAAAAATTGCAGCGCCGTCAGCAGCGATTTCAGCGGATGCTCGCGCGGCTGCGGCGGTGGCGGCAACGCGGGCAGGCTGAGTAACGGCAACAGGGTGATAAATGTCCCCGCCGCTGCCAGACCGTAGTTCCACACCACGCCCCCCGAAGCCAGCAGCAGACCGCCGCACATCGGCGAAATCACCGACCCCAGACGCACTGTCAGCATGGTGATCGCGCCCGCCTGCATCAGATTTTCCCGCCCGACCAGCGCAGGCGTTGCCGCCAGCAGCGCCGTCACGCCAAGCGCGCCGAAAAAGCCGTCCCACAAACCCAGCAGATAGATCGCCGCCAGCGAAGGCTCCGCCAGTTGCGCGTTCAGACACAGGCCGATAAACCCAACGCCGCAGGTCGAACGCGCCAGTAAAATCAGTTTCTTACGTTCATAGCGATCCGCCAGCACGCCGCCAAACATCAGGCCAATAAACATGGCCGAACCGGTCAGCGTGACCGATAACCCCACCTGCCAGCTGGAGTGGGTCATTGCCTGAATCTGCACCGGTACCGCTACGCCAAGCAGGCCCAGCGATAAAATCGAGATAAAACGCGCTAAAAACACCGCGCGAAAAGCCGGATGCGTGCGCAGCAGGCTAAGGTTCAACAGCCAGGATTGTTGTTTCATCACAGCGCCTTAAATACGTACTTTTTATGTCCATATACCGGCTTCGCATGTTAACATATCAAAACAAGATCGATAACGATAATTACTATCATTATCAAATTTGGGACGTCTTATGTCGTGTTCTGCTTTTCCGGCGCGCCCCTTTGCTCTCGCCGGACTATTGATACTGCTTGTTGTCGCCGCCGCACTCAGCCTGTTTATTGGCGCGAAACCGATGCCTGCCGCCGTGGTGATCGACGCGCTCTCCGGTGTCTGCCAGGGCGCGGACTGCACCGTAATCCGCGATGCGCGCCTGCCGCGCACGCTGGCGGGTCTGCTGGCCGGTGGCGCACTGGGGCTTGCTGGTGCGCTAATGCAAACCCTCACCCGTAATCCGCTGGCCGATCCCGGCCTGCTTGGCGTTAACTCCGGCGCCAGTTTCGCCATTGTGCTCGGCGCAGCACTGCTCGGTATTTCGTCTCCGGCGGAACAATTACTGCTGGCGTTTTGCGGTGCGCTGGCCGCGTCGCTGCTGGTGGCCTTTACCGGCAGCCAGGGCGGCGGGCAACTCAGTCCGGTGCGTCTGACGCTGGCGGGAGTCGCGCTTGGCGCGGTACTGGAAGGGCTCTCCAGCGGGATTGCGCTGCTTAATGCCGATGTCTATGACCAGTTGCGATTCTGGCAGGCCGGGTCGCTGGATATCCGCACCCTGCAAACGTTGAAAATTGTGCTCATTCCGGTGCTACTGGCGGCGGCGATCGCGCTGCTGCTGAGCCGCTCGCTCAACAGTTTGAGTCTCGGCAGCGATACCGCCACTGCGCTTGGCAGCAAGGTGGCGCGCACGCAATTACTTGGATTAGTGACCATCACCGTGCTGTGCGGCAGCGCGACGGCGGTAGTCGGCCCGATTGCCTTTATCGGCCTGATGATGCCGCACATGGCGCGCTGGCTGGTGGGCGCGGATCACTGCTGGTCGTTGCCAGTCACATTGCTTGCGACACCAGCGTTGTTGTTGTTCGCCGATATTATTGGCCGCCTGATTGTGCCCGGTGAGCTGCGCGTATCGGTAGTCAGCGCCTTTCTCGGTGCGCCTGTGCTGATTGTTCTGGTGCGCCGCGCACGCGGAGGTGGCCTGTGATTTCACCGTCCCGCCGTTTAGTCGCCAGTTGCCTGCTGATGGTGTTTTGTGCCGTGCTGATGGCGGTCTGGAGCCTGCGCAGCGGCGCAGTGACGCTGGAATTGCCCCAGGTGATGAACGCACTAACTGGCGATGCGCCGCGCGCGATTCAACTGGTGGTGATGGAGTGGCGTTTACCGCGCGTGCTGATGGCGCTGCTGGTCGGTGCCGCGCTCGGCGTCAGCGGCGCGATTTTTCAATCGCTGATGCGCAACCCGTTAGGCAGCCCGGATGTGATGGGCTTTAACACCGGCGCGTGGAGCGGCGTGCTGGTGGCGATGGTGCTGTTTGGTCAGCATTTAACGGCCATTGCGCTGGCGGCGATGGCGGGCGGTATGCTCACCTCGCTGGTGGTCTGGCTGTTGGCCTGGCGCAACGGCATTGAAACCTTCCGCCTGATTATTGTCGGCATTGGCGTGCGTGCGATGCTGGTGGCGTTCAATACCTGGCTGCTGCTGCAGGCGTCGCTGGAAACTGCCGTCACCGCCGGGCTGTGGAATGCTGGCTCATTGAACGGCCTGACCTGGGCGAAAACGCTGCCTTCCGCGCCAATCATTATGCTGATGTTCGTGTGCGCCGCCCTGCTCGTCCGCCGGATGCGGTTGCTGGAGATGGGTGATGACAGCGCCTGCGCGCTTGGTGTCAGCGTCGAGCGTTCACGCTTGCTGTTAATGCTGGTGGCGGTGGCGCTGACAGCGTCGGCTACCGCGCTGGCGGGGCCGATTTCATTTATCGCTCTGGTAGCGCCACACATCGCCCGGCGCATCAGCGCCACCGCCCGTTGGGGCTTAATGCAGTCTGCCCTGTGCGGCGCGTTGCTGTTATTGCTGGCGGATTTTGTCGCCCAGCAAGGGTTTACGCCTTATCAGTTGCCGGTGGGTGTGGTCACCGTCAGCCTTGGCGGTATCTACCTTATCGCCTTGTTAATTCAGGAGTCCAGCAAGAAATGACCGATTTATCTTCCCGTTTGCGCGGCGCAGACTTAACGCTGGGTTATGGCAAAAAAATCATTGCCGAGCAGCTAAGCGTTGCCATTCCCGACGGCCATTTCACTGCCATTATCGGCCCCAACGGCTGCGGTAAATCAACGCTGCTGCGCACGCTGAGCCGCCTGATGACGCCCGCACAGGGGCATGTTTATCTCGATGGCGAGCAGATCCAGCGCTTCGCCAGCAAAGAGGTGGCGCGGCGTGTCGGGCTGCTGGCGCAAAACGCCACCACGCCGGGCGATATCACCGTGCAGGAGCTGGTGGCACGCGGTCGCTACCCGCATCAGCCGCTGTTCACCCGCTGGCGTAAAGAGGATGAAGACGCCGTGGCGCGGGCGATGAAAGCCACCGGCATGGATTCGCTGGCCAGCCAGAGTGTCGATACGCTCTCCGGCGGCCAGCGGCAACGGGCGTGGATTGCGATGGTGCTGGCGCAGGAGACGGCCATCATGCTGCTCGATGAACCCACCACCTGGCTCGATATCAGCTACCAGATCGATCTGCTGGAGTTGTTAAGCGCGCTGAACCGCGAACAGGGTTATACGCTGGCGGCGGTGCTGCATGATTTGAATCAGGCCTGCCGCTACGCCACGCATCTGATTGCACTGCGCGATGGCAAAATTGTCGCGCAGGGCGCGCCCAAAGAGATTGTCACCGCCGAATTGATAGAAGCGGTCTACGGTCTGCGCTGCATGATCATTGACGATCCAGTGGCGCATACGCCGCTGGTGGTGCCGCTGGGGCGCAGCGGAATAGAGTCCCGAAAGACTTAGCGCAATCGGCAAGCTGTGCCACATAATCTCAGCCCGGGGAAAGCGGGTTTCTCCAGAGGATATGTCACTCCAGAGGTATTGTTCCGTTCACCTGGCATGCAAGAGTTTCAGAAACGCACTAACACGTGAACGGAACCACTCCACAAACGCCTTATCCAGCCTACGATGCAAACCTCCTGCCCGCTAAACGCGTTAGCGGGCAACAGGCAATATCACTCCCCCAGGATCTCCCTTAACACCGGCCCGATACGCTCAAACGCCTGCGGCGAAATAATATCGACATGGGCGCAATCCTGGCGATACACCGCCAGTTCCCGCACCCACGGCGCCCAGGCTTTGTGCGGATCGGTGCCTGCGGGCAGCGTGCGTTCGGCGACAAACAGCGTCGCCTTACCGTCAAATGGCAGGCTGTGCGCGGTGGTCAGCAAACGCACCGCATCGGCGTAGTTGCCTTCAATAGTCGAAAACAGCTCGCCGGAGCCTTGCCCCTGTTGGGCGGCAAGAAAGGCCTGCCGTTCACGCTCAATCTCTGCCAGCACTTGCGGATCCAGCCCGTTGGCCTCTTTCTCCGCCCAGTTTTGCGTCTCCGGCGGCCAGGTGTCGAGCAGACCAAGGAAGGCCACCTCTTCGCCCCTCGCCCGCAAACGCGCGGCAATGCCCTGCGCCAGCGTGCCGCCAAGCGAGTAACCGAACAGGTGATAAGGCCCGTGCGGCTGCTGCGCCAGCAGCGTGGCAAGATGTTGCTCGCAGGCTTCATCCAGCGTTGCCGCCTGCTGTAGCGGCCCAGAAGGTCGCGGCGACTGAATGCCGGTTATCGACCAGCGCGGCGCGAGGTAACGCGCCAGCACGCTGAACTGCCAGGCAAAACCGGAAGCCGGATGGAAGCAGAACAGCGTCGGGCCGTCGCTTTCACGCAGCGGCAGCAGCGTTTCCATACCGAGGCGCTGCGCCTGCTCCGCCGTCAGGCTCTGCTCCAGCAGCGCGGCGAGTTTCTCCACCGTAGATGCAACCATAATCTGCCCCGGCGTCACCGGCCTTTGATGCTCGCGGCTGAGCTGTGCCGCCAGACGCATCGCCAGCAGCGAGTGGCCGCCCAGCGCAAAGAAATCAGCCTGCGCATCCTGCACCTCGCAACCCAACAGCGCGGCAAACGCCTGCGCCACGCGTGTTTCCATCCCGGTATTCACCGGGCGACCACAGCGTGCCGCCGCCAGTTCCGGTAACGGCAGCGCTTTGCGATCGAGTTTACCGTTCGCGCTCAGCGGCAAGGCGCTCAGTTGCAGCAGGCGCACCGGCACCATATGCGGCGGCAGTTGCTCACGCAGTTGATCCAGCAACGCGGCGGTATCGAGCGGCAAACCGGACGCGGAAACCACATAGCCCACCAGTTGACGCGCATCGCCGCCGCTGGCCGCCGCCTGATTAAAGACGCAGGCATGCGCCACCGCCTGCGCCACATCCGCCAGGGCCAGCATCGCCCGGTCAATTTCGCCCAGTTCAATACGCTGGCCGCGAATTTTCAGTTGATCGTCGCTGCGCCCCAGATATTCCACCGCGCCATTTTCCAGCCAGCGCGCCACATCGCCGGTACGGTACATACGCTCGCCGGGGGCGAACGGATCGGCAATAAAGCGGCTGGCGGTCAGATCCGGACGTCCCAGATAGCCCTGCGCCAGTTGAATACCGGTCAGATAGAGATCGCCCGCCACGCCCGGAGGCACCGGACGCATCATGCCGTCGAGAATACGCAGCCCGGTATTCCACACCGGGAAGCCAATCGGCACGCTGTTGCCGCGCACCTGCGCCAGCGCTTCGCCGTGCGCCGGATACCAGCTCACGTCCACCGCCGCTTCCGTCGGGCCATACAGGTTATGCAGCGGCGCGCCGGTCAGGTGTTGCCATTCGCGGCACAATTCTGCCGGCAACGCTTCGCCGCTACAGAACACCTGTTTAAGCGTTCGACAGCGCTGCTGCGCACTCTCCGGCGTCAGCGAAGCGACAAAAGCCGCCAGCATCGACGGCACGAAATGGGTCGTGGTTACGCCATATTCGGCAAAGAAAACCTGTAACGCTTGCGGATCGCGGTGCGCTTCCGGCTCGGCCATCACCAGGCTGGCCCCGGCGATAAACGGCCACCAGAATTCCCACACCGAGACGTCAAAACTGCATGGCGTTTTCTGCGCCACCACATCCTGCGCAGTCAGCGGGTACTGTTCCTGCATCCACAGCAGGCGGTTGACGATGGCGGTCTGGCCGACCATCACCCCTTTCGGTCGCCCGGTGGAGCCGGAGGTAAAAATGATATACGCCGTCTGTTCCGGGCGTGCCAGATTGAGCGCTTCACTGCCCTGCGCGGCCAGCGGCTGCTGGTAGCAGAAGTGCGCCAGCCCCGGAATATCGCTAAAGCGGGAGAGTTGATCTTCTGCGGTGATCAACAACCTTGGCTGCGCATCTTCCAGCATCATCCGCAGACGTTCGTCCGGGTAGCCAGTATCCAGCGGCAGCCAGGCGGCGCCCGCTTCGACAATGCCGTGCAGCGCCAGCGTCAGGAAGACCGAGCGCGGCAACGCCACCGCTACGCTGTCGCCGGGTTGCACGCCAAGCTGACGCAGATGCTGCGCCAGCGCGACAACCTGTTCACGCATTTCGCGGTAACTGAACTGCCAGCGGGCATCGCGCAATGCGGGCGCGTCCGGCGTTTTCGCCGCCTGCATCGCCACTAAATCGCTTAAGGTTGTGGTCGGCAGCATCATGCCGGTATCGTTAATGTTTGCCAGCTGTTGCGCTTCGTGCCGGGCAAGCAGATCGGCATCGCCGCTGCGCAGCGCCGGGTTTTCAGCAAACTGCGCCAGTAATTGGCCCAGCCGCGCCACATGGCCGCGCAGTGTGGCTTCATCGTAACGGCTGCGGTTCGCCAACACTTCAACGGCAAGGCCGCCCTCTTCATCCGGGAACAGTGCAATCTCCAGATCGTTGACCGGCCCGGTCGCCAGCGTGTGCGTGATGCCGTGAATGCCATCGACATCCAGCAAGTAGTCAAACATTTTGACGTTGAATACCGGGCCAAACAGCGGCTCATCGCCGGTGGCGCGGCCCGCATCACGGACAATTTGTTCGGCATCGTAACGCTGATGGCGACGCATCACTTTCAGGCTGCCCGCCAGTTGCGCGGCCAGTTCCGCGAGGGTTTGCGCGCCATCGATATGAATGCCCAACGGCAGCACGTTGAGTACCGGCCCGGTCGCCGTCAGCGCAGCGGAACCCATGCGGCGCATAAAGATAAACCCGGCGGCGTAATCCATCCGCCCGCACAGACGACCGAGCCACAGCGCCACCAGTGCCAGCCCCAGATCGGCAGGCTGGCTATTCGGCAGCGCGCGGGTTAAACGGCGGAAATCATCGGCATTGAGCGCAACGTTCAGGCGCAGGATATCGGTGGTCGCCGCGCGTCCCGGCAGCGGTGTCGGCGAGAGTGAAACCGGCGGTGGCAGTTCGCTGCGCTGTTTCGCCCAGAAAGCGGCATCGCGCTGCCAGCCGTCGCTGTCGCGATAACGCTGATACTCTGCCACCACTTGCGCAAACGGCGTAAAGGGGGATGACGGCGTTTCGTCGCCGCGTCGCCAGGCGCTGTAAATTGCGGCAATCTGGCGGGTAATTGCCGGGAAACTGAAGCCATCGACCAGTAAGTGATGATAGCGCTGATACCAGTACCAGCACTGTTCGCCCACGCGCAGGAGTTGATGGCAGACCAGCGGTTTACCGCTCTCGACGCGCAGGTTTTGCGCCAGATCGGCGCGCATAATATTCAGCGCAGCGGCATGCGTATCACTGTGAGTGCGTAAATCGGTAATAGCGGGCTGCGCAAACTGTTGCGATTCATCCACCCACTGCCAGACGTCGCCGTTATCTTCCTCAAAGCGCATGCGCAGCGTATCGGCCTGCGCCATACCGGTGACAATCGCCTGCGCCAGCAGCGCGGCATCGATATCGCCCTTCAGCTCAACATAGTGCGCCACGCTCCAGGCGTTGGGCAGCGACGAGAGTTTTTCCGCCATCCAGATCCCTGGCTGGGCGGCGACCAGCGGTAAACGTTGCGTCATTGGCCGCTCCTTGCAGTCACGTAGTGCGCCGGGGTTAAGGTCTGCCAGTGAGCGTCAAGCCACCTATTGCAGGCTTCCTGTGGCTGCGGTTCGCACACCACGCGCCAGCCGCCAGGCAACACGCACTGTGCAGGCCACAAACTGTATTGCTGCTGGCTGTTTTGCAGAATATAAAACCGCCCTTGCGGATTATCGAAGGGGTTGGTGAACTCCATAGCAAACTCCTGTCATAGAAAGGCGCGTCAGCGGGCGCGGGTCAAAGGCTGCCAGAGGGTAATCAGCCCGGAAGTCAGCCCGCCGCGCCAGCAAAGCGCATCATGTCCGCCGTCAACCTGACGCCAGAAAACCGGCTGCTGTATGTGTTGTAACAGGGAAAAAAGCGCCTGATTGGCGCGAAAAATCAGCGGTTCGCGCACGCCCGCTTCCAGCACAATGCGCAGGCCGGAGGGGTACAGTTCACCGCGTTGAAGTTGCTGGATAATGATGCCGTCCTGCTCTGCGCCGCGATGCGGCCACCAGTAAGAACCAGACTGGCTCAATACGCAGCCAAAACGCTGCGGCCAGTGCAGCGCGGCATAAAGTGAAGAGAGACCGCCAAAACTCTGCCCGGCCACCACCGTGCGCTCAGCGCGATTGCTGAACGGCGCCAGCGCCTGCACCTGCGGCAGCAGCTCTTCCTGCACCGCCAGCCAGAAATCGGCATTGCAGGGCAATTCGCGCGTGCGGTGCACATTATCAATCACATCGATCAGCACATAGACTGCCGCCGGTAATTGCCCCTCGTTGGTGAGCGCGGCCAGCGCGGGCCAGACCGGCATACTCTGCGCCCAGAATTGCCCGTCGAGCAGCACCGCCAGCGGGCGTTCGGCCACGTTTTCCTCGCCAGTGGTGTAGATCCACACGCGGCGCGTGTTGTTCAGCCGCTGGCTGCGCCAGTGCAATAGTTGCGGTTCATTGAAAGGCGTATCGGATGCCTGCCATCCCGGCTGTAGCGGCGCATCAGGCATTTCCAGCGCCGAAACCGGATGGCCGCGACCGCCGCGCCAGCTTTGCCGGTTAAGCGGATCGGCAATCGCCTGCGCCAGCAGTTTGCGCCAGCCTTCGCGCAGAGCGGCGCGATCCGGCGGAATGGCAGCAAACACCGCGGGGGAAAAATCGTCGTGATTTTGCGAAGGCATCAGGCAATAGCTGCCCCGCCAGCCCGCTTCAAGGCGGATCTCACGGTACCAGACATCAGTACCGGCAATGCGCTCAAGCGATTGCGGCCGGGCATTTTGATGATGATCGGTCACGCCGGTGATATAGAGCCAGACCTGTTGAATGGGGGAAGTGGCTTCCGTGCCTGCCGGATCCCGCCACCAAAACGTGACGCGGTATTCGCCCGCTTCCTGCACCCATTCCGGCCCCTGTTTTGACTCCCACCAGGCATCACTTCCCGTTGTTGACGTCACGTCTATTACCCCAAATATGCTGTGGAAATTTTTGCTTGCACTTCCAAATTTGTTGATAATATTATTGATAACAATTTGCATTTGCAATAGCGTATTAGCGCGCTGTGGGAAGCGCGTCTTTCACTCAATTGGCCACCTTTGTCGATGCTGCTCAGGGCTGAATAGCTCGCTTTGTGCTGGCTCCATTATGCCGCCTCCTCTCCCCCTGGGAATGGATGAACCGGGGAAGCGGCGATGAAAATCAGGTAAAACAATGAATAACAAAATCAAGACCTTGACCTTATTGGTCAATCTGGGAATTTACGGTGCTGCTTTGCCCGCCATGGCGGCAGACAGCAATACCACCAACTCCACCGAGAATGATGACACCATCGTTGTGACCGCCGCGCAGCAAAATTTGCAGGCGCCGGGCGTTTCCACCATCACCGCTGACGAAATTCGCAAAAACCCGCCAGCGCGCGACGTTTCTGAAATTATCCGGACCATGCCGGGCGTTAACTTAACCGGTAACGCCACCAGCGGTCAGCGCGGCAACAACCGCCAGATCGATATTCGCGGTATGGGCCCGGAAAACACCCTGATCCTGATTGACGGCAAACCGGTTACCAGCCGCAACTCCGTGCGCCTTGGCTGGCGCGGCGAGCGTGACAGCCGTGGCGACACTAACTGGGTGCCGCCGGAAATGATCGAACGTATCGAAGTGATTCGCGGCCCGGCAGCAGCGCGTTACGGTAACGGCGCAGCCGGCGGTGTGGTGAATATCATCACCAAAAAAGATAAAACAAACGAATGGCACGGTGCCTGGAACACCTATTTCAACGCGCCGGAACATAAAGACGAAGGTTCCACCAAACGTACCGACTTCAGCCTGAGCGGCCCGCTGGGCGGCGATGTCAGCTTCCGCTTGTATGGCAACCTGGCAAAAACCCAGGCCGACGCATGGGATATCAACCAGGATCACCAGTCTGAACGTACCGGGATCTATGCCAACACCATGGCCGCCGGTCGTGAAGGTTCGATTAACAAAGATATCAACGGCGTGGTGCGCTGGGATTTTGCACCGTTGCAGTCGCTGGAGTTCGAAGCCGGTTACAGCCGCCAGGGTAACCTCTACGCGGGCGATACGCAGAACACCAACAACGACAGTAGCACCAATAACTACGTGAAAGAGAACTACGGCAAAGAGACGAACCGTCTTTATCGCCAGAACTACTCTGTCACCTGGAATGGCGGCTGGGATAACGGTGTGACCACCAATAACTGGCTCCAGTACGAACACACGCGCAACTCGCGTCTCGGCGAAGGCCTGGCGGGCGGTCTGGAAGGGTTATTCAACACCAATAAGTTCACCGATATCGATCTCTCGGACGTGATGCTGCATAACGAAGTGAACCTGCCGCTGGATCTGCTGGTCAATCAGACGCTGACGCTGGGAACCGAGTGGAACCAGCAGCGGATGAAAGACATGGCGTCGAATAAGCAGGCTTTCCAGGGCGGCCCCATTTCCGGTCTGAGCAGCACCAACCGCAGCCCCTACTCCAGCGCTGATATCTACTCGGTGTTCGCGGAAGACAACATGGAGCTGACCGACAGCACCATGCTGACGCCAGCCCTGCGCTTTGATCATCACACCATTGTCGGCAATAACTGGAGCCCATCACTGAACCTGTCGCAGGGTCTGGGCGATGACTTCACGCTGAAAATGGGTATCGCCCGCGCTTACAAAGCGCCGAGCCTCTATCAGACCAACCCGAACTACATTCTCTACAGTCGTGGTCAGGGTTGCTACGCCAGCGGCACCGGCGTGGGCTGCTACATGATGGGGAACGACGATCTGAAAGCGGAAACCAGCATCAACAAAGAGATTGGCCTGGAATTCAAACATGAAGGCTGGCTGGCCGGTTTGACCTGGTTCCGCAACGATTACCGCAACAAGATTGAAGCCGGTTATTCACCGCTGAGCCAGACCTCGGTCGGCAGTACCAAAACCGATCTCTATCAATGGGAAAACGTGCCGAAAGCGGTAGTGGAAGGTTTAGAAGGCACCCTGAACGTGCCGGTCAGCGATGCGGTAACGTGGAGCAACAACTTCACTTACATGCTGCAAAGCAAAAACAAAACCACTGGCGAACGCCTGTCGATCATTCCGGAGTACACGGTAAACTCCACCCTGAGCTGGCAAATTGTGCAGGATGTTTCTGTTCAGTCGACCTTTACCTGGTACGGCAAACAGGAACCGAAAAAGTATGACTATCAGGGTAACCGCGTGACCGGTTCCGCTACCAACGAAGTCAGCCCTTACAGCATCGTTGGCCTGAGCGGCACTTGGGATGTGACCAAATACGTTAGCCTGACGGCCGGTATCGATAACCTGTTCGACAAACGCCACTGGCGCGCGGGTAACGCCCAGAGCACCGGCGGCAGCACTGGCTGGATGTACGGCGCTGGCGCAGAAACCTATAACGAATCGGGCCGCACCTGGTATATGAGTGTGAACACCCACTTCTAAGTTGCACCCGCCCTCTCCCCCAACGGAAGAGCCCCGCTTCCCGGCGGGGAGAGGGCCGGGCGAGGAAACGCCATGCACACCACTCATCACACCGTTTCCCTCGCCGATCACACGCTTCATCTGATCGATTTTATTCCCGCGACGTTTACTCCCGCCGATCTGCTCTGGCTGCCGCATCATGAGGCGCTTGCGCACTGCGCGTTAAAGCGCCAGACCGAGCATCTGGCCGGGCGCATCGCCGCGCTGCACGCATTGCAGGAGCACGGTTTCAGCACGATTCCGGCCCCTGGCGCGGCTGGCGAACCCTGCTGGCCGCAAGGCGTATCGGGTAGCATCAGCCACAGCGGGCAGCGTGCCGTTGCCGTAGTGGCGTCGCATCCTGTCGGCGTGGATCTTGAAGCGCAGTTCAGCCCGGCGCTGTGCGATGAACTGGCCGCAAGCATTGTTAACGCGCAGGAACATGCGCTGCTCGCCGCCTGCCCCCTGCCGTTTACGCTGGCGCTCACGCTCGCTTTCAGCGCGAAAGAGAGCCTTTACAAAGCGTTCTCCCCGCAGGCGAAGCCCTTCCCCGGCTTTGCCAGCGCGCACATCACCGCTATTGATGAACAGCATCTTGAGCTGCGTTTTCTGGCGGAATTTTCCCCACAACTGGTTGATAAAAAAGTAAACGTCTACTGGCGAGCCGACCACGAACGGGTAATGACGCTGGCCGTGGGTTTACCGTTCGGATCGTGATCCTTTTCTCCTTTTAAGAAATTAGCTGCGCAAACCGTAGACAGTTTGCCGTCGCCGAATTATCGTTACCTTGAATAATAAATCATTATTGAATATATATTCAATGTGGAGAAAAAGATGAAAAAGACCCTACTGCAATCCGTTGTACTAGCTTCGATGATCGCTGCATCCGGCTCGCTTTTCGCCGCAGATAACGGCCTGATCGCGATTATTACCCCTTCCCACGACAATCCGTTTTTCAAAGCGGAAGCCGATGGCGCCGCAGCCAAAGCGAAGGAGCTGGGCTACACCACGCTGGTCGCTTCCCATGACGACGATGTCAACAAACAGAACCAATTGATTGAAACGGCGATCGCCCGCAAAGCGAAAGCGATCATTCTGGATAACGCCGGGGCAGATGCCACCGTCGGTCCGCTGGAGAAAGCAAAAGCAGCAGGCGTGCCCACGTTTCTGATCGATCGTGAAATCAACAAAACCGGCGTGGCGGTGGCGCAAATCGTCTCCAACAACTATCAGGGCGCGCAACTGGGCGCGGAGAAGTTCGCCAAATTGCTAAACGGTAAAGGCAAGTACGTTGAGCTGTTAGGCCGCCAGTCAGACACCAACGCCAGCGTGCGTTCCCAGGGCTATCACGATGTGCTGGATGACAACCCGGAGATGAAAATGGTGGCGCAGCAAACCGCCAACTGGAGCCAGACTGAAGCCTTCACCCGAATGGAAGCCATTCTGCAAACGCACCCGGACATTGTCGGCGTGATTTCCGGCAACGACACCATGGCGCTTGGCGCGGAAGCAGCGCTGAAAGCCGCCGGAAAAAATAACGTCATCGTGGTCGGTTTTGACGGCAGCGACTACGTGCGCGACTCGATCATCAACAAAGGCAACATCAAAGCCACCGTGCTGCAACCCGGCTGGCAGCAGGCGCAAATGGCCGTCGTTCAGGCAGATTACTTCCTGAAAAACGGCAAAGCGCAGAAGGAAGAGAAACAACTGATGGACTGCATGCTGATCGATGACAGCAACGCCAGCAAACTGAAAATGTTCAACCTCAGCAAGTAACGCGGAGGCGCTATGTGGTTAAAACAATGGGGTAATGCGCTCGCAGGGTGCGTTGCCCTGTTGCTCACGGCCTGCACCGTGGTGGACCTGGATGAGAACGGCAAGCCGATTATGCCTGCCGATCCGCATGCCAAAGCCAGCTTTGACAACCAGACGCCGCAGCAGATCGCGCAACAAACCTGGCAGGAACGCGTGATCAACGCCGCGCACCAACATGCGCTGAGCGCCGACACGCTGTCCGCCCAACAAAAAAACCCGGCCGCCGCGCCGCAGAGCGTATTTGTCCGGCTGACAAGCCAGGTCGAACGCATTGATACCAGTAATGAACGCGAACAGCAGATGCTGATTAACGTTAACGGGCAACCGCTGCCGGTGCAGCTTGGCCCGGTAATACGCGGTAACGCAATTCGCGATGCTACCGATTTTAAATTTGAAGACTTTACCAACCAGGTCCAGTTTGCGCAGCTTTCCCGCGCCTATAACCGTGAAGCAGCAAAACATCTGCCAAAAGTTGACGCCAGCTGGGCCGGAAAACCGGTCACCGTACTGATGGCGGTCACGCTCAGCGGCGGCAAGCTTGATGACGCCGTGGCACTGGAGTTGCAACAGGAGGCACAGTAATGAGCGATCTACCTGTGGACGACATCATTCTGCGCACGCGCGGCGTGTCGATGCTGTTTCCTGGCACCGTGGCGCTGGACAACGTCGATTACAACGTCTGGCGCGGCAAAGTAAACGTGATTATCGGCGAGAACGGCGCGGGCAAATCGACGCTGATGAAAATTCTCGCCGGCGTGCAGCAGCCGAGCGTCGGCACCATCGAACTGAATGGCGAAACGGTGCACTTTTCCGACACCCGCTCCGCCGCCGCACACGGTATTGGCATGGTGCACCAGGAGCTGAATCTGTTTGAAAACCTCAACGTCGCGGAGAATATTTTTCTCGGCCGCGAGCTGCAAAAAGGGGTGACGCCGATTAACGAAGCGGAACAGGAAAAACGCACCGCTGAACTGCTCAGGCGCCTCGATCAGCCCATCTCGCCGCGCGAACTGGTTGGCAACTTAAAAGTCGGCCAGCAGCAACTGGTCGAGATCGCCAAAGCGCTGGCCGAGGATGCCGATATTCTGATCCTCGACGAACCCACTTCGGCGCTGAGTAAAACGGAAGTGGAGATCCTGTTCCGCGTGATACGTGAACTCACGCGCCAGGGGGTGTCGATTATCTACATTTCGCACCGGCTGGAAGAGTTAATGGCAATTGGCGATGTCATCACCATTCTGCGCGATGGCAAATTTCAGGCCGAAGCGAAGGTCTGCGATATCGATGTGCCGTGGATCGTACGCGAAATGCTCGGCAGCGATCCGGTGAGTAACTTCCTCTCACCGGGAAGAACCTTCGGAGCGCCGGTTCTGGAAGCTGAAAACATCACCTGCGTAAACGCCAGCGGCGTCACCACGGTAAATGATGTCAGCTTTAAAGTGCATGCTGGCGAGATTGTCGGCATCTACGGCCTGATGGGTGCCGGACGTACCGAGCTGTTTGAGTGCATGCTCGGAACCGAACGCAACTATCTCGGCAAGCTGTGGCTCGACAGCAAACCGGTGCCGCAACGGCTGACGCCCGCGGAGCGCATCCGCATGGGCATGAGCCTGGTACCGGAAGATCGCAAACGCACCGGCATCTTTCCCATCTCGTCGGTAGCGAGCAATCTCACCATCGCCAGCCTGTGGCGGCGCTTGCAGCGCGGTTTCACTATCGCCACAAAGGATGAAGAAGCGGTGGTCGCCAGCACCATTGGCAACCTGTCGATTAAAGTCTCCTCGCCGGAGGTGGAGATCCAGGCGCTCAGCGGCGGTAACCAGCAGAAAGTGGTGATTGGCCGCTCGCTGCTGACTAACCCGAAAGTGCTATTTCTCGACGAGCCAACGCGCGGCATTGATGTCGGCGCAAAAGCCGATGTGTTCCGCATGATGGTGCAGCTTTCGCAACAGGGGATCGCGGTGGTCTTTTCCACCTCCGATTTGAAAGAAATCATGGCGGTTTCTGACCGTATTATGGTGATGTCCGGCGGCAAACTGACGGCCGATATTGAACGCGCCCGGGCCGAAGAGTCGGCACTGGTAACAGCAAGTGCTCAGGGGTTCTGATATGAAAACAACACAATCTATGGCCATCGTGCCGCGCGCGGGCGCATCGTTATCACGCGAAAGCATTCTGCTTTTACTGTTGAAGCTGCGTACCTTTATCGCGCTGTTCCTGATCGTCGGCTTTTTTACCGCCACCGTGCCGGGTTTTCTCTCCACCGGCAGCCTGCTGATCATGATTAAACATATCGCCATCAACGCCTTTCTGGCGCTGGGCATTACCTTTGTGATCATCACCGCCGGAATCGATCTGTCGATTGGCGCAACGCTCGGGCTGTGCGGAATGATCGCTGGCTGGATGATCACCAAAGGCATTGTCCTGCCGATGTTCGGTATCGCCATTTTCCCCAGCGTGTGGGTGATTGTGCCGCTGGTACTGCTGACTGGCGGGCTTATCGGCGCGGTAAACGGCTGGATCATCACCCGCTACAACGTTGCGCCGTTTATCTGCACCCTTGGCACCATGTATGTGCTGCGCGGCGCGGCGATGCTGACCTCCGACGGGCAGACGTTTCCGGGGCTTGCCGGCAACCCGCTGCTCGGCAATACCGGGTTTGATGAAATTGGCGCCGGGACGCTGTTCGGCATTCCGTGGGCCATCTGGCTGATGATTGTGCTGGCCGCAGTGATTGCTTATATCGCCCGCCGCCTGCCGTTTGGCCGCCATGTTTATGCGATTGGCGATAACGAACGCGCCGCCGAGCTCTCCGGCGTGCGGGTGAAGCAGGTAAAAATCTGGGTTTACACCCTCTCCGGGCTGTGCGCCGCGCTGGCGGGCATTGTGGTCTCGGCGCAGTTGCTGGCGAGCCACCCGGCTAACGGTACGGCTTTTGAAATGAACGCCATCGCCGCCGTGGTGCTGGGTGGTACGTCGCTGGCCGGTGGTCGCGGCACCGTGCTCGGTACGCTGATTGGCGCGTTCGTGATCGGTTTTCTCGCCGACGGACTGGTGATGATGGGCGTCAGCGAGTTCTGGCAAATGGTGATCAAAGGGATCGTGATTATCGTGGCGGTGATTATCGATCAGATGCAAAACCGCATGCAGCAGAAAGCGGCAGTGGTCGCGCAGAAGGCGGTGATGGAAGGTAAATAGACCAGCTTGCCCGGCTCTGATGCGCCGGGTTTTTACCGCCCGGCTCGCATGATGCGGCCGGGCATTTTTTTATTAGAACGCTTCCCACTCGGTATCCGGCGCTTTGCTGGCGCTGGCTAATGCCGGGCGCAGCACCGGTTTTCCGGCTTTCGGCGCTTTCGATGCCGGTTTGCTGGCGGCGCTTTGCGCAGCAACATCGCCCGGCAGTTTAAACACCGACACGATTTCGGTCAGTTGGTAAGCCTGCTGTTCCAGCGAACTGGAGGTGGCGGAAGACTCTTCCACCAGCGCGGCGTTCTGCTGGGTGACGCCATCCATTTGCGAAATCGCCGTGCCGACCTGGCCAATCCCTTTACTCTGCTCGCTGGATGCCGACGCGATCTCGCCCATGATGTCCGTCACGCTGGTGACGGAACGCAGGATGTTATCCATCGATTCGCTGGTCAGCGTCACCTGGTCGTAACCGTTATTGACGTTAACTACGGACTCGTCGATCAGCGTTTTGATCTCTTTCGCCGCACCGGCGCTGCGCTGCGCCAGGTTACGCACTTCGCTGGCGACGACGGCAAAACCGCGCCCCTGCTCACCGGCGCGCGCGGCTTCCACGGCAGCGTTCAGCGCCAGGATATTGGTCTGGAAAGCAATACTGTCGATCACGTTGATAATGTCGGTAATTTTCTGCGAACTTTCGGTAATGTTCTTCATGCTGGCGATAACCGCCTGCACCCGTTCTTCACCGGTGTTCACCGCTTCCGACGCAGTTTTCGCCAGTTGGCTGGCCTGATTGGCGTTGTCGGCGTTCTGTTTCACCACCGCACTCAACTCCTCCATGCTGGCGGCGGTTTGCGTCAATGCCGCAGCCTGCTCTTCAGTGCGCGAAGAGAGATCGGTATTCCCGGAGGCGATTTCGCTGGCGCCCTGGTAGATTTCTCCGGCGCTGTTACGGATCTGCGCGACGGTTTTCACCCAGTTCTCCTGCATCGTTGCCAGATATGGGATCAACTGCCCGACTTCGTTGCGCCCCAGATCTTTCGTCGGTTTATCCAGGCTCCCGACCGACAGCACCTGCAAATGCTGTTTCACCCACTCCAGCGAACGCCCCAGGCACAGCGCCAGGTAACGTTCCGACAGCACCAGCATCGCCAGGCCAATGACCATCGCGATAATAATGATGGTGCGCGTCACCGACACCCAACTGGCAATACGCCCATTCGCCGCGGATTTCAGATCGTGAATCTCCTGGTTATAAGCGACGATTGCCTGCGAAAAACCGCTGCGCAGCGGGCTGAACTGATCTTTCGACAGTTGCGCATAACTCGCGGCGTTGTTCTCCTTGATAGCGGCAAACATGGGGGTGATGGCCTGGTTAAACAGCGTCAGCGAGCTGTTGTAGATATTGTCCGTAGCAGTAGTGCTGATATTGGCGTGGTCGGTGACTTTAAACTGGTTCAACCCGCCCTGCAGAAAGTCGATATCTTTGCCGATGCGCTCGATGGTTTGTTGGTAGTTTTGGGTATCGTTATTTGCCTGGTAAACGATTGCGCGATCCATCAGCAGTTTCACCTGATAGTAACGGTCGCTGGCGTTATTGATAATGTCACCGTTTACCTGCTGAACGTTGGTGAGTTCAACTTCGTCCGTTAAGCCGCTTAATGCATGCAGAGAGAAAAACGACACGCCGCCCCAGAGCAGAGTAAAAATGATCAGGATCGCAAGCATCACGACCTTGATTTTTAAATTTCGAATTATGTGCATAAAAACCCCGGTAAATTGCTGTGAAGAAAAGGAACAACAGCGATACAGCGCTGCTTAACTCTCCATCGGCGTTACAGCGAAGTTAATTAAGATTAAAAAGAAGTAAGGCAATAACTTTTATTTAAAACAGCGATAACAATCGCGGCGGGTGGCCCGATGGCGCAGCACCACCGGGCTAACCTGCTTACAGCGATGCATAAGCTATTTTCTGCCACAACTCTCGCAGCGAGGGGGTTGTAGTGAGGAATGCCTGGTGGCGCAGCACGAACCGGGTCTGCGAGTTTAGCAAAACCGCTGCTATGAGAAAGGGTTCCGTTCACCAGGCGTTCAGTAGTTTCAGAAACATGGCATCACGTGAACGGGACAAGGGGAGCTGCCGCGCTCCCCTTGCCAATCCCCGCGGCCCCGCGGGAAATCGGTGCTGCGCACTGCGCTCACCTCCCGCGCATCTGCCTGCGGTCGGCTCAACTCGACGTCCTGTCCCGGTTCGCCTCTGGCCGCCATCCAAGGCGTCCAGACCTTGTCATCTGCGCTTCGGCTCGCCGATTTCAGCGGGGACACAACCCCCTCGCTGTGAGAGTTGTGGCAGAAAATAGCTTATGCGTTGCTGTAATTACGTAGGCCCGATAAGCGCTGCGCCAACGGTAATTTTGCCGCCAGGCCGCCAGGCCTTACTCAGCCTGCACCAGGCTACGAGCCGTCGGATAATCGGTGATCAACACATCAATATAGTTGCCCTGCAACGCGCCGCGAATGGCGTTGCGTTTTTCGATACCGCCCGCCAGCGCAATCACCTGCGGGCACTGGCGGATCTGCGCCAGTTCCATGCCGATCACCGGATCTTCTTCATGGCTCAGCACCGGGTTGCCCGCCGCGTCGTAATAGTGCAGGCAGATATCGCCCACCGCGCCGCGCTCCGCCAGCAGTTTCAACATGTTTTCGTTGTAGTAGTTACCGGAATTTTTCAGCAGTTGCGACGGCTCCAGCTCACCGATACCGACAATCGCCACATCCACTTCGGCAAATTTCGCTACCACGGCGGCAACATCCGGGCTGTTCACCAGCCGCGCCCGCTCATCCACCGAATGCTCAATACTCTGCGACGGCAGCAGCCACGCCGGACAACCGAGGTGCGCCGCCAGTTGCTGCGTCAGGATCGTCGCCTGCACGTTACCGTTCGGCCCGACGCCACCCAACAGCTGAATCACCCCGGCTGCGCGGATACTCTGCGGGTGCATCTCATCCACCATGCAGCGAATGGTGCTGCTCCACGACGAGATCCCAACCAGGTCGTCCGGGCGCAGACGCGTTTCGACATAGTGCGCCGCCGCGCTGCCGATGGCGTGTTTTATCGCCGCGTTAGCGGGATTTTCCCCGACATCCACGACAATCGCCTGCCGGATGCCGTACTGCTGCTCGATCGCCTTCTCCAGCGCGACAAAAATATTGGTCGGCTGCACAACGGTGATTTTCACCAGCCCCTCTTTCTGGCAGCGCGTCAGCGCGCGCGAAACAAAGGATTGCGAAAGGTGCAGCAGCGTCGCGATCTCAGACTGTTTTTTATTTTCGTTGTAATAAAGCGTGGCGATTTTCACCAGCAGCCGCTGTTCATCCTGCTTTGACATGAGATTCCCCTTTCTCTGATGCCTGATATTTTTATTCATCATTGAATAGATAACAAGCCAGCCCGATGCGGCAACCCTCATCCAAATGTGATCCTTTTCTCCTTTCTTCCAAATTTGCCCGATCCGGGCGTAGACAAACCTTAACACAAGGCATATCTTTAATTATGAATAATAAATCAGTAGTGAATATATATTCCAACTCAGTCACAACATGTCGTAAAAACTGACGATAATGCGTTGTCACCTGCTATCCGGAAGCCTTTTCACGCTCTGATTGAATATTTATTCATGACAGATTATACATTCAAGAGGTATGCTATGAATCCGTTTTCACTCTCTGTGGATGAACTTGAAAAAAAAGCCCGCGCGGTACGTCGTCGCATTATCGTGCTTAACGCCGAAAGCCCGGCTGGCGGGCATACCGGAGCTGATTTATCCCAGGTAGAAGTGCTGACTGCGCTCTATTTTCGCATCCTGAACTGCTCACCGCAGACCAAAGAGAGCGATGAGCGGGACATCTACATTCAATCAAAAGGCCACGCGGTCGGCGGTTATTACTGTGTGCTGGCCGAAGCCGGTTTTATTCCTGTCGACTGGCTTTCTACCTATCAACACGCCGATTCGCACCTGCCCGGCCATCCGGTGAAACACAAAACCCCCGGCATTGAACTCAACACCGGCGCGCTCGGTCACGGTTTGCCGGTCGCTGTCGGCATCGCGCTGGCCGCCAAACGCAGCAACAGCGCGCGCCGCGTTTTCGTAGTCACTGGCGATGGTGAACTGGCGGAAGGCAGCAACTGGGAGGCCGCGCTGGTGGCGGCGCACTACCAGCTCGACAACCTGATCATTATTAACGACAAAAACAGCCTGCAACTCGCCGGGCCAACCAAAGAGATCCTCAATACCGATCCGCTGGATGCCAAGTGGCGTGCCTTTGGTATGCAGGTAACGGAATGTCGCGGTAACGATATGGCCGATGTGGTGCGCACACTGGAAGGCTTACGGCCCGCAGGTAAACCGCATGTGGTGATCGCCCACACCACCAAAGGCGCGGGCATCTCCTTTATTCAGGGGCGCCCGGAGTGGCATCACCGCGTACCGAAAGGCGACGAAGTTGAACTGGCGCTGGAGGAGTTGAAAGATGAGTAACAGTGAACACCTGGCGACGGTGATGGTGAACGCCTTTATCGACGCGGTCGACAACGGTATGGATCTGGTGCCGGTAGTGGCGGATTCCACGTCCACCGCCAAAATCTCACCGTTTATGCAGAAATTTCCCGGCCGCGTGGTGAACGTCGGCATCGCCGAACAGACGCTGGTCGGTGCCGCGGCAGGCCTCGCGCTGGGCGGCAAAATCGCCGTCACCTGTAACGCCGCGCCGTTTTTGATCTCCCGCGCCAACGAGCAGATCAAAGTCGATATTTGCTACAACAACACCAATGTGAAGCTGTTCGGCCTGAACGCCGGAGCCAGCTACGGCCCGCTGGCCAGCACGCACCACAGTATCGACGATATCTCGGTGCTGCGCGGTTTCGGCAATATCGAAATCTATGCCCCATCCAGCCCGCTGGAGTGTCGGCAGATCATTGATTACGCCCTCGCCCACGTTGGCCCGGTCTATATCCGTCTTGATGGCAAAGCGCTGCCGGAGCTGCATGACGAAAGCTACCGCTTTGCGCCGGGTAACATTGATGTGCTGCGGAGCGGGCGCGATATCGCGCTGGTGGCGATGGGGTCGACGGTCCATGAAATTGTCGAAGCTGCCACACAACTGGCAGCAGAAGGTATTGAGGCTAGTGTTATCAGTGTACCGTCTATTCGTCCCTGCAATATATCCCAGCTACTGGCCGCGCTGAAATCCCACCGCGCCGTGGTCAGCGTCGAAGAGCACAACATTAACGGCGGCGTCGGCAGCCTGGTGGCTGAAGTGCTGGCCGAAGCCGGATATGCGCTACCGCTGCGTCGGCTTGGTATTGCCGACGGGCAATACGCCATCGCCGCCGATCGCGCGGCAACCCGCGCCCGCCATCAAATCGATGCGGCTGGCGTGGTAAAAAATGCCCGCGAACTGCTGAACGCACGGCAATAACAATAAAAAGAACATCTTACTGGAGAGAGAACAATGTCCCGAATTCCGCAAACACTGACCATGGCAGTGATCATTGGCAACCGTGGTTTCTTCCCGAGCTATCTGGTCGCCGAAGCCCGCGAGCAGGCCGTCGCCCTGTTCAGCCGTCTTGGCATCAACACCATCATGCTTGATGAAGCGCAAACCGAACTGGGCGGTGTAGAAACCCGCCAGGATGCGAAAATCTGCGCTGAACTGTTCCGCGCTCACCGCGATGAGATCCACGGTGTGGTGGTGCTGCTGCCCAACTTTGGCGATGAAAAAGCGGTGGCGGAAACCCTGCGCCTTTCCGGGCTGAATGTGCCGGTGCTGGTGCAGGCCGAAGAGGATAATCTGGACAAAATGGGGCTGGCGACGCGCCGCGACAGTTTCTGCGGCAAAATCTCCCTGTGTAACAACCTGCGCCAGTACGGCATTCCTTTTACCCTCACCACTCAGCATGTTTGTGCATTAAGCGGCGACGTGTTTGAAAAAGACCTGAAACGTTTTGAGCAGATTTGCCGGGTGGTCAGCAGCATGCGCGGCGTACGCGTTGGCGCAATTGGCGCGCGGCCTGCCGGATTCAACACCGTGCGTTACAGCGAAAAACTGCTCGAACGGCTGGGCATTGCAGTAGAAACCCTCGATCTTTCCGAAGTCTTTACCCGCATCAAAACCCTGCGCGATGACGATATTCGCGTCGATGAAAAACGCCGCCTGCTGCTGGATAACGCCGATGCCAGCGCCATTCCCGCCGACAAACTGGTGACGATGGCGAAGCTCTTCGTGGTGATCAGCGAATGGGTGATCGCCAACGATATCGACACCACCGCCATCCAGTGCTGGACCTCGTTGCAGGAGAATCTCGGCATTAACGTCTGTTCGATCATGAGCGTGATGTCCGGCCAGTTGATGCCGTCGGCCTGCGAAGTGGACGTGATGGGCGCGCTGTCGATGTATGCGCTGGCGAGCGCCAATATGAGCCCGGCCTCTATTGCCGACTGGAACAACAACTTTGGCGATGATCGCAACAAATGCGTGCTGTTTCACTGCGGTAACTTCGCTTCTGCCAGCCTGGAAAGCCCGCATATGGGCACCGCTGATATCATCGGCACCACCGTCGGCAAAGAGAACACCTGCGGCGCAGTGCATGGCCGCCTGAAAGCGGGTGCTCTCACCTACTTCCGCTTAAGTACTGACGATCTGAGCGGCGAGATCAAAGCTTATGTCGGTTCCGGGCAGTCGGTCGACGATCCGCTTGATACCGTCGGCTGCCGCGCGGTGATTCAGGTGCCCAACTTGGAAAACCTGCTGGCGTGGATCTGCCGTAACGGCTTCGAACACCACGTGGCGATGAACCATGCGGACAGCGCGGAGATCCTGCACGAAGCCTTTACCCGTTATCTCGGCGTCGAAACGTATCTCCATCAATAAGCCGCCGGGAGAGACGCCATGTCGCTGAATAAAGAGATCATTATCGCGCTGGACGAAGGCACCACCAACGCGAAAGCCATTGCGCTGGATGCCCGCGGTGCCGTGGTTGCCAAATGCGCGCGGCCGCTGAATATCCAGACGCCGCGCGAAGGTTGGGTCGAACAGTCCGGCGAGCTGCTGCTGGCGGCCTCGCTGGCCGTGGTGCGCCAGGTGATTGACGCCGTCGGCGCACACAACGTTGCAGCGCTGGCGATCAGCAACCAGCGCGAAACCGCCATCGGCTGGTATCGCGCCAGCGGGCAACCGTTAGGTCCGGCGCTAAGCTGGCAGTGTTCGCGTACCGCCGATTTTTGCCACGCCCTGCGCGAACAGGGGCGCGAAGCGGAGATTAAAGCCGTGACCGGATTACCGGTCGCACCGCTGTTTTCCGCCTCGAAAATGCGCTGGCTGCTCGATGCCACACCCAACACCCGCGCGCTGGCGGAGCAAGGCGAGATTTGCCTTGGCACGATCGATAGCTGGCTGCTGTGGCACTTCACCGGCGGCGCGGCGTTTTGCTGTGATTATTCCAACGCTTCGCGCACCCAGTTGCTGAATCTGCAACGCGGCGAGTGGGATGACAGCATGCTGGAACTGTTCGGCATTCCGCGCCGGGCGCTGCCCGAAATCCGCCCCTCCAGCGGATTGTTTGGTCACACCCGAGGGCTGGAGGGAATTCCGGACGGCATTCCGCTGCTGGCGATGATTGGCGATTCCCATGCCGCGCTGTTCGCCCACGGGCTGGGCGCGGCGGGCTGCGTTAAAGCGACTTACGGCACCGGTTCTTCGGTAATGGTGCCGGTCGCACCGGCGCAGGGTGACGTGAAATCGCTGGCGACGACCGTCGCCTGGCACGACGGCGAAAAACTGGTTTACGGTCTGGAAGGCAATATTCCGCACACCGGCGATGCGGTGGCGTGGATGGTCGAAAGCACCGGGCTGAGCGAGCTGCCGGAAGCCGATCTGGCGCAGGCGCTCAGCACGTTGCCTGCGTCGGTGGATTCCACGCTTGGCGTCTACTTTGTTCCGGCGCTGACCGGGCTGGGCGCGCCGTGGTGGGATGAGCAGGCGCGCGGTTTGATCCACGGTTTAAGCCGGGGCGTTAAGCGCGCGCATCTGATTCGCGCGGCGCTGGAATCCATCACTTATCAGATTGCTGATGTGGTGGTCGCCATGCGCCAGCACGGTGATTTCACGCTGAAGGCGCTGATGGTGGACGGTGGGCCGACGAAGAATGACTGGCTAATGCAGTACCAGGCAGATCTGCTCGGCTGCCCGGTAATGCGCAGCGACGTTGCGGAACTGTCAGCAATCGGCGCGGCGCTGCTGGCGCGCAAAGCGCTGCTGCGCATCGATGGCGAACAGTTGCGCCGCTACCTGCCGGAACACATCACTTTTCAGCCGGATATGGCGCGTCATGGCCGCTTGCAAAAACGCTGGTTTGACTGGCAAAACGCAGTGCAACTGGCGCGCTCGACGAAGTAATTCTCTCTGCGCGGGGCGCTCGCCCCACGCATCTTTCCCCTAATGACAAAACAATCTGGCTTATGCGCATGCAGCATATAGAAAGATGAATTTAAACTTTAAAAAACGCCGGCAGCTGGCCTACCTTAGCGGTACAAAATAATCACATCATATTAACTTTTCAGGGATTTCTTATGACTAAAAAACTGCTGCCTGCTGTCATATTGGCGCTCCTTTCTGCTGCCAGCTACGCGGCAACACCGCCGGATACGCTGGTCGTCGCTCAGGGTTTAGACGATATTGTCAGCCTTGACCCGGCGGAAGCGAACGAGCTTTCCAGTATTCAGACCGTGCCGAGCCTGTACCAGCGCCTGGTGCAGCCCGATCGTGAAAACCCGGAAAAAATCACTCCGATTCTGGCTGAAAGCTGGCAGGCGGACCCAGCGGCAAAAACCCTGACCATCAAACTGAAGAGCGACGCGAAATTTGCCTCCGGTAACCCGCTGCGCCCGGAAGATGTGATTTTCTCCTATACCCGCGCGGTGACGCTCAACAAATCCCCGGCGTTTATCCTCAACGTGCTGGGCTGGCAGCCGGATAATATTGCCAGCCAGTTGAAGAAAGTGGATGACCACACCCTGCAACTGCACTGGACGGCGGATGTCAGCCCGGCGGTAGCGCTGAATATTCTCTCCACGCCGATTGCCTCGATCGTCGATGAGAAGCTGGTCAGCGCCAATGTACAGGGTAATGACTTCGGCAACGCCTGGCTGAAAATGCACTCAGCGGGCAGCGGCGCGTTTAAAATGCGTGTCTACCAGCCGCACCAGGCCATCGTGCTGGATGCCAACGCCAGCGCGCCTGGCGGCGCGCCGAAGCTTAAAAACATCATCATTAAAAACGTGCCGGATCCGGCTTCCCGTCGCCTGCTGATCCAGCAGGGCGATGCCGATGTCGCGCGCGATCTGGGCGCCGATCAAATCAGCGCGCTGGCGGATAAGAAAGGCGTGAAAGTGCTGAGCATTCCGTCTGCCGAGCAGAATTACCTGGTCTTTAACACCGGCAACAGCGCCAACCCGCTGCTGAACAACCCGGCGTTCTGGGAAGCCGCGCGCTGGCTGGTTGATTACAACGGCATCACTAAAGATCTGCTGAAAGGCCAGTATTTTATTCATCAGAGCTTCCTGCCGGTTGGCCTGCCGGGCGCGCTGGAGGATAACCCGTTCACCTTTGATCCGGCGAAAGCCAAAGCGATCCTCGCCAAAGCGGGCATTAAAGACGCGCACTTCACGCTGGATGTCGAAAACAAACCGCCATTTATCACCATTGCCCAGTCAATGCAGGCCAGCTTCGCCCAGGGCGGCGTGAAAGTGGATCTGCTGCCCGCAGCGGGTAGCCAGGTGTACGCTCGCGTGCGGGCAAAACAGCATCAGGCGGCGATTCGTTTGTGGATCCCGGATTACTTCGACGCCCACTCTAACGCCAGCGCCTTTGCCTGGAACGATGGCAAATCCAGCACCGTGGCCGGGCTGAACGGCTGGCAGATCCCGCAACTGAATAAAGAGACGCTGGCAGCGGTGGCCGAGCCGGATGCGGCAAAACGCCTCGAACTGTACAAGAAAATGCAGCAGGAGTTGCAGCACAACTCGCCGTATGTCTTTGTCGATCAGGGCAAAACACAGATCGTGGTGCGCGATAACGTGAAAGGCTACCAGCAGGGGCTGAATGCGGATATGGTGTGGTACGACCGCGTCACCAAATAACGTTTCCTCCTCCCGCCCGCGCGGGAGGGTTCTTTCGCTGAAGACGAGTTTTTCCATGTCTGTGGTTTTACCCAACAGAGCAGAGCGGCGCGTAAAACGTCCTCTGCTCGCGCTATTTCAGGGGCTGCTCACGCTGGCCCTGACGCTTTTTGGCCTGCTGCTGGTGACCTTTTCGCTGTCGGCCTTCTCCCCCGTTGACCGGGTTTTGCAGATTGTCGGCGATCATGCCAGCCAGTCCACCTACGATCAGGTACGTCATCAACTGGGGCTGGACCAGCCTCTACCGGTGCAGTTCTGGCACTACCTGGTGAACCTGGCCCATGGTGATTTAGGCACTGCCAGCGCCACCGGGCAACCGGTGTTACAGGATCTGCTCGCCGCATTTCCGGCGACGCTGGAGCTGGCAACGCTGGCGCTGATTGTCGGCAGCGTGCTCGGCGTGATCGCGGGCGTTTTATGCGCGCGCTTTAAAGGCTCACCGTGGGATATGGCGGTGCGCACCTTTACGCTACTTGGCAACTCGGTGCCGATTTTCTGGCTGGGTTTGTTGATGCTGGCGCTGTTTTACGCCCGCCTGCAATGGAGCGCCGGGCCGGGCAGGCTCGATGATATCTACCAGTACACCGTCACGCCGCGCACGGGCTTCGCGCTGATCGATACCTGGCTTTCCGGCGATAGCGGCGCGTTTAAAAATGCGCTCAGCCACCTGCTGCTGCCGGTACTGCTGCTGGCCTACTATTCGCTGGCGAGCATTACCCGCCTTACCCGCTCTGCCTGCCTGAGCGAGATGAGCAAAGAGTACATTTTGCTGGCGCGCGCTAAAGGCGCAGGCGAGATGACTATTCTGCTGCGCCATGTGCTGCCTAATATTCGCGGTACGCTGCTGACGGTGATCGCACTGGCGTACACCAGCATGCTGGAAGGCGCGGTACTCACCGAAACGGTCTTCTCCTGGCCCGGCATTGGTCGTTATCTCACCACAGCGCTGTTCGCTGGCGACACCACCGCCATCATGGGCGGTACGCTGGTGATTGGTGTCTGCTTTGTGCTGATCAATAACCTGACCGACCTGCTGGTACGGTTAACCGACCCGAGGGTGCGCTGATGCCGACGACACTTTTTCTGCACCGTCTGCGCCGCTCGCCTGCCGCATTCAGCGGGCTGCTGATTGTCGCCGTGCTGCTGCTGATCGCCCTGTTTGCGCCGTGGCTCGCACCGCGCGATCCCAACTGGCAGGACGCCGCCGCGCGCTTGCAGGCACCGAGCGCACAGCACTGGCTCGGCACCGACAGCTACGGGCGCGATTTGTTCTCGCGGCTGATTTACGGCACCCGCCCGGCGCTCGGCCTGGTGGCGCTGGTGACCGCCATTACCCTGCCTGTCGGGCTGCTGATCGGTATTGTTTCCGGCTACTACGGCGGCTGGCTGGAGCGCGTGCTGATGCGCTTTACCGACGTGGTGATGTCGATGCCGCGCCTGATCCTCGCCTTTGCTTTTGTCGCCATGCTTGGCCCTGGGCTGGTGAACGGCGCGCTGGCGCTGGCGCTCACCACCTGGCCCGCTTACGCCCGCCAGGCGCGCAGCGAGATCCAGCGTTTGCGTCACAGTGATTATCTGGCTGCCGCCGAGATGATGGGCATTCGCGGCTGGCGGCTGCTGTTTGGCCATATTCTGCCGCTCTGTTTGCCCTCGGCGATTGTGCGCCTCGCGCTCGATCTGGCAGGCATCATTCTGGCTGCCGCCGGGCTGGGTTTCTTAGGGCTGGGCGCCCGCCCGCCGATGGCGGAATGGGGTGCGATGATCGCCGACGGTATGCAGGTGATTTTCGATCAATGGTGGATTGCCGCAGCGCCCGGTGCGGTGATCTTACTGGCAAGCCTCGCCTTTAACCTGCTGGGCGATGGCCTGCGCGATGTACTGGAGCCGCAACATGACTGAGACACGCGTCGCGGTAAGCGGCCTAAATATCGACTACCCCGGCGCGCGGGTGGTGAAAAACCTGAGCTTTACACTTGGCAACGAGCGGCTGGCGCTGGTCGGCGAATCCGGTTCGGGAAAATCAATGACCGCCCGCGCCCTGATGGGGCTGGTGCGCAAGCCGGGCCACGTCAGCGCCACCACGCTGAATGTGCTGGGACGGGATGTCACCACGCTCAACGATCGCGGCTGGCGCGCGCTGCGCGGTAACGACATTGCGATGGTATTGCAGGATCCGCGCTATGCGCTGAACCCGGTGAAAACCGTGCTGGCGCAACTGGATGAAGCGCTGACGCTCCACCAGCGGCTGAACCGCAAGCAGCGGCTGGAGAAGATCAACGAGGCGCTATGGGCGGTGGAACTTGAACCGACGGTACTACAACGCTACTCCGGCGAACTCTCCGGCGGTATGGGGCAGCGGGTAATGATCGCCATGGCGCTGGTTAACGATCCGCAGGTGCTGATTGCCGATGAACCCACTTCCGCGCTGGATGCGCGCCTGCGTAACCAGATCCTTGAACTGCTGGTCGCCCAGTGCGAACAACGGCAAATGGCGCTGCTGCTCATCAGCCACGATCTGCCGCTGGTGGCGCAGCACTGCCACCGGGTGATGGTGATGTATCAGGGGGAATGCGTGGATACAATGGCGGCGAGCGATCTGCCTGATGCGCAGCATCCCTACACCCGCACGCTGTGGACCTGCCGACCGGGCGCGGAAACCTGGGGTCAAATGTTGCCGACGCTGGATCGCAGCCAGTCCTTTACGGAGGCGAATGATGAGCATCGTTGATATCGCGCAGTTGCAGGTCACTTTTGCTGAGAAAACAGTGGTGAAAGGCGCCAGTTTGCGCGTGGAAGAAGGTGAAACTTTCAGCCTGATTGGCGCGTCCGGCTGCGGGAAATCAACCCTGCTGCGCGTGCTGGCAGGTTTACAGCGCGAATGGCAGGGCCAGGTGTCGCTGTTCGGCCAGCCGGTGAAAGCCGGAACGCGTTATCAGGGTACGCTGCGGCGCAATGTGCAGATGGTCTTCCAGGATCCTTACGCCTCGCTGCACCCGAACCATACGCTGTGGCGCACGCTGGCGGAGCCGCTGAAAATTCACGGTGAACCGGAAATTGACCAGCAGGTGGCTACCGCGCTGGAGCAGGTCGGGCTTCCGGTTGATGCCGCACGGCGTTACCCGCACCAGCTCTCCGGTGGCCAGCGTCAGCGCGTGGCAATCGCCCGCGCACTGTTGCTGCGACCAAAAATTCTGCTGCTGGATGAGCCGACATCGGCGCTGGATATGTCGGTGCAGGCCGAAATTCTTAACCTGCTTAACCGCCTGAAGCAGCAGCACGGCATGAGCTATCTGCTGGTCAGCCATGATGCCGATGTGATTGCCCATATGTCTGACCGGGCAGCATTTATGGCCAATGGCGTGATTGAGCGTTTCTTTGACCGTAGCGCGCTGGTGCGTGGTGAACACCGGATGGGGTAATGCCGCGCACCGGCAGCCACCAGTGCGCGGTGGCTTACTGCTGTTCGTGGAAGGTATCAAGTTTCTGTTTTTGTTGCCCCTGCGCGTCAAAGTTATCCGCGTTCAGCCACGCGGAAATGGCGGCGTCGCGCAGCGGCCACTCGTTGTCCAGCATCGATAAATAGTCGGTATCGCGATTGCGCCCTTTGCGCACCATATGCTGGCGGAAGCGCCCCTCCCAGGTGAAACCGATGCGTTCTGCCGCGCGGCGCGAGGCGACATTCAGCGAATCACATTTCCACTCCACGCGGCGATAACCGCAGGCAAAAGCGTGGCGCAGCATCAGCCATATCGCTTCCGTGCCGAGAACACTGTTTTGCATCTGCGGCGACCAGGTGACATGACCAATCTCTACCGAACCGTTGTCGGCGTTGATCGCCAGCCAGGCAATCACGCCGAGCGCATCGCCGCTGGCATTTTCCACCACGGCAAAAGGCGCTACGCTGGTGTCGAGCGTTTTACCGACGATCCAGCGCGCCATGCTCTCCAGCCCGTCAGGCCGTTCGCCCGCCAGCCAGGTCCAGCCGCTGTCATCTTCTGCCTGCGCGTAAGCCTGCAAGAGATCGTGCGTATGCGTTCTGGCGTCGAGCGGTTCGAGCCGACAATATTGGCCCGGCAACACGCTGTGCGGCAGCGGCTGAACACCGTTCCAGTGCGGCAGCCTGTCGCCGACTGTTTGACCAAAGTGATTGATTTCCGGCACGTTTCTCTCCCCGGCAAAAAAGACCAATATAAAAGAGATGTTTTATCAAGTCTGCGCGCCGGAATATAGTGCTAAAAATTGGGGGGCGTTGTTAAAAAAGCTTTTCAAATCAGAGAAATGAGCAGGTCTGGCGTCAGAAAGCTCTGACGCCAGAGGGATTATTTCGCGAAATGGCTAAATTGCGCCAGAACACGGTCAAAAATGTCCAGGCCTTTATTCACTTCTTCCGCGCTCATGGTGCAAGGCGGCACCACGTGGATGCGGTTTTCGACGATAAAACTCAAAATACCGGCCTGCGTGAGCGCCGCTTTGATGGCTCCCATCTCTGCCGCCGCCAGCGGGGTTTTGCTCTGCCGATCGCTGACCAGTTCCATCGCCTGGAACATGCCGCGCCCGCGCACGTTGCCAATCAGCTTATGTTTCGCCGCCAGCGCATCAAGCCCCGGACGCAGCACGCCGTTACCCACCAGCGCCGCATTCTCCACCACTTTCTCCTCTTTCATCGCATCCAGCGTGGCGACAATCGCTGCCATTGCCAGCGGATGGCCGGAGTAAGTCAGACCGCCCGCGAAGAAGTGGTCGTCAAAGTAGCGTGAAATCGGCTCCGAAATCAGTACGCCGCCTGCGGGCGCATAACCGGCGTTAACGCCTTTCGCGAAGGTGATCAGATCCGGCACGATGCCATCCTGTTCAAAAGCGAACCAGCTACCGGTGCGGCCAAAACCGGCCATCACTTCATCAAGGATCAGCACAATGCCAAACTCATCGGCCAGCGCGCGCACGCCCTTCATATACCCTTCCGGCGGCACCAGAATACCGGCCGTTCCCGGTACGGATTCGAGCAGGATCGCGGCGATAGATGCCGGCCCTTCAACCTCAATCATGCGGCGCAGGTGCGCCAGCGCACGTGTGCACTCTTCGGCTTCCGTCGTCGCGTTGAATTCGCTGCGATAGAGGTACGGGTTAAAGAAGTGCACATGCCCACGTGAATATTCGTTCGGTACGCGCCGCCAGTCGCCGGTGGCGGCAATCGCGCTACCGGTATTGCCGTGATAGGAGCGGTAGGCGGAGAAAATCTTGTCGCGCCCGGTGTAGAGACGCGCCATACGGATGGCGTTTTCGTTGGCATCCGCCCCGGCGTTGGTAAAGAAGACTTTACTGAAACCTTCCGGCGCCAGCGAGACAATGCGTTTGGCCGCTTCGCCGCGCGCCAGGTTGGCCGTCGCCGGTGCGATCGTCACCAGTTCGTCAAGCTGTGCTTTCATCGCCGCCAGCACGCGCGGATGCTGATAACCAATATTAACGTTCACCAGTTGGCTGCTGAAATCGAGATACGTATTGCCTTCGTAGTCCCACAACTCACAGCCTTTCGCCCCGGCAATCACCATCGGGTTAAGGTTGCCCTGCATCGACCATGAATGAAACACATACGACCGGTCCAGTTGACGTACGTCGTCGTTGGTTATCGCCATCTCGCTCTGAAGTGCCAGTTTCATATCCTGCTCCTCTCATGCCGTTATTGTTGTCCGTATCATGCGGCGCGCGGGCAAACCGCGGATAGAGCCAGTCGTGTTAGCAACATGTGACACAGGTGTCACACCGCGACATAACAACTGGCACTGTCTGGCGCGGGCGGGCGTTTTTATAGTGACGTCACAAACCCGCACAGGAGAAGACGATGAGTGAAGCAAAGAAAGTGGTGTTTATTACCGGCGCAACCTCCGGTTTTGGCGAAGCGGCAGCGCAGGTGTTTGCCGATGCGGGCTGGTCGCTGGTGCTGAGCGGGCGTCGTCTGGCACGTCTCGAAAGCCTTAAAGACCGCCTTCAGGGAAAAGTGCCGGTGCATATTATTGAGCTGGATGTCCGCGATAAAGATGCAGTGAAAAGCGCCGTGGCGTCGCTGCCAGCTGAGTTCGCCGATATTACCGCGCTTATCAACAATGCCGGGCTGGCGCTGTCGCCGCAACCTGCACAGCGCGTGGATCTTGAAGACTGGCAGACCATGATCGATACCAACGTGACCGGGCTGGTCAATGTGACCCACGCCCTGCTGCCCACGCTGATTCAACACGGCGCAGGCGCTTCTATCATCAATATCGGTTCAATTGCCGGGCAGTGGCCCTATCCTGGCAGCCATGTTTATGGCGCGACCAAAGCATTTGTGAAGCAGTTCAGCTATAACCTGCGCTGCGATTTACTCGGTACCGGGGTGCGTGTGACCGATTTAGCGCCGGGGATTGCGGAAACGGAATTTACACTGGTGCGCACCAAAGGCGATCAGGCCGCATCGGATAACCTCTATCGCGGCACCACGCCGCTGACCGCGCAGGATATTGCCGAACAGATGTTCTACATCGCCACTCTGCCGGATCATATGAATATCAACCGCGTGGAAGTGATGCCGGTGCGTCAGGCCTGGCAGCCGTTTGCCATCGACCGCGACTGAGTTACCGCCCTCTTCCTGCGGGGAGGGGGTTAACTGGCGTACAAAATAAAACGCCCCGGCTGATGCCAGGGCCTGGTGTTTTAAGTGTAGCTAAGTACTGCAAGGTTTTACCCCGCCCGGCGCTTATCTCCGGCACTCACATAAGATGTGGCGTTAGCTCTGTAAGGGGTGTAGAGATAATAGTCAATCGGATTAATCCTGGCAATATGTAATGCGCACGGCGCGAAAGATGTATGACGTCGATCATTCTTTTCGCGCCACTGGCACGCAGAAATACGACAACTGTCACTAACCACGCGCGCTGCGCCTGTTTATGCTGCCTTTTCCCACCCCGATCCCCCTCCCTGCCCCATCACAAAGCAAACGCGCCGACATCTGCACTAAATTGATGAGTAAAATTCATTATCGTGCAGCCAAATGCAGTAAAAATGCGGAAATTAACCCCTGGCACAAAAATGGCATGGTGAAAAAGAAACCTAACCAGTTAGTCAAAAAACAGGGGGAGCAGGATGAGCCAGGTGATGTTTGCTGAGGAGAGCGCAGTGGTGTCCTTAAAGACCGCCAGCGCCACAGCGCGGCCCGCCATAACCGTCAGTCAGGCCAGCGTTATCTATCCGGCGGCGGATAAACCCGTACACGCGTTACAGGACATTAATCTGACGATTCGCCAGGGCGAGTTTGTCTCGTTTATCGGGCCATCCGGCTGCGGCAAAACCACCCTGTTGCGGGTTATTGCCGATCTTGAGCCGATTACCTCCGGCGATGTGCTGGTGAACGATATGTCGCCGTCGGAAGCGCGCCAGGCGGGGGCTTATGGCTATGTCTTCCAGGCACCGGTGCTGCTGCCGTGGCGCACCGTGATAGCCAATGTCAAATTGCCGTTGCAGATCCAGGGCGTACCGCCAGAACGCTGCGATGAAATCGCCCGTGAGCAGCTTTCACGCGTTGGCCTGAAGGGTTTTGAGAAAAAATACCCGTGGCAGCTCTCGGGCGGCATGCAACAGCGCGTGTCTATCGCGCGGGCGCTCGGCTTTGAGCCGAAAATTTTAATGATGGATGAACCCTTCGGCGCGCTCGATGAACTGACCCGCGACAACCTCAATCAGCAGCTTCAGCAACTGTGGTACAACGAGCAGCGCACGATGGTGTTTGTTACCCACTCCATTGCCGAAGCGGTCTATCTGTCGACCAAAATCGTGGTGATGTCGCCGCGTCCGGGGCGCATCGTAAAGGTGATCGACTCCCCGCTTCCGGCACTGCGCGATTTGGCGATCCGCAATACGCCCGCGTTCCTCGCACTGGCGCAGGAGGTGCGCGAAGCGCTGGTGGAGGGACATCATGATCGCTGAGCGGCGTCTTATTGCGAACGCACTGCCGGTGGGCATGGTGCTGCTGGTCGCGCTGGTGCTGTGGTATTTGCTGGCGCTGGCGCTGAATGCGCCCGGCGTGATTGACCGCGTACTGGCCCCGCGCGGCGCGTGGAATTATCACGATGTGATGCAGGCGGCGCTGAATGCCAGCCGTCCGCTGCTGCCCGCACCGCACCAGATTGCCATCGATATCTGGAACAGCATCACCCAGTGGCCGCTTACCTCACCGCGCAACCTGCTGTTGCATACCTGGGTCACCGCCAGCGCAGCGCTGACGGGTTTTGCCATGGGTGTGGTCCTCGGCGTGGTGCTGGCGGTGTGCATTGTTCACTCGCCCACGCTGGATAAAGCGCTACTGCCGTGGATCGTCGCCTCGCAAACCATTCCGGTACTGGCGATAGCGCCCATTGTGCTGATCATTCTGGGCAGCGTCGGCATCACCGGCATGCTGCCAAAAGCCACTATCGCCATGTATCTCTGCTTCTTCCCGGTCACCATTGCCACCGTGCAAGGGCTGCGCTCGCCGCAAAAAATGGAGATGGAACTGATGCACACCTGGGCTGCCCGGCGGGTCGATATCTTCTGGGCAGTGCGCCTGCCCTCTTCGCTGCCGTATCTGTTTCCGGCGTTTCGCGTGGCGATTGCCAGCGGGCTGGTCGGCACGATGGTGGCCGAGCTGCCCACCGGGGCGCAGGCCGGGCTGGGCGCGCGGCTGCTGACCGGCTCCTACTATGGCAACACCATTCAGATCTGGTCGGCGCTGGTAATGGCCTCGCTGCTTGGGCTGGCGTTAACCGGGCTGGTCACGCTCACGGAACGGCTGGTGATGCGCCAGCGTAAGGGGGGATGATGAAACGCACTGCGATACCCGGCACGTTTTTGCTGGTCGGCGCGCTGCTGTTGTTGATGCTGTCGCTGATCCAGTTGAGTGGGCAAACGCCGTTATCGGCTCCGCTGTTGCTGGTCAATATCCTGCTGGTGCTGTGCGCGCTGGCAGGGTGCACCACCACCTTCAGCCTTCTGCGCGGCGCTCTGTTCGCCGTCACTTTGCTGGCGAGCGTACTGTGGCTGGCGTGGCAGCCGATTCACGGTCTGACGCTGGGCGCCGTAGCGCTGCTGGCGATGGTCAGCGTGCAACGTCTGGCGCGCTCAACGCTTCCGGCAGCCAGCGTCGCGGCGCTGCTCGGCCTGTGGCTGCTGTGGTTCTGGCAGATTCTGGTCACCGGTTTTGCCGTTCCGCAGGTCATTCTGCCCGCGCCGCTGGACATTCTTGCCGCGCTGGTCAACAGCGTGCCGCTGCTGGCGGGCGATGTGCTGCAAACGGTGATCAAATCCGTGCTGGCAGGTTATCTGCTCGGTAGCGGACTGGGGATTGGCGTGGCGATTCTTATCGACCGCCTGCCGTTTTTACAACGCGGATTACTGCCGGTGGCCAGCCTTACCAGCACCGTACCGCTGGTCGGCGTCGCGCCGATTGCGGTGATGTGGTTTGGCTTTGACTGGCCTTCCAAGGCCGCCGTGGTCACGCTGGTGACCTTCTTCCCGGCGCTGGTCAGTACGCTGGCCGGGTTAAAAGCCAGCGGCAAGCTGGAGCAGGAACTGATGTATTGCTATGCCGCCACGCCGGGGCAAAGCCTGCGGGTGCTGCGTCTGCCTGCCGCGATGCCGTTTATTTTCAGCGCTCTGAAAGTGAATGCCACGCTGTCGCTTATCACCGCGATTGTGGCGGAATTTTTCGGCTCGCCGACCGCCGGACTGGGCTTTCGCATCTCCACCGAGTCGGCGCGCATGCATATGCCGGTAGTGTGGTCGGCAATTGTTGTCGCCTCGATCGCCGGTTCCCTGTTCTACAGCCTGCTGGTTCAGCTCGACCGGCGCGTGAATTTCTGGCACCCCACGCTACGTGGGAGCGCCGCTCAGAAGTAAAACAATTAGCACCTATCCAGGTTCACTAACCCGAGGAGTTCTCTAATGATAAAAAGTTTCGCTTTGCGCCGGGGTTTGTTGCTGGCGGCAATGTCTGTACTGGCCTTTCAGGCGGCCGCCGCCGAGAAAGTCACACTGCAACTGAAGTGGCTGCCGCAATCACAGTTCGCCGGTTATTACGTGGCGCAGCAAAAAGGGTTTTATCAGGATGAAGGGCTGGATGTCACCATTAAACCCGGCGGCACGGATATCTCCCCGGTGCAGGTGATTGCCGGTAAATCCGCCGATGTCATTGTCGACTGGCTGCCGGATGCGCTGGCCTCGCGCGAAGCGGGCGTGCCGCTGGTGAATATCGCCCAGGTGTACGATCGTTCCGGGATGATGCTGACCTGTAAAAAATCGAGCGGCATCAAAACCCCGGCCGATTTCAAAGGCAAAACCCTTGGCGTCTGGTACGGCGGCAATGAATACCCGTTCTTTAACTGGATGAACAAGCTGGGCCTCAAACCGGGTAAAGACATCACCATTTTAAAACAGGGCTTTAACGTTGATCCGCTGTTACAGGATCAGGCCGCCTGTATTTCGACCATGAACTACAACGAATACTGGCAGTTGATCGACGCCGGGCTGAAGCAGGACGACTTAATCACCTTCCCGTATGAGGATCAGGGCGTTTCTACGCTGGAAGATGGGCTGTATGTCCTCGGTTCCGATCTGAAAGATCCGGCGTTTGTCAGCAAAATGGCGAAATTCCTCAAAGCGTCGTTTAAAGGCTGGGATTACGCGGTGAAACACCCGGATGAAGCGGCGAAAATCGTGGTGGCAGAAGATGCCTCCGGCGCTGCCACGGAAGAGGTGCAAACTCGCCAGATGGAGAACGTGGCGAAGCTTATCACCAACGCCAATACGCCGAAAATCGGCTATCTCGATCCGGCCGCGTACCGTCGCACCATCGACGTGTTGCTGCACAGCGGTGGCGATACGCCGGTTATCAAGAAAGATCCGGGCGACAGCGGTATGACGCACGAAGTCTGGGATGCCGCCGCCAAACTGAAATAACCCCCGCCGCCAGGGAGGGCGGTTTTCTCACGGAGCACACTATGAATGAGGTTCTTCTCCACGGCGTGGTGGAGTCACCCGATAAGGGACGCATTCGTCAGGATAACGAAGCCATTATCCTGCCAGCGGCGGAGCGCGTATTTGCCCGCTACGGCTTTCGCGGCGCGACGATGCAACAGATTGCCGATGCCGCAGGTCTGCCGAAAGCCAATCTGCACTACTACTTCGGCAACAAACACAATCTCTACCTGCGGGTGCTGGAAAACATTCTCCACGACTGGTTGTCGCCGCTGGAGGGGATCTGCGCCAGCGCCGAGCCGAAAAGCGCGCTGGCGGAGTATGTCGGGCGCAAAATCCACTTCAGTTTCAGCCGCCCGGAAGCCTCCAAACTCTTTGCCAACGAGATCCTGCAAGGCGCACAGGTTGTGCATCCGTTACTGAAAAGCGAACTGCGACAACTGGTGGAAGAGAAAGCGCGCATCCTCGATGGCTGGATTGCCGCCGGTAAAATGCGCACGCTGGATACCACGCACTTCTTCTTTACTGTCTGGTCGATGACGCAAACCTATGCCGATTTCGATATCCAGGTGGAAGCCGTCTGCGGCGAAGATGCTCACAGCGACACGATGCAGTCGCGCGCCACGCAGCATGTGCTGAGCGCCGTCTGGCGCATCTGCGGTCTGGAATAACCTTCTTGCTGCTAAATGCAGCAATAATCGGCAAATTTGGTGCGAAATGCACCAAAATGCGACGATCATTTTAGTGCAATCGATCCTGAAGATCCCTGAACCGCTGATTTTGTCTGCCCTGCTGCTGTTGCCGTCAATATGGCACACAAATCGCATGGCTATTTGTGAAAACTTAACCATCTGGTCAGGATTATTCAGGAGGCATGATGAACACACTCGATACGCCGGGGATCTGCCCCGGTCGGCTGACGCCCGCGGAGTATGCCCGTGCGTTCAGCGATTGCGACCCCGCGCTCTCTTCCACACAGGCGGTGCTGGAAGCGGAACGCTGCTACTACTGCTTTGATGCCCCCTGCACCCGCGCCTGCCCGGCGGAGATCGATGTGCCGAGCTTTATTCAGCGCATCGCGCAGAGTAACGATCGTGGCGCGGCGGAAGTGATCCTGCGGGCCAATATTCTTGGCGGCACCTGCTCACGCGTCTGCCCGACCGAAACCCTCTGCGAGCAGGCCTGCGTGCGTAATGCGCAGGATGGCCGTCCGCTGGATATCGCCCGTTTGCAGCGCTACGCCACCGATCGCTTTTTCACCGCTCCCGGCAAACCGCTGTTTACCCGCGCCGCCAGCAGCGGTAAACGCGTGGCGATTGTCGGCGCCGGGCCTGCCGGGCTGACCGTGGCGCATGCGCTGGCGCTCGCCGGGCATGCGATTGATCTGTTTGATGCCCGCGCGAAAGCTGGTGGTCTGAACGAATACGGCCTGGCCCGTTACAAAGTGACCGGGGATTTTCCGGCGCAGGAAGTGGAGTGGCTGCTGTCGGTAGGCGGTATCACCCTGCATTGCGGCAAAACGCTGGGCCAGCACTTCACGCTGGCGCAACTGCGCGCAGAGTATGACGCGGTATTCCTTGGCACCGGTTTAGCGGGCGTGAATGCGCTCGACAGTGATACGCCAGAGCCGCACGGCGTGCGCGAAGCCGTCGAGTTTATTGCCGAACTGCGCCAGTGTGCCGATCTCAGCCAGATGCCAGTGGGTCGCAATGTAGTAGTGATTGGCGGCGGAATGACCGCGGTGGATGCCGCCGTGCAGGCGAAAAAGCTTGGCGCGCGCGAAGTCACCCTGGTTTACCGCCGTGGCGAAAGCCAGATGAAAGCCTCCCTGAAAGAGCAGCAGTGGGCAAAAGCGTGCGGCGTCACATTGCGCTTTCTCGCCGCGCCGCTGCGCTTTGAGCAGCAGGATAACCGCTTAACCGGCGTCACCTTTTCCCTCATGCAACAGACCGATGCCGGGCTGACGCCTGGCGGTGAAACCTTCACGCTGGCGGCGGATATGGTGCTGAAAGCCATTGGGCAAACCTACGATCCGCGCCCGGCGCAGGGCGTGGCATTAAGCGCCGGGCGCATCGCCGTTGACGAGGCAGGACGTACCTCGCTGCCCGGCGTCTGGGCCGGTGGCGACTGCTGCGCTGGCGGGCTGGATCTCACTGTCGATGCGGTTAAACAGGGCAAAGCCGCCGCCCGCTCCATCCTGCTGGCACTGGCCATTTCACAGGCCGATGCCGCCAATGCCACCTTTTTCCAGGAGCCGTCTCATGGCTGATCTGCATAGTAATTTTCTCGGCATTCACAGCCCCAATCCGTTCTGGCTGGCTTCAGCACCGCCCACCGATAAAGAGTACAACGTCGAACGCGCGTTCCAGGCTGGCTGGGGCGGCGTGGTGTGGAAAACGCTGGGGCTTGATCCGCACGTCGTCAATGTCTGCGGGCCGCGCTACAGCACCCTGCGCGGCGCGGACCGCCGTATTCTTGGGCTGAACAATATTGAGCTGATCACCGACCGCTCGCTGGAGACCAACCTTGAAGAGATCGCGCGGATTAAGCAGCGCTGGCCGGATCGGGCGGTGGTGGTGTCGATCATGGTGCCCTGTGAGGAAGAGGCATGGAAATGGATCCTGCCGCAGGTGGAAGCCACCGGCGCGGATGGCATTGAGCTGAACTTCGGTTGCCCGCACGGCATGAGCGAACGCGGCATGGGCGCGGCGGTCGGCCAGGTGCCGGAGTATATCGAAATGGTCACCCGCTGGTGCAAGCAGTATTGCAGCCTGCCGGTGATCGTCAAACTGACGCCGAACATTACCGATATCCGCTACCCGGCACGGGCGGCAAAAGCGGGCGGCGCGGATGCGGTTTCTCTGATCAATACCATCAATTCGGTGATGGGCGTTGATCTCGACCAGATGCTGATGACGCCGCACACCGGCAATCAGGGTTCCCACGGCGGCTACTGCGGCCCGGCGGTGAAACCCATTGCGCTGAATATGGTGGCGGAAATTGGCCGCGACGCGCCAACGCGCGGGTTGCCGATCTCCGGCATTGGCGGTATCTCCACCTGGCGCGATGCCGCCGAATTTATCGCGCTGGGCTGCGGCACCGTCCAGGTCTGTACGGCAGTAATGGTGCACGGCTTTCAGATTGTGCGCGACATGATAAGCGGCCTGGAAAACTACATGGATGAGAAAGGGTTTCGCACGCTGGAGGATTTTCGCGGCATGGCGCTGGGCAGCGTTACCGACTGGCGCTACCTCAACCTTAATCATGTCGAAAAAGCCGTCATCGACCAGACAAGCTGCATCAAGTGCGGGCGCTGCCACCTGGTATGCGAAGACACCTCGCACCAGGCGATCTCCACCAGCCTGATGGGCGAGCGCCACTTCGCCGTACGCGAGGAAGATTGCGTTGGCTGCAACCTCTGCGCCTCGGTTTGCCCGGTAGAAAACTGTATTTCGCTGCGCCACCTGCAACCCGGCGAAGTGGATAAACGCACCGGAAACGTGGTTTCCGACCAGTACGCCAACTGGACAACCCACCCCAATAACCCGATGGCGACCACGGTGTAAACCGGGTCAGGCACAGGAGAAGAGCATGCGTAATGTGTTGATTAAAGGCGGCACGGTGGTCAATGCGGACTGCCAGCGCCGCGCCGATGTGTTGTGCGTTGATGGCCTGATCGCCGCCGTCGGCGACGCCTCACTGTGGGATCTTCCGGCACACACACAAGTCATTGATGCCGGAGGCCTGTATGTGATGCCCGGCGGCATCGATCCGCATACCCATATGAATTTCCCGTTTATGGGTACGACAACGGTCGATGATTTCTACAGCGGCACCGCCGCCGCGCTGGCGGGCGGCACCACGACGATTATCGATTTTGTTATCCCCAATCCACAGCAACCGCTGATGGAGGCGTATCAGCAGTGGCGCGGTTGGGCAGAAAAAGCCGCCGCCGACTACAGCTTCCACGTCGCCATTACCTGGTGGGATGAGAGCGTGCGTGAGGATATGGGGCAGCTTGTACAGCAGGAAGGGGTGAACAGTTTTAAACACTTTATGGCCTACAAAAACGCCATCATGTGCGACGACGAAACGCTGATGAACAGTTTTCGCCGCTGCCTGGAGTTGGGCGCCATGCCGACGGTGCATGCGGAAAATGGCGAGATGGTGTATCTGCTGCAACAGGAGATGATGAAACAAGGGATCACCGGCCCGGAGGCGCATCCCCTCTCGCGTCCGCCGGAAGTGGAAGGCGAAGCCGCCAACCGCGCGATTACCGTCGCCAGCATTATGGGTGTGCCGATTTATGTAGTGCATGTCTCCTGTCGGGAATCGGCAGAAGCCATTGCCCGCGCGCGCGGGCGCGGTCAGCGCGTTTACGGCGAAGTGCTGGCGGGCCATCTGGTGGTGGATGACAGCGTTTACCGTCACCCCGATTTCGCCTTCGCTGCCGCCCATGTGATGAGCCCGCCGTTTCGCGATAAATCGCACCAGGCTGCGCTGTGGCACGGTTTGCAGTCCGGTCAGCTTCATACCACCGCCACCGATCACTGTACCTTCTGCGCCAGCCAGAAAGCCGCCGGACTGGATAATTTCACCAAAATCCCGAACGGCTGCGGCGGCGTGGAGGAACGCATGATGGTGCTATGGGATGCAGGCGTTAACAGTGGCCGTCTGACGCCGAGTGAGTTTGTCGCCATCACCTCTGCCAATACCGCGCGGCTCTTTAACATCTACCCGCGCAAAGGTGTGATCACGCCAGGCGCGGATGCCGATCTGGTGCTGTGGGACCCGCAGGGCAGCAAGGTACTGTCTGCTGCGACCCACCATTCACGCAACGACTTCAATATTTTCGAGGGCCGCGTCGTCACCGGCGTCCCGGCTTATACCCTCAGCCAGGGCGTGGTGGTCTGGGCTGACGGGGAACTGCGCGCGCGCGAAGGCGCAGGACGCTATATCAAACGCCCGGCCTTCGGACCGGATTTCAGTGCCGCCGCGGTCTGGGAGCGCCATCGTGCGCCGCAGGCCGTGCAACGTTAACCTGGGAGAAAAAAGATGAGTGAAACGATCTCCGCGCCGGACGCCGTGGTTGCGACGGGCGACCTGCGTATTAATGGCCAGCGCCTGTGGCAGTCGCTGATGGATCTGGCGCAAATCGGCGCAACGCCGAAAGGCGGTTGCTGTCGCCTGACGCTCACCGACCTTGATCGCCAGGGGCGCGATTTGGTGGTCGGCTGGGGCAAAGCGGCCGGGCTGTCGGTGGAAATAGACCAAATCGGCAACGTCTTTATGCGCCGCGCCGGGCGGAATAACAGCCTGCCGCCCATCGTCGCCGGAAGCCATATCGATACCCAGCCGACCGGCGGCAAATTCGACGGTAACTTTGGCGTGTTATCCGCGCTGGAAGTGATCCGCACGCTCAACGACAACGGCATTGAAACACAAGCCCCCGTCGAGATGGTGTTCTGGACTAACGAAGAGGGTTCGCGCTTTGTTCCTGTGATGATGGGTTCTGGCGTTTTTGCCGGGATTTTTTCGCTGGAACAAGCCTATGCGGCAACCGATACCGCAGGCAAAACGGTACGCGATGAGCTGTTCAACATTGGCTATGCGGGCGAGCATACGCCAGGCCAGCATCCGATTGGTGCCTATTTTGAAGCGCATATTGAGCAGGGGCCGATTCTGGAAGAGCAGGATGTCGCCATCGGCGTGGTGCAGGCGGTGCTGGGGATCCGCTGGTATGACTGCACGGTTACGGGGATGGAGTCGCACGCTGGCCCAACGCCAATGGTGATGCGCAAAGATGCGCTGCAAGTGGCAACCGGTCTGATGCAGGAAGTGATCACCATCGCCAACCAGTTTGCCCCGCACGGGCGCGGAACGGTGGGCATGGTGCAGGTGCATCCGAACAGCCGTAACGTGGTGCCGGGCAGCGTCACCTTCTCCATCGATTTTCGCAATATGACCGATGCCGAGGTCGATAAAATGGATGCCGCGCTGAAAGCCGTTATCCAGCAAACGGCGCAGAAAACCGGGCTGGATATCGCTCTGCGCCAGGTGTCGCAGTACCCTGCAGCGCCCTTCCATGCCGATTGCAAAGAGGCTGTGCGCCGGGCGGCACAGCAATTAGGTTATTCTCATATGGATATTGTTTCCGGCGCCGGACATGACGCCGTATATATGAGCATGCTGGCACCGACCGGAATGATCTTTATTCCCTGCAAGGACGGCATCAGCCATAACGAAATTGAGTATTCGTCGCCAGAACAGGTGAGCGCCGGTGCCAATGTGTTATTGCATGCGATGCTGGAAAAAGCCGGTGTCGTGGCGCGCAATACCTGATGTCCGTGAGGGAAATAACCCGATTGTCTGCCGTCGGGTTATTTTCTTGCCTCAGTTGCCGATAAATATCGCAATACTGTATGATTCTGCCATTCCGAATTTGACTTAAATTCCCCGGAAGTTTACAAAAGATACTGCCTTCCCCAGCTCCGACTTGCGTCTTTTCCGTTTTCGTCCAGGCTTCCATTTTACCCTGCGGAAAAATGGCGGGGGTTGACCAGGTCAAACTCGCGCATTACCGACTTTTAAAAGATTTGCAGGCATCTGTAAGTGGAGTTTCGCATGTTCTCTTTTGTCGCCCGCCAGGCGATTTTTGATGCAAATATGAACACAGTCGGTTACGAGTTGTTGTTCAGAGACAGTATGACAAACCGGTTTCCCGACGTAACGCCGGAGTACGCGACTGCTCAAATTATTGTGGAACAATTTCTCGGCGCGCCGCTGGGCCGTCTGAAAGAGTACAGCGCTATTTTCGTCAACTTCCCCTATGAATTGCTGGTGCAGGGCATGGCGGAAACGTTGCCGAAAGATAGAGTGATTGTGGAAATTCTCGAAACGGCCAAACCGACGCCGCTGCTGCTGCATACAGTAAAACAGCTTTCTGCGCATGGCTTTCGCATTGCGCTGGACGACTTCGAACTTGGCGATGGCTGGAATGCCTTTCTCCCCTATATCAACATCATTAAATTCGATGTGCGGATAAACACGCCGGAAGAAATAAGCGGCTATATCAAAGACAAAGGCGCCTTACTAAAAGATACGGTGTTTCTGGCGGAAAAAGTCGAAACGCAGGAAGAGTATGAGTGTTTTAAAAATATAGGCTGCACGCTGTTTCAGGGCCATTTTTTCAGCAGACCGGTGATCCACTCCGGCAACAAGCTGATTCAAAACCAGGCCATCACCCTGAAACTGATGAAAGAGGTGAATACCGATTCGCCGGATTTCAGCAAGATCGAGGCGCTATTGAAGCAGGATCTGGCGCTGTCGTTCAAAATCATGCGTTATGCGCAAAATATTGTCTTTAATGCCCGCGGCATTAAACATATCCGCAGCCAGTCGTTAAAAGACATTATTTTCTATCTTGGCACCAATGAGTTGCGCCGCTTTGTGCTGGTCTCCTGCCTGACATCGGTCAATAAAGACGAGACCGATGATATTTATCGCCAGAGCCTGATTCGCGCCAAGTTTTGCGAACTGGCATCGGCGCACTCGATTAGCCGCCACTCCGCAGACGACGCGTTTATCGTCGGCCTCTTCTCACAGCTCGACAGCATTTTCGAAATGCCGATGGCGGATCTGATAAGCCAGATCGATATCTCCGCCAACGTCATGCTGGCGCTGCGGGAAAAAAAAGGCACGTTGTACCCTTACCTGCGCCTGATCGAACTCTACGAACAGCACCAGTGGGAAGAGGTCAGCGCCCTTGGTCACCGTCTGGGTTTCAACCGCAGCATGATTGCGGAACTGATTAAAGCGGCAACCAAATGGACCGACGATATTCCTTCTGACAGCCTCTGAGGCCAGAGCAGTACAGAGACGACAGTTTTTTTACACCACGATTTAAGTTCTTCCCTCCGATGGTCGCCTTTTCAGAGAAGACGGAAAAGAGGCACTTTGCGCTTTTCATCCTCTTCCCTGAACATCTGGATTGAAACGATGGAAAAACTCACTGTTTATGGCTATCGCCTGGGTAAAAATAGCGAAATAGAATTTGTACCTTTTAAAAAAAGCCTTATCCGCTATGGTTCTGCGGAAAGTAATGTCAGTTTACGGCTAACAATGGCTAATTTGCTGACCTACCTGTTAAGTCATGCAGTTGGCACCGTGGTGGCGGATAAAGCATTACAGATCCAGGTATGGGAAAACCACGGCCTGCGCTGCTCCAGCCAGCGTTTGTGGCAGGTGATGAATAACCTGAAGCGCAAGCTGGAGCAGTTTGATTTACCGGAAGATTTTATAGTGCGGGTGGCGGGAAAAGGTTACATGATCCCTGATGAGATGGTGCTTAAACTTTATTGTCGGGAAGGTTTTTTCAAAACGGATGGCGACGCACGGCTTCAATAAATAAATGGAAGGCATTACTGTGCTGTTGCCGGTTCGGGTAATAGAGAAAATAACCGGGGAAAACCGGGCACCACTCCTCTAACACCTGTACCAGCTCGCCGGATGCCAGCGCATCGTTAACAAGATCCTCAGGCACATAAGCCAGACCAAGCCCGGCACTCGCCGCTTCAACGCACTGCCTCACAGTATTGACAATAAATCGCCCTTTCACTTTAACTTTAATTTCCTGCCCGGCCCTGGCAAATTCCCAGCAATAAATACCTCCGCTCGTCGAGAGTCGAAAATTAATACACTCATGCTGATGTAAATCATCCGGTGTTACAGGCGCGGAATGGCGTGAAAAATAGTCTGCAGAGCCGACCACCTTCATACGAAAATCGGGGCTGATGCGTACCGCAACCATATCTTTTTCAATGAATTCTCCTAACCTGACGCCAGCATCAAAACGTTCAGCGACAATATTATTAAAACCATTGTCGATAAACAGTTCGACATTAATTTTTGGCCAGGCCGCGAGGAATTCTTTTACCTTTGGCCATAAATAAGCATCCGCAGCATGTTCGCTGGTGGCAATGCGGATATTTCCCACCGGCGAACTGTTATTACTTGCCAGATCGTTGAGCTTTTCATCAATTTCCCCCAGACGTGGAACAAGGATATTCAGTAACTGTTCGCCAGCATCCGTTGGCGCGACATTGCGCGTGGTGCGGATCAGCAATTTCACCCCCAGACGCTCCTCCAGCGTTTTCACCGAATGACTTAATGTCGATTGGGTAACGCCAAGTCTTGCCGCCGCTTTCGTAAAACTGCACTCACGAGCCACTTCAATAAACGATAACAGATTGACAATATTCTCTCGTAGCATTGATTTTATGCACTATTCCCAACGTTAATTTTTATGTGCAGAAATCCTTTTCAGGCAACTCCCGGCGTCAGCATACGCTGATATTTCGACAAGGGATTTAACACTTCAAGCTATTATTCTTACTAATTGAAATATTGCATGAACACCTAACAGAAATGTCATCAGGCTGTCAGCCTGCTGTTAGAGTTCGTTTTTTTACGTCTATTATTTCGCCGCTGCTTTTATCTATGAATATCGCTCATAAACACAAGCCACATTAATAATAGGTTTATACTTTTCTCGCCACCGGCCTCTTTCAGATTGATAGGGTGGCGCGGTAAAACGCAGCTCCGCTGGTGCGGCGTCATCGGGCTTATTCAATGCGCGGAGTAACGCAGCGTGTCAATTAAACGCGCAAAGGCGGCGGTATGTTGTTTTCGGCTCGGATAATAGAGAAAGTAGCCGGGAAAAGGTTCGCACCATTCATCGAGCACAGTCTCAAGCATTCCCTGCGCCACCGCATCGGCCACGCAATCTTCCGGTACGAACGCCAGCCCCATTCCGCTGGTTGCCGCATTAATACGCGAAGCCAGATTATTGAAGGTTAATTGCCCTTCGACCCGTACGCGAATCTCCTGTCCGTCTTTAGAAAATTCCCACGCGTATAATCCGCCGAGCGTCGGCAAGCGCATATTAATACAGTTGTGGCTCTGTAAATCATGTGGCGTTTGCGGTTTACCGTAACGCGCAAAATAAGCCGGAGAACCCACTACAACCATGCGCCAGTCGGGGCCAATACGCACCGCAACCATATCTCTGGCAACCTGCTCGCCAAGGCGGATACCGGCATCATAGCGCCCGGCGACAATATCGGTCAGGGTATTATCAATGGTTAATTCAACGTGAACATCGGGGTAGGTTTCGAGAAACGGCTGCAGCGCGGGCCACACGGTGGAATGCAAAGCGTGTTCACCAAGATTGATGCGGATATTCCCCGCCACGCGATCGCGCATATCGGTCAGTGCAATCAGCTCTTCCTCAATCTCTTTAAAACGTGGGCCAATACTATTAATTAATGACTCACCCGCGTCGGTTGGTGCGACGCTGCGGGTAGTACGCGTTAATAAGCGAATTTGCAGTCTCTCTTCCAGCCCGCGAATAGCATGACTAAGCGCCGATTGCGATACGCCTAATTTTGCTGCCGCACGGGTAAAACTCCGTTCCCGCGCTACCACAATTAAATAGAACAGATCGTTAAAATTATCTTTTAGCATTTCTGCTCCTTTGTCAGATTATGTCATTGCGGGTTATGCTACACTCTGCCTGCCATTAAATATATGTTCATAATTCACGAATCGTGCGGCAAAATGGCTCCAATTGCGAAGCAGGTCACTTGTTTTCATGTTATAGACATCCTCTGAAAACACCTTTAATGAATTTACTTCATAACCTCAAGTAATAATCACCCCTTAATCAGTGCTCATCCAGACGGTAATATCACGGTCGTTATGGCAGTAATATCCCCCACAAAACTGACGAGGTTTTTATGCAACGTTTCACTTTTATCATGGCCACCCTGTTTATTTTAGGCACAACACAACCGGCATTTTCCGCTGAACAAATTAGCGACAGCACAGGTAAACAAAGAATTGGCGTGGTCTCTGTCAGCAATGCGCTAACGCTGGATGAACTGGTGAATCAGCTTGCCGAAAAAGCCGACCGGCAGGGTGCGAGCGCTTTTCGGGTATTATCGACGACCGGCAATAATAAGCTACACGGTGATGCCGAAATTTATAAATAACGGCTCGACAATCCCCACAGCTCATTCACCGAAGACGTCTGGAATTTTAATCAACCGGGATAGTGGTTGACAAAAAATCAAGGTTACTAAAAAGGATGCTTCAGTGGTCAAACTCGAACATATCATTGATGAATTACTCATCTGGATTGACAGCAACATTCATAAGCCGCTGAAAATAGAAGATGTGGCACAGCGTTCCGGCTATTCAAAGTGGCATCTGCAACGCGTTTTCTATCAGGTGAAGAATACCAACCTGGCGAATTATATTCGCGACAGAAAACTGGAAATGGCAGCACGAGATTTAATCCAGAGTGACGAAAGCATACTCTCAATTTCGTGGAAATATGGCTTCGACTCGCAACAGTCGTTCACCCGTAGTTTTGCAAAAAAATACCGTTTACCACCCTCCCGCTTTCGGCGTTTAAACGGCAAGACAGAAACCTCCCACGCACCAGTTTGATTCTGCCTGCCCTTTGCTTTCGAGGACTCTTTGATGTCGATTTTTTCATCAGCCGCCCCATTTTTGCCTGGGTGCCGGCGATTATTGTGATGCCTGCGGGCATCGCATTGGCGTCGGCAACACCGCTGTCGGTTCGTCGTCAGCGATGTGCGCATGGTTTGATCCCAACAAACTCACCCGGCGGAAGAGTTCACCAATATTCTGCTGAAAGTGAACCGCGATGGCTCACAGGGGGTTGCAGGATGTCGCTCGCATCGAACGCAGTGGTGAAAATCCACGGCAACCCCGTCAGCGCCGGTAATTCAACCGGAGAGCGGCGTGAAGACGATGGACACACGCGAAGCCACGATAAGGACGACGAGTCATTTCAAGCCAGAGGCCGGAATTTCCGGCCTTTTTTATTTTCCGCTATTTTAATTTATATTAATTATATTTACCCATGCAGCAGCGGCAGATATTTAAAAATCAAATATCCGCTATTAGCGGCAAACCAAAATAGCCACCTGATCAACCCTGCAAATTTAAAAGCACATATTGCCAATAAAACTCCCGGGGAATACCCCGGGGATATTAAAAAATAAGCAATAGACAACTAAAAAAATGCAATGAGGTTAATAAAACGCTGTTAACTTACCCCACTTACGGCGCAAAAATATTATCGATATGTGCGATAAAAAATAGTTCAACCGAATCAATGTAAATATTTATCAATCTGTGCTAAAAACAATTTACATATTTACAGACACGGATCCCCGGTGATAAACAGTGTGGTACAACCTGAATTAACCATGAATCATTTTCATAAATGGTGGCGGATTCTTGTTGCTATTAAAAAACAGTGGCAATTTCTAAGGGTTTATTTATATGAAAATTTCTCAACTGAGTCTTTTAGTCTCTGCTGCAGTGCTGTGCTCTTCTGTACAGGCTGCGGAAATCTATAATAAAGACGGTAATAAGTTAGACTTATATGGTTTGATTTCAGCAGAACATTATTTTTCTGATAATAGCGGCTGGAATGGCGACCAGACTTATATGCGTCTTGGCTTCCGTGGTGAAACACAAATCAACGACCAACTGACGGGTTACGGCCAGTGGCAGATGCATATCGATGCCAATAAATCCGAAGGCGATACCAATACACCGCGTACTCGTTATGGTTTTGCTGGTTTAAAATTCGCCAATTATGGCTCACTGGATTACGGTCGTAATAAAGGCGTTTTGTATGACTCACTCGGTTATACCGATATGCAGCCTGAGTTCGATGGCATGACCTACGGTTCCGATCAGTTTATGTTCAGCCGTGGTAATGGCATGCTGACTTACCGCAATACTGATTTCTTCGGCCTGGTCGATGGTCTGAATTTCTCCCTGCAATATCAGGGTAAAAATGACGGCGCGGGTGAATCTGGAGCCGGTCGTAATGTGCTGCGCCAGAATGGCGACGGCTACGGTATGTCGCTGGAATATAACATTGGCGCAGGCGTAAGCGTTGTCGGCGCGATGAGTTCTGCCGATCGTACTAATGCACAGAATGATACAGCCAATATTTATGGCAGCGGCAAACGCGCAGAAGCCTATTCCGGCGCAATCAAATATGACGCCAATAATATTTATCTGGCAGCCATGTTTACTCAGGCTTATAACGCTTCACGCTTTGGTAGCTCATCCAGCGATACGCAGACTTTCGGTTATGCTAACGAATCGCAGATTTTTGAAGCCTATGCCAGCTATCAGTTCGACTTTGGCTTACAGCCGTTCGTTGCGTATAACGCGCTGAAAGGCAAAAAAATCGGCAGCAATACCAGCGGTGTTAGCTACGGTGATGAAGATATCGAAAAATATGTTGACCTGGGTGCAACTTACTATTTCAACAAAAACTTCAATATGTTCGTCGATTATAAAATTAACCTGATCGATGACGATAAATTCACCGATGCGGCTGGCATCAATACCGATGACGTTGTCGCTGTAGGTATGGTTTATCAGTTCTGATTCTGTACAGAGGCGGCGCTCGCCGTCTCTTCTTTTCCCCGCTGATTTTGTATTCTTCCCTATGCGTAACCTCTTTTTATTAAAAGAATTGTTGAGTTTTGTTATCTGACAAGTTCGTAATTTTCAGGTCAGAATCCTGTCAGCCTCGCCGCGTAAAATAGCAGCTGTAAAGACGATTTATTTACTTCTGTATAGTATGAGGTGGTTAAGATGAAAAAGGTTACAGCAGCGCTTTTCGCAACGAGTCTGGTTATTTTCTCTACGGCAACCTGGGCAGCAACTCAAGTGACCTCGGCTGCCGGAATGCAGCCGATTGGCAGCGTCTCCGTTTCCGGTGCCGATACCTTAAGCGACCTGCAACACCAGCTGAATCAGAAAGCAACGCAAGAGGGTGCCAGCAGCTTTAAAATCGTTTCTGCCGGTGGCGATGATAAATATTACGGCGTTGCGACGCTGTATAAATAAGCCGCAGGCCGGATATCCGGCAACCGGTGAATGAAAAAAGGGGGGCCAGCCATGCCCCCCTTCTCTTTTCGCATCCTGAAAAGCCGTTATACGATTCGCTTGCCTGCGGCATCCACAACCTGCTCGCCATCTTCTTTCGTGAATGCCCCTTTTTGCTGACCGGGCAGAATATCCAGCACCACTTCCGAAGGACGACACAGCCGCGTCCCCAATGGCGTCACCACAATCGGGCGATTAATCAGGATCGGATACTGCAGCATAAAATCGATCAACTGCGGATCGGTGAATGTCTCCTCCGCCAGCCCCAACTGCTCGTAAGGCGCGACGTTTTTACGCAGCAGCGCCCGCACCGAAATGCCCATATCCGCAATCAGCTTATTCAGTTCATCGCGCGACGGCGGCGTCTCAAGATAGAGAATAATGGTCGGCTCTTCGCCGCTGTTGCGGATCATCGCCAGCGTATTGCGTGACGTGCCGCATTCCGGGTTGTGATAAATAGTGATGTTGCTCATAGCAGTGTCCCGTTACGGATGAATAGAGAGGCGTAGCGCCAGCGCCACCAGCGTGACAAACAGCACCGGCAGCGTCATGACCACACCGGTACGAAAGTAGTAACCCCAGCTTACGCGTACATTTTTTTGTGCCAGCACATGCAACCACAGCAGCGTCGCCAGGCTACCAATCGGCGTGATTTTTGGCCCAAGATCGCAGCCAATCACGTTGGCATAAACCATCGCTTCTTTCATTACGCCGGTTGCCGAACTGCCATCAATGGCCAGCGCGCCCACCAGCACCGTCGGCATATTATTCATCACCGAAGAGAGGAACGCTGTGATGAATCCCGTTCCCAGAGTGGTCGCCCATAATCCTTTATCGGCCAGCATATTCAGAATGTCGGTGAGATACGCGGTTAATCCGGCGTTGCGCAAGCCATAGACGACGAGGTACATCCCCAACGAAAAAATCACGATTTGCCACGGGGCGCCGCGCAGCACTTTACCGGTATTGATGGCATGACCTTTTTTCGCCATCGCCAACAGAATCAGCGCGCCAACTGCCGCAATGGCGCTGACCGGAATACCCAGCGGCTCCAGCACAAAAAAACCGACCAGCAACAGCAGCAGAACAACCCAACCGGCGCGGAATGTTGCACGATCCTTAATCGCCAGCGCTGGCTCCCGCAGTTTTTCCATGTCATACACCGGCGGGATATCCCGGCGAAAGAAGAGATGCAGCATGATTAGCGTCGCGATAATCGCCGCGATGTCCACCGGTACCATCACCGAGGCATATTCCCTGAACCCGAGCCGGAAGAAGTCGGCCGAGACGATATTGACCAGATTCGAGACAATCAGCGGCAGACTGGCGGTATCCGCAATGAACCCCGCCGCCATCACAAAGGCCAGCGTGGCACGTTTGCTGAACCCCAGCGCCAGCAGCATGGCAATAACAATCGGCGTCAGGATCAGCGCCGCGCCATCGTTGGCGAACAATGCTGCCACCGCAGCACCAAGCAATACAATATAAGTGAACAGGAGCCGACCGCGCCCGTTTCCCCAGCGGGCAACATGCAGCGCCGCCCATTCGAAAAAGCCGGATTCATCCAGCAACAGACTGATAATAATGACCGCAATAAAGGTGGCCGTCGCATTCCACACAATATTCCACACCACCGGGATATCGCTGAGGTGAATCACCCCGCAGACCATTGCCAGCCCGGCGCCGATCACCGCGCTCCAGCCAATACTCAACCCCTTCGGCTGCCAGATAACCAGCACCAGAGTGAACAAAAAAATTGCCCCTGCCAGTAACATCACTTACTCCATCACATCTGAATTTATGAATATGTTTGAGGCGTTAACAGCTGCCGGACGCGGCGGTTTTTAGCCTTTCGCGCGTCTCTTCGCGCAGGCAGTTCCAGCTGGTATCAATGACGTCAGCGGCCCAGGCCGGAATATGCGGAGAGAGACGATAATGAACCCATTTCCCCTCACGCCGGTCGATAACCAGGTTGTATTCACGCAGGATCGCCATATGGCGGGAAATTTTGGGCTGCGATTCTCCCGTCGCCGCACAGAGATTGCAGACGCAGAGTTCTCCGGATTCGCGGAGCAGCATCACAATTGACAGGCGGGTTTCATCGGAGAGCGTTTTGAAAAGCTGAACCGGATGTAGCATGCTGAGTCTCGATGGCGTTCATTTACACATATGGTAAATCATATATGTAATGATTTAAAGCGGCACATTGAGGTAATGAGTCTGGCGTGGAACGAAGCGTTTCGCTTCTGAGTAACATCGTCGCGTGGAATACGGCGGGATCTTCCCCGCCGCTTCAGCATAAGGTATTTGCCCTTAGCGCTTTTCCGCCTCGCGGCTGGCCGCTTCGCGCTTCAGCGCCAGGGTAAAGCCGAAGGTATTGATCCCGTTCGCGCTGGTGGCAAACACATCGCCCTGATGCATGTTCGCTACCGCGCGGACAATTGACAGCCCCAGCCCGTGGTGCGTATCGCTGCGGGTGCGGGAGGCATCCACACGATAGAAACGTTCAAACAGCCGCGCAAGGTGGCTTTGCGCGATCTCCTCGCCGTTATTCGACACCGCAACATGCGCCAGTTCACCGACGTTTTGCAGCCGCACAATGATTGTGCTGTCCTGCGGCGCATGGCGGGCGCTGTTTTCCAGCAAATTCGCCAGCGAACGATGGAACAGACGGCGGTCAATGGATGCCGTGACATCTCCCTCGACCTGCACCTGGAGATTCTTCTCGGTAAACGAAGGCTCGACATACTCAAACGTTTTGTAAGCCTCTTCGCGCAGAGAAACCGTGGTGAGCTGGGTGGCGTGTTCGCCCGCCTGGGCATGGGATAAAAACAGCATATCGTTGACGATGGAGGTCATGCGCTCCAGCTCTTCGAGGTTGGACTCCAGCAGATCCTGTAACTCTTCTATGGAGCGTTGACGTGACAAGCCAAGCTGCGTCTGGCCAATCAGGTTGGTTAGCGGAGTACGCAGTTCGTGCGCCACATCGGCATTAAAGCTCTCCAGTTGGCGCCAGGCGATCTCCTGGCGCTCCAGCGCGCCATTAAACGAGACCGCCAGCGTTTGCAACTCGTCCGGTAAAGTATGCGCCTGCAGACGCTGACCATGATTACCCGGCGCAAGCTGGTGTGCCTGCTCGCTTAATGTATTCACCGGACGCATACCGAAACGGGCGATCAAATAACCCAGCAGCGCAATCAGGAAGACACCGATACAGCTGACCAGCACCAGTGCACAGGTAAATTCATACAACGTGCCCATATAAGGCGTGGAATCTATCGCCACCACATAGCGCATCGCCGGGCGTTCGCCGCTCGCCGGGATTTCGCGGGAGTAGAGGAACAGCAGGCAAGATGCTTCCGTTTCGCCTGGCGCGGTGCTGAACCCGTTTTTCAGCGAAGCCCACTCCACGCCTTTCGGCGGCGGACCGCCCATATCAAAGCGGGGATCATCGGCCACCAGCCAGTACTTCACGCGCCCGCCCTCATAGGAGGAGAGCGTATTAAATTTGGTGGTCAGGGATTTCCAGCCGTCGATGGACTGACGGTTTTCCACCCACGGCGCCATCAACGATTCGCGGAATAATAATTCGTTATGCATCTGGCTTTGCAGCGACTCATACAACGAGCTTCTGAGTACAACGCCAAAGGTGACGACGACAAACACATACGCCACGGCGAACATCAGCGCCATGCGTCCGGCAATCGAGTGTTTACACAAAGAGAGCGCGTTCAACTGGCTTTACTCTCCTGGCGGGTTTCCAGCACATACCCCATACCGCGCACCGTATGCAGCAGCTTAACGGGATAAGGATTATCAACTTTGGCGCGCAGGCGTTTAATCGCCACTTCAACCACGTTGGCATCGCTGTCAAAGTTCATATCCCAGACCTGTTCGGCGATCATCATTTTTGACAAGATTTCGCCCTGATGACGCGCCAGCAGGCTCAGCAGCGCGTACTCTTTCGCCGTCAGTTCAAGGCGGTCGCCGCCGCGCGTTACGCGCCGCGCCAGCAGATCGAGGTGCAGATCGTGGATATGCAACTGAGTGATGTCCGCGCCGTCGCCTGGTCTGCGGCGCAGCAACGCCTGAATGCGCGCCACCAGCTCGATCAGCGAAAAGGGTTTTGGCAGATAATCATCCGCGCCGTGGCGCAGCCCTTTTACCCGCTCCTCAACCGAGCCGCGCGCCGAGAGCATCAGCACTGGCGTCTGTTTGCAGGCGCGCAGCCGCTCAAGAATCTGGTAACCGTCCAGGCCGGGCAACATGATATCCAGCACAATTGCGTCGTACTCGTATTCCAGCGCCAGGTGCAGCCCTTCGACACCATTATCAACGACATCGAGAGTGAAACCCTGTTCGCTCAGCGCACGATTAATATATGACGAGGTCTTTTCCTCGTCTTCGATGAGTAACAGCTTCAAAGGGGCGACTCCTTCAACGTTCCGGCACCTGCCGCAAACATATTCATAGCCGCAATGTTACCGCTGTTGGGCTGACATTTAGCTGACATTTTTTCACCGTTTTAGCGACAAAATGCAACCTGATGATTAACCACGTATCGTGGCGTCAATTCTGCGCTAGCGCTAGCTTTGATGGTACCGACGCCATACGCCAGGCGGCATATGGTATTTACGGGCAAAGGTGCGGGTGAAGGTTTGCTGTGAGTCATAACCATAACGCGTGGAAATGGTGATGATCGAATCTTCCGTCGTCAGCAGCGCCTCGGCAGCGCTCTCCAGCTTCTTATTACGGATATAAATCCCCAACGGCACCTGCATCACTTCCTGAAAAAGACGCTGTAAATGCCATTTTGAATAACCGGCCCGCGTGGCGACATCGCGAATTCTGAGCGGACGGTCGAGGTTTTCATCGATCCACTGCTGGATCTCATGTACCACCATCTGTTGCATACCCATCGTGAAAGCCTCCTTCTTAAGGAGCTATCACCTTAACGCAGGGATACTGACTCAAAAGTGACGCGAAAATGATAATCCTGTCAGTTTTGTTACCCCTGCCGGGTAGCTTTTACGTCAGCTATCTTAGCAACACCACCACAGTCGCTGACTTATGCCAGCAACTGGATTGGTTCAATCTTGCTACATCGTCGTAACGCGTATGATTTGATCTTGAGAGAGCAGATACTGCTTTTTTATTTATCCGATTCAAGATAATCAGTCAGGAAAGCCTGGGCATTTCCTTCGGAGGAGTATGCTTTGCTGTAATATATTGGTATCGCTTTATTTTCGCCCGGCAGATTCAGCTCCCCCCACCCATTACTATTAAAAAACAAGACGGTAAATTTTTTCCCATCAACCAATGTGTAAACATATTTTTTCGTACCCACATCATCCACGTTCATTAAATGAATTTTTTTATTCCATGGATGATCAATATCCGTCATCTGCACAATCATTTTTTTCTCGTCAGGTTTACCATAACGCAGTGTCCATACAATGGTGCCTTCCGCCCCTTCATAAGCCTTGACCCTTTCAGCCACTTCCGGTCGCACTACCTGATTTACAGTCGCCGTTCCCTCAGAGTGAACCAATCCGGGCATCGTAATAGCTACAGAGACGGCAATGGACAATAAAATTTTTTTCATCGATAACCTCAAACCTGACATTGTTAACATCAACCAAAAACAAATAATGTATTACCACTAAACCTTAACCTTATTTTTATGCAACGAAAATTAGCATTCATTGTCTGCATGATAAAATAAAGTTTGCACACTGCTTGATCTAATCAAATATCCTTTCCGGGAAACCCTCAGGATAAACTCATCACTGACACCTGATTTACTAACGTTATATTTGAGATCATTTATAACCTGCCAAACCCGCTGAACTGACGCGCGAAGGCCGTTTCGCTCCCAGACATCACTCATAAGCATGTCATCAGAAACAACGTTGTTAACCCCATGACACAAAAGGTATTCCAGTAAGTACGACTGGGTTTTTCTCAGAGAAATATATTTCGCCGTTCCATAAAGGCAGATGAGTCTTTTTGTTCTACAGTCATAAATCACACTCTTTTCGATAAGGAAGCCCATGACTGAAAGCGCTTTATTTTCCTCGTCTGGCATACCCCTCCTTAGCGTTTACACAGATGTCTGTACCGCACAATTTTATTGTCAAAATGACAAAACAACACGCTGTAAGTTATTCGCATAATAAATAACATTTATTTCTTGCATGTAAATATCATTAATATTCACAAGGCAGCAATCCCTGGTTAACTGCCGAAAGATAAAAACATGTTTAGTTCATTAAGACAATAACAAACCTTCAGTAATAATAACTAAAAATAATCCACTTTAGCCAGAGGATTGAACCAAACAAAAAACCGTCTCCACAGTTAAAAGACAAGTAAAAATTACGCATCATTAACATTCAGACCATTTACCTTATTAAAATAAAAGTATTACCCCCAATGTTTATAAAATAAAAATATCAATTTCCAGAATTTTTCCGGGATAAATAACACCTTCATCGAATCTACTGCAAAAAATAACGATATCCAGCCAATTGTTCTGATCGCTCGCACTGACTGAAATCACAGAATTGACCGCCGCTGGCGGCATAATCCGCCCATTCACGATGGTTTAATGATTAAGTGATACGCGTGCTGTCCGTCCGGATTACATCAATGAGAAAGGCAAATCACTATCGGGACATCCTTGTCCCTTGCTCTGCGACGCCGTTGTCTGGTTTATGTATCATGGCATCGCGTTTGTTCAGAAGCGTCAGGTATTCACCAGCACACCGGAGGCAAGCTGCGCCGGACTTTCCCGCCGGGCATGCTCGGTGCGAAAAACGCTCATCAACGCCACCAGATTCCGTGACTGATCGCGCAGATGATCGACCGCCGAACTGGAGGCGCCCACCAGCGCGGCATTCTGCTGCGTTACCTGATCGAGCTGGGCAATAGCATCATTCACCTGCGCAACGCCCAACTCCTGCTCCTGAGTGGTCATACCGATTTCGTTAATCATTTCCGCGACATGGTGCGACTGCTTAACCAGCTCGCCGATGGTAGAACCGGCATTGTTGACAAGCGTAGCGCCGTTATCCACACAATCAATACTGGCCTGAATCAGCCCTTTAATCTCTTTCGCCGCCGTGGCGGAGCGCTGCGCCAGTGAACGCACCTCTCCTGCGACCACGGCAAAGCCTCGCCCATGCTCACCGGCACGTGCCGCTTCCACCGCCGCATTGAGCGCCAGGATATTGGTCTGGAAAGTGATGCCGTCGATAACGGTAATGATCTCGCCGATTTTGCGCGCGCTCTGGCTGATCTCATCCATGGTGCGCACAATGTTGTCGATCGCTTCCCCGCCTTTGGCGGCAATGTCGCTGGCGGCGGTGGCCTGCTGGTTGGTGACACGTACCGTGTCGGCATTCTGGCGAATGGTCTGGCCGATTTGCTCCATTGACGCCGCCGTCTGTTGCAGGCTGGCTGCCTGCTGTTCCGTGCGCTGGCTAAGATCCATACTGCCCGCCGCCACGCCGCTGGCCCCTGCCGAGATCGATTCGCTGCTCTCACGAACCTGCGCCACAATGCGATTGAGGCTTTGACGCATCGCTTCCATCCCGGCCAGCAGGCTGTGGCGATCGCCTGCCGCCAGCGTCACCGGCATTGCCAGATTGCCCTCAGCGATATCGTGTACCACTCGCAACGCATAAGCGGGTTCACCGCCCAGCTGCCGCTTGATAAGCCGCGTGGCAAACCAGGCGATCAACACGCCAAACAGCGTTGCCGCTGCGGCCAGCATCAGCAGCAGATCGCCAGACGCGCGCGCACTGCCGGTGCTCTCCGCCGCTGCCGCGGTCGTGCTGGCCTGCTGGCGCTGGATCATCACAGTGATTTCATTAAACAGTTGTGCCTGAACCGGTTGCAGTTTATCCACCGCCATCGACTGGGAGTCGAGCATCTGGCCATTTTTCGCCATGCTCACCGTCTGGCGCACAACCGCGACGTATTGCGCCTGCGTCTGTTTAAAACGATCCAACATCTGCTGGACATCGCTGCCCTGAATATTCTGCTGTAACTGTTTGACCAGCGTGTCGATACGCTGGATTGCCGCTTCGGTGACCTTCTCTTCGGCCTCCTGTTTATCGGCGTCATCCTGAAACACCATAATAAAGGTCGCTTTGGTAGCGTTATTTAACGTGTCCTTTAACTCCTGCATCGCCAGCAGGTTAGTCAGGTGATATTTTTCATAATATTCAATGTGTTTGCTGGTGCTAAGTAATTGTGTCCGTCCAAAAATCGCCACCAGGAAACTGATCACAATAATGGCGGCAAAACCGGTGCCTAAAAGCGCACCAAGAGAGAAGGGTTTGATGACTCGCATAGTATCCCTCGTAGTGTTTCAACGAATTCCACAAGCTGTGTAATGGGTGCGATTTCACTATACGAAGGCTATAACCTTACGGAAAATATGAAATTACGATGGGATCGCCGGAGGGCAGCAGCGTCTTATCAGACCTACAGGCGGGGTATATTGCCGGTTTAATCGCAGGGCTGATGTCGCGCTGACAATAAAAGGCAGAGGTCGAACGGCCCAATAATAAAGGAGAAGCCGGATGCGCCGCCGCTGCCCACAGTGACACGCGGTTCGGGCATTTGTTGCTGAAATGCTGGCTCCTTATTACTGATTAACGGTTCACATCGCCCTTGAGGGATTCGCTGCAGTGCCAGGCTGTAAGGCGCAGTGCAGTTAATGATGATTTTGCTGGCAGTACTGCGATCGCGTACTGACGGCCTTTTTCATGTGGAATAACGATCGATGCAATCGGCTTCACTACTGAACCTTGTCAGCATCAAGGCCAGCGTTTTCGGAGTACTAAACAGACGGGCAAAACTAAAGCGCTGGTCGATATTATCCATTATGCCCGAAATTGATTGGCTGCACTGGCGGCTAGCGCCGAAGCAGGGAGACATCCTGGCTCCCTTTTTTCTCAGTCAACAACGATGCGGTCTTAATTTACCTCAATTCGACGGCGTGGTGGTGGTGGTGGTACTGGTTGACGTGTTACTGCCGTTGTCACCGCCCATTGCCAGCAATGCCAACCCGGTGACGGCAGCAACGCCCGCGACACCAACCCACGCCGAATTTCCAATGGCACTGTCTGAAGCGTCACTTCCTGCGGCAGAGCCTTCTGCTACCGGTGCTGCGTGTGCTAATCCAGAAATAATAAAACTAACGACCAAAATAATGCGATGTAAATGCGTCATGAACCAACCCTCATATTTTATTGGGACCTTTCGCACTTTAAATCGCCATCACAAAATAAGATCGCAAATTAAGACATTCCTCGACAATATGGAAACAATTGGGAGATTCCTCAGTTCTATTTAATTATCTAAACGAAGCGGCAACAGCTTGCATAAAACAAAAATAAGAATATCCTCAGTTAACAACTTTTTAGCAATATGATACAGATCAAACTAGAAAGAGAAGAAGGATCAAAAGCAGAAACCATTTTTTACCCGCCAATGTTTTTACACACAGTTTCATACGAACCGGGAGGATGTTAACATGGGAAGAAATATAGATATCGTATTGTTCAAAATTAATTGCTCTTATACCAAAAAAGGTATAATTCAATTAGTAAAAGAAATCAGAAATTGCAGTGAAATACACATTGCCATTAACTTTAGTGCGCCTTTTTCCAACCGAGGGATGCTGGTTGTGACTAAAGGTCATTTTTCTCCCTTTACCCTGGTACATACACCTATAATTGTGATTCCCGATAAAATACAAGTGGATGTTTTATTGGATATTTTAACTGAATTTATAAATGGACGCGTCAGTAGCCATGTAAAAACCATTCGACTGGGCCGTCGAGAAATCGCAATATTGAAGGGCATGATCTTCGAGAAGAGCGATGATGAAATATCTAACCTACTGAGTATTAACAAAAAAACAGTCTCATCTCATAAGGATAACATTAAGAAGAAAATATCAGCCAACTCCAGGATTGATATTTTTTACGCCTTCAGTATTTTTCCATTCAAAGATTGTGGACTGGCCGAAAATGAGGAAGAAATAATGCCATTCCCCCAGCAAAAAACGCCAAATCGTAGAGTGGTGGCCTACGGCTGATTATCACTACAGGTTGAAATAAAAACCTGATGTTCACAACGTAAACCATAATAATTCAGTATTGCGATATATCCTCTGTACCTGTTTACGTTCGAAACAGACAGCGTAAAAATATAATAGCAGCAGGACTATCGTCGGTAATATTTTTTGGTGTTGCCGACGTTTCTGGAACGAACCACTTTTAAATGCTTATAGAATGAAAAAATGATTATAACCAGTAGCACACCAATCACAGTCAGTTCGATGATGATCATTTTGTGTACTCGCGTAGAGAGGATGCTTTATTTACTGATGAACAGCGTCACACGTCAATAGCTGATACCGAAAATAAGACTGGCCTCACCACAAAAATTATTTTGAAAAGACTTATTCATTTAAAAACAAGAGAAAATTACCATGCCTACTAACCTTTGTAGTATGACTGCCTTGCGCCACTATTATCTGCGTATTTTACGCCGTTATTCCTCGCTCAATGCGGTCGAAGAAATTTATGAACTCAGGAGCCAAAAGCTAACCGGAATTGAGCTGGAAGCGCTGATCAGTGCCAGCGATCATCGCCGCGCCGAACTTGTTCACCACTGCCGCTGGCTGAAAGTTCCGGCCAGCGCATGGCGCAATGTGTAGGTTGCTGAGCGTCATTTATTCACCTTGGTTATACGAAAAGAGTCTTGTATCAGTGGTAAATATTCTTTGTCGCCTGCCGATAGCTTAAAAGCCTTTTGTGACATTGACGTTGAGCAGGACAAAAAATGAAAAGACATCCCCTTTCTTGCAGGGCGCTAAAGGCGGCAGGTTATGACCCGAACTCCAGCGTGCTGGAGCTTGAGCACAGTAATGGCCGCGTTGAGCAGTATCTCGGCGTACCACCGAAGATCTGGCAGGGTTTTTTGATGAGCCAGCAGCAGGAAGCGTACTTCCGCGAAAATATTGCCAACAGCTACTTAAAAATCACCGTTGAACCGGCGAATCGCAGTCGCTTTTAGTCTGTAACACGGTCATTTTTAGTGTTTTTGTGTTAACGTTGTCTCCCCGCGCAGACGACGCGGTTTCCTGTTGACTAAGGCTTTTGACAACGTAAGAGGGTATATGAGAATTGGTATTGCCTTTCCGGTGCTGGTTTTTATTGTAGCGGTCGCTTTCCTTGCCTGGTTTATCCTCGGCGGCTACGCCAACCCAGGTTCCTGACGTCTTTTCCCCTCCGATTTATGCCGACGGCGCATTCGCGAATGCCGTATCCGCTTACAGAAAATAAGTAAAACCAATGGAATGAATGAGCCTGCCGTTCCGTTAGCGGGTGTAAACTACCGGGCAAGTACGTTTACCGGAGTGGTTCATGAATATCATTGAAATCATCATGTCGGCGGGCAAGGTTTCCGTGGATGTTGCACTGTATACCCTGCTGCCGATCATGGTGGTGATGCTCATCATAATGAAGTATCTGGAGGAAAAAGGGGTTCTGGATGGCATTGTTCGTCTCACCTCCCCGGTATTAAAACCTTTTGGGATCAGCGGAATGGGGGTTTTCGCCCTGATTCAGCTTAATTTCGTCAGCTTTGCCGCACCGCTCGCCGCGCTGGCGATTATGGAGCGCCGCGGAACTTCCGATCGCCATCTTGCCGCCACGCTCGCCATGTTATTCGCCATGGGGCAGGCGAATGTGTTTTACCCTCTGACTCCGTTCGGCCTGCACTGGGGCATAGCGATTGTGATTTCGATGATTGGTGGTCTTGCCGCCTCAACGCTGACCTGGTACGTCACGGGACGCAGGCTCTCTGCCGCCAGCCTGCGCGATGAAGAGGGTGAACTGAATAAAGATAAACCGCGCGCGAGTTTGATTTCGGTGATTAACGGCGCTGGCGCAGATGCGATTCGCCTGGCGCTGGGGTCGCTGCCGATGCTGTTGTTATCGCTGACGGTGGTGGGCTTACTAAAAGCGGCAGGCGTGGTAGAAGCGCTGACATCGCTGTTAACGCCGATGCTGGAATTCTTCCATATTTCCACAGTATATGTGCTGCTGACGCTGACTAAATGCCTGGCGGGCGGTACGGCCTATTTTGGCGTGGCCTCGGAGATGGCGCAGCACGGTCAACTGACGGCGCAGCAGATCAACGCCTCGGCGGGCTTCCTGGTGCAAACCCTCGATTTACCAGGAATTGGGATTTTCCTCGGTATCGCCAGCCGCTTTGTCCGCCTGTTCCGCTTTGTACTGCCAGGCGCGATTGTCGGCATTCTGGTCCGCACGCTGTTACATGTGATGGTGTTTTAATGCGGGAAAAGCACAAGGGCACGATTCGTGCCCTGCTGAGTTTGTTGCTACGGTAAGCGCTATTTTCCCAGTGCGGCGGCCATTGCGGCGCTGCATTTCATGGGCTCAAATTCAACAACGTCGTAATCGGCCACACCTTCACGGTAAAAGGGATCTTCTTGCAGCAGCGCATCCAGCGCCGGGCGGGCCAGCGCGCGGGTTAAAATCACGCCACCACTGCGCGGGTTCGTTGGCCCGGCCGCCAGAAAATAGTCCTCTTTAAAGCACGCGTCGAGATACGCGCGGTGCGCCTCAACAAAGCGATCGACCTCGCTTAACGGTTTTTTATATTTCAGCGTTACGATAAACATACGCAAACTCCTCTCTATGAGTAGTGAATTATCAACACGTTACGGTGCAGTATTCATGAGGGTTATATTGCGGTTAAATAGCCGCTCAGGCTATTGCCATTTTTAACCCAGTTGAGACCGGATTTGTTGTGGACATCAAACTGCTGCGATCGTTTACCGTTGTTGCCCGGCTTGAGCATATCGGCCAGGCGGCTGAAAGGCTGAATATCTCATCATCCCCGCTGAGCCGACAAATTCAGATGCTGGAAGATGAATTAGGCGTCACGCTGTTTCATCGCGAGAAAAAACGCCTCCATCTGACCACTGAAGGGGAAAAATTTCTCGACGAAGTGGGGCCTTTTCTCCAGCATTATGATCGGCTGAAAGATCACGCCAGACATCTGGGTCAGGCCAACGCCGGACGCATTGATATCGGCTATGTCGAAGCGGCGATTCACTCACGTCTGCTGCCCGATGCGCTGGCAAAATTAGCGCTCCCGCCAGAGATCGATATCAAGCTGCATTCGATGCGTTCAAAACAGCAGCTTGAGCAGCTACAGGCCCGGTTAATTGATGTGGCGTTCTTATACACGCTGCCGCCGTCAAGCGACGCGCAGTTTTGCCAGAAAATCGTCCTTACCGAGCCGGTGTTGCTGGCGATGCCGAAAGCGTTGGCTCTCCCCGCGCCCACGCCCGCGCAGCTTGAGCAGTATCCCTGGATAGCCGAGCAGGAAAACCTGAACCCGGCAGCGCGCGCGCAGTTACTTCGGGCCTGTCAGGAAAAAGGCTTCACCCCGCGCATCAGCCTGGAAGTTTCCGGCCCGCTGGCCGCGCTCTCTTGTGTCGAAGCAGGACTGGGATTCACGTTTATTCAGCAAAGCCTGGCGCGCATTGCCTCGGAGAATGTGGCATTAGTGGCTTTGCCATGGCTACCGCTGGAGATCGCGCTACACCTGGTGTGGAGAAAAAACGAAACAAAGCCGCTGGTGCGACGCCTCCTCGCGGCTTTCGATTAGCGCCGCTCACCCGGCCTGGCGCAGATTCCCCCAGGCCCGGTAAGCGTACGCCATCAGGCAAAACGTTATTTCTTCACCGTATCTTCGAGGAAGAAGCGACCGAGCGGATTCTGGTAGAAACCTTCGATATTTTTCCGGCTCACGTTGCGGTACGGGCTGTAGTAGAGGTCGATCCAGTTCACATCGGCTTTGGCCATTTTTTGCAGATCGATATACATCTGTTCGCGTTTTTTCGGATCCATTTCCACGCGAGCCGCGGCGACCAGCGCTTTCACCTTGTCATTCTTATAACGCGTCATGTAGTTCATGTTCGCATCGTGGCCCAGCACAAAGGTGGTTTTCTGATCCGGGTCGAGAATATCGTTGGTCCAGTACATCACCGAAATATCGTATTCGCCCGCCACCAGCATGTCCCAGCTCTGGCTGGGGTCAACTTTTTGCAGGTTCACTTTCACGCCCGCTTTCGCCAGTTGCTGTTGCAGCAAAATGGCGATCTGCTCATCCACTTCGTCCCCGGCGTTAACCACATAATTCAGCGTTAAATCGGAGGCGCCAGCGGCTTTCAGCATCTGTTTGGCTTTTTCAGGATCGTAGGCGCGGCGCAGGTTATCGCTGTAGTGGTACAGCGCGCCAGCCGGAATATAGGAGTTCGCCACCTGGCCGTAGCCAAAGGTCACGGTCTTCACAATCGCATCTTTGTCGATGGCAAAGTCCAGCGCCTGGCGCACTTCCACTTTACCGAGCGCGCCGTGCGAGTGGTTGATCAACAGATGATCTTCACGGGTTGATGGATCCAGCTCCACCTTCAGATTGCTGTCTTTTTGCAGTGATGCAATGCGCGAGAACGGCACCGTCAGCGCGGCATCCAGTTCACCGGCCTGCACTTTCAGCATGCGGGTGTTGTCATCAGGAATGGTCAGCCAGTCCACTTCGTCGAGGCTGACGTTCTTCGCCTGCCAGAAGTTCGGGTTCTTCACCAGCACGATTTTCTCGCCGCGCACCCACTCTTTCACGCTAAACGCGCCAGAACCGACCGGTTTTTCGGCAAACGTCTCTGCCCCTTCATCCTTCAGCGCTTTTTCCGAGATCACCGACGCATTCGGCAATGCCAGTTGTGACAGGAACGGCGCAGACGGTGATTTCAGCGTGACGACCAGCGTGCGCGCATCCGGCGCTTCGGCTTTGTCGATAATGCTGTACGAATCGCGCCACAATGAACCGGCATCGTCACGGATACGCAGCAGGCTGAACGCGGCATCACTGGCACTCACTGGCGTACCGTCGGAGAATTTGGTGTCGCGAATTTTAAAGGTATAGACCTTGCCGTCCGGCGAAATGCTCCAGCTTTCCGCCACGCCCGGCTCCAGTTTGGTGCCGGTTTTATCTACCCGTACCAACGGATCAAAGACGTTGGAAAACACCCAGTTGTCGGCGTTTTGCGCCGATTTGATCGGGTCGAACGTGGTGCTGTCTTCGCGACGGCCAATGGTTAATACGCCTGCCGCCTGCGCCATTTCGCTGACCACACTGAGCGCCAGAAAAACGCTGGCCGCCAACAACTTAACATGCCTGTGCTTCATCAAAAGATCTCCTGGTTAAAGGAAAAACAGTCTCATCGCCTGTGTGGGTCAACACACAGGAATATGCGTGATCGGCAATCTGCCGGGTTGGAGGTAACGCGCCGGTGCGACACTGCACCTGCGCATAGGGACAGCGCGGATGGAAAGCGCAGCCCTGTGGAATGGATAACGGGCTGGGCGGTTCTCCGCCAAGCGGCTCTGCGGGCAGCGGTTTATCGGGATCGATTTCCGGGATCGCCGCGACCAGCGCGGCGGTATAAGGGTGACGTGGCTGCGTGAACACCGCTTCGGACGGGCCTTCTTCGACAATACGCCCGAGGTACATCACCGCCACGCGATCGCACAGGCGGCGCACAATCGCCAGATCGTGTGCGATAAACAAAATCGCCAGCCCCATCTTTTCGCGCAGTTCCATCAGCAGGTTAACGATCTGCCCCTGAATGGAGACATCCAGCGCCGCCACGCACTCATCTGCCACTATCAACCGGGGTTCGAGCGCCAGCGCGCGGGCAATCCCGGCACGCTGGCATTGCCCGCCGCTAAGCTGGCCGGGTCGGGCCTTCGCTTGCTCCGGGCGCAACCCGACTAACGTCAGCAGTTCAGCTACCCGCGCATTCACACCGCTGCGCGGCACTTTCTGATGCACGCGCAGTACTTCCGCAATGCTGTCGCCGATGGTCTGGCGAGGATTAAGCGAGGCGAAAGGATCCTGAAAAATCATCGCCGTTTGCAGGCGCAACCGCGCCACGTCGCTCTTCAGCCCATGAGTAATGCGGTGACCATCGAAGCGCACCTCGCCCGCCGTCACCCGCTCAAGCTGCAATAACGCCCGTCCCAGCGTGCTTTTGCCGCTGCCAGATTCGCCCACCAGACCGAGGGTTTCCCCGGCGTGAATTTTCAGTGTGACGTCATTAACGGCGTGCACCATCCGCCTGGCGCCAATCAGGCCGCCGGAAACCGGAAAGGTCACGCTGACGTTGTCCGCCTCTAACAGGGGCCAGTTTGCTGATGTCGTCATGCGCCCTCCCGCAGGCTAAGTGGTTGTAATGCATGATGGCAGGCCGCCGCATGCGCCAGTGTGTCGCGCCCCTGCCGCAGCACAGGCTGTTGCTGACAAGCCGCGCTGGCGTACTGGCAGCGGGGATGAAAGCGGCAACCGGCCGGGAAGTTATCCGCCACCGGCGGCTGACCGCTGATAGTCACAAGACGCCCCTGCCCGCCTTCGCTAGCCGGCTGGCAATCAATTAATCCACGGGTGTAGGGATGCAGCGGTTGCGCCAGCACATCGCGCTTGCCGCCCACTTCGCACAACCGCCCGCCGTACATAACAGCGATGCGATCGCAGGTTTGCGCCACCACGCCAAGATCGTGGGTGATCATGATCACCGCCAGCCCCAGTTGCTGGCGCAAATCGCTGAGCAGACGCAGGATCTGCATCTGCACGGTGACATCCAGCGCGGTGGTTGGTTCGTCGGCAATCAGCAGCGACGGTTCAGGTGCCAGCGCCACGGCGATCATCGCGCGCTGGCGCATGCCGCCGGAAAATTCATGCGGATAGTTATGAATGCGGTTTTGCGGATCGGGAATACCCACCTGGCGCAGCAGTTCTTTGGCATCTTCCCGCGCCTGTGCTCGGCTGGCGCCGAAATGACGGCGACGGCTTTCGGCAATTTGCTCGCCAATGGTCATCACCGGGTTCAGGTGGCTGGCGGGATTCTGGAAAATCATCCCCATTTCGCGACCGCGCACCGCCGACATCTGCGCTTCGCTGAGCGACAGTAAATCACGGCCGCCCAGCCGCACTTCGCCGCCGGTAATGGCCAGCCCCTGGCCGGGCAGCAGACGCATCAATGCCCGACAGGTCACGGTTTTCCCGGAGCCGCTCTCGCCGACCAGGCCGAGCATCTCTCCGGCATTCAACGTAAATGAGACCTTATCGACCAGCGCGATATCCGGCTCGCGGGTAATGGTCAGTTCTGAGACGGTCAGCAGCGTCATACGCGCGCTCCCAGTTTATCGCCGAGGCCATCGGCCAGCAGGCTGAAACCCATCGCCAGCAGCACAATCGCCAGCCCCGGAAAGGTGGTTATCCACCACGCGGTGGTGATAAAGCTCTGCCCCTCCGCTACCATCACGCCCCACTCCGCGGTGGGCGGCTGCACGCCCAGCCCAAGATAGCTGACCGCCGCGCCATTCAGCAGCACCAGCACGCAGTCGGACATGGAGAACACCAGCGCGCCGGTGATGGCGTTCGGCAACAGATGACGGAACAGAATGCGCGCGTGGCCGTAGCCAAGGCTGCGCGCCGCGACAATAAAATCCCGCTGTTTTAGCGTCAGCACCTGCGCCCGCACCAGCCGTGCGTAAGAGACCCAGCCGACCATCGCCATCGCAATGTAGAAGCTGCCCAGCCCCGGCCCGAGGATGGCGATGATCGCCAGCATCAGTACCAGAAAAGGAAACGCCAGTACGATGTCGATCAGCCGCATAATGGCCGCATCCACCACACCGCCGAGATAACCAGACAGCGCGCCGAGCGTGGTGCCGAGCAAAAACGGGAAGATAACCCCCAGCAGGCAGATTTGCAGATCCACCCGCGCGCCCCACAGCACGCGCGAGAAGATGTCGCGGCCAAAGTTATCGGTACCGAACAGGTGCGCGCCGCCGGGAGGAAGCAGGCTCGATGCGGCATCCTGCGTAATGGGATCAAACGGCGCCAGCCACGGAACAAACAGGGCGATAAACAGCCACAGCCCGACAATCACTATCCCGGCGCGCAGCGCGTGCTGGCGTGGGATCGCCCGGCGGCGTAACCCGGAAATCACGCTGAGAGCACTCATAATTTGACCCTCGGATCCAGTGCCACGGTCAGCACATCGGCCAGCAGGTTGACGACCACGGTCGCCAGCGCGAACACCATCACCACGCCCTGCACCACCATGTAGTCGCGGCTAAAAATCGCTTTCACCAGCAACTGGCCCAGCCCCGGAATGGCGAACACGCTCTCAATCACTACCGTGCTGCCAATCAGCCAGCCAATATTCACCGCCAGCAGGTTTAGCGTCGGCACCAGTGAGTTGGGCAACACGTGACGCCAGAAGATACGGTTTTCGCGCTGCCCCCGCGCCCTGGCCGCCACCACATAGTCACTGCTCATCTCCATCAGCAGGCTGGCGCGCAGGTTGCGAATCAATACCGCAGACAGCGCCAGCGCGACCGTCAGGCACGGCAGCACCATATGGTGCAGTTGGTCGGCAAAATCGCTACCGTAACCGGAGACCGGGAACCAACCGAGCACCACGCTAAAAATGATGATCATCATGATACCGAGCCAGAACGCCGGAAACCCTAACCCGGCGGTGGTGAACAGACGGATCAGTTGATCCGCCACCCGCCCGCGCTGTCGCGCTGCCAGCGAAGCCAGCGGAACGGTGAGGATCACCGCCAGCAGCACACTGCCCAGCACCAGCCACAATGTTGGTTCGAGCCGCGAGTTAATCAGCTTCAGGGTATCGACGCGGTAGACAATCGATTTGCCCAGCTCCCCCTGTAATAAATTGCGCAGAAAGTAGCCGTACTGCACCCATAACGGTTCATCGAGACCAAACTGCGCACGGATACGCGCCAGCGCCTCTGGCGTACTGCGTACGCCGAGCAGAATGCGCGCCGGATCGCCGGGGATTGCCCGTACCATCGCGAAGGTGATGATGCTGATCCCAAGCAGCACGGGCAGCAGTTGCAAGGGTCGAAATAACAGAAAACGGTAACGATGCATCAGCGAACTCCCATGGTGCATACGGTGGTGAAAGTTAAAAAATCGCTCCGCCGTAGTGCAGCCCTGCGTCATAAATTTGCGCCCGGTCAGCCTTAGCGGGCGTTTTCTTTACGCTAACGGCATCATTCAGGGCTGGGTAGTTAGCAAAAATACTAGTTTTACCTTTCTCGCAGGACGGCACCGGAATTGCATGCTTTGGCGAAGCCATGGGGAAATTGCACAAACCGTGCCCGTGGCATGGCACCGTTTACCTTGGGGGAGTTCATTATGCGCATTGATATCGAAAGCCCTGGTGCAACCAACGCCACCAGGCTTGAAGAGGCTTTTGCCGGGCTGTTTGCCCGGACGCAGGCGTTGGGTTTTGATGCGGTGATTTACGACTACACGCCGGTGCCGCGTTCGCTGGAAGGCGCGCTGATTACGCCGTCGCTGCTGGAGATGCGCAATGTGCCGGATGATATGCGCAGGCTGTGGTGCGAACGCGGCTACTATCAGGTCGATCCGGTTCAGCATTTTGCGCTGGAGAGTTGCGCGCCGTTCGTCTGGTCTTATCAACGCCCGGATCGCAGCGCATTGCAGGGGCGACTGGATGAGAACGCGCAAGAAGTGACGCACTACATGCGCGATAACAATATGCCCTGCGGCGCCACCGTGTCGCTGCATCTGCCCAATGGCGGTTTTGTCACGCTGACCGGAATTGTCACCGACCAGCGGGAAGAGCGGGATATCAGCGAAACGCTGGCGCAGCTGACCTTTCTGGCGCACCGCTTCCAGGAGTCGGCGTTTCCGCTGTTTGACGCCTCAATGCTCACCTGCCGCCATGTCAAACTGAGCAACCGCGAGCGCGAATGTCTGGCGTGGTCTGCCGAAGGGCTGACGGCGAAAGAGATTGCCCGCAAGCTGCACCGCTCAGTTGCGACTGTTACGCTGCATCTGAACACGGCGGCGAAAAAGCTCGGCGCGACCAACCGCGTCCAGGCTGTTGTCCGTGCGTTGCATTACCGTTTGCTGGACAGTTAAGAACTAGCATTTTTGCTAGTGTTCAGCGTAAGCAGTGACGTTCTAACCTGAAAGCCAGTTCACTTAACAGGGTAAACGTCACTCATGTACACCATTCGAGAAGGCTATGTTCCCTTCCGGGGATATCAGACCTGGTTTCGCATCTGCGGCGATCTACACAACGGTCAAACGCCGTTGGTGGTCGCGCATGGCGGCCCCGGCTGCACTCACGATTATGTTGATGCGTTCAAAGATATCGCCGAAACCGGGCGCGCCGTGATCCACTACGATCAATTGGGTAACGGACGTTCCACCCATCTGCCGGAGAAAAGCCCGGATTTCTGGCAGCCCTCGCTGTTTCTCGACGAACTGAATCATCTTCTCCAGGCGCTGGAGATTGCCGACAACTACGCGCTGCTGGGGCAATCCTGGGGCGGAATGCTGGCGGCAGAACATGCAGTCACCCAGCCGCAAGGGTTGAAAGCGATGATTATCGCCAACTCACCGGCATCAATGGCGCTGTGGCTGGAAGGTGCAGCGAAACTGCGCGCGCAGCTTCCGCCTGACGTCCAGCAGACGCTGCTGGCGCACGAAGCAGCGGGCACGCTGGACAGCGCGGAATACAAAGCGGCAAGCCAGGTGTTTTACCAGCGCCATGTCTGCCGTCTCTCCCCCTGGCCGCCGGAAGTACAGCGCACCTTTGATGCGATGGACGCCGATCCGACGGTGTACCACGCAATGAACGGCCCAACAGAATTCCACGTGATCGGCAGCATGAAAGAGTGGACGATTATCGACCGTCTGCCGCAGGTGCGCGTTCCGACATTACTGATTTCCGGGCGCTATGACGAAGCCACGCCAGAAGTAGTGCAGCCGTTTATGGATCATATTACCGGGGCACAATGGGTGATTTTCGAATCCTCCAGCCATATGCCCCATGTCGAAGAGCGGTCGTTGTGTATGCAGACCGTCAGTGATTTTTTGGCGAAAACCTGTTGATTCTCAGCCCACACCAGGTGGATTGTGTTTGTTGTTTTTAAGCGCCGGCCAGGCGCTTTTTTTGTGCCTGCCAGCCAGCAACACCGTGCATTAACGGCACATCGCGGGTGCGCTACCGGTACGCATCGCTGAATAGAGCGAACAGAGCGCCTGCAAGCTCTTGGTGCCGGTACGTTTCATCAGGCTGTTGCGCTGCACGCTGACGGTGGTCGGGCTGACGCCGCGTATCCGCGCGATATCCTCCACTGAATGCCCGCGCAGCAGCAAGCGCATAATTTGCTGCTCGGCGCTGGTGAACTTAAAGGCGCCATGAATATAGCCGGGCTGCTGGTTTTGCTGACAAAGCAGGATCATCACTTCCAGTGCCTGGCGCAGCTCATGTACGTGAACATCTTCTGCAAGGCAGAGTTTCACCAGCCCAGGGAAAAGTAGCGTCAGTGAATCGAAATGGCGTTCAGAGGAGATGAAAATAGAGTAATGCGGCGGCGGGCTGGAGAAAAACAGTGAATACATTTCCACGATATCCATTCCCGCGGTCACATATATTGCGGCGCCACCGCTGCGAAAACGGCTACCTTTTTCTCTGCTCAGTTGCCTGAGTATTTTCTCAATACCGTAGATGAAAAGGCGATCCTTTCCATAGATTGTCATAGCGGCTCCAGAGGATAATTTTTATATTTTCCGCTCCGTTAACGGAGGCATGTTTTTTCCTGAGTGTTAGGGATACGTTAAGGCAGATCAAGCCTGGCTGACTGTCTTGTTTAGCTTTCGTTTAGGTTGTTGATGACATCCCGTCTGGTTCTGCATTCCGCACTCTCCCTGTTGCGCTCAGTGTATTGCATTTTTCGTCAAATGTTCGCAATTTATTCCAGGAATAAATTTATTAACTTATTTATTTTCGATAGTAAATCAACAATACATCTCTTTATTCATCATCTCACTTAGAAAACTTATCCTCTTGTTTATAAATGATTTATTATAAATAGGAATATCTTTAATTCCATCATTTGAATAATTTACAGTCTGTATTTAAATGTTTGATCTCAGCCTCAAAACATCATTTCAAATTGTGTAAAAGTGCGTTCCATATGATTAATTAAGATATGAAAACAACAAGATTAATGCACCCAATTAATCCTGATAATTTGGTTGATAACGTATTCTGTGTGGTGAATCCCCCTCAGCGGCGGGGTCATGCTGATATGAGGTTATCCTCAATGATGTTTCATTTTTATGGGCGAACTGGAGAGATCGGCCTCCAGTTCACCGGGAGGCACCCGGCACCACACACCACATTACCGGCACAGTGATTATATTCGTCATAATTATTATGCCTGCTAATTATATCAATTTTTATCAGAAGGGATTGTCACATCCCCTCTGAATTAAAACTATCTGCAATTTTTTTGCGGAGAACCTTCTGTACCTTTGGGTTAAAATAATAGGGGATATTATGTTGCGCACGTTGTTATTAACTACCATACCGTTGTTCAGTATTGCGGCTCATGCGGTGACTTTTGATTATCGCCATGAAATAAATGACAGTGGCGGTAATAACCACAAAGATCGTTTATTAATGTCGCACCGCTTTGCAAATGGTTTTGGTTTATCGCTGGAAGGCAAATGGAAAGGCTCACAAAATAAAGACAAGGCGTATCACGAAACCGTCAGTAATGGTACGGAAGTGGTTGCCAGTTATGTTTATAAAATTAATCCGACCTTCCAGATTGAACCGGGTTTTTCACTGGACAGCAGTTCAACCTCGAACAACTATCGCCCGTATCTGCGCGGCAAGGTCAACTTCTCCAGTGATGTCGGAGCTACGCTGCGCTACCGCCCTTACTTTAAGCGCAACTCCAACAACATCGGCACCACAAAAGACACCAGCGAAAACGGCTACAACCTGACGGCTGTTATTTCGTGGAAACTGTTTAATGATTATCAGCTCGACTACGAACTGGATTATAAACACGCGACGTCCGCTGGCGTGCTGATTGCCGATAATGAAAATTACGACTGGACGCATGATGTGAAATTAACCTACAAATTTGATAAAAACTGGTCGCCGTATGTTGCGATTGGTAATGTATCCGGCAGTAAATATACAGATGAACGTCAAACTCGTTATCGCGTCGGTGTGAAATATAATTTCTGATAACCCGGATATAAATAAGGATTTCGGCAGAAATCCTTATTTTTAAAGAGGCGAATAATGAAACTGTCAAAAATAACGCTGGCATTAACGATGTTGAGTACCTTCTCCTGCGCGGCCATTGCGCAGGAGAGCGCGCGCCTGAGCAGCGTCAAAGCCTTTGCCGACACGGTGATGACGAAGGCCGCCGCACAAAATCAGCCCAACGTGCCGTTACTGGCCGATGGCGTGGATCCGCGTACCGGCAAGCAGATGGAATGGATCTTCCCCGATGGGAAAACCGCAGTGCTGTCGAATTTTTCCGCGCAGCAGAACCTGATGCGCGTGCTGGTTGGGTTAAGTAATCTGAGCGGCGATGCAAAATACAAAAAACTGGCCGAAGAGAATGTTCGTTACTATTTCCGCCATTACCAGGACAAGAGCGGACTGCTGCTGTGGGGCGGACACCGCTTTATCGATCTCAACACGCTGCAACCGGAAGGGCCAAGCGAGAAAGAGATGGTCCACGAACTGAAGAACGCCTACCCCTACTATGATTTGATGTTTACCGTCGATAAACCGGCGACCGAACGTTTTATCCGCGCGTTCTGGAATGCACATGTTTACGACTGGAAGATCCTGGAAACCAGCCGCCACGGGGAATACGGCAAAGTAATGGGCAAACTGTGGAACAGCGAGTTTGAACAACAGCCGCCGTTCTTTGCCACCAAAGGCCTGAGCTTTCTCAACGCGGGAAATGATCTGATCTACTCCGCCTCGCTGCTCTATCAACACGATGGTGACAAAGGCGCGCTCACCTGGGCAAAACGGCTGGCGGAACAGTATGTTCTGCCACGCGATAAAAAGACCGGGTTAGGCGTTTATCAGTTTACCCAGGCGTTAAAACGCGCCGAAACCAGCGACGACAGCGATACCAACTCAAAATATGGCGACCGCGCGCAGCGCCAGTTTGGCCCGGAGTTTGGCGCGGATGCACTGGAAGGCAATATGATGCTGAAAGGCCGTACCAGCACGCTCTATTCGGAAAACGCGCTGATGCAACTGGCGTTGGCGAAATCTCTCGGACACGACGGGGATGACATCAAAAAATGGACGCTGGATGGCCTGAAAGCTTTCGCCAAATATGCCTATGACGCGAACAGCAACACCTTCCGTCCAATGCTGGCAAACGGCAGCGATTTGTCGGGTTATACCCTGAAACGTGACGGCTACTACGGTAAAAAAGGCACCGTGCTGAAGCCTTATCCGGCAGGCAATGAATTCCTGCTCTCTTACGCCCGCGCCTGGACGCTGGAGCCGGATACAGAGATATGGAAAGTGGCGCGCGGGATTGCCCGTAGCCAGGGGTTGGGTGATATCGGCGAACCCGGCGGCAAAAACCACAAACTGGATCTCACCACGCAAAACAGCGAGCCGTACGCCATCTTTGCGCTGATCGATCTGGCGCAGGCAACCGGCGATAAAAGCTACCTCACGCTGGCGGATAAAGTGGCGGACAACATTATTGCCCACAAACGGCTGAATGGCTTTTTCGTCGATGATCAGCAGTATATCTACGCCAATATCGACAGTATCGCCCCTTATGCCTTGCTGGCGCTGGAAGCGGCGATGCGCGGTAAACCGGATGCGGTGGCTCCGTTCCTCAATGGCGCAGGGTTTACCGAAGGCGCATACCGGCTGGATGATGGTACGGTGCGTTACTCCACGCGCGACGACGAGTTGTTCAAACTCAAGCCGGGCGAGCAGTTAAAACCTAACGGTAAGAAGTGATTGAAAGGCCTCTCACTGCCAGCCAGTGAGAGGCCATGTTGTTGATTTTTTTTCCCCTGAACAACCCGATAATAACCTGCACAATCCTGCCGCAAGCGCTGCGAAAAAGGGAAACAGATCTCCGGCGCATAGCGGCCATATCCTGCTGATCGCACGGCACTTTGGGAAAATGACGAAAATATATCCCTGTGCTAGATTTTTCCTATACCAATAATCAGGAGGAGTGGAGCATGAAGTTCAATGATGAGCACACGGGACTCATTGGATTAGCCATTGGCGCAGCAGTAATTGGACTGGTTTCGGAGCGAAAGACAATTAACCGCGACAACATTATTCAGGAGATTGAACGGCAAGGCAGAAGCCGGGGTGATGGGGTTGAAGATGAGGTTTTTCTGGAAGCAGCGGAACTGGTACGCAAAGGCGTTTAGCTCCGCTTAGCACTTTCAGGCAGGCGAGCCTGCTGCGGTCAGGCTCGCCTGAATTGATTATTTTACCGTGCCCTTCACGCCGTGCGGCTCCGCGCGACGATACTGCGGCGCAACATGCACCGCGCCGTGCAACGCTGCGGCGGCATGCCACGGCCAGCGCGGATCGTAAAGGGCACCGCGCGCCAGCGCAATCAGGTCCGCGTCCCCCTGTTGCAGAATCTCTTCTGCATGCTGAGGTTCCGTAATCAGCCCAACGGCGATCACCGGCATACTGGTCTGCTGACGCAGCGCTTTGGCGAACGGCACCTGATACCCGGCGCTCACTTTAATGCTCTGCAACGGCGACAACCCGCCGCTGGAGACGTGAACATAATCGCCGCCCGCTGCTTCGATTTCCTTCGTCAGTACGATGGATTGCTCCAGATCCCAGCCGCCTTCTATCCAGTCGGTGGCAGAAATACGGATGCCGACCGCCACGGATGATGGCACGGCTTCACGCACCGCGCTGAAAACTTCCAGCGTAAAACGCAGACGGTTTTCGAGGCTTCCGCCGTACTCGTCGGTACGCTGGTTGGAGAGCGGCGACAGGAACTGATGCAGCAGATAACCATGAGCGGCATGAATTTCGATCACCTCAATGCCCAGCGCCACGGCGCGGCGTGCGCTGTCGACAAAGCGCTGTTTGACGCGTTGCAAATCTTGCTGGCTCATTTCACGCGGCGGGCGTTCGCCCGGATCGTGCGGCACGGACGAAGCGGAGATCGTTTGCCAACCGCCCTCTTCCAGGCTGAGCTGTTTGCCGCCCAGCCATGGCGCGCTGACGGAGGCTTTACGTCCCGCATGGCCCAACTGGATGCCCATTTTTATCGGTGAATACTGGCGAATATCATCCAGCACCACGCGCAGCGCCTGCTGTGTCTCATCATCCCACAAGCCCAGATCCTGCGGTGAGATACGCCCTTCCGGCTCTACGGCGGTGGCTTCGATAATCAGTAACCCGGCCCCGGAAAGCGCCAGGTTGCCCAAATGAATGCGGTGCCAGGCGGTCGCTTTCCCCGCGTCGGCGGAATACTGACACATCGGAGCGATAACAATGCGGTTATCCAGCGCAACGCTGCCCACGTTTGCTTGCGTAAATAATTGGCTCATTTCTTCTCCTTAAGTCCGGCTGAGACTCATGACTTTCTGCCTGCCGCGCGCGATTGTCTTTGGCGGAACGTGCCGTTTGTTGGCTTTTGGTTTTCACAACATGATGAAATATTTCAACATTTATAAATCAACCACGCCGCGCGCTGCCGCGTCATCCCGCCACTCCAGCAGTAAAGCGTAATCCTCGCGTGTGACAGCGGCAAAACCGCCAATCAATGCCGCCGCACAAACGTGCTGATACTGTGCATCGCTGACCAGTTGCTGTAATGATTCCCGCAGCAGCGCCAGACTGGCGGCGGAGGTTGAAGCGGAGGTGATAAGCGGTAGCCCGGGTGTCAACGGGCTTTGACCGATAATCGTCAGCCCTTCAAGTAAGTCCGGTTGATGGCGCTGCAGCAGCGCCCAGGTGACACAGTCGATGGCGGCGATATCCGCACGATCTTGTTGCAACGCCACCAGCGATTGCCGGTGGCTACCGCTAAACTCCACCGTGGCAAAAAAACGTTCCCCGCCGGAGAGCGCTGCGACCATTTTCCGCAGGGCGTTATAGCCCGATTGTGATTCGATGGCGTTGCAGACGGCGCGCTGACCGCGAAAATCCCCCAGCGTTTTCCCGCTCTCTTCTTCACGCGTCACCAGGAAACTGCGGTAGCCGATGCCTTCGCAGCCCGGTGCCTGATAGTGAAAACAGCCCACGGTTTGCACTTTATCAAGCTGCGTGACCAGCGGATAACCGCAGGTCTGGCTTAACAGCAGCGCATCTTCCTGCCAGTGCGTTAACAGATCCGGCGGCGGCCAGACATGCGTGGCCATGATACCGCGAGCGGCGAACAGTTCTTTCAGCACACCGCCCAGCGCCACGGTATCTGCGCGGTGCAGATCGTACATGGGCAAGGAAAACAGGTTAGTCGTAGTGTTGCTTGCAGCCTGGGTGTGCATTCACGTCCACCGATGTAAACAAAAAGCGTCGTAACCATTCACTATAGCCCCGAACCAGAAATCCGCGATTACGTTGGCGGTACGCCTGCCGATCACGCAGGTAGAGCGTGCGCAATCCATACCAGGGCACACTGGGCAGATCGTGGTGGATGGAATGGTAGTTGAGGTTCAGAAACAGAATACGCCACGGCAGCGCCGCTTCATTAATCACCGAGCGCGCCAGCGGATCGTCTGCCGCCTGATGTTCGAGAAAGGAGCGGATTTTGGTCACCGCCAGCGCCGGATAACTAACCGCCAGCACAAACCACAGCGGTGAAAAATCGCAATGCGCCATCCACATAAACAGCGCCGCAAGCAGTACACCGTGCACCAGCCACATGACGATCGCTTTCCTTTGCCGCTGATAAAATGCGGTCATCATGACTGCCAGCAGTTGCCCGATATCGAGCAGCGGTGCCAGTAGCAATCGCCCGGGGAACGTGTTGCGCAGACGAATGATGTCGCGCTGCACGCGCGAGAAACGCTGCCAGCGCTGAGGGGCAAAATAATAAGATTCAGGATCCGCGTGCGGCAGTGTCAGCTCCGGCGTGTTGTGGTGCGCGAGATGGGAATCACGGTAAAGGCCGTACGGATACCAGACCGCCAGCGGCAGCAGGCCCAGCAGTTGGTTAAACCACGGCCAGCGCGTTGGATGACCGTGAATTAATTCATGCTGCACAGAGAGATACCAGCAGGTAAACACAATCAGCAGCAACGTTGCCGGCCACAGGCCTAAGCTTTGCCAGTTCGCCAGCGTGGCGAACCAGCCGCTATACACGGCGATAATTACCGTCCAGGTGGGAAGCTCATAGCGCCACAGCCAGCTGCGGGCGCGCTGTTGGATAAAATGACGTTGTTCTTCATGTAAATAGACCGCACGACGTTTTGCCATTCACTCATACACTCTCTGCGCTTATTCGCGTCACGATGTGAGGGAACGGCAGAAATCACAACCAACTTAAATGGCGTAACTATTGCTGAAAATGGCAAAACGCCGGGCGGCGCGGCGCAGGCCACTTTGCCGCGCGGATCCAGAATGTTGCTGCGCCACGTCATAACGCACGCCTTCGCGATGAAGGAGGCGCATATTTTTGACCACCGTCGCCAGCATCCGAAAGAACGTGGCGGCCATTTCCGGCACCGCGGCATCAATAAAGGTCTGCCGATCGTCGGGATAGTAAATAGAGGGCGTTTCATTGTTCTTGCCACTCAGGGCTGGTTGATAAACACATGGATGCTGGCGATACGGCCATCACGAACGGTGAAAATGTCTTCGCCGTGTACCAGCCCGGAGTCGTTCTGCGGGCCATAGCTCCAGGTCACGCGGCCCAGCCCATGATTCCAGGTCATGGGCGCCGGATGGAAGACAAAGCCCGGATGTTCGCGCTGGACGCGGGCAATTAACGCCACAACCTGCGGATAGCCGGTGGCGATGTCGGCGTAATCGGCGACATAAAAGTCCCCGGTATAAACCTCGCCAAAGCTACTGATACGCGGCTGCGGATCGTTCCAGATGACAAAGTGTTTATCGATTAGGTGCTGAGCGATTTGCAGTTCAGATGATGTCATCTCTTTATGCTCCATTGTCTGTGCGAGAACCTGCGGCAGCGCCATCGACGCTGCCGGCACCAGCCCGCGAAAAGTGAGGGCGTTGACCATCAGATTTGCGCCATGCCGCCATCAACAAACAGCTCTACGCCGTTGATAAAGCTGGAGGCATCCGACGCCAGGAAAGCCACCACTTTGCCGACCTCTTCCGGTTCGCCAAGACGGCCCAGCGGTACTTGCGCGGCCAGTGCGTCAAACAATCCCTGACGGTGTTCATCCGGGACTAAATCGCCAAGCCCCGGTGTGCGGATGGGGCCAGGGCTGACCACGTTGACGCGGATACCGCGGCCTTGCAGATCCAGCGACCACGAGCGGGCAAAGTTACGCACGGCGGCTTTACTGGCGCTGTAGACGCTGAAGTTGGCTGTCCCTTTGATCGACACGGTGGAGCCGGTCAATACAACCGATGCTCCATTCACCAGCAACGGCAGCGCTTTCTGTACGGTAAACAGCACGCCGCGTACGTTGGTGGCAAAAATGCGGTCGAAATGCTCTTCGGTAATCGACCCCAGCGGCAACATATCGCCGCCCCCGGCATTGGCGTGGAGGATGTCCAGTCGCCCGGCGCTTTTAGCGATTTGCGCATACACCGCGTCGAGATCCGCCGGAACTGACGCATCGGCACGGATGCCGGTTACGCTGGCACCGACTTCAGCGACAGCGGCATCCAGCTCTTTCTGTCGACGACCGGTAATAAAGACACGTGCGCCCTGGGCTACCAGTTCTTTTGCCGTAGCCAGACCGATACCGCTGGTACCGCCAGTGACAAGGGCAATTTTTCCGCTCAGTTGTTTCGTCATTTTTCTGTTCCTCAGTTTGGGTTTTAGGGTTTACCGGCGGTCAGTCGGGCTGACGTCTTCGGTATAGCTGCACTGTAGCGCTGGCGTTTTTATTGAAAAATACCGAAAAATGAAAATGACTATTCACCGTGGTGTATAATCAATTTTCGCCAGTAAGGGGGGACGTATGGATCAGTTGCAGGCAATACGGGCTTTTGCCCGCGTGGTGGAAGCCGGAAATTTTACCCGGGCGGCAGATTCACTGGAGATGCCTAACGCCACGCTAAGTAAACTGGTGCAGGAGCTGGAAGCGCACCTCGGCGTGCGGTTGTTGCAGCGTACCACTCGCCGCGTGACGGTGACGCCGGAAGGACGCGACTATTACGACAAAACCGCGCGCATTTTGCGCGATCTGGAAGATATCGATACCTCCTTTAACAGCGTGCGCAGCCATCCGCGTGGTCAGTTGCGTATTGACGTAGGCGGCTCCACGGCGAGCGATGTGCTGATCCCGGCGCTACCGGAGTTTATGGCGCGCTACCCGGATATTCGTATCGATCTCGGCGTTTCTGACCGCCCGGTGGATCTGATCAGTGACAATGTGGACTGCGTAATCCGTGGCGGCCCGCTGGATAATTCCTCGCTGATCGCCCGCCAGATTGGCGCTGCAACACTGCTGACCTGCGCCACGCCCGCGTATCTGAAAGCCTTTGGCACGCCCGCCTACCCGGACGAGCTGAAAAATGGCCACCGGCTGGTGAGTTATCTGTCGCCGCAAACCGGCAGAGCCTTCCCCTTACGTTTTGAGCGCGACGGCGAAAAGTGTGAAATCAAGGTCGATCACCGCATCGGCGTAAACGAGAGTAATGCCCATCTGGCCGCCGGTCTGGCCGGGCTGGGGATTATTCAGACCTTCAGTTATGCGCTGGAAAGCGCGCTGAAGAGCGGCGCGCTGGTGGAAATTTTGCGCCCGTGGCGTCCCGCGCCCTACCCTTTCCATGTGGTCTATCCGCAAAACCGCCATGTTACGCATCGCCTGCGGGTTTTTATTGACTGGCTGCTGGAGAGTTTCCCGAAAAATGTTAACCGCTAATGTCAGCATATTATTTTCGTGACTCAAGGAATAACAACGTTAATAATGAAGGGAATTTGAAAACATTATGAATTAACAATGATGGTTTGTTTTTATTATTTACCAACCTCGCAACCTAATTTTAAAAAATATTTATAACGCATTGATTGTAAATAATATTTTAATTTGTAAATTTTGAATAGTTATTATCTTGATAATAAATTTCATTTCTATTAACGTCATTCGCGCATGATGAGGATTCTCTGGCGAATAACGTTTTCCCCATCGTGCAAATAATCCCTCTCGTTTTTACTCATTTACTGACGCAGATAACCGCCGCAGTCCGGGCATGTATTCTCTTTTTTATGCCACGGCTCAGGGAGGCGTCACGACGCCCGAAAAAAGCGAGAACCGTACACATAAAAATACAGGGAATATGGCATGAAACACGCTTCACATTATCCACTGGCCATGCTGATTCACGTGGCACTGTGGGGTCTGACGCTTCCGGTACAGGCCGCTGACACCAGTAATACTTCTGACCAAACCGCGACGGACACAACCAAAACGCAGGAAGATACGCTGGTGGTGACCGCCGCCAAACAGACGTTGCAGGCTTCCGGCGTATCCACCATTACCGCCGAACAAATCCGCAAACACCCTCCCGCTCGCGATGTCTCGGAACTGATCCGCACGCAGCCTGGCGTCAACCTGACCGGCAACTCCACCAGCGGTCAGCGCGGAAATAATCGCCAGATCGACATCCGGGGTATGGGGCCGGAAAACACGCTGATTCTGGTGGATGGCAAACCGGTGACCAGCCGTAACTCGGTGCGCTATGGCTGGCGTGGCGATCGCGACAGCCGTGGCGACAGCAACTGGGTACCGGCGGAAATGATCGATCATATCGATGTGATCCGTGGCCCGGCCGCCGCGCGCTACGGCAACGGCGCGATGGGCGGCGTAGTGAATATCATCACCAAACCCACTACCGGTGAATGGCACGGTTCATGGAACACTTATCTGAATGCGCCGCAGCACCGCAAAGAGGGTTCGACGAAACGCACCAACTTCAGCCTGAACGGCCCGCTTTCCGATACCGTCAGCTTTAATTTGTGGGGCAATCTGAGCAAAACCCAGGCCGACGCACAGGACATCAACTCCGGCCACGAAGCCGCACGCACCGGTACCTACGCCGGTTCTTATCCGGCAGGCCGTGAAGGGGTGATCAATAAAGATATTCACGGCAAAGTGCGCTGGGAATTCGCCCCGATGCAGGCACTGGAGTTTGAGTCCGGCTACAGCCGTCAGGGCAACCTGTACGCAGGCGATACGCAAAACACCAACACCAGCACGCTGGTGAAAAGTATGTATGGCAAAGAGACCAACCGTCTTTACCGCCAGAACTGGGGCGTGACCTGGACCGGCGGCTGGGACAATGGCGTAACAACCAACACCTACGCGCAGTATGAACGCACCCGCAACTCCCGGCTCGGCGAAGGACTGGCTGGCGGCACGGAAGGGATCTTCTCCAGCGATAAGTTCTTCGATATTGATCTTTCCGATGTACTGCTACACAGCGAGGTCAACATTCCATTTACGCTGGGCGTCGATCAGAACCTGACTATCGGCACCGAGTGGAACCAGCAACGCATGAAAGATGGCGTTTCGACAACCCAGTCGCTCTCTTACGGATCGATTGATGGCGTCAGCAGCACCAATCGCAGTCCATATTCCAGCGCGGAGATCTTCTCGCTGTTTACCGAAGATAATATCGCCCTTACCGACAGCACCATGCTGACACCGGCGCTGCGCTTTGATCACCATTCTATTGTCGGCAACAACTGGAGCCCGTCGCTGAACCTGTCGCAAGGGCTGGCGGAGGACTGGACGTTAAAACTGGGGATTGCGCGCGCCTATAAAGCGCCAAATCTTTATCAGCTCAACCCGAACTACATTCTCTACAGTAATGGCCAGGGATGCTATGCCAGTAGTTCAGCCTGTTATCTGATGGGTAACAGCGACCTGAAAGCCGAGACCAGCGTTAACAAAGAGATCGGCATCGAGTACAAACACAACGGCTTCCAGGGCGGCATCACTTACTTCCGCAATGATTACCACAACAAGATCGAATCCGGTTATTCCGCCGTCGGTACCGCCAGCAATGGCACCACCAATATTTATCAGTGGGAAAACGTGCCAAAAGCGTTGGTGGAAGGGCTGGAAGGCACGCTGAATGTTCCGGTTAGCGAAAGCGTCAACTGGAGCAACAACATGACGTGGATGCTGCAAAGCAAGAACAAAACCACGGGCGATCGTCTGTCGGTGATCCCGCAATTTACCCTGAACTCGACGCTGGCCTGGCAGGTACGCGATGATTTGTCGCTGCAAAGCACCTTTACCTGGTACGGACGGCAGAAACCCAAACGCTTCAACTATAAAGGTGAAGCGGTTTCCGGCAGTGAGTTGAATGAAGTCAGCCCTTACAGCGTGGTCGGTCTGAGCTCGACCTGGACGGTGAACAAAAACCTGAGCCTGACCGGCGGCGTGGACAATATCTTTGATATCCGCCACTACCGCGCCGGTAATGCGCAAACCACCGGCAACAGCACCACCGGTGCTTACCTGTACGGCGCAGGCGCAGAAACGTATAACGAATCCGGACGCACCTTTTATGTTAGCGTGAACACGCATTTCTGATGTCATCATCCAAGCCGGAACAGGTTACTTTTCCGGCTTTTTTGTGCGCTAAATCCGCGCTGTTATATATGATGACAAAATCTTCATCGCTTCTGCATAATCCTTTCACGATGCGGGTTTATTATTAGCGCAGTTGAGTTCGGCGGGAATGGATCCAGCAGAAATCAACTGTGGTGTAATACCACTCCTTCATAAAAGTAGTACTCCATCCCCCCTTCCAAATCCCAACCGCAGCCATGCGGTGGAGGGGGGATTTCCCTTCACTGCGCTCTTTTATTAATGATTTCCTCGACTAACGACTTTATGCTCAGCAGCCCCTTTTTTCATACATATATTATCCATGCTTTCTTCATTTTAACTGACACATTATTTGTTATTGTCTCAGCGTTCTTTGTTGAGTGCAGAGGACATCATTCCTAATAAACTCTTCCCCCTTCCCCCCCGTTCAGGAAGGGGGCTTTTTTAAGGAGTGAGTCAAAAATAATATTACACCCCTCGCAGACAAACTTTTTGATATTAACATTCCAATAAAGTTCCTTGCGCGCATATTATTTTTACCTGCGTTGTATATCCATGCTTTCTCCATTCTTTCCCCATGATTAAATGCAATCCTGCATTTCTATTTGCAGCCGTTCTCTTTGAAAATATCTCTTAGACGAAACTTTCATGCTTAAAAAATACAATATCATCGCCGGTTTATTGTTGTCTCCTTGCGCTTTGCATGCCGCCACCTCTTTGAAAATCAATGATATTCAGTTTGAAGGTTTGCAACGCGTTACCATTGGGGCAGCACTGCTCAGTATGCCGATCAAAGCGGGTGAAGATGTCACCAATGACGATATCAGCGAATCGGTACGTGCGCTGTACGCCAGCGGCAGTTTCGATAATGTGCAGATCCTGCGCGAAGGCGAAACATTGCTGGTAAAGGTCAAAGAACGGCCAACAATCGCACAGATTAGCTTCGCAGGAAATAAAGCGATAAAAGATGATGTGCTCAAAGAGAACCTGCGTGCCAATGGCATTCAGGAAGGTTCCGCGCTGGATCGCAATAACCTTTCGGAAATAGAAAAAGCGTTACAGGACTTTTATTACAGCGTAGGGAAATACAGCGCCCAGGTTCATTCCGTGGTAACGCCATTACCGCGCAATCGCGTTGATGTGAAATTTGTTTTTCAGGAAGGGCTTTCCGCTAAAATCGTCCAGATTAATATTATTGGCAACCATGTATTCAGCGAGCAGACCTTGCTGGATCAGTTGCAATTACGCGATCAAGTACCGTGGTGGAATGTGCTTGGCGATCAGAAATATCAAAAGCAAAAACTTGAAGCCGATATCGAGACTCTCCGCAGCTATTATCTCGATCGTGGGTTTGCACGTTTTGCGATTGATTCCAGCCAGGTCAGTATGACGCCGGATAAAAAATCACTGTATATCACGTTGAATATTTCCGAGGGTGAGCGCTATCAGGTCGTCAGCACACTGGTGAACGGCGAGTTGGCGCAGCGCAATAAAGAGGTGGATGCACTGGCGCAAACACTGCAAGGGCAAACTTACAGCGCAGCGGGCATTACTCGCGTCGAAGAGGCGATCAAAAAACTGTACGGCAAGGATGGTTATGCCTGGCCGCAGGTCAAAACCGTGCCGGAGATTGACGACAAAAACCATAGCGTCACATTGCGGATTAATGTCAATGCCGGGCGTCGCTACTCGGTACGCCAGATCCGGTTTTCCGGCCACGATACGTCTCGCGATTCGGTACTGCGTCGGGAAATGCGCCAGATGGAAGGCGCATGGCTGAATGATGAGAAAGTGCAACAGGGGAAAGCGCGGCTGGAACGCACCGGCTATTTCGAAACCGTTGAGAGCCATATCACACCGGTTTCCGGCCAGCCGGATCAGGTGGATGTCGAATATAAAGTGAAGGAGCGTAATACCGGCTCTTTTAATGTCGGCCTCGGCTACGGTACGGATAGCGGTATCAGTTACCAGTTGGGCGTTTCGCAGGATAACTGGCTCGGCACCGGCAACACCGTCAGTTTTAACGGTACGCGCAGTAGTTACCAGTCTTATATTGAACTGGGCGTCACCGATCCTTATTTCACTGTTGATGGGGTAAGCCTCGGCGGCAAAATTTTCTATAACAGTTACGATGCCACTGATGCCGACACCGGTAGCTACAATCAGCAAAGTTATGGCCTCAGCGGGAATATGGGCTTCCCGGTCAGCGAAAATAATACCCTCAATCTCGGGCTGGATTATGTCCATAACCGGTTAACCAATATGGAACCGGAGCTCACCACGTGGAATTACCTTAATTCACGCGGTATCTACCCTAAAGTGGTGAGCAAAGATGAAGACAGCAACGCGGAATATAGCGCCAATGACTTCTTTGCCTCGCTGGGCTGGAGCTATAACTCGCTGGATCGCGGCTTTTTCCCCCGTTCCGGCAATAAAAGTAGCTTAACCGGCAAAATAACCATTCCGGGTTCCGATAACAGCTATTACAAAATCAGTTTCGACAGTGCGCAGTATCTGCCATTAAACAGCGACAAAAATTGGGTGTGGATGGAACGTCTGCGTGCAGGATATGCCGGCGGGTTGAATGGTAAAGAAGTGCCATTTTATGACAACTTCTACGCTGGCGGATCTTCGTCAGTTCGCGGCTTTTCCTCAAATACTATCGGGCCAAAATCAGCTTATTACCGCTGTAACGGATCAGAAAGTAGCTATAGCGAATGCCCGCTGGAAAACTCAGATGATGCGGTGGGCGGAAATGCGATGGTGGTGCTGAACAGCGAATTTATCGTCCCGACGCCATTTGTCAGCGATAAATATGCCGACAGCTTGCGCACCTCATTATTCGTCGATGCCGGAACGGTCTGGAGTACCTCCTGGCATAACACGGCACAAACGCTGGCAGCGGGTCTGCCAGATTACAGCGATCCTTATGATATCCGTTTTTCCGCAGGTATCGCCTTACAATGGATGTCGCCACTGGGACCGCTGGTCTTCTCTTATGCCCAGCCCTTTAAAAAATATGCGAACGATAAAGCCGAACAGTTCCAGTTTAATATTGGCAAGACCTGGTAACGCGGCATACGCCATTACCTGACAGAATAAAAGGATGGTATGAAGAAAAAACCACATATGACCGTCAACAAAGTGGATTTCTTTGATTTCCGGTATGAGCTGGAGCGCGCCGTACTGGCGACGGATCGAGATTATTCTCAACAATGTTTGACGCGGGCGAAATTCCTTAGCTACTTATTGTGTCGGAATCTGAGCCATCAATATGTGGTAATGTTTAACGAAACATTCAGCAGTGCTGAAATCGCAGTTGACGAAACAACCAACAAGAAAGAGAAAACGCGCCTCTTCAGAGATAATTTTTATCGGTTGAAACAGGCGCTAAACATGGAATGACGGGCTTTTGGGCGCAATCTTACCTTTGTATGGATGAAAAATGGTGAGTTGCGCATTATTTCCTCAACAAGCCAGGCGGCATTAACTGTGGCTCAACATTAAAATAACCCTTAAAGGATATGGTCTTTTCCCGTATATCGCTGGCTAAATTTCGCTTTATCCACATGTATGAGGTAGAGCATGTTTACAAAAGTGAATTTATATTTGCTAAAAAATATAATTCAGTATTGATTTTTATCTCATGATCACTAAAAATTAATTCCGATAGAATTTACATTTCTCTGCACACGGAGTGACGCTATGTCAGAAGCATTAAAATCATTAAATAACATTCGCACCCTGAGAGTTCAGGCTCGTGAAGTTACGCTCGAAGCACTGGAAGAGATGCTTGAGAAACTGTCTGTTGTCGTTGAAGAGCGCCGCGAGGAAGAGTCTTCAATTCGCAAAGAACAAGAAGAGAAAGAAGCCAAGCTGGCGGCATTCCGTCAAAAACTGCTGGATGAAGGAATCGATCCAACCGAGCTTTTATCCTCCCTGAAAGGGCAAACCACGAAGTCTAAATCTGTTCGTGCGCCTCGCCCTGCTAAATATAAGTATATCGACGAAGACGGCAGCGAAAAAACCTGGACCGGCCAGGGTCGTACGCCGAAAGCGATTGCAAAAGCCATTGAAGGCGGCAAAAAGCTGGAAGACTTCGAGCTCTAAAATGTATCAGGGGCAGCGCAACTGCCCCTTTTTTTTATTTCTGCCCAGCCACTCAGCTTTCTTTTCTGACCTTTCCCTCACACCGCCGCCATTTATCCCTTAAGTAACATCTGATAGCGCTAACTGCAGCACGAAACAACCATCGCGCAACACCGAAACGATCGGCTCCTGCCATCGGACGCTTATTTAGCTTTTCCCTGAGTATGCTTAGTGCTAACAACATTCTCGTCTATGCTACCGACAGGGTTTATTACCCGGCATACAATTTGTTGCCCGATCAACTTCCTCCTGGCGATGTTAAGTGACTATTCTTGCGCTTCGTCATTCATTGCACGACTTGTTGAATTAGCGAATATGCCGTAAAGCATGCTATCCGAAAGATCTGGCAAACAGCAGGGAGAAAACAAACATAGTCGCCGCAGCGAAGAATTCCCCCTGAAATTAATAGGGCCTTAACGTTATTCTTGTGTCTGTTCTACTCGTAGTACAGTAAATGCCCATCACCCCATCCGGGGCGAATGTTAAGAAATCAGGCCGCCTAATGTATTGCCATGAAAATTAAACGAATCATGCGGATTATTTATCCGCTGTATAAACCTGCATATGAGGAATACTCAACTGACAGCAACAATGCCCACAGTCGTTTTTTTCCTGTATCTCTGTGGTTAATTCTGTTGGTGGAGGCAAACATTGCTGAAAAATAGAGTCTGCACAATGTAATGTCCCGCACTCACCAAAACGATGTTTCGTCATACATCCATCGCGATGCCGTCGGCAGTCCTCGATTAAAGTCCAGCCCTGGACAAGATTAAGCAGCGGCATCGACTGCCCATCCATCAGGCTGTCGTTACAGTAAGCGCGCCAGGCCTCGATGATCTGCTGACATTCATTCGCGCGGGTATGTGTTTTCACCAGCTGCACGTTGTTGCAAAAATGGCGCACATGCAACCGGGTATGCGGATCCCCCGCGTCGATCACGTCGAGAGGTTCATTAACCGCTGAATTATTAACAGGTTGGTTATCATCGTCGATAAATAATCGCGCCGCTGAACTTTTCGTCGCTAAAAATAGTGCTAAAGATAGCTTTTGCAGCTCGAAGTAAATTTTTTTATCTACCATGATGCAACTATAATACTCACTCCACTGGTGATCCGATCATTCATTTTAAATGAAACATTACCACAGGAGATTCATTTATCAATGAATCAATTGTGGAACTCATCTCGCAAAAAAAAGCATCAATAAAATTGAATATTAATGCTTTCTTAATATTTGAAATAAATTAAAGCATGAGATGAATCTCATTCTCATCTTAATTCAAAATCATACCAGCAATGTGCCTGGAAGAAAAAACCGCCGCGCTTCTTTTCATCCTGTCACACTGACCGAAGAAGCCATCTGGCAAACGCAGCAGGTGAAATGCGGCACTTCTCCCATCTCTGACGGATTGCAGTGGTCCCCACTGCGCCACTGTGTGCTAACATTGATCGCAGCAATAAATAGCATGCTAACAATGGCACGGATTGCCAAACATAATGGTTATTGGAACCGAGAGGGATTTTCAGGTGAGCAACTCTATTTTTATTTCCAAAAGGATGCGTAATTTTATTGTCCTGGTGCAGACCAAAAGCATTGCCAGAGCGGCGGAAAAAATTCATATGACCGCATCGCCCTTTGGCAAAAGCATCATCGCGCTTGAAGCGCAGGTTGGCTACCCGCTTTTTACCCGAAAAGATAACAGCATCTGCCTGAATAAAGCCGGTCAGGAGCTTTACCAGAAACTCTTCCCGGTTTATGAACGGTTATCAGCCATTGAAAACGAGCTCCATAACTCAACGCAGCGCTCACAGAAAGTGGTGCTCGGTATTGATAACACTTATCCAACCATTATTTTCGATCAGCTCATAAGCCTGGGCGATAAATATGAAAACGTCAGCACCCAGGCGGTTGAATTCAGTGAAAATGGGGTGATTGACGATCTGTTGGGTCATCAGCTCGATTTTATTATTTCACCACAGTTGGTCTCGCCACGCGTTCAGGAACTGGAAAACCTGATGGTTACTGAGCTTCCACCTCTGCGACTCGGTTTTCTTGTCTCGCGACGCTATCAGGATAAACAGCCGCAGGAACTTCTGCGCGAATTGCCGTGGCTGCAAATGCGTTTCCAGAATCGAGCCAATTTTGAGGCCATGCTGGATGCCCACATCCGCTCATGCGGCATTCATCCGACGATTATTTACCGGGCATACAGCTTTATGGCCAAAATCAGCGCGGTGGAACGCGGGCAATTTCTCACCGTGATCCCCTGGTTCGCCTGGCCGCTGGTGAACCCGCAGACATTAACGTATTTCGATGCGCCAAACGGCCCGATGGCGATGCAGGAATATCTTTATTCACTGAAAAACCAGCGGCATACCGCCGCGATATGTCAATACATTGCTGACGATCGCGACGGTACGACGGTTTAACCCAGCATAGAACCCGTTTTCAGTAACGAGGTGTGCAGTTCAAAGACGCGGCTAAGATCGTGGCGTATATGCCCGCCGGACGTGGATTCCAGATAACGATGGAGATAATCCCGGTATAGCGGGTGGGCGCAATTTTCAATAATCGTATGGGCTCGCTCAATCGGCGAAAGCCCGCGCAGGTCGGCAATCCCCTGCTCGGTAATGATCACTTTGACGCTGTGTTCGCTGTGATCAACATGACTGCACATCGGCACAATCGTCGATATTTTCCCCTCTTTTGCAATCGAGGGGGCCATAAAAATCGATAAGTAAGCATTGCGCTCAAAGTCTCCACTGCCGCCAATGCCATTCATCAGGTTAACGCCTGCCACATGCGTTGAATTGGCATGACCGTAAATATCGAACTCCAGCCCGACATTCAGCGCAATGACGCCAAGGCGGCGAATTATCTCCGGGTTGTTGGAGATCTCCTGCGGCCGCAACACAATGCGTTCGGCGAAAAAGTCCATGTTATCGTAGATTTTCCGCAACGCTTTGTCGGAAACCGTCAGGCTGGATGCACTAGCCCCTCTGACTTTTCCCGTTTCGAGCAGATGGACCACCGACTCCTGTAGCACTTCGGAATACATCATAAACGGCGGGATATCCGGGTTTTCGCCAAGACGCGCCATCACCGCGTTATTGATATTACCGACGCCGCTTTGCAACGGCAGAAACTCTGGGGGAATACGTCCGTGTGCGATCTCATTGAGCAGGAAGGTCACAACATTGTCCGCAATCTGCTGACAGACCGGTTTCTCCTCATCAAGCGTGTTACCGGCATCCGGCAATTCGGTATCCACCACTGCGATAATCTTTCGCGGATCAATCTGCACATAGTGCAGGCCAATTCTGTCCAGCGTACTAAAAATAGCGACACTGTTGCGGTACGGTGGTGCACCAGGTGAGGCGATATCAGCCAGTTGAGCCACCTGCGGGCTGTGATAATGGTTGTATTCAATGATTATCCGTTTTGCCTGACGCAGCCAGGTTGGCGCATTACCAATACCACTGGAAAGCCAGATCTTGCCATCGCTCGTTAGCGCCGAAGCCTCGATAACGGCGACATCAATGTCGCCGAAAAAGCCATAGTTCACCATTTGCGCCACTTCACTCAGATGCAGGTCAACGAACTTCACCCTGCCCTGATTGATTTTTTGCCGCATGCCCGCTGCCGACTGGTACGGAGCGCGCCAGGAGACTGCATCCGCTTCAGACAATACATCATCGGCAGCAGCACCAATGGATGCGCCGGTCAGAAGGCGAATCTGAAAAGGTTGCTGTGCCTGATGTAACTCACGCGCGCGCCGGGCAATCGCAGCGGGTAGCGCTTTAGGCGAACCGGCGGCAGTAAAACCACTAAATGCCACCATTTCATCATGCCGGATAAGCGCGGCCGCCTCGTCAGCGCTTAGCCGGGGCCAGAACTCTTTCATGCTGTTCTCCGTTGCTCAGTAGCCCAGAAAATGCGGTTTGCGTTTTTCCATAAAGGCGCTTCGCCCTTCCTGATAATCCTGGCTGTCATAAACCGCACGACGCATGCCCTGAATTCGCTCGAATTCATCCGCGTTCATGGTATGCGCTTCCCCCAGAACCCGCAGTTCTTCCTTAATAACGGCTATTGCAAGCGGGGCTTTTTCACAGATCTGATGCGCCATCAGCAAGGTAAAATCTTCCAGCTCATTCGCGTCCACGATATGGTTCAGAATGCCTACGGCCAGAGCGCGCTCAGCGGTAATCGGCGCGGCGGTAAAAATCATCTCTTTAACGATATGAAAACCGGCATCGCGCGTTAGATTATGGATACCGACAAGGTTATACGGCACGCCGAGGTTTACCGGCGTCATTGAGAAGGTGGACGTTGTGGCTGCCACCACCAGATCTGAGCTCATGATCAACTCAAAAGCGCCGCCCCAGACGCTCCCTTCAACCATCGCAATAACCGGTTTCGGGTATTTCTGGATCATGCGGGTAATCTGCCGCAGCGGATCATCATACGAGAGCGGATCGCGGCGGCCAGTCGGCAGCTCATGAATATCATGCCCGGCGGAAAAAACCTTCGCGCCGTGCGGAGCGCGGAGAATTACGCAGCGAATCTCCGGAGTGTTGAGATCCTCCAGCGCCTGAATCAAATCATCGATAAATACCTTGCTGAGCGCATTCAATTTGCGGGCATAGTTAAATTCAATAACAGCCACTTTTTGTATGATCGTGACGACAACATGCTGATACGACATAAAGTTACCTTCTTATTGTTCAAAATAGTGATGCTGAAGAAATTCACGGATGTGCTGTAAGCCGGTGCGCGGAGCCTGTTGGTTATTTTTCACGCTTTCCAGCGTCTGGCTGAAAGTCTGGCGAAAAATCTGATGGGCAAAAAGCTGTCGCAGCGCTTCCTCTTCGGCCTGCTTCTGAAGCCATTTCATCGTTTGTTGCTGGCGCAACTGCGCCAGTCCCCCGCTTTGCGCCATGACCTCGCTAAAGCGGACAATGCACTGCCAGACATCCTCAATCCCACGCTTTTCCCGTGCGCTGCATGTCAGCACCTGCGGCGACCACTGCGGATACTTATGTCGCACCATCGAAAGCGCGCTCTCGTACACCTGGCGCGCGGCCGCAACCGCCAGGCGGTTGTCGCCATCGTCCTTGTTGATAACGATGACGTCGGCCATCTCCATGATGCCTTTTTTAATCCCCTGCAAATCATCACCGCCGCCGCCGATTTGCAGCGAGACAAAGCAGTCCACCAGGCCAGAGACTTCCGTTTCCGACTGACCAACACCTACGGTTTCAACGATCACCACGTCATAATTCGCCGCCTCGCATAACAGGATCAATTCAGCGGCACGCTGACTGGCTCCCCCGGCGTAACCACCGGAGGGCACAGGACGAATAAATGCCGCCTCCGCACGCGCCAGCGATGTCATTCGTGTCTTGTCGCCGAGCAGACTGCCGCCGCTCAGCGGGCTACTGGGATCAACAGCAATCACGGCGACCCGCTTACCGAGCCGGATGAGCAGCATGCCGAAGGTATCCAGAAAAGTGCTTTTCCCGGCGCCAGGCGTACCGGTAAGGCCAATGCGTAGCGCCCTGCCGGTTAGCGGCATAATGATATCCAGCAACTGACGACTGAGGCGTTGATATTGCGGAAGCTGGTTTTCCACCAGCGTCATCGCCTGAGCGAGCGCGACACGATCGCCGGCACACAACCGATGAATCGTCGCTTCCAGCGTTTTTTCGTTAATCATGCTGGCGGCTAATCCGTGTTAATACGTCGCGTACGCTTTCCAGCATCGGGGTGCCGGGGCCGTAAATAGCCGCCACGCCTTGTTCATGCAGAAAGGCATAATCCTGCGGCGGAATGACACCGCCCGCGACAACGCAGATATCCTCTCGCCCGTACTCTTTCAGCCCGGCAATCAACTCCGGAATCAGTGTTTTATGTCCGGCTGCCAGTGACGACGCGCCAACAACATGCACATCGTTTTCTACCGCCAAGCGGGCTATCTCCTGCGGTGTTGAGAACATCGGGCTGAGATCGACATCGAAACCGACATCGGAGTAGGCGCTGGCAATGACCTTCGCGCCACGGTCATGACCATCCTGCCCCATTTTGGCAATCAAAATGCGCGGACGGCGGCCGTGAGTAGTGAGAAATTGCCGGGTCTGCTCAACAATGGCGTCGAATTCCGCTGCGGCATCCTTGCTTTGTTGATAGCTGCGGGTGATGACACCAGTGACGCACTGGCTGGGAACCAGATAGCGATCAAATGCGGCTTCCAGCGCATCGGAAATCTCCCCGAGCGTGGCGCGCAGCCGCGCCGCATGAACGGCGGCCGCCAGCAGATTTTCATTATGCTGTGCTGCATGGGTGAGCGCCGCCAGTGCATCGTGAACTGCCGCCGCATCACGCGTGCTGCGGATCTGCTCCAGCGCGGCGATTTGCTCATTGCGCACCTTCACATTGTCGATCTCCAGCACCGGCGTAATAGCCTCCTGCTCCAGCTTGTATTTGTTTACGCCGACGATCACGCGTTTACCCTGATCGATCTCTGACTGCGCCTGCGCGGAAGCTTCTTCAATCATGCGTTTCGGCAGCCCAACTTCGATGGCTTTCGCCATGCCGCCCACTTCATCGATTTGCCGGATAATCTCCCGTGCCTCTTTGATGATCTGAGCGGTAAGCGACTCGACGTAATAAGAGCCGCCGAGCGGATCGACCGTGCGGCAGATTTCCGCCTCTTCCTGCAAAATAATCTGGGTGTTACGCGCAATACGCGCCGAAAAATCTGTCGGTAGCCCAAGCGCTTCGTCAAACGCGTTGGTATGCAAAGACTGCGTGCCGCCGAGCGTGGCGGCGAGCGCTTCAATCGTGGTGCGAACAATATTGTTATAAGGATCCTGTTCCGTCAGACTCCAGCCGGATGTCTGACAGTGGGTGCGCAGCGCCAGCGACTTCGGATTCGTGGCGCCAAACTGACTGACGGCCTCGCTCCACAAATAACGGGCGGCACGCAGCATGGCGACGTTCATAAACAGATCCATGCCGATGCCAAAGAAAAAAGAGAGGCGCGGCGCGAAGTCATCAATTTTCAGCCCGGCGGAAATTGCGGCTTTAATATATTCAATGCCATCTGCAAGGGTGAACGCCACCTGCTGAACGCAATTTGCGCCCGCTTCGCCCATATGATAGCCACTGATACTGATGGTATTAAACTGCGGCATATTTGCCGAACACCAGGCAATAATATCGGCGATAATTCGCATTGACGGTTTCGGTGGATAAATATACGTATTCCGGCACAGATACTCTTTTAGAATATCATTCTGGATGGTGCCAGTTAATTTCTCCGGCGAGACGCCCTGCTCTTCAGCGGCAACAATATAAAAGGCCATAATCGGCAATACCGCGCCATTCATGGTCATGGAAACCGACATGGTATCCAGCGGAATATTATCGAAAAGGATTTTCATATCCTCAACGGTATCAATGGCGACACCCGCCTTACCCACATCGCCCACCACGCGCGGATTATCCGAATCGTAGCCCCGGTGCGTCGCCAAATCAAAGGCCACCGACAACCCCTTTTGCCCGGCGGCAAGATTACGGCGATAAAAGGCGTTCGATTCTCTTGCCGTTGAAAAACCAGCATACTGGCGAATCGTCCAGGGCTGAGCTGTATACATGGTAGCGCGCGGCCCGCGCGTAAAAGGTGGAAGCCCTGGCAGTGACCGGACAATATCCAGTTCGTCGAGATCCTCACGGGTATATAAAGGTTTAATGGCGATACCCTCAGGCGTCGGTTTTACCAGCGAATCAATCATCTTTCCTTTCCGACTAAGCTCTTTATTCGCTATTTTTTGCCATTCCAGTTTATTTGACATAGACCACTCCATAATTCGAGGTCAATAAATTAACTGGTGAAAATAATAATTTTCGTCATTGTGGTTGTCGCCAGCAAAAAAGGACCTGCGGAAGTTCATTTTTTGCCGCAGGTCCTGATTAATTGATGAGATAAATATTTAGAGGGAACTTTGCTTTATTTACTGCGCCAGAGACCTGGCGCGCCTAAAAACCACAATACAATTAAGCTCTTTCTTACCCCCTGCCGCCAGTTTGCTCTCATTCCCGGGCAAATGGTCTTCACAAAAGCAGCAGGTGAAAGAGGTAAAATAAATGCACGATATATTTTCTTCTCTCCCCTACAGCCATTCAGAGACACGCCGATAACTAAATATCGGTTAAGGACGCCATCGCCCCTGGTCTCAGGTGCGTCCTTTTCTGCCGCCACACCTGCCTGGACAAAGATTCAGCAGTTACTTTTCATTTTGGATGAATAGCATATGCATAAACCTGTCTTTCGTAAGAAGCCATTATTGCTCGCGATGGCGGCTGCCTGGGTGTCATTCCCCCCTGTAACTCAGGCATCAATTGGTACTGAGATTTCCACAACAGAAGGTCAAAGTTCTTTTATCGGTTCATTTGATTCAGTGACGATCACCTCTACCGGAAGTGTCGTCAGCCCCACGGGTAACGCGCTCTCATTCCAGTCTGTTGATATGGGTACCTTTACCAACAACGGCACGATCATGAGTTCCGGCAGTAACTACAACGATTCCGGTATGTATATCGATGATAGTTCGTCTGTAGATCTGTTCTCCAACAACAGTTATCTCGCCGGTAATTCAGGCACTATTGGCGCTTACGGGCTGTATAACCGGGGAACCATCGGCACGCTGGAAAACAGTGTGAATGGCACGATTACGAGTAACGTCGCGCTGAATAACTTCGGAACAATTACCTCGCTGATCAACCAGGGGACGATTCAGGGCCCTAACAGCGGTGTGATTAGCTGGGGCACCATCACCGATTTCACTAACAACGGCCTGATTGATGGCGCCTACGCGGTGCAGAACGCCGGTACGATGACCAACGGGATCACCAACAATGGTACGCTGCGCGGTATCGATGCTGCTATTTACAATATCGGCGCGCTATCGGTCATTAATAACAACGGCACGCTGGCTGGCAACATCTGGAACAACACGTCAAACCCGTTAACCATTAATGGCGGCAGCAGCTACGACAGCCTGCTGACCGGCTATAACAGCGGTGGCAGGGTCTACAGTTCCGGAGCCGATCTGCACTTTGGCACCGGCAAGCTCACCGTGGATGATGATTTCCAGATGGGCACGCACAGCGTTATCAACGACGGTGCCTCTTTATTACTTAACCGTACGGTGACAATTAACGGTAATTACCTCCAGCAGGAACAAGGCGAGCTGGCTATCGGCGTCGCCGATGGCGCGGTTGCCAACGGTAATACGCAGGACAGCGGTTATGGCCGCCTGGTAGTGACCGGCGATGCGATTTTTGCCGCGCATTCCAGCGTTTCGCTGCTAACGACAGGCCAGAGCTACGGTTTTGCTAACGGCCAGCGTTTCCTGGTGGTGCAGGCCTCCGGTTCGGGAACGCAGTACAATGAGAACGCGCTGGCCTACCATGTCGCGGGTTACAACGGTACGGTGACCGGTAAAGCGGTAACGATTGATGGCACTAACAGTCTCGTGGTTTATCTCGACGGTCAGGATCCGGTAACCCCGACGGAACCAACGACACCGACGACACCAACAACGCCGACAGAACCGACGACGCCAACCACACCAACGACACCAACAACGCCAGTGGTTACCCCGAACACAGGTTTTGCCACGACACCAAATGCTATCTCCTCTTTGCGCGGGCTGGGTAACTACAGCGGTTTCTCTGAAGGCCTGCTCAATCTCTATAACGCCTCTATGGCGATCGGCAGCCGCGAAGAAGCCAACCGGGCCGGTGAGCAACTGTCGCCGGTACAGAACAGCGCCGCGAGCAGCACCGCAGCCGCAGCCTCTTCCGGCGCGCTGGCCGTGGTGAACAACCATATGAACAGCACGCGTCTCGCCCGTAACGGTTCACAAAGCGGTATTGCCACCGGTGATGATGCGCTGGATTGGGCCGTCTGGGGCCAGCCGTTCTACGGTAGTGCTCGCCAGGGCATGATTGATAACGTCAGCGGTTACACCGCGCATTACGGCGGTGTGGTGCTGGGAGCGGATCGTCAGATCGCTGACGACTGGCGTGTGGGCGGCGCATTCAGCTATGCGCACTCTTCCGTCAATGGCCGCGACAACCTGACGGGTAGCCATACGGATGTTGATGCCTGGAGTGGCATTGCCTACGCAAGCTGGAGCGGCAACCCGCTGTACGTCAACCTGACCGCCAGTGTCAGCACGCAGAGATATGACAGCCAGCGCCGCATCGGTTTCGACGGCTTTGCCGGCCAGGCGGATGGCAGTTTCAATGGGCAGCAAGTGATGACTAAAGCAGAAGTCGGCTACCCGATCTTCTTCGCCCAGGGAACCACGCTGACCCCGCTCGCTGCCGTCAGTTACAGCTACCTGCACCAGGATGACTATAAAGAGCACAGCGATCAGGGTGCCGCGCTGAAAGTTGATTCCAGCCATACGCAGTCGGTGCGCAGCTCGCTGGGCGCAAAACTGGAGCATAGCTGGAGCACAGGAATCGGCGATGTGGTGCCATTCGTGCAGGCGATGTGGACGCACGAATATGACCGCAGCCGCACAGCGACCAGCGCCAGCTACGTCGCCGATGCGCTGGGCGAAACGCGTTTCACCAGCTTCGGCGCCACGCCGGTGTCCGATACCGCGGATATCGGTGCCGGTGTGGCGCTGGTACAGAATGACGACCTGAGCCTCAGCGCGCGTTATGACCTTTCTACTGCGCCGCACTTCGACGCCCAGACAGTCAGCCTGCGTCTGCGTAAATCGTTCTGATGTGATGTAAACCTGGTGGGAGGGCAATAGCCTCCCACCGCAAAAGGCCTGCCGGGGAACGGCATGACATGCAATAAAGCCTTCCCCGCCAGGTCTCTTTTTTCTGTCATCCAGCTTGCAAACAAACGCAAAAAATACCCATCAGGGGGTATTTACACTATCCTTCATAAGAAAATACTTATTACTAATAAACAACATATTGATTCTGCATGCGATAAATTCACCACCGGCAAAGCAGGAATATAAAATATATTTAAAACCAACGTTTCATATTATTGGTTACTGCTACTCAAAAAACATTAACCCATAGAAAAAAACACTGTTTTTATGATACCCAGGCTAATAATTTAAGGAAAAATTAATATTCCCGCGTTCGCAAAAATTAAAAGCAGAATGAAGTTTGATAACTATCACAAAAAAGTATCAACGGTGCTATTTGCATTAAATAAAACGTATCTCAGGCCGTTAATGTAAAAAGACCCGGCGTATTTTATTCATCACAAGAAAAGGGTGAAGCATGCATGTTCTCGATGATAAAAACCTGCCTTCGCTGGCTGGTAATACGCATGGAATACTCAAGCAGACAGCGACATTGATGCTGGCGCTGATGACATTCATCTTTTTTACCATCCTCTTCACCCTCATCCAGACAAAAAGCGATCTTCAGCAAACTGAACAACGGCAAAAAATGCACTTGCTGACTAAAGCGCTTGAAAACAGACAGGAAAACTTACGATTACACCTTGCTGATTACGCCAACTGGGATGACGCTTTTCAAAATCTGACAAGCACCGTAAATGTGCACTGGGCATGGGACAGACAGAACCTGGGAAAATCGCTTTTTAATAAGTTTCAGTATGAAGGCGTTTTTGTCCTCTCACCGGATGGCATAACCCGCTATAGCGTGCTGGATGGGCAGCCCGGGCAGGTTTCCTTTGAAACATGGTTAGGCGTCAATCTGACCGACTCGTTAATAACAACATTAGCCAACAACCAAGGAATAGCGTTCTCCCGGCTGATCACTATCCATGACCAACCCACGCTCGTCGCCGCATCATGGATCACGTCGGATGATTATACGGCTGCCGGGATAAATCCTTCAGAGCATGCGGTAATGATCTTTGTCGATAAGCTTACGCCACAAAAGTTTCAGCAACTTGGTGACGAATACGAAATCAAGGGGTTACATACTTTGCCGCCTGAAGTGGCATCAATGCGCAAAGATACGATGTTTCTCACCGCCGGAAACGATCGCATTTATGTCGAATGGCAGAGCAAAAACCCCGTCGAAACACTGTTAAGCAAAGTGTTGCCTTTACTGGTGCTATTGATGGTGGTTTCCGTGCTGTTCGCCATTAGTTTGATGCGTAAAGCGTTAACAAAAGCGCGCATGAATGATGAAAAAACCTTTCTGCTGGAACAAAGTCGCGCAGCGTTATCCGCCAGCGAACAGCGTTTCAGGGATATTGTTGAAACCACCACGGACTGGATCTGGGAAGCCAATGAAAACTTTAATCTTACCTGGATTTCTGCCCGCTTTCCGGTGATCACAGGCCATCGCATCGATGAGTGGCTGGGACGCAGCTTTACCGATTTTTTAGTCGACAGCCAGCAAACAATCAGCAACTGGTTAACGCTACCGCATCCGGGCGATTATTTAACGTTGTCGCACTGCTGCTATGTTTCCGCGCTCGGCAGCCAGCGCTACTGCAATATCACGTTAAAAAGAATTACCCTGCCGGATGGCGCGATCGGTTTTCGTGGTACGGCTTCGGACGTGACGCTGGAGGTGGAGTCCAGTGAGCGTATTCGCTTCCTCTCCCACCACGATGAGTTAACGGGCCTGCCGAATCGCGCCATGATGCAAGAGTTCCTCGACGGGAAACTGCACTCGCGCGGCGAAGCAAATAGCACGCTGGTGATGCTCAGCCTCGATCTGACCGATTTTAAACTGGTCAATGATATCTACGGGCATGACGCTGGCGATAAGGTGCTGGGCGAGGTGGCGCAGAGATTGCGCAACTGTTTACGCGCAACCGATCTGGTCGCACGCCAGGGCGGTGATGAATTTATTATTATCGCTCCTGCGATTCATAAAAAAGAGGATATCCGTACGCTCTGCCAGCTTATTATTGCTGTCATCAACAAGCCGTTTATCGTGTCCGGCAATGAAGTCTCTCTCGGCGTCAATATCGGCGCGGCGCAATCACCACAAGATGCTCTGACGGCCAGCGATTTATTACGCTACTCAGATATTGCTCTGTATGAAGCCAGAAATCTCGGCAATAACAGTTTTGTTTTATATCAGGCGGACATGGCGAAACAGATCGTCCAACGACGCGAACTGGAAAATGAATTACGGGAAGCGATTAAGGAAAATCAATTATTTCTCGTATATCAGCCTCGCTTCGACATCCGTGCAGGCTGCATTAACTCTGTCGAAGCGCTGGTGCGTTGGCTACACCCGCGTCACGGGTTACTGATGCCGGATCAGTTTATTCCCCTGGCCGAGGAGTCAGGAATTATTACCGACCTGACGGATTGGGTGCTGGTCAATGCCTGTCAGGACATCGGCAGAGAATTTAACCATATTTCTGTATCGGTCAATATTTCCCCGATGGAATTCAAAGCCAGCGATGTTATCGCACGCATTAAAAACGTACTGGCGACAACTCATTTTCCGGCGGCACGCCTTGAACTGGAAGTCACTGAAAACGTGACATTATGTAGCCCAGAAAACGCACAGATCGTCATGCAGGAATTAAAAACCTTAGGTATCCGGCTGCTGATTGATGATTTCGGTACCGGTTATGCCTCGCTTTATTACCTGCACAGTTTTCCTTTTCATGGCATTAAAATCGACAAGTCATTTATCTTCGCGATGAACGATTCGGAATCAGCAAAGAGTATTGTGGAAAAGGTCATTGGACTTGGCAAGGATTATAACCTTGAGGTAACCGCTGAAGGTGTTGAAACACAAGAGCAATTGCAGCAATTAATAAAATACAAATGTGACATTGCACAAGGATATTACATAGGCCGTCCAGTCTCATTAGAGGCCGTCAAGGATAACCTGCACATTATTGAATGTAATATCGAAGCGAGGTGTGATGCAGCCCTATAACAACCAACAATAATTGCAGTTTGAGAAGTGAACTCTTTTTCTTGCGGCGCGCAGCGGCGCCGCAAAAAAGCTTACCCAATACGTAGTGGGGAAATACGATGAAAATACTTCGCGATATAACAATCAGAAAAATGGTTTTACTCATCCTGGTGCTGTTCAGTTGCATCTGGGGCATCGCCACGGCAATGACCTTATTTAACTTCGCCACCATCGAAAATTTATTAACGCAGAACACCGCGCAAAAAAACGCATACTCTTATCTGGTTAAAGGCAATGATCAATATTTCCGTACCGTAACACGCATGCTGCGCGCCATGGATTATCGCCTGACCGGTGATGATGCCAATGCAGATAAGACGTTGATTTCCGCGGGCAAAGCGCTGGAGATCAGCCAGGATATGCTGGCGAAGTTCCGCCAGAGCGGCCATCCTGGCGTCAGCGATGAGGTTGTTCAGAGCATGGCTCAGGACTGGGAAAGACTGCTGAACAACGGCATTATTCCTATGTATAAAGCCGCACAGGATAAGCAGGCCGACCAGTTCCGCGAACTGTTTCGCAAAACCTATCCGCCGCTGAGTGTGCAATTTGGCGTGACCGCCGAAAAATATACACAAGCGATTCAAAAAGATGACTTCTTAAACCAGACCACGGCGAAAGTCAGTTTTAACAAACTGGTGCTAATCAGTGCGTTAGTCGCCGGTGTTGTGACGCTGTTCTTAACCGATCGTTATCTGGTCAATTATCTGGTTAAACCACTTGATACCATTGCGCGGCACCTTGAAACCATTGCCAGCGGCAAGCTGCACACCAGGCTCGAAGAGTTTGGGCGTAACTGCGCCGGTCGTTTGATCCCCTTTATTCAGGGGATGCAGGAAAATCTTTCCAGAACGGTGCAGGCGATTCAGGGTAGCTCAACCACCATCTTTACCAGCACCAACCAAATACGCACCGGGAACGAAGAGCTTTCCGGTCGCACGGATCAACAGGCCGCAGCGCTTCAGCAAACCGCCGCCAGTATGGAAGAGCTGACCTCGACCGTCAGAAACAACGCGCATAACGTACGCGAAGCACAAAAACTGGCCGGAAACGCCCGGCAGGTGGCGGAACAAGGCGGAGATATTACATCGACGGTTGTCGCCACGATGCACGGTATTTCGGAAAGCTCGCAGAAGATTGCAGACATCACCAGCGTCATAAACAGCATCTCTTTCCAGACCAACCTGCTGGCACTGAATGCGGCAGTGGAAGCGGCGCGCGCCGGTGAACAGGGGCGTGGCTTTGCCGTCGTCGCCAGCGAAGTGCGCTTACTTGCACAGCGTAGCGCCCAGGCCGCTAAAGAGATCGAAGCGCTGATCAGTGAATCCGTTAAGAGAGTGCAAACGGGCGCAGAGCAGGTACAAGAGGCCGGCGAGGCAATGTCGACCATTATCAGTACCGTGGGTCAGGTCAATGCCTTGATGGGTGAAATCACCATTGCTTCCGACGAGCAGAGCAAAGGCATCGATCAGATTGGCCAGGCGATGACAGAAATGGATCGGGTGACGCAGCAGAACGCAGTGCTGGTTCAGGAAGCCAAAGCGAATGCCATCGCACTTGAAGAAGAAGCCGGGCGATTAAACGACGCCATCGCGCTCTTTGATTTAGGAGGCAACCCCGTGACTGCCCTTCCCGGACAGGCAGCCAAAACCGCCACGAAGGCAAATCCTCCTTCGCGCAAAACAACCCGTAACGCGACTGCCAACGAAAACTGGCAATCCTTTTAAACCTGACGCGCTGCGGCGTTGATTACCCGACGCCGCCAGCGACGCTGACGTTTTAGCATGGGAGAGACAACGTGAATTTCCAGATCCGATATGCAAGCAGCGAACTGACTGACCCCGTGCTGGCGGTTGCGGAATTTGCCCGGCAGATGCTTCCCGCTGAGCCAGAAACGATCCTTTTCTTCTGTTCCCCGGACTATGACCTGAATATTCTGGGCCGAGAGATGCAAAAAACCTTTCACTGCCCCTGTATTGGATGTACCTCCTCCGGGCAGATCGGCACCGAAGGTTTTCAGCACTCCGGGATATTAGGGCTGGGTCTGAGCGCCGCTTTTCGCACCCGCCATTTTGTGATTCACCCCCTGAATGATTACTCCGCGACCATTGCAGAGATTGCCGAGGAGATCCATCGCGACAGCGCGGCCAGACCCAATTTGCAACGCTTTGGTTTGTTACTGGTTGATGGCTTGTCGATGGCTGAGGAACGCCTTATCGCTAATCTTTATCAGCAGACAGGAAATATTCCGGTTATCGGCGGTTCTGCGGGTGACGATCTGCGTTTCGAAAAGAGCTACGTCTATAACGGTAAAGGTGAGTTTATCTCCGATGCCGCGGTGTTCGCGGTCATCGAAACCTCCTCGCCGGTGGCGATTTTTAAAGTTCAGCACTTCGAACCCAGTAAGGTGGAATTAATCATTACCGAGGCCGATCCTGAAAAACGGCTGATCCGGGAAATTAACGGCGAACCTGCCGCGCAGGTGTATGCCGAATCGCTGGGCATCACCGTTGCAGAATTAACGCCCACCGTTTTTTCCCGCAATCCGCTGGTGCTCTCTTTTGGCGACGAACCTTATGTCCGTTCGATCCAGAAAATGAACGACGATCTCTCGCTGACCTGCTACTGCGCAATTGAAGAAGGGTTGATCGTCTCGATTGGCATTGCGGAAGATCCGCTCGAAACCTTTAGCAAGGCGCTGGAAAAAGTTCATGAAACCATACCGGAACCGGCGGTGATTATTGGCTGCGACTGTATCCTGCGGCGTTTGCAGTTTGAGCAGGAGGAGCTTGACCTGCAGATCGGCAATTTTATGGTGCAAAACCGGATCGTGGGTTTCTCAACCTATGGCGAGCAGTACAACGGACTGCACGTCAACCAGACATTCACGGGCGTGGCAATAGGAGGTAAATGATGTCTCCATCTGAAGCAGTTGTTGCAACACTCTCCCTAACCGATTATCAGCGCAAACTTGTCGCGCGGGATAAAACCATCGAGGTATTAAAGCGACGCATCGCGCAGGAAAGTCGGCACAACCAGATGACCCCGTTCGCTATTCTTGAGCAGAATGTGGGCCTGGAGAAAGTGGTCGCACGTAAAACCATCGAACTGGAAAACGAGCGCCATGAGTTAAAGAAAGCGCTTGCTGAGCTGCGCCTCACGCAGGCACAGCTTCTACAGGCGCAAAAGATGGAGTCCATCGGCCAGCTCGCCGCCGGGATCGCCCACGAAATTAACACGCCCACGCAGTATGTTTCTGACAACGTCGGGTTCGTGAAGACCGCCAACCGTTCGCTGCTCAACCTGCTGGATGCGGCGATCGCCATGGCTGCCGTGATGCGGGAAAAAATGGCCGATGAGCCAACGCTTACCGCCTTCGATACCCTCCTTAAGAGCAGCAAAATTGAGTTTCTGCGCCATCAGATCCCCCAGTCTTTAGATGAATCACTCGACGGGCTTGGCCATATCTCCCGGATTGTCGCCGCCATGAAAGAGTTCTCTCATCCCTCGCAAAATAAAAAGGAGTACGTGGATATACGCGACATCATCAATACCACTGTGACCGTCGCCCGCAACGAGTGGAAATACGTGGCGGAACTGGAAACCCGCTTTGCCGATGATTTGCCGCTCCTGCCCTGTCTGCGCGACATGGTTGGCCAGGCGATGCTTAACCTTATCGTCAATGCGGCGCACGCCATTGCGGACAGCCTCCAGACCCGCGAGCAGGAAAAAGGGCATATCGTTGTCTCTGCGGAGCAGGTCGGCGATATGATGGAGATCCGCGTCGCCGACGATGGCACCGGCATCCCTGAGGCAATACGCGAACGCATTTTCGATCCCTTCTTCACCACCAAAGCGGTCGGCAAAGGCACCGGCCAGGGGCTGGCCATTGCCTATTCGACCGTGGTGGACAAGCATAATGGGCAGATTCGCTGCGAATCGAAACCCGGTTCGGGCGCCACATTCATCATGCGTTTTCCCCTCGTCGTGCAGCAGGAGGCATAAGTATGCAGGTGATGTTCGTGGATGACGAAGCTCGCATCCTCTCGGGTATTGAGCGCGCCTTAATGATGCAGGACAGCGAGTGGCAATGCCGCTTCGCTACCAGCGGTCATGAAGCGTTGAGCCTGCTGGAAGAAACCCCTGCCGATGTTGTGGTGTCGGATATGCGTATGCCGCTGATGGATGGCGCGGAGTTCCTGTCGCAGGTTCGTGACCGCTGGCCCGGCACGATCCGGATCATTTTGTCCGGTTACTCCGAACCCGAGGCCACGGTTCGTATGCTGGGCGTTGCGCACCGTTTCGTCTCCAAACCCTGCGACAGCACGCAATTACTGGCGATGGTGGCAAACGCGCTGGCGTTGCGCACGCTTTTCAAGGATCCCACCGTCGTCATGCTGGTCGGGAAAATTAACCAGCTTCCGCCCGCCCCGAAAGTATTTACGGAAATTAACCGACTCCTTGCCAACCAGGGGACGAATACTCGGGAAATTGCCGAACTGCTGGCGAGCGATCCGGCGCTAAGCGCCCGGATTATGCAACTGGCAAATTCCGCCTGGTTCAGCCGGGGAGCACATATTCATGACATTGGTAATGCGATCGTTCACCTGGGGCTGGAACAAGTGAAGTTGCTGGTACTCGCGTCCCAGGTTTATGCCGATGCCGCTACCGATCCCTATGTGGATAAGCTACAGCAGACCGCCCTTCGCGCCTCAATGCTGGCGGCGCGTATCTCCAGGCATCAGGAACGGGAAGCCACTGCGGCGCTGCTGGCCAATATTGCGCTACTCATTCCAGAATTAAGAACCACCAGCGACGAGGCGACGACTGAGCAGGGTGATATCCCGCTGCGCGCCGCCATCGGTGCCTATTTACTGGCGCTATGGGGGCTGCCGATGGACATTGTTGAAGCCGTCGCAGGCTATGTACAACCTTCACGCTCAGCAGAAAAAACCTTTGGCATGATCGGTGTCGTCCATGTTGCGGTCACCCTTGCCAATCATGGCGTTCCCGATAAACGTTATCTCGAACAAACCGGCATGCTGGACCAACTGCCCGCATGGCAGGAGATGCTCAATGACTGATACTTCCTTACCCCGTGTGTTATGCGTCGACGATGAACCCAATGTGCTCGCGGCCATCACGCGAAATCTGTTTGATGTGTTTGATGTGGTGACCGCGCACAGTGGTGAAGCCGGTCTGGATGCGATTCGCAGCGGAGAACCTTTTGCGGTGATCCTCTCCGACATGCGCATGCCGGGAATGGATGGCGCGACTTTTTTGTCCAGAGCGCGGGAAGTCTCGCCGGACAGCGTGCGGATCCTCCTTACCGGGCAGGCCGATGTGGAATCCTCTATCGCGGCAATTAATAAAGGCGCTATTTTCCGCTATCTCTGTAAACCGTGCCCAAAAGAGGATCTGATAGCGACGTTGAATGACGCAGTTCGTCAGTACCGGCTCGTGTGCGCAGAAAAAGAGCTCCTGGCGACCACGCTTTCTGCTTCGGTAAAAACGCTCACAGAAATACTGGCGATGGTTGCCCCCTGGGCTTTTCAGCGCGCAGCTTTTGCGCAGTCCTGCGTCCGCCACGCATTGCCGAAACTGGGGTGGCACGATGAGTGGCTTTACACTCTCGCCGCGTCGTTAAGTCAGATCGGCTGCGTTGGCATTCCTGCCGACATCGTCCAGGCTGATGCCGCACAGCGTAAATTGACACCGGAGGAGGAAAAACTGCTGCATGAACATCCGGACGTTGCGGGCCGACTGGTGGAACAAATCCCGCGTCTTGAACTGGTTGCGGCAATTATTCGTCACCAGGCGAAAGAAGCGCCCGCCAATGCACCGTTAGAAGTGGTACGCGGCGCTCAGCTACTGCGCGCCGCACTGGAGCTGGAACGGCACGCCGCGCGCGGCTGGAGCCTGGAGCGTCCGTGGGAAATCCTGCGTGCGGCGCGTCCGGCGCTGCCTGAATATCTCATCAAAGCGCTGTCAGATTTTCGCTCGAATGTGGAGGGGGTTCGCTCCGCGCGTATCCGTGAATTGATGCCGGGCTGGGTTGTCGATGAAGATATTCGCACCACAAATGGATTAATGGTACTGACCAAAGGTCATGAACTGACCGATACCGCGATCTCCGCTCTTCAGCGCCTGCTCGCCGCGAACGCCGTCGAAGAGCCCATCCGGGTGCGCGGCCTGCCGGGTAAAAACGCGTCCTGAAGATGTGCCCCGCCGGGAGAGCGCTTTCTGCCCGGCGCTAATCTGCCCAAATCCCCTTGTTCAACGGCTGTCAGACGTGATTCTGACGGCCTGATTGCCGTCGCATTGCTGGCGGCATCATACAAATTCCGCGCAGGACGATAAGCGGGCTTGAAGTCGCGGCAAGCATTAGTACCAGGATCATTAAATTTCTGAATCAGGATACAGAAATTTGCGATTAGTGAATTGTATGAAGGTAAGTTATAACATGCATAAGGGATATGACTTCTGACAAGCACTAACTTCTTTCACTGGCAGAAACGATGTCGCGTCTGCCAGTTTTTATTTTCCACTTCGTTTGTGACAGCCAAATGAAACGGAAAATAAAAAAGGCCCGCCTGAGCGGGCCCTGAAAAATGATACATAACGTCAATTATTAAGCCTGATGTTCAATGGCTTTCTGTGTATTCTCAATTGCAATTTTGCGTGGTTTTTCGCTTTCCGGGATTTCCTGGTAAATGGAAACCTGCAAGATCCCGCTTTCCAGTTTTGCATTACTGACTTTGGTATGCTCCGGCAAAGTGAAACTCAAACGAAAATCAGAACGGCGGATGCCTTTATAGATCCAGCCCTGCTCATCCTGCGATTCATTTTCAGCGCGTTTACCAGAAACATTCAGCGTTCCGCCGACCGTCTCGATTTCGAGTTCGTCTTCCTTCCAGCCAGGTACGCTTACATTTAACAGATAATTGCTTGCATCGATTTTTTTCAGGTCATAAGCGGGTAGTGAAGTGACCGGAGAGTCGCCCGTTAACTGACTGAACAGCCTGTCGATACGATTAAAACGGTCAGCAAAAACAGAATCGGAAAAGCCCGGAAGTGCTGACAAGGTTCTGAGTGCCATAATTAACCTCCTGAATAATCAATTCAAAAGTTCAACGTAAAGGCAAGCGTTGCTTGTCCGATCCAATAGATAATTCCTCCCGCCCGTTTTTCAAGACCACAAAATAAAAATTTTTTGCGTATGCGTTCCGGGCAACCGCACTGGCAGTGACAAACCAGCAGGGATGGAAAGTGGGTGAAAATAGTGGCCTGCATAAACAACTGACCAGACCAACAGGAAGAGATTAAGTGCCCTGCTCCATCTGAGCGAACAACGTATTGCCGATCGGTTATGCGTCATCCACTCGCGTAACATTTACCTGCAGAGTGCTTGTCTGTTGACCATTACCCGAGATCGTCACTATTTTGCTGACCAGGTGCGCTACCCATCCGAACTTTTTGGCTCACCTCCTGATTTCCCTTCAATTTCTGTGATCTCCCGGTCCAGTTTGGCCATGGCTTGTTCTGGTTTTATTTGCCTAACTGAACGATATTTAATATTCACATAGCACAGGTACTCGCGACAGAGCATTTCTTGTTTGCCGGTGAGCGCCAGAGTATTTCGTAAGGAGAGATTATGAAGCCAGTAGAAGAAGCGATTGATGATCTGCAGTCTCGTGTTTTAGCGTATGAAATAATTTTTCAGTCCATTTGCTCAGAACTGCCGCAATTGTTCATCGATAAAGCCAAAGAGAACATTCAGCTTAACTTCAAAGCATTTGAATCTGGCACACATTCTGAAGCCGGGAAAGCAAAGCTTGAAGCGGCGAAAGCAGTCGCATCCAGAATTATAGGCTCGAAGCTTTAACTCTCCTCCCACGCAGATCCTGAGGTGGAGAGGAATCAACAGTAATTTCTTCTCCGCTTTGTTTCTTCGCCGCCGCGAAGTGGAACTATTCCGCGCACTCAGGGCGTAAGTAACGCCATTCGCCTGTTTCGGTCTCAACGCACGTAGCCGTTAACGGTTTATTGATGATCCCATCAGGAAGGAATTTTGCTTCTGAATGGCGCAGGATTTGGGGCCAGGGTCAGTACCACCCCGTCATCTGAACCGGGGCGGATCGAAGGCATATTTATGAGTGAGCAACGCGCTGCCGGGAAGCCCAGGTCGCACAACGTTCAGAAGCTATATGTCACCTTCAGGCTGCCAGTGGGCGAGGCTTTTCGTTGCACTATTGGGCTGTTGCGTGCATCACCAGCCAACTGCGTAAAGCCTGCGGCAGCAACCACGCTCCAGTCCTGGTTGAGCTTGTGCGTCCAGTCAACATTCATTGACCAGGCATAAATGCCCGATCCGGCATCATATCGGCTAAACCCCGATGCGGCCGACTGCGATGCACTGACCCCGTAGTAAGTCTGCATATACTTGCTGGTTCCCCAACTGCCGGTCAGCGCCAGCGTCACGGAATTTTTCGATGACTTATAGAACGGGCTGATAATACTGAAATGCAGGGCCTCACCGTTGCTTCGCTGAGAAATCGGCACCTCAGCCTGCAATTGCACATTAAGCCAGTCGGTCACCTCGTACCCCAGGCCAGGCACACCGAGAGCCGAGCCTTTGATGTCACCCATACCTCGCAAGTCGTCGCTGCCGTCGCTGATCGCGTCGCTGTCCACGTTACGATCCTTACGGCCAGGGCGATAGCTCAGCGCAGTGCTGTAATTCCACTTGCCGATGTTGTTGCCGTAACCGATACCACGCGTGGTGCTGACGAAGAAACCATTTGCCATAGCGTAATCAAGCACCAGGGCAGTCGTGACGCGGCTTTCATCCGAACCAGAATAGCGTGGCGCAACATCCACGCCGCCTCCCAGAGTCAACTCGTTGCCCTGTTTCTGTTCTGCCGCCAGTATCGGGGTCGCCAGTAAGGCCAGGACAGCTCCCGGCAACATTTTTTTCAGCATGCGCCCCGAGAGTAAATGGGGGAACTTATGACGCGGTTCGATGTTTCTCATGAAAGAAGTCCTTGTGGATTCAAATGATTACGATACAAGCGGTTTTAAACGCCAGAACGCTCAGTTTGAATGCTCACCCTAAAGTTCTCATGAGCCCAAAATGAAGAAAGACTGAAGCAAGTACAGGGGCTGCAAACCTGATAGATTTCCTGATACCGTTTTTTTCTTCAGACGTTCTTCATTCACTGTTGATACCGTAACCATTGTGAAAATTCTCCTCATCGAAGACGACCTGGATCTCGGCAATGGCGTGCGTATTGCCCTTGCAGATCAAGGATTAGATGTCATATGGGTTCGCCGCAAAGTGGATGCACTGCATCAACTCGATGTCTGCGCGCCAGAACTGGTATTGCTCGATCTCGGGCTGCCCGACGGCGATGGCATGAGCCTGATGGCAAGCTTGCGTCAGCAGCTCAAGGGGATACCCGTCATCATCCTGACCGCACGAGGCACCCTGCAAGATCGCCTCTCCGGGCTGGATGCCGGTGCAGACGACTATCTCGTCAAACCTTTTGTTCTCGCCGAGTTGCTCGCCAGGGTGAGAGCACTTGCGCGCCGCAGTTACGGTTTTCAGAATGAGGTGATAGAAATTCGAGGGTTATCTCTTCACGTGCCGACGCGTCGCGTGACAGTGAGTGAACGTAATGTTGAGTTGACGGCAAGTGAGTACGCGCTGCTTGAAACGTTAATGTTGCGCACTGACCGCGTACTGACACGAGGGTTTCTGGAAGAAAGGATATTCGGCGCAAAAGAAAACATGAGCAATGCTCTCGATGTGCATATGGGGAATTTGCGGCGCAAAATCGGCGACGGCTATGTGCGAACGGTGAGAGGCGTAGGGTATGTCATTGATACCGTACCGATTCAGAAAGGGACAGGCTGATGCGAAATTTTTGCCGCCGCCTGAAAACCCCGACGCTTGTACGGCGAATTATGATCGCCCAGATGCTACTGCTTACGCTGCTTTGGTGTCTTTTTCTGACCTACATTTTATGGGAAAACTTGCGTAGCCCCTCTATGTTATTGGGCAACAAGACTTACGAAACCATTCTTACGTTGGTTGATCGGATGGACGATCGCCCACAGGATCTCACCGATGTGCTGGAAAAGTTCAGCAAGGCGTTGCGGGAAGGTTATGGCGGAGGCGAAGATCCGGAACTGTCGATCAGCCTCATTGTTCGGAAGAATAAAGCGATAATTTATTCATCGGATGGCGCTCCAACGGGGGTGAAAAACACCCTATATGGGAAAATTCAGAGCATTGAGAGTGAAGGCCGCACCTGGACTAGCCGTACCCTAAAATCCGGCAATTCCGACGCGGAGGTCACGCTCGTCACCCCTGCCGGCGGCTGGAACTTCTTTATTTACCTGAACTCGCGTGGATACTACATATTGCCGCTGCTGGTATGCATTCCTTTTCTTTTGTTTCCCGCGTGGCTGTCAATCCGCATTGCAATGCGCCCCTGGAACAAGGTGGTCAATGAAATTGCCTCACGAACTCCAGAAGATCTCTCTCCCTTAAAAGCAGTGCCAAAGCACAGGGAGCTTCGCCAGATGGTGGATGCTGTTAATGTTTTTCTTGCCAGAGTGCGGGAAAGCACGGAAAGGGAACGGGTTTTTATTGCCGATGCCGCTCACGAGCTGCGTACCCCCCTGGCTGCGATGAGAATCAATGTTGAGGCTTTACAGTCTTATATTAGCCGCGATAGTCAACAGGAGTTGCTTGCAGGGATTATTCGCAGCAACAGCCGTGCGGCTCGTCTCGTCAATCAGTTGCTGCTGCTGATGCACAGCGAAGCGCGCATTGACACGGTTATGGAGCCTGTGCCGCTGACCACACTGATACAAGAGCGAATGGCGATGCTGGCACCGCTGGCTGCCGAGCGCGGGATTGAGCTTGAATTCTACTCGCATGATGAGATCTGGGTGACAGGCGTCCGAGAACGCCTGATGTCGCTGCTCGACAACGTCATTGAAAATGCCGTCAAGTACAGTCCTGAGGGCGGACGGGTTGAGGTAGAGGTACGATCATTAGATGACGCCACGCAGCTACGTGTCTCCGATGCCGGGCCCGGCATTCCCGTTGAATTGAGAGAGCGCGTGTTCGATAGATTTTTTCGCGATCCCAATCAGATGCAAAGCGGGAGTGGATTAGGGCTTGCAATAGTCAAAGCGGTTGCGCAGCTACACAACAGCAGCGTGTACCTAAGTACGTCTGCAGAAGGTGGCCTCATGGTTACTGTTGACTTCCCAAACCGCAGGCCAGCCTGAAGAAAACACCATGTTGTCTATGCAATAACATGCCCCAATTCGGTTGTTCCAAATCCCTTCAATATTGTTCCAGGGTGGTTCCATATATAAATCATATAACCCAGTTAATACATAAAGTTACTGCCTAAAAACATATATAGAATAACCGGAACAACAGGAACGGCCTGGTAACCTCGCAGCTTAAGGAGTAATAGTCAGATAAGTTGAATTCCCTTAGCTTTGAGGTGGGCTTATGCAGACTAACAAGCGTGATTCCGATGAGATGGCGAAGGCTATCGGCTACGTCGTGATGGAGTTAGCAAGGACAGGATGCGCTATCACGGAAGACACAATCAATGCGCGTCTGGACAGCGTGCTGCACAAAAATGCCAGCGTTGCGAACGAAAGTGTTGAGCTACCAAAGCCGCTCAGGTTTAACGAGTCATTGTGCGGGTAGGTTGCCCCTGAAGGCAGCTAATCAAACCACGTTATTGGCGTAGCGTTCAATGATACGGCCAATCATCATAAATGGGGGGCGTGCATACAAAAGCCCGGCACCGTCCTGCAGATACGTTAACACCTGTTATCACGAAAATGAGAGTTGATGGCCTGAGGCACAGATGAGCTAGCTGGCTTATTCAGTCAGGAGTGCCCTTGCCTCTCCTGCAGGAAACAAGAGCATGATACGTTGATTTTGCTGGCTGAGTCCGAAATGGGAATAGACCGCAAGACACCCCGAAGCCAGAAAACGCAACGGGCCGCCAGGCCCGTTGTGGTGATTACTATTGCAGTTCCTTCACTCTGGCGCGCTGCGCCTGTTTGCAATAATGGTTGTAATGATCCAGGAACCACTGTTTCTGCTCTTCGGTCATATTGCCGGTCACGGCATCAATATCAACTGGCTGGCCCATGGCATACATACGGGCAAAACTGCGTGCCAGAAAATCAAAATTCCTCACTGCGTTCAGGTCTTGTTTTTTCATTCGCATACTCCTTCAGTCCGCGGACGTGCTGTGTAAGGCCATATGCTTCTCTGTCTTAAGTATTGTCTTATAAAATGGACATTTCATAAGCAATGCGTGCCTTCGCGATGACCCGATTGTCCATAACGTCACCGTGCGCACAGAGTGAAAAAAAACCCTCGCTGAGTATCCACACAGATCACACTCCTTAAGCAAAATTATTTCCCTGCGTATACCGCGTGTTAATATTGATGAGATAAATCTTTCTTACCGAATACCGAGGCTTCGATGCTGGAGAATGCAACCATCTGATAATCAGCTTTCCGACCTTTGCGGCCGGGCTGGTTATCACTGCGCTAAACACTCACGCTAACCCCCCAGGGTGTTGGCAGGTTTTGCACAAGATGATTACAGGCATTTTCAGCATAATATTTCCCGTCAGGAACAACGTACCCTGCATGTCCTTGCTAAAGGCGGGCGTATCGTTCATACCCGCGATACGTCCGGTCGCGTCACCGCCGTTGAGTGTTATACCCGTGAAGGGCTATTGCTCAGCGACTGCACGCTCGCCGTCTTTAAGAAACTGAGAAGCAAAAAACTGATCCGCTCGGTAAAGGGTCAGCCCTATCGCATTAACCGTACCGGTCTCAGCAATGTCCGCGCACAGCTGGACAACCAATAATTTATGTTAAGCAATCCCCACCCGCTGGTGGGGATTGCTGCCGGCAGGTTATCCATTTCAACGTTGTGGGGATCTTCCCCCTATAGATTCTTATAGCCTGCCGAGTTTTTCCTTGCCTGCTATACTTCGACACACTAAATTACAAAGAATTAACAGTACGTTACATTTAGCTTCGTTGCATAAACCCCTTATTAACAAGGGGTTATACAGGAAAGGCCGATAAGCGTGATGAAAGTGAATATGTCGATTTATCGCTGTACCCTGGGGCTGTTTTTAATGAGCTCACTGTTTCACATGACCCTGGCCCTGGCTGCCGATCCGCTTCTGACCTCCCCTTCTGCTGGCGACACCGCGCAAACGCATACCGATAATCAGGCACGCGGCATTCTGGTGGCAGTCGATCAAGCGACCCTCTCCAGCGAACTGGCTGGCCGCATTGTGGAGATGCCATTCAGAGAGGGCGAAGCGTTCAAAAAAGGGGATATCCTCGTGCGCTTCGATTGCAGTATTTACCAGGCACAGCTTGCCGCATCGCAGGCGGCGGCCAGAGCAGCCGAAGCTGAACTCAGCCAGAACCAACAGCTGGCGCAACTCAAGTCTGTCGGCAAGCACGCCGTGGCGCTCTCCGCCGCTCATTTAGCCCAGGCACAGGCCGAAAGCCAGGTGTATCAGATTCAGGTCAATCGCTGTCGTATCACCGCGCCGTTTGATGGCCAGGTCGTGAAACGCCGCACGCAAACCTTCGAGAGCGTTGCTCAGGGCACGCCGCTGCTGGATGTGGTGAACAATCGCCACCTCGAAATTAACTTGCTGGTCTCTTCCCGCCTGTTGTCGGCGCTCAAACCCGGATTGACCTTTACCTTTACGCCGGATGAAACCGGTAAACCATTGCAGGCCAGCATCGCACGGCTCGGCGCGCGTATTGATGAAAGCAGCCAGACCATCGGCCTGATCGGTACGCTGGTCAATGCCGACGCCAGCCTGATGGCGGGCATGAGCGGCACGGCGCAGTTCCCGGAGGCGAAGTGAGTACTTCCCCCACGCCGGCTACAGCCAGTGCGGCCATCTTTGCCCGTTTTCTTGATATCGAACAGCAGGCCAGGGCCGCTGCCAGCAGCGAAGAGCTGGCGTACTGCATCGTCAACGACAGCCAGCCGCTGTTCGGCTATCGTCACGCCGCACTCGTTATTAACGGTCGGGTGCGCGCGGTAACGGGTGTCACTCAACCCGCTCCCCACGCGCCGTTTGTGGCGTTTATCGAACGTGCCTGCGCCCGTTTGCAAGCAGTTGAGGGCAAACCACTCAACCAGTGCGGCGTCATTGAAGCGGTGCAACTCGACGAACAAAGCCGCAGCGACTGGCTGACCCTCTCCGCCCCCGAAGCCCTGTGGTCACCGCTCAAAGACCGCCAGGGAGAAGGGTTTGGCGGCATCTGGTACGCGCGCGAACAACCGTGGCAAAACGCCGACCGGGTGCTGGCCGAACAGCTTGCTGGCGCATTCAGCCACGCATGGCTGGCGCTGGAGCCGAAAACCAACCGCTGGCATCACCGTAAAGGGCGCTGGAAGATCGCTATCCCTTTGCTGGTATTGCTCGCCTGCCTGTTTATTCCGGTGCGCCAGTCCGTGCTGGCTCCCGCCGAAGTGGTCCCCCACCTGGGGCGTGTGGTCGCCGCACCGCTGGACGGCGTGATCCAGTCTTTTGCCGTGCAGCCAAACCAGAGCGTACATCAGGGTGATGTACTGGTCCGCTTCGACGACACCACGCTAAAAGCGCAGGCCGACGTTGCCGAGCGGTCGCTGAATGTTGCCGAAGCGGAATTTCGCGCCAGCTCGCAGCGCGCCTTTCAGGATGCAGATTCCAAAGCGAAACTTGATTTCCTGGCCGCACAGGTGGCGCAAAAACGGGCCGAGCGCGATTACGCCAGCGCCCTGTTAAGTCGCACTGAAATTCACGCCGACCGGGATGGTATTGCCGTGTTTGCCGACGCCGACCGCTGGATTGGCAAACCGGTGCGCACCGGCGAGCGCTTAATGGAGCTTGCCGACCCGGCGCTGGCCGCGTTACGCATCGAGCTGGATGTGGGGGATGCCATTCAATTAAAACAGGATGCGCCCATCACACTGTTCCTCGACAGCGACCCCATCACTCCGTATGCGGCAAAGCTTGAGCGCATCGCCTATGAGTCCGAGCAGACCCCGACAGGCAATCTGGCGTACCGGCTTGATGGCCGCTTTAGCGATGCCCCGCCGCGTATTGGCCTGCGCGGAACCGCCAAACTGTCCGGCGAATATGTACCGCTGGCGGTCTATCTGTTCCGTCGCCCGCTCTCCGTGATCCGCCAGGCTATCGGCCTATGAACCCGCTCTTACCCGCGCTGCGCCCCGACCTCCAGCTGGCAGAATCGGCTGCGGGTATTAACGGTGCGCCGCAATGGGTACTGGCGGACCCGCTTACCGGTCGCTATTTCACGCTGACGCCCACGGCTATCCGCCTGCTGCGCCACTGGTCCCTGCGTCTGCCACAACAGGTCCTTGCTGCAGCCAACCAGGAGCCGGGCCTGCCGCTACAGGTCAAAGAGCTGGAGCAGTTGCTGCAGTTTTTACGCCAGCACGATCTGGTGACCTCGGGCGATGCCGAACAGCGTCAGCGTTACCTCAGCAAAGCCCGCGCCATGCGCACCAGCCTGTGGAAGAAAGTGCTGCACCAGTATCTTTTTTTCCGTATCCCGCTCTGGCGGCCCGATCCGCTGCTCAACCGTTGCTGGCCCTGGCTTAAGCGCTACGGAACAGCAATATTGCTGGGGGTATTCCCGCTGATTCTGGTGATGGGGCTCTATCTGGTCAGCCGTGACTGGGTGCGTTACACCCATGCGTTCCCTCACCTGTTCAGTCTGCAAGGGATGGCTGTATTCGGGATGTCGCTGGTGATCGCCAAATTCATACATGAACTTGGCCATGCGTTTATGGCTAAGCGCGCGGGCTGCCGGGTGCAGAGCATGGGGGTGGCCTTTATTGTGCTGTTCCCGCTGTTCTATACCGACGTGAGCGATGCGTGGAAACTCAAGAATCGTCGATCGCGTTTGCTGATTGGCGCAGGCGGTATTCTGGCCGAGGTGCTGCTGGCGGTTTTCGCGCTGCTGGTATGGACGCTGCTGCCGGACGGTCCTCTGCGTACGGCAGCGTTTATGCTCTCCAGCGCCACCTGGATAACGACGCTGGTGGTTAACCTCAACCCGCTAATGCGCTTTGATGGTTATTTCTTGCTGAGCGATTTCTGGCGGGTGGAAAACCTGCAGGAACGCGCGTATGCCCTGTGTCGCTGGCGGCTGCGCGAGGCGTTATTTGGTTATGGTCATCCGGCACCGCATACCTGGTCGCCGTCGATGCAACGCAAGCTGTTGATATGGGGTTACGCCTCATGGATATGGCGCTTTTTCCTTTTTTTCGGCATTGCACTGATGGTGTACCACTTTTTCATTAAGGTGGTTGGTATTGCTTTGATGTCGGTAGAAATTGGCTGGTTTATCGCGCTTCCGGTGGTGAAGGAGGCCCGTATCTGGTGGTCCATGCGTAAGAATGCTCATCCCGTTAAGCTGTTGCGTTCAGGGCTGATTCTGGCGGCGGTATTAGTGCCGCTGCTGTTTCCCTGGCGCGGCAGCATCCGTATTCCTGCTGTGCTGGAAGCAGAAAACGTCAGCGCGCTGTATGCCCCTATTCCTGCGCAGGTCAAAGCGCTCTACGTCACTGACGGTCAGCAGGTGCAAGCCGGTGAGAAACTGCTGGATCTCACCTCGTCCGATTTGGACTACCGCATCAATATAGAGCGTCAGCAAATTGCTATTTTGCAACAGCAGCGGCAGCGGGGAGCCGGACGTCAGGAAACCGCCAGCGAAACCCAGGTGCTTGACCGACAACTGGCGGAATCTTTGGCCCGCTATCGGGGATTGGATGCGCAACGCCAGCGCTTGTCTCTCACCGCACCTCAGGCAGGCCAGGTGAGGGATGTGGCACGAGATATGACGGAAGGCCGTTGGCTGACCCCGGATATGCCATTGCTCCGTGTGGTTGGGCAGGGTATCGGAAAAGTGCAGGGATATTTACCCGACGATACGCTAAAACGCGCGAAAGTGGGGATGCAAGGCTATTTTATCGCCGATGATCCCGCGTATCCCCGCCTTGTCGTACAACTGAAAGATATTGCGCCTACCGGTACCGCCTGGTTACAGCAAGAGATGCTGGCGTCCGATCGCCACGGCCCGATCGCCGTGCGTCGCGACAGGGATCATAATCCTCAACCCATCCAGGCGCAGTACAGTGTGCGTTTCGCGCTGCAGGAGGGGCAATTCTCGCCGCCGCAACAGCCGTTACGGGGCAGCGTAATACTGGAAGGGGAAACGGAATCTATTCTCGGCGCGTTATGGCGACGAATTGCCGCGTTGGGTATTCGGGAAAGCGGATTTTGACAAGATTACACGGATATATTTTACGAAATATATCGCATTCACGTTTGCCATAAAAAACCAATAGTTGTTATCTCAGAAGTCAGTGAAGGAACAAAACCCTATCCGCTTGATAATAAATAAAAATTAAAATATTGCTTTATTTCAAGTTATTTCATTTGAATTATGTGCGTAAGTTAATGTTTTTTTATGTATGTTAATTTTACTGACTGAGCTATATTCCTGATGAGTCATACACGTTTTTTGCTCCCCATCGTTATCTTATTATTTTGTTCCATCCCAAATTATAAGGTTGGTTATTAATAACATTTGATCTTAATAAATCAGCTATTCCTCCAGGAGGGATCTGTATGAGATATATTCAGCGTTTATTTGTTAAATCAGCCATCACTACCGCTATCGCTGCCAGTATTCTTTTACCCCAAAGTGCAGCGGCCTGTAACAGCGAATCCTACATTGGTACTGTGTGTTCTTTTGCCATGTCTTTTTGTCCTCGCGGTTGGCTTCCGGCTAACGGCCAGACTGTCCCTATTAATACTAATCAGGCGTTGTACTCTCTGCTGGGTTTCAAGTTTGGTGGCGATGGTTCAACCACCTTTGGGATACCCGATCTGCGAGGTCGTTCTGTTGTCGGGACCGGTTCTGGATTGGGGTTAGCGACAGTGAACCTCGGGCAGAAAATCGGTGCGCCAACAGTCGATTTTGCGGTGCCGCTGCCTTTGCATAACCATGCGGCAACGTTTAGCCCAACGACCGGGAGTACTGTGGTAACCGTGCCGGAAAAAACCGGAAGCGGGTTAACGGTAAGCGGCCAGACCATCACGAATACCCTTAATCTGACGGCAGCGACTTCCGGTTTGCTGAAGATTGCAGGTGGGTCTGCTGTTGCTGGTAGCGCGTCATTACCCACCAATGGCGCGATACTGGCTAAACCCGCGCTTGGTGCACCGAATATTTATAATCCAACCGCGACTGCCGATACTACGTTAGGGCCCAGTCAGACGTTAACCGGCCCGGTCAGCGGCACTATTGATTCGTCGATTTCCAATGGGACGGTTACCGGGACGCCAACAATTCCCTCGTTCACGGTCACCGTACCGACAGTGACAGGCGGTTCGGTTGCGGTTGGTACGGCGGGGACGTCGGCGCAACCGGTCGTTCGAGTGGCAACCCAGTCTCCTTCGCAGGGACTGACTGTGTGCATTATGGCCGAAGGTTTATACCCCGACAGGCCTTAGTGGTTAGCGTTTACAAGATAATAATCTGAAAAAACAGGCCAGTTCGGCATAACGCAGGCTGGTCTGCGTTGTAAATAAATCTACTCCTGAAAGGTATCCTTATTATGTTGTGGCGTCATTGGCTGAGCAAAAAAAGTCGTCAGGTTCCGCAAGGTGCTGCATGTCATGAGCAGGTACCTTTGGGCGTTATGCTGGAAGCGCGTATGTTGTTTGATGGTGCGGTCGCCGCCACGGTTGAGACTGCTGTCACTCAAAATACAGCGACACAGACAGCCGCGTCGACGGACAGCGGCCAGTCTGGCCAAAGTACCACCGATACAACCAGCCACAATACCGATGCAACGAGCAATGTTGATACAACCGCCCACAATACTGATACCCAGAATTCGAAGACCGTAGCAGACAGTAGCGTTGCGGTTGCGACCGGCAGTGCCACGCATAAAGAAGTGGTGTTTATTGACACCGCAGTGGCAGATTACCAGCAACTGGCCCGCGGCGTGAAAGACGGGGTTGAGGTGGTGCAGCTGGATGCCGACAAAGATGGGTTAAGCCAGATAACGCAATGGGCGCAAACCCACACGGGTTACGACGCCATCCATATCATCAGCAATGGTGGCGAAGGCCGACTGACGCTTGGGGGCGTCACATTGACCGACAGTATGCTCGCTACGAGAAGTGCTGATCTGACCACTATTGGCCAGTCGCTGACTGAGTCCGGCGATATCCTGCTTTATGGCTGTAATGTGGCGCAAGGAACACAAGGGCAGACTTTTATTAGCAACCTGGCAGCGCTCACCGGAGCTGATGTGGCTGCGTCCACTGACCTGACCGGGTCGACAGCGTTAAAAGGCGACTGGATGCTGGAATCGCAAGTCGGTCAGATCACTACTGACATTGCGATAACCGCCGCCACACAGAGGGATTATACCCACGTGCTGGATACCTTTACGTTTGAGACAGGTACTGGCGGCGGTGGCGGCAATAACCAGACCTGGCAGGAAGGGGGGTATACCCTACATTTCGATTTTGTCGGAAACGTACTCTCTGGGCTAAACAGTGACGGCAATAGCCTGATCTATGACGTGCAAACGGATGGTTCCAGTTCGTCAAATTCGCTGACCTTCACCATCAGCATTCCCGGCTATGTTTTTGATTTATCTTCACTGGACTTATTGAATGCCGATGGCACCGGCAACATGAATTACACGATTTCATCCAGTAAATCGACCAGTGGGGACAATCAGAGTGGAGTACTGCCATTCCCCGGGAGCGTGTCTTATACCACTATCAGCGGCTTTAACGGCAATTTTGTCGGCGTTTCTTCCATTACCATTACGACATCCGGTACCAATGAGTACTATCTGGATAACCTGGTATTGAACAATATTCATGCCGCCTCTTCGGTAGATGCGACATCGACCGTAACCGCGGGGCCATCTGGCGAAGCAACGACATTTTCCACTACCGCGACGTCAGCGGCCAGCGCCACCTCGCTGCTGGACTTTACCCTTACTGACCTCGGCACGTCTGATGGTTCGGCCACCAATGTCAGCCAATTCTACGCTAACGTCAGTGGTACGGCGACATCATCAGAATTGAGCAAGATGACGTTCCTGCTCAGTGGCCCGGATGCCACTAACGTCGTCGGCACATACGACAGCAGCACCGGCAGAATCACGTTTTCCAGCTTAAACCTGTCGGTTGCGGATAACAGCAGTGAAACTTACACCATCAAGGCGTATTACAACGACAATACCAGCAGTAACGACATCACCGATCACCACACGGTAATATTGTCGGTAAATGCCAGCAATTTCACCACGGTCTCCGGCGGTTCAACGTTCGCCAGTAGTCAGGCCAACGTGAACAACGGCAGTGGTGCCAGCATTGATGTGGCAGCAACCAAACTCATTTATAGCCAATCGCCGTCCACCTCAGTGGTCAGTGGCATTAACTTCACCACCCAGCCGGTGGTGATTGCCGTTGACGATCGCGGCAATATCGATACTGATTTTAACGGTTCAGTGACATTAAGCGAAAATGGTAGCGGCTCGCTGACGGGCACCACTCAGGCGACCGCCTCAAACGGTATTGCTACCTTTAGCGGTGTGAAGTACACCTCGGCCAGTGATGGTGATGCTAACTTCGTGCTGACGGCGGCGGCCGGTAGCCTGGTCAGCGCCACATCTGCATCGCTCAATCCGGATGTGGTGGCGACGCGACTGGTTTTTTCCACCCAGCCCGTTCCCACGGCGATTCAGAATGGACAAAGTGCCATTTTTACCACTGTGCCGGTAGTACAGGCGGTCGATGCGAATGGCATGGTGGATCAGGACTACACCACCAATATCGTGCTCTCAGTGACTGACCCTAACGACAGCGTCGTCGATGGTACGGTCAATAGCCTGGCGGTCACCTCCGGGGATAATGATGCCAGCGCTACGACGGTAACATTAACGCCGTCTGGCGGTATCGCCACCTACACCGGGCTTATCATACAGTACACCAACAGCGGTAGTATCAATACGCTGGCACTGCGCGCCACGTCAGGTAGCCTGACGGCGGTCAACAGTTCGTCGATAACCTCAACCACCAACACCGCCCCCGTCTTCAGCAACCTCAATGGCGGCGCGACCTTTACTGAAAAAGGCAGTGCAGTGGTGATGGACAGCGATGTCACTGTTGCCGATACCGAGCTGGATATTCAGGGCAACTATAACGGAGCCTCTGTTTCAATCGCCCGTAACGGCGGGGCGAACAGTGTCGATACCTTCGGCAATAGCGGACTGTTGGGGGCACTGACTCAAGGGCAAAACTTCACCTATAACGGTACGACGGTGGGCAGTGTCACGGCGAATTCCTCAGGCACGCTGACGCTGACGTTCAATAGCAATGCAACGGCGGCGATAGTGAATGCGGTGCTGCAATCCCTGACCTATGCCAACAGTTCTGACGATCCACCGTCCAGCGTGACGCTTAACTGGACCTTTAATGACGGTTCGCTCAACAGTAGCGGCACCAATCAGGCGGTGCTGAGTATCACGCCGGTCAACGACGCACCGGTCATCAGCAATACGTCGGTCAGCAAGACTTTCAATGAGGATAGCGCCCAGACCTTTAGCGTTGCCGATTTTGGTTTCAGTGATGTGGACAGTAGCGACACCCTGCAATCCATCACTATCGTCACAGCACCAACCGCGGGTGAGCTGTTTATTGACGCGAACAACGACGGTGTACGTGGCGGCGGCGATACATTACTGGGCAATGGTTCGGTGGTCAGCGCGGCTGATATCAGCAAACTGACCTTCCGCCCGACCGCAAATGCCAACGGTGCGGGTTATGCCTCCTTTACCTGGCAGGTCAGCGATGGCACGGCGTTGTCCAGCAATACCGGAACAATGACCCTTAACGTAACGCCAGTTAACGATGCGCCGATCATCAGCAATACGTCAGTCAGTAAAACCATCAATGAGGATAGCGCCCAGACCTTTAGCGCCGCAGATTTTGGTTTCAGCGATGTGGACAACGGCGACACCCTGCAATCCATCACTATCGTCACAGCACCAACCGCGGGTGAGCTGTTTATTGACGCGAACAACGACGGTGTACGTGGCGGTGGCGATACATTACTGGGCAATGGTTCGGTGGTCAGCGCGGCTGATATCAGCAAACTGACCTTCCGCCCGACCGCGAACGCCAACGGCACGGGTTATGCCTCCTTTACCTGGCAGGTCAGCGATGGCACGGCGTTGTCCGCTAATACAGGAACGATGACCCTTAACGTAACGCCGGTTAACGATGCGCCAACGTTATCCAGCGGTGCGACGGTCACTCTGACATCCACAACGGAAGATGTAACATCGTCTGCCACCACAGTATCGTCATTGCTCAACAGTGCGGGTTATGGGGATGTCGACAGCGGAGCGTCCAGCGGCATTGCGATTACGGCGACAGTAGGGAACGGTGGCTGGCAGTATTCCACCGATAGCGGAGCTAACTGGTTCAATATCGGCACGGTATCCAGTTCAGCAGCCCTGCTGCTCGGGTCAACGGCACAGCTGCGTTATGTACCGGACAGCGCCAATGGTGAAACCGCAACCCTGAGTTTCAGCGCGTGGGATCAGACCAGTGGTACGGCGACGGCAGGTAGCAGCAAAGGTCTTGCGGATACCTCGACCTCTGGCGGCAGCAGTGCGTTCTCCGCCAATAGTGCACAGGCGTCGTTGATGGTAACCAGCGTGAATGATGCCCCTAGCATGGGAAGCACGGTCAGTCCTCAAAGCGCCACCAAAGATACAGTGTTCAGCTTCGCCGTGCCTGCCGGTACTTTTGTCGATGTGGATAGCGGTGATACGTTGACCCTGAGCGCGACGCTGGCCGATGGCTCGGCACTGCCCGCCTGGCTGAGCTTCGAGCCGGCCACAAGAACCTTCTCCGGTACGCCGGGTAATGGCGACGTGGGCAATCTGACCATTCGGGTGACGGCAACCGATGGCAGCAATGCGTCGGTCAGCACCACTTTCGGGCTGGTCGTCACCAACGTGAACGATGCGCCGGTTATCGGCGCGACGATTGCGCCGCAGAGCATTGCCCAGGACGGCAGTCTGAGTTTTACCGTACCTGCGGGCACCTTTGTCGACCCGGACGGTGACCCGCTGACCCTGAGCGCCACCCTGGCAAATGGCAACCCGCTGCCTGCGTGGCTGCACTTCGATCCCGCGACAGGCTCGTTTTCCGGCACGCCGGGGAATGCGGATGTCGGCAACCTGAATATTCGTATCACCGCCAGCGATGGCAGCGCCTCGGTCAGCACCAGTTTTAGCCTGATGGTCACCAATGTGAACGATGCCCCGGTGCTCAGTACGCCGATCCCGCCGCAGAGCGTGGCGCAAGACGGCAGCTTTAACCTCACCGTCCCGGCTGGCACCTTTGTCGATCCGGATGGCGACACCTTAACTCTGAGCGCGACGCAGGCGGACGGTTCCGCACTGCCTGCCTGGTTGCGCTTCGATCCCGCGAAAGGCTCGTTTTCTGGCACGCCGGGCAACGCCGATATCGGTAGTCTGGTCATTCGGGTTACCGCGACCGATGCCGGGAACACGTCAATCAGCACCACCTTTAGCCTGACGGTTACCCGCGCAGGCATTACCAGCGGCGATCCGCAGTTCCGTATTTCAGATGGTACGAACGGACCACGTCCGGTGGACAGCCAAACACCCACTATCCAGCCTCAGGAGGCTGCCGCACCGCCGCTCAACACATTGATTACCCCCACCTCTCTCGGCAGCTTTAATGCCGGACGCACCGCCGGGAGCGGTTCGATGATGGCCTCCATCTTCGGTGCCAGCAGCGATGGGGCAAGCGGGAGAGATGCGACGAAGAGCGAAGTGGCGAATGTCTTCGGGCCCGGTTCATCGTTCGGCAGCCATTTTGAGAGTTCGCTGGGCTCATTCCCCAGCTTTAACAAAGATCCGGCGCTGGGTGGCAGCTCGTCGCTGGCCAGCGTTTTCTCCGGCATTTATCTGCCTTCACTGACTCCGATGGAAGTGTTTACTGGCGGTAGCTGGAAAGATATCAACCTGCATGCACAGGGAGTGACAGAACAGGGGCAAGAACAGGTGACAGCCGCGTTTATCCCATCGTTCCACCGGCAATTACAACACATTGGCGATGCTGAAGGACAACGTCTGTCAGCCATTGAACAGGCGTTGTACGACCTGGGCCAGCAGCAGGGCTAATAACTACAAGACTACAGTAAAAGGCGTTAATTCTATGATGAACGTGATGGTGGCAAACCGGTTGTCGGTGGTGACAACTGTGAGTGGCAGCGAAATGATGCGTAAAGGCCGCAAGCTTTTTGCTCTGAGCGTACTGGTCGTGGCGCTAAATGGGTGTGCCGTGACCAGCGACCCGATTACCAAAAAAGAGAGCGAACAGCGCAGCCAGCAGGATCGAGTAGCGATGTTCAGCCAGCAGGAGCCGGTTACCGCGCCGATCACCCTGTATGACGCGATGGCCCGCGCACTAAAATATAACCTTGAGTCGCGCTTAAAAGTCATGGAAAGCGCGCTGGCCCAACAGCAGTTGGATCTTTCCCGTTATGACATGCTGCCAAAGCTGGCGGCTTCGGCGGGCTACGTAGGGCGCAACAACGCCAGCGCCTCCAGTAGCCGCAGCGTGGAAACCGGACAAACCTCTCTGGAACCATCCACCTCGCAAGATCGTGACCGCGATGTGGCGGACCTGACGATGGTATGGAACGTGCTCGACTTTGGCGTAAGCTACGTCAGTGCGAAACAGCAATCGGATCAGCGCTGGATTGCCGAAGAACGTAAACGCAAGGTGGTACACACCATTTTGCAGGATGTCCGTTCCGCCTACTGGCGTGCAGTTGCCGCCGAGCGTCTGCTGGGCCAGATCGATACGCTGATTGACCGGGTAAACCAGGCGCGTGAAGCTAGCGAGCGGATGACCGCCCAGCAGGTCGGCGACCAGGTTGAAGCCCTGAGTTACCGCCGTGCGCTGATTGAGGCCACCCGCCAACTGGAAGAGCAGCGCCGTGCGCTGTCGCTGGCGAAAACCGAACTTGCCACACTGATGAACCTGCCGTTGGACACGCCATATGCACTGGCACTGCCCGCCAGCGGTGACGAGACGGTTCCGCAGTTGAATGTGGATCAGAAAACCCTGGAAGAGACCGCGCTGGTGAGCCGCCCGGAACTGCGTGAGCAGGATTACCAGGTACGCATTAACGCCGCCGAAACCCGTAAAGCGCTGCTGCGTATGCTGCCGGGTATTGAGATTAGCGCAGGCGGCCACTATGACAGCAACTCATTCCTCGTCAACAACAGTTGGGCCGACGTGGGGGTGAAAGCCACCTGGAACCTGTTCAACCTGATGTCTGGCCCGGCTGCGCACAGCGCGGCGAAGGCCAACGAGCAGGTGGGCAAGTTGCAGCGTCAGGCGATGTCGCTGGCGATCATGGCGCAACTGTACGTGGCGCGCGCCAACTACAACGAAGCGCTGCGTCAGTATAAAACCAGCGAAGAGTTGCGTGATCTGGACGGGCAAATCGTTCAGCAACTGCGTAACCGCTACAAAGCCAATAGCATCGGTGAGTTGCAGCTAATTCAGGGCGAACTGAATGCGCTGAACGCCGATCTGCGTCAGGACCTGGCCTACGCGGAGCTGCGTAACACCTACGGGCAGATTATCTCCAGCGTGGGCGTAGACCTGCTGCCGAAGACACTGCCGTCGGACAAACTGGCGGATATCAGCAACGCGCTGCGTCAGTCGGAAGTCAACTGGCAGCAAGGGAAGATCAGCACGCTGCAGTCGTTCTGATAACACAGTCCCGGCGTCTGAGTACGCCGGGGCTACCTTCTTGCCCCGCCAGTGCTTTTTCCCCAGGAAAAATAGCAAGAATTATTGGTCTTATAATCATATGACCGACTGAATCGCCACGGATAATCTAGACACTTCCGAGCCGTTGATAATACTGGTTTTCATATTCTGTCGGTGACATCTGATCACTAGAACCATGCCGACGCTTACTGTTATAAAACATTTCGATGTAATCAAAAATATCGCTGCGGGCTTCTTCCCGCGTTCCGTAGATCTTTTTCTTTATCCGTTCGCGTTTCAACAACTGGAAAAAGCTTTCTGCAACCGCATTATCGTGGCAGTTACCGCGACGGCTCATGCTGCCCTCCAGGCCGTGTGATTTCAGGAACGACTGCCACTCATGGCTTGTGTACTGACTGCCCTGATCCGAATGAACCAGCACCTGTTTTTGGGGATTACGCCGCCATACAGCCATCAGCAGTGCGTTCAGGACAATGTCTTTTGTCATCCGGGATTGCATGGACCAGCCGATAATTTTGCGTGAGAACAGATCAACAACCACGGCAAGATACAGCCAGCCTTCATGGGTCCTGATATAGGTTATGTCGGTTACCCAACGCTCATCCGGAGCATCCGGATTGAACTGTCGCTGGAGTCTGTTGGGCGACACGATACTGACCTCGCCTTTACGTGCCCGCGGACTCCGGTATCCGACCTGAGCCTTTATCCCGACACGTTTCATCAGTCGCCAGACTCTGTTGACTCCGCACTGTTGCCCGCTGTCCCGCAGATCCAGATGGATCTTGCGATAACCATAGACGCATCCCGATTCCAGCCAGAACTGTTTAATCTGTCCTGTCAGTCTCAGGTCTGTCTGATGGCGCTGTGAATGCGGCTGCTGAAGCCAGGCGTAAAAGCCACTGGGATGAACATCCAGCACCCGACAGAGCAGGCGAACAGGCCAGCAACGGGCGTTGTCACGGATAAAGGCGTACCTCAGTCGGACAGCTTTGCGAAGTACGCCGCGGCTTTTTTTAATATGTCCCGTTCGTCGGTAACCTGCTTCAGCTCTTTCTGGAGACGGCGGATCTCGGCCTGAGCATCTGACTGTTCTTTATGAGTGGATGAGTCCGGACCGTACTTCTTTATCCAGGCGTAAAGGCTGTGGGTGGTGATATCGAGACGTGTTGCAACGCTGGAAACAGAATGACCGCGATCAACAACCTGTTTGACTGCTTCAATTTTAAACTCTTCGGGATAACGCTTACCGCTCATGGGCACCTCTCTTTAAGTCATCTTAAATGACTCCTAGGTGTCTGTTAAACCCGTGGCGATTCAGTAGCTGTTTTTCTTAATGTAATGTTTTACTAGAGAAAAGATGTCCTCATTGATTATTTTCTCTACAAACGGGCGGATTGTATCCTTAACCTGCTGTCCACCAATAACCTCGTCCTCATCATCTGGGAACAACAAACGTGAAGCTAAATCATGACTAATTTTTCTACCATTGATTACCTCCCAAAGTATAAGATCCAAGAAAGGGAATACTTTATATGTAATAATTTTTTTGATAGTTGAGATCCCTACTCTAGATTTACTGGCTTGCGGTTCATCAATGCCCAATTCGAATCGCCATTCCTTAAGAAGCTCCTTAAACTCGGCTATCAACTCATCATCAGTGTAAGATGCAAGATTAACCTTGATAACTACTTCATCTTCGAATTCTGAACTTCCATCTTCTACAGCACTGACACATGAAAATATTCTACCATCGTTGATTTCTGAAATTCGATGGCCATGAACTATGTGTTTATGACGAAGGTAAAAACGGTAGTAGCTTGCTAAATCACCCATGCTGAAAGGGGTTATAGATTCATCACCACTTAACTCTTCTTGGTAAGGCCTTAAGGCGTGTTGATTGGAGATAACAGGAATACCATTAATTCTGTACTCGATGGGATCCGAGTTTTTTTTACCTCTGACAGAGGTATTATCTGATAACTCTTGAAATACAAGATCAGAAAGATCTGAGGATAGAGTAACTCCCTTCATTATTTCTTCAAGTAAGCGACTTTTAGTATGAAGCCAGCCTTCATTTGATTCTTCATCATCAGATGTGTAATCAATGGCAAACATTACCCTAAACTCTAATTCACGTAGAATTTGTTCAATAGTCAGTGACTGGAAAGTCTCGTAATTTTTTAGAGAAAACCAACTTTTAATTTCTTTTGGGAAAACTTTCTTCGCCATAACGCCACCTCACGCCCTCTGATTTTGGGGGCGATGCCAGCCCGCAGAGGTGTACGGGTTTTCGGGGATCAACCTAGACATAGCCTTATTCGCTACGTCTATTATCGTCTCGCGTCGTCTATTAGTCCATTATTCACTGTATGCAAAACCAGTAAAATGTTGGCTATGACACAAAACAACATTCCCCGGTCTGGTTGTTCCAAAATCCTCAAATGTTGTTCCAGAGTTGTTCCATGCATAAACCATATAAACCAATAAATACATAAAGTTACTGAGTAATAAAGGTATATGGAACAACCGGAACAACTGGAACAATTACTTTCAGCCCCACATGAACGATTTACTCGTATGTGAATCCTTTGCAATAGTAAGGGTTTGGTTCATTGCTTCAGGAAAGAGTCATGAAATTATTTGTGGCCGTAACTATGTTGTTTTCTGTATCTGTTCACGCTGCATGCTGGACAGTAGAAGGGGTGAAAGGCTCCAGTTACAGTGAACGAGAGGGATATTCTCGTATTGATGACGGATTCAAGGGGAAATTCACAATAGTGATTGATGGTGAAAGGGCTGCAGTTCTGTATGACGGGCTCGATGCAGGCGGCATGATTTACAGGCCATTCAGCGACAATGTTGTCCTGGGATTAACGACCGAACCAGGCAAGCATGCAATGGAAACGTGGGTCATTCAGAAAGATGGCACTGTCCTGATGACCAAAACAATCTCTGGCTTTGGTGGGCTGGATTCATCCAAGGCAATGATAGGTAAGGTCACAGGCAATTGCCTGAAATAGGAACTACCCCATAACTACCAAGGTCATATGAGAGGTAATAATCGGGACCAGCTAACCATAGATGGAAGGGTAATGACATGAGACCACTAATTACTGATGACGAAATAGAGTTACTCAAAGCAGATCTGGACAAGCTAGGACAAAGCCAGCTTGTCGGGATAGAAGCATACGAGGCACTGCAACTTCTGGAGATGCGCAGGCAGACAGCGAAGCTGGAATTTATCAAACGACTGCTGGCGAAAGAAGATGAGTAAGGCAATAAAAAGACCCGGCGCAGTGACCGGGCCTAGATTACTTTTTATCCGTTAGTAATTCAAGTGAGTAAGGTAGTTTAAAGCCAGACATACCAGTACTTTCCATGCTGGACGTTAATCTCTTGCGAAAATCTAAGTAAACAATATTAGTTGCTAATTTCAGCCGCTCTTGATCTTCAGAAGATAAAAACGATTCTTTATCGATCATCTTAAAGATATACTCAATGCTCAAGGTGAGTGTAAAAATATCAGGCCCATCATTCTGAGTACCACGTGCTTCGGCTGCGATGATCAATCTGCAGCGATCATTTTTATCATTTTCAGTCAGCTCGGTTCTGATATTGAAAATAACAGATGCATCTTCTGACACTACCCGCTCTCTATCAAATGATATGTTATTCAATATTGGGGTTATATCAATAAGTTGTATGCTTTTTAAGAAGTTAAGCATTATGGAACTTTACCTTGTTGAATGATGCGGCTATCTCTCGGCAGGAAAGGGGAAGGTCTGCTAGTTTATCTCTAAACGAAACCTTGTCCACGGACCCCCTAGTTTCTATAGCTAAACTAAACTCATCCCTCTTTATGTGAGATTGACTTTGTGCAAAAGCAGCAAGAAAACTCTGGGTCAGTTGAGTGCTCAATCCCAATTGGTCTGCCGAAATCATTCTCACTGATTCAATAGAGTGCTGTCTGTATGAAGTTATGCAGGTCAACAGATATGTATTTAAACTAACACCTTCATTTTCAGCATTTACCAAGCATTCAGCATGTACAGATTTAGGAAGCCGTAGAGTTACACGCCCACTTACAGTCGGAACGTCAAAAGATTTTGGCGCAGGAAAATCTCGACCTTGTCTGGAATAGGCAGCCTGGGATGTTCTGATGGTGTCCAGTGCAAGTTCTCTGGCTTCTTCATAACTTTCGGAAAATTCCTGCACGTCCGGGAGCTCTTCAACTCTCGCTACGTAAAAGACTGAACCTTCTATAACCTCTCTTCGCACAGAGAGGGTATACTCTTCTGCTTCATGATTGGTCATTTTGTTGTTTCTCCAGTGTTTCAAAGTCATCTTGGTACTTACGTAAAACTCTCAATATGTTAAGAATATAAGGCAGCAACATTGGCTTGGCTTGCTGATGACCACAGTTCACCGAAGTAGTTGCGAAATCAGTAAAACTGCTCAATGCCGGATGAGTGAATACCCTATGGTTCGGGGAGTCGCCTTCATCATCCTGAAATCCCAACTCCTCAAGCATGGCACGCAAGCCATTCTTGCCTTTGCATGCTATGGATGCCTTTCGCTTTGAAAGATATTCTATTGCATCACTTACTTTACTCATAGTATATGACATCACCTGTAGTGTCACATCGAAAAGTGTAACGGGTTATCCAAACCTTCGGCTAATCGCTAACAACCATCGGCATTAATTCTCAATACTTTAAACTTAACCGAGGCGCTGTATGTCAGAACGAATAACTAATTTGACTTTATAAATAATTACAGAGAAATACTAATCACCGAGTTCACCACTGGCTACGAAGGGCGTAGCGATGATGCTTAGCGTTTCCATGGGGCACAGCTACCCAAGCGTATCTTCCGTCCAATCCTATGGTTTTGCTTCATGCTCCAGGAAACCCATCCCCCAACGATAAACTACATTAGGAACCCAACTGGATGTCAGGGAAATGTCTGTCCACACTATCTCATCAACACAAAAAACAAAGTAAGCACAACTAGAAAAGCTAGGTATATCTTCCTTGGCAACATACTGTCCGGATAGAAAAAAACGGAATGCCAGCCAGGTGGCCGCGGGTAACTATGGCGATCCAGGAAATTTTCAGCGGAGCTGTTCGATAGTCCACGCTCTCTTAGAAGCAACCACTTTTCCTCATACCTGTCTACGAGTGCATCAATTGCATCGTCTACAGATTCGTTGGTAGCACCAGGATATGACGAAAGCAGTTGTCTAAACTCCGCGTCTACTGCATTTCGTAAATCACCGACACGCCCCAATGGAAGGTGCCTATGCCCCCCGTTATCTGCTCTTGTTTCTGCAAAAAACACCTGAAATTTCATGCTATTCCTTAAGAGAAAGGCTATAGCGTCTATCTATCTGCACCCACACTGTTCATAATCAATAGCATTACCGCAAGCTCTGCAATAAGTGGGCACTCCAGAGATAAGCGCAGGAATCGACTTTCTAAAGGCTCTTCGATTAGAGAACGAATCCATTAATGTAAAGGTAACATGCACCATATCTCGCACAGCGAGTACCACATGACTATGCAAATAATGATTACACCGAAAGCCATTTTCATTATGTTTTCTGGTAATGCTGGAAAGTAACCGCGTTCGGATAAATCTTAGATCAGACAACGTGAATGTAACACCTGGTGTTTTATCAGGTAATACGACGACCTAAATCCCTATAACGTAGCCAGTAAGTCTGCATACCATTGCATCATCTCTCTGCGCCCCTCCAGATACTGTGCATGGTTATACGTCCCACGGATAGTGTTCTTGTCGGCGTGGGCTAGCTGAGTCTCAATCCAGGCTGTATTAAAACCCTGCTCGTGCAAAATGGTGCTCATGGTATGCCTGAATCCATGTCCTGTTGCTCTGCCACCGTATCCAACTCTCTTGATGACCTGGTTGATGCTGGCCTCACTCATCGGCTTACCAGCATCATTACGCCCGGGGAAAACATACTTACCTCGTCCGGTGAGGCTTTGAACTTCCAGCAGCATAGCCTTTACGTGATTTGAAAGCGGAACCAGATGAGGCCGGCGCATCTTCATACGTTCTTTAGGTATCTGCCACAGGTCATTTTTGAAATCGAATTCCTGCCACTCAGCAGCCCTTAGCTCTATAGTGCGAACGCCGGTATACATCAGAATGAGGGTGGCGTTCTGGGTGACCTTACTGCCACTGTAATTCTTCACGGCTTCAATGAACTGGCCTAACTCAGATGCCTTGAGGTGTGGAAAGTGCTGTTGCTTCGGTGTTTTTAAGGCACCAGCCAGGTCTGCAACCGGGTTGAACTCTGCACGGCCAGTAATAACGGCATACGTGAAAATTTGCCTGCAAGCCTGACGGGTTTTCTTTAGCTTATCCAGAACCCCGCGCATCTCCATTTTTCTCAGGACAGAAAGCATATCCATCGGCTTGATGTCGGTGATCGCCTTCTTCCCGATATAAGGAAATATGTCCTTCCGAAGATATTCCAGAATGTCATCTGCATAACCTGATGACCAGTTAGGCTTCTTGTATTCATGCCACTCAAGCGCAAGGAGCTCAAAGCTGTTATTAACTTCCCGCGCCCTTTCCTCTTTAGCAGCCTGTTTTGCTACAGACGGATCATTACCGGCAGCAAGCATCCGTTTGGCTTCAGCACGTTTTTCCCTTGCCTCAGCAAGGGTGATATCCGGATACACGCCTATAGATAAAAGCTTCTCTTTACCGGCATAGCGATACTTCATACGCCAGTATCTTGAGCCATTGGGATTTACGAGAAGATATAAGCCACCACCATCGGCCAGCTTGTACGCTTTCTCCATAGGTCTGGCAGTGCTTACCTGGCGTGCAGTGAGTTTCATTTGGGGGTATCTCATTTCATTGAACCTGAGGATACCCCCGAATGTACCCCCACTTATGTGTGGATTTCAAGATAACGCAGTAGACGTCAGGATAACGAAAGATTAAGGAGAAGTGCGGTGTGACGGGATTTAGTAGACTTCAGGAGATGTGAGTAGAAGAGAAAATGGCACGCCCTACAGGATTCGAACCTGTGACCTACGGCTTAGAAGGCCGTTGCTCTATCCAGCTGAGCTAAGGGCGCATTGCGCGGATGCCCCACCTTTGCGGTGGAAACGGCTGGAATTATACGGTCAGCGCCTGATGAGTCAATGTATTTTCCGCTGGCTGCTTGCTTAGTGAACGGCTGTGAGCAATTTCGCACCATCCTTGCTGTTTTCAGACCAATTCCTCACAGCTACTTGCCTCTTTTCCGTACATTTACCAGGAAAAATCGTGCCACGCTTTAAGTATTTGTCCCTGTGTGCGCCTCGTTTAGGGCGTCACACTGAAGCTGTTGTTTGCAAAAAATAGGGACAGGGAGCCGCCACACCGCTATGTCAGATACCTTGCTGGACTACAGACTCAAATTCGAACCGATTGTACAACTCGATAACGATGCCCTTTACGGCTACGAAGTTCTCAGCCATTTGCCAGAGATCGGCAATGTTGATGGCTGGTTCAGACAACAAACGCCCGAAAAATTACTCCAGTGCTTCCGTAACCAGGCACAAAACCTAACCTTCCCTAAACCGCAGCACAGATTCTTCCTTAACCTGCCCATTAACGTTCTGCTTTGTACAACGTTGTTTATGGAGCTCCTGGCATTATGTCGACCCAATTTAATGATTGAAATCCAGGATGCGCAGGCATTTTTCCGCCTCGGCGGTGCAGAGCAGCGACGGGTGCAGCGCAATATCGCCCGCCTTGAATACACCGGTACCGCAATCTGGCTTGATGATCTTAATGAGGAATCGATCATCGCCTTTGCCAGCGCGGAATGGCGTGTCTCCGGCGTCAAGCTGGATAAAAACGCCTTCTGGCAGCTTAGCCGCACGCCAGAGCGCCTGCGCCGTATCTTGCGCCATGCCCGACAATTCGCCAACGGCATACTGGTGGAAGGAATAGAGACCGCTGCGCAACGTGACATAGCCCGTCTGGCGGGGGCGCAATTTGGGCAAGGCTTTTTATGGCCCGCACGGTTTGCTTCACAGGAGTAAAACAGGTTCGCGAGGGAAAAATGCGCACAGTAATACGCAGGGAAAAAAATCGCCGTCATCAGGCTGACCACACCGTTTTACCCAACCGGGAGCGCACACCGCAGGTGTTTGATAAACTGGAGCATCTTAGCCAGCAACTCAACTTTACGCTGCCAGAATGCGTGATCAGCCAGTTGCTGATCTCAACCGATGGTTTTCTGGTTTACGCATGGCGCCGCTGCCTCTTTTCGGTAAAACGTAGCGCAGTATTCCCTTCGCTGGAGTCGGCCCTGCATCGACTGGAAGATCGCGCACTTTCACGCCTAATCGTTGACATGGAGAGCCTGACAACCTCGCGCTTTTCGGCGCTGGAAACCCTGCGACAACTGGCGCAAAGCCATCCTGATTTACACATCTATTTACTAGCGGCCGGCCATGACCCTGCTTTGCTTAACTTTTTGCGCGCCTGCGGCCCGTTTCATATCCTCAGGCGGGATCTTCCCATTGCCCCATTCAGGCAAGCACTGCTGACGCCACCGGACCCGCATAACGCTTCTCCACCTTTTCAACCTGCACAGTGGCGGCTCATTTGTATCCTGGCGCAAGGCGAGAGTCTGAAATGCGCTGCCCGGCAGCTAAATCTTCCCTACCATCGGGTGGCATACCGGCTCGCCAGGTGTCTGGCACAACTTGGGCTACCGGACAGGCAGAGCTTCCTCCACCTGCTGCACCGGTTAACGCTGGATGCGAATCGTTAAAATCGAAAAGCGCAAGGGTTATTCCCACGGCCTGTTTAAGAAATGGCTTAACGAGTTGTGCTTGCTAAGAATATTTTTCACAAAAATATAACAATCATAAATAATCCTGGGAACAGACCTGCGTTTTAAGCCGCAGCCTATCTATTGAAAACTAAGTCATTTACCGACTGTTCATCATAATAATTGACAGAAAATAAATTAACACAGACAAAACAATCAGATTAATAGATTATATTACCCGACAAAAACAAAATAAAAAACCACCAAAATACAAAAATACAAATTATAACTTCATTCTGGTATTTAAATATTCTTCATTACAGAACTTCATATTCAAAGATTTATCCCCATTACTCATCAGACTTTTCTGATGAAACTTCCCAGGTATAATTGATTTGGCTTATTAACAAATAAGAATTTTCTCTGTACCAGTACGAATCTGATATTTTCCACATTCGCAGGCTGCGAGTGGAAATAGCGTTATAAACAAGGATGTTGCCGATTTCCCTATGGAACTATTCTCCGTCACAGAATAATTGAATTTAAAACTTCCTTTCAACGTCTGTGGCACACCTGCGTAGACGTAGTATTAAAAAATCTGAGGCATAAAAAAATGAAACCAGCTTCCGTTATCATTATGGACGAACATCCTATTGTCAGGATGTCGATTGAAGTATTGTTAGAGAAAAACAAGAACGTCGAAGTGGTACTGAAAACAGATGATAGCCGTACCGCCCTTGATTATATCCGTGCTCAACCTGTCGATCTGGTTATTCTGGATATTGAATTACCTAAAACGGATGGTTTTTCTTTATTGAGAAGAATCAAAGCGATACGAGAGGATGTTAACGTACTTTTTTTGTCATCGAAATCCGAATCATTTTATGCAGCACGTGCAATCCGCGCGGGCGCCAATGGTTTTGTCAGCAAACGAAAAGATCTTAATGATATCTATAATGCCGTAAAAATGATTCTGGCCGGATACTCTTTTTTCCCATCAGAGACGCTGACCTATATAAACCATCCGGGAAAACGGAAAGGAGAACCACGGGATATGCCGTTATCCAACCGGGAAGTAACAGTATTACGATACCTGGCTAACGGATTATCAAACAAAGAGATTGCGGAACAATTATTATTGAGTAACAAGACAATAAGCGCTCACAAATCAAATATCTTTGCCAAACTTGGGGTTCACACAATTGTCGAACTGATTGATTACGCGAAAAGCCACGAATTGTTGTAGAAAATACTCCCGGGAGAGTGTTCCGGGAGTATTTTTTATTGGTGAGGCGTTAATAATAATTAATGGTAAACGTCGCATCAGCACTGGCACTGCCCGGTGGGGGATTATCCGCCAGCGCAATGTAATTGGCGTAAAAGCGCAGTGTCGCATTACCGTCGCTGTCCACGGCGACAGGCTGGCTGGCTTTTTCCAGTGCCAGCGACATGCGATCGTGGTCGCGTAGCTCAATGGCCACCTTTTGCGCCATCGCGCTGTTGCTCAACGCCAGCAGCGATGTACCATTTGCAGAAATCCCCGAAAAAGTAATCGACGCGCTACCCGGCGGGCAGCCTGCCAGCCGTAGAGTGAACGGCACCAACGGCGTTGTGCTGCCCGCGGTTTGCAGTTGTTTTGTGGGCCATCTCCCCAGTTCCACGGTTTTGTGACTGTCAGCCATCTCAACATAACAACTGAAATCCACCACATTACCGCGTAGTTCGATGTTGATCTCTCCGAGTGAGGTGTCAGCCTGAGTAACGGCGCTAAACAGCACCGCCAGCGACAACAGAGGGCCTAATTTTTTCATCGCGACACCTTAGTCGTAGTCCACACGCAGATAACCGCGTGCGGTAAAGGGGCCTTCGGCCGGTTTGTTGCCGTTGACACTGACCGGCCAGGCGCGGATACCAACGTTCGCCGCCGCGTTGTCATCAAGCTGAAAGGGGATCTTGCTGGTCATATTATTCGGCGTCAGCGGCGTACCGCTGGCATTCGCCACGACAAAGCCCAAATCCGGGTTATCCGAAACCATCGTTCGCCCGCTGACTTTTTCCGCTTCCAGCCGCATTGAGAGATAAGCCTGCGCCGCCACGTTGGTGCACTTGATCGCCACCGTTTTGCTTTGGGGCGTGACGCCTTGCGGCCGGTTACCGGCTCCGGCCTGGCTGAACAGCGCCGCACCGATATCGCCAAAATCAAACTCCACCACCTGCCCGGCATTCACTTCACAACTTTGCGGCACTTCCACTTTGCCGCTGTAGCTGATGGTATAAACCGGCGTGGTCAGCGCATCCGTATTGCCTGAAGTGACATACACGGTAAACATCGTCTGGCGCGGGATCGGCACCATATTGATAAATGGCCGCGTAACCTTCAGTTTGAAAATTAGCTTCGAGTCCATCACCCCAAACGGTTTTTGCTTCGAAACATTGGGGTGCGTCCCCATGCGAATATAGTTCTTCGGCGGATAAAACATGCCTGACGCGCTGTCAGTAATGCTCATCGCTCCTTGTAAATAGTCATTAAGCTTCAGGTAGCTGTAGCCATTTTCCACGCTTTGCACCGGCAGTTCGCTGACATAGCTGCGATAGGTATAGTTGACGGTCGTTCCGGCCGGGCACACAGCCTGCACGCCAACCCAGCCGGATTTATCCGGCAGCGTCACCACTTGTCCCACTTGATTATTGCTGCTGGTAAACACATTCGACAGATCATAAAAGATATCCGTAGGCGTGCCGTTGACATTTGAGCATATAGTTGCCTGCACTGAGGTTGCCGCAGTCAGTAACAGCACACCGCAAAACCCGACAGAAAATCTCTTCATCTGATGATCCTTATTATTTGCAACTGGCGCTTGCCATAGCCACCGCCTGCTGGAGACTGGCTTCCGGCAGCGCGTAGCGGGCGCGACACTGTGATGCCGCATCCTCGCCCCACTGCACCCACAGTTCGCCTTGCAGGGGGAGGCCGCTCAAATAGATCTGCCCATCTTCGCCCGCCATACTGGTCACACCGCTGGTGGTTTCACGCACTACGGAACCAAACGGCACCGGGCGATTGCCGCGGAGTACGGTGATCAACGCGCGCGCGCCAATTCTTGTGTCGAAACGGGCGCGCACCAGCGCGCCTTGTGTCGGCACTACCCTGCTGACGCTGTTTTCCACATCGGTGTGGTTATCCATGGTATTGATATCCAGCGCGACGCGGTTGTAACGATACACCGTGGCATAAGGCATCACGGCGTAACCACGCCAGTCGGTCTTCACGCCGGTCTGGTTTTCGATGCTGACTCCCTTCGCGCCCGGCGCTTTGATCAGTACATTGGTATCGCCCAGCGGCTGGCTGAAGGTCACGCCATCGGCATGGCCCACCAGGCCGCCACTGAGCTGCCAGTTATATTCATGCTGATTGCGATCGTAGTTGTATCCCATACCCAGCGTGCCCCAGCCTGCCTGCCAGTTCGCGCTGGCGTTACCGCTATACCCGTTGCGACTGTGTCCTTGGCTGACGCTGTAATTCAGGTTGCGCCCTTCCAGCAGTGTGCCGCCCACGCCGCTCTGCCAGTTGTTTTGTCCGTTGCTGTTGCGGCTGGCGTTGAAACTGGCATAGGCCCGATCGAAGACGCTGTCACGGCTGTAACGTCGGCCGGACAGCGCGCTGAACGGCACCGAAATATTGAGAGCCACGATACGATCGGCACGATTGCTGCCAGGGGATTCGTTCCACGACCACGATAAGGAATAACTCATCCCCTGCCAGCCGCTGGCATAGCCCAACTGATACCAGGTATTGGCTTTGTCGCTGTTCCAGTAGGTTTGCTGGCTACCGGAAAGGTACAGCGACCCGTAGTCGCCAAAGTTCTGTGAAATGTTGACCTGCACACGCCCTTTCTTGTTGTTATTCAGGTTGTGATAGTGAGTGATAACTCTTTTTGTCTGTCGCGTGCCGTCGCTCTCCTCTTCGTACTCATAACCTTCCATATTGCGGTAGGCGACGTCATCCAGCGTATAGAAGCCCCGCGTGGAGTAGCGATAGCCCAGTAGCTGGAAGTTGGTGCCGTATTGGTTAAGGGATTTGGCGTACAAAAAACGCAGCGACTGTCCCTGATGGCGGCTATCATCAGCCAGTTCACTCCAGGCATGAGTTAAATCCAGCGAAACAGCCCCCCAGTCGCCAAGGTTTTTCCCAAGACCCGCGACAAACCCTCGGTAACGCTTAGCCAGCTGCGTACCGCTGTAGGCGGTATAGCCTTCCGGTAGCCCACCGACGATCGTGCCCTGGACAAAAAAGGGCGATGATTGCTGGTTGTTGCCGCTGCGGTAATCCCCGGCAACCAGGTCATATTTAATGCGGCCTTCACGCTGCAACAGCGGCACGGTTGAATACGGCACCGTATAGCGTTGCTGGCTACCATCTTTCTCGTCCAGAGTAACCTCAAGATCGCCGCTCGATGAGGTCGGGTTCAAATCCGTGATGGCGAACGCGCCAGCTGCAACGTAGCTTTGATAAATGACATAACCGTTCTGGCGAATCGTCAGTTTTGCCGGTGTGCGGGCAATACCGCGTACCGTCGGCGCGTAACCTTGCAGGCTGTCAGGATACATACTGTCAGCGGAATAGAGCCGAACACCGCGAAAGCCAAGGCTGTCAAACACCTCGTTACCGGTATTGCTGTCGCCCATCACCAGTTCGCTTTTGAGCGGCACAATAGCGCGCTGAAGCCAGCTGGCACTGCTTTTCCAGTCGCGGGTATGTTCGTTGCCGCTGCGGCTATAGCGCCACGTACTGTTATTTCGTAGCCGCCACGGGCCATAGTTGAGGCCGCTTTGCAAGCTGAAAAAATAGTTATCGCTGTCCGTGCTTCGGCTGCCGGTAAAGCTGTAGTTCAGCAGCGCAGCGGCGATCCCCTCATCCCACTCTTCTGGCGGAATATAGCCGCGCGCGCTGTTCTGCATTGAGGCCTGCGGTAACCCTACATTCAAACGCATGGCAGAAAAATCAAAGTTAGCTTCCGCACCAGGGATAACTTCCGCGAGGTTAATGCATTGCGGATCCTGAGCCTGGGCGATCGCCGGGAAAGCCTGCACATTCACCCCAAGCCGCTTCAACCCGTCAACGCTAAAACAAGGTGTCAGACCGCCAGCTGCGGAAGCTGCGGCATTATGGGAAATGTCAAAACGCAGATCCTGAGTGGCGACGAATTCATCATTGCGCCAGATATCCACCCGATAGACGCCAGCCGGTTGATGGCCTTTTTCAAAGCGCGACAAATCCGCTACTGCGGCAGCATCCTCCGATAAAAATGCCGGATTGAAGTAGCTCTCCGCACGCCCTGGCGCCGGATACAACACAGCCAGTATCGGCAACGCCAATCGCGCGTAAACCGGGCACCTGAGGTTAGTGATGATCATCGTCTTTCACCCGCGCACTTAAGGCAGGCTGGCGGTTTTTACCGAGGTTACCGCACCGTAATCGTTCACCGTCTGGAAAGACACATTACCCATCGCATCAGGCGGTAGCAGTAACTGACTGCTGCTTTTCGGTGCGACCATCACGTTATCGAGCTTCTGCTTACCCACCTGTAAATTCACTAGAGTGATGTAGTAAGCCGAAGGGTTGGTAATCTTCAGACGTTGGTCAACGCGAGAAAATTGCAGCAGCCCCGGCGCGTCTTCCGCCAAACCAGGCAGCGCTTGCGGACGCACGAACAGCTTGATGCGCGACAGGATTGCCAATTGCAGAACGTTTTTGCCGTTCAGACTCGCTTTATCGACGGACGGAATAGCTTTGACATTCATCCAAAACAGCGATTCGCGATCCGTTGGCAACGGCTGCCCGGCATAAATAATGCGCAATGTGTTTTCGCTTTTCGGCTCGCTAACAAATAAAGGCGGCGTGACCACAAACGCTTTCTCTTTCTCGCCCCGGTTGTTCTCAATCCACGAATTCACCAGAAAACGCTCTTTGCTGTCACTGTTGATGATCGACAGTGAGGTCTGTTTTGCATTTGCCGGGTAAATTACCCGGGTAGCGCCCAGAGCAATTCCACCCGCAGCATGTACCAGTGGCGTAATAATCATTAACAGGCCCATTATCCAGCCTGATTTAAGTATTGTGTTCATCGTGAAAATAACTCGTTAGATTCGCCTGATACTCAGCGAAATAAATCAGGGATAGACCAAGGTAAACCAGACGTCGGAATAAAGATGTCCCGGCATAATATTTTCCGCGATGGCCCGATAGCGAGCGGTGAAATGAAATGTCATCTCTTCGGCGGAAATCGCCACCCAGGATGTCGGCAAGGTATTGGGAATAATTTGCCGCTGCTGTTGATCAAACAGCGCCACCCCCACGCCTTTTGCCCCTTCACCTCCCGTACCGCGCGCGACAAACACCAACGGATCTTCCTGCGGCGTATCGCCGGAAAACAGCACGCCGACATATCGGGAAACATCGCTGGCGCAATCCACCAGACGCAGAGTAAAAGCCGCACTGGTGGGGGCAAAGCTACCTACGCCTGAGAAAGCATTAGTGCGGTACTGACCCATTTGCACGCGTAAATCTTCGCTCTCCGACGCCACCGCGCAGGCACCGTTTACCAGCGATCCGCGCAGATGAATCTGGCCGCTGTCCAGCACCACTGTCTGTGCCAGCACCGGTAACGTGCCCATTATTAGCGCCAGAGCAGCAACGTTTTTCATCATTGGTTATGACTCACCTTACGCTGTAAGAAGCCTCATCCCTGAGGCCGTACCCTCCTTAATAGTCCGCTGCCTTATTCGTATTTCATGATAAAAGTGGCATCGGCGTTGGCCTGCCCTGGTGTGGCAGTCGCTGCGGTGGCTTTGTAACGCGCGGAGAAGTGCAGCGTGTTTGTGCCCTCTACCAGCGCCTGCGCGGTAGAGAAAGTGGCCCCATCAGGTTTGAGTGCGGTTGAGGTGTTATCGAGAATTTCGATACCCACGCCGCTTGCCGTGGAGCCGTTATCTGCGGAAGTCAGCGCCAGCAACGCAGCATTGGTGGCATCAGTCTGGCCGGAGAATGCCACCGCAGCGGTTTTCGCCACACTTGGATCGCAGTCATTAAGCACAATGCTGAACGGCACTTGCGCCGTGGTGTCGCCCACCTTGCTGAAAGAAGCGGCACGATACTGGCCCAGCGTCACGGTCTGTTCAGACGATTTAGTGCTGACCGCGCAGGCCGCGTTCACCAGTTCCCCTTCAAAATGAACGCTCCCGCCGCTGACGCTGACCGGGTTCGTTATCGGATCTTCAGCCTGCGCTGCGCCCGCCATCAGCAGCAAACTTACTGCAACTGAAGAAGCCATTAATTTCATATTCATTGGTTTTCCTTGAAAAACGCATATCCGGCTTCGGCCTCCTGCCGAATACCGTTTGATTCCTGACGACACTTGATGCCAGTTAAAATATCTTCTTCCTGTAAAGATATAATTCAGTCGAGATTCACTTCCTGCTTTTTTCCTCTCTCCTGGAAAGAACAGTAAAATTAATCTCTGCGGGCAGAACGATTGCCACCGCAATAAAGTAAACGCGTAATGAAGATGAAAATATCCGCCAGGACTTTAATTTTCCTAAGGGGATTCTTAATAGGATCTAAGAAATAACCTGGTCAGAGTATTCGAATGAATCAACAAATAGCGCGTCACCCGGTGCGATGCCTGACGTAGCCCCGCATTTCCTAAGGGTGATGAATTGTTGAAATTTCGTTAAAATCGGGACCGCGCGGGGCATTTTCCGCTCTCCGCCCTCCCCTTTGCAGGTGAAATACGCAAACGATAACTGACAGCACGCCGCGCTTCTGACAAAATAGTCACATCCCCCTTAGTTGAAACGACAGATGGAATCCTCTCTCTGATGGCAGCAAAGATTATTGATGGTAAAACGATTGCGCAGCAGGTGCGCTCTGAGGTTGCGGAAAAAGTACGGGCGCGCGTTGCGGCCGGGAAACGCGCCCCAGGCCTGGCAGTCGTACTGGTTGGCAGCAACCCGGCATCGCAAATTTATGTCGGCAGCAAGCGCAAAGCCTGTGAGGAAGTGGGTTTCATCTCCCGCTCTTACGATCTTCCTGAAACCACCAGCGAAGCCGAGTTGCTGGAACTTATCGACAAGCTGAACGCCGATGTCACCATCGACGGTATTCTGGTGCAGTTGCCGCTGCCCGCCGGTATCGACAATGTGAAGGTGCTGGAACGTATCGCACCGGATAAAGACGTCGACGGTTTCCATCCGTATAACGTGGGTCGCCTGTGCCAGCGCGCGCCGCGTCTGCGTCCCTGCACACCGCGCGGGATCGTGACGCTGCTGGAGCGCTATAACATTGATACTTTCGGCCTCAACGCCGTTGTGATCGGCGCTTCCAATATCGTCGGCCGCCCGATGAGCATGGAGCTGCTGCTGGCGGGCTGCACCACCACCGTGACGCACCGTTTCACCAAAAATCTGCGTCACCACGTTGAGAATGCCGATCTGCTGATCGTCGCGGTCGGTAAACCGGGCTTTATTCCGGGCGAGTGGATCAAAGAAGGCGCGATTGTTATCGATGTCGGCATTAACCGCCTGGAAAACGGCAAAGTGGTCGGCGATGTGATCTATGAAGAAGCCGCGGCCCGCGCGGCGTATATTACCCCGGTTCCGGGCGGTGTCGGCCCGATGACCGTCGCCACCCTGATCCAGAACACGCTGCAAGCGTGTGAAGAATATCATGATGTAGAAGGCGCATAAGATGGCAACATTTTCCCTGGGAAAACACCCGCACGTAGAGTTGTGCGATCTGCTGAAGCTGGAAGGCTGGAGTGAGAGCGGCGCGCAAGCGAAAATCGCCATTGCTGAAGGCCTGGTGAATGTAGATGGCGCGGTGGAAACGCGTAAACGCTGCAAAATCGTCGCCGGTCAGACGGTCAGTTTTGAAGGCCAGAGCGTGACCGTCACCGCCTGAGTACCTGCCAAAATGCCGGATGGCGCTGTACTTTTCAGCGCCTGCAAATGATGAGTCTCCAGGCCGGATCAGGCGATAGCCGCCATCCGGCCTTTCTTATTTAATCACCCCGTAATCATCACGGTTTATTACCGATCAACCTCAAATAATCATTAATTGATCTGGCTGAATGTAAAAATTTAGTTGCAGCTTTTTTGCCCTTATCTCACGATAAGTAGAACGTTCTACTAAAACGTTCTACTGACAATAATAACGCGCAAAATGCGCAACTTCGGGGGAAATCAGCATGAGTCTGATATCAGGGTTTGTTAAATCGCTGTCTAAATTATCGATGATTGGTCGCGCACTGATGCTGCCGATCTCGCTGTTACCGGCTGCGGGCTTATTACTGGCCTTCGGCGACAAATTCCATCTGCCGCTGATGATGAACGCAGGCGGCGTCATTTTTGATAACCTGCCCATGCTTTTCGCCATCGGTTCGGCTGTCGGGCTGGCGTCCGAATCCGGGATTGCGGCGCTGTCGGCGGCAGTATCGGTGTTTGTCACCAACATCACCATCGGCACCATGTTAGGCATTACGCCGGAGATGGCCTCGCAGGGCGGGAAATACTCCATGGTGGTCGGGATCCCGACGCTGCAAATGGGCGTTTTTGGCGGCCTGATCTGCGGTATTCTCGCCGCCTGGTGCTATAACCGCTTCCACACGATGCAGTTACCGGAGTTTCTCGGCTTCTTCTCCGGCAAGCGTTTTGTCGCCATTGCCACGGCGTTCCTGTCATTTGTGCTCGGCCTGCTGCTGCCGTATGTCTGGCAGCACATCCAGGCGGGTATCGATGCGCTGTCGGTGATCGTCAACGGCGATAACCAAGCAGCTTCGACCTTTATTTTCGGGCTGGTAGAACGCGCGTTGATCCCGCTCGGCCTGCACCACATCTGGTATCCCTCATTCTGGTATTCGTTTGGCAATTACACCACGCAGGCCGGTCAGGTGATCCACGGCGACCAGACTATCTGGTTCAAGATGCTGGAAGAAGGGGTGAAATCGTTCAGCAGCGACACCTACCAAAACGCCGGTAAATTTATGCAAGGTGAGTTCCCGTTGATGCTGTTCGCGCTTCCGGCGGCTTGCCTTGCGATGTACCACGAAGCGCAGACCCGCAACAAAAAGATTGCTTTCGGTATCCTCTTCTCGGCGGCGCTGACCTGCTTCCTGACCGGGATCACCGAGCCGGTTGAATTTACCTTTATCTTTGTCGCGCCGATCCTCTATGTCTTTAACGCCATCATGGCGGGCCTGGCCTATATGACGATGTACCTGCTGCACGCGCACATCGCCAAATCGTTCTCTGCCGGCTTTATTGATTATCTGTCGTTCGGCATTCTGCCTTCGTTTAACGGCTATCAGACTAACTTCCTGAACGCTATTATCGTCGGTATTCCGATGGCGCTGATTTACTACTTCACCTTCCGCTTTGTGATCCGCCGTTTTGATGTCAAAACGCCAGGCCGTACCGACGTGACCGCTGTGGCGGACGATAAAACCGATACCGAGCTGGCGACCGAAATTATCGGCCTGCTGGGAGGTGCGCAGAATATTGATTCCGTGGGTTCCTGCATCACCCGTCTGCGCCTCGAAGTGGCGAAGAGCGAAATGGTGGATAAAGATGGACTTAACGGGCTGGGCGCACGCGGTGTGGTATTTGTGGGCGACAGCGGTATTCAGGTGATTTTTGGCGCGAGGGCGCAATTTATCGCACAAACCATGTCCACGATGATCGGCAAATAATAATATGCCGGATTGGCGCCACTGCGGTAGCCTAACCGAGGCGCTAACCCGGCGGATAAGCAGGAAATTCAGGGAGCAGAGTTGAAGAAAGTCAGCATTATTGATGTCGCAAAACAGGCGGGCGTTTCCGTTTCCACCGTCTCGCTGGTGCTGCGTCAGAAAGGGAAAATATCAGAAGCCACGATCGAGAAAGTCCATGCGGCGATCGCGGCGCTCGGCTATGTGCAAAACGTCGCGGCGGCTAACCTGCGCGCCAACACCTCCAACCTGATCGGGCTTATCCTGCGCGATTTCAGCGATAGTTTTTCCATCAAAGTGATGGCCAGTATCGTTCAGGAACTGGAAACGCAGGGATATATGGTGTTCCTCGGCCAGCCGCTTAATGATGGTGAACATCTTGAACGCTGCCTGCTCTCCTTCCAGCAACAGGGCGTGGCGGGCGTGATTTATCTTGCCTCGGATACGCGCAGCGCCTCGCTGCCTGAACAGATCCGCCAGTGTCACCTTCCGCTGGTGGTCGTTTCACAGTCACTGCTCAACGAGAACTGCGATTTAGTGATGCGTGATAACCGGCAGGCGGCGAGCCTGGCGACGCGCTACCTGATTGAACGCGGACACCGCAGTATTGCCTATATTGGCGGCGTCGAGGGCGATTTACTTCGCCAGCAGCGGCTACTGGGTTTTCGCAGCGCAATGAGCCAGCATGGGCTGGTGCTGCGCGAAGGTTCAACGCCGGATTGCAGCGATGACACCCAGGCGGCAAGCTACGCCACCCGGCAGTTGCTGGAAAATAACAACACCATCACCGCCCTGCTCTGCCACTCCCCGGCGGCGATGATTGGCTCGATATCCGGCATTCACCACACCGGGCGCACCATCGGCAAGGATGTCTTTCTCTCTCAACAAGTTGCGCTAATAGGCTTTGAGGATATGCTGCACGTCAACCTCACCTCGCCCTCGTTCACCTATGTCTCTTCTGCCAGTGAAGAGACCGGGCGCCAGGCTGCCGGGCTGATGCTGCGCAAACTGAAAGAACCAGAATTACAGACCCAGCGCATTACGCTCTCCGGGCAGCTTATCGCCCGTGAGTCAGCGTAATTAACCGCGGCGTTATCGCGGAAATCGAAGCGTTATTCATGACGCGCCCGCCCATCGGCTGATGGTTTTTATCGCTTCCTCAGCGCAGCGAAAACTGGCGTGGTCATTTGTCATACGCAGGAAAATTCGCCCTAAAATTTATGCGATCACGGGTAGATTCGGAAAAGCACGCAGTCATTCCCGTCCGTGCAATGGCTATAATCTCGCTTTTCTTCAGGGACATACCTCATGCCAACGATCGTTACTCATGCTGCCGTTCCTCTGTGCCTGGGCTTAGGGCTGGGTAATAAAGTCATTCCGCGCGGGTTATTAGTGGCAGGGATTGCACTGGCGATGCTGCCGGATGCCGACGTGTTAGCCTTTAAATTCGGCGTCGCCTACGGCAACGTTTTTGGTCATCGCGGATTTACCCACTCGCTGCTGTTTGCCTTTGTCGTACCGCTGCTGGTCGCGTGGTTTGGGCGAAAACGGTTCAAAGCCAGCCTGCTGCGCTGCTGGGCATTTTTAACGGTTTCGCTGTTATCGCACAGCCTGCTGGATTCAATAACCACCGGCGGTAAAGGCGTCGGCTGGCTGTGGCCGTGGTCAGATGAACGCTTCTTTGCGCCCTGGCAGGTGATTAAAGTCGCACCGTTTGCTCTGTCACGCTACACCACGCCGTATGGTCACCAGGTGATCATTTCTGAGTTGCTGTGGGTGTGGCTGCCAGGTGTGATAGTGATGGGTTTATTGTGGTGGCGCAGGCGTTAGTAGAGGATGGCGGTTTTCGCGTTAACCGGCGTTGTGCAGGCCGGATAAGCGCCAGCGCCATCTCACGCTCGTTACCGAATGGCAGAGAAAAACACGCCAGAGATAAAAAAGCGGCCGAAGCCGCTTTTTTCTTACTTACGACGCCAGGTCGTGCCCTGCGGACCATCTTCCAGCACAATGCCCATCTCATTGAGACGGTCGCGCGCGGCATCGGCCGCCGCCCAGTCCTTCGCTTTACGCGCATCAAGGCGCTGCTGGATCAGTTGTTCAATCTCAGCCACTTCGCTGTCATCCGCCTGCGCACCGCTTTGCAGGAAAACATCCGGCTCCTGTTTCAGCAAACCAAGTACGCCCGCCAGCTTACGCATATGTGACGCCAGCGCATTGGCCGCATGCGCATCTTCCGTTTTCAGACGGTTCACTTCACGCGCCATGTCGAACAGCACCGAGTAGGCTTCCGGCGTGTTGAAATCATCATCCATTGCTTCCACAAAACGCGCTTCAAACGCCTCGCCACCTTCCGCCGACACGGTGCTGTCTGTACCGCGCAGTGCGGTGTAGAGACGCTCCAGTGCAGAACGAGCCTGCTTGAGGTTCTCTTCGCTGTAGTTCAACTGGCTGCGGTAGTGACCGGACATCAGGAAGTAGCGGATGGTTTCCGCGTCGTAATACTTCAGCACATCGCGCACGGTAAAGAAGTTACCCAGCGATTTGGACATCTTTTCGCGGTCAACCATTACCATGCCGGAGTGCATCCAGTAATTCACGTATTCGCCGTCATGGGCGCAGGTAGATTGCGCGATTTCGTTTTCATGGTGCGGGAACATCAGATCAGAACCGCCGCCGTGAATGTCGAAATGTGAACCGAGCTGTTTGCAGTTCATCGCCGAGCACTCGATGTGCCAGCCCGGACGCCCTTCGCCCCACGGCGACTGCCAGCTCGGCTCGCCCGGCTTGGACATTTTCCACAACACGAAATCCATTGGGTTGCGCTTGATTTCAGCGACTTCCACGCGCGCACCCGCCTGCAACTGATCCAGATCCTGGCGCGAAAGCTGGCCGTAAGTCGGATCCGTCGGCACCGAGAACATCACGTCGCCGTTGTCAGCCACATAAGCGTGACCGCGTTCCAGCAGGCGTTCGGTGATTTCAATAATTTCGTGGATATGGTGCGTCGCGCGCGGCTCGCTGTCCGGGCGCAGAATATTGAGCGCGTCAAAATCCTTATGCATCTCGACGATCATACGATCGACCAGCGCAACAAAGCTTTCGCCGTTTTCATTCGCACGTTTAATGATTTTATCGTCAATATCGGTGATGTTACGTACATACTTCAGCTTATAGCCGAGAAAACGCAGATAACGTACAACCACGTCGAAGGCAACAAAAGTGCGACCATGGCCGATATGACACAGATCGTAAACAGTGATACCACACACGTACATGCCGACTTCCCCGGCATGAATAGGTTTGAATTCCTCTTTTTGGCGCGTCAGTGTATTAAAGATTTTTAACATCGAAGATTCCATTTGGACGTGTGTGGAACGAAAACCGCATATATTACCCGTAATTCAAACCCGAAGCAGCACACTTTGCAAGGTGATCCCACCTCGCGGTTATGCTATAACAGGCGACTATCTCTGACCCACTGGCGGGTCTGTGCACTACACTATCAGAACAGGATGCAATAATGGTTACTTTCCACACTAATCACGGCGACATCGTAATCAAGACGTTTGACGATAAAGCGCCTGAAACAGTTAAAAACTTCCTGGACTACTGCCGTGAAGGTTTCTATAACAACACAATTTTCCACCGTGTTATCAATGGCTTCATGATTCAGGGCGGCGGCTTCGAACCGGGCATGAATCAGAAAGTCACTAAAGATCCGATCAAAAACGAAGCCAACAACGGTCTGAAAAACAGCCGTGGTACGCTGGCAATGGCGCGCACTCAGGCGCCGCACTCCGCAACTGCGCAGTTCTTCATCAACGTGGCAGACAACGACTTCCTGAACTTCAGCGGCGAAAGCCTGCAAGGCTGGGGCTACTGTGTCTTCGCCGAAGTGGTTGAAGGCATGGACGTGGTTGACAAAATCAAAGGCGTTTCCACCGGTCGTAGCGGCATGCATCAGGACGTTCCGAAAGAAGACGTTGTGATTGAAAACGTGACCGTCAGCGAGTAAGCGTGGCGACACTCTTTATTGCAGATTTGCACCTGCAAACAGAAGAACCGGCGATCACCGCCGGTTTTCTGCGTTTTTTAGCCGGTGAGGCTCGCCAGGCGGACGCGCTCTATATTCTGGGCGATCTGTTTGAAGCCTGGATCGGCGATGACGATCCCAACCCGCTGCACCAGCAAATCGCCAGCGCCATCAAATCGCTGGTTGAAAGCGGCGTACCCTGTTACTTCATTCACGGCAACCGTGATTTTCTGCTCGGCAAACGCTTTGCCCGCCAAAGCGGTATGCAACTGCTGCCGGAAACGCAAGTGCTCGATCTGTATGGCCGTAAGATACTGATCATGCACGGCGATACGCTGTGTACCGACGATGCCGGTTACCAGGCGTTTCGCAAAAAAGTCCACACGCCGTGGATACAAGCCCTGTTTCTCGCCCTGCCGCTGTTTATCCGCCGCCGTGTCGCCGCGAAAATGCGCGCCGGAAGTAAAGCCGCTAACAGCAGTAAATCGCTTAAGATCATGGACGTAAATCCGCAAGCCGTCATCGACGCTCTGGAAAAGCACCGCGTTCAGTGGCTGATCCACGGCCATACGCACCGCCCGGCAGTACATGAACTCACCGCGAACAACGCGCCCGCATTTCGGGCTGTTTTAGGTGCCTGGCACAGTGAAGGTTCGATGGTGCGCGTCAGCGAAACTGGTGTCGAACTGCTCTTTTTTCCCTTCTGATTAGCAACGCACGCGTCGCGGCAAACGCGCAAAACATCGCCACGCAACCGTTTTCCTTCGTCATTTTACATGCTATTCTCTGTGCCCTCTTTTGTCGTCTGAAGTACACCCACAGGAGTTTTGAGACGCATGTCTTCAAGCAACCAACCGGCGCGCATCGCCATTGTTATGGGATCGAAAAGCGACTGGGCAACCATGCAGTTCGCCGCAGAAATCCTCGATACCCTGAACGTCCCGCACCATGTTGAAATCGTCTCCGCACACCGCACTCCGGATAAACTGTTTAGCTTCGCCGAAAGCGCAGAGCAGAACGGTTTTCAGGTGATTATCGCCGGTGCTGGCGGCGCAGCGCATTTGCCAGGGATGATTGCGGCCAAAACGCTGGTGCCGGTGCTGGGTGTACCAGTACAAAGCGCCGCGCTGAGCGGCGTCGATAGCCTCTACTCTATCGTCCAGATGCCGCGCGGTATTCCTGTTGGTACGCTGGCGATCGGCAAAGCTGGCGCAGCAAACGCGGCGCTACTGGCCGCGCAAATCCTCGCCCAGCACGATGCTGCACTGCATCAGCGTCTGGCGCAGTGGCGCAAAGCCCAGACCGATGAAGTGCTGGACAATCCGGATCCCCGGGGGGCGGCATGAAGCAGGTCTGCGTATTAGGTAATGGTCAGCTTGGCCGCATGCTGCGCCAGGCTGGCGAGCCGCTGAGCATTGCAGTATGGCCGGTCGGACTGGACGCGGCGCCGGAAGCGGTGCCGTTTCAGCAGAGCGTGATCACGGCAGAAATTGAACGCTGGCCGGAAACGGCGCTGACCCGCGAACTGGCGCGTCATCCGGCGTTTGTAAACCGCGACGTATTTCCGGTGATTGCGGATCGTCTGACGCAAAAACAACTCTTTGACAAGCTGCAACTCGCCACCGCGCCATGGCAACTGCTGGCAGAGAAAAGCGAGTGGCCGGGCGTGTTTTCGCGCCTGGGCGAGCTGGCCATCGTCAAACGCCGCGTCGGCGGCTATGACGGCCGCGGCCAGTGGCGTCTGCGGGCTGCCGATACCGATCAACTGCCGGAAGAGTGCTACGGCGAGTGCATCGTCGAGCAGGGCATCAACTTTTCAGGTGAAGTGTCACTGGTTGGCGCGCGTGGCCATGATGGCAGCACAGTGTTTTATCCGCTGACGCACAACCTGCATCAGGACGGCATTTTGCGTACCAGCGTAGTTTTCCCGCAGGCCAACGCCGAACAGCAGCAGCAGGCCGAAGAGATGCTCTCGGCAATCATGCATGAGCTGAACTACGTCGGCGTGATGGCGATGGAGTGCTTTGTCACACCGGCCGGGCTGCTGATTAACGAGCTGGCACCGCGTGTTCACAACAGCGGCCACTGGACGCAAAACGGTGCCTCAATCAGTCAGTTTGAACTGCATCTGCGCGCGGTAGTGGATTTACCGCTGCCGCCACCGGTAGTCAACAGCCCGTCGGTGATGATCAACCTGATTGGCAGCGATCTCAATTACGACTGGCTTAAGCTGCCGCTGGTGCATCTGCACTGGTACGATAAAGAGGTGCGTCCTGGGCGTAAGGTGGGTCACCTGAACCTCAACGACAGCGATACCGCCCGTCTGAGCGCTACGCTGGAAGCGCTGGTTCCGCTGTTGCCGCCGGAATATGCCAGCGGCATCGCCTGGGCGCAGTCAAAACTGCAATAATCCTCGATCTCTACGCTGGCGGTCATCGCCAGCGTTTTCAATTTCGCTTGTCGCATTCCTTTGCAGCAAGCTGCTCTCGTAAACGTCCTGTACACATATCAGATTCGCGCCACAACATCACAGATCATCTGCGGGAAATTAATCTCCGCCAGAATTTTATTTGCCAACTGCTCGGGGGAGGCATTTTTGGGTGTCAGGTAAATATCTTTTTTCCACATAACGGCAATTTTCGCTAATTTCAGCAAATGATATTTCCTGACACCGGGCGGTAATATTGCCTCGTCAAAAGGAACCACCGGGCTTCCTTTATGAATTCCTGCACATGTATTTGCACTATCATAAATATATTTCTCATGTCTATTTGGTTCAGAATTGAGTAAAAGATCTCCCTGATAAAGTAAGCGATCGCCCTCTCTTGCTTTCTGGATATGCCATAGTCGTCGATTGTTGCAATCAAGATCTTTTCTGGTAGAAAAACCCACTACTCTGTAGGGGTGATAAAAAACTGACGTCCTGCCATCATCGCTCCCCCGTGAACGGCGATTGAGTTCCAGACGGATACGACAAAATTCTTTCGTATCGGGCTGATAAAAGTAAAAGGATGAAAACCCTTTATTTTTCGGTGTAGTAAACCAACATTTAAACATACTTCCTCCTTGTATATTTAACCGAATGAAACTGGCTTAAAAATAATGCACCGGGCGATTAACCAACCACAATTAAAGAGTTATTAAATAATAAGTTAAATCTTACATCTCAATAAGATAATTCAAACGAACCATTCCGTTTATGTCGACAGTCTGACATCACACAGATTAATCTGGGCTGTAGTATAAAAGGACGAATATAGGCGCTGTACCGGAATATAGTGCGGGCATCTTGTTACACATTAAAAAGCGATTAGCTCCCGCCATTGATCTCGGCAGCTTCGGGCGTAAAATCTGCACGCGGCGGTTACCGCCAGCGTTTTGCAGAAGGAAGCCCCATGAACGACACGACGGATTACCTGACTATCCTGCGTGATACCACTCCTCTTATTGATGTCCGCGCACCGATTGAGTTTCAACAAGGTGCCCTGCCTGGCGCCATTAACCTGCCGCTGATGAATGATAGCGAGCGCGCCGCCGTCGGCACCTGCTACAAAAAAGCGGGACCGGAGGCCGCGTTGCGTCTGGGTCACCAGTTGGTTCAGGGCGAATTACGGGAACAACGAATGCAGGCATGGCTCCAGGCCTGCAAGCAAAATCCACGCGGCTATATCTGCTGCGCGCGCGGCGGTCAGCGTTCGCACATCGTACAGCAGTGGTTACGCGAGCGAGGAGTTGACTACCCGCTGGTCATCGGCGGCTACAAAACACTGCGTCAGGCAGCAATAGAGGCGATACATCAGCGTTTGCAGCGCCCGCTGTTGCTGATTGGCGGCTGTACCGGTAGCGGCAAAACGCTACTGGTGGCATCCCGACGTAACGGGATCGATCTGGAGGGGCTTGCCCGCCATCGCGGCTCCTCGTTTGGCCGCACGCTGCAAGCGCAACTTTCGCAGGCCAGTTTTGAAAATCAACTGGCTGCGGTACTGCTGAAAACATCTCCCGCTTTCTGGCTGCTGGAGGATGAAGGGCACGCGATTGGCGCGAATCATCTGCCAGCAATACTGCGTGAGCGCATGGCGCAATCACCGCTGGCGGTGGTGGAAGAGCCGTTTGAGCAGCGGCTTGAGCGCCTGCGTAACGACTATTTTTTGCAGATGTCACAAGCCTTTATCCAGCGCGATGGTGAAGAAGCAGGCTGGCAGGCTTACGCAGAGTACCTGCGCCACGGTCTGTTTGCGATTCGCCGCCGCCTTGGGTTACAGCGTTTCGCACAGCTTAGCGCCCGCCAGGAGGAAGCGCTGATTCAACAACAGCGTTCCGGTAATACAAGTGCGCATTTTGCGTGGCTTGCGCCGCTGCTTGAAGAGTATTACGACCCGATGTATCGCTATCAGTTAGAAAAGCGCGCGAAAGATATTATCTTCCGCGGCAATTACGATGAAACGGCCGCCTGGCTGGCGGCACAAAATAACCAGCAGTAATGTCGGTGGCTGGCAACGATCCCCGGTCTGCCCGGTGAGCGGGTCGACCATATGAACCCGCTCGTGGGATATCAATGACGATCGCGCTTATCGGCGCGTTTTGCCAGCCAGTCACCCAGCATCTGCACCACCTGCACCAGCACGATCAGCGCCACCACGGTGACAATCATCACCTGCGTTTCATAACGATAGTAGCCGTAACGAATCGCCAGATCGCCCACACCGCCACCGCCGACAATCCCCGCCATCGCCGAGTAGCCAATCAGGCTCACCAGCGTGATAGTCAGACCGCGCAGTAAGCCAGCGCTGGCTTCCGGCAGCAGCACCGTACAGATAATGCGTAGCGGGCTGGCGCCGAAGGCTTCAGCGGCTTCGATGATCCCTTTGTCCACTTCACGCAGCGCGCTATCAACCAGCCGGGCGTAAAAAGCGATAGCCGCAACAGACAGCGGCACGGAAGCGGCAATCGGCCCAATGGTATTGCCGAGCAGCCATTGGGTTAACGGCAGCAGCAACACCAGCAGGATGACAAACGGCACCGAACGAATAATATTGACCAGCACAGAGCTGATTAAATAAACCGCGCGATTCTGCCAGAAAAGGTGGCGATCGGTTACGAAAATCAAAAAACCTAACGGCAAACCGCCAACAATCGCCAGCACCGTCGAAATGCTCAACATCTGGAAGGTTTCGCCAAAAGCCAGGCTTAAATCGGCCAGTAAATCATCCACGAATCACCTCCACCTGTGCGGTACGGTTGCGAATGTAATCAACGGCTTCTGCCACCCGATGCGGATTTTCAGCAGAGGACAATTGCACCACCAGCATCCCCAGCGCGCGCTCACCGATATACTCAATTTTGCCGTGCAGAATATTCACCGCCACGCCAAACTTCACCGCCGCATCGGAGAGCACCGGCTGTTCGGCGGAGTCGCCAATAAACAGGATCTTCAGCAGTTGCCCCGGTAAATGTTGCTGTAAACGTTCCGGTAGCGTCAGGTTCAACGTGTGCGATACCAGTTGTTGGGTGAATGCATGCTGTGGATGGGCAAAAATATCAAACACTTCCCCCTCTTCCACCACTTTACCGCCTGACATTACCGCCACCCGATCGCAGATCGATTTGATCACATTCATTTCATGGGTGATCAGCACAATCGTGATCCCCAGTTGTTCGTTGATCTGTTTTAACAGCGCCAGAATGGTGGCGGAAGTTTCCAGATCCAGCGCGGAAGTCGGCTCGTCGCACAGCAATACATCCGGATGGTTGGCAATCGCGCGCGCGATACCCACGCGCTGTTTTTGCCCACCGCTCAGTTGTACCGGATAACGATGCGCTTTATCGCTCAATCCAACCAGTTGCAGAATTTCCGCTACACGCGGGGCGATTTTGCTGCGCTCCCAGCCCGCCGCTTTCAGGCTAAAGGCCACGTTTTGCGCCACCGTGCGGGTGTGCATCAGATTAAAATGCTGAAAAATCATGCCAATGCGCTGACGCGCCTGACGCAGCGCTGCGCCATCCAGCGCGGAGATTTCCACGCCATTAATATTTACGCGGCCCTGGCTGGGACGCGTAAGTGCATTTAATGTGCGCAGCAATGTGCTTTTGCCCGCGCCACTGGTACCGACAATGCCAAAAATTTCACCTGCGGCGATGCGCAGCGAGACCGAATCAACGGCACGCGTAGCGCTTGCGCTCCCGCGACCTGCGGGAAAATCGACGCAAACCTTCTCTATCTCAATCATGCAAACCTCAAACGACAAAAGGCAGGCCGCAGCCTGCCAGTCAAATCAAGCGGAAACTTATTTCTTATCCGCTTGCGTCATCCAGTCGGGTTTCTGGAAAGCGCCATAAACATTGTTGGGATCGTCAATGACCGCGCGATAAGCCGGTGATTTCACCACTTCAACAATATCCTTCGCGAACGGCTTATCGGCATCTTCCGTACGTACTGCGATGATATTCTTCAGATTTTCATCCAGATGTTCCTGCTTCAGCGCGGAAGAGAGCTTCAACCCGGCGGCGATAGCAAAGTTACCGTTGACCAGTGAAGCGGTCACCCCGTCCAGCGTGCGTGGCAGTTGTGCCGCTTCCAGCGGTTTGAACACCAGCCCTTTCGGGTTGCTGGCAATATCACGCTCGGAGGCTTTAGTCGGATCAATCGACTCTTTGATGGTGATAAGATCCAGCGATTGCAGGAAACGCAGCCCGCGCGCCAGGTTGGTCGGATCGTTGGAAAGCGTGACAATATCGCCCTTTTTCAACTCATCCAGACTTTTGATTTTACGGGAGTAAAACCCCATTCCCGCCGTTGGTACGCTGATCAGTTTGCTTAACTTCAGCCCTTTATCCGCGGTGAATTTGTCAAAATAGAGGCTGTGTTGAAACAGGTTCGCATCAATACTGCCGTTCGCCAGCGCCATGTTGGGTTGTACATAATCACTGAATTCACGTACCACCACTTTATAGCCCTTCTCTTTCAGCGACGGCGCAATCGCCTGTTTCACCATATCGCCGTAAGGGCCAGGTGCCACGCCGAAGACGATCGTGTGCGGATCGCTGCTGGCGTGAGCAAAAGGTAAACCGCATACCAGAAGCAGTGCGCCGAAGGTAGCGCGTAAGCTGAGACGACGTCCCATAAATTCTCCCTAACGAGTTGAGATGCTGTGTGGCGCGACGTGCAATGCGCCGCGTTCCATTTTCACCCTGTGAATAAGGCTGGAGGATAAGATGGCACAAACGCGGCCCTGCGGTAATTGAAAAAAATTCACTATGCTGTGAACTATGTCACTGAATGGTGGGGAGATATTTTCAGGATAAGGTGATGAAGCATAACGAAAAGCCCCACTTTTCGCGGGTAATAGGCTGTTTCGTTATGCTTTTTATTGATAAGCATTGCCGGATTTAAACTAAGCGCTAAACCCGGCAGCGCATGGCTTATCAGAAGTCGTAACGCAGACGAACAATGTTCATATCGGCCAGAGACTTGTCGGTGCTGCTGGTGAATACGTGTTCGTAATCGACACGGAAACCGTAATCCAGCTGGAAGGTCACACCTACGCCGTTGTCGATACGCTGATAGTCGCGGCCAGTGGTGTATTGCAGACGGTCGCCCATCACGTACGGCTGTACATATTTAAGCGCGTACTGGCCCACCGGGATTTTATAACCGGCAAAATATTCAATACCCCACGCGTCACCCGCGAAGTAGTCGTGAACATTTTTCTGACCGGTGGTCAGGAAGTTTTCGTACCAGCCGCCGCCGAAGGAGAAGGTCCAGTTATCCGGCGTCCAGCTCAGCGCTGTACCATAGATGTTCTGGCTGTAGGAGTCAGTATCGCCAGTGCTGCTGTTACGCACGTTGGCTTTGGTGTAGTTCCACGCCGTACCCCAGGTCAGGTTTTTGGCCAGGTGGTAATCCACACCCAGTGAACCGCCGCCATTACGTTTGTAACGGATGCTGCTGTTTTTCAGCAGCAGTTCGCTATCGGAGAACAGGTAGGCGGCATAGAGATCAAAATCACCAAAGGTGTTTTTGTATTTCAGCATCTTACGTGAACGGTAAGAACCGTCGTAATCACCTTTGATACCGTTACCCGGTGCCTGGGCTTTCATGTCGTAATCCCAGATATCGGTTTTCGCACCCACGACATCGTAATAAATGCTGTTCTGCTGACCAAAGGTCATCGTACCCCAGGTTTTGCTTTTCAGACCGGTGTACAGCATACGACGGGTGGTATTGTTGGAACCTGCTGCGTAGTGACTATCCCAGTCGAACAGCGCCGGAATGTTCACACCCAGTTCGTAATAGTTAATCCAGCTAATATCATCAAACAGGTAGTAGTCCGACGCGAAACGAAAGCGGGTGCCGCCGTCATAACCGTTACGTTTGTACGAGCCTTTGTCGCTATTGCCCATCGCGTTATCGAACTGCGGACGGATAGAACCGCCAACGGTGAAGTTCAGTCGGCTCAGCGGATCGCCGGCCTGTGGATCCTGTTTAAGAAGGGTGATTTCCGCCTGAGTTGCGAAAGATGTTAATGCCACTGCTGCGCCAATGGCTGTCGCCAGGGCGGTTGTTTTTATTTTCATGGTTTTTCCTTGATGGATAGACGCCACTAGTAAGTACTAGCGGGCAGATACTAACGTCTAAAAGTTCGCGTCTGTTGGGGATTTTTTGATTTTTTGTGCTACTAAATACTTTGAAACCAAGCATTTACACTTTGAAATGGAAACACACCATTAGAATTAATGGTGTGTTTTTCGTTAAGAAGTTATTGAGAAATGATTAACTGCTGAATTGACGAAACAGTGCTTTGCCCTTAAGCAGACGCGCACCAAGCCAACCGCCGCAAAGGGAGAGCAGCAGCGCGCCACACAGTGGCAGAGTGATCCACAGCCGCCAGTCTGGCTGCCAGGAGAAATCAAATACCCGGGTTTGCAGTACCGCCAGCGCCGTTTCTGCGCCAATGGCCGCCACCAGCCCGGAGACTGCGCCCAATAAGGCAAATTCGCACCATAACGTGGCGCGTAACAGCCGTTTCCCCGCGCCCAGCGTGCGATAAACCACCAGTTCCTGGTGACGCTGACGCATTCCTACCTGAACCTGTGCCAGCAGCAGCAACAGACCGCAGGCAGTGACCAGCACCACCATCACTTCCAGCGCCCGGCTTACCTGCTCCAGCACCTGGCCGACTTGTTTTAAAATTGCGCCAATATCCAGCAGGCTGACGGTGGGGAATTCCCGGTTAAGCTGAGTCAACATGCTGTTACCATTTTCCCAGCGGAAGCTGGTCAGCCAGCTTTGCGGCTGACCATCAAGCGCCCCTTGCGGGAAGATAAAGAAGAAGTTAGGGCGCATGCTTTCCCAGTCAACTTTACGCAAACTGCTGATTCTGGCGCTGAACTCCTGCGTATCGCCCATAAAGGTTACGCTGTCGCCCGGCTTCAGGCCAAGCCGTTCTGCCAGCCCCTCTTCGACAGAAACTTCACCCGATTTTGGCGGCCAGCTTCCCGCAGTGATCGGATTATGCTCCGGTCGCTGCTGCTGCCAGGTAAGATTCAGTTCACGGTTCAGCGCTTCATCCTGATTCCCCTCGGTGGATTGACCGTTAATCTGCGTCATTCTGGCCCGCACAATCGGATAGAACGATTCCGGGCGCACATGATGTTCAGCCAGGAACGCTTTCACCGGCGCCACCTGTTCCGGCGCGATATTGATGAGGAAATAGTTTGGGCTTTCCGGCGGCAACTGCTGCTGCCAGCGCTCCAGCAGATCGCCGCGCAGTACCAGCAACATCGCCAGTAACATAAAAGAGAGGGAAAATGCCGACAGTTGGCTCAGGGTTGACCACGGTTGGCGCAGCAGGCGATTCACCGCCAGACGCAGCGGTAGCTCTTTCAGAGTCAGCCGTTTTAAAACATTGAGCAGCAGCCAGCCGACCACGCCGCACAACAATGCCAGCACCACTGCTCCCGCCAGCACCGACCACAGCAGCATACTGCCCCCCATCAGCCAGGCCAGCAGCAAAATCGCCACGGCGCAGATGACAGGAATATAGAACTTCAGCGGCCAGACGTTCGCCACCGCATCGCGGCGCAATACGCGCAACGGCTGCGTGGCTAACAGCAAGCGATAAGGACGCAAACCCACCAACAGCGAAATCACCACCATCGCGCCGACAGCCCACAGCCACGGCCACAGGCTGGCTGGCGGTAACGCAGCGGGAAGCACCGGTTTGAGCAACACCATCAACAAGCTTTCAAAAGCCAGCCCCAGTACACCGCCCGTCACCACTGCCAGCACCAGCACCAACAGCCACTGTCCAACAATCAACTTGCGCAGTTGCGCGCGCCCGGCACCCAGGGTTTTCAGCACCGCGACCAGATCGTAACGGCTGCGACAGTAGTGCGCCATCGCCACGGCCACCGCAGCAACCGCCAGCAGCAGAGTTAGCAGCGCAGAAAGCAGCAGGAACTGCTGCGAACGCTGGAGCGATTTACCGAGCGCCCCATCATCCTGCTCCATCCCGTACCAGCGATGCTCCGGTTTTAGCTGCGGCAGCAACCACTTTTCGTAGGCGTCGAGCTGCGCGGGCGTACCGGCAAATTTTGCGCGCCAGCTTACCCGGCTACCCGGCTGTACGGCGCCGGTCTTCGCCACATCCGCCACATTCATCAGCAGGCGCGGCGCCATCTGGAAGGGGTTGAAACCGGAATCAGGTTCCTGAACCACTTCACCGGCGATATGTAACGTCGCATCACCAACATCGATCGTATCGCCGACCTTCAAATTGAGCAGGGCCATCAGCCGTGGTGCCAGCAATACGCTGCCCGCCTGCGGCTTCAGCCCGGCTGGACGGGTTTGCAGCTCGCCATAAAGCGGGTAAAGATCGTCGACCGCTTTCACATCCGCCAGTTGCGGCGTATCTCCGGCGAAAGTCATGGTGTTAAAGCTGATTTGCTCGCTCACTTTCAGGCCGAGTTTGCGCGCCTCATCCAGCCATGCTGCAGGGATTTCGCGGGAACTGCGCAGCGCCCGATCGCCAGCCATAAAGTCGCGGCTCTGCTGGCTCAGCCCTTTTTCCATCCGATCGCTGATATTGCCGAGCGCCAGCACACAAGCGACAGCGAGGCTGAGCGCCATCCAGACAATCAGCAGCGAAGGCGAGCGCCATTCACGCCAGAACCAGCGGGCAATCATGCTTCCTCCCGCAGTTCGCCATTAACCAGACGTAAACGCAGGTCGCAGCGCGCTGCCAGTTGCAGATCGTGCGTCACCAGAATTAACGTTGTGCCGTGCTGCTGATTCATGGAAAACAGCAGGTCAGCGATTTTGTCGCCGGTCTGTCGATCGAGATTGCCGGTGGGTTCATCGGCAAACAGCACGGCCGGACGGCCGTTAAAGGCGCGTGCCAGTGCCACTCGCTGCTGCTCGCCGCCAGAAAGTTGCGCAGGCAGGTGATCGAGGCGCTTGCCCAGCCCCAACTCTTCCAGCAGGGCTTTGGCGCTGCCGCGGCTTTGGCCGCCGTTCTCTCCGCGCAGTAAGGCAGGTAACTCCACGTTTTCCAGCGCGTTAAGCGTGGGAATCAGCATAAACGACTGAAAAACAAAACCCACATTCTGCGCCCGCAGTGTCGCTCGCGCCTCTTCATCCATCGCATGTAGCGGCTTACCCAGCAGATGAACCTCCCCACTGCTGCCATCATCCAGCCCGGCGAGGATCGCCAGCAGTGTCGATTTACCGGATCCCGATTCGCCAATCAGGGCAATGGTCTCGGCCGGTTTGACAACAAGCTCAACTCCGGTAAGGATGGAAAGCTCATGCTCCCCCTGACCGACGGACTTCTTAAGACGATGAACTTCAACAATGTTTTCCGCTGGCATTTGCCCTTCCTGTTGTTGCTTTTGTTGACCTTTCGCGCCGCGGCGGCGGACACGTTACTGATTCTGGGCGACAGCCTGAGCGCCGGTTATCGCATGGCGGCGAACGTGGCGTGGCCCGCGTTGCTCAATGACAAATGGCAGCAGAAACCGACGGTGGTGAACGCCAGCATCAGCGGGGATACCTCGCAGCAGGGGCTATCGCGCCTGCCCGCGCTGCTTAAAGAACATCAGCCGAATTGGGTACTGGTCGAACTGGGCGGTAACGATGGCCTTCGCGGTTTTGCGCCGCAGCAGACAGAACAGACGCTGCGTCAGGTGTTGCAGGCGATCAAAGCCGCCAATGCAAAACCGCTGTTAATGCAAATTCGGCTGCCCGCCAACTACGGCCGCCGCTATAATGAGGCGTTCAGCGCCATTTATCCTAAGCTCGCCAAAGAGTTGGATGTCCCTCTGCTGCCATTTTTTATGGAAGAGGTCTATCTGAAACCACAATGGATGCAGGATGATGGTATTCATCCCAACCGCGATGCCCAGCCGTTTATTGCCGACTGGATGGCGACGCGACTGGCTCCCTTAGTTAACCACGACTCCTGAGTATTCAGGCACGCCCCGCAGGTAAAGTTATGCAAAAAACGGTCTTAATAACAGGATGTTCCAGCGGTATCGGTCTGGAAAGCGCGCGCGAACTCAAACGCCAGGGTTTCCGCGTACTGGCTGCCTGCCGCAAAGCGGACGATGTCGCCCGCATGAACCAGGAAGGCTTTACCGGTATTTTGCTGGATCTTGACGATCCGGCGAGCGTCGATCGCGCCGCCGATGAAGTGATCGCTCTGACCGACAACCGCCTGTATGGCCTCTTCAATAACGCGGGTTATGGCGTTTACGGCTCGCTGGAAACCATCAGCCGCCAGCAGCTGGAACAGCAGTTTTCGAGTAATTTTTTCGGCACCCACCAACTGACGATGCGCCTGCTGCCCGCCATGACGCCGCACGGTGAAGGCCGCATTGTGATGACCTCCTCGGTGATGGGGCTTATCTCTACGCCCGGGCGCGGTGCTTATGCCGCCAGCAAGTATGCGCTTGAAGCCTGGTCCGACGCTTTACGAATGGAGCTACGCCACAGCGGCGTCAAAGTAAGTCTGATTGAGCCGGGCCCTATCCGTACCCGTTTTACCGACAACGTTAATCAGACGCAGCGCGACAAACCCGTGGAAAATCCCGGCATCGCAGCACGTTTTACCCTTGGCCCAGAGGCGGTAGTAGCAAAAGTGCGCCATGCTTTTGAAAGCGCGCATCCCAAAATGCGCTATCCGGTTACGCTGGTAACCTGGGCAGTGAGCCTGCTGAAACGCCTGCTGCCTGGGCGCATGATGGATAAAATTTTGCGGGGATGAGTTGAAGGCGCAATATCCTCCCCCATGTAAGAACAATGAGTTAAAAAACAGAGAATTTCCTATGTCCGTACAGAATATTGTCAATATTACCGAAGTGAATCTGCAACAGGTGCTTGAGCAGTCGATGGCCACGCCGGTGCTGTTCTATTTCTGGTCCGATCGTAGCCAGCATTGCCAGCAACTGACACCGGTGCTGGAAAGCCTGGCCGCGCAGTACAACGGACAGTTTATTCTGGCGAAAGTCGATTGCGATGCCGAGCAAATGGTGGCATCGCAGTTTGGTCTGCGCGCCATTCCTACCGTCTACCTGTTCCAGAACGGCCAGCCGGTTGATGGTTTCCAGGGGCCGCAGCCGGAAGAGGCCATCCGCGCATTGCTGGATAAAGTCCTGCCGCGTGAAGAGGAACTGAAAGCGCAACAGGCGATGCAACTGATGCAGGAAGGCAAGCACGGCGAAGCGTTGCCGCTGCTGAAAGAGGCCTGGCAGCTTTCGCAGCAAAACAGCGAAATCGGCCTGCTGCTGGCGGAAACGCTGATTGTATTGAACCGCGCGGATGAAGCCGAAAACGTGCTGAAAACCATCCCGTTACAGGATCAGGATACTCGCTATCAGGGGCTGGTCGCGCAGATTGAACTGCTGAAAAAAGCCGCCGATACGCCGGAGATCCAGCAGTTACAAAAACAGGTTGCCGACAACCCGCAGGACGCGCTGCTGGCAACGCAACTCGCGCTGCAACTGCATCAGGTCGGGCGCAACGAAGAAGCGCTGGAGTTGCTGTTCAGCCACCTGCGCAAAGATCTCAGTGCCGCCAACGGCGAAGCGCGTAAAATGCTGCAAGAAATTCTTGCCGCGCTGGGAACCGGCGACGCACTGGCCTCGAAATACCGCCGCCAGCTTTACTCCCTGCTCTACTAATTCCCCCCGCTAAATTTGGCGATCGTGCTGTTTTGATCGCCAAATCGGGCTAAGATGGCATCAAATTAAACAGGAGGTTTTTTTGATGCCAATCGTCATTCTGGTTCTTATCTTTGTCGCGCTGGTCGTGGTTATTTCCGGCGTCAAAATCGTACCGCAAGGTTTCCAGTGGACGGTGGAACGCTTTGGCCGCTTTACCCGAACCCTACAGCCGGGCCTGAGCCTGGTGGTGCCATTTATGGATCGTATTGGTCGTAAAATCAATATGATGGAGCAGGTCCTCGATATCCCCTCGCAGGAAGTTATTTCGAAAGATAACGCCAACGTCACCATCGACGCGGTCTGTTTTATTCAGGTGATCGATGCGCCGCGCGCCGCTTATGAAGTCAGCAATCTGGAACTGGCAATCATCAACCTGACGATGACCAACATTCGTACGGTGCTCGGCTCGATGGAGCTGGACGAGATGCTCTCGCAGCGCGACAGCATTAACACGCGTCTGCTGCACATTGTTGATGAGGCCACCAATCCGTGGGGCGTGAAGGTAACCCGTATTGAGATCCGCGACGTTCGCCCACCGGCAGAACTGATTGCCTCGATGAACGCGCAGATGAAAGCCGAACGTACCAAACGCGCTTATATCCTTGAAGCGGAAGGGATTCGCCAGGCGGAAATCCTCAAGGCCGAAGGGGAAAAACAGTCGCAGATTTTGAAGGCAGAAGGCGATCGTCAATCGGCATTCCTGCAAGCGGAAGCGCGCGAACGTTCTGCCGAAGCGGAGGCTCGCGCAACGCAGATGGTTTCTGAAGCCATTGCCGCCGGGGATATTCAGGCGGTGAACTACTTTGTGGCACAGAAATACACCGAAGCGCTGCAACAGATCGGCTCTGCAAATAATAGCAAAGTGGTGATGATGCCACTTGATGCCAGCAGCCTGATGGGCTCAATCGCCGGGATCGCTGAGCTTATCAAAGACAGCAGCAGCGAGCGGACTAAACGATGATCGCGCTGCTGCTCGAACATACCCACCTCGCCTGGCTGGTGCTGGGCGGATTGCTGCTCGCCGCCGAAATGCTCGGCGGTAACGGCTATTTGTTGTGGAGCGGCGTGGCGGCAGTGATCACCGGTTTACTGGCGTGGATCATTCCTTTCAGTTGGGAGTGGCAAGGGGTGCTGTTTGCCCTACTCACCCTGCTGGCGGCCTGGCTATGGTGGAAATGGCTGAGCAGCCGGGTGAAACAGCAGAAACCCGCCGATGCCTCGCTTAATCTGCGCGGGCAACAACTGATGGGACGCCGCTTTCAACTGGATAACGCACTGGTTAATGGGCGTGGTCATATGCGCGTCGGCGACAGTTCATGGCCGGTCAGCGCTGACGACGATCTCGCCGCCGGCACGCGCGTCGAAGTGATTGCCGTGGAGGGCATTACGCTGCGGGTTAAAGCCGTGGGTGAATAGTGCTCACCCCTTCGCGTGATGGCAGCAGCCGGAAAGGTTATCAATAATCGGACACTCGGCGCTGTCATCGCCAGGGCAAGAATCCGCCAGCGCCAGCAATTGCGTGCGCATTACCTGTAATTCCTTAATATGACGCTCAATCTCCGCCACTTTTTGTAATGTCCGCGCTTTCACATCGGCGCTGTGGCGAGCCGGATCGTTGAACAACGTCACCAGTTCGCCGCACTCTTCAAGGTTAAACCCAACCTGCCGCGCCTGACGCAGCAGCGTCAGTTCGTTCAGGTGCTGCTGGCTGTAGCTGCGGTAGCCGTTCTCGCTGCGCATCGGCGGCGTCACCAGCCCTTTCTCTTCATAAAAACGAATCGCTTTGCTGGTTAAACCGGTTTTTTTTGCCACATCGCTGATATTCATTTTTTCACCTTGCTGCCGAACCTCTGATTTATAATATAAATCGCAAACATGTAATCAACCAAATATATCCATGTAACTAATATATTTTTTATTTACCCACCTTGCCGCTTCGCTATAACATGTGGCCGGATGTTTCAAAGAATGATAAATGATTTACACACAGGAGTGTTTATGAGTGATATGGCGTTTTGCCGTGGTTGCGGAAAGGAAATACATAAAGAAGCGGTGGCCTGCCCGCATTGCGGCGCGCCACAAAATATTGCCGGGAAGAAAAGCCGAATTTCCGCTGCGTTGTTCGCCTTCTTCTTAGGTGGTTTTGGTGCACACAAGTTTTATTTAGGGAAACCAGGACAGGGGATCCTTTATCTTCTGTTTTGCTGGACCTTTATTCCGGCGATCATCTCTTTCGTCGAATTTATTATTTATCTGTGCAACTCCGATCAGGAATTTGCCCGTAAATACGGTTGAGTTCGGCTCGCTGACAATCAACAAACCCCGCCCGATGCGGGGTTTGTTGTTTATAAACCGCTAATGCCATCATCGTGAACATAAGGCCTTGACCTTCCCCTTGATGGAAGGTTTAAGCTTCACTTCACTCAGTATTGAAGCACCACAACCAAGGAGATTTACCATGTCTCACACCATAGAACTAAACCTGGATGGCCTCTCCTGCGGCCATTGCGTTAAACGCGTCAAAGAGAGCCTCGAAAAACGCCCCGATGTTGAACAGGCGGATGTGACCATTGAACGCGCGGAAGTCACCGGCAGTGCCAGCGCTGACGCGTTGATCGCGACCATTAAAGAAGCCGGATATGGCGCGAGTTTAAGCCACCCAAAGGCTAAACCGCTGGCAGAGTCATCACTCCCGTCGGAAGCACTGACAGCGGCCACCCCTGAGCTTCCGGCAGCCAGCGACCTTGATGACAGCCAACAACTGCTGATCAACGGCATGAGCTGCGCCAGTTGTGTTTCCCGGGTACAAAAAGCCTTGCAGGCCGTACCGGGCGTGACGCAGGCACGGGTCAACCTGGCGGAGCGCACCGCGTTAGTCATGGGTAGCGCGCCCGCCGCTGAATTAGTCAGTGCCGTAGAGCAAGCGGGCTACGGCGCTGAAGCCATAGAAGACGATATTAAGCGCCGCGAGCGCCAGCAGGAAACCGCGCTCGCCACCATGAAGCGCTTCCGCTGGCAGGCGATTGTCGCGCTGGTGGTCGGCGTGCCAATCATGGTCTGGGGCATGATGGGTGACAATATGATGGTCACCGACAGCAACCGCGCTCTGTGGCTATTTATCGGCCTGATTACCCTGGCAGTGATGGTTGTCGCCGGTGGGCACTTCTACTCCAGCGCGTGGAAAAGCCTGCGTAACGGCTCTGCCACCATGGATACGCTGGTGGCGCTGGGAACCGGTGCCGCCTGGCTCTATTCGATGAGCGTTAACATCTGGCCGCAATGGTTCCCGATGGAAGCCCGCCATCTGTATTACGAAGCGAGCGCGATGATTATCGGCCTGATAAATCTCGGCCATATGCTGGAAGCCCGCGCCCGCCAGCGTTCATCAAAAGCGCTGGAACGCTTACTGGATTTGACACCGCCAACCGCGCGGGTCGTTACCGACGACGGCGAAAAAAATCTGCCGCTGGCAGAAGTACAGCCCGGAATGACATTGCGTCTTACCACCGGCGATCGCGTGCCGGTAGATGGCGAAATCAGCCAGGGCGAAGCCTGGTTCGATGAAGCGATGCTGACCGGCGAACCCGTGCCGCAGGAAAAAAGTATCGGCGAAAGCATTCACGCCGGGACGGTAGTGCAGGACGGTAGCGTGCTGTTTACCGCCAGCGCGGTCGGCAGCCACACCACGCTTTCCCGCATCATCCGGATGGTGCGTCAGGCGCAAAGCAGCAAGCCGGAAATTGGTCAACTGGCCGACCGTATTTCGGCGGTATTTGTGCCGGTGGTGGTCGCTATCGCCCTGCTCAGCGGTGCAATCTGGTACTTCGCTGGTCCTGCGCCGCAAATCGTTTATACGCTGGTGATCGCCACCACCGTGCTGATTATTGCCTGCCCGTGTGCGCTGGGGCTGGCAACGCCGATGTCGATTATCTCCGGCGTCGGTCGCGCCGCGGAATTTGGTGTGCTGGTGCGTGATGCCGATGCCCTGCAACGCGCCAGTACGCTGGATACGATTGTGTTTGATAAAACCGGCACCCTGACGCGCGGCAAGCCGGAAGTGGTCAGCGTGAAAACGCTGGATGGCGACGATTCGGCGGCGCTGCGTCTGGCGGCGGCGCTGGAGCAAGGTTCCAGCCACCCGCTGGCGCGGGCGATCGTGGAAAAAGCGGGCAGCGATGCGCTGCCGACGGTGAATCAATTCCGCACATTACGCGGGCTGGGCGTCAGCGGTATTGTCGATGGACGCACTATATTGCTCGGCAATCAGGCTCTGCTGTCAGAGCAGAATGTGGATACCCGCGCGCTTGACGATGAGATAGCCACTCAGGCCAGTCTCGGCGCAACGCCAGTGCTGCTGGCAGTGGATGGCGTCGCCACGGCGCTGTTCGCTATTCGCGATCCGCTGCGCGATGACAGCATGGAAGCCCTGCAACGCCTGCACCGCGCCGGTTATCGCCTGGTGATGCTTACCGGTGATAATCCCATTACAGCCAACGCGATTGCCAAAGAGGCCGGGATTGATGAGGTGATTGCCGGTGTTCTGCCTGATGGCAAAGCCGAGGCGATCAAAAACCTGCAACAGCAGGGCCGCCAGGTGGCAATGGTGGGTGATGGCATAAACGACGCACCGGCGCTGGCACAGGCCGATGTTGGGATCGCCATGGGCGGCGGCAGCGATGTCGCCATTGAAACTGCCGCGATTACGTTGATGCGCCATAGCTTGCTGGGCGTGGCTGATGCGCTGGCGATTGCCAAAGCGACGCTGCGCAATATGAAGCAAAACCTGCTGGGAGCGTTTGTCTATAACTCGCTGGGTATTCCAATTGCAGCCGGAATTCTCTGGCCGCTGACCGGCACTTTACTCAACCCGGTTGTGGCGGGTGCGGCAATGGCGCTCTCCTCCATTACGGTGGTCAGCAACGCCAACCGTCTGCTGCGTTTTAAACCTCACCAGTAGTCAGCAAATGTTACCCCGCCGTTCAGGCGGCGGGGTTTGCACCTAGCAGCCTGCCGCGTTAGCATGGGATTTTCTCCCGGAAAGCGCGTATGACTCTGTTTCAACGATTGAAAAACTTCTTTCTCGCGCTTCGTGTGCGCCGCTACCGCTGGCCGGCAATGGATATCACGCTGCCTGGCGGCCAGCATCTGCACCTGGTCGGCAGTATTCATATGGGCACCTATGGCATGTCGCCGCTGCCGGAATTGCTGCTGCAAAAACTGCGTCATGCCGACGCGCTGATCGTCGAAGCGGACATTGCCGGTTCCGATTCCCCTTTTGATAACCTTCCTCCCGCTGCGCCGCTCGAAGAGCGCCTGAATCCCCAACTCCTGAGCCAGCTTGAGCAGACGCTGCAAACCCTTTCGCTGTCGCGCGAGGAGTTTGAACAGCGCCCGGCCTGGCATATCGCGCTGGTGCTGCAGGCTACCCAGGCTCAACGGTTGGGGCTGCGCCCGGAGTATGGCGTCGATTATCAACTGTTGCAGGAGGCCCAGCAGCACCAGATCAGCGTACTGGAACTGGAAGGCACCACCAGCCAGCTGGATATCCTGCGCCAGTTACCCGATGACGGCATCGAACTGTTACAGGACACCTTAACGCACTGGCATGAAAATGCGCGCCTGTTACAGGTGATGATGAGCTGGTGGCTGGAAACGCCGCCTGCCGCAGAACTGCTCAGCTTACCGTCAACCTTCAGCCAGCCGCTGCATGATGTTCTGATGCATCAGCGTAATCAGGCGTGGTGCGATCGCCTGTTCGCGCTGCCGCCGGGGCGTTATGTGGTGGCAGCCGGCGCTCTTCATCTCTATGGCGATGGCAATCTTCCTGCGCTGCTGCAACAACGGATGGCGCAATAGCGCAAGATGGTACTATTTTTGTTGAGGCACACAGGCGTATGCTTATGGCGTGAAATGACTGTGGTAAGAAGGATTTGCTATGACTCCCGCCGTGAAATTACTCGAAAAAAACAACATCTCTTTTCAGGTGCATACTTACGATCACGATCCCAACGAAACCAATTTTGGCGATGAAGTGGTGCGCAAGCTGGGGCTGAATGCCGATCAGGTCTATAAAACGCTGCTGGTGGCGATTAACGGCGATATGAAACATCTGGCCGTAGCGGTTACGCCGGTCGCCGGTCAACTGGATCTGAAAAAGGTCGCCAAAGCGCTGGGGGCAAAAAAAGTGGATATGGCCGATCCGATGGCCGCACAGCGCAGCACCGGGTATCTGGTGGGCGGCATCAGCCCGCTGGGCCAGAAAAAGCGCCTGCCGACGCTGATTGACGCACCCGCGCAGGAATTCGCCTCGATTTACGTTTCCGGCGGCAAACGCGGGCTGGATATTGAACTGGCGGCGAGCGATCTGGCAAAAATGCTGGACGCGAAATTTGCCGATATCGCCCGCCGCGATTAACGCTTATGAGCTGGTTACTGCCAGCTCACTTCCCCTTTAGGTTCGAAAGCAGCCGCATCCAGCGGCGAGTTTTTCTGAATAAACTCTTTCAGCACTTCAGCATCGATAAAACCGGTATTCACATAGCCCGCTTTATCATCAAGACGCGGATAACCGTCACCGCCGGTGGCGTTGAAACTTAACGTTGCCAGGCGGTATGTTTTCGCTGTATCAACCGGTTCACCTTTGATCTTCAGATCGTTTAGCTTGCCATCTTTCGCGACAAAACTAACGTTGGCAAACTGCGGATAGGCACCGGAATCCGGCTTCATCTGCGCCACAGCAGTGAGATAATCCGTCAGCTCTTTGCCGGTCAGCGTGGCGTAAACCAGCGTGTTGCCGAACGGCTGCACTTTCAGCACATCTTTATAGGTGATGTCGCCCGCTTCAATGGAATCACGCACGCCGCCGCCGCTCATTACCGCCAGATCCGCGCCAGTACGCGCCATCTGCGCAGCCAGAATCACCCGCGCCAGGTTGGTTTGCACAAAACGGACTTTGCTGCGATCCCCTTCCAGGTGACCGTTGGTGTTGCCGATTTTCACCTCCAGTTGCGCTTTGCCTTTGTTCTGGAACGGCGTCAGCAGCGACAACATCTGCGGGTTTTCAGCGATTTCCGGCGTGTAGAGTACGCGCTCACTTTTGCCGTTATCGTAGGTAACTTTCTTCTTCAGGTTGACCGGAATCAGCTGATAGCGCACCAGTTTCATCTCACCGTTGCGGAACTGGAAATCGGCGCGGCCAACGTATTTGCCCCATTCATGGGCCTGAACAATCCAGATACCGTTCTGCTGATCGGGCGCGCACGGCGTTCCCGGCACGTAATCAACCTGCTTTTTATTCTCGGAAGCCATGCACACAGGATCTTGTGAGTGACCACCCACAATCATCGCCAGCGCCCCTTTCGGCAGGCTGCGCGCCATCTCCACATCGCCCGGCGCATTCGAGCCGTGCTCGCCATTGTCGTAATGGCCCATATGAGTGGTGGCGATGATCACGTCTGGTTTTTCGTTCTGCTGAAGTTCCTGAATTACCAGCTTCGCTTCTTCAGCAGGCTTACGGAATTCGATATCGGTGAAAAACTCCGGGTTGCCGATTTTGGCAGTGTCATCGGTGGTTAAACCGATCACGGCAATCTTCAGCCCCTGGCGATTAAAAATCATCCACGGCTTAAACAGACGCTCGCCGGTACTTTTTTGATAAATATTGGCGGAGAGGAACGGGAACTTCGCCCACTTCTCCTGCTGACGCAACACGCTGAGCGGGTTATCGAATTCATGGTTGCCGACCGCCATAGCATCATAACCAATCAGGTTCATGCCGCGAAAATCCGGTTCAGCATCCTGTAAATCAGATTCAGGTACGCCTGTATTGATGTCGCCGCCGGAGAGCAGTAGTACGCTGCCACCTTCGGCCGCCACCTCTTTACGAATGCCGTCCACCAGCGTCTTTTGCGCCGACAGCCCATATTCGCCGTAATCACTGCGCCAGAAGTGGCCGTGGTGATCGTTGGTATGCAGGATGGTGACGTTATAAGTTTTGTCCTGCTCGTATGCCTGCACCTGCCAGCTTGCCATGCCCATCGTTGCCAGCAGCGCCAACGTGGTGCTCTTTGGTAGCCAATTCATGCTTCTCTCCCTGACCCATTGATAAAAACCCGAAATTACAATGCTGAACAATAATAGACAAATATGTTTTCAGCATTGCGACTTCCTTCAAAGCATCCACGCAGGTAATGTTAGGCAGATAACAATTACCGTTCTTCTTTCCTCTTCTGACAAAACATACGTGGTATTTATGGCAATCAGTGAAACGTCGCAGACTCCTCCGGTCGCGCGCACCTCGTTCGGTATTCTTGGCGCCATCAGCCTTTCGCACCTGCTTAACGATATGATCCAGTCGCTGCTGCTGGCGATTTACCCGCTGTTGCAGGCCGATTTTTCCCTGTCATTTGTGCAGATTGGATTTATCACCCTCACTTTCCAGGTCGCCTCCTCGCTGCTGCAACCGGTGGTCGGTTACTGGACAGACAAACATCCAATGCCGTGGTCGCTGCCCATTGGCATGTGTTTTACCCTTAGCGGGCTGGTGCTGCTGGCGCTGGCGGGTAATTTTACAACGGTACTGATTGCCGCCGCGCTGGTCGGCACCGGCTCTTCGGTGTTCCATCCGGAATCGTCGCGCGTGGCGCGGATGGCTTCTGGCGGCCGTCATGGGCTGGCGCAATCCATTTTTCAGGTTGGCGGCAATTTTGGCGCCTCGCTCGGCCCGTTGCTGGCGGCGGTGATCGTTGCGCCTTACGGTAAAGGCAACGTCGCCTGGTTTGTGTTGGCCGCCCTGCTGGCGATCATCGTGCTGATGCAGGTGAGCCGCTGGTACGCAGCCCAGCACCGCGTGAACAAAGGGAAAAAGATAGCTGCGGTGAATAATCCGCTGCCACGCAACAAAGTAGTACTGGCGGTCTGCATCCTGCTGATTCTGATTTTCTCTAAATACTTCTATATGGCGAGTATCAGCAGCTATTTCACCTTTTATCTGATGCACAAGTTTGATTTATCCGTGCAAAACGCGCAGATGCATCTGTTTATCTTCCTGTTTGCGGTTGCCGCTGGCACCGTTATCGGCGGGCCTTTGGGCGATAAGATCGGCAGAAAATATGTGATTTGGGGCTCTATCCTCGGCGTTGCCCCTTTCACGCTGGTTTTACCGTATGCATCGCTATTCTGGACCGGAATTTTGACGGTGATAATTGGTTTTGTTCTTGCATCGGCTTTCTCCGCCATTCTGGTCTATGCCCAGGAGCTGTTGCCAGGCCGTATCGGCATGGTTTCCGGGCTGTTTTTTGGTTTCGCCTTCGGTATGGGAGGGCTTGGCGCTGCGGTGCTGGGGCTGGTTGCCGATCACAGCAGCATCGATTTGGTCTACAAAATATGTGCTTTCCTGCCATTACTCGGGATTCTGACGATATTCCTGCCCGATAACCGCCCACAACATTGATTTCTTAGCGGCCAAAACCCCTCTTTGGCCACTGCTTTCTGTTGCCTCTCCTCGCCTGCCGCGCGATTTCTGTTATGGATGACCCTGTTGCACCTTTTTTTCTGCCAAATTGCCATTTTCTTCATAATTCAACAATTATTCATAAACATACTGACGAAAATTGTCATAAACTGTAACTCAGTTAACGGTCATCGACCGTGGGATCCACGCATCAACGAAAGGAGACGGAATGCATCACGCCACACCGCTTATCACCACCATTGTCGGCGGCCTTGTACTGGCCTTTATTCTCGGCATGCTTGCCAATAAATTGCGAATTTCTCCTCTGGTGGGCTACTTGTTAGCGGGTGTGCTGTCCGGGCCATTTACGCCGGGCTTTGTCGCCGATACTCAACTGGCACCCGAACTGGCGGAATTAGGCGTGATTCTGCTGATGTTCGGCGTTGGGCTGCACTTCTCTTTAAAGGATTTGATGGCGGTAAAGTCGATCGCCATTCCCGGAGCGATAGCGCAAATTGCCGTCGCGACGCTGCTGGGTATGGCGCTTTCCGCACTGCTTGGCTGGTCTCTTATGACCGGTATCGTGTTTGGATTATGTCTTTCCACCGCCAGTACGGTGGTATTGCTGCGCGCGCTTGAGGAGCGGCAGCTTATCGACAGCCAGCGCGGGCAAATCGCCATCGGCTGGCTGATTGTTGAAGATCTGGTGATGGTGCTGACACTGGTGCTGCTGCCTGCCGTCGCCGGGATGATGGAAAAAGGCAACGTTGGGCTGGCGTCGCTGGCGCTGGATATGAGCATCACCATCGGTAAAGTAGTGGCCTTTATCGCCATTATGATGCTGGTTGGCCGTCGTCTGGTACCGTGGATCATGGCGCGTAGCGCCGCAACCGGTTCGCGCGAGCTGTTTACTCTTTCCGTGCTGGCGCTGGCGCTCGGCATCGCCTTTGGCGCCGTCGAGCTGTTTGATGTCTCCTTCGCCCTTGGCGCGTTCTTCGCCGGTATGGTGCTGAATGAATCCGAACTCAGTCACCGGGCTGCGCACGACACTCTGCCGCTGCGCGATGCGTTTGCGGTGCTGTTCTTTGTCTCCGTCGGCATGTTGTTCGACCCAATGGTTCTGATCGAACAACCGCTGGCAGTGCTCGGTACGCTGGCGATCATCATTTTCGGCAAATCGGTGGCTGCCTTCTTCCTGGTGCGCCTGTTTGGCCACTCGCCGCGTACCGCGCTGACCATTGCTGCCAGCCTGGCGCAGATTGGTGAGTTCGCCTTTATTCTGGCGGGCCTGGGGATGTCGCTGGGACTGCTGCCGCAGGCCGGGCAAAACCTGGTGCTGGCAGGCGCGATCCTGTCGATTATGCTTAACCCGGTGCTGTTTACGCTGCTGGAGAAGTACCTCGACAAAACCGAGACGCTGGAAGAGCAAACGCTGGAAGAAGCCATCGAAGAAGAGAAGCAGATCCCGGTGGATATCTGCAACCATGCGTTGCTGGTTGGGTTTGGCCGCGTCGGTAGCCTGCTGGGCGAGAAACTGATGGCGCAGGGCATTCCGTTGGTGGTGATTGAAACCTCGCGCACCAGGGTGGATGAGTTGCGCGAGCGCGGGATCCGCGCCGTACTGGGCAATGCCGCCAATGAAGAGATCATGAATCTGGCGCATCTCGACTGCGCCCGCTGGCTGCTGCTGACCATTCCGAATGGTTACGAAGCCGGGGAAATTGTTGCGACTGCGCGTGAGAAATGCCCGGACATTGAAATCATTGCCCGCGCGCATTATGACGACGAAGTGGATTACATTACCGAGCGCGGCGCCAATCAGGTGGTGATGGGTGAACGCGAAATCGCCAATACCATGCTGAGGCTGCTGGAGAAACCGCCGGTTGAAGAAGCGGTGACGGGGTAAACCAACGGCTTTAATTGCCGGATGGCGCTACGCTTATCCGGCCTGTGAGTCTGAATGCCCGATGGTGTTTCGCTTGCCGGGCCTGCATATCAATACCGGTTTTGTCGGCCGGATAAGGCAACGCCGCTATCCGGCAAAACCCGTGAAATCAACGCTCCCAGTACGCCTCTTCGAGGCTGTCTTCCCGCTCCGGCAGGCCACGGGTTAAGCGCGGCGAATGCTGGTTCAGCACCTGATAGCTCACGCGGTTGGCGTATTTGCATACCTGCGCCAGCGATGAATAGGTCAGCCAGTTGAATTTATGTTTGCTGGAATTCGGCACATTAGTGCGGTGGTAATTGTTCGCCGTAATGTCGTGCAACAGCGCCGCCAGTGCGCCATCTCCCGCGCCATTGGTGTTCATGATCTTCTCAGGCCCGCCCATGTAGGGGGCAATGTGCGAGTAGATACGCAGCGGGTTCTGGCAATCTTTATGGCGTATCGCCCGGCTGAACTCATACTGGTTGAACTCGGCAATCGCTCCCGGCAGCAGCGGATGCTGGGTTTTGCGCTTCGCATCCTCTTCGGTAAAACCGGCCATATACAGACCAACTGGCCCGGCAGTGCAGAGCACCAGATCCACCCAGTCAAGCGCCTTATCGGCAGCCAGCAGCGGGTCGCTTTCACCGGTCAGCGCGTGGCCTTCCTCTTCGTTCATCGCCAGAATCGAGACATTCTCTTTGAGAAAATCGCGCCACCACTGCGGATTATCGGCAATCACATATTTAGTGCCCAGCGTCAGCACCACCGGCACGTTATGCTTTTTGGCATAGGCTACGGCTTGCAGAGTGGCATCCGGCATCGGCTCGCCAGGGTTGCAACGCACCAGATATGAAGAGAGCACCAGCGCAGACGCGCCCGCAATCACCGATTCCGGGATGCTCTCCGGGCGAAGCTGGTTCATCTGCCCGGGGCTGATAGCAAACGTCCGCTCGCCGCTGTCGCTGATCAGCGTGAAGCAACGACCAATCGCGCCATCCACGCCTTGCAGGTAGTTCAGATCGGTACGGCTGGAGGTATTGCACAAATAACGGTAGGCGTAGCTGCCGATTTTCACGTTGTCGCACATCACGCCGAGCAACACCGAACGGTCATCAGCCAGCACCGAGTAGTTATGCATGGTGTTACCAATCGTACCGCCGGCAAACTGGTGGGTGATCAGACCGTTGCTCACCAGCTCCTGGTACAATGCTTCGGCCACATCATCGGCGATCACCAGAGAATGCCCAGCGCTCAGGCCATAACGCGCGATAAACGCATCGTCCACTTTCGCCTCGATATCCACCAGCGTCTGATCGATACCGACCACCCAGCAGGTGCCAACTTCATTTTCTGGCTGGATTTGTTGCAATAACGGGTCGCGGGCGTTAACGGGAAAATAGTGTTTGGATTTACGTTTACCGGGAAATTTCATGGGTTGTAATAAGCGCTGAACATACGGGCTGTGAATGTTAACACATTCTCAGCCCGCCGGGCGATCAGCGATATTTGGCCGTCAGGTTGACCATCATCTCGATATGCTCTGGCGAATCATTCAGCGCCGGTATGTATTCATACTTCTCGCCGCCCGCCTCGAGGAAAAACTCACGGTTTTGCACCGCTATCTCCTCCAGCGTCTCCAGGCAATCTGCAGCAAAACCTGGCGACATCACCTGAATATGTTTCACCCCTTTCTCGCCCAGCATTTTCAGCGTTTCATCGGTGTACGGCGTCAGCCACGGTTCACGACCAAAGCGCGACTGGAAGGTCATCATCACTTTTTCCGGCGGCAGATCGAGTACCGAAACCAGTTCACGCGTGGTATCACGGCAGCGCTGCGGGTAGTCGTCCCCTTCTGCCGCGTAACGCTGTGGAATGCCGTGATAAGAGAGCAGCAGCAGATCCGGCTCACCGTGCTTTGCAAAAGAGGCGCGCGCGCTGTTTGCCAGCGCCGCAATGTAATCCGAATCGTCGGCATAATCGCGGATAAAGGAGATGCCGGGGATATGGCGTTTCTTCGCCAGAATTCGCGCCAGTTCGTCCCATACCGCCGCCACCGTTGAGCAGGAGTATTGCGGATAGAGCGAGAGCACCACAATATGGTCAACGTCCTGTTCCAGCAAGGCCTCCACGGCGCTTTCCAGCGATGGGGAACCGTAACTCATGCCGAGCGCCACGGGAACGTCCGGCAACCGCGCCGCCAGAGCCTGCTGCTGCCTGCGGCTGTAAACCATCAGTGGAGAACCTTCTTCCATCCAGACGGACTGATAGAGTTTTGCCACGCGCGGTGAACGAATCGGCAGGATCACACCGCGTAATAGCGGCCACCACAGCAAGCGCGACGTATCAACAACGCGTCTGTCGCTTAAAAACTGCCGCAGATAACGTTTTACTGCTGCCGGAGTGGGTGCATCGGGGGTGCCAAGATTGGCAAGCAGGATGCCGGTTTTCGCCTGACTCATTCACGCCTCTTAACCTTTTGAATGGTTGGTAATTGTAGCGTAAAAGCGTTTAAACGGAACCAATTGCAGCGAAAGGTAAGATGAGAAATATTCTCACCCGGAGGGCTCCGGGTGAGAAAACGCGATTAGCCGAGGATTTTTTCCAGCTCTGCGCGTACATCGGCAACGGCTTTGGTGCCGTCCACTTTAGCGTATTTGGTGTTACCCGCCTGCGCTTCTTTCAGATAGTAACCAATCAGCGGCGCGGTCAACTGATGGTATTCCACCAGACGTTTACGCACGGTCTCTTCCTGATCGTCTTTACGCGTGGTCAGCTCTTCGCCGGTCACGTCGTCTTTGCCTTCTACTTTCGGCGGATTGAATTTGATGTGATAAACACGGCCGGAAGCGGCGTGTACGCGACGACCTACGATACGGTCAACGATCAGCTCGTCCGGAACATCGAATTCCAGTACGAAATCCACGGCGATGCCAGCTTCTTTCATGGCATCCGCCTGCGGAATGGTACGCGGGAAACCGTCCAGCAGGAAACCGTTACGGCAATCTTCCTGAGCGATACGCTCTTTCACCAGCGCGATAACCAGCTCGTCGGTCACCAGTTTGCCCGCGTCCATGATGTCTTTCGCCTGTTTGCCCAGTTCGCTGCCAGATTTAACAGCCGCGCGCAGCATGTCACCAGTAGAGATTTGCGGAATACCGTATTTCTCCATGATGAACTGAGCCTGAGTTCCTTTACCCGCGCCCGGAGCGCCAAGCAGAATAATACGCATTGCGAAAATCCCCTCAAAAGTTGGTCCAATTTTTCAAAAGCGTTAAAAGATACCACCAGAACGAGTATCGCTCAAGGAAGCCGGGCTGGCTGAAACGGTTAATGAGAGAGATTACTTCGGGGAGTACCCCTCTCGCGTGAAACGAGAGGGGTAAGGTCAGACTAAAAACAGAAACTTAGGCAATCAGCAACTGATTCATACGACGGATGAACTGGTTCGGATCTTCCAGCGTGCCGCGTTCGGCAAACAGCGCCTGATCCAGCAACAGCTCAACCCACTGGCTGAACTGGCTGTCATCCTGGGTTTCCGCAGCACGTTTCACCAACGCGTGATCCGGGTTCAGTTCAAAGATGTATTTTACTTCCGGTGCATTCTGACCGGCAGCCGCGAACAGTTTCGCCATCTGCGTGCTCATCTCGTCGGCATCGGTTACTACTACCGCTGGCGTTTCGATCAGACGATGAGTCAGGCGCACCTCTTTCACGCGATCGCCAAGCAGGGTTTTCACGCGCTCAACAAACGGTTCGAGCGCTTTTTCTGCCTCTTTCGCGCTTTCATCCACTTCGTCGGCCAGTTTTTCCAGCGACGCATCAGCTTTCGCCACGGACTGGAACGGTTTGCCGTCGAATTCGGTCAGGTAGCTCATCATCCATTCGTCGATGCGATCGGAAAGCAGCAGCACTTCGATACCTTTCTTACGCAGCAGTTCCAGATGCGGGCTGCTCTTCGCCGCAGCGTAACTGTCTGCGGTAATGAAGTAGATCTTCTCCTGGCCTTCTTTCATGCGCGACACGTACTCTTCCAGCGACACGGTCTGCGCAGAAGAGTCATTGTGTGTAGAGGCAAAGCGCAGCAATTTGGCAATCGCTTCCAGGTTGGCGCTGTCTTCACCAGCCCCTTCTTTCAGCACCAGGCCGAACTGTTGCCAGAACGTCTGGTATTTTTCTGCGTCATCTTTCGCCAGTTTATCGAGCATTTGCAGCACACGTTTGGTCAGCGCGGTACGCAGGTTGCGCGTGACACTGCTGTCCTGCAGGATTTCGCGCGAAACGTTGAGCGGCAGATCGCTGGAATCCACCAGGCCGCAAACGAAGCGCAGGTAGTTCGGCATGAACTGTTCGGCTTCGTCCATGATAAATACACGCTGCACGTAGAGCTTCAGGCCGTGTTTATGATCGCGGTTCCACAGATCCCACGGCGCCTGCGACGGGATATAAAGCAGGCTGGTGTACTCCTGCTTCCCTTCGACGCGGTTGTGGCTCCAGGTCAGCGGATCGGTAAAGTCGTGGGCGATATGTTTGTAGAACTCGTTGTATTCGTCGTCTTTGATTTCAGACTTGTTGCGCGTCCACAGCGCCTGCGCTTTGTTGATCTTCTCCCAGGAAACCACAGTTTCGCCGTCTTTCTCTTCCTGTTTTTCGATCTCTACCGGCAGAGCGATATGGTCGGAATATTTGCTGATAATGGAACGCACGCGCCAGTCATTGAGGAAATCATCTTCCCCTTCGCGCAGATGCAGCGTGATTTCCGTCCCGCGATCGGCTTTGGTGATATCAGCGACGGTGTATTCGCCCGCGCCTTCAGATTCCCAGAAAACGCCGTTTTCTGCGCTCTCACCCGCCGCGCGGGTACGCACAGTCACTTTATCCGCGACGATAAACGCCGAGTAGAAACCGACGCCGAACTGACCAATCAACTGGCTATCTTTGGCCTGATCGGAGCCCATTGATTCGAGAAACGCTTTAGTGCCAGATTTGGCGATGGTGCCCAGATGGTCGATAACTTCATCGCGGGTCATACCGATACCGTTATCGGCGATGGTCAGCGTACGCTTTTCTTTATCGAAAGAGACGCGGACATGCAGTTCACCGTCGCCTTCGTAGAGATCCGGGTTGGACAGCGCGCGGAAACGCAGTTTGTCCGCCGCATCTGAGGCGTTGGAGATCAGCTCACGCAGGAAGATTTCTTTGTTCGAATAGAGAGAATGGATCATCAGGTGCAGAAGCTGTTTAACTTCAGACTGAAAACCGCGAGTTTCTTGTCCTTTCATTGGGAAAACCTCAACAATGCCATTTACAAGGTAAAAAGTGCGTTGAGGGGGAAGTGGGGACAGGGGCGGGAATTTTCAAGCGGAGGCAAAAATTTCTGCCTCCGTTTGGTTAAAAACGAATCTTGTGACGACCGGCCAGTGAGTGCGACAGCGTGGTGCCGTCAACCATCTCCAGCTCACCGCCCACCGGCACACCGTGCGCGATGCGGCTGGCTTCCACGCCATATTGCGCGCAAAGCTCCGCAATATAGTTAGCCGTTGCCTCACCTTCCACCGTCGGGTTGGTGGCGAGGATCACTTCCTGGAGTTTTTCTGCGGCCAGGCGCTGCTCAAGCCGGTCGAGACCGATATCATCCGGCCCGATACCGTCCAGCGGCGACAGATGCCCCATCAGCACAAAGTAGCGCCCCGAGAATTGCCCGGTTTGCTCGATGGCATAAATATCCGCCGGGCTTTCCACCACACAGATTTGACCGTTTTCCTGGCGCCGCGGGTTGCTGCATATATTGCACACTTCCTGCTCGGTAAAGGTACGGCAATCGGCGCAGTGGCCGATTTCCGACATTGCCCGGGTGAGCGCCTGCGCCAGCCGCATACCGCCGCTGCGATCGCGCTGCAACAGCGTAAACGCCATGCGCTGCGCCGACTTCGGGCCAACGCCCGGCAGGCAGCGCAGTGCTTCCATAAGCTGCGTTAACAGCGGACTGGTCTGCATCAGAACGGCATCTTAAAGCCTGGCGGCAGAGACATGCCGGAGGAAACAGAAGCCATTTTCTCTTTCTGGGTCTCATCGATACGGCGCGCAGCATCGTTAAATGCAGCGGCGACCAGATCCTCCAGCATCTCTTTGTCGTCTTCCAGCAGGCTCGGATCGATCTCCACGCGACGGCAGTTATGCGCGCCGTTGATGGTCACTTTCACCAGGCCTGCGCCTGATTCGCCGGTCACTTCCAGCTGTGCGATCTCTTCCTGCATTTTCTGCATTTTTTCTTGCATCTGCTGGGCCTGTTTCATCAGGTTGCCCAGACCGCCTTTTCCAAACATAGGCTTCTCTCTTTAGCTGTGGTGACTGACCAGAGCGATAAGTCACATTCAGGGTTGAAAACGGAAAGCCGCAGCTTGCCGTCAAAGGGGACGAATACTCTCTTCATCCAGATCCGCATCGAAAAACCGTTGCAGCGTCTGAATGTTGCTATCCGCAATAATTGCCTCACGCGCCTGCGCGAGCTTTTCCTCATAGATTGCCTGACGCCACTCCAGCGGCGTACGCACTGCCGGATTATCATCTTCAATGATAGTCAGTTCAACCGTCGAACCGTGCAATTCGCTAAGCGCGTCGCTAAGCGCCTTCTGTGCGCCCTGCGAATTCAGGTGACGCTGCGAGCTGCGCAGATGCAGACACCAGCGATCGCCCTCCTGCTCTTTCCAGGCATTCAGCGCCACCTGCTCAACCAGTTTCGGCAATTTTAGCTGGCTGACCTCTTTCGCCCAGGCATCACGTTCAACCGCCTCTTCCGCCAGCTTTTTCGCCAGCTCCGGCGTTTTCTCGTGTTCCAGCGCCTTTTTCAGCGCTTTGGGCGTGGCAACAACCTCTTTTGTCTCGGTGACAACAGTGGTTGCTTTCCAGCGGTAGGCCTCTTTTTTGGCTGGAGCCTGTTCCAGCGCCGAAGGCACCGGGCGCGACTGCACGCGCTCGGTGACCGAAGCCAGGCGCTCCAGCGCGGCATTACTCACCGGCCGCGCGCGGGTTGCGGCTGCCGGTTCACTCTTTTTTGCTTTGTCTGCTCCCTGAGCGCGTTGCAGTTGCCTGCGCGCCGCCAGCACCGAGCTGGTTGATTCGGGCAGCGGTGCGTCGTTCTGCACTGGTGCCGCCGACGGTTGAGCCTGCGGCGCGGGCGGAACCTGCTGCGGTGACATCACGGCGGTGGGCGCCACGGGGGCGAAGGATTGCTGAGGCACTTCTGGCGCCGGTAACGGCGCACGCGGATGGAATGCCAGCGCACGCAGCAGCGTCATTTCAACGCCCATGCGGCGGTCCGGCGCATAAGGCAGTTCTTTACGGCCAATCAGCAGCGTCTGATAGTAAAGCTGCACATCGGTGGGTGGAACGGTGCGGGCCAGTTCACGCAGACGCTGCTCAATCGGGGCCATGTCGCTGCCGAGCGCCGCAGGCGTCAGCTGTACCATGGCGATACGGTGCAGCAGCGTTTGCATCTCCAGCAGTAAGGCTTCCCATTCGACGCCGCGCGATGCAGCCTCGTTCACCAGCCCCATAGCGCGTTCACCGTCAGCGGCAACCACCGCTTCAACTAATGAAAGCGCCTGGTCGTCATTCAGCGTGCCAAGCATGGAGCTAACCACCGCCGCAGAGAGCTGCCCGTTGCCGCTGGCAATCGCCTGATCGGTCAGGCTCAGCGCATCGCGCAGGCTGCCGTCAGCCGCACGCGCCAGCAGTTGCAGCGCACGGGGTTCATGTTCAATCTTCTCGTCAGTAAGAATGTGCTCAAGCTGACTGCGGATCTGTTCAACATCCAGTGCTTTCAGGTGGAACTGAAGGCAACGGGAAAGAATGGTCACCGGCAGTTTTTGCGGATCGGTGGTCGCCAGCAGGAATTTGACGTGCTCAGGCGGCTCTTCAAGCGTTTTCAACAGCGCGTTAAAGCTGTGACGCGAGAGCATATGCACTTCGTCAATCAGATAGACTTTGAAACGCCCGCGCGCCGGGGCGTACTGCACGTTATCCAGCAGATCGCGGGTATCTTCGACTTTGGTACGCGACGCGGCGTCGATCTCAATTAAATCGACAAAGCGGCCCTGCTCAATTTCGCGGCAGTTATCACACACGCCGCACGGCGTTGCGGTGATGCCGGTTTCGCAGTTCAGCCCCTTCGCCAGCAGACGGGCGATAGAGGTTTTGCCGACGCCGCGGGTGCCGGAGAACAGATACGCATGATGAATGCGTCCTGATGATAAGCCGTTCGCCAGTGCGGTCAGCACATGCTCCTGGCCGACGACGTCAGCAAAAGTTTGCGGTCGCCATTTTCGGGCTAAGACCTGATAACTCATTGGCAGGCTCTGAAACGCTGGAAGGTGGATTTACGAAGGGATAATGCTAACACAGCACATGCTGTTAATGCACTTCATCCCTCAGGCGCAGGCCTGAAGGATGAGGAGGCGGACATGGCATTAATGTCCCGGGAACGGCACCAGGCTGTAGCACTTAACACCCTGTTTTTCGAGGCGTTGTTCACCGCCAAGATCGAACAGATTAATGATGAATGCCGCGTCGGTCACTTCACCGCCCAGACGGCGAATCAGTTTCACTGTGGCTTCAATAGTGCCGCCAGTTGCCAGCAGATCGTCGACCACCAGCACTTTATCGCCCGGCTTGATCGCATCAACATGGATCTCTAACTGGTCAGTACCGTACTCAAGCTCATAGCTCTCGGCGATGGTTTCACGCGGCAGTTTACGCGGCTTACGCACCGGCACAAAGCCAACGCCCAGCCCCAGCGCAACCGGTGCGCCGAACAGGAAGCCACGCGCTTCGGTTCCCACTACTTTGGTTACGCCAGCGTTTTTATAACGCTCAACCAGCAATTGAATGCTAAGAGCGTACGCTTGCGGATCTTCCAGCAAACTGGTGACATCACGGAACAGAATGCCCGGCTTCGGGTAATCCTGAATGCTTTTGATGCTGTTTTTAAGAAATTCAAGCTGCTGCGCAGTCGCTGTCATGGATTTTTGCCTGATAGAAACGGTATTACTCACGGTACACGCGTTTACAGTTTATGTAACCACTGATTAACGTTTAATCAGCCGTACCCGTGCTCGAAAACGCCCGAATTTACTGACTGTGCGCCACAATTGCAACTGTCATTGCTGTGGTTTATGGTTTTTGTTGTTTTGCATCAATCACCGGAATACGCCACATAAATAGCAGCAGACCGGCCAGAATCACCAACAACAACACGCGTACCCACCACATCTTCACCAGATACAGAGAAACGGCAAAGGTCAACAGAATCACCGCAATGGCGCGCGGCTTCGCGCCAGGCGGCATTGCACGGTACGTTTGCCAGTGCCGCAGATAGCCGCCAAACCAGGAACGGTAAAGCAGCCAGTGATGAAAACGCGGCGATGAGCGCGCAAAACACCACGCCGCCAGCAGAATAAACGGCGTTGTCGGCAGGAGCGGTAGTACCACGCCAAGCGTACCAAGCACTACCGCCAACCAGCCAATGATGAGTAAAATAGTCCGTTGCATAGCGCGCTTCATCAGCAAAATGAACGGTTAATGTAACAGACTGATATTTACCGGGGGAAGAGACGTGAAAAACGCCGCGCTTTTAAACATGCTGGAGCAGCAACTGGGCAAATTACGCCAGTTGGCCGCGCCGCTGGCGCAGCATACGACGATCAGCGCGCGTTTTGATCGCCAGCTTTTCCAGACCCGCAGCACGCTGATGCAGTCCTGTCTGGATGAGGCGGCGGCCAATCTGGCGGCGCTGCGCCGCGCTGTGGAGGGCAACCATCTGGAGCAGGTTGCCTGGCTGGCGGAACGCCTGACCGCGCAAGTCGCCGCTCTCACACGTGAAAGCGCCGTCTGGCCGCTGCGCGAATGGGATCATGCATCGCCAGGTATTGCACGCTGGCAACGCAGGCGTTTGCAGCATCAGGAGTATGAGCGTCGTCTGCTGGCGATGAAACAGGAGCGCGAGCAACGCTTGAACGCCGTCAGCATGCTGCTCGAACAGCAGCAACTACATAAAGAAGTAGAGGCTCTGGCCGGCAGGCTCGCCCGTTGCCGCCAGGCGCTGGATAATATTGAGCGCGTGCTGGCACGCTTAACCCGCTAAATAGAGGAGAGAGAATGTCGCTGGAAAACGCCCCGGAGGAGGTCAAACTGGCCGTGGATCTGATCATGTTGCTGGAACAACATGAGATTGCGCCAGACGTCGTGCTGAAAGCGCTGGAGATCGTCAAACGGGATTTTGAGAAGAAGCTTGAGGAGTGATCCCCTCCCCACCGGGGAGAGGATCGACAGGATTTACCCTGCCTGAGAAGGCGTCGGATCGTCGCCTTTCAGTTCGCGCTTAACTTCAGTCAGCTCATCACCTTTGCCATTGCGCAGGTGGACTTCGAGCTGGTTAAAGGCGATATCAATATTGTTTTCGCGGCACAGCTTGTCGATGGTGCGGTTCAGTTCATCAACCGTGTAGCTGCGATCGCGCAGTTCGCGCACATACAGACGCAGTTCATGATCCAGCGTGCTGGCGCCGAAAGTGGTGAAGAACACCGCCGGCTCCGGATCGTGCATCACTTTTGGATGATCCATCGCGGCTTTCAGCAGCACTTTTTTCACTTTATCCAGATCGGACCCGTACGCCACGCCGAGGCGGATCACCACGCGGGTGATGGTATCGGAGAGCGACCAGTTGATCAGACGCTCGGTAACAAACGCCTTGTTCGGAATGATCACCTCTTTACGGTCAAAGTCGGTAATGGTGGTCGCACGGATGCGGATCTTACTGACCGTTCCGGAGAAGGTGCCGATGGTCACGGTATCGCCGATACGCACCGGGCGTTCGAACAGGATAATCAGACCGGAGACAAAGTTACCGAAAATTTCCTGTAAGCCGAAACCTAAACCAACCGACAGCGCCGCCGCCAGCCATTGCAGTTTATCCCACGAAACGCCCAGCGAGCCGAATACCGTCAACGCCCCGACGGCGATGATGACGTAGTTCAGGATCGTCGTCACGGCATACGAAGAGCCCTGCCGCATATTGAGCCTGGAGAGGATCAATACCTCCAGCAAGCCCGGCAAGTTGCGGATTAGCGCCCAGGCCACAACAAAAACAATCACCGCAAATAGCAAACTGCCAAGGGTTACGCTCTTCATTACCGCAGCGCCAGCTTCGGTGCCGTTGTAGTGCCACAGCGTGATGCTGTCGAGGTAGGCAAATACAGTGATCAGATCTGACCAAATCGCCCAGAACATCACGCCAAACAGCGCGACCATCACCAGCATCGTAATACGCAGGGTTTGCTGGTTCACCTGTTCCAGCGCGATGCTCGGCTCTTCCTGCGGCTCAGCGCCTTCGGCCCCCTCTTTCACCATATTCTGCCGACGCGCCAGCGCACGGCGATAGGCAATACGTCGGGCGGCCACGCTGAGGCCACGCAGAACCGTCTGGTAAAGCAGATTCCAGATAATCACCAGATAGACGGTTTCAATCCAGCGCCCGGAAAGACGCAGCGTGGTATAGAAATACCCCGTCGCGGTCAGCACCATCAACGCGATCGGCACGATGGCCAGCACGGTGATGGTTGCCAGGCGAATGGAGTGAGACTCTTTGTCGCGCCAGCTTTCGCGGGACATCGGCCAGACCAGGCAGGTGATCACCAGCAGATTCAGCAGGATAACAAACTGCCCCAGCACGTCATCCATCAGGTGCAGCGGAGAGAGTTCAGAAACGACCGACCAGAAGTGCAGCGGCAACAGCGCCAGGCTGATACGCACAATTTGCCGCCGCCAGTGACTGGTAAGCTGGGCGGGCATATTAAAGTGGCTGACAGCGACACCGTCTTTCTCCAGCACTTTCCAGCACAGGCCGAATACCAGCCAGAACAATGCCAGTTTTTTACTGAAAGCCCACAGCAACTCGCTGACGTTAAGCTGCATGGTCAGCAGGATCAGGCCGATCGCCAGAATAATCAGGCACACCGGCAGCGCGCGGATAAGATCGATCAGAATCGCTTTCGGCGTGTGCAACTGACTGTCGTTACGCAGTTGCCCAACCTGCGCCGCCAGCTTCGCCTGATAATCTTTCAACCAGCGCAGACGCCAGCGGATAAGCCCGGCGATCAGCAGCAACGGTAGCCCTGCAAGGAACGCGATGGCTACCGCAGGCCAGGCTTTCTCCCAGTTGCCGGTGATCTTCATGGATTTGATTTGGTCATGCAGCGCCTGCGGGAAGGATTTGATCCAGTCCCAGTCCATTGGCTTATTGCTGTTCACCCAGAAGATCTGCTGCGTCAGAATTTCCTGCAGGCTTTTCGACACGCTCATCAGCTGCTGCTGGTTAACTTGCAGGTTGATGGCCATCATCAACTGAGTGCCCAGCTGTTTATTCAGTTGATCGAGCAGTTCACGGCGCATATCCACAACCTGCAACAGCGCGTCATGTACTTCATCGTTGACTTCACTGGAATGACCTTCCTCCAGTTTGGCGACAAAGGTATCGCTCTGGAACAGCGCATCACGCTGCTGGTTGATTTCAAACTGTTCAAGACGCAGATCCGCAATGCGGTTGGTCATGTCTTGCAGCTCATCCGCCGACGGCAATGTCTGCTGTTGCTGATACAAAATACGCGACAGCAACAGGCTGCCTTTCAGCACCGAGATCTGTTCTTTAACATTACGTTCGGATTGCAGGGCGCGGTCGAGCCAGTTTTTCACCTTAATATTCTGCTGCACCAGCGAGTTGCCATTTTCCGTAGCGGCAATCAACTTCTGGCTGAGCTGATGGTTAATATCCAGCTCCTGTTTCACCAGCGGGTTGGCCTGAATGCGCGACGTTTCATCCGGCGTTACCGCTTCCTGGGCCGTTTTTTCCGTCAGCGTCAGACGCTTGCTGTTCACCGCTTCCTGCAACAACTGCAACTGATGCTCAAGGCGATTGCTGTTCGCCGTCACGTAATCGCGTTGTTTTTGCAGCGTATCCTGTAATGTGGTGTTGCCTTCAAGGCTTTTGCGCAGTTGCTCGATCTGCGCATTCAACAACGCCTGTTGCACCTGCAACAGAGTTTGTTGCGTAGGACGCAGCGCGCCCTCGCCTGCCGCGGTGCCGTTCAGACGATTGCGGATCTGCTGCAACTGCTGGGAAGCGGAGTACATGGAGTTTTGTACACGCTCGGGCTGCGTTTGCAGCGAGACCAGTTGGCTGTTGTAGTTCGATAAATCGTTCTGGGCAGACTGTAAATCTTCCAGCAATTGTGAGATGCGGGATTCCAGCTGGCGCAAGGAGAGCGAAGCCAGCGTTTTACGCGTTTCGTCGTCGTTATCTTTATCACTCAGCGCGTTCAGGGCATCGGTCGCCTGCCGCAATTTATCCGGCGCCTGGGCAATTTTTTGCTTCAGCAGCGCGGTTTCTTGCTTCACGCGGTCGATTTTGTCGAGCGTGTCCAGCGTCTCGGTCAAATCCTGAATAACCAGTTTGTCCTGCGCGGTATGATTTTTTTGTTTGTTTAGCGTATCAAGCTGGCTTTGTATGTCGCTGCGGGAAGGTAAATCGTTCGTGGTCTGCGCAAGGGCGGCGTTACTCACCAGGCTTGCGAAGAGAAGGAACAGTGCGGCGGCAAAAGCGGCGAGCGTGTTTCGCGTGCGGTAGTTGTGCAACATAATTTGAGCGATCGTTTTCTGTACGGGAAAGGCGGCCGGAATGGCCGCGAACGCAAGAATATCACGCCGTTATGCAACAACCTAGAAAAGTGACTCGCCTCCAGGATAAATCCTGGCGGCTCTGGTAGTCAGGCGCTGACGGCGCCCTGGTCTGCCTGCAGCGTCGGGCATAACTGGCACATCTCCAGCAGGATCGCCACGTAATCACGCGCTTCTTTTTTCAAATCGAAAGATTGCGGTGCAAACAGCCAGTTTTCCATAATGCCGGAAATATAGGCGCGCATTAATACGGCTACGCGGCGAGTGAGTAAATTGGCGGGCAACAATTTTGCCTGAATACACTCAGTAAGCGTTTGCTCGATTCGATCATAACTTTCAAGGCTCAGGTTACGCTGCGCTTCTTGCACAATGGTCATTTCCCCGACAAACTCACATTTGTGAAAAATGATCTCCATCATTAATCGCCGGCGCTCTTCAACAACTGTAGCTTCAAGGATATAAACCAATATTTCTCTTAATACAGAGAGTGGATCGTCAGGGAATTTTGCCCGATACTCAAGCTCAAGATCGTCAATACTGGACTCTGATAATTTCCAAATTTCACTAAACAAATCCGACTTATTTTTGAAGTGCCAGTAAATCGCGCCGCGAGTCACGCCTGCCGCCTGCGCAATGTCAGCCAGCGAAGTAGAAGAAACGCCCTGCCGGGAAAACAAGTGTATGGCGACATCGAGAATGTGCTGTCGCGTCTCCAGCGCTTGTTGTTTGGTTTTTCGTGCCATATGTTGGTGAATTTACAGGAGTCAGATTTACATACATTTGTGAATGTTTGTACCATAGCACGACCATAATATAAACGCAGCAATGGGTTTTTGGGCCATTGATCCATTGATCAATTTGAAATCGGACACTCGAGGTTTACTTATGAACAAAAACAGAGGGTTTACGCCTCTGGCGGTCGTTCTGATGCTTTCGGGCAGCTTAGCGCTTACAGGATGTGATGAAAAACCGGCTCAGCAGGGTGCGGGGCAGATGCCGGAAGTTGGCGTCGTCACGGTCAAGACGGAACCTCTGCAAATCACCACTGAGCTACCGGGCCGAACGACTGCTTTTCGCATTGCGGAAGTGCGTCCTCAGGTCAGCGGCATTATTTTGAAACGCAACTTCACGGAAGGCAGTGACGTTGAAGCTGGTGTCTCGCTCTATCAGATTGATCCCGCTACTTATCAGGCAGCTTATGACAGCGCAAAAGGCGATCTGGCGAAAGCGCAAGCGGCTGCCAACATCGCTCAGATGACCGTCAACCGTTATCAGAAACTGTTGGGCACCAAGTACATCAGCCAACAGGATTACGATACCGCTCAGGCGGACGCTCAGCAGGCTAACGCTACCGTTGTCGCGGCGAAAGCAGCAGTAGAAAGCGCGCGCATCAACCTGGCGTATACCAAAGTGATTTCCCCCATCAGCGGTCGTATCGGGACTTCCACTGTCACGGAAGGTGCGCTGGTACAGAGCGGGCAAACCACGGCGCTGACTACCGTGCAGCAGCTTGATCCGATCTACGTTGACGTTACCCAGTCCAGCAATGATTTTCTGCGTCTGCAACAGGAAATGGCGAACGGTACGCTGAAGCAGGACAACGGCAAAGCGAAAGTTCAGCTCGTTACCAACGACGGTGTTCAATACGCCCAGGAAGGTACGCTTGAGTTTTCTGGCGTGACGGTAGACCAGACCACCGGTTCCATCACTCTGCGTGCTGTGTTCCCGAACCCGGATCACTCGTTGCTGCCAGGCATGTTCGTACGCGCCAAGCTGGAAGAAGGCGTTAACCCGAATGCCATGCTGGTTCCACAGCAGGGTGTTACTCGTACGCCGCGCGGTGACGCAACGGCGATGGTGGTGGGTGAAGGCGATAAAGTTGAAGTCCGTAATATCGTCGCAAGCCAGGCCATTGGCGACAAATGGCTGGTGACTGAAGGTCTGAAAAGCGGCGATCGCGTGATTATTGCTGGCTTACAAAAAGTCAAACCGGGCGTGCAGGTTAAAGCTCAGGAAGTGACTTCTGACAACAAAGAGCAAGCCCAGGCCGGCGGCCAGTCAGAAAAACCGAAGTCTTAACTAAAACAGGAGCCGTTAAGACATGGCTAAGTTTTTTATCGATCGCCCCATCTTTGCGTGGGTTATCGCGATTATCATCATGCTGGCAGGGGCTCTCTCGATCCTCAAATTGCCGGTAGCGCAATATCCAACCATTGCGCCGCCTGCAATTCAGATCACGGCCACCTACCCGGGTGCTGATGCGAAAACGGTACAGGATACCGTGACGCAGGTCATCGAACAGAACATGAACGGTATCGATAATCTGCTTTATATGTCATCTGCCAGTGATTCCTCTGGTACGGTACAAATTACAATTACTTTTGATTCCGGAACGGATGCGGATATCGCGCAGGTTCAGGTGCAGAACAAACTGCAACTGGCCATGCCGCTGTTACCGCAGGAAGTGCAACAGCAAGGCGTTAGCGTCGAGAAATCATCCAGCAGCTTCCTGATGGTTCTCGGGATGATCAGTACCGATGGTTCCATGACGCAGGAAGATATTGCGGACTACGTCGGCGCAACCATCAAAGATCCGGTCAGCCGTACTTCCGGCGTCGGTGACGTTCAGCTGTTCGGTGCGCAGTATGCGATGCGTATCTGGATGGATCCGAGCAAACTCAATAATTTCCAGCTCACGCCAGTTGACGTGATTGCGGCTATCAAAGCGCAGAACGCCCAGGTTGCGGCAGGTCAGTTAGGCGGTACTCCGCCGGTGAAAGGGCAGCAGTTGAACGCCTCTATCATCGCGCAAACCCGTCTGACCTCCACGGACGAGTTCGGTAAGATCCTGTTGAAAGTGAACGCTGACGGTTCGCAGGTTCGTCTGCGCGACGTGGCGAAGATTGAACTGGGCGGCGAAAGCTATGACGTAATCGCACGTTATAACGGCCAACCGGCTGCGGGTCTCGGTATCAAACTGGCAACCGGCGCGAACGCGCTCGATACTGCCGAAGCGGTACGTGCGACCATTGCCAAACTGGAGCCGTTCTTCCCGCACGGCCTGAAAGTGGTTTATCCGTATGACACCACACCATTCGTTAAGATCTCGATTAACGAAGTGGTGAAAACGCTGGTTGAAGCGATCGTACTGGTATTCCTGGTAATGTACCTGTTCCTGCAAAACTTCCGCGCAACGCTGATCCCAACGATCGCGGTGCCGGTGGTACTGCTCGGGACATTCGCGATACTCGCCGCCTTTGGCTACTCCATCAACACCCTCACCATGTTCGGTATGGTGCTGGCGATAGGTCTGCTGGTGGACGATGCTATCGTGGTGGTGGAAAACGTCGAACGTGTGATGATGGAAGAAGGCCTGCCACCAAAAGAGGCGACGCGCCGTTCCATGGGGCAGATTCAGGGTGCGCTGGTTGGTATTGCACTGGTGCTGTCAGCGGTATTTATCCCGATGGCGTTCTTCGGTGGTTCTACCGGTGCTATCTATCGCCAGTTCTCCATTACTATCGTTTCCGCGATGGTACTGTCTGTGCTGGTCGCACTGATCCTGACGCCGGCGCTGTGCGCCACCATGCTGAAGCCGGTTGCCAAAGGCGACCACGGTGAAGGCAAAAAAGGCTTCTTCGGCTGGTTCAACCGCATGTTTGAGAAGAGCACGCACCACTACACCGACAGCGTAGGGAACATTCTGCGCAGCACCGGTCGTTACTTGCTGCTCTATATCGTCATCGTTGCGGGTATGGCGGTGCTGTTTGTGCGCCTGCCAAGTTCGTTCCTGCCGGATGAAGACCAGGGCGTATTTCTCACTATGGCCCAGTTGCCTGCGGGCGCGACGCAAGAGCGTACGCAGAAAGTGCTGGATGAAGTGACGAAATATTATCTGGAAAACGAGAAAGACAACGTTAACTCCGTCTTTACCGTTAACGGCTTTGGCTTCTCTGGTCGCGGTCAGAACACCGGTCTGGCGTTCGTATCGCTGAAAAACTGGGACGAACGTCCTGGTGAAGCGAATAAAGTACCGGCAATCGCAGGCCGTGCGAGCGCGCACTTTGCATCGATTAAAGATGCAATGGTCTTCGCTTTCAACCTGCCAGCGATTGTTGAACTCGGTACGGCAACCGGCTTCGACTTCCAGTTGATTGATCAGGCGAACCTGGGGCATGAGAAATTAACCCAGGCGCGTAATCAGCTGTTTGGCGAAATCGCGCAGCATCCGGATCTGCTGGTGGGCGTGCGTCCTAACGGCCTGGAAGATACACCGCAGTTCAAGATCGATATCGATCAGGAAAAAGCACAGGCGCTGGGCGTGTCGATTAGCGACATCAACACCACGCTGGGTGCAGCCTGGGGCGGCAGTTACGTTAACGACTTTATCGACCGTGGTCGCGTGAAGAAAGTGTACGTCATGTCGCAGGCCAAATACCGTATGCTGCCAAGCGATATTGGTAACTGGTACGTGCGGGCAACCGATGGGCAGATGGTGCCATTCTCCGCCTTCTCCAGCACACACTGGGAATACGGTTCACCGCGTCTGGAGCGTTACAATGGTCTGCCGTCGATGGAAATCCTCGGCCAGGCGGCTCCGGGTAAAAGTACCGGTGAAGCGATGGCGATGATGGAACAACTGGCCAGTAAGCTGCCAACCGGTATCGGTTATGACTGGACGGGGATGTCCTATCAGGAACGTCTCTCCGGCAACCAGGCGCCTGCGTTGTACGCCATCTCGCTGATCGTGGTATTCCTCTGCCTCGCAGCGCTGTATGAAAGCTGGTCGATTCCGTTCTCGGTCATGCTGGTTGTACCGCTGGGTGTTGTGGGTGCGTTGCTGGCGGCCACCTTCCGCGGTCTGACCAACGACGTTTACTTCCAGGTGGGCCTGCTGACGACCATTGGTTTGTCGGCGAAGAACGCGATACTTATCGTCGAATTCGCCAAAGACCTGATGGATAAAGAAGGCAAAGGCCTGGTAGAGGCGACGCTGGAAGCGGTTCGTATGCGTCTGCGTCCAATTCTGATGACCTCACTGGCATTTATCCTTGGGGTACTGCCGTTGGTTATCAGCTCCGGTGCAGGTTCCGGCGCGCAGAACGCAGTAGGTACTGGCGTAATGGGCGGGATGATCACCGCAACCATACTGGCTATCTTCTTCGTTCCGGTGTTCTTCGTGGTGGTGCGCCGCCGCTTTAGTCGCCACGGTGAGGATATTGAGCACAGCCATAAGGTTGAGGAGCACTGATCGTTTCTCTAATAGAAAAGGCCGCACTTAGCGGCCTTTTTCATATCAGTACATCCGAAATTAAAAGCATTTATTGTCTGTTTGTTTATTTTGTACTGCCAATATAAGGCTTATAATAACTATGTATTTTGAAAGCAGCGATCATTTACCGTTTATAAACTTTAATTATCTGGTACAATCAGTTTAACTCAGACGATTCCTGGTATAAAAATACCGTTCGAACTGGAATAATCTCTTCCATGCTAACTTAATGAATCTCAAGGATGAACAAGCAATAACGCCCGCAGGCGTAACACGCTTCATCCCGACGTCATGTTCCTATTTTGTCCATTTTTCTCAAAAAAAACATTATTTGTAATTTTTCGTGATAGCACAATGAAATCCCATTCAGACTAGCTTATAGTTATATTGACAAACATAAAGCAGCGTCTGTCTCTGGTCAGAGCAGAAGTTCCCATCCTGAAACAGCAGTCGGTCAGTAAAAAAAATTACCACTCAGAAGGGGATGCGTTATGGACGAATACTCGCCAAAAAGGCATGATATCGCGCAGCTCAAATTTCTCTGCGAAACACTGTACCATGACTGCCTTGTTAATCTCGAAGAGAGCCATCATGGGTGGGTTAACGATCCTACATCAGCGGTGAACTTGCAGTTAAATGAGCTGATAGAACACATAGCGACCTTCGCACTTAATTATAAAATTAAGTACAATGAAGATAATAAACTGATTGAACAGATAGACGAATATCTTGACGATACGTTTATGTTGTTCAGTAGCTATGGCATAAATACACATGACTTACAGAAATGGCGCAAAACAGGTAACAAGCTGTTCCGCTGCTTCGTCAATGTAAGCAAGGCTAATCCTGTTAGCCACTCTTGTTAATTTTTCAACACTAAGGTGAAGGTATGTCCGAAAAACCATTAACAAAAGTTGATTATTTGATGCGTCTCAGACGTTGTCAGACAATTGATACCCTTGAACGTGTAATTGAAAAAAATAAATACGAACTTCCGGATGAGGAACTCGCGGTGTTTTATTCAGCAGCCGATCATCGCCTGGCAGAACTGACCATGAATAAGCTGTATGACAAAATCCCCTCCTCCGTGTGGAAATTTGTACGATAATTCTGCTAACTATTTTTCTACGCAAACAGAACGTTCAGATTCCGTGACGAGTGTCTTCGAATCAGATGAATGACGAAAAGCAAAAAATGATTGCCGGATTGCCCTATCTTTCGGCAGACGAAGTCTTGCGCGCCGATCGTCTGCGAGCCAGGCAGTTGCTGCATCGTTACAATCATTCGGCGCCGGAAGAAAAAGCCGAGCGTAAAGACATTCTCTCCAGCCTTCTCGGCCACAGTGATGGGGTCTACATCGAACCGAATTTTCGCTGCGATTATGGCTACAATATTTTTCTCGGCCGCAATTTCTACGCGAATTTCGACTGTGTCATGCTCGATGTTTGTCCAATTCGTATCGGCGATAACTGCATGCTGGCGCCCGGCGTTCATATCTACACCGCAACGCATCCGCTGGATGCCGCTGAACGCATCAGCGGCGTGGAATATGGAAAACCTGTCACCATTGGTCACAATGTCTGGATTGGTGGCCGCGCCATTATCAACCCGGGCGTAACGATTGGCGATAACGCCGTCATCGCCTCCGGTGCGGTCGTTGTGAAAGATGTTCCGGCCAATGTCGTGGTCGGTGGCAACCCGGCGCGGATCATCAAACCCCTGCCAGCCATCTAACTGTTATCGTTTTTTGCGGCAAAACTGTTACTTTTTTCATACAAAATGGCAACTTAAAATAGCGTGTCCACCTGCAAAACAGTATCAGTAAAGGCGTAAGATGACAGAGATACAGCGGCTGCTCACCGAAACGATTGAAGAGATCAACCAGCGCGAGAAACGGGATAACCGCCCGCGCTTCAGCATCAGTTTTATTCGCAAACACCCCGGCCTGTTTGTTGGCATGTATCTGGCCTGGCTTGCCACGCTGGCGGTGATGCTGCAGTCCGAAACCCTCTCAGGCTCCGTCTGGCTATTGATCGTGCTCTTCGTGGTGCTGAATGGTTTCTTCTTTTTTGACGTTTACCCTCGCTACCACTACGAAGATATCGATGTGCTCGATTTCCGGGTCTGCTATAACGGCGAGTGGTACAACACGCGATTTGTTCCGTCAGGTTTGATTAACGCGATCCTGCAATCCCCGCAGGTCGAGGAAGAGAGCAAATCCCGGCTGGAAAAAATGGTTGCGCGTAAAGGCGAGCTCTCATTTTATGACGTCTTCACCCTCACCCGTCCCGAAACTGCTCAATCAATCGGTTAAGTGTACGTACCGCCGCCGTAAACCGGCTGGCGGACGTATTGCCGTAACCCAGAACCAGCCCGCTGGAAGCAGCACGCTTGTGCAGCCAAAAACGGCTTAATGCATGGGGCGCAAGTTGCCATTGCCTCGCAGCGAGGGCTACCGCCTCATCATCAATCCCCGGGATCGCCAGCGTTAAGTGCAGCCCACCGCCGCCGCCATAAACCTGATGCGCAACGTGCAGCTCATTGCGAACGGCTTCCAGCAGGTGCGCTTGCCGCTTGCGATACAGCCGACGCATCGCGGCGAGATGTCGTGCGTAGTGCCCATCTTCAATAAAACGCGCCAGCGTCAGTTGCTCGGCACGATGACCGCCACGTAACAAACTACCGATTGCCGGTCCGGCAGCCTGCGCCAGCGCGGGCGGCATCACCATAAAACCGATACGCAACGATGGAAACAAGGTTTTACTAAAAGTACCAAGATAAACCACGGGCGGATTCGCCACCATGCCTGACATCGCCGGAATGGGCTCGCCCGGATAGCGAAACTCACTATCGTAATCATCTTCCACAATCCAGCTTCCCACTTGCCGGGCATAGTCCAGCAGCGCCAGCCGCCGGGCCGCGCTCATCACCTTGCCCAGCGGATACTGATGTGACGGCGAGGTGTAAATCATGCGCGGTGGCCGGGCCGCAGAGTTCAGCACCATCCCTTCATCGTCGATCTGCATGCCCGCCACTTCCAGGCCAGCCGCCAGAAAAGCGCTTTTGGCGCCACCGTAACCCGGCTCTTCCACCCATGCATGCTCGCCCACGTCGCTAAGTAAATGCACACAAAGCATCAGCGCTTCCTGCGCGCCTTCGGTGATCACTATCTGTTCAGCATCGCAATCAATGCCGCGAGATATCGCCAAATGGCGGGCTATCGCTACGCGTAAACGCCATTCACCGGCGGATTCACCATAATTCAATAACGGGCTGCCTTCATCGCGCCACACGCGTTCAGCCAGCCGTCGCCAGACTGTCAGCGGGAAGTAATTTGCCGCCGGAATGCCCGGCGTCAGCGCCAGCGCGGGCGAATGACGTAAAACGCCGCCCGGCAGTTGCTGTACACGCTTAGCGAGCGTTATCGACGGCGCCGGATCCGTTCGCTCAACTGTCGCCAGTTTCGCCACTCGAGTTCCCTGGCGATCGCGCAACACATACCCTTCAACGGCCAGTTGTTCCAGCGCTGCATTCACGGTATTACGCGAAATATTCAGCATCTCCGCCAGTACGCGCGATCCCGGCAACAGACTGCCGGGCTTCAACATCCCCTGCCGTACCGCGTCGCGCAGCGCCACATACAGCGCGCGCTGCCGCGTCAGGCTGGCGCGATCCTTCAGCGCCCGTCGCAGCAGCGCGTACAGTCCATCCTCAGGAATATTCATTATTTTCTCCGCGTGGCTCTATAAAAATATAACCTGCTGGCTCTTTTTATGGAACCACCGCAGCGCTACGCTGCCTCCGTATTCACAAGGAGACGCAATGAGCCAGTTCAATCAATATCAACAACCTATCGGCGATGCGCTGCCTGACTGGCAGCCACGCCCTTTCCCGCAGCGCGTTACTCTCGAAGGCCGTTATTGTCGTCTTGAACCGCTGGGCACTGAGCACGCCAGCGCGCTGTTTCAGGCGCATCAACACGCAGGTGATAACCGGAGCTGGACGTGGCTGCTGCGGGAGCCGGAAAAAGATGAAGCGGCGTTTCGCGACTGGATAGCGAGCATCTGCACACTGCACGATCCACTACACTTTGCCGTCATTGACAACAAAACTTCGCAGCCGGTTGGTAGCCTCGCGCTGATGCGCATTGATGAGAAAAACGGTGTCATGGAAGTGGGAAGCGTACATTTCTCGCCGTTGCTGACCCGTACACCCGCCTCGACAGAAGCGCAATGGTTATTGATGAACTATGCCTTTACAACGCTGGGATACCGGCGCTACGAGTGGAAGTGTAACAGTCTGAATGAGCCGTCACGCCAGGCGGCGCTGCGTCTCGGTTTTCAGTATGAAGGCCGCTTTCGCCAGGCGCTGGTGCTCAAAGGCCATAATCGCGATACCGACTGGTTTTCAATTATTGACGGGGAATGGCCGCAGATTGATCGCGCGCTGCAACGCTGGCTTGCCGCCGACAACTTCACGGCCGATGGCAAGCAGCGTCACTCCCTGGCATCACTTCGCGCTTAACGTTTTTTCTTTTTGCCTTGCACCGCTTTGAAACGCGGATTGGATTTACAGATCACATATAAACGCCCCTTGCGCCGGACAATCTGGCAGTCAGGGTGGCGTTGTTTCGCACTGCGCAATGAATTCAGTACCTGCATCACTTACTCCTTTTTATCGCTAAAAAAGCGACCGTAACGTTGCTGGAAACGTGCCGCGCTGCCTTCGTTAGCAATCACTTTTTGTTTACCGGTGTAATAAGGATGCGACGCAGACGAAACGTCGATGGTGACGTACGGATAGCTCACGCCTTCCAGTTCGATTTCGCGTTCCGTTTTAATGGTTGAACCTACTTTAAAATACTCGTTGGCGCTGGTGTCGTGGAATACCACGGTACGATAGTGAGGATGGATATCAGCTTTCATAATTCACTCATCTGCTTTGTTATAACATAACAAAAGTCTATCGAAGTTATTTCTCCATTTCAAGCGATCCGCGTTATGCGTTTTTCGCAAAAGCACGTGATCCTGCGCGGACATAAATTAGAAAAGAACGTTATTGGTTGAATTGGTGCCCCTCAGGCAAGCTGTGATCACACCTGACGAAGAGGAAAAAGAAAATGCGCTGTTGTTGTCCCCGAACCCTGAACCTGACCAGAACACGATTATTGACTGCCTTCGGAGAACACAATGAACGCAACGACGTTACCGATCCTCGATCTTTCCCGCTATACGCACGGCGCTGAGCGCGAACGCTTTCTTGCCGATCTGCGCCACGCTGCGCGCGATATCGGTTTCTTCTACCTGATTAACCACGGCGTCGATGACGCACTGCAACACGCCGTCCAGCAAGAATCCCGACGTTTTTTCGCCCTGACTGATGAGCAAAAACAGCAAGTGGCGATGATCCACTCCCCCCATTTTCGTGGCTATAACCTCGCCGCTTCAGAGATAACCCGCGGGCAGCCGGACTGGCGCGAGCAGTTCGATATTGGCGCGGAACGCCCGGCGCTACTGCTCAGCGACAGCGATCCCGGCTGGCGACGCTTACAAGGCCCGAATCTTTGGCCGCAAGCCTTGCCAACGCTGAAACCCGCCCTGCTCGCCTGGCAGAAGGCGATGACCGGTATGGCCATCACACTGCTGCGGGCGTTTGCCGAAGCACTGCAACTGCCTGCGGACGCCTTTGACGCGCTGTATGGCGATAAACCGAACGAGCATATCAAGCTGATCCGCTACCCTGGCCAGCACTCGACCCGGAGCGCGCAAGGCGTTGGCGCCCATAAAGATTCCGGCTTTCTCAGTTTTCTGCTGCAGGACGAGCAAAAAGGGCTGCAAGTAGAAGTCGAACCAGGCCACTGGATCGACGCCGCGCCGCTGGCGGGCAGTTTTGTCGTCAACATTGGCGAACTGCTGGAACTGGCCACCAATGGCTATCTGCGCGCCACCGTTCACCGCGTGGTTTCGCCCCCTGCGGAACAGCAGCGTTTGTCGATTGCTTTCTTCCTCGGCGCCCAGCTCGATGCGGTGGTGCCGTTGTACACCCTACCGCCGAAGCTGGCGCAAGAGGCCCGCGGGCCGGAGAGCGATCCGCACAATCCGCTGCTGCGCGACGTCGGCTGGAACTACCTGAAAGGCCGCCTGCGCTCCCATCCGGATGTGGCGGAACGTTATTACCGCGATGTGCTGCGCGAACGCACTGAACAATTGATCGTCTGACCATAACAACACAGGAACACACATCATGAAACATGCCGCTTTTACTCTGGCAGGGGTAGCACTGTCTCTTTCTCTGGTATGGACTTCCGCCCAGGCTGAAGCACTGCGCGTCGCCGCCGACCCGGTACCGCACGCGGAGATCCTCAATTACATCAAAAAGATCGATCCGAAACTGGATCTGAAAGTGGTTGAATTAACCAACGGCGCCAATGCTAACGAGCTGCTGGCGAACGGCGATGTCGATGCCAACTACTTCCAGCATGTGCCTTACTTGAAGGATCAGGAAAAGGCGCTGGGCAAGACTTTTGCCGTTGCCGCGACGGTACACATTGAACCGCTCGGCATCTATTCACATAAATACAAGGATTTCAAATCGCTGCCGAATAACGCCAAAGTGGCCGTGCCGAATAATGCCACTAACCTGAGCCGCGCCCTGTTCCTGCTGCAAGCCCAGGGATTGATCAAGCTCGACAGCAAGTTCACCGATCCGGCCACCACCCTGGCGACGCCGAAAGACATCGCGCAGAACCCGAAACATTTGCAGATCCTGGAGATTGAATCGCCGCAAATCCCGCGCTCGCTGGATGATGTCGATCTGGCGGTAATCAACGGCAACTACGCGCTGGAAGCAGGGCTGAGCCCGGCGAAAGATGCGCTCGGTCTGGAGAGTGCGAAGCACAACCCTTATGCCAATATTCTGGTCACCAACCCGCAATTGGCCAACGATCCGCGCATCAAAGAACTGGCCAAAGATCTGACCTCACGGCAGGTCGCGGAGTTTATCCGCAAGCAATATAACGGTTCCGTGATCCCGGTTGCGCCGCAGTCATGATTGAGATTGAAGGGCTGAGTAAAATCTACGCCGGAGCAGGCCGACCGGCGTTAAAAAAGGTGTCGCTGAACGTACCGAAAGGCGCGATTTACGGCATCCTCGGGCGCAGCGGCGCAGGGAAAAGTACGCTGATTCGTTGCCTTAATCTGCTGGAGCGGCCCACTGCGGGCCGCATTATCGTGAACGGTAATGACATTACCCAACTGGATAAGACAGGGCTTCGCGAGCACCGGCTGCGCACCGGCATGATTTTCCAGCACTTCAATTTACTGCATGCGCGTACGGTCGCCGATAATGTCGCCGTGCCACTGGAAATCGCCGGTGTAGTGAAAGACCAGCGTCAGGCGCGGGTAGAAGAACTGCTGTGGCTGGTGGGATTAAGCGAAAAAGCGCACGCCTTCCCGTCACAGCTTTCCGGCGGACAAAAGCAGCGTGTCGGCATTGCCAGAGCGCTGGCGGCACACCCGGATGTGCTGCTGTGCGACGAAGCCACCAGTGCGCTGGATCCGGAAACTACCGCGTCAGTGCTGGAGTTACTGGCAGACATCAACCAAAAACTGCAACTCACCATTGTGTTGATCACCCATGAACTGGAAGTGGTCAAAACGCTGTGCGATCACGCGGCGCTGCTGGAAAATGGCGAAGTCATAGAGAGCGGGAAAATCGCTGATTTGCTGGTTGCTCCGTGGTCGCGACTGCGCCAGGCGCTGCTGCACGATCCGCAGGCAGAGCAGACATTTCTTGCTCGTCATGGTTTTACCGGGAGGCCGTTATGTGGGGTCGCATGAGCTGGGAGGATCTCTGGCCGCTGCTGTTAAACGGCTCGCTGGAGACCATTTATATGGTCGGCCTGTCGGCACTCTTTACCGTGCTGATTGGTCTGCCACTGGGTGTACTGCTATTTATTTCCCGCAGTAATGGCTTAGCGCCGATGCCAAAGCTGAATGCGCTGCTCGGTACGATTATCAACATTGGCCGCTCGCTGCCATTTATTGTGCTGTTGATTGCGCTGATCCCATTTACCCGGTTACTGATAGGAACCACGCTCGGCAGTACCGCCGCCGTCGTGCCGGTGACCATTGGCGCATTTCCCTTCTTCGCGCGCCTGACGGAAACCGCACTCGACGAAGTGGATTACGGACGCATTGAAGCTATTTTATCCATGGGCGGTAACCTCTGGCATGTGATTACCAAAGCGCTGTTGCCGGAAGCGCTTCCCACGCTGCTGGCCGGGATTACCTTAACGGTGGTGATGCTGATTGGCTTCTCATCAATGGCGGGCGTAATTGGCGGTGGCGGGCTGGGCGATTTAGCCATTCGTTACGGCTACCAACGCTTTAACAACCAGGTCATGTTCGGCACTGTGATTATCCTGGTGGTGATGGTACAGGGCGTGCAAATGGTGGGTGATCGCCTGGTTCGCCGACTGGCACACCGTCGATAAGCTGTTCCGGCGTTTCTTTGCCCTGAAAACCAGGAAAGAGGCGCCGTTTATCCCTTCTTGTTTGGTAAAAATTTCTTAGCTAACCTGCACCACAGACTCTTTTTTCCTCACCCCTGCTCATCCTGAAAGAAAACAATCGCTGCCGCGTGATATAACATTTGCGGGTGAAAGATACGCTATGTTTATCAGTATCAAAGAGGGATTTTTGATCATGACTAATCGACGGCTGGTAACTCTTATTATCGCGATTCTGGCGCTCGCGCTGATCCTCCCGCCTGGGTTGAGTATCTGGATGACCCATCGCCAGGCTAAAGAAACGTTTATGGATCAGCTTGAAAGCTATTCAAAGCTGGCGGATATGCGCACACTGCGTGTCGTTAACGAAAGTAAAGCCGCGCTCCGGCAACTGGAAAACTGGCGAGGCCCGGTTTGTACCGCCGAACATCTGCTGGAGATGCAACGCGCTTCTTACGCCAATCGCTATGTGCAGGAAGTTTTATACGTTGACGATCTTCAGCCGCGCTGCTCATCGTTGCAAAGCGGCACCTCGACATCGCCCTTCCCGCCGCCAAAGAAAATTACCGCAGATGGCTTTCGCGTCTGGCTTACGCGTCACAATGATTTGGGTTTATCGCGGAACATGATTGCCATCGGTAATGAGCATTATGTCGTGATGGTCGATCCCCAGTCGTTTATCGATATCCTCTCTTACGGCTCGCTTCCGCTGCACTTCTCGCTGGTCAATACCAGCACCCGGCAAGTCATTGCGGGTAGTACGGAGATCCCCCGCACCGTGCTTGAGCAGATAGCGCAACGCGCGCAAACGACAGAGCATTTCCGGGAATCAACCTACCACATTAAATACGATGCCAGCCTGGGGCTGGCCACCGTGACATGGATGCCGGACACGCCGCTGGAAAACAACTGGCATCGTTTATTGACTATCTGGGTGCCGTTCAGCTTGCTGATGAGTTTATTGCTCGCCTTTGTTTTACTCAGAGTGCTACGTCGTCTGCAATCGCCGCACTATCAGTTGCAGGAGGCCATCCATCGCCGTGAAATCATGGCGCATTACCAGCCGATTATGGCGCTGGAAAACGGGCGTATCGTTGGAGCCGAGGCGCTGGCGCGCTGGCAGCAAAAGGACGGCACTTTTCTGTCGCCGGATATTTTTATCCCGCTCGCGGTACACAGCGGCCTGATGCCGCAGTTGACCAGGCTGATGATTGAAAATGTGTTTGCCGATATGGGGCCATGGCTGCAGCAACACCCGGAGCAGCATATCTCTGTCAATCTGGAACCCACCGATCTGCTGGATCCGGGCCTGCCGGCTCTACTCGCGGAATTACTACAGCGCTGGCAGCTTTCGCCGTCGCAAATCGCCTTAGAACTAACCGAGCGGGGTTTTGCCGATCCGGTCGTCAGCGGCCCGGCGATCAACACGCTGCGCGCCGCAGGCCATGCGATCTACATTGACGATTTCGGTACGGGTTATTGCAGCCTGAGCTACCTGCAAAACCTCGACGTCGATATCATTAAAATCGATAAATCGTTTGTCGATGCGCTGGAGCACAAAACCGTGACGCCGCACATTATCGAGATGGCAAAAGCCTTAAAGCTGGCGATGGTTGCCGAAGGTATCGAAACCGAAGCTCAGTTGCAGTGGCTGAAACAGTGTGGCGTGGAATATGGGCAAGGCTGGCTTTACAGCAAAGCGCTACCGGCGGAGGAGTTTATTCGCTGGGCGGAAAATAACCTTCATGAGAAAGCGCTCTGCTACTGTTAAAAGGGTTTTAACAACGCGGAGGAAGCACAATGAAAAAGCAATCCTGGCCGCTGCACGATGTCCGGCACTGGCTGGAGCCTGGCCCGGTGGTACTGCTGAGCAGCCACTGGCAAGGGCGGAATAATATTATGACCTTAGGCTGGCACACGATTCTGGAGTTTTCCCCTTCGCTGGTCGGCTGCATGATTTCCGGTGGCAATGCCAGCTTCGAACGCATCCGACAAAGCGGAGAGTGCGTAATTAACCTGCCTGAAGCCAGCATGATCGACACCGTTTCTCGCATTGGCAACTGTACGGGCGATGAGGTCGATAAGTTTGCTCAATTTGGCCTGACGGCAGAAAAAAGCGAACACGTGACCGCGCCATCCATTAAAGAGTGCTACGGCCAGTTCGAATGCCGCCTTTATGACGACGCAATGGTGGATACCTACAACTTCTTTATTTTTGAAGTGGTTGCAGCGCGGGTAAACCGCGAACCAACGTGGCCGCAGACGCTGCATTACACCGGCGACGGCGTGTTCCGTACCGATGGCGATGTGCTTGAGCGTAAAGCGCTCTTCACCAAAGTCTCCTGAGTGTCACATTACTCATCAAGCACTGGCACAAAGCCTCCGTATATCATGCGCTTACCGTCAAAAGGCATCGCATTGCCCAGTTCGCGCATGCGGGGATCGGTCATCATTTTTTGATTCGCCGCATCGCGTACCTCTTTGGACGGGTATTCAATCCAGCTGAAGACGACCGCTTCGTGGTCTTCAGCTTTTACCGCCATGCGAAAATCGGTGAGTTTGCCATCCGGTACGTCGTCAGCCCAACATTCGACAATGCGCGTTGCGCCGAACTCTTTGAAGATCGGTGCCGCTTTCGCCGCGAGCTGGCAATAAGCCTCTTTTTCATCCTCTGGCACTGCGACCACAAAACCATCGACATATTTCATGCATCGGCCCCCACATGACTGCGCAGCGGGACAGCCCCACTACATCAGACCCGATAAGTTTAGTTCTGCCGCCAGCAAAAGGCGTAACGCACCGTCTCATCTCGCAGGATAAACTCCGGCGACACGCTCGGGCTCCAGGAGTCATCGCCGCCAACGCCCATGTGGAAGGCATCGAGATGCAGCCAGCAACCGGCTTCTTCGCGCAATAAGTGATGGTGCGTGGTTTCCCGCAGTTGCTCATCGCTGTAGCAGCCGAGGGAAAAATGGAAATCCCCCTGCCACTGGTGCGCACCGAACCACAATGCGCGCGTGTTGCAGCGCAGCCCATTTTCGCCGGGGAAAATATAGGGCGTGTGCAGCGCCGACAGCGGCTGCGTCCACCGTCCCTGACGCGCCGCCAGCTGGCGATCCGGGTAGTTTTCATGCGGCCCCAGCCCCAGCCAGCTTACCTGCGGATGCCGCTCCGCCAGTTGGCAGACCAGCCCCACCCGTGCAGGCGGCGGAATATCTCGCGCCACCTGTACCGTGACATCGCCATGCAGTGCGCCGTCACCATCAATTCGCCAGCATTTATGGCTGATAAACGCGGTTTTCCCTGCACCCAGCCAGCGCTGACCGGTACTCACCACAATCCCGGTGCTGCGCTCTTCGACGTCACAATAAAGCAGTTCAGCCGACAGATCGTACATGCCTGCCGCTTTCCAGCGTTCCACCCACGCGTTGGGATCGATGCGTGTCACCTCGCTGATACCAATGTCGTTATCCAGCGGCGCACGGGCAAAACAGTCGCTCAGCGGAGTCAGCAGCGTCGGCTGTTCATCGCGCCACCACTGTTGCAGGTTGCCGCTGTGGCGACAGAAGTGCCAGCGCTGCGACTGATGCGTGATGACAAATTCCTGCTCGCTGGCCTGCAATGTCGGGCGCGAGTTCTGCACTACGCGCGGAGTGATATACAACGGCGCGGGCAGACGCCACTGATCCCAGGCGCAGCGATGATCCGCCGCCGACCAGTGCGTCGCCGCACGCTGGAAAACATCCACATTCAACCAGACATCACCGGGCGCGGCCTCCAGCGCGGGTATGTTCAGCTCAATACGCTGCTTGCCTTGCGGCGCAATATCCAGCGTGATTTCTCCCTGCGCCAGTACATCTCCATCGCGGGCGACAGACCAGCGCAGGTATTCATTATCAGTGGCGCGGAACAGATATTCGCTCTCAACTTCCAGCACCAGCGGCGTGGTGCTAAGCAGGCTGAACTGGAAAAATTGCTGCGCGCGCTGCGCTTCATACAGCGCCGGATGCGGCGTGCGATCGGGAAATACCAGCCCATTCATACAGAACTGGCGGTCATTCGGCGTATCGCCAAAATCGCCGCCGTAAGCCCAGAATGGTTGCCCATCATCACCGGTTTTGGTTAATGCCTGGTCAACCCAGTCCCAGACAAAACCGCCCTGCAAACGCGGGAAAGCGCGGAACGCTTCCCAGTATTTGGCAAAACCGCCAAAGCTGTTGCCCATCGCATGTGCGTATTCGCAAAGAATGAGCGGGCGATTTTCGCCGGGCAAACCAATCCATTTTTTAATCGACCACTTCGGCACCGCCGGGAAAGGCTGATCCTGGTCGACGCGGGCATACATCGGGCAGACAATATCGGTGGCCGCCGTGTTCGCGCCGCCGCCTTCATACTGCACCGGACGCGTCGGATCGGTCGTTTTCAGCCAGCGATACAGCGCATCGTGGTTCGCGCCATGACCAGATTCGTTGCCCAGCGACCAGATAATGATCGACGGATGGTTGCGATCGCGCTGTACCATGCGCGTCACACGTTCGCTCATGGCTGGCAGCCAACCCGGATCGTCCGCCAGGCGGCTCATCGGCACCATGCCGTGGGTTTCAATATTGGCTTCATCCACGACGTATAAGCCGTACCGATCGCACAAGCGATACCACAGCGGATGGTTCGGATAGTGAGAACAGCGCACGGCATTGAAGTTGTGCTGTTTCATCAGCACAATGTCGCGCCGCATGGTGGCTTCATCAATGGCCTGTCCGTTTTCCGGATGGTGCTCGTGACGGTTTACACCACGAATCAACAGCGGTTTGCCGTTAAGCAGCAGCAAACCATGACGGATTTCCACTTTGCGGAAACCCACGTCGCAGGCTTCCGCTTCCAGTACGTTTCCTTGTGCATCGAGCAAGGTTAATGTCAGGCGATAGAGGTTCGGTGTTTCCGCACTCCACAGCGCGGGCGCGGCAACCGACAGCGTCACGCACAGGCGTTCTGCCCACGCGCCGCGCTCATCCACCACGGCGCTGCCCGGCGACTGCTGAGCGGCGGCGATTTTTTCTCCGCCGCGCCACAGGGCAACGGCAACGCGACACGCTGCAAACGCCCCGGCCAGTTGCACGTTAACCTGTAATTGCGCGTGGGTCAGGTCCGCATTCAGCTCGCTGACATAGTGGAAATCGGCAATATGCGTCTGCGGTTTGTGTTGCAGGGAGACATCGCGAAAAATCCCGCTCATCCGCCACATATCCTGGTCTTCCAGATAGCTGCCATCGCACCAGCGCAGCACCATCACCGCCAGCCGGTTTTCCCCCGCTTTTAGCGCCTGACTGAGGTCAAACTCGGCGGGCAGGCGGCTGTCCTGCGAATAGCCGATCCATTGGCCGTTACACCAAAGATAAAACGCCGCATTGACACCATCAAAAACAATCCGCGTCTGCCCCTGCGCCAGCGCACCTTCTTCCATTGTAAATGTGAGCGAGTAACAACCTGTCGGGTTTTGTTGCGGAACAAACGGAGGCGTCACCGGAATCGGATAGGTAACATTGGTATAAATGGGCGTATCAAATCCCTGCATCTGCCAGTTCGATGGCGCTGGCATCGCCACCGCATCGGTGCAATCCTCTGTTATCCAGCGTTCCGGTACGGCTTCCGGCGAGCCAAACAGGCTGAAGCGCCATTCGCCATTGAGCAGGCGCCGCGCAGGTGAAGCGGCATCATCGCGCGCCGCATTTTCATCACGCCAGCTACGCATGGGCGCATGAGCCGGTAAACGGTGCCAGTGGGTAATCGCCGGGTTTTCCCAGTCGCGGCGGGAAACCAGCGAACTTAATGCGGTAGCAGACATAAAACCTCTTTTTTGCGAAGCGCTCACAATTAAAGAAACAATGGCGTATTTTTAATCGCAGGTAAAGTCCGCGATCGGCTGAAAGCGAAGAGGATCACAAAAGCATTAGCGCCGATCCAGCATGGCAACCTGCTGTGCCAGTTCACTCAGTTGCCGGGCAAGAGTTTCACCGCTGCGGATCTGCCGTTCGCGCGCCGGAGCCGTAGACAGACGTTCGATCAACGTGACGGGCAGCCGAATCTGACTGAGGGTCAATTCCCTGTCGGGCGGATTAAGCAGCCAGTCCACGCTACGCTCGCCCGCTTCTTTGAACGCCTGGCGCACCGTGGTCAGCGGCGGAGAAAACCAGGCGCTGTCCGCCGTGTCGTCGTACCCCACCACTGAAATCTGCCCTGGCACATCAATGCCCTTCTCAGCACAGGCGCGCATCACGCCGAGCGCCATCTGATCGTTGGCCACCAGAATCGCCTGCGGCAGCCGGGGACCCGCCAGCAGCAGATGGGCTTTTTCATACCCCGATGCGGCGCTCCAGTCCCCATACTCGCTGGCGCAGGGAGTCAGTTTCTCCTGTGCTAACGCCGCCAGCCAGCCGCTAAAACGGGCGCGGGCTGAAACTGAACTCTGCGGCCCGCCCAGCAGAGCAATGCGCTGGTGGCCTTGCGACAGCACATGTTCCACACCCAGGCGCGCGCCCTGCTCCGCATCAAACACCAGACTGTTAACGGCTGCCTTATCACTGACATCCAGAAACAATACCGGCGTCGGTTGCGCCTGCGCCGCCAACTGCTGCGCCAACGCATCTTCCAGCGGAACATTAATAAGCACGCCTTCCACACGCTGTGCCAGCAGTTCCTGCAATGCCGCGCTACAACTGGCGGCGTCATGCTGCTCAAGCATCGAAATAATGACGCTCGTGGAGGCAAGACCGGCGCGGGATTTCACCGCCGAGGCAATTTGTGACGGCGCATGCAGCGCCAGATCGGTAGTCAGTAGTCCCAGCGCTCTGCTGCGTTTGCCCGCAAGTTGCTGAGCGCCTCGATTGGGAACATAGTGCAGCGCGGCCATTGCGGCGAGCACCTTTTCACGGGTACGAACGGAAACATGGGCCGCATCATTGATCACCCGGGATACGGTCTGGTAAGAGACGCCTGCATAGCTGGCAACGTCGTAAAGTGTGATAGTTTTCATGGCGTTCCTGGCAGCAAAGGGATCATTAGTATACCCGTTTTGCCCGGATCTGCCTGTGAGCGCTTCGTGAAAAATACCAGGAACTAAGACAATCGGCACAAAATATATTGCGCGAGACAAAAAGAAATATCGGCGAACCACAAGGCTCGCCGGAAACATCATCCGTAATGTGTTTTGAGATGGTTCTGTAGAGTTATTATGAAACAATCATCACAGTTTTTAATGCAATTTAAATGACGGTTTCATGACAACAAGATTACTGCTGGCGAGGAATAGGAAATCCTTTTATTGAAATAATAAAACTGTTTCCCTCTTTTTTGATTTTCGCGCCAGCGTCACACCAGTCCGATGCGATACGAAAAAACTCATCACTTCCGATATTCCAGTCCAGTCGTACTTGTTTTACAAAGCCTGAGCGCAACATCGCACAGGCTTCGCCGTAGTTACTGGCGGTTGATAGCAGTTGTTGGTTCATTTTTTCTTCTTCAGGAGTTTACGTAATGCTTTGATCTCTTTAGGAGTGAACGGAGTTGCACTCTCTTCTTCCGTGTGCTGGTTGTCAATATCATCTTCCGAGACTCCCGCCTCTTCCGCTGCTTCGAACGCCAGCAACAGCAGTTTTTCTGTCGCCGTGCTTAAATTTTCACTATTTACTTCTGCGTAATGACGCAATTTCTCTTTTAGCGCTTCATCAATTTTGACGTTTAATACTGCACTGGCCATGATTATCCCTTCTTGTGTGAATAAACATGCTAATTAATACACGAACTTATGAAACCGATCCAGATTTATATTTCAAAATTATAACAGGGCGAAAAATCCCCATAAATAATCTGCCTTATATTTATGACAGAAAAATGAAGATAATATTTCAATTAAATGACACTATAATTTAAAACGAAAAAATATAATGCTAATCGCGGGAATAAAACCCGCCAGCGCGCACGCCGACGGGTTTCAGTGATGCAGTTGGTTCCATTTTTCGCGGGTTATCTCCCACAACTCCGTCTCCAGCTCCCCGGAAACATACTCACCTTTTTGCAGGCGAACTAAGCGCATACCGCTGCGTTGAGAAAGTCGCTTCGAACGATCGTTGGCGACAGCTTTGGGCGCGCGCAGTACATCGCGTTCAAGCACGTTAAACCAAAAATCCGTTACCGCATGGCAGGCTTCCGTCATATACCCCTGCCCTTGCCACTCCGGAGCCAGCCAGAATCCCCGGTTATTGTCCGGCGTATCCATCAGGCAGATCACGCCCATGAGTTCATCGGCATTCTCTTTACGTCGCAACGTCCAGAACCAGCCTTTCCCCGCGCGCGTTGCCTCCAGCGCAACATTGTCGACATAGTTCTGCGCCGCATCATCCGGATAGGGCCAGGGAACGCTGGCAACCAGATAACGGACAATCTCCCAGCGAGGGAAAATGCGCTGAATTTGCGTGGCATCTTCCGATGCCAGCGGTTTGAGAATTAGACGTGCCGTTTGAAGCTCTGGTGTCGTCACAGGTGATCGCTCCTTTTCTTCCTGAGAGAAGCAAGTATTGCAGACGCTCCGCCAGATCAGGGGATTTTTCGCTGTATTAACGAAAAAATCAGCCTGCCGGTTCAGTTTGCGGCGCCACGCTTAGCGTCGGTTTCTGACGAAACCACGGCAGACAAAGCTGAATCAGCGGGCCAATACTGAGCGCGTAAAATACCGTGCCGACGCCAAATGTGCCGCCCAACAGGCAGCCTGCCAGCAAGACTGAAATCTCAATCGCCGTACGGATACTGCGCACTGACCAGCCTGTGCGGGCATGGATCCCGGTCATCAGGCCATCACGCGGGCCTGCGCCAAACCCGGCACCAATATACATTCCGGTCGCCAGCGCATTGACAATCACCGCCGCTACCAGCATTACGCTGCGCGCCAGGAGTGTCTCCAGCGGCGGCATCAACGCCAGTGCAGCATCGGCGGCAAGCCCAAGCACGATCACATTGCTGATGGTTCCCAGACCCGGACGCTGGCGCAGCGGGATCCAGAACAACAATACCAGCGCGCCGGTGGCGATCATCACCGTACCGATATCCATCGACAGCAGTTTCGCCACCCCAAGGTGGAAAACGTTCCACGGATCGGCGCCCAAATCCGCGCGAACAAACATCGCGGTAGAAACACCGTACAGGACCAAACCAATATAGAGTTGCAGTAATCGACGTAGCATTTTTGTTCTCCGGTTGTTCATGCTTCCATCTTCTCCGCAAATGGCATTATGATTAATGTCCAGTTTTCATATAGTGGACTGCATATGTCATCCCGTCGCTTTGGTAGTCAATCTTTGCAGCGCCTGTTAGGGCACTGGCAACAACCCGAGTCCCGCATGCCGCTATGGCGTCAGCTTGCCGATGCCCTGCGTTTGCTGATTCTTGATGGCAGGCTGGCGCTGGACACACGTCTGCCCGGCGAGCGTGAACTGGCCTCAACGCTGGAAATCAGCCGCACCACCGTTGCCAGTGCGCTGGCGCACTTGCGCGATGAGGGTTATCTGGAGAGCCGCCACGGTAGCGGATCGCGGGTGATTTTGCCTGATAGCCGTAGCGTTCCAACGCTCGCAACAGCCGGTACGGCACTGGATCTCTCAACGGCGGCGTTGAGCGCCGGGCCGGAGATCCACCAGGCCTATACCCACGCGCTGAGCATGATCCCGCACTACCTCACGCGAACCGGCTACGGTCAGCTCGGCTTGCTGCCACTACGTGAAGCCATTGCCACACGTTATACCGAGCGCGGGCTGCCAACTCACGCCGATGAAGTGATGGTGGTGAATGGTGCCGTCAGCGGACTGGCGCTGGTACTGCGCATGCTAACCGGTCCGGGCGATCGCGTGGTGGTCGATCACCCAACCTACCCGCTGGCGATTGCCGCGATCCAGGGGGCGTCATGCAGGCCCGTTGGCGTATCGCTGCCACAAACCGGCTGGGATTGTGATGGGTTTGCCGCCACGCTGGCACAGACCGCGCCGCGTCTGGCCTATCTGATGCCCGATTTTCACAATCCAACCGGACGCTGTATGGATATCGCCACTCGCGAAGCCATCGCCGCCATCGCGGCGCGCACGCGCACGGCGCTGGTGGTCGATGAAACGATGGTGGATTTGTGGTACGACGCGCCGCCACCGCCGCCGCTGGCGGCCTTTGATCCTGCTGGAAACGTGATCACACTCGGTTCGGCGGGGAAAAGTTTCTGGGGTGGCTTACGCCTGGGATGGATCCGCGCCTCAACGCGCACAATTGCCGCTCTCGCCCAGACCCGTGACACGCTGGATCTGGGTTCCCCGTTACTGGAGCAACTGGCAACGCTGTGGCTAGTGCAAAACGCAGAAGCATTTTTGCCCGGCCGTCGACAAATGCTCGCCAGCCGCCGTGATGATTGCGCCGCGTTAATGCGCGAGCATTTTCCGGAATGGCGCTTTCAGACACCGCAGGGCGGCCTCTCCTACTGGGTAGAACTGCCCGATATGCTGGCGACTCAGTTTGCCGCCCGTGCGGAAACTATCGGTATTCACCTCGGTGCGGGAACACGTTTTGGTCTTTCCGGCGCTTTTGACCGCTATTTACGAATGCCCTTTTCACTGGAATTAACCGAACTCGAGAACGCATTACTGCGCATCAAACCCCTGTGGCTCGCGCTCAACTATTCGCACCCCCCGGTAAAACGCAGCATGGTGTAATGCCGGAAACGTTCAATACACATGTCACGGCACCGTGGCATGTGCCCGAACAGACGGGGAGACTTTCTGCCGTTGCAAACACTCTTCTGATATTTCCGTTAGTCCTGAAATGTTTAATCGCCTTATCGCTCAATTGCTTTCATGCCATCAATAAATCAGGCTTTATTTATTGTTTTTGTAATTTGATTTTGAGGGTGTACTACGTCATCATCTGTTTTTTATGCAATATACAAGCGGATAGATATCAAAAACACTGGCTTGCGAAAACGCAGGGCAGGAACAACATCCGCTGTACTTTACGCGCTTAAAATTAATGACACAGATTGCACATGACGCCATAGCTAACCTGCTTGCTCGTTAATAACACATAATTATTTATAGAGCACTGCACTGGTATGCCAGAGATTGAGTGGAAAACTCATTATATCCGCAGAGAGTAAAGATCCTTATGAATTATGAACCCAGGGGTAATTTTGAATACATCGTCAGAATTAATAATACTTACCTTGCTGAAGGTATAAAACAGATTATACAAAAAATGTATAATCTGGGTGAACTGAGTTCATCTATCCTGGTTTTCGACTGTCATAATTACTATTCAATCAATTTCGATCAAGTCGGTGATACGATATGCGTTATGCTCTGCGAGAAAAACTACCAGAAATTCCTGCCAGACATCAACAAAATATACCGCTGTGAAGCGAACATCACCGCGAAGGGTTTTAAAAATTTAGTTAAACGCATATCAAACGGCAAGGGACCATCAAGTACGCTAAAAACAGACTGCTGCATCAATGAGCGCGAAATGGCGGTGATTCATTCCTATATGGAAGGCTATTCAGAGGCAACGGTTTCCGACTGGTTGGGTGTCAATATAAAAACGATTTACCTTGCCAGGCGCCGCCTTTTTTCAAAGTTAGAATGCAATTCATTACTGGAGTTTAGAATTATGTGCAGAACACAATTATTTACTGAATGGTATTCAAGGCAAAAAGAAGCGTTTAACACCGTTGATCATTAATCCACTGACCAACATTCATCATCTCAGCGTTCCCTACCCCACCATTATATGGCAGATAAAACCGTAGAAAGGTATGCAGGAGAGTCATTTCCTCCTGCATTAGATCACTATCGCTGGCAACTACACAGGAATGGAAATGTTTCAGCTACTCTCTGCACGTAGTTTTTTGATATTAATATCGATACGTTCGATTGCAGGTTGAGAGGCACCTTTCGTCAAAGACACGCGTATTTTAATGCTGTCATTATCGATTACAACCAGGTTAACATCAACATTATCTTCTTCTACCATCCAGAATATTTTTTCTTTTATTTCCTCGGCTATTGAATTCAAAACCTCCACCTAATCACCTCATGGTTATGTTGATTAAAAATGACCTGACAGCAAAGATTCGTTAGCATATAAAACCAGACTTTTTCTCATTAATATACTGACGAAGATAAAACAATAATATAAGCCAAAATATTTCAAGCCAGTAACGAAGATGAGTTCACCACATATACATCACAATATCAATTGATAAACTTTATAGATTTTTTTGTAAGATAGTAGATTTAAATATTCCATAATAATTATTATGTATGCCATTCCCAAAAAAACACTTATCACAGAACCACGATAGGATTTTTAAATTGGAGAGCAATCGATTGAGAGTATGTATCATCGCACGTCTTTGATAAGATATATAAATATTCATTCTGAACACACCCTATTGTTCACATATCTTATTCCATATAAGTTTTCTTTAAATCAAAAAACTCAATAGAATTTTTCAATTACATTTACGCTTGTCATTTAAAATATCAGTGTTATATTACGCGTCCCTGTTATTGAAAGATCATACCAGGATCTTAGGTTTTTCGCCTTGCCACTTTAATATAAATTTTACCGGGTATATTCAAAATGGAGATAAGATTATAGATAACATCAATAAATGATCGTGTTACTAACGGGATTAATCTCTCAATCTGAAGCATTTCTTCTGTCGTGAAGCAAAATCCAAATTGCTTTTTGTCGAACGGTTGTATCTTTTTTTATTAGCAAAAAAGAACATCACAAAATGATAAGGTAGAGTGGTAACCAGAATGAATAGTCGATCTTTAGAGTACCTGGCAGCACTGGCAAAGTACAATCATTTTCAGCATGCAGCAGACGAGTGCAACGTAACGCAATCAACGCTGAGTATTCAATTGAAAAAGCTAGAACAAGAGCTTGGCGCGCCCTTGCTGGATCGTTCAAATAAAAGAGTTAAATTTACAACGATGGGTATCAGGGTGGTAAAACAGACACATGTGATACTCAAAGAACTCGAACGATTACGGGAGATGGCATCAAAACCACATATGTATGGTATACAAAACATACGTATAGGGATTATGCCATCAGTCTCAACAAACATATTTAAATATGCAGTTGAACTTTGCGATAACTTTCCATCGAAAATCGAGCTGCAGTTTAATGAAGCCGACCCGGAGAAACTCTTTTCAATGATGAAAACAGGTGCTCTGGAGTGCGCGATAATGGACAAACAGCCCAGAAATTCTGATTTTTTTGAATGCGCATCATTCGATGAACCACTGATCATTGGCGTCGGAGCCAGACATCAATATGCACTTTCAGAATCATTAGAACAAGCAGAGCTGAAAAAGCTGAAGATTCTGGTCCCGGAATATGGAAATAATCTGCACGATCCGATCATGAGCTTTTGCGATCAATATGGGCTTTTTGCGGAGATAGGCTCCGTAGGCATGAACATTGAAACATTGCGCTGGCGAATTTCGATGTCTGATTATGTATCCTTTTTCCCCTATTTTTCTGCCCTGGATAAAAATGATACCCGGCTGAAGTATATCAGACTCAACCATTTCAACCCCAGGCGTAAAATTGTTTTCTTATCACAACGAGAGCCTGTCGTGAAAAAATTCACGGAGTTGCTCATAAAAAAAATGACCAACGCGTTAATAGAATAAAGCATCCAGAAACCAGTTTTACTTATCGGACGGGTAGACAGAACCCCATTATGAATATATTTTTAGGCATTGTATTTACGCACGCTACACATAAGCAAAAATGACATTATTAGCTGCACCGATAACATGGATATTCTCTTGAATTATATATTCATAATAGTTTTCGTTATGGAGGAAAGTATCCGTGTATTTATTTTTCTACACGGCGATGCAGTATGCCAAAGCATGCAACCTGAACATACTTCACCCGGAGCACTATTTCATAGAGGATATAAATTAATAACAGAGGTCAGGTAAAGATCGTATAAATACGTTACACAAGGGGAAAAATGGTGTTATATAAAAAATACCCTGGTTAATGGTTATTTCTAACTACCCTTAGAACAAGACGCTAACCAGGGCTTGTCACCAATTTTACTCAGTGGTTAATAGACCGCACAAAACAAGAGTTAAATAATTCCACATCGCCGCTAACAAATACAGTAGAAGGTATCTATAAATTAGAATCACTTATTTTTGCCAGATGCGCAGCATGGTCGCCTTTTCAGCACAGTTGTTTGGTATTGACGTCATGGGGAAAATCGGCATTACGGATAATGAAGTAAGGGTATTTAACAAGCACGATAAGCAGTTTCAAACAGGCTGCGCAACCGCTGGTGTGCTGAAGATGTAAAGAGATAAACGGAACGAACTTCAAAAGCAGAAATGGGTGGGGGCCCTGCCAGCTACATCCCGGCACACACGTCGTCTGCCCTGGCTGCTTCCTTCCGGACCTGACCTGGTGAACAGAGTAGCGTTGCGGGAGAACCAACAGGGCCCCCATTGAGAGCGTTGTTAATCAACGCGCTGGCGCATTATCCCTGTCCAGGATGGCAATTGCAAGCCGCGCCGGGGCGGATGCTGGTTTATTGCGCAACTGTCCCTTCACAGCACGCTTTATGCTGTTTATGCTGCAAGGACTTCCCTCAGGATATCAGCATGGATATACAGGATTCTTTCCCGCAACGGGTCTGGCAAATCGTTGCCGCGATACCGGAAGGTTACGTCACAACTTATGGTGACGTGGCGAAACTGGCTGGCTCTCCGCGCGCCGCGCGACAGGTGGGCGGCGTACTGAAACGCTTACCGGAAGGGAGTACGTTACCGTGGCATCGGGTGGTAAATCGTCATGGCTGCATTTCCTTGACCGGGCCGGATTTACAGCGTCAACGCCAGGCATTACTGGCTGAAGGCGTGGTGGTGTCAGGTAGCGGGCAAATCGATTTACAACGTTATCGCTGGATCTACTAAAACGCTCCTCCCCCGCAGGAGAGGAGCCGTTATCAGTACTGTGTCGGAGCCGGAGTGGCTTCAGACGGGTTCACTTGTGTGGGTGACGTGGAAGGCACGGTCGTGGCGGCGCCACTGTTTTGCTGCAACGGCACAGCCGTTTGCTGCACCGGCACCAGCGTCAGATCCGCTTTGGTTCCGCCCTGATTGATAACCGGTTTAACCGTATCGGTGATAAAGACAATTTTATCGTCGATGGTAATGGCCGCACTCAGCAGGATACGGGCATTCGGCTGGATATCAGCCGGGTTAAACGGCAGCACGAAGCTGAACGGAGCCTGTTTACCTTCGGTACGCACAGCTTTCTGCGCCAGCACTTTCGACGGCGCATCCGCCTGGGACGCATCAGAAACTGTCACGGTTAATACCGCATTTGGCGGCAGCGCCACTTTCTGACGGATCCAGATCGTACCGGAGACGTTAGGTTGCGCAATCGCAGCTTTATTGGTTGCCGCTGGCGCGCTGGGATTAGGTGCTGGTGTTGGAATGTCAGCGCCTTTTTGAGCGCAGGCAGAGAGCGCAACAGCAACTGCCAAACCACTTAACATGTGCACGAGTTTCATTGATTTCTCCTTATCTTCAATGCACCGGCAGAACGCTTGCCTGCCAGGATGGGTGGTTAAACCATCGTAACGAGAACAAGTCTGGCACATAAGCGCGATATATTCCTGCAAAGCCCCATTTATTCAGATTATTGAACCCATCGGACCACTCATTGTTCCAGGTTATACTTATCGGGTTATTCGCTCAGTCAGCCGCTATTTATTTGAGGAAATTTATGAGTCAGGCACTCTCTAACCTGCTGTCATTATTGAATCTGGAAAAAATCGAAGAAGGCCTGTTTCGCGGCCAGAGCGAAGATTTAGGGTTACGCCAGGTCTTTGGCGGCCAGGTTGTCGGCCAGGCGCTGTACGCCGCTAAAGAGACCGTCCCCGCCGAGCGACTGGTGCACTCCTTCCACAGCTACTTTTTGCGTCCTGGCGATAGCCAGAAACCGATTGTCTATGACGTGGAAGTTCTGCGCGACGGCAACAGCTTCAGCGCCCGCCGCGTGGCGGCGATCCAGAACGGGAAACCGATTTTCTATATGACCGCCTCGTTCCAGGCGCCGGAAACGGGTTACGAACACCAAAAAACGATGCCGGACGCGCCCGCGCCGGATTCACTGAAATCCGAAACCGATATCGCCCGTGCACTCTCCCATTTGTTGCCGCCGCTGGTGAAAGAGAAATTCCTCAGCGATAAACCGCTGGAGATCCGACCGGTAGAATTTCACAACCCGCTAAAAGGGCACGTTGCCGAGCCTGCGCGCCAGGTATGGATCCGCGCAAACGGCGCGGTGCCGGAAGACTTTCGCGTCCATCAATACCTGCTGGGCTACGCCTCAGACTTCAACTTCCTGCCGGTGGCGCTGCAACCACACGGTGTGGGTTTCCTTGAGCACGGTATGCAAGTCGCCACCATTGACCACTCGATGTGGTTCCATCGTCCATTCAATATGAATGAATGGCTGCTTTATAGCGTGGAAAGTACGTCGGCCTCCGGGGCGCGCGGCTTTGTACGCGGTGAGTTCTATACGCAACAGGGCGTGCTGGTGGCGTCAACCGTGCAGGAAGGGGTGATGCGCAATCGCAACTAAGGCTCTACAAAAGGAAAAGCCTCCGAAAGGAGGCTTTTTTATGCTCAGGAGATAACTCAATTCAATCAGGCGTTGTAGGCGTTTTCGCCGTGGCTGTTAACATCCAGACCTTCACGCTCTTGATCTTCCGGTACACGCAGGCCCACAGTCATGTCAGCCAGTTTGTAGCCGATGAAGGCCACGACGCCGGACCACACGATGGTGAGTGCGATACTTTCCAACTGAACCAGGAGCTGCTGACCCATCGTCACGCCTTGTGCGTAACCGACGCCGCCCAGGGACGTTGCGGCAAAGATGCCGGTCAGGATACAGCCGACGATACCGCACACGCCATGCACACCAAACACGTCACACGGATCGTCAACACGCAGCATACGTTTCAGTGCAGTAACGCCCCACAGGCCTGCCAGACCTGAAACCAGGCCCACAATCAGCGCGCCGCCGACACCCACATAACCACACGCCGGAGTAATACCCACCAGGCCTGCAATCGCGCCGGAACATGCACCCAGCAGAGATGGTTTGCCACGCAGCGCCCACTCACCGAACACCCACGCCAGGATTGCACCAGCAGTAGCTACAACGGTATTCACAAAGGCCAGACCGGCGATTTCGTTAGCCGCACTTGCGGAACCCGCGTTGAAGCCGAACCAACCGACATAGAGGATAGCGGTGCCGGTAAAGACCATCGGCAGGTTATGCGGTTTGAACGCTTCTTTGCCAAAGCCCACACGTTTACCAATCAGGTAAGCACCCACCAGGCCTGCAACAGCGGCGTTAATATGCACCACCGTACCGCCAGCGAAGTCCAGCGCGCCATGCGCTGCCAGCAGACCACCGCCCCATACCATGTGCGCGATTGGCACATAAGAGAGCGTCAGCCATACCACCACGAAAATCAGCACCGCAGAGAAGCGAATACGTTCAGCCAGTGCACCAACAATCAGGCCGACGGTAATACAGGCGAAAGAGCCCTGGAAAGCAACGTGGATATACTGATAGATGCTGCCCATGACTGCAGTCAGTTCAATATTCTTCAACATTACCCAGTTGAAGCTGCCGAAGAAGCTGTTGCCCTCGCCAAAAGCCAGAGAGTAGCCGTAAACCACCCACAGAACGCACACCAGAGCGAAGGTGACAGCCACCTGCGTCAGCATAGAGAGCACGTTTTTACCGCGGATCAGACCGCCATAAAACAGCGCGATGCCCGGGATGCTCATAAACAGCACCAACGCAGTAGAAATCATCATAAAGCCGTTGTCCGCTTTATCTGCTACAGCGGGAGCCGCCATCGCCAGACCTGGCAGCAATGCCAGTGAAGCAAGACCTGTTTTTAATGTTGTGTTTTTCATTGTTCCAATCCCTATCACTGTGTGGCCAGCTATTACAGTGCCGCTTCGTCGGCTTCGCCGGTACGAATACGAATGACGCGTTGCAACTCAGCAACGAAAATTTTGCCGTCGCCAATTTTTCCGGTGTAGGCCGCTTTGCTGATCACATCGATAACTTCATCGAGTTGATCATCAGCAATCGCCACATCAATTTTCACTTTAGGCAGGAAATTGACGCTATATTCCGCACCGCGGTACAGCTCGGCATGACCTTTCTGACGCCCGAAACCTTTAACTTCAGTCACGGTCAGCCCTTGAATACCAATAGAAGACAGTGCTTCACGAACGTCTTCGAGTTTGAATGGTTTAATCACCACGGTAACCAGCTTCATAGATCCCCCTCCAGTCGAAATTCGATAATGGCCGCAGCTAACACATGACAGATATTGCAAGTGGTGTGCCAACAATGAAAACGAGGAGAATTTCAGATTGTTAGTGCAGACAGGCCGGGAAAAGCAGAAGGGGGAAAATGCAGGCTCGCGATTCGGCCTGGTGTCAGAAAAGAAAAACGCACCATAACAGTGCATGGTGCGTTACTTTTTTGCACCAACAGAGGATCCTGTCAGTAGCATGCCTAATTTTGGTGCATCAGGCGATAAGCGACTCTTCTCGCGAGCTGGCCGCCAGTTCTTCCCCTGCCAGTTGCAGTTGATACATCTGCCAGTAGCGCCCTTTCGCGGCCAACAATTGCTGGTGTGTCCCGCGTTCCACCGCCTGCCCGCGATGTAATACAAGGATGGTTTCCGCCTCAACAATGGTCGATAAACGGTGAGCGATCACCACCAGCGTGGTCTGCTTACGCACCGCAGCCAGCGCATGCTGGATTGCCTGCTCGGTACCGGAGTCGATATTTGCCGTTGCCTCATCGAGGATCAGGATCTGTGGCGTATCAACCAGCACGCGCGCCAGCGCCAGCAGCTGTTTTTGCCCAACCGAGAGATTATTCCCCTGCTCGCCGAGCCGGGTATGAATGCCCGCACTCATACCGCGCGCCAGTTCCGCCAGTTGTACCGTCTCCAGCGCCTGCCACACCTGTGCTTCGCTGATATCTCGCCCCAGCGTCACGTTGGCGAAAAAGCTGTCCGCCAGCACCACCGGATCCTGTTGCACCATCGCCACGCCTTTGCGTAGCGCTGTATGGCTGAGCGCAGAGAGCGGCCTTCCGTCGAGGCGTATCTCACCCTGCGTGAGCGGGTAGTAACCCATCAACAGGCTGGCGAGCGTACTTTTCCCGCTGCCGGTATGCCCCACTAAGGCGACAAAGCTGCGCGGCTCAACCGATAGCGAAATATCCTGCAGCACCAGTTGATCGTCGCGGTAGGCAAACGAAACATTCTCAATATCAATGGCGCCACTGTGCAGCGGCGTATCATCGTAACCATAAGACTGGCGCGGCCGATCCATCAGTTCGAACACCCGTTCGCCCGCGACAACTGCCTGCTGCAACATCGATTGCTGCGTCGTCAGCTCAATCAACGGTTCATTCAGACGGCCAAGGTAGCTGATAAACGCGTACAGTACGCCGACTTCCACCGTACCCACGGAGGAAAAGCCAAACAGCATCAGCAACCCGCACAGCACCAGCGCCGAGAAAAGACTCAGCAGCGGGCGCAGCAGAAAGCCATCCAGCCGCAGAGTTTGCATGCGCGCAAGATAGTGGGAACGGCTGGCATCGCCCATACGTTCACCAAAACGCGCCTGCTGGCGGAACTGCTGAATCACGCCCATGCCGTTAATGATTTCGTTAAAGCCATCGTTAATATCAGCAAGGTAGGCACGCATCCGGCGCACAATCGGCGTGCTGTAACGCTGATAGATCAGCATGACAATCAGCACCGCGGGGAAAATCGCCATCGCCACCAGCGCCATCCGCCAGTCCAGGCTGAACATGGCGACCAGCATCGCGCCAATCAACGCGGCGCTGCGCAGCACCGTCGCGACCACTGTGACATAAAGATCGCGGATCACTTCGGTGTCGTTGGTCACGCGGGAGATAATCTGCCCGACCGGCTGGGTATCAAATTCGCTTAGCGGCTGGCGCAGCGCAGCGTCCATCACATCGGTACGCAGTTGTTGTACCACGCCGACCGCCGCCTGATTAAACAGCAGCGACTGACTGTAGTGCAGCAGCGCCGCCAGCAGTTGCAGGCCGACATAAACCGCAGCCAGACCGGCGACCAGCGCAAGTGGCAGGTAGCTTTTCGCCACCATGTTATCGATAAAGTAGCTGATCAGCGCCGGACCGGAGACTTCCGCAATCGCCGCAACCCACAGCATCATCACCGCTTTGATTAACGATTTGCGCCACGGTTTGCCATACACCAGCAGGCGTTTCAGCGTCGGCCATTGTCGTGCGAGATTACGCATCGGCGGCCTCCTGCGGTACGTCATTCAACGCAGCTTCCAGTTGCTGGTAGCGATACATATCGCGATACCAGCCCGGCTGGCGCGCAAGCTGCTCATGCTGGCCACGCTGGGCAATATGTCCATGCTGCATGACTAAAATCTCACTGGCTTCCGTCAGCGCCGACAGGCGATGCGCGCTGATAATGACTGTGCGCCCTTCGCCCCACTGGCGCAGGTTATGCAAAATTTGATGTTCGGTGCGACCGTCAACGGCCGACAGCGCATCATCCAGGATCAGGATCTCGGCATTGAGCAGCAGCGCGCGTGCAATCGAAATGCGCTGTTTTTGACCGCCGGAAAGCATCACGCCGCGCTCGCCCACTTCCGTATCGTAGCCCTGCGGCAGACGCAGAATGTCGTCATGCACGCTGGCAAGCTTCGCCACGTGTTCAATCTCTTCCTGCGTTGCGCCGGGTTTGCCTAACGCAATGTTGTTGCCCACCGTATCGGAGAAGAGGAACGGCGTCTGATTCACCACTGCCAGACGGCTGCGCCAGGCATCCAGCTTCAATTGCTGAAGGGGAATATTGTGGAAACGAATATCGCCCTGCCCGACGTCAAAATGGCGCTGAATTAACGCCAGCAAGGTGGTTTTCCCGGCACCGGTCGGCCCGCAGATGCCCAGCATCTGGCCCGGCGTCAGCAGCACGTTAACATTATTCAGTACGGCAGTTTCCGTTTGCGGATAGCGAAATTCACGGATAGCGATAGTCAGATTGCCGCGTCCTTCCGGCACCGGCTCACTGCCGTCATTCACTACCGGCGCTTCTGCCAGCATGTCGCGAATACGGCTGTATGCCGCACTTCCGCGCTCCACGATATTAAACATCCACGCCAGCGCCAGCATCGGCCAAATCATCAGCCCCAGATACATAGCAAAACTGGTGAGCTGACCGAGCGTCAGCGTACCGTGGACAATCATCCAGCTACCGCCGCCAATCGCCAGCATATTCGCCAGGCCAATCGCAATGTAAATGGTTGGATCAAAACGCGCATCAACACGGGCGACGCGCATATTTTTCACCCCGGTGTCGGTGGCTTCCGCCGCAAACAGCGCCGACTGGCGATCCTCCAGACCGAAGGCTTTGATCATGCGGATACTGGTCATGCTCTCCTGCGTGCGATCGTTAAGCGCGGAGAATGCCGCCTGCGCTAACTTAAAACGCTGGTGCAACTGATCGCCGTAACGCTTGATAACCAGCGCCATAATCGGCATCGGCAGCAGCGACAGCAGCGTTAATTGCCAGCTAATTTGCGTCGACATCACCACCAGCACCACGCAGCCCATCACCAGCGAATCCACTAACGTCAACACGCCTTCACCGGCAGCAAACACGACGCGATCGACGTCGTTCGTTGCTCGCGCCATTAAATCACCGGTACGGTGACGCAGGTAAAACTCCGGATGCTGGCGGCTCAACTGCCGATAGAAATCTTCACGCAGCTCCACGGCCAGTTGATAAGAAGCGCCAAACAACCAGACGCGCCAGACATAACGCAGCAGATAGGTGACGACCGCGACCGCGACCAGTACGCCAATCCACATCCACACCTGTGATGTGGTGTAATGCTGTTCGGTTACGCCATCGACAATCACCCCCACCACTTTGGGCGGAATGAGTTGCAGAATAGCAATAATGATAAGTAAGGCCACTGCACCGAGGTAGCGTTGCCACTCCCGGCGAAAGTACCAGCCTAACTGGGCAAATAATCGCACGCGGTTATATCCTGAAGGTGATTTTCCGGCTGTTGGTTTAGCCTGAGCGTTATTCTATGGGTAAAGCCGTGGTGTATTTTATCTGTTCCATGGCGAAGCTAGAAGTGACATCTGATAGCCCCGGCACGCTGTTCACCAGCTTCTTATAAAAGTCGTCATAGCGTTTCATATCTGCCACCTGCACGCGCAGCAGATAATCATACTCTCCCGCCATACGCCAGAAACCGAGCACTTCCGGCATTTGCGTCACTTCGCTGACAAAGCGGCAATACCAGTCGCTACTGTGGTGCTGGGTTTTAATCAGCACGAAGGCGGTCAAATTCAGCCCCAGTTTTTCAGCATCCAGCACGGCAACACGACCGAGCAAAATCCCGTCGTCTTCCAGCCGCTTCAGACGTTTCCAGCAGGGAGTGGTGGTCAGATTAACGGCATCTGCCAGCGTCTGCAAAGAGAGCGAACAATCCTGTTGCAGCAGGGAGAGCAGCTTGCGGTCAATTTTATCTAACATTAGGTAATCCTGAAGAAAATTTTTCTCTTTATAGTCTAATACAAAGGCTAAATGGCAACCCTTTTTTCTTTTGCTTTCGCTAGACTGGGCACAAAATGACAAACGGATAACCGCCATGAATTGCAGTTGGGTCAAATACGCTATCAATGAAATTAACGCCGATGCACAGCGTTCTGCGGATACGCACCTTATTCGCCTGATGCTGCCAGCTTTTCCGGGGATCAATCTCTACCTGAAAGATGAAAGCACGCACCCTACCGGTAGCCTGAAACACCGGCTGGCGCGCTCATTGTTCCTGTATGGTTTGTGTAACGGCTGGATCAAAGAAGGCACGACCATTATTGAGGCCTCCTCCGGTTCAACTGCCGTCTCCGAAGCCTGGTTCGCGCGGTTGCTGGGGCTGCCCTTTATCGCGGTTATGCCTTACTGCACCGCTAAACGCAAAATCGAGCAGATCGAGTTTTATGGCGGCCGCTGCCATTTTGTTGACAGCGCCTGTGAGATCTATGCGGAATCGGAACGGCTGGCAAAAGAACTGAACGGACATTATATGGATCAGTTCACGTTTGCTGAACGTGCAACCGACTGGCGCGGCAACAACAATATTGCCGACAGCATCTTCCGTCAGATGAAAAATGAGCCGCATCCGGTGCCGGATTACATTGTGATGAGCGCAGGCACCGGCGGCACCTCTGCGACGATTGGCCGCTATATTCGCAGCCAGGGCTACGGCACGCAGTTGATGGTGGTGGACCCGGAAAACTCGGTGTTTCTTGATTACTGGCAACAGCGCGACGCCAGCCTGCGCAGCACGACAGGCAGCAAAATCGAAGGGATTGGCCGTCCGCGCGTGGAACCTTCTTTTATTGCCGACGTGGTGGATGAGATGTTGCGGGTTCCCGATGCCGCCAGTGTGGCAACGGCGCAGTGGCTGGAAACGCAAATCGGTCGCAAAGTGGGTGCCTCTACCGGCACTAATATGTGGGGTGCGCTACAGCTTGCCGCGCGGATGCGCGACGAAGGACGCAGCGGTTCTATCGTGACGCTACTGTGCGACAGCGGCGAGCGGTATCTGGAAACCTACTACAACCCGCAATGGGTGGCGACAAACATCGGCGATATCGATCCCTGGCGCGCGGAAATCGCCCGTCTGACGGCATAAAAAAAGCCGGGTAAAAACCCGGCTTGCTGGAAAAATCTTTTTCATTCGGGGGAATAAGGAAGATTAGGTGTGTCCAGCCAGTGCAGCAAAAAGTGTGATACTGCCTGATTCCGGCAGTGTCCGATAACCGGTAAATGCGGCAGCGCTTCCCGTAACTGCGGCATGGCGTTGCCCATGATCATGCCGTGCCCCACGCTTTCAAGCATCTCTCTGTCATTCATCGCGTCGCCAAACGCCATGCAATCCTGCAATGTCAGCCCCAGCGACAGGCTCAGCGCCGCCAGCGCGGAACCTTTGTTACAGCCTGGCGGCAGGATTTCCAGACAATCGGTGGCAGAAAAACACAAGTGCGCGCGCGCTCCCAGCGCCTCATTCAGTTGAATCCGCAGGCGGCAGAGATCGTCATGATCGCCAACAAAACAAATTTTGGTCACCTCGTGAGCCGGTAAGCGCCTGAGATCGGCCAGTTGGTAGGTAAAACCGCTGAGCAGATGAGCTTGCAGCAACTCTGGCAGCGCGTTACCCGTCAACCAGCCGGAATCATTGAATACGTGTACAGTCGCGCGGGTGTCCCATGTGCTGTGCAGAACAAGCTCCGCCACTTCCGGGTTCAGATCCTGACGGAACAGTAGCTCGCCTTCCTGCGAATGGATGCGCGTTCCGTTACCGGTTATTAAAAAAGCATCCAGCGCCAGGCTACTGATAAGGCTACGCATCTCCAGCGCGTGCCGCCCGGTCGCAAAAGTCAGGGTGATATCCCGTTCGCGCAGACGCTGAAGCGCATTGACCGTTTGCTCGCCTAAGCGGTGGTCAGGCATTAACAGGGTGCCATCCATGTCAAAAGCAGCCAAACGCGCCATCATCTTTTCTCCGGTTATGTTTCATTCACAGTTGCGTTCCAGTATTACGTGAGATATACGGAAGTAATAGTGAATAGATGACAAATATTGTTCCGGGTTTATGCGACTCCTCAATCGACTCAATCAGTACCAACGCCTGTGGCAGATCTCTGCCGGGGAAACACAATCCGCCAGTGTAACGGAGCTGGCGGCGCACTGTTTTTGCAGCGAGCGGCATATGCGCACGCTGCTGCGCCAGATGCAGGACGCTGGCTGGCTACGCTGGCAATCGCAATCCGGACGGGGTAAACGCGGCGAGTTGCAGTTGCTGATCGCGCCGGAATCGATACGCAGTGAGATGCTCGAACAGGCTCTCAATACCGGTCAGCAGCAGAACGCGTTGGCGCTGGCGCAAATTGCACCGGATGATCTGCGCACATTGCTGAATCCGTTTCTCGGCGGCTTGTGGCAAAACGAAACGCCAACCCTGCGCATTCCCTACTATCGCCCGCTTGATCCCCTTGTTCCGGGTTTTCTTCCCGGACGCGCGGAACAGCATCTTGTCGGGCAGATCTTCAGCGGCCTGACCCGCTTTGTCAGCCACAGCATTCAACCGCAGGGCGATTTGGCGCATCACTGGGATGTGAGCGCAGACGGCTTGTGTTGGCGATTCCATTTGCATGCCACGCTGCACTGGCATAACGGCGATACCGTCACAGCTGTGCAGTTGCAGGAGAGCCTGCAACGCCTGCTGCAATTGCCTGCGTTGCAAAAGTTATTTTCCAGCGTCGCGAGCATTGAAATCACGCATCCCTGGTGTCTGACATTCAAACTGCACCGCCCGGATTTCTGGCTGCCGTACCGCCTTGCCAGTTACGGCAGCCGTCTGGCACATCCGCAGCAGCCCATGGTTGGTACCGGGCCGTTTCGCCTGGTCACGTACAGCCGCGAACTGGTCCGGCTGGAGAGTCACGACCACTATCATCTTGGGCACCCATTCCTGAAGGCGGTAGAGTTCTGGATCACGCCACAGTTGTTTGAGCAGGATTTAGGCACCAGTTGCCGGCATCCGGTGCAAATTGCCATTGGCGAGCCGGATGAGCTTCGTCACCTGCAACCCGTCAGTAACGGCATCAGCCTTGGGTTTTGTTATCTTGCCCAGCGGCCAGGCGCGCGCCTGAGCCCGGCGCAGTCACGCCGTCTGGTACAGATTATCCATCACACTTCGCTGGTGCAGACGTTGCCGCTTGACGAGAATCTGATCACTCCCAGCCGTGAGCTCTTACCCGGCTGGCAAATGCCTGAATGGCCAGCCGAACAGGTTCCGCTGCCAGCAAAACTCACCCTGCTCTACCATTTACCGGTGGAACTACACATCATGGCGGAGCAACTCAGGCTTTATCTCGCCACGCTCGGTTGTGAACTGACAGTTATTTTCCACGACGGCAAAAACTGGGATGGCTGCCCCCAGCTTGCGACTGCCGATCTGATGATGGGAGACAGGCTGATTGGCGAAACACCGGAATATACTCTTGAGCAGTGGATACGTTGCGACCCGCTATGGCCCAACCTGCTTAGTGCGCCGCAGTTCGCGCATTTGCAGGCAACGCTGGATGCCGTGCAGCGCCAGGTGAATGAGCAGGAGCGTTACCAGGCGCTGCATGATGTGTTCGATACCCTGATGGATAATGCCACACTCACACCGCTGTTTAATTACCAGTACCGTATCAGCGCACCGCCAGGCGTGGAAGGGATCCATCTGAATACGCGCGGCTGGTTTGACTTTGCCGAAGCGTGGCTTCCCGCCCCGGCGCGGTGAAGAAGCTGGTCGCTGTCAGCGGCACGCGCTACCATAGCGTTTTATTCGCGATTGTCAGGAAGAATTATGAAACGTGCCGTTGTCGTGTTCAGTGGCGGACAAGACTCCACAACTTGCCTGGTGCAGGCATTGCAGCAGTATGACGAAGTGCATTGCGTCACCTTTGATTACGGCCAGCGCCACCGCGCAGAGATCGATGTTGCCCGCGAACTGGCGTTAACGCTGGGTGCCCGTGCCCACAAAGTGCTGGATGTCACCCTGCTCAATGAACTGGCGGTCAGCAGCCTGACACGCGACAGCATTCCGGTGCCGGACTACGAGCCTGATGCCACCGGTATTCCAAATACTTTCGTGCCTGGGCGTAATATTCTGTTTCTGACGCTGGCGGCGGTGTATGCATATCAGGTGCAGGCAGAAGCCGTGATCACTGGCGTTTGTGAAACCGATTTTTCCGGTTACCCGGATTGCCGCGATGAGTTTGTTAAGGCACTTAACCATGCGGTCAATCTTGGCCTGGCGAAAGATATCCGCTTTGAAACCCCGCTGATGTGGATCGATAAAGCCGAAACCTGGGCGCTGGCGGATTACTGGGGCAAACTGGATCTGGTGCGCAGCGAAACGCTGACCTGCTATAACGGTATTAAAGGCGATGGCTGCGGCCATTGTGCAGCCTGCAACCTGCGCGCCAACGGCCTGCAACATTACCTCGCGGATAAAAGCGGCGTAATGGCAGCCATGAAACAGAAGACCGGATTGAAATAAAAGACACTCTCCGGGATCTGTGCCGGATGGGCGCTAACGCTCATCCGGTCTGCAATCTTGTCGGGCAGCGATTTGTCTTTGACGGTTTTCGCCAGCCCGTTTTTAATATTAATCGCCTGCGCGGATCATCTTCTCCAGTTTTTCCCGCAGTTCCCCTTCTAATGCCAGCGCCTTCTGGCTTTTCAGGTCGATGCAGACAAATGTCACCAGCGCATCAGCGACTACCTGTCCTTCCGGTTCCAGCGTGACGACCTGGCTTAAAACGCCGCTTTTACCGTTGATCTGCTTTACATGGCTGGTGACGGTAAGCAAATCACCGAGCACCGCCGGACGGCGATAGTTGATATTGATGTTCACCACCACGAAAGCAATGTTATTGGCCGTCATCCATTTAAAGCTGTCGTTATTCTCAAGCCCGTCCCAGCGAGCCTCTTCGAGAAACTCCAGATAGCGAGCATTATTCACGTGCTGGTAAACATCGAGATGAAAACCACGAACTTTGATTTGTGTCTGCATAGCGCTTTAACCTTTACCGTTTATTGTTATAGGGACAGAGAGATCATAACTGGTATGACCTCTCTATTCTGGCAAAGATTAGTGACTACGCAAGCGCCTTACAGTTTCAAGTGCGCCAGATTACGTTCCACCAGCGTACCGCCCATACCTGGCACCTGCTTGAGATCGTCGAGCGTTTTAAACGGGCCGTACTCATCGCGATAACTGACTATCGCCTGGGCTTTCTTGATGCCGACACCGCTCATCACCTGGGCGAGCTCTTCCGCACTGGCACTGTTAATACTTACCCGCGTGCCGTCCCCCTCATCAGCGTTGGTTGCCATATCCTGTACTTTTGCTTTTCCTGCGGATGCGTTTTCACTTTTGTTCAACGAGAGCGGCGCTTTCTCTGCGGTTACCGGGGCGGCCAGCGCGCTGTAACTCAGCGACGAGCAGGCGATGCTCAGAGTAATAATCAGGGCTTTGATTCCATGTTTCATGCTGTTTTCTCCTTTGTTTTCAATGTGAGGTAACGATAAACAGAAGCCGGAATATGGGCAAAGGGCAAAACGCAGAAATGGAAAAGGCCGCGAAAGCGGCCTTTGTGATTTGCAAAATTTTGCTTTTTTTTGGGAGACGCTTCGCGCCTTTACCCGTTACTGCTGTTCAGCGATCGTGCCGAGTTTGATTTTGGCTTCTTTGCGCAGGTTGCTCATCAGCGCTTCAAAAGCGATCTGTGCGTTGTTCTGCGTGATGCCTTTAACCATCGCTTCTTTCTGTGCATCCGGCATGGTTCCTGCTTTTACTTCGTCCAGCGCCAGAACCACAACGTTACCCTGCTGATCGGTCGTTGAACCGAAAGACGGTTTATCTTTTTCCGGCAGCGGCAGATTAAACGCAGCCTGACTTACCGGATCCTGACTTGTACGCGCCAGAGTTTTCGCCGCGCCAAAGCTCAGTCCTGCGGCTTTCAGCGCATCGTCACCTTTGCCCGCTTTCAGCTCAGTCACCAGTTTTTCAGCATCCAGCTTCGCCTGTTGCTCAGCCTTGTTGTGCTTCACAATGTCGGTAACCTGCGTTTTCACTTCAGCCAGCGGTTTGATGGCTTCCGCTTTGTGATCGGTGATACGTAGTACAAACGCGCGATCGCCATCAACGGTGATGATATCGGAGTTGCTGCCCGGCGCGCCGTTCTGCCCCACCAGACCACCATTGAAAATCGCGTCGCTCACCGGTTTGAAGTTCAGTTCTTCCGGCAGAGTGTCGCGACTGAACCATCCCGTTTGCACTGCTTTCGCCCCTGCGGCCTGTTCTGCACCAGCCAGAGATTCGTTATCGTTGCTCGCCGCTTCGCTCACTTTCTGTTGCAATGCATACCAGGCGTCCAGCGCTTTTTCCTGTTTCACTTTTGCAGCCAGTTCATCATGCACTTCGCTGAGCGGTTTCACCTGCGCAGGCTGGATATCGTCAAGACGCGCAACCAGGAAACCCACAGAAGATTTGATAACGCCGGAAAGCTGGCCCTTCTCTTTCAGGCCAGCATTTTTCAGTTCATCCGGCGTGGTGCCCTCTTCCAGCCAGCCCATATCGCCGCCGTTGCGGGCAGAGATAATGTCGGTGGATTTCGCTTTCGCGACGGTGGCGAAATCAGCGCCTTTATTCAGCTCATCAAGCACGGCTTTCGCGTCGTCTTCTGTTTTCGTCTGGATGACGCTGTAGCGGTTGCGCTGCGGCTGGGTGAACTGATCCTGATGCTGATCGTAGTAAGCCTGAATCTCTGCATCGGTGGCATTTTCCTGCATCGCAGTAGCATCAAGTTTGATGTAGCTTACGCGGAACTGCTCCGGCGCGATGAAACGACTCTTGTTTTGATCGTAGTAGCTAGTAACTTCGTCATCGCTGGCTGTCTGCTTCGCCGCCAGTGCGTTCACATCGATCACCGCCTGGCGAACAACGCGCTGCTGGGCAACCAGCGCCGCCAGCTCGTCGGTCTCGCCTTTAAGCATAAAATCAGTACCGGCAACAGCGTTGATGAGCTGCTGGGAGGTTAACTGGTTACGCAGCGCCTGCGCGTACTGATCGGCGCTCATGCCCATCTGATTAACGATGGCATTAAAGCGGTTGTTGTCGAATTTGCCGTTAGCCTGGAAAGCCTGAGTGGAAAAAATGGCTTTCTTCACCTGCTCGTCGCTAATGCCGAGGTTCAACTTTTTGGCGTACTGGTCCAGCAACGCTTCATCAATCATGCGATTGAGCACTTGCTGGCGCACGGATTTCATATAGTTTTCGTTGGCAGCCAGTTCAGAGAACTGATCGCCCAACTGCTGCGCCATACGATTGCGCTCGCTGGTCACCGCATTTTCAAACTGCGAACGGCTAATTTCCTGACCGTTAACTTCTGCGGCATAATTATTGTTACCGCCAATCAGGTAGTTACCCACGCCAGTCAAAATGAATGACACGATAATCAAACCCAGAATGATCTTGAGCACGACGTGATTCGCCGCCGCGCGTAAATTGTCCATCATGGTGTAACAACACTCCGCTGTAGGTGACTTTAGATCTCAGGCAGCAAGAGTTGCCCGCTGCGTGTAAGCGCGTATTTTGACAAGAAACCGGCGCAATTGTTAGCCCACAACGTGCAGAAACTCGTACAAAGTAAGAATTCGCAAATAAAAAAAGGCACATCTCGCGATGCGCCTTGTATTTTCTTACTCTCCCCACACGGGGAAAGTAATCAGTTTACTGCGTCTTTCAGCGCTTTACCTGCGCGGAACCCTGGCACTTTAGCTGCAGCGATAGTGATTTCTTTGCCGGTCTGCGGGTTACGGCCAGTGCGTGCAGCACGTTCTTTAACCGCGAAAGTCCCGAAACCTACCAGTGCTACGTCGTCCCCGGATTTCAAAGATTCAGTAACAGAAGCAATTAAAGCATCTAACGCACGTCCTGCAGCAGCTTTGGAAATATCAGCACCTGCGGCAATCTTGTCAATCAGCTGAGATTTGTTCACTCTTCTCTTCCTCTCTTTATAATTTATATCGCACCTGAATCCTTCACAGCGCGACCGCGCAGCAGTTATATCAGGCCTGTCATGCCCTTACAACACCAGTTGATGATGACACACCCAACCAGCAATCTAAATTAGCTATACAAAAAAAGGCTGGCAAGTACGAAATCACTCACCAGCCTTGTTTTTATCAACGCACTTTGCGCGAGGTCACTATTTTGCCGTCACGACCTGCATACCAAAGGGTTCGTTCTGCAATGCAAGGCTGAGAACTTCTTCGATACGCTTAACCGGGTGGATATCCAAATCGGCCACAACGTTGTCCGGAATCTCTTCCAGGTCACGTTTGTTTTCGTAAGGAATCAGAACAGTCTTAATGCCCCCACGGTGCGCCGCCAACAGTTTTTCCTTCAGACCACCAATCGGCAACACCTGGCCACGCAGGGTAATTTCACCCGTCATTGCCACATCTGCACGAACCGGATTACCAGTCAGGCAGGAAACCAGTGCGGTACACATTGCAATCCCCGCGCTCGGGCCATCTTTCGGCGTCGCGCCTTCCGGTACGTGAACGTGGATATCGCGTTTTTCGTAAAAATCGCCGTTGATGCCGAGTTTCTCCGCACGGGCGCGAACCACGGTCAGCGCCGCCTGGATAGACTCCTGCATCACTTCGCCGAGCGAACCGGTATACGTCAGCTTACCTTTTCCCGGAACGCAGGCGGTTTCAATGGTCAGCAGATCGCCGCCCACTTCCGTCCACGCCAGCCCCGTCACCTGACCGACACGGTTTTCATCATCCGCACGGCCATAATCAAAGCGCTGAACGCCCAGGTAGTCATGCAGGTTATCACCGTTGATCTCAATGTGCTTCAGCGACGGATCCAGCAGCAACTGTTTCACCGCCTTGCGGCACAGTTTGGAGATTTCGCGCTCCAGACCACGCACGCCAGCTTCACGGGTGTAGTAACGGATGATGCCGACGATTGCACTGTCATCAACGGTCAATTCGCTATCTTTCAGCGCATTACGCTCAATCTGTTTGGTCAACAGGTGACGTTTTGCAATATTCAGTTTTTCGTCTTCGGTGTAGCCGGAAAGACGGATCACTTCCATACGATCCAGCAGCGGCGCCGGAATATTCATGGAGTTCGAGGTCGCGACAAACATCACATCGCTGAGATCGTAATCCACTTCCAGGTAGTGATCGCTGAAGGCTACGTTCTGTTCAGGATCCAGAACTTCCAGCAGCGCCGAAGCCGGATCGCCGCGCATATCGGACGACATTTTGTCGATCTCATCGAGCAGGAACAGCGGGTTTTTCACGCCCACTTTCGCCATCTTCTGGATCAGTTTGCCCGGCATAGAACCGATGTAGGTACGGCGGTGACCGCGAATTTCCGCTTCGTCACGCACGCCGCCCAGCGCCATACGGATGTATTTACGCCCGGTGGCTTTGGCAATAGATTGCCCCAGCGAGGTTTTCCCCACCCCCGGAGGCCCGACCAGACACAGAATCGGCCCTTTCAGCTTGTTCATACGGCTCTGCACCGCAAGGTATTCAAGGATACGATCCTTCACGCGCTCAAGGCCGTAATGGTCGGTATCGAGGATCTCCTGCGCCTGACGAAGGTCTTTTTTGACCTTGCTGCGCGCGTTCCACGGCACCTGCACCATCCATTCAATATAGCCGCGCACGACGGTCGCTTCTGCAGACATCGGCGACATCATTTTCAGCTTCTGCAGTTCGGATTCGGCTTTCTCTTTTGCCTCTTTCGGCATTTTTGCCGCATCGATTTTGCGTTTCAGCGCTTCGTTTTCATCCGGCGCATCATCCATTTCACCCAGCTCTTTCTGAATGGCTTTCATTTGCTCATTCAGGTAGTACTCACGTTGGGATTTTTCCATCTGCTTTTTAACGCGGTTGCGAATGCGTTTCTCAACCTGGAGCAGATCGATTTCAGATTCCATCATCGCCATCAGATATTCCAGACGTTCATTAACGTCGGACATCTCCAGAACAGACTGTTTATCAGCCAGTTTCAGCGGCATATGGGCAGCGATGGTATCAGCCAGACGTGCGGGATCGTCAATGCTGTTCAGCGAAGTCAGCACTTCCGGCGGGATTTTTTTATTCAGTTTGATATAGCCTTCAAACTGGCTGATCGCCGTACGTACCAGCACTTCCTGCTCGCGCTCGTCGATAGCCGGCGAGTCGAGATATTCCGCTTTGGCAGAGAAGTGCTCGCCATCATCGGCAAGCGTGGTAATGCGCGCGCGCTGCAGCCCCTCGACCAGCACTTTTACAGTGCCATCTGGCAGCTTCAGCATCTGCAGAATAGACGCCACGGTCCCGACGGTGAAAAGATCGTTTACACCCGGCTCATCCGTTGACGCTTCTTTCTGCGCAACCAGCATGATTTTTTTATCATGGTCCATGGCCGCTTCCAGACAACGGATCGATTTTTCCCGTCCAACAAATAAGGGAATGACCATGTGCGGATAAACCACCACATCGCGCAACGGCAATACGGGGATTTCAATGCGTTCAGAACGCTCAGGATTCATAGAGCTCTCTCTTAGTTTAAAGTCCGCCAGGTAATCAGGTGACGTGACTGTGCAACACGCACCATTAACATGTAAAGCAGTATATGGGGATGTTTCCCACACATTCAACGGCGGGAATACGGAAAAATAAAAGGGGAGATAAAATCCCCCCCTTTTGGTTAACTGATTGTAAGAATTGGTGAATTATTCGCCAGATGCCTGCTGCGCTTCCGGTTTGCCGTAAATCAGCAACGGTTTGCTTTGACCAGCGATAACCGACTCGTCAATGACCACTTTCTCAACGTCTTCCAGCGATGGCAGATCGTACATGGTATCGAGCAGAGCGGCTTCTACAATTGAACGCAGGCCACGTGCACCGGTTTTGCGCACCATTGCTTTCTTGGCGATCGCATCCAGCGCTTCGTCGCGGAACTCAAGATCCACGCCTTCCAGATTGAACAGCGCCTGATACTGCTTGGTCAGCGCATTTTTCGGCTCTTTCAGGATCTGAATCAGCGCTTCTTCGCTCAGCTCGCTCAGCGTCGCCACCACCGGCAGACGGCCGATGAACTCAGGAATCAGGCCAAATTTGATCAAATCTTCCGGCTCAACCTGCGCCAGCAGTTCGCCTTCGTTGGCTTTTTCAGATTTGCCTTTCACCGTCGCGCCGAAACCAATGCCCGATCCGGTTTCAACACGGTGAGAAATCACTTTGTCGAGACCAGCAAATGCACCGCCGCAAATGAACAGGATTTTCGAGGTATCAACCTGCAAAAACTCCTGCTGCGGGTGCTTACGTCCACCCTGCGGCGGAACCGCAGCCACGGTGCCTTCGATCAGCTTCAGCAACGCCTGCTGCACGCCTTCACCGGAAACATCACGCGTAATTGACGGGTTGTCTGATTTACGGGAGATCTTGTCGATCTCATCAATGTAAACAATCCCGCGCTGCGCTTTCTGCACGTCGTAATCGCATTTTTGCAGCAATTTCTGGATAATGTTTTCGACGTCTTCCCCCACGTAACCGGCTTCGGTCAACGTAGTGGCATCCGCCATGGTGAATGGCACATCCAGCAAACGCGCCAGCGTTTCAGCCAGCAACGTCTTACCGGAACCGGTCGGCCCAATCAGCAGAATGTTACTTTTGCCCAGTTCAACGCCATTGCTGGTATCGCCATTGCGCAGGCGTTTGTAGTGGTTATAGACCGCCACTGCCAGCACTTTTTTCGCCTGTTCCTGGCCAATGACATAGTCATCCAGATGGCGGCGGATTTCATGCGGGGTCGGCAGCGCGCTGCGCTCGCGATGCGGCGCAACTTCTTTAATCTCTTCGCGAATAATGTCGTTACACAGATCCACACATTCGTCGCAGATATACACGGACGGCCCGGCGATTAGCTTACGCACTTCATGCTGGCTTTTGCCGCAAAAAGAGCAATACAACAGTTTGCCCGAACCATCTTTGCGTTTATCTGTCATGAGTCAAAACCTCTTAATCTGTTCTTTGTGCCGCACATGACGACGCAAATGCCATTCCAGGCGCAAAACGTTACTCAAACATGATGCCGCTTGCATCACATAGTATAGCGGCACATGCAATCTGAGCATTAGTTACGATGGGTTAAAATTGAGTCAACCAGACCGTAATCCACGGCTTCTTGCGCAGCAAGGAAGCGGTCACGCTCTGTATCACGTTCAATTTGCTCTAAAGATTGACCCGTGTGATGCGCCATAAGTTCATTCATACGGCCTTTCACTTTCAGGATTTCACGAGCGTGGATTTCGATATCCGTCGCCTGGCCCTGATAGCCCCCCAGCGGCTGGTGAATCATCACACGTGAATTCGGCAGGCAGAAACGCTTGCCTTTAGCGCCCGCCGTCAGCAGGAATGCGCCCATCGACGCGGCCTGGCCCATACAAATGGTGCTGACGTCCGGCTTAATAAATTGCATGGTGTCGTAAATCGACATCCCGGCAGTAATCACACCGCCCGGAGAGTTAATATACAGGTAAATGTCTTTTTCCGGATTTTCCGCTTCCAGAAAGAGCATTTGAGCCACAATCAGGTTTGCCATATGGTCTTCGACCTGGCCGGTGAGAAAAATCACGCGTTCCTTGAGAAGACGGGAGTAGATATCGAAAGAGCGCTCACCGCGTGAGGTCTGTTCAATAACCATTGGCACCAGAGCCATATGGGGTGCAAAGTTATCTCGTTCGCCGCTGTATGACATTTCCGTCTCCTGGATAAAAAAATAAACTAACCTGCTGTACTGATTGTACTTGAGTGAGCGGGATCTGACTATGACCCCTCACGGACGGATTATCAGCCAGAGCCTTTACGCCAATACCCTCTTTAGTGGGGATGACCAAGTCTGTTTTCAAGCATAACAATCTTTTGCTGTTACGCTAATACTGAAACGCTCTTTTAGCACACATCTGTAAATGTCAATACGATAAAAAAAGCCCGCCACCAGCAGGTGACGGGCTTATTACATTTCGCTAATGCTGAAGCCGATTAAGCCTGTTGGTTCATCAGTTCGTTAAAGGAAGTGGCTTTCTCAGTCACTTTCGCTTTTTCCAGAACCGCTTCAACCGCTTGTTCTTCCAGCGCTACGTTACGCATGTTGTCCATCAGCTCTTTGTTTTTGCTGTAGAACTCGATCACTTCTTTCGGATCTTCGTAAGCAGACGCCATCTCTTCGATCAGGCCTTTTACGCGCTCTTCGTCAGCCTTCAGCTCGTGGGTACGAATCACTTCGCCCAGCAGCAGACCAACCACAACGCGGCGTTTTGCCTGCTCTTCGAACAGTTCACGCGGCAGTTCCAGAGCCTGTTTCTCGTTACCGCCAAAACGCTGTGCAGCCTGACGACGCAGAACGTCGATTTCGCTGTCGATCAGTGCAGCAGGAACGTCGATCTCGTTCGCGTTCACCAGGCCTTCGATCGCCTGAGATTTAACACGGTTACGCACTGCGCCTTTCAGCTCGCGTTCCATATTTTTACGCACTTCAGCGCGCAGACCGGCAACAGAACCATCTTCAACGCCGAAACGTTTGATAAATTCTTCAGTCAGTTCCGGCAGCTCACGTTCTTCAACTTTCTTCAGGTTGATGACGAATTTCGCCGCTTTACCTTTCAGGTTTTCTGCGTGGTATTCTTCCGGGAAGGTCACGTCGATGGTGAACTCTTCACCCGCTTTGTGGCCTTTGATACCGTCTTCGAAGCCAGGGATCATACGACCCTGGCCCATCGCCAGTACGAAATCAGTCGCTTTGCCGCCTTCGAATTCTTCACCATCAACAGAACCGGTGAAATCGACAGTAACGCGATCTTCCGCATCAGCAGCGCCGTCTTTGTCTTTCCAGGTCGCCTGCTGCTTACGCAGGGTATCCAGCATGGTATCGACATCAGCGTCAGTCACTTCAACAACCGGTTTTTCAACTTCGATGGTGTCCAGCGCTTTCAGCTCAACTTCCGGGTACACTTCGAACTCTACTGCGTAGGTGAAGTCTTCGCCCAATTTGTATTCGCCCGGAACATAGTTCGGCGCGCCAGCCGGATTGATCTTTTCCTGGATGATCGCGTCGATAAAGTTGCGGCTCATCAGGTCGCCCAGCACGTCCTGGCGAACAGAAGCGCCATAACGCTGAGCAACGACGTTCATCGGTACTTTACCCTTACGGAAGCCGTCAATACGCACTTTCTTCGCTACGTTGACCAGCTCGCTCTTCACAGCGGTCTCGATGCTGTCAGCAGCGATTGTAATCGTTACACGGCGCCCAAGGCCCTGAGTGGTTTCAACTGAAACTTGCATCTTGTTACCTCAAAAAATCACAGTGCTCGGTCAACTCTACTCTGCGAAGCAAACCTTTTCGCTTTGCAGAACCGGGATGTTCTCTCCAATCAGAAAACACATTCCCTGTCGTCAGAAGCATCCCGAAGACATTCCGAAAAATAAGACGCAGCATTATAGCGGCATCACAGATATGAGTCGAGAAGGGGAATGGCGCAATGATGCGCCATTTTTCACACTTCTGAAGCAATTTCGCTCAAAAAATTGCGTTTCTCGCTCAAAATTCAGGCAAAACAAAACGGCCCGCAGGCCGTTTTTACATAATCTGCATGCAACATACTGGAAAAGTTCAGACGGTTGCAACCTGGTTTTCTAAGCGATGCTTCCGGCGCCCCGGCATGCCGGCGAGGTCAGGAGGGTATCCTGCAAGCCTTCCCACTCTTTGAGGGTGTAAGTATGCAGTGCAAGTGCATGAATTGTCGTTGCCAGTTCGTCAGCCAACGTACCGTAAATCATGCGATGCCGATTAAGAAAACGTTCTCCGGTGAAGCGGTCGCTTACCAGCACCACTTTGAAATGGCTTTCGGAACCCGCCGGAACGTTGTGACGGTAACTTTCATCTACGACTTCAAGTAATACAGGCTCGAATGCCGCTTTCAATTTTGCTTCTATCTGTTCACGCATCATCATGATGTTACGCCTCCGACAACGCTGAGATGCCAGCCATCTCTTTAAATGTTAGCCGCTTTTACCGTTTTCATAACAATAAAACAACAAAAAATTAGCGTTCGTCTGATTTGCCGGCTCAACGCGATAAAGTCTACTAAAAGACGGCGGATTTTTGCCATCCCGCTTCAACAACCTGTTTTTTGATGCCGAAAAAGCACAAGGTGATGAATTTACATACGTTGAGGACTTCCCCTTAACGGCGGCAATGTTATGATGGCGAGAATTTTTCCCCAAACGCTTACGATCCCTTGAGAGCCTGAACATGTTTAAAAAACTACTCTTCCCGTTGGTCGCTTTATTTATGCTGGCCGGGTGCGCTACCCCGCCGACAACCCTTGAAGTTTCACCGAAAATCACCCTGCCGCAGCAGGATCCGAGCCTGATGGGCGTGACCGTTAGCATTACTGGCGCCGATCAACGTCAGGACCAGGCGCTGGCGAAAGTAACGCGTGACAACCAGTTGGTCACTTTAACCGCCTCCCGCGATCTGCGTTTCCTTTTACAGGAAGTGCTGGAGAAACAGATGACGGCGCGCGGCTATATGATCGGGCCGAACGGCGCGGTAAATCTGCAAATCATTGTTAACCAACTGTATGCCGACGTTTCTCAAGGCAACGTGCGTTACAACATCGCCACCAAAGCGGATATCGCCATCATTGCCACCGCAGCTAATGGTAATAAGATGACGAAAAACTACCGTGCCAGCTATAACGTTGAAGGCGCTTTCCAGGCGACTAACGACAAAATCACGACCGCGGTTAATAGCGTGCTGACCGACACTATCGCGGATATGTCTCAGGACACCAGCATCCACGATTTCATCAAGCAAAACGCCCGTTAATTGCTGCACTGGCCCGGTTTTACGGGCCAGTTTTTAACTCATGTCGAGCCACTACTTACGCATCTTCACGCAGCCCAAATCAGCAATTCTGCTTATCCTGGGTTTTGCCTCCGGTCTCCCCCTTGCCCTGACCAGCGGTACGCTTCAGGCATGGATGACCGTTGAAAACGTCGATCTTAAAACCATCGGTTTCTTCTCGCTGGTCGGCCAGGCCTACGTCTTTAAATTCCTCTGGTCGCCGCTCATGGATCGCTACACGCTGCCGCTATTGGGAAGGCGTCGCGGCTGGCTACTGCTGACGCAACTGTTGCTGCTGGCCTCCATCGCTGGCATGGGATTCCTTGATCCGGCCAACCACCTGCGCTGGATGGCGGCACTGGCTGTGCTGATTGCCTTCTGTTCCGCCTCGCAGGACATTGTGTTCGATGCCTGGAAGACGGATGTCCTGCCTGTTGAAGAGCGCGGCGCTGGCGCAGCCATTAGCGTACTCGGCTATCGCCTTGGCATGCTGGTTTCCGGTGGGCTGGCGCTGTGGCTCGCCGATCGCTGGCTCGGCTGGCAAGGAATGTACTGGCTGATGGCCGCACTGCTGATCCCATGTATTATTGCCACCCTGCTGGCGCCGGAGCCAACAGACACCATTCCGGTGCCGAAAACGCTGGAGCAGGCCGTCGTCGAGCCGCTGCGTGATTTCTTCGGTCGCAATAATGCCTGGCTGATTTTACTGCTGATCGTGCTGTATAAACTCGGCGATGCTTTCGCCATGAGCCTGACGACCACCTTTTTGATTCGCGGCGTCGGGTTTGACGCGGGCGAAGTCGGCGTGGTCAACAAAACGCTGGGGCTGGCGGCAACAATCATTGGCGCGCTGTATGGCGGGGTATTAATGCAGCGCCTCTCTCTGTTCCGCGCGTTAATGATCTTCGGATTTTTACAGGCGGTTTCCAATGCCGGTTACTGGCTGCTGTCCACCACGCAGAAAGATATCGTCAACATGGGTGCCGCCGTGTTCTTCGAGAATCTGTGCGGCGGCATGGGAACGGCGGCGTTTGTCGCGTTATTAATGACGCTTTGCAATAAATCCTTCTCCGCAACCCAGTTTGCTCTGCTTTCAGCGCTATCCGCTGTCGGACGCGTGTACGTCGGCCCGCTGGCGGGCTGGTTTGTAGAAACCTACAGTTGGTCAACGTTTTATCTCTTCTCCATTATTGCTGCTGCGCCGGGCCTGCTGCTGCTGGCGATGTGTAAGCGGACGCTGGAATTTACCCAGCAGACCGGGCATTTCATGCCACGCAACAAATATCCGACGGCCTACCGTCTGGCCTTGCGCATATTGAGTGTCGGCTGCCTGCTGCTTAGCGGCTGGCTGGTGGTGCTTATTGTGACGGCCAGCGGAATGGCGAACTGGACCATTGGCACCAAGCTTCTCGAAGGCGGCGCGCTGCTGGCGATTGTCGGCATTCTGTTCGGCGGGCTGCTGGATCTGCTGGCGCTGCGCAAAACGCGGCTAATGTGAACACAGCGCTTACCCGATGAAAGGTAAGCGCTGGTGCTATTAATAGAAGAAAAATAACCCGCGAAGAACGTGCGTGAAGAGCGCCGGTAAAATAATCACGCCAACGGCGGTAATAATTGGCGAAAATTGCTGCAGAAACGCGATGGGTAACACAAACATAAACGCAACCCCTTTGAAGGGCATCGCGTACCACTGATGTCGGTTACGGCTAATCACCCACCAGGCGGGATAAGCCAGCACCGCGGTCAGCATCATGACGCGAGAAACACCTTTGTACACTGGCGGGTAGTTGAAGACCACTTCATATAAATGAAACAACGGGATCGCCAGCATAATCCATCCCAGCAGCCACAAGAGCGGCAGCACTGCCCTGGCGATACGTTTTCCCTGTGCATAATACGCCAGTAAAAGCGGCATGACCCACAGATAGACGATAAGGCTCCCTACTATCGCCGCAGCCTGCCCTGCCATTGCGGGTGCGGCCCGCACCTGTAACCAGGCAGCCACGCCCCAGAACCAGAGCGCTGCAACCTCTCTCCAACTCAACAAAAGGTGCGGCGAAGAGATATATTCCAGCAGTTCGGGATTCAGGCGATCCAGCAGTTGCGGATAGTGATATTTAATTGTCGCAACATGATTGACCAGTTGTTGCGTGAAACCGGGAATCAGTTTCGCCCACCACGGCACCCTTTTCATCTCGCCAGCCAGCAGTCGCCAGGCCAGTTTCGCTTGCCTGTCATTTGTGCTTTGCCGCGCCAGATACGCCCAGTGCTCCTCGGCTTCACTCAGCGCAACCTGCTGTTCAATGGCCTCAACCACCCAGTATGGGATATGCCTGACGCGATAGCCGTCCAGCTCCCAGCCCATAATAGCGGAGACTTCACTGACCAGGCTGCGCGTAATGCCTTTGCGCTCACTTAACGCCTGCGCCAGCGCAAGGCTGAAAACAGCGCGCGCGTCCAGGGCATCCGGCAGTTCATGATCCAGATACTCACGCAACGCTTTCAGCGCAGGCATTTCATCGGTTAACAGGCGGACGGAAAAACGTGCTGCGTCATCTTCCAGCGTCTCGCGTTGCCAGTCGGGTTGCAGGGCGATGTCGTGATGCCCTTCCAGCGTACGCAGATAATCCTGCGCGCTGGAAAGTGTCACTTCGCTATGTTCGGATTCGTCCGCTTCAGGCGCATCCTCTTCTTCGTCCTGCCACATCGCCGCATTGCTGGCGTATTGCTTCGCGAGATCGAACGCTTCCCGCAGTTGCTGATAACCCTGAGGATCTTTATCCGGGCGATGCAGTTTAAGCTGGCGGGCGTAAGCCCGGCGGATGGCGGATTCATCCGTAGTGGCATCAATGCCAAGGGTTTCCCAGATAGTCATCGCTATTACATCCCGTCATCCAGCATATCTAATGCCCGGCGCAGTTCATCACGCGCCGCAGCGATAGCACGCACATCCTGACGATTAAGCGCCATTTCAAACTGCGTGGCATAGTGGTCGATCAGTTGCCGACGCTGCCCTAAAAGCTGTTCGTAACGGCGTGACGCCTCCGCCAGCAATTGCCGGTTTTCCGGCACATCGCGAGGGTGCATTTTCAGGCCATCAAGCTGACGTAAACGCTCGGCAATCTCTTCTTCACTCAACACGCCAGGGGCTTTTTCGATGATCAGCGTTGAAGCGGTGCTTTCACCCTGCACTTTACATTCCACTTCCAGAATACCGTCCAGCGTATAGGTGAAGCGCACATCGATTTTCACCTCGCCTGCGCGGCGGGCCGGAACCGGAACGGTCATACGATCGAGCAGCAAATTATCGCTGACGCGGCGGGCTTCGCCCTGATATACCGCGATCACAATATGATCCTGGTTGTCACTCATCGTCTCGACCGTTTCGACAACGCTGACCGGAACAAACGCATTGCGCTCAATCAGCGGCATGAAATAGCCGTCGTCAGTTTTACCGCCTTCGAGCCGCCGGGCCACTGCCACGCCCAGCGAGTACGGCATCACATCGGTCAATACGATATCGTCCAGCGCGCGGTCTTCGGCAATAAGCCCGGCCTGTACGCCTGCGCCAAGCGCCACGACTTCATCCGGATTAAGCTCATTACGCGGAAAGCGGCCAAACATTCGCGTTGCCAGTTGGCGCACCAGCGCCATCCGGGTCGCGCCGCCCACCAGGATGACGTGATCAAGATCGCGGGGATCAAACTGTGCATCCTGTAAAACCTGCACGACTGTTTTTTTCAGCCGTGAAAGTAACCCGGCAGCCTGCCCGGCAAAGGTTTCGCCGTCCAGTTGCCAGCGGTACGTTTCACCGGCAAAAGCGAGCTGCGCGGAGGCGTTATCCTGCGCGCTGAGCGTCTGTTTAAGCTCTTCCGCCAGTGAAGTTAATTGTGCCGAGCAGGTTAACGGCGCGTCCTTTAATGCCGGAGAAGTACTTAACATCCACTGGCGAATAAGATCGGTAAAGTCGTCACCGCCCAGCCAGGCATCGCCGCTGCTGGCACGCACTTCGATCACGCCCTCGAAAATGTCCACAATAGAGACATCAAAAGTGCCGCCGCCGAGGTCGAAAATCAGGAACTTTTGCTCGCTGTTATCGGCCAGCCCGTAAGCCAACGCTGCTGCCGTCGGTTCATTGAGCAAACGCATAACCTCAAGCCCGGCAAGACGCCCGGCGGCTTTTACCGCCTTGCGTTGCGCATCATTAAAATAGGCGGGAACCGTGATCACCGCACGGGTTACCGGGCAGCCCAGCGCCACTTCGGCATCGGTTTTGAGTTTACGTAAGATAAGAGCGGATAACTCTTCGGCGCGAAATTGCCGCGAGCCGAGTGTCCAGGTTTTATCCGTGCCCATATAGCGCTTGAAGCTGGCGACCGTCATCTGTGGATGGCTGACCAGACGCGCTTTAGCTGCGGCACCAACCAGCAGGTGCCCCCCATCATCGATGCCGATCACAGAGGGTGTTAAGCGCTCCCCTTGCGCGCCGGTGATCAGTTGCGTGTCACCCTCAGCGAACCAGGCGACAGCGCTATTGGAGGTTCCTAAGTCGATGCCAATAATCGGCGAGGTATTTCCAGACATCTGAATATCATCCCTTCATAATTAACAATTCCCCGGATTTTTTTGTTTTTAAAATCAATCGCAAGGATAAAAAACCGACTAAATAATTCATGATGGTTATTATTTCGTACAATTAATAACCATTATTTTAATCCAGGCCTAATCGGTTATTTATCGTTATATGTATACATTTTCTTTAATTATTTTGTGCGCTATAAATTAAGGGCTATTCTTTAACGATTCAGCACTGTTATTAATTATTTGGTTTCACATTAGTTCCAATAATGTACGGTAATTGCTGAATATATGTTAATTATTTGTTTAATAAATTGATTGGTTATACCAATTCACCCTCAGCGCTGATTGTAATGTAATATTTTCGTTATAATCTCAACTTCAGGCTGTGCGAATGCCCGATTTTACAGTTTGTTGCATTCCGTGTGACATAAACGGCAGAACCCAGTAACACCTTACTGACACAGAGCCAAGTATGTTTACAGTAACGTAACCTTTCCGTAAAATGCCCGCACACTTTAAGCGCCACCAGATCCCGTGGAATTGAGGTCGTTAAATGAGACTCAGGAAATACAATAAAAGTTTGGGATGGTTGTCATTAATCGCCGGCACTGTTTTACTCAGTGGTTGCGATTCTGCACTTCTTGACCCCAAAGGACAGATTGGACTGGAGCAACGTTCGCTGATACTGACGGCTTTTGGCCTGATGTTGATTGTCGTTATTCCCGCCATCTTGATGGCCGTTGGTTTCGCCTGGAAGTATCGTGCGAGCAATAAAGATGCGAAGTATAGCCCGAACTGGTCACACTCCAATAAAGTGGAAGCTGTGGTCTGGACGGTGCCAATTCTGATCATCCTGTTCCTTGCTGTACTGACGTGGAAAACCACCCACTCGCTCGAACCGAGCAAACCGCTGGCACATGACGAACACCCAATCACCATTGAAGTGGTCGCCATGGACTGGAAATGGTTCTTCATCTACCCGGAACAGGGCATTGCTACCGTAAATGAAATCGCCTTCCCGGCGAACACACCGGTAGAGTTCAAAGTGACCTCCAACTCCGTGATGAACTCGTTCTTTATTCCGCGTCTGGGCAGCCAGATCTACGCAATGGCTGGTATGCAGACCAAACTGCATCTCATCGCTAACGAAGCAGGTACGTACGATGGCATTTCCGCCAGCTACAGCGGCCCGGGCTTCTCTGGCATGAAGTTTAAAGCTATTGCTACGCCGGACCGCGCCGCATTCGACCAGTGGGTCGCAAAAGCGAAACAATCTTCAAGCACCCTGCCAGATATGGCGGCGTATGAGAAAGTTGCAGCGCCAAGCGAATACAACAAGGTTGAATACTTCTCCAGCGTGAAACCCGATTTGTTTAAAGACGTTATCAACAAATTTATGGGCCACGGCAAGAGCATGGACATGACCCAACCGGAAGGCGAGCATAGCGCGCACGAAGGAATGGAAGGCATGGACATGAGCCACGCGGAAACCTCTCACTAAGGGGTCGAGGAAGAAAACGATGTTCGGAAAACTTACACTGGATGCAGTGCCGTATCATGAACCCATTATCATGGTCACGGTTGCTGCGATTATCGTCGGCGGTCTGGCGGTAGTTGGCCTGATCTCTTACTTCGGTAAATGGTCCTGGCTGTGGAAAGAATGGTTGACCTCTGTTGACCACAAACGCCTTGGTATCATGTACGTCCTCGTGGCCGTTGTGATGCTGCTGCGTGGCTTCGCAGATGCTGTCATGATGCGTAGCCAGCAGGCGCTGGCCTCTGCGGGTGAAGCGGGCTTCCTGCCGCCTCACCACTACGATCAGATCTTCACCGCTCACGGCGTGATCATGATCTTCTTCGTGGCAATGCCATTCGTTATCGGTCTGATGAACCTGGTGGTTCCGCTGCAGATCGGTGCGCGCGACGTTGCGTTCCCGTTCCTGAACAACCTGAGCTTCTGGTTCACGGTTGTGGGCGTGATTCTGGTTAACCTCTCTCTGGGCGTCGGTGAATTCGCGCAGACCGGTTGGCTGGCTTATCCGCCGCTTTCGGGAATTGAATACAGCCCTGGCGTCGGGGTCGATTACTGGATCTGGAGTCTCCAGCTTTCGGGTATCGGTACGACGCTGACCGGTATCAACTTCTTCGTGACCATTCTGAAGATGCGTGCGCCGGGCATGACGATGTTCAAAATGCCGGTATTTACCTGGGCATCTTTGTGCGCCAACGTGCTGATTATCGCTTCGTTCCCAATTCTGACTGTCACCATTGCGCTGCTGACCCTGGATCGTTATCTGGGCACCCATTTCTTTACCAACGATATGGGTGGCAACATGATGATGTACATCAACCTGATTTGGGCCTGGGGTCACCCGGAAGTGTACATTCTGGTGCTGCCGGTCTTCGGGGTGTTCTCCGAAATCACCGCCACCTTCTCGCGTAAACGCCTGTTTGGTTACACCTCGCTGGTATGGGCGACCGTATGTATTACCGTACTGTCGTTCATCGTTTGGCTGCACCACTTCTTCACCATGGGTGCTGGCGCGAACGTAAACGCCTTCTTTGGTATCACCACGATGATTATCGCCATCCCGACCGGGGTGAAGATCTTCAACTGGCTGTTCACCATGTATCAGGGCCGCATTGTGTTCCACTCCTCTATGCTGTGGACCATCGGCTTTATCGTGACCTTCTCCGTAGGTGGGATGACCGGCGTGCTGCTGGCGGTTCCGGGCGCAGACTTCGTACTGCACAACAGCCTGTTCCTGATTGCGCACTTCCATAACGTTATCATCGGCGGCGTGGTCTTCGGTTGCTTCGCAGGTCTGACTTACTGGTGGCCGAAAGCCTTCGGTTACACCCTGAACGAAACCTGGGGTAAACGCGCGTTCTGGTTCTGGATCATCGGCTTCTTCGTTGCATTTATGCCGCTGTACGTGCTGGGCTTTATGGGTATGACCCGTCGCCTGAGCCAACAGATTGATCCGCAGTTCCACACCATGCTGATTGTCGCAGCCTGCGGTGCAGCGCTGATTGCTATCGGTATCCTGTGTCTGCTGATTCAGATCTACGTTTCTATTCGCGACCGCGATCAGAACCGTGACCTGACCGGTGACCCGTGGGGTGGCCGTACGCTGGAGTGGGCAACCTCCTCTCCTCCGCCGTTCTACAACTTTGCTCATGTCCCGCACGTTCACGAACGTGACGCGTTCTGGGAAATGAAAGAGAAAGGCGAAGCGTACAAAAAACCTGCGCAGTATGAAGAAATTCATATGCCGAAAAACAGCGGTGCCGGCATTGTTATCGCCGCGTTTGCAACTGTGTTTGGTTTCGCCATGATCTGGCATATCTGGTGGATGGCTATCGTTGGTTTCGCTGGCATCATCATCAGCTGGATTGTGAAGAGCTTCGACGAGGACGTGGATTACTACGTACCGGTTGCAGAAATCGAGAAACTGGAAAACCAGCATTTCGATGAGATCACTAAAGCAGGGCTGAAAAATGGCAACTGATACTCTGACCAACGCGCACGCCCACGCGCACGAACACGGGCACCACGATGCAGGGCCGAATAAAGTCTTCGGTTTCTGGATCTACCTGATGAGCGACTGCATTCTGTTCTGCTGTCTGTTCGCGACCTATGCCGTTCTGGTGAACGGCACAGCGGGCGGCCCGACCGGTAAGGACATTTTCGAGCTGCCGTTCGTACTGGTTGAAACCGCGCTGCTGTTGTTCAGCTCCATCACCTATGGCATGGCGGCTATCGCCATGTACAAAAACAACAAAAGCCAGGTTGTTTCCTGGCTGGCGTTGACCTGGTTGTTTGGCGCGGGCTTTATCGGGATGGAACTCTATGAGTTCCACCACCTGATTGCCGAAGGCATGGGTCCGGATCGCAGCGGCTTCCTGTCAGCGTTCTTCGCGCTGGTAGGCACCCACGGTCTGCACGTGACCTCGGGTCTGATCTGGATGGCGGTTCTGATGTTCCAGGTTTCCCGTCGCGGTCTGACCAGCACTAACCGTACCCGTATCATGTGCCTGAGCCTGTTCTGGCACTTCCTGGACGTGGTATGGATCTGCGTGTTCTCTGTTGTTTATCTGATGGGGGCGATGTAATGAGTCATTCTAACGATCATGGCGCTTCCCACGGCAGCGTAAAAACCTACATGACAGGTTTCATCCTGTCGATCATCCTGACGGTGATCCCGTTCTGGATGGTGATGAACGGTTCTGCTTCTAAGCCGGTAATTCTGGGCGTTGTCCTGGTTACCGCCGTAGTTCAGATTCTGGTGCATCTGGTTTGCTTCCTGCACATGAACACCAAGTCTGATGAAGGCTGGAACCTTACCGCCTTTATCTTTACCGTGATTATCATCGCTATCCTGGTAGTCGGTTCCATCTGGATTATGTGGAACCTCAACTACAACATGATGGTTCACTAAGAGCGGCGAGTATGTTTAAGCAATACCTGCAAGTTACGAAACCGGGCATTATTTTTGGCAATCTGATCTCCGTGATTGGGGGGTTCCTGCTGGCTTCCAAAGGCCACATCGACTATCCCCTGTTCCTCTACACGCTGATTGGCGTGTCGTTGGTGGTCGCCTCTGGTTGTGTATTTAACAACTACATCGATCGTGACATCGATAAAAAGATGGAACGAACGAAAAACCGGGTGCTGGTCAGAGGGCTGATCTCGCCAAAAGTCTCGCTGGTGTACGCCGCCTTGTTGGGTATTGCTGGCTTTATGCTGCTGTGGTTTGGCGCCAACCCGCTGGCCTGCTGGCTGGGGGTAATGGGGTTCGTGGTTTATGTCGGCGTTTACAGCCTGTACATGAAACGCCACTCCGTTTACGGCACGCTGATTGGCTCTCTCTCCGGCGCTGCGCCGCCGGTGATTGGCTACTGCGCGGTCACCAACGAGTTCGATAGCGGTGCGGCAATTCTGCTGGCGATTTTCAGCCTGTGGCAAATGCCTCACTCCTATGCCATCGCGATTTTCCGCTTTAAGGATTATCAGGCAGCGAACATTCCGGTACTGCCGGTGGTGAAAGGCATTTCCGTGGCCAAAAACCATATCACGCTGTACATCCTGGCGTTTGCCATTGCCACACTGATGCTGTCGCTGGGCGGTTATGCCGGGTACAAATACCTGGTCGTTGCCGCCGCGGTAAGCCTCTGGTGGCTGGGCATGGCGCTGCGCGGTTACAAAGTGGAAGATGACAAAGTGTGGGCGCGCAAACTGTTTGTGTTCTCCATTGTTGCCATCACTTCCCTTTCCGTAATGATGTCCGTGGACTTTATGGTGCCGGATTCACACAGCCTGCTGACATACGTCTGGTAAGTTTGCTGCACCATACTGGAAAAACCGGGGAAACCCGGTTTTTTTTCGTCTGGAGTAAGCCCTTTGCTGGCCCTGTTACGGTGAAGCCAATAACAGGATGAAATCCAAGGTTATGTAATATTTGTTAAATAACCGCATGTTTACCCTACCCTGCCTCCGCACTACACTATGTCCGGTTTTTAAATTGAGGTGGTAATGAACGATTATAAAATGACGCCAGGCGAGTTGCGCGCCACCTGGGGTTTAGGGACTGTATTTTCACTGCGCATGCTCGGCATGTTTATGGTCCTGCCCGTTCTGACCACATACGGTATGGCGCTGCAGGGCGCATCGGAAGCCCTGATTGGGCTGGCGATCGGCATCTACGGCCTGGCCCAGGCGGTATTTCAGATCCCCTTTGGACTGCTTTCGGATCGCATCGGCCGCAAGCCGCTGATTGTCGGCGGGCTGGCGATCTTCGTGCTGGGCAGCGTGATTGCCGCGCTCACCGATTCTATCTGGGGCATTATTCTTGGTCGCGCGCTGCAAGGCTCCGGGGCGATTGCCGCCGCCGTGATGGCGCTGCTGTCGGATCTCACTCGCGAACAAAATCGCACCAAAGCGATGGCATTTATCGGCGTCAGCTTTGGCGTCACGTTCGCCATAGCCATGGTTTTAGGGCCGGTCATTACACATCTCTTAGGCCTGCATGCGCTGTTCTGGATGATTGCCGTACTGGCGACTATCGGCATCATCCTGACGCTGTGGGTAGTGCCGGACAGCAAACACCACGTGCACAACCGCGAATCGGGAATGGTCAAAGATTGCTTTAGCATGGTGATCGTCAATCCAAAGCTGCTGAAGCTGAACTTTGGCATTATGTGCCTGCATATCCTGCTGATGTCGACGTTTGTGGCGCTGCCCGGTCAGCTTGAATCGGCCGGTTTTCCGGCTTCAGAGCACTGGAAAATCTATCTCGTCACCATGCTTATCTCTTTTGCTTCGGTGGTGCCGTTTATTATCTACGCCGAAGTGAAACGCCGGATGAAGCGTGTTTTTGTGCTCTGCGTTGCGCTACTGCTGATTGCCGAAATCGTGCTGTGGGGCGCTGGCGCTTACTTCTGGGAAATTGTGATTGGCGTACAGATCTTCTTCCTCGCCTTTAACCTGATGGAAGCGCTGCTGCCGTCGCTAATCAGTAAAGAAGCGCCAGCCGGTTATAAAGGGACGGCAATGGGCATTTACTCCACCAGCCAGTTTCTCGGTGTCGCTATTGGCGGCGCGGTCGGCGGCTGGGTGGATGGTTTATTTGACTCGCAAATGGTGTTCCTGGTTGGCGCATTGCTGGCCGTGGTCTGGCTGCTGGTTGCCAGCAGCATGCAGGAACCGCCCTATGTCAGCAGCCTGCGCATCGCCATTCCTGATGATGTGGCTATTGATGACGCGCTACAGCAGCGTCTGCGCGCCACGGCGGGCGTCAGTGAAGTATTGGTCGTAGCAGAAGAGCGTAGCGCTTACGTGAAGATCGACAGCAAAGTGACAAACCGCTTTGAAGTCGAACAGGCCGTCGCAGGTTAAGCAGGCCATTTTCCCCTCCCCTGACGGGAGGGGAAAAGCGATTAATCGCGGAAGTTTTTGAACTGGAACGGCTGGCCCAGATTGCCGCCGCGCACCAGTGCCATCACCGCTTGCAGATCGTCACGGGATTTCCCGGTCACGCGGATCTCTTCCCCCTGAATCTGCGCCTGCACTTTCAGTTTACTGTCTTTAATCAGCTTGATGATTTTCTTCGCCGTCGGCGCATCGATCCCCTGCTTCAGCTTTGCTTCCACAAACCAGTTTTTCCCGCTGTGGACGAATTCTTCCGGCACATCCAGGGATGCCCCTTCAATGCCGCGTTTCAGCAGCTTGGCACGTAAAATATCCAGCAACTGGTTAACCTGGAAATCAGATTCGCTCAGCACCTTAATGGTCTGTTTTTCTTCGTTCAGATCAAATGTGGCTTCAACGTTGCGAAAATCGAAGCGTGTTGCGACTTCACGGGTCGCATTCTCAACGCCGTTTTGCACTTCGCGCATTTCAACTTCGGAAACGATATCGAAAGATGGCATCTTTTCTTCTCCCTCTCTATTTGTTGCGATGCATAATACCCGCAACGAGGTATAACTCAACTTGTAATACTGGAAGCATAGCCGACAGCACTATAATGGTTGAAGTAACACCTGGCGCAGTTGCAGGTGAGGAGGAACAATGAGAATTACCGTACTCGGTTGCGGTGCTTTAGGGCAATTGTGGTTAACAGCGCTGTGTAAACAGGGACATGAAGTACAGGGCTGGTTACGCGTGCCTCAGCCTTTTTGCAGTGTGAATGTCGTGGAAGAAGACGGCACGGTTTTTAATGAATCCCTGACGGCCAACGATCCTGAATTTTTGGCCGCTAGCGATCTGCTGCTGGTGACGCTGAAAGCCTGGCAAGTTTCTGATGCGGTAAAAGGCCTTGCACCGGCGCTTTCTCCCGCGACGCCGGTACTGCTGATTCACAACGGTATGGGCACCGTGGAAGAGTTAAAAGCGCTGCCGAATCCCCTGCTGATTGGTACCACGACTCACGCTGCTCGCCGCGATGGTAACGTGATTGTGCATGTGGCCAGCGGTACTACGCATATTGGCCCGGCGCGGCAGCAGGACGGTGAATTCAGCGCGCTGGCAGATACCCTGCAAGAAGCGCTGCCGGATGTAGCCTGGCACAATACCATTCGCCCGGCTCTGTGGCGCAAGCTGGCGGTGAACTGCGTGATCAATCCTCTGACCGCCCTGCACGACTGCAAAAATGGCGATCTGCGCGAATTTCCCGATGAGGTGGCAAAAATTACCCGCGAAGTCGCTGCCGTTATCGAACGTGAAGGCCATCATATCTCTGCGGATGATTTGCTGAGCTATGTGAACCAGATTATCGAAAATACAGCGGAAAATATTTCGTCGATGCTCCAGGATGTGCGCGCCTTGCGGCACACCGAGAGCGATTATATTACTGGCTACCTGCTCAGACGCGCCCGCGCGCACGGTATCGCGGTGCCGGAAAATGCCCGTCTGTATGAAATGATTAAACGTAAGGAGAGTGAGTATGAGCGCATCAGCTCTGATATGCCTCGCCCCTGGTAGTGAAGAGACCGAAGCGGTCACTACGATCGATCTGCTGGTCCGCGGCGGCATTGCTGTCACAACCGCCAGCGTCGCCAGCGACGGCAACCTGGTTATCACCTGCTCGCGCGGGGTTAAACTGCTGGCCGATGCGCCGCTGGTTGAAGTAGCGGATGGTGATTTCGATGCGATTGTGTTGCCGGGCGGCCTGAAAGGCGCGGAGTGCTTCCGCGACAGCCCGCTGCTGGTTGAAACCGTTCGCCAGTTCCACCTTTCCGGGCGCATTGTTGCCGCCATTTGTGCCGCCGCCGGTACGGTGCTGGTGCCGCATCAGCTCTTCCCGATTGGCAATATGACCGGTTTCCCAGGGCTGAAAGAGACGATTCCGCCCGAGCAGTGGCAGGATAAACGTGTGGTGTGGGATCCGCGGGTAAATTTATTGACCAGCCAGGGGCCAGGCACAGCCATTGATTTTGGCCTGAAGATTATTGACCTGCTGGTCGGGCGCGAAAAAGCCCATGAGGTGGCGTCACAGCTGGTGATGGCGGCGGGGATTTATAACTACTACGAAGCGTAGGTATTAAAATGCCGGTGGTGTTGACGCTTATCCGGCCTACAACCGGGCCTTGCCACCGGAACACCACCGGGTTCAGGCTCGTGCCCTTGCAGGCCGGATGAAAGCGAAGCCATCATCCGGCATTGTGTTTACGGGCGATAAACCTTCACATTCTGGAAGCCCTGCTCGCGCAGATAGAGCGCCTGCAAGCGGCTCATCACGCCACGCTCGCACCACAGCAGCCAGGTTTTGCTCTGATCCAGATCGCCAAACTTCGTGCTCAGCTTGTAGAACGGCAGCGACACAACATCAACGCCTTCCAGCTTCAGCGGCTTATCATCCTGTTCGTCAATCGAACGGATATCCAGCACCACATCGTTCGGGCCGAAACCGTTAACCGTTTCAACTTCCACTACCTCTTGCTGGGTTTGCTGAGCGATTTCACGGATATCAATATTGCTGGCTTCCGCCACAACCTGGTCGAGGATAGCGAAATCAAAGTGTGCTTCTTCCGCTTCGATCTTCGCTTTCACCGCCTTCACCGTTGGGCTTTTGGAAATCACGCCGCAATATTCCGGCATCGTGCGGGCAAAATCCTCGGTACCAATTTCACGCGCCAGATCGATAATGTGCTCTTTATCGTAAGAGATGAGCGGGCGCAGGATCAGCGTATCGGAGACGTTATCAATCAGACGCAGGTTGGTCAGCGTCTGGCTGGAAACCTGTCCCAGCGCTTCACCGGTTACCAGCGCCTGCACGCCGTAACGCTCAGCGACTTTCGACGCAGCGCGCACCATCATGCGTTTCAGTACCACGCCCATCTGGCCATCATCGACTTTTTCGAGGATCTCGCCGACCACCGGTTCAAAATTGATTGCCACAAAACGCACGCGGTGCGAACTACCAAAGCGGTTCCACAGATAATGCGCCACCTGGCGAACGCCAATTTCATGGGCTGCGCCGCCGAGATTAAAGAAGCAGTAGTGTACGCGGCAGCCGCGACGCATCAGCATATAGCTGGATACGCCGGAGTCGAAGCCGCCGGAAATCAGCGACAGGACATCTTCCTGGGTGCCAATCGGGAAGCCGCCAATCCCTTCATAACGGCCTTTTACCAGCAGCAGACGGTCATCTTCGATTTCCAGATTCACCGTCACATCCGGGTGCGTCAGCTTCACGCGCGCAGATTCGACATGCTGATTCAGCCCGCCGCCCACGTAACGTTCCACTTCAATAGAGCTGAATTCATGTTTACCACGGCGTTTCACGCGCACGCAGAAGGTTTTACCTTCAATCTGCTCGCGATACTGCACCAGCGCTTTCTCAAAAATATCGTGCAGAGAAGTGAAAGGCACATCTTCCACTTCCAGAATATGGTGGATCCCCGGAATGCGGGTCAGCGCGTCGCGAATAGCCAGACGCTGGTTTTCATCTTTGGCGCGGACTTCGATATGGTCCCAGTGGCGCACAACGGCCAGGGTTTCGTCGTAGTGCTTCAGAACGTTACGAATGTTCCCGGTCAGAATTTTAATAAAGCGCAAGCGCACAGATTGGCTTTTGATGGTGATTTCCGGGAACAATTTAATGATAAACTTCATGGCGGCAATGGTTCGTTGGCAAGCCCGACTGGGCCTGTAAGGGAAAATAATACAGCAGCCCATACCCGCGGCTGCATCCAGGCGCGGAAGTATACCACCATCGAATAGACCTTGCGCAATGCATTACCCTTGAGCGTAATTGGCTAAGTGCCACGACTCCGCTACCATAGCTAAATTGAGTCAGGATGAATAATAGAAGAGTCAGACATTCACTATGCCAAAGAAAAACGAAGCACCGGCCAGTTTCGAAACAGCGCTGAGCGAGCTGGAACAGATTGTCACTCGTCTTGAAAGCGGCGATCTTCCGCTCGAAGAGGCACTCAATGAATTCGAACGTGGCGTACAACTGGCGCGCCAGGGTCAGGTAAAGTTACAGCAGGCGGAGCAGCGCGTGCAGATCCTGCTCTCCGATTCCGAAGAGGCGTCATTAAAGCCTTTCGCACCGGACGCTGAATAACGATGGATTTTAATCAACAATTGCAGGCCTGCGTCGATCGGGCCAATGACGCGCTGCGCCGTTTTATCGCTCCGCTGCCCTTTCAGAACACTCCTCTGGTTGACGCTATCCAGTATGGCGCACTATTGGGCGGTAAACGTCTGCGCCCGTTTCTGGTTTACGCAACCGGTTCGATGTTCGGCGTCAGCCTGCAAACGCTGGATGCACCCGCGGCCGCAGTGGAGTGTATCCATGCTTACTCGCTGATCCATGATGATCTGCCAGCGATGGATGACGACGATTTACGCCGTGGCCTGCCGACCTGCCATATTAAATTTGGCGAAGCCAATGCCATTCTTGCGGGAGATGCATTGCAGACGCTGGCTTTCTCGATCCTCGCCGATGCGCCGATGCCGGAAGTGGCGGCACACGATCGGCTGGCGATGGTATCAACGCTGGCGATCTCCAGCGGCGTGGCCGGCATGTGCGGCGGCCAGGCGCTGGATCTGGCGGCTGAAGGCGAGCAAATCTCACTGGAAGCGCTGGAACAGATCCATCGTCACAAAACCGGCGCGCTGATCCGTGCGGCAGTAAAAATGGGCGCGCTGAGCGCGGGCGACAGAGGGCGGGAAGCCTTGCCTCAGCTCGATCGCTACGCCCAGAGCATCGGTCTGGCGTTCCAGGTTCAGGATGACATTCTGGATGTGGTCGGCGATACTGCCACCCTTGGGAAACGCCAGGGTGCCGATCAGCACCTGGGGAAAAGTACCTATCCCGCACTTCTGGGTCTTGAGCAAGCCCGGACAAAAGCCCGCGACCTGATTGACGATGCCCGACAGGCGCTTAGCCTGCTGGCTGCACAGTCGCTTGATACGACGGCACTGGAAGCACTGGCGAATTATATAATCCAGCGTGATAAATAAAACGACACACTAGATGAGTTGCTGATGAGTTTTGATATAGCCAAATACCCGACGCTGGCGCTGGTAGATACCACACAAGAGTTGCGTCTGCTGCCGAAAGAGAGTCTGCCGAAGCTGTGCGACGAACTGCGTCGCTATCTGCTTGACAGCGTAAGCCGCTCCAGCGGGCACTTCGCCTCCGGGCTTGGCACGGTCGAACTGACCGTCGCGTTACATTACGTCTACAACACGCCGTTCGATCAGTTAATCTGGGACGTCGGCCATCAGGCCTACCCGCATAAAATTCTTACCGGGCGTCGTGACAAAATCGACACTATCCGGCAGAAAAACGGTCTGCATCCGTTCCCATGGCGCGGCGAAAGCGAATACGACGTTCTCAGCGTGGGTCACTCCTCCACCTCTATCAGCGCGGGAATTGGCGTTGCCGTCGCCGCCGCCAAAGAGGGCAAACAGCGCCGCACCGTCTGCGTCATTGGCGATGGCGCGATCACCGCAGGCATGGCCTTCGAAGCGATGAATCACGCCGGTGATATCCGCCCGGATATGCTGGTGGTGCTGAACGACAACGAGATGTCGATTTCCGAGAACGTCGGCGCGCTGAACAATCACCTGGCGCAGTTGCTCTCCGGCAAGCTCTACTCCACCCTGCGCGAAGGCGGCAAAAAAGTGCTTTCCGGCGTACCGCCGATCAAAGAGTTGATCAAGCGTACCGAAGAACATATCAAAGGCATGGTCGTGCCAGGCACCCTGTTTGAAGAGCTGGGCTTTAACTACATTGGCCCGGTGGACGGTCACGATGTGCTGGGGCTGGTGCAGACCCTGCGCAATATGCGCGATCTGAAAGGTCCGCAGTTCCTGCATATTATGACCAAAAAAGGGCGCGGCTATGAGCCGGCCGAAAAAGATCCGATCACCTTCCACGCGGTGCCGAAATTCGATCCGACCAGCGGTACGCTGCCGAAAAGCAGCGGCGGCATGCCGAGTTATTCGAAGATTTTCGGCGACTGGCTGTGCGAAACCGCCGCCAAAGACGACAAGCTGATGGCGATCACGCCAGCAATGCGTGAAGGTTCCGGCATGGTCGAATTTTCACGCAAATATCCGGATCAATATTTTGATGTTGCGATTGCCGAGCAGCATGCCGTGACTTTCGCGGCCGGGCTGGCGATTGGCGGCTACAAACCGGTGGTGGCGATCTACTCCACTTTCCTGCAGCGCGCCTATGATCAGGTGATCCACGATGTGGCGATCCAGAAACTGCCGGTGCTGTTTGCCATCGATCGCGCCGGGATTGTTGGCGCCGACGGGCAGACGCACCAGGGCGCTTTTGATATCTCCTACCTGCGCTGTATCCCGGACATGGTCATCATGACGCCAAGCGATGAAAACGAGTGCCGCCAGATGCTGTTTACCGGCTATCACTATGCTGATGGCCCAAGCGCCGTACGTTACCCGCGCGGCAATGCCGTTGGCGTACCGCTGGAGCCACTGGAGAAACTGCCGATCGGTAAAGGCGTGGTGAAACGCCAGGGCGAGAAGCTGGCGATTCTGAACTTCGGCACATTATTGCCGGAAGCGCAAAAAGCCGCCGAAGCCCTGAACGCCACGCTTATCGACATGCGTTTTGCCAAACCGCTGGACGAAGCGCTGATCCTGGAAACCGCTGCGCGTCATGACTCGCTGGTGACACTGGAAGAGAATGCTATCGCAGGCGGCGCAGGCAGCGGCGTCAACGAAGTGCTGATGGCGCACCGCAAACCGGTGCCGGTGCTCAATCTCGGCCTGCCGGATTTCTTCATCCCGCAGGGTACGCAGGATGAAGCCCGCGCCGATCTGGGGCTGAACGCCGCAGGCATCGAATCCCGCATCCGCAACTGGCTCGACTGATCCCCCCAGCAGCTCCTGCTATGCTTAAACGTAAGTTTTTAATAGCAGGAGTGGAACCATGCAATACAACACATTAGGAAAAACAGACCTTAAGGTTTCCCGCCTTTGCCTTGGCTGCATGACGTTTGGCGAACCTGACCGGGGCAAGCACGCCTGGACGCTACCGGAAGAGAGCAGCCGCCCTATCATTCAGCGCGCGCTGGAAGGCGGCATCAACTTCTTTGATACCGCCAACAGCTATTCCGATGGCAGCAGCGAAGAGATTGTCGGACGCGCACTACGCGATTTCGCCCGCCGCGACGAGGTGGTTGTCGCCACCAAAGTCTATCACCAGGTGGGCGATCTGGCGGAAGGCCTCTCCCGCGCGCAGATCCTGCGCTCCATCGACGATAGCCTGCGGCGGCTGGGCATGGAGTATGTCGATCTACTGCAAATCCATCGCTGGGATTACCACACGCCCATTGAAGAGACGCTCGAAGCCCTTGATGAAGTGGTGAAAGCGGGCAAAGCGCGCTATATCGGCGCGTCGTCGATGCACGCTCGCCAGTTCGCTCACGCTCTGGCCTTGCAGCAAGAAAATGGCTGGGCGCGTTTTGTCACCATGCAGGATCACTACAATCTGATCTATCGCGAGGAAGAGCGCGAGATGCTGCCGCTGTGTTACAAGGAAGGCGTGGCGATTATTCCATGGAGCCCGCTGGCGCGCGGACGTTTAACCCGCCCGTGGGGAGAAACCACAGCGCGTCTGGTGTCGGACGAATTCGGCAAAACGCTGTACAGCGAAACCGATGAAAATGACAGCCAGATAGCTGAACGCCTGGCTGGCGTGGCAGAAGATGTTGGCGCTTCCCGCGCCCAAGTGGCGCTGGCCTGGCTGCTGAGTAAACCTGGCGTCGCTGCGCCGATTATTGGCACATCCCGCGAAGAGCAACTGGAAGAGTTATTAGGCGCGGTGGATTTAACGCTGAAACCGGAACAGATTGCCGAGCTGGAAACGCCGTACAAACAGCACCCGGTGGTCGGATTTAAATAACCCGTAACCCGGGAAAGTAAAATGCCCGGTGGCGCTTACCGGGCCGACTTGTCGTAATCGAATGTCAGAGCAGACCCCACACGCCGGATAAGGCGGCCGCCATCCGGCGCATCACCCTCAGATCAAACCAATCGGCCAGTGGTGACCAATCAGATACAACAGCCCGGCAGCGATGATCCCGGCAATGATATCATCGACCATGATTCCCATACCGCCGTGGACATTGCGATCGAACCAGCGAATCGGCCACGGTTTCCACATATCCAGAATACGGAACAGCACAAAGCCGACGGCGACCCACTGCCAGTCATTGGTCGGGAGCGCCATCAGCGTGATCCACATTCCGATGAACTCATCCCAGACAATGCTGCCGTGATCGTGTACGCCCATATCTTTTGCCGTCTGATGGCACAGATACACACCGAGACAAATCCCCAGCATGACCACCAGCGAATAGAGCTGCCAGGGCAGGAACGTCATTGCCCACCAGAAGGGGATCGCCGCCAGCGAACCCATGGTGCCCGGCACTATCGGGCTTAAGCCGCTACCAAACCCGGTTGCCAGCAAATGCCAGGGGTTTCGCAAGTTCAGTCGGCTTTTGGCTATATCTTTAGCTCTCGGCAAAATGGTCGTATCCTTTCCAGTCAAGGGCGACAGCCTTGCCGCCACGGGTAAAATGCAGCCCCTCCACATCGGCGCTAATCTGCCCGATGCAGGTAAAAGGCACGCCGAGCTGACCGATGGCGACATCCAGCGCCCCACGGTTCAGCTCCGGCACGGTAAAACACAATTCATAATCTTCACCGCCGGAAAGCGCCCAGCGCAGCGCCTGCTCAGGCTCTACGTGACGACTGAACGCGTCGGAGAAAGGTAATGCATCCAAATCGATACGCGCGCCGCACTGGCTGGCTTTCAGTATGTGCGCCAAATCGGAGATCAGGCCGTCGGAGAGATCGATTGCCGAGCTTGCCAGGTTGCGCAGCGCCTGACCATGCAACACGCGCGGAGTTGGCCGCAAATGACGCTTAAGCAGATACTCCGCATCGGTTTTATCGCCGACGGCTAAACGCTGCTGCAAAATCGCCAGGCCAGCAGCGCTGTCGCCCGGCGTTCCGGTAACATAAATCCAGTCGCCCGGTTTAGCGCCAGAGCGCTTCATTGCCCGCCCTGGCGGTACATAACCATGAATGCCGATGGTCATCGACAGCGGGCCGCGGGTGGTATCGCCGCCAATCAACTGCATATCGTAGTAACTAAGCTGCTCAAACAGGCTGTCGCTGAATTTTTCCAGCCAGCTTTCATCTACCTCCGGCAACGTAAGCGCCAGCGTCATCCACGCCGGATCCGCGCCCACGGCAGCCAGATCGCTTAAATTCACCGCCAGTGCTTTGCAAGCCAAATCCGCAGGATCAATATCCGGCAGAAAATGGTTGCCCGCCACCAGCGTATCGACGCTGATCGCCAGCGTCTGTTTTTCAACGACGTTCAGCAGAGCACAGTCGTCGCCAATGCCGGTTTCTACATCGCGACGGGAATTTCGTACACGGTCAAAGTAACGGGCAATCAGGGAAAATTCGCCGCATGCCATACGTTAATGCCTCGGTAGAAAAAAGAAAAAGCCGGGACAGGCGCGCAGAGCATCGCTTATCACCGGCTTACGGATCATTTTTTGTGGGGGCGGATCGCAGGGGCGGCTTTATCCAGCACGCCGTTAACAAACTTGTGGCTGTCTTCAGCGCCAAAGGTTTTTGCCAGTTCGATAGCTTCGTTGATCGCCACTTTATAGGGCACATCATCACGTTTAGACAGTTCGAACAGTGCGATACGCAATACCGCTTTCTCAACCTGCCCCAGCTCTTCCAGCTGACGGGACAGGTACGGCTGCATTAAGCCATCGAGATATGCGCTATTAGTCGCCACCCCGGTCAACAGCTCACGGAAGTACAGAACGTCGACATCTTTTACGTCCTGTTCCGCCAGGAACTGGTATTCAACATCAGCGATGTCGTTCTGGGACAACTGCCAGGAGTAGAGCGCCTGGACGGCACACTCACGGGCGCGGCGACGAGCAGCAGGTTTCACGGAATTCCCCTTACTAAAATCAGGCCTTGATGGCTTTCAATACATTAATCATTTCAAGCGCGGTCAGTGCGGCTTCCGCACCTTTATTACCGGCTTTAGTGCCAGCGCGTTCGATAGCTTGCTCGATACTTTCAGTAGTCAGCACGCCGAAAGCGACCGGGATTTCGCTGTCCTGGGCAACATGTGCCAGGCCATTGCTTGCACCGCCAGCAACATATTCGAAGTGCGCAGTACCGCCACGAATCACCGTGCCGAGCGCGATCACCGCGTCGTATTTGCCGGTTTTCGCCAGTGCGCCAGCCGCCAGCGGCAGTTCGTAAGCACCTGGTACCCACACGACAGTGATATTTTCATCTTTCGTCTGACCGATGCGTTTCAGCGCATCAATCGCGCCTTCGAGCAGGCTGTCGTTGATAAAGTTGTTGAAACGCGCAATGGTGATGGCGACGCGAGCGTCCGGAGCAGCAACGTTGGCTTCAATAATGTTCATATACTTCCTTTACAGGTTCAGTTCGGACCCCGCAGGGGGGCGGATTTTAGCATAATATTTTACGCGCTGCTTCCCTTTTACAGCAGGCTTCACGCGTGGGTAAGATGCAGGCAGACATCCGGGCCAACCTGCCGTATCTCATTGAATTTAAAATGCGGTGCATCGGCAAGCGCCGACAGCCCCGGCAATACGCACAGGCCGCGCGCATCCGTGCCTAACAGCTTCGGCGCAAGATAAACCACCAGCTCATCCACCAGCCCGGCCTGCAACAACGCACCGGCAAGCGTTGCGCCCGCTTCCACCCAAATACTGTTAATTTGCTGTTTTCCCAGCAACATCATCAGCATCACCAAATCGACATGGCCGTGATGTTCCGGCACGATAATCTCGCGCACGCCCGCAGGCCAACTGCGCTCATCCGCTTTCGTGCGGGCAAACCAGGTTTCACCCGGCAGTCCGATCAGTTTGTGCGCTGGAGTAACCCGATTCTGGCTGTCGATCACAATGCGCACCGGCTGGCGCACATTTTCTTGCGGATAGAGCGCCTGGCTGTCGGCATCCAGCTCTTCCCAGCGCACCGTCAGCGAGGGATCGTCCGCCAGCACGGTAGCGCTGCTGGTGAGAATAGCATGGCTTTGCGCCCGCAGACGCTGCACGTCCCGGCGCGCCTGCGCGGAGGTGATCCACTGGCTTTCGCCGCTGGCCATCGCCGTTCGGCCGTCCAGCGATGCGCCGAGCTTAAGCTGCACATACGGAAACCCGGTACGCATCCGTTTGAGGAAACCTTTGTTCAGCGCTTCGGCTTCACTCATCATCAGCCCGTGGCTGACATCAATGCCTTCCTGCTGCAAACGATAAAGGCCACGTCCGGCCACCTGCGGATTGGGATCCTGCATCGCCGCGACAACGCGTGCGACGCCAGCCGCAATCAGCGCTTCACAGCAAGGCGGCGTACGCCCGTGATGGCTGCACGGCTCCAGCGTCACATACGCCGTCGCGCCGCGTGCGCGCTCACCCGCCATACGCAGCGCATGCACTTCGGCATGCGGCTCGCCAGCGCGATAGTGAAAACCTTCGCCAACGATCTCGCCATTGTTGACGATCACACAGCCGACGCGTGGGTTCGGATGGGTGGTAAAACGCCCGCGTTGCGCCAGTTTCAGCGCCCGCGCCATGTACATTTCGTCCTGCATGATCAGTCCTGTAGGCGTGCGATCTCTTCGCCAAATTCGCGAATATCTTCAAAACTGCGGTAAACGGAGGCAAAGCGGACGTAAGCCACTTTATCGAGCTTTTTCAACTGCTCCATTACCAGATTGCCGATCATTTTACTGGGAACTTCGCGTTCGCCTGTTGCGCGAAGTTGCGATTTAATATGGTTGAGCGCCATTTCCACGTCGTCGGCGCTTACCGGACGTTTCTCCAGCGCTTTCAGCATACCGCTACGTAATTTGTCTTCATTGAAGGGTTCACGCACTTCATTGCTTTTCACCACGCGCGGCATTACCAGCTCAGCCACTTCAAAAGTGGTAAAACGCTCATTACAAACCAGACACTGCCGGCGGCGGCGAACAGAGGAGCCTTCTCCCACCAGACGAGAATCGATTACTTTGGTATCCACGGCGAAACAGAATGGGCAATGCATACGGCGTCCTGACGTGTGAGTTAACTGAAATCTATTTTACCCTGAACTGGCATGACAACAAAGGCAGACCGTTTTTGAGATAATGGATCGATGGCAACGCAGCCGTTGCGATCTACCATTACAACACTCTTTCTTTTCACGGAAACAGACATAATGACAAGACGTTACCTAAGAACACTCTTACTGGGAAGCCTTTTTGCCCTCAGTGCCTGCGCCCAGCAAAGCGAAGTCCGTCAGTTGCATCAAAGCGTCAGCACGCTGAATAGCGAGATGAGCAAACTGAACAAAGAAACGGTGAAAATCACCCAGCAGAACGCGCTGAATGCGAAATCCGGCAGTGGTGTCTATCTGCTGCCCGGCGCAAACACGCCAGCTCGTCTGAACAGCCAGATTGGTATGTTGCGTATGTCTTTGCAAAACGTCGCGCCAAATGCCGCCGGAACCCGCGTTCTGCTGCGCATTCAGGGCGAATCGAACGATCCGTTACCGGCGTTTAGCGGTACGGTTGAGTGGGGACAGATTCAGGGCACCACGCAGAATTACCAGGAAGTTAACGTACAGAATCAGCTCATCAACGCACCGGCCAGCACGCTTGCGCCAAGCGACGTCGATATTCCGTTGCAGTTAAACGGCATTACGCCAGAGCAATTAGGTTTCGTCCGTATCCACGATATTCAGCCCGCCAGCGCGCAGTAATTCCCCGGGCGACGATGTCGCCCTTTATTGCGTTTTGTAACGCTTTTTCTTCTTTTTCCACGTTCGGTCATCACATTCACGAATTTGCAATATTGGTAAATGCCAGTACAATCGCCCCGTTTATTGCACGCAAACGTGAACGCAATCGATTACGTATGTGTCAATAATGTGAAACAACACATATTTTTGTGAGCGCTGATACTTATAATAGGCGCACAGAAATATGAAACATTTAATTGCAATGCGTGCTTTCTTTCACTCCCTTCTGGGATATCAATCAGTGGCGAAAAGATGAAAAAAACAATCCTCGCAGCCGGTGCTGCTCTGGCGCTTTCTGCGTCTTTTACTGCAAACGCAGCGGATAACGCTAAACCTGAATACGTTTCCGACTGGTGGCACCAGAGCGTCAACGTGGTGGGCAGCTATCACACCCGTTTCGGACCGCAGATCCGCAACGATACCTACCTTGAGTACGAAGCGTTCGCCAAAAAAGACTGGTTTGACTTCTACGGTTATGCGGATGCGCCGGTATTCTTCGGTGGTAATACGGATGCGAAAGGTATCTGGAACCACGGTTCTCCACTGTTTATGGAAATCGAACCGCGTTTCTCCATCGATAAGCTGACGGGTGCCGATCTGAGCTTCGGTCCGTTCAAAGAGTGGTACTTCGCGAACAACTACATCTACGACATGGGCCGCAATGCCTCTGGTCGTCAGAGCACCTGGTATATGGGTCTTGGTACCGACATCGACACCGGCCTGCCGATGAGCCTCTCCCTGAACGTGTATGCGAAATACCAGTGGCAGAACTACGGCGCCGCTAACCAGAACGAATGGGATGGCTACCGTTTCAAAGTGAAATACTTTGTACCGATCACCACCCTGTGGGGCGGCCAGTTAAGCTACATCGGCTTTACCAACTTCGACTGGGGCTCCGATCTGGGTGATGAGAGCGGTAATGCGAACAACGGCATCAGAACCCGTACTAATGATTCCATCGCGTCCAGCCACATCCTCTCTCTGGGTTATGATCACTGGCACTACTCTGTTGTTGCCCGTTACTGGCACCACGGCGGCCAGTGGAACGACGACGCCAGCCTGAACTTCGGCAACGGCGACTTCAGCGTACATTCGACCGGCTGGGGTGGTTACCTGGTTGTGGGTTACAATTTCTAAGCCCGCGCGTAATGACAAAAAAGCCGATCGCACGATCGGCTTTTTTATTCCTGTCACGCAGCCAGCATTGCCCGGAACAGCCAGGCAACGGCTGCAATAATGATCGCCGGGCCGAAGGGAAAAGCTTCCGAACGGTTGGCTTTAATAATGAAATAGCCATATACCAGACCTAAAAGCGACGCGATAAGCATGATGTGAAATAGCGCTTCGTAGCCCTGCCAGGCACCGATACCGGCAAACAACTTCATATCGCCAACGCCGATCCCGGCTTGTCCGCAGCGCCACAGAAACAGGCGATTCAGCGCCCAGGGAATTAGAAAGCCCACCGCAGCACCCGCAACAATACCGCTCATTGCTGCACTGTCAGGCTGTTTCGACCATGCCGATAACATCGCCAGCCCCAGAAAGGGCAACGTCAATTTATCGGGCAGCAACAGGTAGTCATAATCAATAAACAACATGACGACCAACAAGAACAGCAGCGACAAATCGAGCAAGCTGGCCGCATTGACGCCCTGCCAGCCGATCAGCAGTGCAAACAGCAGCGCCATGGTGAATTCAACGCCAGGATAGCGCCAGCTAATGGGTTGACGACAGCACTGGCTGCGCCCCTTCAACCAGAGCCAGCCAAGCAGAGGAATGTTGTAACGCTTCCTGATACGCTGCCGGCAATGCGGGCAAAACGAAGGCGGCCAGCTCAGATTGATCGCCTCCCCCAGCATCATGCGCGGCAAGCGATAAATGACGACATTGGCAAAGCTGCCGAGGATCGCACCTAATAACGCAAAGAGCAGCGTATTACCGATCATCTTGCTTCACCGTTATGCCATGCGTTGTGCCGTCGGCAGAGCGACAAGCAGACGGGAGCGGCGCGTTTGCCACATCATCCACTTTAAAAATCCACTTCGGATAGGTGTCTGCCTTTTTAAAATTCACCAGCGCTTTCGGAAATGCCTCTGTGCGAAGCGGCCGCCCTTTCCCTTTACTGAAGACGCCCACCCAGCGGCCTTGCTTGTCGTAGCTCATCCCCCACTGCCGCGAGCCGGTCAACGGATCGGTAAACCAGCGGCGCAGGTGATAAACCACTTTTTTACCGCGAGGATCGCGCAGCAGATCGTCAAAACTCAGCGGGAGACAGCCATTCCCCGCTTTCTGATACTGCTGAATGGCATTACGGATCTGTACGCCGCGGAAAAATAGCTCCTCTTCCTGCTGCTGCCGATAAACCGCCTGCCGGTAACTGCTCTCTTTCAGCAGTGCCAGCGAGAGCATTGTCAGCATCAGTAACACCCACAGATAGGTGAATCCCCCCTGCCGCTGGCTACTCCTCATCATCTGACGGGCTCTTTTCTTCCAGAGAGGGAGAGGTGACATCCGTTATCTGGCCGTCATCATCGCGTTTTACGTCCCAGTTATCGCGGGTATTGGCAACAGGATCCATCGGAATTTCAAACAGATAACCATTGTTCACCAGATCTTCCAGCTCTTCCGGGCCGAGCAGGCGATCGTGACGATACGCCGCAATTGCCGAGCGCAGCGCATTACGGTTGTGTTTTAGCACCACGACTTTCGCGTATTCGGTCTGGCCGAAAAAACGCGGTGCCACCAGCGTCATTAAGGTGGCGATGATCGCCATAACAACCAGTAACTCGATGAGCGTAAAACCTTTTTCACCATTGCGCATAGGGTATTCCATTCAATCCTGGCTGGCTGCTGGTGGAACTGACATCCCAGACATCCTTGCCACCTGTCGTCTCTCCCGGCGCCTGGGTGGATGCGCGCACCCGCCAGGTTTCGGTGTTCTTCCTGCCGTCGCAGTCACAAAAGGGATCGCGCGGGATCCGGCGCAACAGATAGATTTTTTCTTTGTTCGGGGACTTTTTATTCACCACGCCATCAACCAACAGATCGAGCGAAGCAGGCCAGTTGGTCATATCGGCATCTTTCTCAATGATCCCCTCCTCAACCAACTGCCCGTAACGATCGATTGCGCTGCGAATGTCACGCAGCGCGACGCGCAACTCCTCTTCATTACGCTGCTGCTCCTGTCGCTGATAGATGGGAATGGCGGCACTGGCAAGCGTCGCCAGCAGCGCCAGAGAGATCATCATCTCGATCAGCGTAAAGCCACGCTGAAACTTCACCGCGCATCCCCCTCGCTTTTCGCCAGCGTCGGCGCAGGCAGTTTACCGGCTGGCGGGAAGTCCGCTGGCGGCATCAGTGGCGGTGGGGTAAAGGTCTCTTTTTTATCATTCGCTTGTTGGGCGGAAGGCAGATAACCGCTCTCTCCCTGCGACTCTTCGCTGCCCATCTCAATGGTATTGATATGGGTTCCCGGCAGATCGATGTTACGTTCAATGGTTGGCGTAATCAGCAACACCACTTCCGTACGCTCTGTGCTGTTATCGTTGCTGCCAAAAAGTTTACCCAGCAGCGGAAGATCGGATAATCCGGGCAAACCGGTCAGCTCATCGCTGTCGCTCTCTTTGATCAGACCAGCCAGCACTTGTGTTTCGCCATTCTGGCTGCTCAACACGGTCGTGGCTTCACGGTTGTTGGTGCGGTAATAAGCCACGCCGTCTTTCGAATGCTCAGCGCCGCCAATAGTGCTGAGATTGAATTTCACATCCATGGAGATGGTGCTATCAACGCTGATATCCGGTGTCACTTCGAGTTTCAGCCCGACATCCTGATACTCAACCTGCTCCTGAGAAAAACTCTCTGAAATACTGCTTGTCAGTACCGGAATACGCTCGCCAATATCGATCACCGCTTTTTTATTGTTCTTCACACGGATTCGCGGATTGGCGAGAACCCGCGCATGAGAACGCACTTTTTGCAGATTGGCGGAAATCCCCTGGCTGGCGCCAAGATTGATAAACATATTGCCCTGGTTAAACCCATTCAGCGGAATATTGGTGCTCTCTTCGCTGGCGTTAAAGCCAACGCCCACCTGTCCTGGGAAGTTGATGCCAAGAATCTCTTCGTCTTTGGCGTTAATCTCCAACACTTCCACACCGAGCGTTACTTCCGCTTCCGGGCGATCGAGGGTCATCAGCAATTGTTCAGCCTTCTCTACGCTTTCGCGCGGCCCACGAAACGTGATCGAGTTGGTCCGTTCATCAACATGAACATCACGGATCTTAATCAGGTTACGCAGCGCAACATTGAGATCCTTCGCTTTGGCATAGCCCAGGAACACCGTTTTCACTAAGGTGTCGCGATAGGTTTTCTCTTTTTGCGCCGTCGCGGGATAAATCAGCAAGGTATTGCTGTTGAGTATCTTTTTACGTAACTGATTAGAGAGCAGCAGCAAATTCAGGGCGTTTTCTGCCGTTGTATCGTTAGCAATCAGGCTGGCAGTGGCTGTTTCCGGAACGTCTTTATCGTAAATAATATTAATACCGGTGATCTTGCTAATCGAAGAGAAAATATCCATCAACTTATGTTTCTGGAAATTAAAACTCACCGGCTTACGCAGCTCACGATTCATTTTTGTTTCTGGTTGATTCTGCAATGCAATTTCACGCATCAGATGATCGCGCATTTCAGCAGCCTGCGGCCAGTTAGGATCTTCCTCAAGAACCTGCTGAATTTTTTGCAGCGCCAGTTCCGGCTCGGTCTTATACTGAACAATAGCCTGTTGATATAATTTATCGAGAGCACGAGAGCCTTCGATCTTTTTTAGCCCCTGTTGCGCACTAAAATTTCCTGGCTGGTATGACAATGCTGAACGCCAGAATTTCGTCGCAGAGAGGTAATCATTCCGCGCAACAGCCTGGTTAGCGGCTAACAGATAATAATTAACCAATTGTGTAACCATTGACTGACGTTCAGTACGCAGTTCAATATCACCCGGTTTGGTCTTAATCGAGTTATCAATCTGCTGTATTTCACTGACCAGGGTGTCAATATTTCCAATATTCACTTTTTCAGGCTCTGGAAGCCTGTCGCTTGCGCAGCCTGTTAACAGAATTAACGAGCAGGCAACGCTGAGGATATTTTTTTTCATCTGCTTCACGGTTATTTAATTTTCAGAGAATTAAGATCGATACGTTTTTCAACCTGGCCGGACATCGCTTTAATTGTCACGTGGTCAGGTTCTATTGCCTGCACTTTCCAGTCCGGGGTGAGTAAATCGCCGGGTTGAATAAAGTCTTTCTTTCCGCAATTGCTACAAAGCAACCAGTTTTGCATGCCATCCGTAATAATGATGATTTTCTGGTTATCGCTTATCCAGAGTCCTGCCAACTGAAAAGGAAAAGCAACTTCCTGTACCACCGGAGTCGTAGAGGGTTTCTCTTTTACGGGTAGGGTGTACACAGGAAATAAATCCGCCAGTTCATCACTTTCATTGCGCACAACGGGCTTTTTACTCTCCTTCGCTTTTTGCGCGACGGCGGGTTTCGTCTGCGTGCCGGATAATGCCCCGGCTGAATCATCACCAAAGAATTGCGCCCATACCACCAGACCCAATGTGAGTGCCAGGCATACTTTCAGATATAACGGGATTTTCATGATGGCTCCAGACGTGATGTCAGCGTAAGCGTCAGCTGCAGGTTGATTTGCAGGCGCTCACTATCCGGGTTCGCACGCGTAACCGATACCCTGTCGACATTAAAGATCAGGCTGCTTCTCATCTTGCTCAGCGAACGTGTTAATCCGGCCCACTTCCCCTGCAGCGGAATATCGAGCGAAAGCTTGCGTTGGCGGTTTTTTTCTTCTTTGCTGAACTGATAATGACTGCCATCAACCTGTAAATGATTCTGCTGGAGAATATCAAACAGGGTTTTAACTTGCTGATATTCGGTTTCGTTCAGCGCGCTTTGCAATTGCCCTTTATCGTTAGCTAATACCGGCAGCGGTTTCTTTAGTTGTTGCTGTAAAAGCGTGTTGTCATCACGTAACCGGGTAATATCGGGCAGCATATAAATATGCTGATAGCACAATAAAGCGACAGGCACTAACAGCGCAAGTAGCGTTTTTTTCCCCGTTTTCTCCAGAAGGCAAGAGAGCCTCCAATGAATATTAGATAAGGAAAGTCTCATATGATTAACCTGCAAAAATGATCATCAGAGTCGAATTCACGGCCCATTTATCGGTAGCGTTCTTTGCTGGAGTATGATTTTTTAACTCTACCCGGGCAGGAATTTGCTCAAGTCGCGCGCTAAAATCCATCAGTGCCGATAACGATGTCGCACTGACATCCAGTGTGACGATTTTCTTATTTGGGTTAGCATCCAGAGAAACAATCGCAATATCAGAAGTGAGTAACTGCGCAACAGGATTGAGCATCGAAATAATAGAAACCGATGCTTTTTCATTTGGTAGACTTTGTTGTGCTTTGACTTTTAGCGCCCGGATAATCTCATTTTGTCTGTTGACTGCCGCAGTTATATGCTGATTTTGTTGAGCAAGAACCTGATGTTCCTGATATTGCTCAAACATCGTCACACATAAATACAGCGTCAGGATCAGCGCAATAATAATAACAGGACACGCATAAACGGAACGTGAATAGTTACAAAGGAACGGCATTCCTTTTAGACGGAGTTCAAAAGACATAATTCTTCCCATGAATGACAGTCTTGATAAATGACGTTCTGAATACAGACCATCAAAATAAAACTAACGGCATACTACGGATATAGTACTAGTCAGAAAAATGGTCTGCGGAGCCAAAAGAGATGTTTTCAGTTCACTTTATTATCAGCGTACTAACAGGCATTAAGGAAATGACGCGGCACATTATTATCAAGCCCCATTAATCGCGCCACCAGCGCCAGTTGCCGCTGTGCATCTCCGTCACTGTCATTATTCAGCCGCCAGACCTGATGCCACTCGCCCTGCTGGCGCGCTGCGTAAATGCTGGAATGCGCGCCGCGCAGACAAAACAGTGCCTCCTGCGGCAACTGCCGCAACCAGGGATGCAGTTGCACCTGAAATTCAATCGCAATGCCCTCCACGCGCAGTTTTCGCTGTTGGCCGATGCGCAGCAGTATTTGCCACAGGCGATCGTCAATGGTGGCAGCCAGTGCCGTTGAGGCGTAGTTAACCGAGATAAAATCGGTCTTAAGCGACCGCTCTGGTTCGCCAGGCCACTGCTTTATTGCCAGGGAAGCCGCGTAACCGCGAAAATCTTCCGGGTTGGTGATCCCCTCCTGCCACGGCACCGTAAAGTGGTGAACCCGGCTACTTTCCAGCCAGAATCCCAGCGTGTCGCGCCACGGCACACGACCAATATGTGGCGCAATCAGGCCATCCACAGCCTCTTCCAGCGTGGCATCATCGGTGATTTCGCACTCGCCGATGCGGTTGCCCGCGCAGCGTAGCACCAGATGATGTTCATAGATTTCGCACAAAAATTTACGCGGGCGCAGTGATAACACGGTTAATCTCCTGAAATGTGGTTTTCCCTTCAAGAACGGCGCGAATGGCTACGTTATGCAGAGGGACAAACCCTTGCGCTAATGCAATTTCTCGCAGTTGCCGTACCGGCATCCGCGACTGCAATGCTTCTTTCATCACATCGTTAAAAGGCAGTATCTCCGCCAGCGCCAGCCGTCCGCGATAACCGCTCTGCCGACAGGACGAACAGCCGCGCCCCTTGCGCCACAACGGTTGCAGATGGTTGAGATCGCTCTGCTGCCACTGCGCCAGATCCTGTTCAGTCGGCGCAACCTCCTCCTGACAATCCGGGCACACGCTACGCACCAGCCGCTGGGCAAGTACACCCTGCAAGGCGGTCAGTAAGCTTTCTGTTTCCACATTCATATAGAGAAAACGTTCAAGCACACTAAACACATCGTTGGCATGCACCGTGGATAACACCAGATGCCCGGTCAACGCCGCCTGTACGGCAATACCTGCGGTTTCGCTGTCACGAATTTCCCCGACCAGAATGGTGTCCGGATCGTGACGCAGAATGGCGCGCAGGCCACGGGCAAAAGTCAGCCCTTTTTTGTCATTCACCGGGATCTGCAGAACGTCATTGAGCTGGTACTCAACCGGATCCTCAATGGTGATGATTTTGCTCTCACCGTTATTCAGTTCGCTCAGCGCCGCATACAGCGTGGTGGATTTGCCGCTTCCCGTCGGGCCTGTCACCAGCACCATGCCATGCGGCCGGTTGGTCAATTGGCGGATTTCCCGCAGGGTATGATCGTCAAAGCCGAGAATTTCCAGGCTAAGCGTACTGCTGTGCGACTTATCCAGTACACGCAGAACCGCATCTTCACCATGAATGCCGGGCACAATAGACACGCGAAAATCAACGGGGCGCTGGTGAATAATCGCTTTAAAACGCCCATCCTGCGGAACCCGCCGTTCAGAGATATCCATATTACTGAGCACTTTCAGACGTGAAATCACCTGTTCGGAATAGTGAATTCCCTGGCAATGGCGGATAGCGTGAATCACCCCATCGACGCGGTATTTCACCGCAAGGCCATCGGGAACGGCCGAAAGGTGAATATCGCTGGCGCGGCTCTGCATCGCATCGTACAACGTGGCGTTGAGTAGCTTGATAATAGGATTCGCTTCGTTGGCGATAATGGCGGGCGTGATCTCAAGGATCATCTCATCTTCCGCACCTTCATTGACCTGCTGTTCAAGCTGATCCATGGTGCGCTGCTGACCGGCCAGCGCCTGCAACTGCTCCTGAAGCCAGAGCGGAGGCGCAATAGCCAGCGTGACCGGCAAACGCTGCGCCCACTGGCGAAGATCCAGTGAAAAGGGATCGCTCAGCAACAGCCACTCCTGCTGCTGCCAGCGCACCGGTAGCACCTTCCGTCCCACTGCGTCGTTGAGCGAGACATGTTCAAAATGGATCTCTGCCGCATGCAGCTCTTCTGCTGTCAGCGCTTTCAGCCCCAGTTCCGCCGCCATCCATGTTAAAGCATCCGGCTGTTCCAGCAGAACCTGCTGCAACGTCTCTCCGCGCTGGGGTTCGCTGAGCGCCAGCAGATGATCGATTACGGTAGAAATCTCATTCGGCATTACATTCATCAGGACATGCTCCCTGCCATTTCGAAAATCGGCATATAGAGTAAAAACACCACTAACCCGACAATCCCGCCGACAATCATCATCAATACGGGTTCAAAGATGCGGGTAAATGAATCAATGGCACGTTCCAGCGCCTCATCATAAAAAGCCGCAATACGCTCGCACATTCCCGCCAGCTCGCCGCTGCGCTCGCCCACCTGAATCAGGCGCATGGCAACCGGCGTTGTCAGTTGCTGGCTTTCAAGAGATTCCGATAACGTATTGCCCGCCAGTACGTGTTCCAGCACTCTGTTAAGGCGCTGATGGTGGCTGGCTGGCAGAACGGCTTTTGCCAGGCGCAGCGCATGCGGCACGGGGACACCGCCCTCAATCAACAGACCTAACGTGCGGTAAAAACGCACCAGAATGCCCAGAAATTGTTGCTGCCGGATCTGAGGAATTTTCAGCACCAGGCTGAACAAGGTTTGTTTCACCACTGGCTGTCGGAAAAGCAAAAAGAAAAACGCCAGACAGGCGGCAAGCGCCAGCAACAGTTCCTGCCCCGAGTGCTTGACCAGATTTCCCCACCACAAAATAAGCCGGGCGCTGTCAGTCAGCGTGTTCATCCCTTCAAATACTTGTGAAAAGCTGGGGACGATAAACCCCAAAAGAAAACAGATAATTAATCCGCCTACCGACAGCACAATCACCGGGTAGGTGAGCGTTCCGCGAATGCGTTTACGCAGTTGCTCAATCCGTTGTTCGTAATAGTGATAACGCTTCAGCGCGTTGGCCAGATGCCCGGTTTGCTCCGATGAAGCCACCGTATTCGCCAGTAAAGGCGGGAAGATTTCCGGTTGTGCGCTCATCGCCTGCGAAAGTTGGCAACCGGCATAGAGTTTTTCCAGCAACCTTTCGAGCATTTCAAGAACCTGCTCATCGGTAGAGCAGGCGCGCAGCGTTTCGATGGCTTCAGTGACCACCAGGCCCGCTTCAAGCAGCGCCACCAGTTCCTGAAGAAATAAACCAAGGGCGAAGCGTTTAATCTGCCGTTGTTTTTGCGGAATAACCCGCACGACGGCATGACCCGCTTGCTGTAATTGATGACGGGCAGCAATCGCGCTTTCTGCCTGAGTACGCATTTTTTTACGCTTGCCATTATCTAAATAAGTGACTTCCCAGCTATGCGTTTTGCTCATAAAGCTCAATCCTTATGCTTATTTTTCAACCGCAGATAAACGGGAGCAACTTTCTTTATGTAGCGCTTGCGCCACATTTTAGTTTTACTGTCACGGCCATTGCCGGCGTTATATGCGCCGACCGCTTCCCAGCTATAGCCAAATAAACGCATCTGTCCTGCTAAAATCCAGGCTCCCACCATAACGTTCTGGCAAGGATCATTCATTAATGCGTGTTGTGTAATGTTATATTTTTTTAATTGGCTGAAATGCTGACTATTAATCTGCATAAGACCAATATCCGTGGAGCCATTTTTATTTCCATTGATTGCCGATGGCAATAATCCTGACTCCACGATACCAATCGCTTGCAACAATTCAGGTTCGATACCATAACGTTCGCCAGCGCTACGCCAGCAATTTGCCATCGCTGGCTGCACGGAGAGCAGAACTAACACGATGAGCAGCCTGATCATAATTAAAATCCGTAAGTGATATCCTTCCCGTTTTTATCTGCGGTGGAAATTTCAACTTCATAGACTTTTTGTTCTGCTCGCGCAGGGTTATGCCATTGGTATTCGTGGCCCCACGGATCTTGCGGAATTTGCTGCGCCAGATAAGGGCCATTCCAGTTGGTGGCATCCGACGGTTTTTCAACCAGAACACTTAACCCTTGCTGCTCTGTCGGATAGCTTCCGGTATCCAGTCGGTACTGGATTAATGCATCTGCAAAGGAATGCATCTGACGCATTGCGGTTTTCTCTTTTGCCTGATCGACATTCGAAAAAAGTTTTGGCCCAACAAACCCGGCCAGCAACGCAATAATCATTAATACCACCAGCAGTTCAAGGAGCGTAAATCCCTGCTGAGCTTTAAACTTAACATCTATTTTTTTCATAATAGCCTGCACACTCTAATTTGCTGTTCACCTCTGTTATTGTCCCGGACTTTCAATTTAAGGAAAGATGATTGCTCCCGCGCGTACAACGAATATTCTTTAAGCCGCCAGAAACGTCGCTATATATACAGTAAGAACTCGATTTATTGCCTGCAATGCTAAATCAAACCGCTTAGAGGTCATGTCGATTTTTCTTACTGGTCAGATAGAAAAAACCCGATAATCTCCGTATCTTTTCTGGTAAACATTCATGGAGATAGCAATGAGGTTTAAGGATGTCAATTAATATATTAATTGCAGATGAACACACTATTATTCGTCGGGGGATGACCTCGATGATAAATTCATTAAAAACCAGCAATATAAATACTGACAAACTAGACATCGATGTCGTTGGCGATACCAGTGAGCAAGCAGAATTACTTAACATTCTCGCCACACAAAAAGTCGATCTTCTTTTCCTTGGCTATGGACTTACCACGGTTAAAACCGGTAACCCGGTATCGGAATTAGATGGTATTGCGTTAGTTAAGTGGATCTCCAGCCGTTATCTCAAGACGAAAATTATTGTCTTATCACCCTATAACAATACCAATCTTGTACGCATCGTTCTTGAAGCGGGCGCAAAAGGCTATATCAGCAGAAATACCAGCGAACGCACGTTGTGGCGCGCAATCACTAACGTAATGATGGATGAAGTTTATATTGAACGCGGTTTAATGGATTCGCTGTTCCGCCGCGAAGCCATTACCCCGCAGGAGCTGTCAACGCGCGAAAGTGAAGTCTTACGCTTATTATGCCGGGGGCTCTCTCTGACTACGATATCGACACGTATGAACATCAGTATCAAAACGGTGAGCGCACATAAGCTACGCGCGATGGGAAAACTGAATGTAAGAACAGACTGCCAGCTTTATTGTCTTTTATTCCAGACCCGGATGTTCGATATTGCGATGTAAGTCCGAACGCAGGATCATGACAGCCAGCGGAGAATTTCGCTGGTTCTGTTGCTCTCCCTCTTTTTGAAACCCACTCGCTGTACACTCTTTTTCGTCGATAAAACGCCGCTTTATTTCACAAAGCGGTTTTTTATTGCCTTCCCTATCCGCGTTTCTGCAGCGTACACCTGCAAAACCGCACCTGAATCACCTCCACCGCGCCTTCTTTTGCATACGCAATCGCGCTCAAAATCAGCAGGTCAGGGGTAATGTCGGGGCACAAGTGTCTTAGCAAGAGAGGAAGCAGCGGACAGGATGATAACGTGGTTCTGAGGAGCGAGCGCCCCTCAGAATGCCGGCGCCACAAAGGGCGCCGGAGAAAAGCAGGCTTATTTACAGGCAGTGTGCGCAGAAGCAGAGCCTGGCTCACGCCATACGCCCCACTGGTTAGCGCTGGACGGCGCTTCACCGCGAGTCCACCAGCCGTTGACCCAGACTTTGCCCTGATAAGAAACTTTCTGGCAAGGTGCAGAGTAAACCGTGGTGGCGTTCCATGCTGCAACAGTATCATCGCCCGGAGCCGGGGTTTCACCCTCGTCGCCCGGAGCCGGAGTATCGCCCTCGTCGCCCGGTGCCGGAGTATCACCTTCATCGCCCGGTGCCGGAGTATCACCCTCATCGCCCGGTGCCGGGTTTTCTTCTTCATCGCCCGGTGCCGGGGCCGGGTTGTTGCCGCCGAAATCAACGTCAATCACGTTGTAGAAAGTAGCGCCGGTATCAGAGACGTCCCAGGCAGCCATAATTACCTGATAACCGTCACGTTCCGGTACGTCACATTCGTGCTTCGGATTGGTATTCGCAATCGCGCCGTTACCTGTAACCTCGCAGAAAGGCTGGGCTTCAAAAGAGTTGCGAGTCAGCGGCTGATTCGGGTTCCAGTTTGCTTTAGTGATGTAGTATTTCCAGGAGCCAGTTTTATGCGCAGCGGTAAATTTCCAGGTAAAGGAGTTCTTGCCCGCTTTCATTGGATGCTTAGTCCAGCGAGAAGCGCTCTGCTGATCCAGATTAACCATTGATGCCACGCCAGCACTCGCCAGGCGTCCATCAGCCGGACCCGCGTTTAAAGCAGGGAAGCCATCCGGCCCTTCAACGCTCTGCGGTTCATACTGCGGGCCTGCGCCACAATCTTTGTTCTGGTTTCCCTGAGCAGCAGTACATAACGCTGCGCGGGAAGCTGGTTCGGTAACATAACCATGTGCTAAAGCGCCACCGGCCATGCAAAGGGTTGTGACTGCGAGAAAAACTTTTGATAATTTCATTAATAACTCCATCCATGTGTAGTATTTACTGCCCGGTTAAAGTAATGAATTATCGTTGTAATAATAATATCAACATTCCATTAATTTATAAGATTCCCTCCGCTGCCACGGGAATATTCTGCCATGACCATGTAATAACAAAATAAAAAAGCCATACCCCGAAGGATATGGCCTGGATATATTTTTCCCGAATAGACAAATATTTTATTAATATCTGATCTTTTTCGGCGTCACAACGGGCGCCGAAGGGCGAAAATATTATTTACACTGGGTGTGCATGGTTGCAGAACCCTCTGGACGCCATGCGCCCCACGGGTTAGCGTCGGACGGCGCTTCGCCCTGAACATACCAGCCGTTCATCCAGACTTTGCCCTGATAAGTTACTTTCTGGCAAGGCTGAGCATAGATGGTAGAAGCGTTCCATGCTGTGACGGCACCGTTGCCTGGGTTATCGCCAGGCTCTTCACCCGGGTTATCGCCTGGGTTTTCGCCCGGTTCTTCACCCGGCTCTTCGCCTGGTTCTTCACCCGGTTCTTCAGGCTCTTCTGCGACATCGTCAGCCAGGTGCTTGATGGAGAACGCCAGCGGCAGAGAATCATCTTTGCCATCATTAACCGTCAGTTTAAAGCCCAGAGTGGCATCCACATCGGTGCTGTTCAGCGTGAAAGTCGCTTTCTGCTGACTCGCATTGTTCAGCGTAACCTGCGGCCCGGAAACCTGGGTCCAGGTGTAAGTCAGTGTGTCGCCATCCGCATCATAAGAGCTGGAAGCATCCAGCGTTACCGTCGCTGCACCCTGCACTTCTTTCTGATAAGTCGCACGAGCAACCGGAACGGTGTTGCCGGTTTCCGGCACGCCGCCGCTGGCGGCATTCTTCATATCGTTGATGTAATCGATCTGGTCAGCAAAGCTCAGGCCGGTATCGTTAGAGCCCATCGCCCAGACGAATACACCGCCGTAACCATTTGCAGCTTGCCATGCGGCACGCGCGATGTTGTTTTCGCGGGTTTCAGCATAGCGACCTTCCGGGCCCCACTGGGTGGTCAGGGTGTTACCGAGGATGATTTTCTTCGCATCGCCAACCGCTTTCGCGTAGTTAGCCATTGCAACGTCATACTTGAAGCGCGGACCCGCGTCGTATGCCATTACATTGTAGAAATCAAACAGATCGCGACTGTTTTGCAGCAGATCCAGTACTTCACCATGGTGAGTGGAACGATCGTTTTCAACAAAGGAGCAACCGTCGGTCACAGAAGAATCAGAGCACTCAAGCGGGTCAGCACCCACGTGGTAAGTCGTCAGGCTGATCAGCTTGCCGCTGTTCGGGCCCAGCAGTTCACGTACGCGTTTAACCAGTTTGATCAGGTTGTTGTTCTCTTCCGGACTCAGACGAGCGGTTTTCTCGAAGTCAAAGTCGATACCGTCGATCTGCACGGTGCCCGCCTTCTGGTAGTTCGCCAGGTTACAGGAACCATCCCAGTTAGCGCTGGAGCATGGACCCTGAACCTGATCCGCCTGCAGGCCTTTTTGATAAACCGGGAAATCCTTACGCAGCAGTTTTACCAGACCCTGAGCAATATTTTCACGGCTGGTTTCATTCGCCAGATGCGCCCAAATACTTTCGTATGTTGCGCCACCGAATGCCACCATCATTTTTTTGTAGGGTGCAGCCAGTTTAACTTGAGTCCAGGAAGTATAAGCTGGCGGTAACCAGTAATCGTTATAAGCAACATCACCAACGATATTATCAGAAGTATAAATTGCACCGTCCTGATCCCAGCCACCGAACGAAAGCAAATAAGTATCAACTTCTGCATTCATCATTTGAGTAGCTGCATCCTGAGGTAAACCCCAGGAAGTCAGATAACTCATCATATGGTTATTTGATTCAGCCAGTGCAGACTGAGAGAGTAACGCCGTAGTAATTAATGCAGCCAATGATAACTTTTTCAAAAGTAACCTCCTGTTACAAGAGTTAATTAAAAATGCGTCATCAATAATAGGGGCTGCGAATTTTATTCCAATGCGTTACATCTCGTAATGGTTGAGAATAACCGAGGTCCGTTTTGAATATTCTCGATATTATTTAATCCATTTCGCTATTTCTTCCTGAGAACAAGGTTTAAATAAACAACAATCCATTCCCGCGGCCAGACATTGCTCAATAACCTCTTCCTGCGCAATCGCCGTAAAGCCAAGCAAGGTTGCCCGCTCGCGGTCATTTTCCCGCTCCTCTGCGCGTAACCGCTGCGCCAGCGTGAAGCCATCCATCACCGGCATATTGCAATCAATTAAGGCGTAATCGAAATTGTCATACATCCGCCACAGTGTCAGCGCCTCCTCACCATTCTGCGCTTCGCTCACCCGGTGGCCCAAAAATTCAAGCTGATGTCGTAACAGCATGAGATTGGGGGGGTAATCATCCACAATTAATACCCGCTTAACGGTGGTCAGCGATTTGCTCCTGGGTGTTTTATCCAGCGGCTTCGCCACGCTGGCAATAGCCGCGGGCAAACAAAGCTGTAGCACGACCGTGGTCCCTTCACCTGGCGCGCTGGTTAACGAGAGCGTGCCTTTCATCAAGTCACAGAGTGTACGGCAAATAAACAACCCCAGCCCGGTTCCCAGCCGGGAGTTTTCTCCTTCCATGCCTAACTGCGTAAACGGTTTGAAAAGGCGCTGTTGATCTTCCGGAGTGATGCCAATGCCGGTGTCTTTCACAGTGAGCGCAACCTCAACCCTGCCATCAGAAGTGGGCTGATGCTGCAAAATGACCTCAATTCCCCCTTCGTGGGTAAATTTAATGGCATTACTCAGCAGATTAGAGAGGATCTGTTTATAGCGGCAGGGATCGATCTTCAACAGACAGGTATTGCCGCCAATTACCCGCAAATCAATGCTGATTTGCTTCTGATCGGTCGCTTCCTGAAAGAGCAACACCACCGAACGGGTTAAGGCGATCAGATCTTCTTTTTGTGGCTCAATGGCCATGCGACCCGATTCGATGCGCGCAATATCGAGAATATCGCCCACGACCGTCAGCAAATTTTTTGCCGCATCATGCGCGACTTCAAGCATCGGCTGAGAGTGGTGCTCTTTCACGTTCTGCTTAATTTGCAGTTCGAGGATGCCGAGAATCGCATTCAGCGGCGTGCGGATTTCATGGCTCATCACCGAAAGGAAATTGCTCTTTGCCCGGCTCGATGCCAGCGCTTCATCCCGTGCATCATTAAGCTGTTGCACCAGCTCTTCGCGTTCCGTGACATCCATCCAGCCGCCGCAGACCCCGCCGATCGCCCCGTCGCTATCATGGAAAGGAATGATCCAGTGGAAAACGGTGCGCGGTTTGGTGCTGTGATCCAGCGCCAGCACCCGATCGCCCATCTGCGATCGCCCCGTCTCAATAACATTCACATAGTCGTGCCGGAATCCGCGTTTCAGGTATTCAGGCAACGGCAGAACGTCGATGGTTTCACCAAGCACATCGCCGCGCGCAACCTTCATTTCAGCCAGGAAGCGAGCATTGCAATCAATCATCTTGCCTTCAAGGTTCTGCACCACCATCGGCCAGGGAACGGCATGCATGATGTTATACATATACGTAAGCTGCTCTTTAAGCCGCAACTGCATGCGCGTGCGCTGTTTAACCTGGCGTCGCAATGAAAGGCCCCACAGCAGCGAGAGAATCAACACCATCGTTGTGGGAACGCCGATTTGCCAAAGATGTTGCCGCCAGCGCTGCCAGAATGCGCCGCCTTCGTAGCGCCAGCCGCTACCAAGCCGCTGATAATCATTATCCGGAATGGTATCCAGCACTTTATCGAGGATCGAGAGCAGTTCCGGCGCGGCCGCTGAAACACCGAAAGCAACATGCAGGGGATTAACCCCTTGCAGGCTGGAAATGTCAATTTTATCGCGGCCAATCCGTCTGATTTGATAATCCGTATTCGCCTCAATGCCGATCGCCGCATCCACCTGGCCTGCGGAGAGCATATCAACAGCCTCTGTCAGACTGCGGGTACCGATCATCTTGATCTGCGGATATTGCGCAGCGAGATAGCGTGCGATCAACGAGCCTTCACGCACGGCAACGAAACGATCAGAAAGCCCATCAAGCGTCCTTACCGCTGGCGTTTTGCTTCGCGTCAACAGAACATATTTACTGGTCAACCAGACGCGGGAATAGCGTAATTCCGGCAGGTGACCGGTGGGGATACCGGCCACCATGTCGGCCTCTCCGGCGGCGATCTTTTCGCTCAGCGCCTCGAAACTGCTGACATCGGAGACCACAAAATTGAGGCCGGTACGGATACGCACCATGGTCAGCAGATCGGCGCTGATACCACTGAAATTCAGTTTCTTATCGATAAAACTCATCGGCGCGCTGGCATCAAAAGCCAGTACGCGGATGACCGGATGCTCGCGAATCCACTGTTTTTCGCTGGGCGAGAAAAAAGGGCTCCCGGCGTCCTTCACCTCATCGGCACCCTGTGCCGCCATAACAAACGTACAGAGAAGACACAGCACAGCCCCTGTGCGCCTGAGGAAAGGAAAAATCGGGTATTTTGCTATCCTGCCTGATCTATTCATTCGCGGTAACGCCCAACGCTCTCTGCAAAAATTGATAACTTTCATGCACCGCGATACCAAAGCGATGGCGCATCTTCGTGGCTTGCGCTTCATTTACCCGCTGTTCGTGGAGCAGTGCAGGCAATCTTTCCATGGTGATGCAACGGCGCCGGGCATAGCGCATGCCCAACAGGTGAAAAGAGGATTTCATGCGGTGTGCCAAATCAGCTATCTGTATCAGCGATCCATCATGTTGCAGGTTTTCCAGTTGGCGGAGATCGCTGCTTAACGTTCGCAGCAGCGTCGGGATCATCGCCTCTATAACTGGCTGTTGGTGGCCGGCCAGCGCACAAAGTTCGTGCAGATCCGGCTCTGGCCTGAGTGGAATAGCCCTGACCTGCTCATCAGAAAACATCAGCGGCAGCAGTCGATCAAAACCTTTGAGCCGCAGCCGATTCTCCTGCTGCTCCCGCGACCAATCACCACAGCCCAGCAGCAGCGGCGTTGTCGCCACATCGCCCGCCAGTTCTGCGGCAAGAATGTTTTCCAGGGCGTCACAACCCGCCTTTTCCTGCTCGTCGAGCTCGAAAACTATGGCGTGGTACCGGTGTTGCTTAAGCAGGCCGGGCGCGTCGTTGAAGCCAGCAATACGCTTTTGCGGGTGCGCATGCTGTAATCTGTACTGTTGCTCGCAACGGTGAGTAATAACAAGAAGTGGCAATCCCTGCATAACGACCTGACTTAACTGATTAATCCGAGCTGCTGTACGGACTGATAAAGCTCATACTCCGACGTGGCGCCTAATTTACGCATCGCGCTCTTCTTTTGTGCGCTAACGGTCTGCTTGGTACGGCTCAGCCTGACGCTGATTTCATTCACCGTCATTCCGCGCAGCAACAGACGCAGAACTTCATTCTCTTTTGGTGTTAGGTGAACCGCTGTTTTCGTCGTTGTTCGCTCTTTGATGCTACCGATCCGGCCTGCCGCCATGGTGGACGTCAGACTTTTCATCGTATGCAACAATTCGGTAGAGAGGCTGGCTTTATTCAGCACGCGGTGTACGCCAAGACGCATTAGCGAACGCTGGAGACCAGGATTGCTCACCATGGTAACGACGATAATTAATAGCTCAGGCCAGCGTCTTTTCAGCAGCTGTATCAGCGCCAGTCCGTCATTGTACCGGGTACCCGGCATGCTGAAGTCGGTGATTAAAATATCCGCAGGTTGCTGCTCAAGCTTCACCACTAGCTCGTCGGTAGTCATGGCTTCATCAACAATGTGGTACTGACGGGAAAGTGGGTTAAGCAGTGCCCGTAATCCCATCAGATAAATAGGATGATCGTCAGCAATCAGCACCTTTTTTGGCTTCAGCACATCTGGATTCTCGCGGGCAAAATGAAAGTGCCGCAGACTCTAGCAAAAAAACAAAAACAGGCAGAATGAATATTGCGGATAAAACAGAAATGCGCGCTTATAGCTTTGTTAATTGCAGGGCTAATTTAAACCAGGGATAAAAATGGAGTTTTTATAATCAGCAGATATAAAAAAACCGCAGCACCGGCTGCGGTTTTTTAGCGTTGAGAGCAAGCTTACGGCAGAATTGACGGCTGATCCGCCCCTTCTTTCTCTACTTTCTGCTGCAACAGATGTTCGCGCTTCATCCCCAGCTTCAGCGCCAGCGCCGATGCAACGTAGATGGAAGACGCCGTACCGATGGAAACCCCGATCAGCATGGTCAGCGAGAAGCCTTTCAGCATCGCGCCGCCAAAGAGATACAGCATCAGGATCACAACCAGCGTGGTGCCGGAGGTGATCAAGGTACGATGCAGGGTCTGCGTCAGCGAGATGTTGAAGATCTCATACGGCGTACCGCGACGGATCTTGCGGAAGTTCTCACGAATACGGTCCGATACCACGATACTGTCGTTGAGCGAGTAGCCGATAACCGACATCAACGATGCCACGATGGTCAGGTCAATCTCGATATGGAACAGCGACAGCACGCCCATGGTAATGATCACGTCGTGCGCCAGAGCGATAACCACACCCGCCGCCAGGCGCCATTCGAAGCGGAACCCGACGTAAATCAGGATACAGATCAGCGCAACCAGCAGCGCCATACCGCCGGTTTGCGCCAAATCCGCCCCGACGCTCGGGCCGACGAACTCGATGCGTTTCACCGCAGCGTTCTGGCTGGTCGCTTCGTTAATCACGCTGACAACTTTGCTGCCCAGTACCTGCCCGCCGGTTTCACCCTGCGCAGGCGGCATACGCACCATGATGTCACGGCTGCTGCCGAAGTTCTGCAACAGCGGTTCCGCAAAGCCCGCTTTCTCCAGCGCGTCACGCATTAAATCCATGTCCGCTGGTTTTTCCAGCGAAATTTCAATAACCGTACCGCCAGTAAAGTCCAGGCCCCAGTTAAAGCCGCGAACACCCATCACAACGATGGAGAGGATCAGCAGCCCGCCGGAAATGATGAAAGCCCAGTTGTCCCAGCGCATAAAGTCCCAGACTTTACGGCCGTGGTTCAATTGTTCAACAGTATAATCCTGTGCCACAACGCACTCCTCAGATAGACAGCTTGTTAATGCGTTTGCCGCCGTACAACAGGTTGACGATGGCACGGGTACCGACGATAGCGGTAAACATGGAGGTCGCCACACCGATACCGGTGGTAATTGCGAACCCTTTAATCGAGCCAGTACCTACTGCGTACAGAATAAGCACTTTAATCAACGTGGTGACGTTCGCATCGAAAATCGATGAAAATGCGCCCTGATAACCTTCGTGAATCGCCTGCTGGACGGAACGCCCGTTGCTCAGCTCTTCCTTAATACGTTCGTTTATCAGTACGTTCGCATCCACCGCAACCGCAAGGGTTAACACGATACCCGCAATCCCCGGCATGGTCAGCGTTGCGCCAGGCAACAGCGACATGATACCGACGATAAGTATCAGGTTCGCCACCAGCGCAGACGTTGCGATCAGACCAAACTTCTTATAGAAGAAGATCATGAAGATGATCGACACCACCAGACCCGCCAGACAGGCTTCCAGACCCTGAGTGATGTTCTGCGCACCCAGCGTTGGACCAATAGTACGTTCTTCAACAATCTGAATCGGCGCAATCAGCGCACCGGCACGCAGCAGCAGCGAGAGCTGACGCGCTTCGGTCGGGTTGCTGATGCCGGTAATGCGGAAGCTGTTACCGAGGCGAGACTGGATATTGGCGATGTTAATCACCTCTTCCTGTTTCACCAGCACCGCACGCCCATTGGCATCTTTCTTACCGCTGTCTTTGTACTCCACAAACAGGGTCGCCATCGGCTTGCCGATATTGTCCTTGGTGAAGTTCGACATAATGTTGCCACCCGCGCTGTCCAGTGAAATGTTCACCTGCGGCTGGTTGTACTCATCCTGGCTGGATGTGGAATCGGTAATATGGTCACCGGTCAGAATCACGCGTTTGTACAGCACAACCGGCTGACCTTCACGCGTCAGTTTCACCTCAGAATCACCCGGTACACGACCGGCAGCTGCGGCAGAAGCGTCCACGCTGCTGTTTACCAGACGGAATTCCAGCGTTGCAGTCGCACCCAGGATCTCTTTAGCACGCGCAGTATCCTGAATCCCCGGCAGTTCAACCACGATGCGATCAGCGCCCTGGCGCTGTACCAGCGGTTCGGCAACGCCGAGCTGGTTCACACGGTTACGCAGAATATTGATGTTCTGCTGAACAGCATATTCACGCGCTTCACTCAGACGCGCATCGCTCATCACCGCACGCAGAACGTTGTCGCCCTGGTTGGTGATCACCAGATCGCGGTGGCGGCTGGTCAGGTAAGTATTCGCCTGATCGCGCGCCGCGCTGTCGCGGAACTGGATGCTCAGGCCATAATTATCTTCCTTACGCACGGTGGTGTAAGGAATCCCTTTATCACGCAGATCGCTGCGCAGGCTGTCCATATTCTGTTCCTGCAGCTTGGTCAGCGCTGTTTGCATGTCCACTTCCATCAGGAAGTGCACGCCGCCGCGTAAATCGAGACCGAGTTTCATCGGCTCGGCTTTGATGGCGGTCAGCCAGCGAGGCGTTGCAGGAGCAAGGTTAAGAGCTACGACGTATTGATCGCCTAACGCGCTGACCAGCACCTCGCGGGCGCGCAGCTGTGTGTCAGTCGAATCAAAGCGAGCGAGAATAGCGCCATCTTCCAGTGCCACGGACTTCGCGTTGATTTTTTCTTCTTGTAAATTTTTCTGGACCTGGATCAGCGTTTGCTCACTGGCGGCGACGCCGCGCGCGCCAGTGATCTGAACAGCCGGATCCTCACCATACAGGTTGGGAAGTGCGTAAAGCAGGCCGACGATAATCACGACGACCAGCATGATGTACTTCCACAAAGGATAACGGTTTAACACGGCAGTTCCCTTTGGGAAAACGAAATGATTACAGCGCCTTCATAGTGCCTTTCGGCAGAACGGCAGCTACGAAGTCACGTTTGATTACTACTTCAGTGGTGTCGTTCAGCGCAATCGCGATGTAGCCGGTTTCAGCTACTTTGGTTACGCGACCAACCAGACCACCGTTAGTCAGCACTTCATCACCTTTGGCGATGGAGTCCATCAGCTTTTTATGCTCTTTCGTGCGTTTTTGCTGCGGACGCAGGATCATGAAGTAGAAAATCAGACCAAACACCACCAGCATCAGGATCAGAGATATCGGGCTACCCTGTGCTGGCGCGCCAGCTGCCGCTACCGCATCAGAAATAAAAAAGCTCATTCAAATTCCCTCATTTATTTAATTAATCAACGTTTAAAGGTGGAACCGGTCGACCCTGACGTTGGTAAAAATCCGCTACGAAGCGCTCTAATTTACCCTCTTCGATAGCCTTGCGTAAACCAGCCATTAAACGCTGATAATACCGCAGGTTATGAATCGTATTGAGACGCGCGCCCAAGATTTCGTTGCAACGATCGAGATGATGCAAATACGCAAGTGAATAATTGCGACAGGTGTAGCAATCACACTCAGCATCGAGCGGGCCGGTATCGCTTTTATATTTCGCGTTACGGATTTTCACCACGCCGTTGGTCACAAACAGATGACCGTTGCGGGCATTACGCGTCGGCATAACACAGTCGAACATATCAATGCCGCGACGCACACCTTCAACTAAATCTTCCGGTTTACCCACACCCATCAGGTATCGTGGTTTGTCTGCAGGGATTTGCGGGCAGACATGCTCCAGGATGCGGTGCATATCTTCTTTTGGCTCCCCTACAGCAAGACCGCCGACAGCGTAGCCATCAAAGCCAATCTCTACCAGACCTTTGACCGATATATCTCGTAAATCTTCGTAAACGCTGCCCTGAATGATGCCAAAGAGCGCATTTTTGTTGCCTAATCCGTCGAATCGGTCGCGACTGCGCTTCGCCCAGCGTAGAGACATTTCCATAGAGCGTTTCGCATAATCCCAGTCGGCCGGGTATGGGGTACATTCATCGAAGATCATCACGATGTCGGAACCGAGGTCGTATTGGATCTCCATCGACTTTTCCGGGTCGAGGAAAATCGGATCGCCATTGATCGGGTTGCGGAAGTGCACGCCCGATTCGGTGATCTTGCGAATGTCGCCAAGACTGAAGACCTGGAAGCCGCCGGAATCGGTCAGAATCGGGCCTTTCCACTGCATAAAATCGTGCAGATCGCCATGCAGCTTCATGATTTCCTGGCCTGGGCGCAGCCACAGGTGGAAGGTGTTGCCCAGAATAATTTGTGCGCCAGTGGCTTCCACTTCTTCCGGCGTCATCCCTTTTACGGTGCCGTAAGTGCCCACAGGCATAAACGCCGGCGTTTCAACCACGCCGCGTTCAAACACCAGACGACCGCGGCGGGCGCGTCCGTCGGTGGTATCCAGTTCAAATTTCATTTTTTCTCCAGCATCAGAGAGACAGTCTGATGGTAACTATCTGCTGTGAAATCACTCCACAGCATCGAATTCATCAACAAGCAAAAAAGGCGTAATTGACGCCGCCAGTTTGGACGCGGACAGCGCACAGCAACCGGAGCGTACACATAGTACGTGAGGATTGCGAGCACTGCCCAAGTGCAAAATGGCAAGTAAAATAGCCTTTTTATGGACGTTCAGTAATGGCCTGCGGATTGTACGTGATAAACATCGCATCGCCATAACTAAAGAAGCGATATTCCTGCGCAACGGCGGCGCGGTACGCGTTCATGGTGTGCTGATATCCGGCAAACGCGGAAACCAGCATGATCAGCGTCGATTCCGGCAGGTGGAAGTTGGTCACCAGCGCATCGATCACCTGATATTGATAACCCGGATAAATGAAGATCTGCGTATCGCCAAAGAACGGCGCAATCAGCGCATCGTTGGCGGCCTGCGCAGCGCTCTCCAGCGAGCGTACGGACGTGGTTCCCACAGCGACAACACGGTTGCCGCGCGCTTTCGCCGCCAGCACCGCGTCCACAACCTCCTGCGGCACTTCGGCATATTCGGAGTGCATGATGTGATCTTCAATGCTGTCGACGCGTACCGGCTGGAAAGTCCCGGCACCAACATGCAGGGTAACGAAAGCCATTTCAATGCCTTTATTACGCAGACGTTCCAGCAGCGGCTCATCAAAATGCAGGCCCGCCGTCGGTGCAGCAACCGCGCCCGGCTTCTGGCTGTAGACCGTCTGATAGAGCTCGCGGTCGGCATCTTCATCCGGACGATCGATATACGGCGGCAGCGGCATATGGCCAATGGCGTTAAGAATATCCAGCACCGGGCGTTCATCATGGAACTCAACTTCAAACAGCGCATCGTGGCGCGCCACCATGGTTGCCTGAACATCTTCCGCATCACCCAGCAGCAGCTCAGCGCCGGGTTTTGGCGCTTTAGACGCGCGAATATGTGCCAGAATACGTTTATCATCGAGCATGCGCTCAACCAGCACTTCAATCTTACCGCCGCTTGCTTTACGGCCAAACAAGCGTGCAGGGATCACGCGGGTATTATTGAACACCAGCAGATCGCCAGGGTTGAGCTTATCCAGTAAATCGGTGAAAGTACCGTGCGTCAGCGCGCCTGTTGGGCCATCCAGCGAAAGTAAGCGGCAACTGCTGCGCTCGGGCTGTGGGTAGTGGGCAATCAGGGATTCGGGTAATTCAAAGGAAAAATCGGCAACGCGCATGACACTAACTCAAGACAAAATAAGAGGCGGGTAGTCTAGTGCCCGCGCCCTTTCGCTGCAACCGTTAGCCGCTTTTGGTTCAAAAAATAACCTAAAAGACAAAGCGGCATAACAGCGCCAGTGCTGGCGCCACCGGGCGCTGGCGAAACACCTGCAATCGACAATGATGGACATAGAATGAATTTTTTAGCACACCTGCATCTTGCACACCTGGCGGACAGCTCGCTGCCCGGCAACCTGCTGGCGGACTTCGTTCGCGGCAACCCGGAAAATCTCTACGCGCCAGCAGTGGTGGATGGCATTTATATGCACCGCCGTATCGACGTGATGACCGACAACCTGCCAGAAGTCAAAATCGCCCGTGAAGGATTCCGCGCGCAAACGCGCCGGGTCGCGCCCATCACGCTGGACGTGATGTGGGATCACTTTCTCTCCCGCCACTGGGCGCAGCTCTCCCCCGATTTTTCGCTGGAGGATTTCGTGCGTTATGCCCATTCACAGGTAGCCACCATTTTGCCGGAGTCCCCGCCGCGTTTTGTGAATTTGAATAACTACCTGTGGTCGGAACGCTGGCTGGAGCGCTACCGGGAGATGTCCTTTATTCAGAATGTACTCAACGGCATGGCGAACCGCCGCCCGCGGCTTGATGCGCTGCGCGACTCCTGGCAGGATCTCGACGCTAACTACGCCGAACTGGAAAGCCTGTTCTGGCAGTTCTACCCGCGCATGATGGAGCAGGCAATTTCTCGCACGCTTTAATTGATAGGCAAAACCTGTCTCAACGATTGTCAATGGCGCTTTGAGCCACTTCCGCCCTCTCCCTATACTGGCCCGCGTTGCGTTCTAATTAACCTTGTAAATCACAGGAGTACACATGGTACTGGTCACTCGTCAGGCACCGGATTTTACAGCAGCAGCCGTACTGGGCAGCGGTGAAATCGTTGAAAACTTTAATTTCAAACAGCACACCAACGGCAAAGCCACCGTGCTGTTTTTCTGGCCGATGGATTTCACCTTCGTTTGCCCGTCTGAACTGATCGCTTTCGACAAACGCTACGAAGAGTTCCAGAAGCGCGGCGTTGAAGTGGTTGGCGTCTCCTTCGACTCCGAGTTTGTTCACAACGCATGGCGTAACACGCCGGTTGAGAAAGGCGGTATCGGTGCGGTGAAATACGCAATGGTTGCGGATATCAAACGTGAAATCCAGCAGGCTTACGGTATCGAACACCCGGACGCAGGCGTTGCGCTGCGCGGTTCTTTCCTGATCGACAAAGACGGTATCGTGCGTCATCAGGTAGTTAACGACCTGCCGCTGGGGCGTAACATCGACGAAATGCTGCGTATGGTTGACGCGCTGCAATTCCACGAAGAGCACGGCGAAGTTTGCCCGGCGCAGTGGGAAAAAGGTAAAGAAGGGATGAGCGCTTCTCCGGACGGCGTTGCGAAATACCTGAGCGAAAACGTCTCCAGCCTGTAATCGGCAGCGTTTGACAAAAGGCCCGCTCTGCGGGCCTTTATGTTAGCGTGTTTTCACTTCACGCCAGATACGCAGCGCCATCCACACCAGCACCACAACCCCCAGCAGCAGCACGCCCCACACCAGCCACGTTTTCCACATTCCCTGCCGTTCAGCAGGCGACGTCGCCGTCAGCCGTTCCTGCCCGCCAGGTGTCACTCGCTCTGCCACTTGTACTTCCGGGATAGCGTCAAGATCGAGCTGTTTACGTAAGGCCTCCGGGATTAGCGCATCCAGGGCCACGGCGGCAGGCTGCGCCGCCCGGTTACCCCAGGCCAGCATAAATGGCCCTTTGCCCTGGGCGTTAAACAGCAGCGATTGCCGCGAGCGACTGCCGCTCATCTGCGGTAATTCACCCGGTAAACGCGCATCCAGCGTGGTAATGCGCACCGCCTGCACAACTCCTTCCGGCAACGCGATCGGCGCAGAAGCCTGTTCATTACGCTGCCACAACACGGTTTTACTGAGCGGTTGCCACTCGGCGCTGGCGCTACTGCGGAACGCGATCTCCACCGGCAGGACGCTCCCTTCCGCCAGTTTTACCGACAGTGAACTTAACGGCTGCGGTTGCGCCCACTGGTATTGCGCCTCGGTGGAAGAAACCCGCTGTCCGTGGCTCGCTATCTGTACCTGCTCCAGCGGCGTTGGCTCGCTGCCCAGCGTCGCCGTGACCTGCGTAATCGTCACCGGCAGATTTGGCGTATCAAACACCATCAGCAAATAACGCACCCCATCCGCGGACATGGTTTGATTGACATTTATCTGATCGAGTTTCAATCGGTCGTTACCGCTCGCCAGCTCCATCACCGGCGCATTTTCCTGCAATGTTGCCCAGCTACGCATATCATCGCTGAAAAAGAGCGTTACTTTGCTACGCCATTTCGCTACTGCTTCCGGCCACGTCAGCTTCAACTGCGCCAGCGTAAAGGTCTCCGGCATATTTTCCGGCAGCGCCAGCAAATAACTCTGTCCAACCACCTCTGCTGGCTCGCCTTCAATACGAATATCGACACCGGATGAGGAGTGCAAACGCACCACATTTTGCCCTTGCGCGCTGGTTTCAACCGGTGAGGAGTCGAGCGGGAAGACGCGCAGCGGAATGGCGGCAGGCGCGTGGGTTGCCGCACTTTGTGTTTCCAGCGTGAACGGCACTCGCTCTCCGTCGCGATTAAACACCCGTACGTCACGCAAATCTGGCCATGTACTTTGCGTGTAAACATCCAGCGGCAGATCCACGCGATACCAGGAAGCCGCTTGCGGCAAATCAAGCGAGGCGCCAAACGCATAATCCTGCGGCGAATCCGGGAGCGGTTCACTGCTTATCGCCGCGCCCGTTGCCATTATCAGCGCAGCCAACACTACTCCATGCCATGTTGTCATTGTTCTTCTCCCTTATCTTGTTCCCGCACAGCCTTTGGTGGCAGGGGTGAAAAATAGCCCACAATCAGCACCAGTACCGCCACGCCAATAAAGGCGATCGCCCGCGATAAGCCACCGCCTCCGGCGCTGTCTACCAGCATCAACTTAAGCAATACAACGCCCAGCAGCACACCGCCGCACAGCCACTGATGGCGAGCATGCTGACGCGTCGCGCGAATCATCACCACCAGCGCAATCAACATCCAGAACAGCGCCAGGCTGGTCTGGATCAACCGCGATTGCCACAAACTGCCCACATCCCACTCCACTTCGCCGTAATACGCCAGCAACCGCAGCAACGCACCGTTAAGCCACCAGAAACCAAGCGCCGCCAGGACCCATGGTCGCCCACGCCACATTTGTGGCGCTACCGTCGGGTAGTGGGCTTCAGCAAAACGGCTATACAACCAGACGCCAGCCAGTGCGAAAGCCGCCCCCTCTTCCAGCGGGTTAACCAGCGGGAGATAACGCATCTCCGTCACCACTCCGTCGCCGAGGTTAGCGAATACCAGCCAGCCCAACAGCACAGGTACTACCGGCAACAGCGCCAGCGCGCCATATAGCGCAGGCCAGATGCGAAACGGCCAGAATGCATGGCGGATTGCGGCCAGCACCAGCGCGATCGCAAGGCCACCCGCCGCCATCGGCAACCCGCTCTGCCAGGGCTCCGATCCCCACGGCAGTCCCTCAACAAACCACCACACTTCACTACCAGCCGCCAGCAACAGCATCCAGAACAGGGAGATATGTAACCCTTGCGACACGCGCGCAGGCACAGTGCCATTATCCTTGTAGAGCAGCAGCAAAGCGGAAGGCAGAGCAATACACCAGGCGAGATTCGACCATCCCGTCGCCAGAGCATGCCCTTGCGATGTTATCTGCCAGCCCAGCATCAGCGCCATACCCGGCCACAACAACCACCGGGCGTAGCCCAGCTCCGGCCATGATGCGCGCAGGTTGCCCGCACGCCACAGCCACACCGAAAGCGCCAACAGCGCCAGTACGCCAAACCCGGTATGCACCGCAGCCGGTAAAACCAGCTGTGTCGCGCCGCCCAGCGCAACCACCCAGAACGCTACCGCGCCCGCCAGCAGCAACCCGCTGCCTTCACGCCGGATCCCACGCCACAGCCATGCGCCCGCCAGCCAACAACCGCTCAGCACGGCAAAGATCAACAAGGTCGACAAGGCATTAAGCCCATCGGCTGACGCCCAGAGCGCGCTACACAGCGCCAGCAACAACAAGGCGCTGCCGCTGTAGCTCATACGCCGCAGGTTTTGCTGCACGCCGAGCCACAAGATTCCCAGCCCTTCCAGCGCCCAGGCCATTGCCGTCCAGCGCGCTGAAAGCGCCAGTGGGATTGCCAGTGTGGCAAACGCGCCGCCCAGCGCCAGCGCTGCCAGTACCAGCGGTTTTGCCGCCGTCGGGTAGCGCTTCAGCGCCAGGGTCGCTAATGCCAGATAGAAAAGACCAAAACCCAGAGCGCTAAACGCCGGTCCGTAGTGCCAGTGCCAGGTAATAGCGTACTGCATACCAAATCCCACCAGCGGCGGCGCGAACAGCAGCACGCCATCAATAATGCGCTCTCCCCGACGCTGCGCGCGCAGTGACAACGCTACGCTCAATACGCCGAAGATCAGGATGTTGACAATCAGGAAGAGCTGGCAGCTCAGATAAAATTCCGGACGGTAGCTCTCCATGCCCCACAGCCCGGCAACGCCGAAAGTGAAGAACATCCCCAGAAGATTCAGTTCGCGCCAGTGCTGCCAGAGGCTGATGGCGAGAATGCCTGCCGAGAGCAGTAAGTAAAACGAGAACAGTGCGATATGGCTGCCACCACCGGTGGAGAGCAGTATCGGTGCCAGATAGCCGCCAAGGCTGGCCAGCAGTGCCAGGCTCAGCGCCTGTTGCAGCACCGCCAGCCCGACGCTTGCCGCGCAAATAACAATGAGCAGCCCAAAGGCCAGCGTCATCGGCAACATCTGCCACAAGCGAAATGCGCCGAACACGGTTAAGTAGAGCGCGCCAACCGCGCCGCCTTGCAGTATCAAAGCAAAAACGGTTTGCTTATGCCGCAATCGCCACCCCAGCCCCAGCAGAACCAGGGCGACCAACGCCACGGCAGCCAGCCGTAATTCCAGCGGGAACAAGGCGTATTCCACGGTGTAACGTAGTAAGAAGGAGAGTCCGATAAATAGCAGCACAATGCCCAGTTTCGCCAGCGGATTGCCCTGCATAAACCAGCGCGCCAGCGAAGTGACCATGCCCCAGGAGGCGGTTTCCGGCTTCGTTGTTTTTATAGCAGGCGCGTCAACAGCGGCCGCTGGCGATTCGGCCTTACGTTCCCACGGATTAACCGCTGATACAGGCGTTTGAGGAATTTCAATTACTTCGCGAGCAGGTGCCGGGACAGCCCTGGCCGACGTCGCTTCACGGCTTTCCGGCATTTCCATCAGGCGCTGTTCAAGTACGCTCAGCCGCTGCTGCAATTGCAGAAGTTCACTCTGCGTGGCGACGCTGCGCCGCCAGGCGGTTATCGCCACAATGGGCACCACTACCAGCGCCAGAAACAGCACTACCACGCCGAATACTAAAAGACCATCCATGTACTATCGCCTTCGCTAAAGGGGAGACGTAACGACCGCCCCTCGTCGCGTGGCGATTCAGGCGGCAGACCAGACAGATGCGCTGGTAGCTGAAAGCGTCAGCACATCATCCAGTAGCGTACCTGTACCTTCCTGAAGCCGCCAGTTTTTCGCCTCTAACAGCGGCGAGCCCTCCAGCACCACCTCGCAGGCTTCGCCGCGGTTGATCGCCACCAGTACGCGCTGTTGCTGCCAGACACGAACAAAAACCAGCACGTTATCCTGGGCGTATATCACCAGGCAGCCGCCGCGCCGCAAAGCCTGGCTACGCGCGCGCAGTTTCGCCATACGCTGGTAGAGCGCCAGCAGTTGCGTATCCTGGCGCTTTTTATCCCACGGGAAGGTCTTACGACAAAAGGGATCGTTCGCCCCGTCGAGTCCCACTTCATCGCCATAATAGATGCAAGGCGTTCCCGGCCAGCTAAACAGCCAGACCACCGCCAGCGGCAGCCGGGCAACATCTTTGCCGAGCACGGTTTTAAAGCGCGGCGTATCGTGGCTGTCGAGCTGGTTAAACATACGCAACTGCTGCTGGTGCGACAGTCCGGCCCGGTAGTTATCCATCCATGCTGCGCAAGTTTGCGCATCGATCTGCTGGGGATCGTAGGCAATATCTGTATTCGCCAGAAAGGCCCACACCGGCAGCGTAAAACCGCGATAATTCATGGCCGCGTCTTCAGCATCCGCCTGTAGCCACTGGCGCGCATCGCCAAAATGTTCGCCGAAAACATAGGCCTGCGGCAGCGTCTCTTTCGCCGCGCGGGTGATCCCCGAAATATGGTGCAGATTGTTACGCGCCCCGCCGTCTTCGCCCAGCATATGCACCACGTCCAGCCGCCAGCCGTCCATGTTCCACGGCGCTTTCAGCCAGTGGCGCACAATGCTCTCCTCTCCCTGATAAATCTCTTCAACCAGCGTCGGTGACTGATAATCGAGTTTCGGCAGGCTGGCATACCCCAGCCAGTCGCGGGCGCGGCCCTGCTCGTCAAAACTGTACCAGCTACGCCAGCGGGAATCGGGGTTATGACAGGCTCCACCGGTGCCACGGTTGTGGCGATCGAACCACGCGTGGGAATCACCGCTATGGTTAAAAACACCATCAAGGATCAAACGCATATTCAGTTGCTGCGTATTGCGCCGCAGGCGTAACAGGGCTTCGTCACCGCCAAACTGCGGATCGACATGGCGGTAATCTTCAGTGTCATATTTATGTACGCTGGGAGCGACAAAAACCGGGTTGAGATAGAGCGCGGTAACGCCCAGCTTTTTCAGGTAGGGCAACTTTTCGCTGATCCCGTCGAGATCGCCACCATAAAAGGTTGATCCCCCGGCTTGTACCGTTAACGGATCGTCCCAGTCGCGCAGCACAATGGGGTGACCAGCGGCATGATGATGGTAAACCTTATCCTGCTGCTCACCGCGCGGCTGGCTGCGCGCAAAACGGTCCGGGAAAATCTGGTAAAACACCTGATCGGCCACCCACTGCGGCCCATCATCCGGCTCATCAACCGCGAACTGTTCGAGACGGGCGGGTGGAAAACGGCTAAACCCCTGCGGCGTAAACCACAGTTGCCGATTCTCCCACAGGAGCTTAAAGCTGTAGCGGCGGCGTGGTTGCCCACTGCTGATGTCCAGCGCAACTTGCCAGGCACTGACGCCGTTCGCCGCGGTTTTCCGCCGTCGGTGCATAGCCAGCGGCGTCTCTTCATTGTCGATTTCGGTGCGCAGCATCACCCGCTCCGGCAAACCGATCCCACTCAGCCAGAGCGTGATAATTAACTGATCTTTATTTTGTTTCACAAACGGCGCGACGGGCAGGTGCCATGCATTTAACATCAAAAATCCCCTGTGCTCAAAATGACGCCACTCTTCCACACCCGCACGTCTGCCGCCTCCTTCTTTCGCTTTTTTTACAGGGCTGAGAGACGGGGCGCAGATGTGATCCGGCAGAGCTACCGCCGGGCAAATGCGTGAGTTTTTGCAGGCCTGCTTCGTGCCGATGCACGAAGTCTCCGGCCTGGCTGCTTTTTATACTGTTAAAAATGATAACCGCCAGGAATAAGTATGAAAAATAAACCCGAAATCCTTGTCATTACTGAAATTCCCCAACCGATGATAACCACCCTCGAACAGCATTTTGTGGTGCATAAATACTGGCAGCAGGATGAGCAAACCCTGCTGCGCGACCATGCGCATGCCATTCGCGGTGCGTTAACCCGTGCAGCCAGGGGGATCAGTACCTCGCTGATTGAGCAGCTTCCGGCGCTGGAGGCGATCAGCGGTTTTGGCGTGGGCGTTGATGCGACCGATCTCGAAACCTGCCGTCGCCGGGGGATCACCGTCAGCAACACGCCAAACGTGCTCAATGAGTGCGTCGCCGACACCGGGCTGGCGCTGATGTTGGCGGTGACGCGCAAAATTTGCGAAGCCGACCGCTTCGCCCGCGCGGGGCAATGGGAGCATGCCGCATTTCCTGGTGCCTGGAAAATGAGCGGGAAACGCTGCGGGATTGTCGGCATGGGCAATATCGGCCACGATGTTGCCCGGCGTGCGGCGGCGTTCAATATGCCGATCCACTATTTCAGCCCCCGGGAAGCCCGTAACAGCCGCTGGCAACGCCATCAGAGCATCGTTGACCTGGCGCGGGCGGTGGATTTTCTGGTACTGACGTTACCCGGAGGGGCGAAAACGCATCATGTCATTAATCGTGAAGTGCTGGAAGCGCTGGGGCCTGAAGGGATTCTGGTGAATATTGCGCGTGGCAGCGTGGTGGATACCGACGCGCTGATCGCGGTGCTGCAGGAAGGAAAGTTACGCGGCGCAGGACTGGATGTGTTTGAGAACGAACCCCATATTCCCCTGCCGCTGCGCGAGCTGCCAAATGTCGTGCTGCTACCGCATATTGCCAGCAATACGGCGGAAACCCGCCAGGCGATGGCGGATCTGACCATCAATAACCTGGTGAGTTATTTCAATGACGGGAAAATGCTGACCCCGGTGGTGTGATTTTTTGCCGGGTTACTGCACTTATCAGGCCCTGCAGGCCTGATAAGGCGTCGCCGCCATCAGGCGGATTTTTTAAACTTCCAGCCAATCAGCAACAGCACAATCCACGCCAGACCCACGTACAGCGAAATGCGGGTTTCCGGGTGCCAGCCAATCAGCGCGATGATAAACACAAGGAACAGCAGTCCCACGACGGTAGTTGTCACACCGCCAGGCACTTTGAATTTCAGCGCCTTCACTTCATCGGCAGAAAGGCGGCGGCGGAAACCGATTTGCGACAGCAAAATCATGATCCACACCCATACCGTGGCAAAGGTCGCCAGCGACGCAATCACCAGGAAAACATTCTCCGGCATGATGTAGTTCAACCAGACCGCCAGCAGCAGCGCAACGGTCATCACCACGACCGTCACCCACGGGATGCCGCGACGAGAGGTTTTGGCAAACATCTTCGGTGCACTGCCCTGCTCCGCCATGCCGTGCAGCATACGCCCCACGCCAAAAACATCGCTATTGATCGCCGAAAGCGAAGCGGTCAGTACCACAAAGTTAAGAATGCTGGCGGCAAAGGTAATGCCCATATGCTGGAAGGTCAGGACAAACGGGCTGCCGTCAGTACCGACCTGGTTCCACGGGTAGATGGACATGATGACGAACAGCGTCCCGACATAAAACACCAGAATGCGCATCGGTACGGAGTTAATGGCGCGCGGGATCGATTTTTCAGGATCTTTCGCTTCACCGGCGGTGATGCCGATGATTTCGATACCGCCGTAGGCGAACATCACCATTTGCAGCGCCATCACCGTGCCCAGCCAGCCATTACTGAAGAAACCGCCGTGGCTCCACAAATTGCTGATCCCGGTCGGCTGCCCGCCGTTACCGATGCCCCAGATGATGATGCCAAAACCGGCGAGAATCATGATGATAATGGTGGCGACTTTAAAGAACGAGAACCAGAACTCCAGTTCGCCGAAGACTTTTACGCTCATCAGGTTAATGGCGCAGATGATCATCACCACGCTCAGCACCCAGATCCAGTGCGGCATCGTCGGGAACCAGACGCCCATATAGATGCCGAAAGCCGTCACATCGGCAATCGCCACGATCAGGATTTCAAAACAGTAGGTCCAGCCAGTGATATAGCCCGCAAGCGGGCCGAGGTTTTCCTGTGCGTAACGAGAGAACGAGCTGGCGGAAGGGTTATGTACCGACATTTCACCCAGCGCACGCATAATGATATACGCGGCGACGCCACCAATAATGTAGGCCAGCAACACGCTCGGCCCGGCCATTTTGATGGCATCGGCAGAGCCGTAAAACAGCCCGGTGCCGATTGCCGATCCCAGCGCCATAAAGCGGATGTGGCGGGTGCTTAACCCACGCTTCAGCTTATTCGTACTTTCCATCGTTTCCACTGCCATTATTCAACACAAAAATAAAAAACCACGGGGCGCCAAACCCCGTGGTTAAACAAACCGTATCCGCAACTGTTAATGCGCGCTGGAAGTCACCTGACGCCCGGCGGTGCGATCCCAGACTGCCGCCAGAACCACCATCACCAGGCTCGGCATCAGCCAGGCCAGCCCCTGTTCCGCCAGCGGCAAACGCTGCGTCCAGGCCGGTAAATACTCAGCAAAGGCGGATGCTTTCACGCCGTCAAGGATACCAAAAAGCAGGCTGATAAACATGGCTGGCGCAATTACGCGGGTGGAGTTGTTCCACCACGAACGGCTGAAGCTCAGCACCACCAGCACGATGCACGGCGGGTAGATCATCGTCAGCACAGGGATGGAGATCTGAATCAGATGACTCAGCCCCAGGTTGGAAACCGCCATTGAGAAGATGCCCAGAATAAACACCAGCGAACGGTAAGAGAGCGGCAGATACTGCGCGAAAAACTCGGCGCAGGCGCAGGTCAGGCCAACCGCCGTCACCAGGCAAGCGATGAAGATCAACGCCGCCAGCAGGAAGCTGCCCGCGCCACCAAAGGTGTGCTGAACATAAGCATGCAGAATCGCTGCGCCGTTAGCGGATTGATCCACCAGCGTCGCGCTGTCTGAACCCAGGCGGAACAGCGCCAGATAGAGCAGCGTCAGCCCCACGCCCGCCATCAGCCCGGCCCAGACGGTGTAGCGGGTCAGCAGACGCGCTTCGGTCACACCGCGCGAACGGGCGGCATTCACGATCACGATACCGAACACCATTGCACCCAGCGTATCCATCGTCAGATAGCCATTAACAAAACCGTTAGAGAACGGTGCAGTCTGATAAGCTTCCAGCGCATGGCTGATAGGGCCAGCCGGCCAGACGATCGCGGCAATCGAAAGAATGGTCAGCGCGATAATTTTCAGCGGAGCAAGGAAGTTGCCCACAGTATCCAGCAGCTTGCCCGGATAGAGCGACACCAGGATCACCAGCGCAAAATAAACGATACTGTAGACCAGCAGCGGCATTGCGCCATCGCCAGTCAGCGGCGCAATCCCCACCTCAAACGAGACGGTCGCCGTACGCGGCGTGGCGAACAACGGCCCTACCGCCAGATAACAAACGGTTGCCAGCAGCACGCCAGCGACTTTACCGATCGGCGTGCTCAGGCTATCCACACCGCCACCCACTTTGGCCAGCGCAACAACTGTCAGCACCGGCAGGCCTACGGCGGTAATCAGAAAACCAAACGCCGCCATCCAGACGTGTTCACCCGCCTGCAAGCCGACCATTGGCGGGAAAATGATGTTCCCTGCGCCAACGAACAAGGCGAAGGTCATAAAGCCCAGAGCAACAATGTCTCGTGGTTTTAAGTGATAGGTCATAAGTTTACTGCCTGTGGATGTGGTGTCGTAAATAATGGTGAATTTTTCGCCTTCCCTGCCGAACAATAACGCGTATAAACCGTGAAAAATCAGCTGGAAATGCTTAATACGTAACGTGGCGGAGTATAGTTTTTCGATTTACCACGTAAACATAGTCGGTCTGACAATGTCAGGGGCGCAATTTAAACGCTTATAACGTTTAAAGGCAAGATGGGATCGCAAAACCAGATGGATATGCTGGATCAAGATAAAAATCCAGTCCAATACTCTATTTATAAGAAAAACACATGGCTGATCATGCGAACAAAAAAACATCACGCGTACAAAATAGGTTTTATCGCGGGGAATCAGCAGGAAATGCGGCCTGTTTTTACAGGCCGCTGGAAAGATAAGCTGACAGGAGCGTCAGGCAGCAGGAGTTTTGGCAACCAGACGTTCCGGCAGAATAAAGCTAAAACGCGTCCCTTTGCCGGGCGTACTCGCAATATCAAGGCGGCTTTCGTGATGGTTGAGAGCATGTTTAACAATCGCCAGCCCAAGCCCGCTCCCGCCGGTTTGCCGGGAACGGGCCTTATCGACGCGGTAAAAGCGCTCGGTCAGACGCGGAATATGTTCGGCGGCAATGCCCGGACCATTATCCTCAACGCTGAATTCCGCCCCTTGCGGCACATGCTGCCAGCGCACAATAATGTGCGTTCCGGCGGGCGTATGATTCACCGCGTTATACACCAGGTTGGAGATGGCGCTGCGCAATTGCTCCTCATTACCGAGCACTTTTAAGGCGTTATCGACCTCAAACTCCAGGTTGTGCTTTTTTTGGCTGAGCGTCTGCGCTTCCCGTTCAACCAGGCGCAGCATCATCGGCACATCGATGGTCTCATTTGGCGGCAGCGTCGGCGCCGCTTCAATCTTCGACAGCGTCAGCAGCTGGCGCACCAGCCCTTCCATCCGCGATGTTTGCTCACGCATGGTATGCAGCGCTTTTTCGCGCGGCGCGCCTTCCAGCGCCTGCTCCTGCATCATCTCCAGGTAACCTTGCAGCACCGTCAACGGCGTGCGCAACTCATGGCTGACGTTAGCGAAAAAGTTACGCCGCGCGCCTTCCAGTTGGTGCATCTGCGTAACATCGCGCGCCACCAGCAGCAGTTGCTGTTCGCTGTAAGGCATCACGCGGATCTCCAGATGGCGCCCGCTGTTCAGCACCAGATTCAGTGGCCGGGTAAATTCTTGTTTTTTAAGATACTGCGTGAATTCAGGGTAGCGCAGCAGGTTCAGGATGTTCTGCCCGTTATCATCCGGCCAGCGCAGCCCCAGCAGCTGTTGTGCCAGGCCGTTACACCAGAAAATAGACCCTTCTTCGGTGGTGAGGATCACCGCATCCGGCAGAGATTCCGCACCGCTGCGAAAGCGTTTGATGAGATTACCCAGCTCGCGCCGCCGCTTTTTATTACGCATCTGCATCTGGTGCAGCCCGTATAACAGCGGCTCCCAGCTTCCCGTGCCGGGCGGTGGAGTCATACTTTTATCGACCCACAACCACCAGGAGAGGCGCAGTAAATTCCAGAAATGCCAGATCAGCAGCCCGGTTACCGCGGCAAATAAAAACCAGGGCAGGTAACCGAAAATCGCGCCGAGTATAAAAGCAGGTAGACAACAAAGGAGGAGCTCCAGCACCAGCCTTTTCCATGACAGCCGTTCCAGCACGCGTCACACTCCTGTCAAATTTCAGAAACGGGTCGAAAAACGATATCCCGTGCCGCGCACTGTTTGCACCATACGATCGTGACCGCTGTGTTCCAGCGCTTTGCGCAGGCGACGAATATGGACATCAACCGTTCTGTCTTCGACGTAAACATTGGTTCCCCAGACATGGTTCAGCAGTTGTTCACGACTGTACACGCGTTCCGGGTGGGTCATAAAGAAGTGTAAGAGTTTAAACTCCGTCGGCCCCATATCCAGCGGATTTTCGCCGGTCATCACGCGATGCGAAGAGGGATCGAGGCTAAGTCCCTGCATTTCAATCACTTCTTCCACCGCCATCGGCGAAATACGGCGCATAACCGCTTTAATACGGGCAACCAGCTCTTTCGGTGAGAAGGGCTTGGTAATGTAATCGTCCGCACCGGTTTCCAGGCCGCGTACACGATCTTCCTCTTCGCCACGCGCCGTCAGCATCATCACCGGAATATCGCGGGTCATGGCCTCGCGTTTCAGGTGCTTAATAAACTGAATACCGGAACCGCCAGGCAACATCCAGTCCAGTAAAACCAGGTCTGGCCAGGGTTCGTTAAGTTGGTTCACCGCACTGTCATAATCTTCAGCTTCTACCGGTTGAAAACCATTTTGCTCGAGCACAAAGCACACCATTTCACGGATCGGTGCTTCATCTTCAACGACCAGAATTCGTCTCGCCATAATTCGCCCTGTTTTCTCGTATAAGTCGTCAGTTTGTATAGCGGCGCCATTATGCGTCAGTTTTATGACAGATTTATGAATAACATGACCACCAGATGACCCTGCCCGCAGCATTATGACAGCGCGAATATTCACACAGTTAATGTCTCTAACACCCTGAATGTTATAATCGCGTTTATCCATTTTCGCCACGGAATCGCTATGCGCATTATTCACACTTCAGACTGGCATTTGGGTCAGAACTTTTACAGCAAAAGCCGCGCTGCAGAACATGACGCCTTTCTCGACTGGCTGCTGAATGCCGCAGAGCTGCACCAGGTGGACGCCATTATTGTTGCAGGTGATATCTTTGATACCGGTTCTCCGCCCAGTTATGCCCGCGAGTTATATAACCGCTTTGTGGTGAAACTCCAGCAAACCGGCTGCCAGTTAGTGGTGCTGGCGGGCAACCATGATTCCGTGGCAACGCTGAACGAATCAAAAGAGATCCTCGCTTACCTGAAAACCACCGTGGTCGCCAGTGCCGGCGCCGCACCATTCTGGCTCAATCGCCGTGATGGCACGCCCGGCGCCGTTTTCTGTCCGGTACCGTTTTTACGCCCGCGTGACATGGTCATCAGCCAGGCCGGATTATCAGGGCAGGAAAAACAGCAACATCTGCTGGCGGCCATTACCGATTACTACCAGAAGCAGTATGACGCCGCCTGCATTCTGCGCGGCGAGCAGGCGCTGCCGATTATCGCCAGCGGCCATTTGACCACCGTAGGTGCCAGCAAAAGTGACGCCGTACGTGACGCCGTACGTGACATCTATATCGGCACCCTGGATGCCTTCCCGGCGGAGAATTTCCCGCCAGCCGACTATATTGCGCTTGGACATATTCACCGCGCGCAGAAAATTGGCGGCCTGCAGCATATTCGCTACTGCGGTTCACCGATCCCACTGAGTTTTGATGAAACCGGAAAGCGTAAAAGCGTCAATCTGGTCACGTTCAGCGATGGCAAGCTGGCGGAAGTTACCGCGCTCGACATTCCGGCCACGCAGCCGCTGGCCGTAATCAAGGGTGATTTCGCCGAGATTTGCCGCCAGCTTGAGCAGTGGCGCGATGCGTCCACCGACACGCCAGTCTGGCTGGATATTGAAATTGAAAGCCGCGAATATCTGGCTGATATGCAACGTAAAATCCAGCAAGTTACCGAAGATTTGCCCGTCGAAGTGTTGCTGGTGCGCCGCAGCCGCGAACAGCGGGAGCGGATCCTCGCCGGAGAGCTGCGGGAAACGCTCAGTGAATTGAAAGTTGAAGAGGTCTTCGCCCGCCGCCTGGCGCAGGAAGAGATCGACGAGATGCAAACGGCGCGCCTGCAAGCCTTGTTCAGTGAAGCGCGCCAGGCGCTGGATGCGGAGAAAGAGGCATGAAGATCCTCAGTTTGCGGTTAAAAAACCTCAACTCGCTGAAAGGCGAATGGAAAATCGACTTTACCGAAGAGCCGTTCGCCAGCAACGGTTTGTTCGCCATTACCGGCGCGACGGGCGCAGGGAAAACCACCCTGCTCGATGCTATTTGTCTGGCGCTGTACCACGAAACACCGCGCCTTAGCACCCTGTCACAATCGCAAAACGATCTGATGACCCGCGATACTGCCGAGTGCCTGGCGGAAGTGGAATTTGAAGTAAAAGGCATTGCTTACCGCGCTTTCTGGAGCCAGAGCCGCGCGCGCGGTCAGGCAGATGGCAATCTGCAAGCACCGCGCGTCGAGCTGGCGACCTGCGCCGACGGCAAAATCCTCGCCGATAAAGTCAAAGATAAACTCGATCTCACCGCCTCATTAACCGGGCTGGACTACGGCCGCTTTACCCGCTCAATGCTGCTGTCGCAGGGGCAATTTGCCGCGTTTCTCAATGCCAAACCGCGCGAGCGCGCCGAGCTGCTGGAAGAGCTGACGGGCACGGAAATCTATGGCCAGATTTCGGCCATGGTGTTTGAGAAACATAAAGCGGCCAAAACCCGGCTGGAACAGCTACAGGCGCAGGCGGAAGGCGTGGTGCTGCTCAACGATGAACAGCGCCAGCAACTGAGTACAGGTTTGCAGGCGCTTACTGACGAAGAAAAAACGCTGCTGGCCGGGCAACAAACCACGCAGGCACAGGCGCAATGGCTAAACCGAGAAGCCGAACTTCGTGCCGCGCTCGGACGGGCGCAAGCCGCGCAGGTGCAGGCGCAGCAGGCGCTGGCTGCCGCACAGCCACAGCTGGCGCGGCTTGCCCTGGCGCAACCGGCTTTGCAGTTACGTCCGCTGTGGGAACGTCTTGAAGAGCAACATAAAGCGCTGGCCCGTACCCGCAGCCAAAGTGAAGAAGTAAATACTCGCTTACATGCCAGCCTGTTGCAGCGCGCGCGTATCCGCGCAACCGCCGTCGAGAAGCATGCCGTTCTGCTGGGCAGTCAAAAAACGGTTGCCGGCTGGCTGGCCGAACATGCCCGCTTCCAGCGCTGGCACAGCGAACTGACCGGCTGGCGCGTGCTGTTTAACCAGTTGGAAGAGGAGAAAAAGCAGTGGCAAAGCCTGCAACAGCGCGTTCTGACCCATCAGCAGAAACTGCAAACGCTGCCGGAAGCCACGCTGGAACTGACGGCGGAAGAGACGGCTGCGGCGATGGCGCAGTGCGCACAGCATCGCCCGCTACGCCAACAGCTTGCCGCCCTGCACGCCCGCTTCGCTCCGCTGCGCAAGCAACTGAGCCTGCGTCAGCAAAGCCTGCGGGATCTGCAAGCCGAGCAGGAAAAGCTCAACGCCGAGCGGGAACAAAAACGCGCGTTGTATAAAGAAAAAAACCAGTTGCTGACAGAAGTCACCACCATCTGCGAGCTGGAAAACACCATCAAAAGTCTGGAGAGCGAGCGCGCGCGCCTGCAGGCGGGTCAGCCCTGTCCGCTGTGTGGCGCCACGGAACATCCGGCGGTTGCGCACTACCAGACGATCGAGCCAGGCGTGAACCAGTCTCGCCGTCAGTTGCTGTTTGACGAAGTGCAGAAGGTAAAAGAAGAAGGCGTGGCGCTGGGCGAGCGGCTGAAAGGCATAGCTGAACGTTATGAAAAAGACGAGCGCGAAGTCCGCTCGCTTCAACAGGATGAACAAACGGGATTGCAGGAGTGGGTTACGCTGTGCGAGCAGTTGAATGTCTCGCTGGATCCGCACCGTGAATTGACCAGTTGGCAAAGCGCGCAGGATGCGTATGAACACCAGCTCTATCTGCACAACCAGCGCCAGACATTACTTTTTCAAATCAACGAACTGCAACAGCAGAGCGAACAATACCAGCAGGCAGTCACCACCCGTCGCGACACGCTGGCTGCGGCGCTGCAACAACTGGATCTGACTCTGCCACCGGAAGGCGAAGAAGCCGCATGGCTGGCGGCGCGCGCGCAGGAAGCGGAGCAATGGCAACAGCAGCAGCAACAGCAGATCGCGCTGCAAGAGCAAATCACCCAGCTTACGCCCATTCTCGATACGCTGCCCACCGACGAAACGCCCGCCGAAGCGCAAAACGTGGCGCTGGAAGGCTGGCGCCAGGTGCATGACGACTGCGTGTCGCTGCGAAGCCAATGGCAAACCCTGCATCAGCAACTGGCGCAGGAGAGCGAAACGGCTGAAGCGCTGGAGAAACAGTTCCTTGCGGCGCTGGAAAACAGCGTCTTTGCCGATAAACACGCGTTTCTCAGCGCACTGCTTTCCGATGACGAACACCAGCGGCTGGAGCAGTTGCGTCAGAAGCTCGACGCCGATTGCCAGCAGAAACAGGCGCTGGCCGCCAGCGCCGAACAAGCCGTTGCCGCCCATCGGGCGCAGCCGCCTGCCGGGCTGGAGGAAAATGCCACAGCCGACAGCATCGCGCAGGCGCTGGAACAGGTTTCGCGTCAACTGCGTGAAAACACCACCCGTCAGGGGGAACTTCGCCAGCAGTTAAAACAGGATGCCGATAACCGTACGCGCCAGCAGGCAGTGTTGCAGGAGATCGGGCGGGCCAGCGTGCTGTATGACGACTGGGGTCATCTCAATGCGCTTATCGGCTCGAAAGAGGGAGATAAATTCCGCAAATTCGCGCAGGGTCTGACGCTGGATAATCTTGTCTGGCTGGCGAACAACCAGCTCGCGCGTCTGCATGGTCGTTACCTGCTGAAACGCAAAGCCAGCGAAGCACTGGAACTGGAAGTGGTGGATACCTGGCAGGCGGATGCGGTGCGCGATACGCGTACGCTCTCCGGCGGTGAAAGCTTCCTTGTCAGCCTTGCGCTGGCGCTGGCGCTGTCGGATTTGGTCAGCCATAAAACCCGCATCGATTCGCTGTTCCTTGATGAAGGCTTTGGCACACTGGATAGCGAAACGCTGGATACCGCGCTCGACGCCCTAGATGCGCTGAATGCCAGCGGCAAAACCATCGGCGTGATCAGCCACGTAGAAGCGATGAAAGAGCGGATCCCGGTGCAGATCAAGGTGAAGAAAATCAACGGGCTGGGTTACAGCAAGCTCGACAGAAAATATGCGGTTTCGTAGATATTACGCCGTTGCGCAGGCCGGATAGTGCTGACGCTTATCCGGCCTGCGAAGCCACTATTCCATCTGCGGTTTTACTCGCCCTGCGGCCACAGCCAGGCCGCGCCGCGCACGCCGCTGGAATCGCCGTGCAGCGCTTTACGGATCGGCGTTTCGCATTCGCCGCCAAACACCCAGTTGCGCACCAGTACAGGAACGGTCTGGTACAGCCTGTCGACATTGCTCATGCCGCCGCCGAGGACAATCACATCCGGATCGAGAATATTGACTACGTGCGCCAGCGACTTCGCCAGCCGCAACTCGTAGCGGCTGAGCGCCAGTTCAGCCACCGCATCCTGCTCGCCGACCAGACGCATAATCTCATTACCTTTTAGCGCATTACCGCTTAAGCGCTGGTAATCCGTGGCAAAGCCGGTGCCGGAGATAAAGGTTTCGATACAGCCTTGCTTGCCGCAGTAACAGGGCACTTCGGCGCGATATCGCAACTCATCATCATCCATCCACGGCAGCGGATTATGCCCCCACTCGCCCGCCGTGCCGTTGCCACCGGTGTGCACATGCCCGTTGATCGCCACGCCGGAACCGCAACCGGTGCCAATGATCACCGCGAACACCGTTTGCGCCCCGGCCGCTGCGCCATCCACCGCTTCGGACACCGCCAGGCAGTTGGCATCGTTCGCCAGCCGCACTTCCCGCTGCAGCCGCTGGCTTAAATCTTTGTCGAACGGTTTACCGTTCAGCCAGGTGGAGTTGGCGTTTTTCACCACCCCGGTATAGGGCGAAATGGAACCGGGGATCCCCATGCCGACGGTTCCCCGCTGGCCGGTCTCTTTTTCCGCCAGATCCACCAGCTTCGCAATCAACTCTATGGTTTGCAGATAGTCGCGCGGCGTGGCCTGCCGATGGCGGAAAAGCTCTTCGCCGCCATCGCCCAGCGCAATAATCTCTGTTTTTGTACCACCTAAATCGATACCGATACGCACATCAAACTCCTCATGGTGGACCACGCATTAGCAATGCAAGGCGGACAACAATTCGCTATCATGCCCGCTGCATTTAACGACAAGGCCGTGGAAAAAAATCATGCTGTGGTTCAAAAATTTAATGGTATACCGTCTCAGCCGCGATGTGGCGCTGCGAGCGGAAGAGATGGAAAAACAGCTTGCCCCACTATCGTTTACTCCATGCGGTAGTCAGGATATGGCGAAAACCGGATGGGTTCCACCGATGGGTTCACACAGCGACGCGCTGACCCATACCGCCAATGGTCAGATTATTATCTGCGCCCGTAAAGAAGAAAAAATTCTGCCGACGCCGGTGGTTAAACAGGCGCTGGAAGCGAAAATCTCCCGTCTTGAAGCCGAACAAGGCCGCAAGCTGAAGAAAACGGAAAAAGATTCGCTGAAGGATGAAGTACTGCATTCGCTGCTGCCGCGCGCGTTTAGTCGTTTCAGCCAGACCATGATGTGGATCGACACCGTTAACGGTTTAATTATGGTTGACTGCGCCAGCGCCAAAAAAGCGGAAGATACGCTGGCGCTGCTGCGTAAAAGCCTCGGTTCGCTGCCGGTTGTGCCACTGGCGCTGGAAAACCCGATTGAACTGACGCTGACCGAGTGGGTACGTTCCGGCAACGTGGCGCAGGGCTTCCAGCTGCTGGATGAAGCAGAACTGAAAGCGATGCTGGAAGATGGCGGCGTGATCCGCGCGAAAAAGCAGGATCTGGTGAGCGATGAAATCGCGGTACACATTGAAGCCGGGAAAGTGGTAACCAAACTGGCGCTCGACTGGCAGCAGCGCATCCAGTTTATGATTTGCGACGACGGTTCAGTAAAACGCCTGAAGTTTTGCGACGAGATCCGCGATCAGAACGAAGATATCGACCGTGAAGATTACGCCCAGCGCTTTGATGCCGATTTTATTCTGATGACCGGCGAGCTGGCGGCATTGATTCAAAATCTGGTGGAAGGTTTGGGCGGCGAAGCTCAGCGCTGAGTGTTCAGCAAAAGAGAAACGCCCGGGTTTTCCGGGCGTTTTGCATTACAGGTAGCGGCAGAGATAGGAGCTCGGCTCGGCGACCTGCAAATGGAATTCACTCTGGCCAGGCACATTGAATACTTCACCCGCCGTGTAAGTTTTCCACTCGGTTTCCCCTGGCAGCAAAACATTCAGCGCCCCGCTGACCACCGTCATCTCTTCCGGCTGCGCGGTACCAAATGTGTATTCCCCTTCCGCCATTACACCCACGCTGGCACGGCCAGTGCTGCTGCTGGTAAAACCAATGGATTTCACTTTACCGGAAAAGTATTCGTTACTTTGAAGCATGACTGGCCCTTATAAAGAAAATGTATGAAAAGCCACTATAGGGGCCGGGATTCACTTCTGTCACGCAAAATTGCACAGCGCTGCGACTAGACAAGCAGTTCAGATGCGAGGCGCGCCACCAGTACGTTAGACAATAATACCGGGACATCCAGCGCCTTCTGGAGCAAATCACGGTGCTGCTGATGGAAGCCAAGACAATCCAGCATCAACACATCCGCACCGCGCTCCAGCAACGCTCGCCCGGCATCAATAAATTCTCTTTCTGTCGCGAGGAAAGGATGCGCCAGTTCGTAATAAGGCTCTTTTTCCAGAACCGTCCACTTTTTCTTCTGCTGCGCCATCAGTTCCGGTACCGGAACAATTACCCCCACCTGATGCCCGTCGACAATTGACGCCACCAGCGGCGGAATAATGCGCTGCGGTTCGACTAAAATCGCATTGCGCGTTACAAATCCCCGGATATCGGCGGTGCTCATTAACAGAATGACATCGTAGCCCTGGTTATCCAGCACTTCGATAACGCTCTGCAAATCACGCTCCACCCTGGCACGGGAGACCATGCCGAGGCTGTCATCGCGCAACTGCGTCGGAATCGCGAACTCGCCAGCTTCTGCGCCGTACTCCTCACGCACCTCTTGTGGGTCCATCTTCCCCAGCAGGCTGATATGCGTGATCTGCTGCTCTGAAATATGCTCCGTCAGGAGCGGTAAAATTGCTTGCACCGGCACTACACCAATGGTCAGGATCGCCAAAGTTGCACTCATTTCTACTTCCCGCCTTTCAATACTACTCGTTCTTATTTGCTCTCTTTACACGGCAGTACAGCTTATGCCGTGTAAAGAGAACATCACACTCCCGCGTTCAAATAAATTCCAGCAACCATGCAATAGTAACCGTTGAGCGAGGTTAAGCCAGTCAAAAAATGTGATGTAAGTCCGTTTCTGTAATGTTCAGGCGTTCAGTCAGAATAATCGTCGCCCGACTTAGCTTTTGTCAGGATCTTCATAACGCCTTTTGGCGTCGAGCGCTTCCTGCTCGGTGGGATGTTCGCTGATCAAGGAATCCGGTTTCGGATGATCGGCGCGTAGTTGATACCAGGTAACGGTCTGGTTTCCCGTGCCTTTTTCAATCGCAACAATGCGGGCTTCACGCGGATAAGGCGGTTTTGTCGGCATAGCTCTTCCTCATTTTCCGGTCGAGCTATAAGTATAGACAAACGTTTCGCTAACTGGCGCGCGCCAGCTGTAATGCCGCCTCAATATCAGACACCACCTGGTCGGGCGACTGCGCCGCATTCACCACGTGGTGCGCCGCTTCGCGATAGAGTGCATCGCGCAGCGCCAGCACTTCGCTAACCTCTTCGCTAATCGGCTTGCCGGTCAGCGTCGGTCGCTGTCCCTCTTCCGGAAAGGCTTCCAGCCTGTCCGCCAGCACCGCGACAGGCGCGCAAAGGTAAACGACGATGCCTTTTTCGCGCATAAAGTGCCGATTATATTCACTTAAAATAATACCGCCGCCAGTGGCAATCACCCGCGCGGGCGCGGTGACGGCTTTCAGCGCGTCGGTTTCCCGGGCGCGGAACGCCTCCCACCCGTCACGGGCAACAATATCCGCGATGGTCTGTTGAGACGTTTCCTGTAACCAGAAATCGGTATCGATAAATTGACATCCCTGCGCCAGCGCCAGCGCCTGGCCCACAGTGGTTTTACCGCAACCGCGTGCGCCGACTAAAAAAATGGGTAGCGTCATGAGCAGGTGTTCCCTCCAGGTCCCACGCGAGGAGGGACGGAAAATAAGACAGCGATGATATCATCAAGCTAGTACAATACTAATCGTAAAAATAACGTTACACATTAATGTCGCTCAGGGCGCGGACTACAAATAAAACCTGATTTGACCCAGGTTCGACCTGTAAAGATTCCGTGGCGACAGTGTAGCGGCAACCTTACTGAATCTACTTAAGACTGGCAAGCCCGCGAAACGGCAAACAGTAGCATATCCTGCCTGCCGGTGCCGAATTTACTCCGGCTGACGGCGTTTAACCTCCAGCAGCCATTTATCAAGCTGGGCGGCAAACTGCTGCCGATCCCGCTGCGACAGGCTATCCGGGCCACCGGTCTGAATCCCGCTGGCGCGCAGCGTATCCATAAAGTCGCGCATCGTCAGTTTTTCGCGGATTGTCGCTTCAGTATAGCGTTCGCCACGCGGGTTCAACGCTGCCGCACCTTTGGCCAGCACTTCCGCCGCCAGCGGAATATCAGCGGTAATCACCAGCCTCGCACAGCCGCACAATTTCGTTATCGGCCACGTCAAACCCCGCCGGAACGCGCAGCGAGCGGATGATACGCGACGGCGGCACACGGATATTCTGGTTCGCCACCAGCGTCAGCGGCGTCTGCGTACGCTCGGCGGCGCGGAATAAAATTTCTTTAATCACATTCGGACAAGCGTCCGCATCAACCCAAATCGCCATTCTCGCTCCTCAGTTGGTGGCGCATTGTCGCTTTAATTTCCCCCAGGGGAAAGCAGAGATCTTTTAGCTTTAGCCCTGATTGCCATTCCACGTTAAGCTATACGCCACACACAATGACAAGCAAAAGAGACAAACGTGATGGAGAAGAAAATCGGTTTTATCGGCTGCGGCAATATGGGCAAGGCGATTCTCGGCGGGCTGATTGCCAGTGGGCAGGTGCTGCCAGGACAGATTTGGGTCTATACCCCATCGCCGGATAAAGTGGCCGCTCTGCACGATCAGTTTGGTATTAACGCCGCGCAAAGTGCACAGGAAGTGGCGCAGATTGCCGATATCGTCTTCGGCGCGGTGAAACCGAACATCATGGTGAAAGTGTTGGGCGAAATCGCCTCCAGCCTGAATAAAGAGACGCTGGTGGTGTCGATTGCCGCAGGCGTGACGCTCGATCAGCTGGCGCGCGCGCTTGGTCACGATCGCAAAATTGTACGTGCGATGCCCAATACCCCGTCGCTGGTCAATGCGGGCATGACCTCTATTACCCCTAACGCGCTGGTCACGCCGGAAGATACGGCAGACGTGCTGAATATTTTCCGCTGCTTTGGCGAAGCGGAAGTGATTGCCGAAGCGATGATCCATCCGGTTGTCGGCGTGAGCGGTTCTGCGCCCGCCTATGTCTTTATGTTTATCGAAGCAATGGCCGATGCCGCCGTGCTGGGCGGTATGCCGCGTGCGCAGGCCTATAAATTTGCCGCGCAGGCGGTGATGGGTTCCGCGAAGATGGTGCTGGAAACCGGAAAGCACCCCGGCGAGTTAAAAGATATGGTCTGCTCGCCTGGCGGTACCACCATTGAAGCGGTCAAAGTGCTGGAAGAGCGCGGTTTCCGCGCTGCGGTGATTGAGGCGATGGAAGCCTGCATGAACAAGTCAGAAAAACTGAGCAAATAACCGCTGCCCTCTCCCTGGCAGGAGAGGGCGCAGTCCTGTCAGGCCAGCAGTTCGCTGGCCGTTTTCATGCTGAGGGGCTTTTGCATCTTCAACAGCAATCCCGCAGTGGCGCTGTTCTCACCGCAGCTCAGCACCGCTTTCAGCATGCCCTCTTCGCCGTACAACACGGCAAAACGTTTGTCGTCAAACGAGCCGAGCATTTTCATGCTATCCCACTCGCGGGTGTAACCCAGGTATTCGAAGCGGTTACCGTATTGCATGGTCCAGAAAAACGGTACCCGATCAAACGGACGGTGTTCACCAAGCATATTGAGGGCGGCCACCCTTCCCTGCTGTTGCGCCACGCGCCAGTGCTCAATACGTCGACGCCCTTCCGGCGCCGGGTAGCTGGCAATATCGCCGACGGCCCAGACATCCGGCGCTGCGCTGAGGGTTTCATCCACGGTCAGGCTGCCGTCCTGTTCATGATGCAGATCGTGCGCCAGCCCGGTAGCAGGCTGTACGCCCGTGGCGAAAACCACCACATGCGCGGGCAACGTGCGGCCATTTTTCAGCGTCACGCCTTGTACGTGGCCGTTGCCTTCCAGCGCCACCGGCTCGCCGGTGACAAATTTCACGCCGTTTTGTTGATGCAGATTTAAAAAGCGCTGGCCGATCTCTTCGCCAAATTGCGGCACAAACGGCAGAGCATGACGCGACACTACCGTGACATCGATATCCTGATTGCGCAGCGCGGCTGCCAGCTCCATCGCAATAAAGCTGTTGCCGATCACCACCAGTTGCTGCTCCTGTTCGACTTCATTGAGCAGTATCTGCGCCTGGTGGATATCGCGCAGCACATGAACGCCCGCCAGATGGTTGCCAGGGATCTCCGGCCATACTGGCTGCCCGCCGGTGGCCAGCAGCAATTTGTCGAAAGCAACGTGACGGCCATTCGCCAGCGTCAGTTGATGCCCTTCGCAATCAAGGTCGGTCACCTCTTCGCGCAGGCTTTCCACGCCGGGCTGGTTGTAAAAGGCATCGTCGAGAATATGCGGGACTTCGCTGATCTTCATCTTCCCGGCGGGGACAAATTTACTGAGCGCCGTGCGGTCATAAGGCGCGCTGTCCTCTTTATCAATCAGGATCAGATGACCATTAAAGCCGGCATCACGCAGGGTGATTGCCGCCGCGCTGCCTGCCGCGCCGGTACCAAGGATCACCGCCGTTTGCGGACGATCACCACGGATCAGCGTATGGCTGGCAGGCGAGAGCGCGCGCGGGCTGACCAGTACGCGGTTCCCTTCAAGGGTGACCGGATATTGTTTGAGGCTTTTCAGCGCCAGCGGCTCGCGCCACTCGCCATTGGTGATATCAAAATTGGCTTTATGCCAGGGGCAAACCAGTTTGCCATCGCACACCGCGCCCTGCTCCAGCGGCGCGCCAGCATGCGGACATTTACTTTGAAAGGCGCGTACCTGTGCAAGTGTACGGATAAGGATCATTGACGTCCCGGCGACATCAACTTTCACCGGCTGGTTTTCCGGCAGGGAATTCAAATCAGTAACGTATTGATAATTCATATTTTTTCTCCCGGATCAGTGTTGCAAAAACGGGCGTAACGCCGGACAGCGCACAACCACCAAGAGAGACCAAAGCGAAACATTGCTCACTGTTTAAGCCTGGCAGAGATTGAGGAACGGGCAATAAGAACGCGGGAGGAAGGGTAAAAGGGTGAGCGAAGTGGAACGCCCACCCGGCTAAATTACTGCGTTTTTTTCAGGCAGCCGCTCATGAATTTGCTGCGATCTTCGCCTTTCAGCGATTGCTGCGTCGCCTGCGCATTACATTCGCGCATCCGCTGCTGTTGCGGCGTCAGGCTTTTTTGCCCCGGCTCCGTTTTGGTGTTTTTCAGGCAGTTGCTCATAAACGTCTTACGGGCATCACCTGTCAGGGTTTGGGTCTTGGCTTGTTGATTACAAAGCGTCATACGTTGTTGTTGCGGGGTCAGTGTTTTTTCCGCCGCGCTGAGCGCGCCGACAAACAACAGACCAAAGATGAGGGTAACCAGAACTGTTATTTTCATCGCTCCATCCTTCTGTCAAAGTGACCCTTTAAGGATGGTCTTAATTACTGAAAAAACCACCCGGCAGCAAAGATTTACCGCCGGGCAGCCGTTACTTCAGGTTCAGTGCCGATTTCATGGTGTAGAACAGATCGGTCTGATCGGTTAACCCCACGACATTACCAGCATGCGGGCCATAAGCCGCAATGCGGACTTGCGTACCGGTGTGCTCCATCGACTCCTCTTCCGAGTTGCCGTAGGTTATCGCCATCACTGCGCCATCTTTGGTATTCAGCGCCTGGCTCAGCCCCGGCGCTTTGGTATCCGCCGGAATAATCTGGCTGGCGTGCGCATGATCGGCAGTCACTATCACCAGCGTATTGCCGTCTTTTTTCGCAAATTCCAGCGCCTTCTGTACCGCTTCATCCAGATCGACAGTTTCACCAATCTGACCGCACGGATTCGCCGCGTGATCCTGTTTATCGATAGACGCGCCTTCCACCTGCAGGAAGAAGCCCTTCTCGTTTTTACTCAGCAGATCAATGGCCTTTTCGGTCATTGCCGCCAGCGTCGGTACGCTGTCGGTACGTTTAGCATTCGGCGTACAGGTCACGGCGGGTTTGTCGAGATTGCCGTGCAGCGACGCTTTCGGCCCTTCCCAGCGAACCGGCATATTGCCATCGGCGAAGAGGCCGAGCAGCGGTTTATCCTGGTTCGCTTCGCTAATGGCCGCCAGCGCAGAGGCATCGCTTACCATCTGGTAACCACGGGCCTGAGCCTGCTCGCGCAGCGTTTTCCCTTGCCACTCGCCCGCCGTCGCGGTTTCGCTGAAGGTTTTCGCGCCGCCGCCCAGCGTCACATCCGCGCGAGTATTCAGCAATTGCTCGGTGATCGAGCCTTTACCGCCCTTTTCCAGCGCGTTGAGGGCGCATTTTTCGCTGGTCACCGTCGGGCCGTAGCAGCGACGGGAGATCACATGCGAAACCAGCGCCGCCGGGGTGGCATCCTGCAATTCAGCGGTAGAGACGTTGCCGGTCGCCAGCCCCGCCGCTTTTGCCATCTCTAGGATGGTCATATGATCTTTTTCATGAATATCGACGCCGAGCGCGCCGTTGTAGGTTTTGACGCCGGTGCTCCAGGCAGTGGCCGAGGCGGCTGAATCCGTCACGTAGTCCGGTTTACCGGTTTTTTTGTCCAGCGCGTAGTGCGTGTACTGGCCGGTTAACGGTAATGCGTCGATCCCTTTGAAATACCCACCAGCGCCTTCGGCATAATTTCGTGCGGCGGTTATTTCTGAATCGCCCATGCCATCACCAATTAACAAAATAATATTTTTGGCGGGCTTATCGATGAGCGAATCACGTAGTGCAGCGGTTTGATCGGCAGTCAGACGACGCGCGCCGCCAGGCGTGGAAATATCGCCCTGAGCAGCACGATGTTCGAGAACGGAGGTATCCGTTGTTTCTGCATAAATAACAGAGGTAAAAAACACGGGTAATAATGCGAGGTATAATGCGCTCTGTTTCACTTTAATATTCTCCATGTACAAATACTTAAAGAAAATAAAACAGAGCGACTATAGGCAGCGCGTATGACAGCCAGATGACAGCGGCGGAGGGCCAGAAATTTAGCTACGCGGATGCCTTAAAAGCTTCTTTAGGTACTGTTGCAGCAACTCCGTGTCCTGATCGGTAACGTGCGTTCCCGGTCTGACTTCGTCCAGCGCGCCTTCAATACTTTGAATCAGCGCCTGTTGCTCAGAGGCGGCCATTTGACGCAACAGCGCAGTCACCACAATCTCCAGTGCTTCTACCTGGGCGACCAGCTCTTTCGACTCCTCTTCTTTTTCTGCAAGCTTAACCAACAACTCAGCAATGAGATTCTTCATAGCGCGATTTCCTTATGTGAGGTGGAAAGACGTTAGCACTCCATTCTGATGTTGCAAAGAAAATACATCTCTTATTTTTGTGCATTTTTTCACACTCCTTAAACACACAAAAATAAAAGGGGTAACGAAACGTTTCTCTGGATATTTAAGCCAAACCAATTAATTTGTTAGTGGAGCTAAAAAAGAAAACGAAACGGCTGAAGCGTTATTTTATATAAGTAATAATTATAGTAAGGCCGAAAAACAATTTTCGGCCCGTTTGCAGAATTAGCGTTTCACCCGGCGAAATGCCAGCGCCAATTGCCAGAAATTAATCAGTACCACCACGGCGGTAGCGATAAATACCCAACGGAAACCCGCCATTGCCGATACCGATGCGCCCATTAACGGCCCGGCGACATTTCCCAGATACATAAACGACTGGTTATAACCAAAGATACGTCCGGTCACCTGATCGCTGGAGTATTTCAGCAACAGCGTCTGCACCGCCGGCAGCATGGCGCCATCGGCAAAGCCGAGCATAAAGCGCAGAATACCAAGCTGTAGCGGCGAGGTGACAAACGACATAGCGAAGAACAGCACCACCGCGCAAGCCAGCGTGCCCATCAAAATACGTGAAGTGCCTATCCGGTCGCCCAGTTTGCCAAGGCGCGGTGCAGAAAGCAGCGCTGAAACACCGGGTACAGCGGCGATCAATCCGCTGAGAAAAGCAATATTGGTGGTATGCGGCGACAGCGACTGAATAAACAGGGCGAGGATCGGGCCGATAGAACCGTTACACAACTGAATCACCATTGTGGTGATAAACAGGCTGATGACCAGCGCCGGATAAGGCAAGGTGGAGAACACCGCTTTACCGCTCAGCCGCTCACCCTTTTTCACCGTCGGGCGCACGCCCTCTTTAATCAGAAACAGCGTGACCAGAAAGCTCAAAATTAATAACAGCGCGGTGATGATAAACACGATGCGCAGCCCTAAATGGTCGGCCAGAAAACCGCCCATCAGCGGCCCGCCAATCACGCCGCTGATCTGTGCGGTTGAGAGCGTACTCAACGCCCAGCCGCTGCGCTCGCGCGGGACTTGCGATGCCACCAGCGCCATCGCATTCGGAATATAACCGGAAGTCAGCCCCATGATGCCGCGCAGGATCAGCAACTGCCAGACGTTAGTGGCAAACGCCTGCAACAGAATGGCGATCGCCATGCCCAACGAGGCGCGCAACAACATCAGCTTGCGCCCTTTGCGATCCGCAAGGCTCCCCCACATCGGCGACACAATGGCAGAGACGAGAAAGGTCACGCTGAACGTCAGCCCTGACCACATCGACAGCGCTTCGTGCGAGGTCACGCCCAACTGCGCAACGTATAACGGCAAAAATGGCAAAATTTGACTGATAGCGAGGCCGGTGAAAAAACAGCCGAACCACACCGAGATAAGATTGACCTTCCAGGATTCCATAAGTACGGGTATTTGTTGAAGTTTTGACAAACAGCGCACAGGTTAACAAGAATGCGCCACGGATGAGTCACCAGAGATGCGGTTACGGCGAATTCGGTGTTTTATCTGTCCCTCATCGCTCACCGCCACAACGTGCGCATAAAAACCCTGCTCTTACAGTGGATTATGCTTAGCGACAGAGCCCGAAACCGCGCATCCCCAGATGAAAATGGTTGGCATGAGCGGCATTGTATTCGGGTCCCAGACTATTGCCATAATAGCCGCAACTGGCGCTCAGCATCGCCCGTAACCACGGCGCTGTTTCAGGATGCCGCCAGCCATTGAGCACCGTCACCCGCTGGCCATCCGCCAGACGAAAGGCACTCAGATCCAGCGCTTCAGCGCTGGCATGCTCGCTACGCCGCGCATCAGCACGATTATAGATGTTGCGGCACGCGTAGCTGCCCAGATGGTCGATCTGGCGCAGCGGCTGGCCGGTAAAATGTTCAGTCACTGGCCGCGCCTGCTGTTCGATAAACAACGCGGAACTGAGCGCCAGCGGGCAGCTCGCCAGAAAACTGCTGCTCAGTTTCACCACGCCGAAATCACGCACCCGTACCACATCGGTTAACGGGCAGTCGCCGCCGCTGTTCGCTACCGCAACAGAGGTCACAAGCCGCTGCTGATTGGCCTGCGCCAGCAGCGCGGCACAGGCAGACGGCGACAGGCGGCGTAACTTAAACTGAGTGATGCGTCCCGGCGGATCGCTCAACTGTAGCGGCGCAAAGGGATTGTAATAAGACGGTAAATAGCGATAACCCACCAGCATCAGCGCCAGCAGAGTACATACAACGATCAGGCTCTTTACGCGCACGTCTCCCCCCTCAGTTTTCCTCAAAACATTATGGCAGAAGGCCGCGAATCGTGCGTTTCGTCGTGCTATGGTATGTGTTTTGTGAATAAGTGTGGGTGAACGTAGAAATGGCAAAACTGCGGGTAGGGGTCGTCTTCGGCGGCAAATCAGCGGAACACGAGGTGTCGTTACAGTCAGCAAAAAATATTGTCGATGCCATGGATAAGTCGCGCTTTGAGGTTGTGCTGCTGGGGATTGATAAACAGGGTCAATGGCATATCAGCGATGCGAATAATTACCTGCTTAACGCCAGCGATCCGGCGCGTATTGCGCTGAATCCGTCGCAAAACAGCGTGGCGCTGGTGCCGGGCAACACCGCGCAGCAGCTTATTCAGGCGCAAAACAGCGCGCCGCTACCGGATGTTGATGTGATTTTCCCTATCGTCCACGGTACGTTGGGCGAAGATGGCACTTTGCAGGGCATGCTGCGCCTGGCAAACCTGCCGTTTGTCGGCTCCGACGTGCTCGCTTCGGCGGCCTGCATGGATAAAGATGTCACCAAGCGTTTGCTGCGCGATGCCGGATTAGCTGTCGCACCATTTATCACCCTGACGCGAGCCAATCGTCAGCAGATCGCCTTTAGCGACGTCGAAGCGCAGCTCGGCCTGCCGCTGTTTGTCAAACCGGCCAACCAGGGCTCGTCCGTTGGCGTCAGCAAAGTGACCAGCGAAGCGCAATATCATGAAGCGGTGCGCCTGGCGTTTGAGTTCGACAAAAAAGTGATCGTTGAGAAAGGCATCAAAGGCCGCGAGATCGAATGTGCGGTGCTCGGCAATGACGATCCGCAAGCCAGCACCTGCGGCGAAATCGTGCTGCACAGCGAGTTCTACGCTTACGACACCAAATACATTGATGAAAACGGCGCGCAGGTGGTAGTGCCTGCGGATATTGCGCCGGAGATCAACGACAAGATCCGTCAGATTGCGGTACAGGCGTACCAGACGCTTGGCTGTGAAGGGATGGCGCGCGTCGATGTGTTCCTGACGCCGGACAACGAAGTCGTTATCAATGAGATCAACACGCTGCCGGGATTTACCAACATCAGCATGTATCCAAAACTGTGGCAGGCGAGCGGCATCAGCTATCCTGATCTGATCACCCGCCTGATTGAGCTGGCTATTGCGCGCCATCAGGTAAACAGCACGCTGAAAATTTCCGTCAACGGTTAAGCATCACTTTGGCTTATCCGCCGCCTCCTCCTCTTCCGGGCGGCGGCGGATAATTAACCCGGCCAGCCAAAAGCCAATCACCCAGGTCACCAGCCCGACGGCATAGGTTTGCCAGCCTTTGGCCTCAAACCCCAGCAGGCCCACGACCCCATTCAGAATAAAAATCAACCCAATCGCAAACGCGTAATAGTGCCAGTCACGGCGTATTTTCGCAGGCAGCTTCATGACAACTCCGGCAGTCAAAAAGGCATCATCGCATAGCCTGTCTTTCAGGTCTGTGTGATGTATGGAAAATCTGAAATGTTACTTGAGTAATGAAAACGTTACAAAAATGTGAGCACCAACAAAAATCACTTAACCGGAATCCTTCCCGGAGGGAAATTATCACCATTCTGATGTTGACAACAGGGCGCAACTGTCACACTTAGCCTGAATTCTGACCAGCACCCGCTGCTGCATCACTGAAAGGTAAGCAACAAATTGAGTAAAGAGTACCGGAGGTCTTATGGCTGATTTTTCCCTGTCAAAACCCTTCACGGGCGTGAAAAAACGTGATGCCTCAAGGCCAGGCAATATGGCTTATGCCGTGTTTGTCCTGCTCTGCTTCTGGGCTGGCGCGCAGTTGTTGAACCTGCTGGTACACGCGCCGGGTGTGTTCGAAAGATTGATGCAGGTTCAGGATGCCTCCCGCCCCCACGTTGAACTGGGGTTTGGCGTCGGCACGCTGTTTGGCCTCGTGCCGTTCCTTGTGGGAAGCGCATTGTTGGGTGTCATCGGCCTTTTCCTGCGCTGGCGGCGACACCACTCACGTTAATTCTGCGCCATACAGGCAGCCCGACGATCGTCGACGCGCTTCGCAAACCATGCTGTTGTCAGGTTGCGCGTGATCTTCGGGCTTTCTAACTGGATCCCCGGCAAAATCTCTCTCGGCAGCGTTTTCCCGCTTTTCTGTTCCGCCAGACGATAAACTTCACGGTACAGCTTCGTCTCTTCAAACTTCTGGCTGTCGCCGCGCTCCAGTTGACGGCGAATATCGCGATCGCTCATCCCCAGTTTCGGCCCGAGCTTTCTTACCGCCTGTTCCGTCGCGCCCGTATCGCTGCTGCCGTAAAGGATCACATCGCCATCCAGCGCCAGTTTCACGCCGGTCGCTTTGCTGACTGCATTCTGGAACGCCGCATTGCGGCTGGCGTACAGCCCGGCGTTAAAGTCGGCGAAACGGTAAATCGGCGCGCTGTAACTGGCGGGATAATTCAGGAGATGGTAAGTGCCGAACCACAAACCGCCGCGACGGCTGAACACTTCCTGGCGTACCGTGCCGTCCATCTTCCACGGATAACCCTCGGTGTGCTGCTCGGCAAACGCCACGCTGATTTGCATCGGCCCGCCGGTACGCACCGGATTGAAGGAACCAAACAGCTTCTGCCCCATCGGCACCATATTGATAAAGTCGTCAAAAATGGCGCTCAGCTCTTTTTCCGTTCTGACGTTATCCAGCCGCTCGCTGTAGCTTTTGCCGTTTGGCGAAGGGATTTTCAGGGCGGTATGCACCAGCAATGGCGGAATGTGCATCCGCTGCGCGCGCTTATCGATCTCTTTCCAGGCGATTTTGTTCAGCCCCGGCACGACCGGATCGGCCTGATAGTTTGATTCCTGCTGCGCCACCGCCAGCACCGAGCAGATATTCTCCAGCGTCGGCGCCAGCTTCTGGCTGCTAAATGTGGTGGCGATATCCTGCGCCCAGGCATTGCGATCTTTCACGCTGGCGGGCATTTTCTGCCGCACCACGCTTGCCACATCCAACGGTTTCTTGCTCTCTTTTTCTTTCTCCGCTTCCCGCTGGGAAACCGGGCCTTGCGTGCTACAGCCGGCGAGGATCAAGGCCGCCAGCAGCCAGCCAAAACGGGGGACGAAAACCATAACGTTCCTTGTGTTAACCAAAACGGTGAGGCACAGGCACAATTTCCTGGCCGTTCAGTTCATACTCAAAACTGCGCAAACGTTTGTAGATGGACATCAGCTCCACCAGCGTCGTCCAGGAGGTGATCAAGTACTGGAACGAGCTGCGGACCTGATCGAAAACGTTGGTAATCTGATGCATCAGACCCAGCGTAATCGCACCCGCGGCAATGGTCGGAAACAGCATAATCAGACCAAACACCACATCCACTTGCATATAGAGAATACGGGCGATGTTGAAATAGGTGTAGTGAAAATAGAGGCGGAAATAGTTGCGGCGCACGGCACTGAACAGTTCGGCAACGGTCGGCGGTTGCGCGCGCGAGGCATCATCTTCGCCGTAGACCAACTCTTTACGGTAGGCAGCTTCAACGCGCTGATTCTTAAATTGTAATCCAGGCAGGTTGATACCGATTAAGGCCAGCAACAGGGTGCCGAACAATGCCCAGCCCACGCCCGCAATCACCAGGCCGTAAGGAACATGTCCCACCAGCGGCAGCTCCTGCACATGTGGCGACAGCGCCACCAGCACCGGCAAAAACGCAATCAGCGTCATAATCGCATTGATAAAGCTGACGCCCATATCTTCCAGCGTCTGGGCAAAACGCATGGTGTCTTCCTGCACACGCTGCGCAGCCCCTTCGATATGGCGCAGATGCGCCCAGTGCGCCATATAGTATTCGTTCATCGCCGTACGCCAGCGGAACACATAGTGGCTAACGAAAAAGTTATTCAGCACCGCCACCGTCACGGCAATCAGCGCGATCCACAAGAAGACGCCAATCTCACTATAAAGCTGGCTCAAACTGACCTTGTTCGGCGCACTGAGCGCGGTTTGCACCAAATCGAAAAACGGCTGATACCAGGCATTGATGGCAACGTTCACCTCCACCAAAAACCAGGTCACAAAGACGATCAATGCCGTACCAAGTACCGACCAGTACTGCCAGCGGTGCGGCGAGGCGACAAACCAGCACAGCGCAAACAGACCGACGCAAACGGCATAATAAGCATAAAAAAGTAAAAAGCTGGGGCACCAGAAACGCGTTGCGCTGATCGGGACTTCCGCCGAAGCGCCGGTTAAGCGCATTAACCAGCCCTCACCGCCAGCCTGCCAGAATACGACAGCGATCAGCGCCCAAATAAAGGCCGACAAAAAGAACAGCGTCGGCTTAGGAAAGAAAGATTTAAACATTGGTACTCCTGCTTACTTCTTATTATTTACAAAGATGCTGTGTAGCGGATTTCTGCCCTGGGTATAGCGCAGTGATAAAAAAGCGCCGCGCAGTGCGACGCCGTGTCGTTGTATCAGACCTGAGGGTAACCCCTTAGTTCGCTTGCCATTCGTGAAGAATTGTTTCGACCGGTTTCACATACACCGGGTTGCCGGGAACGGTTAACGTGCGCCACACTTCGTTGTAGTGATCGATCAGGGTTGTGGCCTGCGCAGCCGGGCGATTAGCGGTGGTATGGGCGTCCTGCGCCATGGTGATGGAATAGCCCCGGCTGGCACCGTTTTTCAGCGTGGTATCCACGCAGTAATCAGTGGCACAACCACACATCACCCAGGCGTTGATATCGTGCTCGCGCAGCACCGCTTCAAGCTGCGTTTTATAGAACGCGTCGCAGGCGGTTTTGGTGACGTACAGAGCGTTCGCAGGTTGATGCAGTTCCGGCAGTAGCGCAAAACCTTCGCTCCCCTCTTCCAGCCCGCCCGCTTCAGCATGCTGAATAAAAATCACCGTATCGGCGGCCTGCGTTAACTGGTTAATGCGGGCGACACACTGCGCACGCTGAATACGTTCGGTGGCGAACACGCCATTTTGCATATCCACCACCATCACGACCCGTTTACCTGCCATCTGCTCTCTCCTGTCAGTGGGAAAGAAGGAGATTACCACATCCGGCGAACGCCGTGGTCTGGCGGCAAAATAACCATTTTTACCCATCGTTACGTATTAGGGGGAAAGAATCCGCTATTTGGGTCTTTGCAACACCGTACCAAGTAGTATAAATACGCTCTATCTATCCCATTTATTTATGGATCCCTGCGTTGAAACGTTGTCTGCTTTTCTCTGCGCTGCTCTGCGCGCTGGGCCTGACTTCCGCTCAGGCGGCTGTTCAGTCTCCTGACCCGGTATTTGCATCTGATATTGTTGATCGTTACGCCAACCATATTTATTACGGTAGCGGCGCAACCGGCATGGCGATGGTGGTGATTGACGGCAACCAGCGCGTGTTCAAAAGCTACGGCGAAACCCGCCCCGGCAGCAACGTTCGCCCGCAGCTCGATTCGGTGATTCGTATTGCTTCCCTCTCCAAGCTGATGACCAGTGAAATGCTGGTGAAAATGCTCGATCAGGGCAAAGTCCGTCTCGACGATCCGTTAAGTAAATATGCGCCTCCCGGCACGCGCGTGCCGACCTACCAGGGCACGCCAATTACGCTGGTGAACCTGGCGACCCATACCAGCGCCCTGCCGCGCGAACAGCCCGGCGGCGCAGCGCGACGTCCCGTTTTCGTCTGGCCAACGTACGAACAGCGCTGGAGCTGGCTCTCAACCGCCACGCTGAAAGCCGCACCGGGTACGCAGGCGGCTTACTCAAACCTGGCCTTTGATCTGCTGGCGGATGCATTGTCGAAGGCGGCAGGCAAGCCTTACCCGCATCTTTTCGAAGAGCAGATCACCCGCCCACTGGGGATGAAAGACACCACCTTTACCCCATCGCCGGATCAGTGCAAGCGCCTGATGATCGCCGAGAAAGGCGCCAGCCCGTGCAATAACACGCTGGCCGCCATCGGCAGCGGCGGCGTCTACTCCACGCCGGGAGACATGATGCGCTGGATGCAGCAGTTCCTGTCATCGGATTTCTACACCCGCAACAGCCAGGCGGATCGCATGCAAACGTTGATCTACCCGCGCAACCAGTTAACGCGGGTGATCGGTATGGATGTGCCCGGCAAAGCCGATGCGCTCGGCCTCGGCTGGGTCTATATGGCGCCAAAAGAGGGGCACCCTGGGATCATTCAGAAAACCGGCGGCGGCGGCGGCTTTATCACCTACATTGCGATGGTGCCGCAGCATAATGTCGGCGTTTTTGTTGTCATCACCCGTTCACCGCTGACGCGCTTTGTCAATATGAGCGACGGCGTTAACGATCTGGTCAGTGCGTTAAGCAGCAACGTGCCGCAGGTGATCCCCGCCTCCTGATAACGCCAGAGGCAGGCGGTTTCGCCGTTTGCCTCTGCCCTTAACGGCGATTTTGGTAAAACAGAACCTCTACTTTTCGGCTACAATGCCGCCATCTGTTCCACAAACATCAGGCATACCATGACCGATTTAATTACTCGCCCGCGCCGCCTGCGCAAATCACCTGCCCTGCGCGCCATGTTTGAAGAGACAACACTGAGCAAAAACGACCTGGTGTTGCCGATCTTTGTTGAAGAAGAGTTAAACGATTACAAAGCCATTGAGGCGATGCCCGGCGTGATGCGCATTCCGGAAAAGTATCTCGCCCGCGAAATTGAGCGTATCGCCAAAGCCGGTATTCGCTCGGTGATGACCTTCGGCATCTCTCACCACACTGATGAGACCGGCAGCGACACCTGGCGCGAAGATGGCCTGGTGGCGCGCATGTCGCGCATCTGCAAAGAAACGGTGCCGGAGATGATCGTGATGTCCGATACCTGTTTCTGCGAATACACGTCCCACGGCCATTGCGGCGTGCTGTGCGATCACGGTGTCGATAACGATGCGACCCTGATTAACCTCGGCAAACAAGCCGTCGCCGCCGCTGCCGCAGGCGCGGATTTTATCGCCCCTTCCGCAGCAATGGACGGCCAGGTGCAGGCGATTCGCCATGCGCTGGATGCAGCAGGCTTTACCGATACCGCCATCATGTCCTATTCGACCAAGTTCGCCTCTTCGTTCTACGGCCCGTTCCGTGAAGCGGCAGGAACGGCGCTGAAAGGCGATCGCAAAACCTACCAGATGAACCCGATGAACCGCCGCGAAGCAATCCGTGAATCGCTGATCGACCAGGCCGAAGGCGCAGACTGCCTGATGGTGAAACCGGCTGGCGCGTACCTCGATATCCTGCGCGATATCCGTGAACGCACCGAGTTACCGCTGGGCGCCTATCAGGTAAGCGGTGAATACGCGATGATCAAATTCGCCGCACTGGCGGGCGCAATTGATGAAGACAAAGTGGTGCTGGAAAGCCTGGGCGCGATCAAACGCGCGGGCGCAGACCTGATCTTCAGCTACTTCGCCCTCGACCTCGCCGAACGCGGCATTCTCTGAGCCGCCTTTCTCTCCCCTGCGGGGGAGAGAAACATCCCTTCCGCACCGCTTTTGCTGTCATCCAGCCGTCTTGCCGTTGTCATATCTTCATTGTAATGAAATGTAAACGTCATCTTCTCCCGTTACTGTCATCGGCAAGACGGGAGGAGAAAACACCATGTTTAGTCTCGACAACGTACTTGAGGATCTCTGGCCGCAGGCCAGACCTGCGCCCTGGCAAAAAAACCTGCTGCGGCGCCTGCTTTACGAACAGGAGTTCCAGCAGTTTGCCGCAAGCCATCCCCACCTGAAAGGGCTGGATATGGTGGAGCAAGTGTTTGAACATCTACAAATCCGCTGCACCGTTCCCGCTCACGACCTCGAACAAATTCCCGAACAAGGCCCACTGGTCATTATCGCTAACCATCCGACAGGTACGCTTGACGGGATGGCGCTGATGTACGCCGTTTCGCGCGTACGCCGCGATGTAAAGGTGGTCACTAACCGCATGTTGACCCACCTTGAACCGCTCAGCTCGCTGTTTATCCCGGTGGATAACATGGGCGGCCGTACGCGGAAATCCTCGCTGCAACAGATGGAAAACCATTTGCAGGGCGGCGGCGTACTGATCTTCTTCCCGGCGGGAGAAGTCTCACGCATGACGCGTAAAGGCATCCGCGATAAAAGCTGGCATGCCGGGTTTATCAAACTGGCGGGCAAGTTTCGCGCACCGCTGCTGCCCGCCTGGATCGACGCGCGTAACAGCGCGCTGTTCTATGCCAGCGCGATGGTGTCGGATACGCTGCCCTTCCTGCTGCTCATGCAGCAGATGTTTCGCCGCCGGGACAGCAACCTGCCGATCAAAATCGGCCAGCGCATTCCCTGGGATAGCTGGCATACGCCGCAACTCGCCCCGCGCGAACTGGCCAATAAGTGTCGCCAGCATGTGTTGCGTCTGGGTAAAGGACTCCCCGGCCCCTTTAAAACCGAGTGCGCCATCGCGCGCCCGGAAGAGCGCGTCACGCTGCGCCGCGAACTTAATAATGCCGAGTGCCTCGGCCGCACCGCGGACGGAAAAATCATTTATCTCTGGCAGCGCAACGGGCAGGAAGACGCGCCGCTACTGCGCGAACTGGGACGGCTGCGCGAAGTCGCCTTCCGTGCGGTGGGTGAAGGCAGCGGTAAACGTCGTGATACGGATAAATATGACGACGATTACCTGCACCTGATCCTGTGGGACGAGGCCGATCTGGAAATTGTCGGTGCATACCGCTTTATGCCGACGTCACTGCAGGTTGAAGCGCGCGGGGTGGAAGGCTTATACAGTTACAGCCTGTTCCATTACGACGATCGAATGTCCGATGTGCTGCGTCACGGCATCGAACTGGGGCGCAGCTTTATTCAGCCGCGCTACTGGGGACGCCGCGGCCTGGATTATCTGTGGTCGGGCATTGGCGCTTACCTGGCGCGTTACCCGCAATACCGTTATCTGTTTGGCCCGGTCTCTATCTCCGGCGGCCTGCCGCCAGCGGCGCGGGATCTGCTGGTAGCGTTCTACCGCCTGTGGTTCCCGGCGACCTGGCCTCTGGCCTCATCGCGTCGGCCGTGGCCCGCCACGATGCCGGACGTGCTCGCCCAGTTTAGCGGTGAAGATTACACCGAAGATTTGACCCGGCTGAAATCGCTGCTCGGCAACCTTGGTTGCGGCATTCCACCGCTCTACAAGCAGTACTCAGAACTGTGTGAACCGGGCGGCGTGCAGTTTATCGACTTCGGTTGCGATCCCGACTTCAATAACTGTGTCGATGGTCTGGTGCTGGTGGATTTAACGCGGCTGAAAGCAAACCGCTACGAGCGTTATATCGCCGCGCATCAGCCGGAGCAAAAAGCGGGCTAAATGTGACTAAAAAGCGTAACGCGCCGCAGGCCTGGGCGCTGGCTTTCGTGCCGGAGAAGGCGAAATCCTTTTCCGGCACGCATACATTCAACCCTGCACCAGCCGCAGCTGCGCCCGCCTGCTGTTCAGACGAGGATTATGCGTCAGGATGACATATAAAATCGGTCGCCAGGCCATATATATCCTCCTTTGTTAAATATTCCTGGATTTGCCTGAAACTGTTTTTTTTCCAAATTAATGGCTGCAAAAAATCAGGTCAATCTATTATCCAGAAGAATATTTAACATCAGACATTCACCTGATTAATATGTGTAACCGCTCACAAAAAAGAGCCAAATCACGCCATAAAATCAATGTGTTAACTTATTGTGAAAATAAAAAAATAAACGTAGCGCCCTTGTATTAATTAAAGCATCGAACGCGCAAAGCGACGTAAGAATTATCGGATTTAAATTTCCAGTTATTCCCTATTATATTTCCAAAAACCGCGTTAGCAGCTGTTTCTGTCCGCACTGAGACACTCAATTTCACCTTAGAAAGTTTCTTCCTCCGCTTTCACCATTGCAGGGCAGCCTGCACCCGTATTCGGTCGTCGGCGGTGCACTTTTATTGTGCATTTAGCGCTGTGTTGCCTGTAACCCCATGAGCCAGAAGGTTTCTTTTTTCTGGCACTGACTTTGCAACTCTGCCTGCAACTGTATTAATGGCGAGGCAGTAAAAAGAATGAACACACAAACAACACTAAAAAGAACACTCGGCAGCTTCCGCCTGTGGGGCATTGCCGTCGGACTGGTTATTTCAGGGGAATACTTCGGCTGGAGTTACGGCTGGTCGCAGGCCGGAACGCTCGGCTTTCTGATTGTCGCGCTGGCGATTGCCGCCATGTACTGCGCCTTTATTTTTAGCTTTACCGAGCTGACCACCGCGATCCCGCATGCCGGTGGGCCTTTCGCTTACGCCTACCGCGCCTTTGGGCCTACCGGCGGGTTTATCGCCGGGTTTGCCACGCTCATTGAGTTCGTCTTTGCACCACCGGCGATCGCCATGGCGATTGGCGCCTACCTTAATGTGCAGTTCCCGTCACTCGATCCGAAATGGGTGGCCTGCGGCGCGTACGTCATCTTTATGGTGCTTAACATTCTGGGTGTCGGTATTGCCGCCACCTTTGAGCTGATTGTCACCCTGCTGGCGATTTTCGAACTGCTGGTGTTTATGGGCGTGGTTGCACCGGGTTTCTCGTGGAGCAACTTCACCGCCAACGGCTGGGCAGGCGCGGAAAGCTTCAGCGGCCTCGCGCTGCCGGGCATGTTTGCGGCTATCCCGTTTGCTATCTGGTTCTTCCTGGCAATTGAAGGCGCATCAATGGCGGCAGAAGAAGCCAAAGATCCGAAACGCACCATTCCGCGTGCGCTCGGCGGCGGCATTCTGACGCTGACGGTGCTGGCGGTTGGCGTGATGGTTCTTGCGGGCGGTGTTGGCGACTGGCGCACGCTGTCGAACATCAACGATCCGCTGCCGCAGGCGATGAAAGTGGTGGTCGGCAGCAGCAGCGGCTGGCTGCATATGCTGGTCTGGCTCGGCCTGTTTGGCCTGGTCGCCTCGTTCCACGGCATTATTATGGGCTACTCCCGCCAGATCTACTCGCTGGCGCGCGCGGGTTATCTGCCTGCCAGCCTAGCTAACCTGAACCGTAAAACCCGTACACCGATTCTGGCGATCCTCGCCGGTGGCGTGGTGGGGATTGCGGCGATCTTCTCCGATTCGCTGATCACCATCAGCGGCATGCCGCTCACCGCCTGCATTGTGACGATGTCGGTCTTTGGCGCTATTGTTATGTATATCATCTCCATGGCCGCGCTGTTCAAGCTGCGCCGTAGCGAGCCGGAACTTGAGCGTCCGTTTAAAGCGCCGTTGTTCCCGTACGCGCCGGCTTTTGCGCTCGGCATGGCGGTTCTCTGCCTGGTGGCGATGGTCTGGTACAACACCCTGCTGGCGCTGATTTTCGCCGTGATGATGCTGGGCGGTTATATGTGGTTTCGTAAAACCGCATCGGCGCGTGAACGTGCCGCGCTGGACCCGCAACTGCGCGCTATCTCCTGAGGAGACGCAATGTATAAAACCACTCTGGCGCACCGCACATGGCAGTTCGCCAGCCTGAAAGAGGTCATGGCCAAAGCTTCCCCGGCACGTTCCGGGGATGTACTGGCCGGGGTTACGGCACAATCAGCCGAAGAGCGCATGGCGGCAAAAATCGCCCTTGCCGATATACCGCTGCGCGAGATCCTCGACAACCCGCTGGTTCCCTATGAAAAAGATGAGGTGACGCGCCTCATCATCGACACGCACGACAGCGCCGCTTTTACGTTAATCGCCCATCTGACGGTGGGCGAATTTCGTGACTGGCTGCTGGCCGATACCACCGACACTGCGCTGCTGAGCCAGGTTGCTCCGGCGATCACCCCGGAAATGGCCGCCGCCGTCAGCAAACTGATGCGCAACCAGGATTTGATCCTTGCCGCCAGTAAATGCAGCGTCATCACCCGCTTTCGCAACACCATCGGTTTGCCAGGCCACCTCAGCGTGCGCCTGCAACCCAACCACCCGACTGACGATCTGAAAGGCATTGCCGCCAGCATGCTCGATGGCCTGCTTTACGGCGCGGGCGATGCGGTGGTCGGCATCAACCCGGCCAGCGACAGCCTGCCGGTGCTGCAAAAGCTGAACCATATGATGGCGGACATCATCGACCGTTTTGCCATTCCCACCCAATCCTGCGTGCTGACGCACGTCACCAACACGTTACAGCTGATTGAGCGCGGCGCGCCGGTGGATCTGGTGTTTCAGTCGGTCGCCGGTACGGAAGCGGCAAACAGCGGCTTTGGCATTAACCTCGCGCTGTTGCAGGAGGCGCACGAGGCCGCGCTTTCACTGAAACGCGGCACGCTGGGCGATAACGTGATGTATTTCGAAACCGGCCAGGGCAGTTGCCTGTCGGCGAACGCCCATCATGGCGTCGATCAGCAAACCTGTGAAGCGCGCGCCTATGCGGTAGCGCGGCACTTTAAACCGCTGCTCGTCAACACGGTAGTTGGGTTTATCGGCCCGGAATACCTGTATGACGGCAAACAGATTATCCGCGCCGGGCTGGAGGATCACTTCTGCGGCAAACTGATGGGGCTGCCGATTGGCTGCGACGTCTGTTACACCAATCATGCTGAAGCGGATCAGGACGATATGGATACGCTGCTGACGCTGCTGTGCACCGCCGGCCTGACCTTCCTGATTGGCGTTCCGGGCGCAGATGACATCATGCTCAACTATCAGAGCACCTCATTTCATGATGCGCTCTACGCGCGTCGCCTGCTGGGGCTGAAGCACGCGCCGGAGTTCGCTGACTGGCTGACGCGGATGCAGATTATCGACACCCACGGCCAGTTACGCCTCACCGGCGCAAACCATCCGTTACTGACCGTGATACCACAAGGAGCGCCTGCATGAACTCGCCTGATGCCTGGTCCCTGCTGCGCGAATTCACCGACGCCCGCATTGCGCTGGGGCGCAGCGGCGCCAGCCTGCCAACCAACGAAGTGCTGAAATTTGGTCTTGCCCATGCCCAGGCGCGTGACGCCATCCATCAACCCTTCGATAGCACAAGCCTGGCAAGCCAGCTCCACGAACTGGGGCTGAGCACGCTGGAAGCGCACAGTGCGGCGTCGGACCGACATATCTATCTCAACCGCCCGGATCTGGGGCGCATGCTGAGCGAAGAGAGCCGTGCCGATCTCGCCGCCAGCCGTACGCCCGCGCACGATCTGCTGCTGGTAATTGGCGATGGCTTGTCATCGCACGCGGTACACCGCCAGTCCGTGGGCTTAATCCGCGCCCTGCTGCCCTACCTTGAAACGCTGGGGATTTCGCTTGGGCCGATTGTGCTGGCGCACCAGTCACGCGTGGCGCTGGGCGACGATATCGGCGAAACGCTGGGCAGCAAAGCGGTGGCCATTCTGATTGGCGAGCGGCCCGGTTTGTCCTCGCCGGACAGCCTGGGCGTCTACCTCACCTGGAAACCGCAGCGCGTGCGCATTGAGTCGGAACGCAACTGCATCTCCAACATTCGCCCGGAAGGGCTGAATTACGAAGCGGCGGCCTTCAAACTGGCGTGGCTGCTGGAACAGGCGTTTTTGCGCCGTCTGACCGGCGTACACCTGAAAGATGAGAGTGATAACCCGGCGCTGCATGGCCGTGTTACGCCGCGAATTACCGCAACAAATTAACCCGTTGGCAATGCGGCTCCCGCGTTGCCACTTTTCTCCCACCGCTCACTGCCCTTCCCCTTCGTCATTCGTCCCTGTCAGGCATAAAAAAGTGCTTACCCCCCGGCAGCACATCGTCTAAGTTGATGGCGTGATAAAAAAACAAACGGGTAACCTATGAAAATTGTCGTGTTAGATGGCGGTATTCTTAATCCGGGCGATCTGAGCTGGCAGGGGCTGGAGCAACTGGGCGAAGTGGCGGTATATGACAACTCCACGCCGGAGCAAGTGGCAGAAAGGCTGGCGAACGCCGATGTCGCCATCACCAACAAAGTTGCGCTGGGCGAAACGGTGTTCAGCCAGTGTCCGGCACTGAAATTTATCGCCGTCACCGCCACCGGCTATAACATTATCGATCTGAGTGCCGCGCGTTTACGTGGTATTGCCGTCTCCAATGTGCCCTCCTACGGCACCGCTACAGTGGCGCAATTCACCACCGCGCTGCTACTGGCGCTGTGTAACCGCGTCAGCGAACACAGTATGGATGTTCGCGCCGGTGGCTGGCAGCAGCGTAACAGCTGGTGTTACTGGCTGAATCCGATGGTTGAACTGGCGGGCAAAAAGATCGGCATTATCGGTTATGGCCGCATCGGCCAGGCGGTTGGCGCTATCGCCCAGGCGATGGGGATGACGGTGCTGGCCTGCGCGACGGGTTCAGCGAAAAAGGTGGAAAACAGTAACGTGCGGTATGTTGATCCCGACACACTGTACGCTGAAGCTGATGTCATCAGCCTGCATTGCCCGCTGACGCCTGCCACCAAAGGGATGATCAACCACAGCACGCTGCAAAAAATGAAACCCGGCGTACTGCTGCTGAACGCCTCGCGCGGCGATCTGGTGAATGAAGCGGATCTGGCTGCCGCGCTGAATGAAGGCCATGTCGCCGGCGCGGCGGTGGATGTACTCTCCAGCGAACCGCCTGCTGCCGATAACCCGTTGCTGTCCGCCAAAAACTGCCTGATCACCCCGCATATTGCCTGGGCATCGGTGGAAGCGCGCGGGCGCATTCTTGCGACAACCGTGGAAAACGTCGCTGCGTTTATTACCGGACAACCGCAAAACCGGGTGGATTAAGCGATCGGCGCCCGTTTGATCGCTTGAGCGAACAACCAGGCGCGATCTGCTTCACACTATTGTCTGATGGGCTACGCTTGGTTAATCCCCCTGATTCAGCAAGGAGCCGCCAATGATTGCCACGCAGACCCTGTTTCCGCACCGACTGCCTCACCCGGACCCAAGCGATCCGGTGATTCTCAACTGGGCGAAAAACGCCACGCTGGCGGCAGAAAATGCCCTGCAAACGCCGGAGAACGAAGCGCAATTGCAGGAGATGATCGCCACTGCTGCGGGCAAAATTCGCTTTATCGGCAACCGGATGTCGCCGGGGAGAATGCTGGCGCTTAGCGGCCCGGAAGATCGGCTTATCGATCTTTCTCGCCTGCGGGGCGTGCTGGAAGTGGACAACGACAGTGTGACCTTTGCCGCGGGAACGCCGTTGCATGAGATGTTTGAAACGCTGACCTCGATGAACCGCATGCTGGCCGCCTCGCCGGGCGTGATTGATGCGCAGACGCTGGCGGGCGCAATCTCCACTGGCACGCACGGCCAGGGAATGCAGCAAAGCTCGCTGGCGGATGAAGCGCTACGTATCCGGCTGGTTGATGCCACAGGCAACGTGCATGAGATCGATCGCCAGCATCGCTGGTTTGGCGCAGCACAGCTTGGTCTGGGCACGCTCGGCGCCATCAGCGCCGTCACACTGCGTACCCGCCCTTTCACCCTTTTTACCTGTTTCAAAAGCGCCAGCCCTGCCGATACGCTGGCGCAAGATCTGAACGACTGGAACGCAGAATGGGCGTTCAGCAAAGCCTGGTGGTTCCCGGATGAAAATAAAGTTCATGCGTGGAAGGCCCGCGAAGCCACCGCCGAAGAGCAGGCGCGCTGGCACGGCAATCACGGCGATCTGGTCGAGATGGAAAGGACGGACACAAAGATGAACGCGACCGTCGATAAAACGCTGGAACAGATGCGCGACGACACACAGATTGTCGATGACAACGGCAAACCGTTTCGCACCGTCACGCGCTTTAAAGATTTCACCGATGTGATTGGCGACATTTACCAGGTTTTTTGCCGGGGGATTGCCACGCCGCAAATCAATATTGAAATCAGCATTCCTATGGCGCGCGCGCCGGCGGTAATAGCACGGATTAAGGCGTGGCATGAACGCTCGCACCCGCATATGCACTACCCGATTATTTTGCGCTGCACCGGGCCTTCGCAGGCCTGGCTCAGCCCGGCGTGGCAGGAACCGACCTGTTTTTTCGGTTTTGTAGTCTATTACGCCGCCGACGGCTCACTCTCTGAAGAGGGGCTGGAATTTCTGCGTGCCGCCGAACGGATGCTGGCGGAAGAAGGCGGTAAGCCGCACTGGGGAAAATATTACGACCCAACACTGTACGACTGGCCCACGCTGTATCCGCAGTGGTCGGCGTTTCAGGCAGTTCGCCAGCAGCTCGATCCGCAGGGGAAATTTCTCAACGCCTTTATGACGGAGCTACTGGCATGAGCGGCGCATTTGCCTGGGTGACGCTGCTGACGCAGCCTGATTATCTGCGCGGCGTGGAGACGTTGCAGCGCTCGCTGCGCGCCAGCGGCTCGCCGTGGCCGCTGGTGGTCATGGTGACGCCTGCGATTGATGACAAAATGCGCCAGCATCTGCAAACGCGGGGCTGCCGGGTGCAGGAAGTCCCGGTCACAGGCCCGGACCCGGCGCTGGCGCACCGCTATGCCAATGAACGTTTTGCCGAGGTGTGGAGCAAACTGGCGGTGTGGCGGTTGACGGAATACCAGCGGGTGGCCTTTCTTGATGCCGATATGCTGGTGATTAACAACATGGATGAGGTGTTTTCGCTGCCGCTCGCCGCAGACACTATTGCCGCCTGCCATGCCTGCCGCTGTAATCCCCAGCGCATTGCCAGCTATCCGGAAAGCTGGCGGCCGGAAAACTGCTATTACAGCTGGTGTGATGATCCCGGGATGCACGGCCATCCGCCCGCGTCGCTGGATAACTACCTCAACGGCGGTTTTCTGGTGCTGACGCCGGACGAGGCGATGTATCAGCAGATGATGCAGCGGCTGGCGGAGAAAGCCGATATCTCAGCGTACGTTTTTGCCGAGCAGGATTTCCTCAACGAGGTGTTCCGCGATCGCTGGCAGCCGTTGCATTACGGCTATAACGCGTTAAAAACCCTGGCGCTCCAGCATCCGCAAATGTGGGATCTCGCACGGGTGAAGAATATTCATTACATCATTGATAAACCGTGGGAGAAGACGCCACAGCCGGGAGATAAGTGGTACGAATTACATAAGTTGTGGTGGGAATACGCGTAAATCACCGGCCTGGGGTGGGTTGTTGTGCCCGGTGGTGGCTGCGCCTTACCGCCTACGCAGAGGCAAAATCAGCACTCTTTCGCAGGCCGGATAAGCGCAGCGCCATCCGGTGGATGGCGCTAAAACCTCACAGCATCTGCAAATAGATCCGCCGCAAAAGCTGGGTAATCGGCCCCGGTTTACCGTCGCCGATGGTCTGCCCGTCAACGGCAATCACCGGCCAGACAAACGTGGTGGCCGAGCTGATAAACACTTCACGGGCGTTGCGCGCCTCTTCCGGAGTGAACAGCCGTTCCTCGATCGTCACGCCGTGCTCCTCGGCCAGCTTCACCAGCGCTTTGCGGGTGATGCCGTGCAGAATGCTGTTGCTTAGCGGGCGGGTCACCACGGTGTTATCGTCCTGCACGATATAGCAGTTACAGGAACTTCCCTCGGTGATATAGCCGTTTTCCACCAGAAAAGCGTCGTCGGCGCCCTGCGCTTCGGCAAAGGCTTTTGCCAGACAGGGTGCCAGCAACTGCACGGTTTTGATATCCCGGCGCTGCCAGCGAATATCCGGGCAGGTCACCACACGGATGCCTTTGCTGGCCGCCGGATGATCCACCACCGCGCGCGCCTGGGTGAATAACACCAGCGTCGGCGGTGTACTGGCAGGCGGAAAATGGAAATCCCGATCGCCTGCGTTACCGCGCGTCAGTTGCAGGTAAATGCCCCCTTCCTGCAACGCATTTTCGACAATCAGCCGCTGGTGGATCTCGCGCAGGCCGTTTTCATCCACTGCCAGCGTTAACCCCAGCTCGCCGCAGGAGCGCACCAGCCGCGCATAATGCCCGGCAAAATCCACCAGCTTGCCATTCACCACGGCGGTCACTTCATACACGGCATCGGCAAACAAAAAACCGCGATCAAAGATCGATACTTTCGCCGCCGCTTCCGGCAGGTATTCGCCATTCACATACACTGTGCGTGACATTATTCTCTCCTTACGCTTCGCCATCAGCCCCACAGAGCCGCTGTCGGTGGAAAAAGTTCGCTGCCATCATAATGCAGCCCATGCGGGCGATCGTCCGCCAGCAGCAGCGGCCCGTCGAGATCGACAACGCTGGCCTGCTGCGCGACAACCACGGCGGGCGCCATCGACAGCGATGTCGCCACCATGCAACCCACCATGATTTGCAGCCCAAGCTGCTGTGCCTGTGCCCGCACGCGCAACGCTTCGGTCAGGCCGCCGGTCTTGTCGAGCTTGATATTGATAAACTCATAACGCCCCACCAGTTGCGCCAGCGTGGCGGAATCATGGCAGGATTCATCGGCGCACAGCGGCACCGGATGCGGCAACTGCGCCAGTACGGCGTCATGCCCCGCCGCAAGCGGCTGCTCGATTAGCGAGACGCCAAGCGCCGCCAGCGCCGTCGCCTGCTGTAAATAGATACTCTCGTTCCAGCCTTCGTTAGCATCGACGATCAACCGCGCCTGCGGTGCGCCTTCACGCACCGCCGTCACGCGGGCGATATCCTGCTCATCGGCCAGCTTCAGTTTCAGCAAGGGACGCCAGGCGTTTTCCCGCGCCGCCTGCTGCATCTTCGCTGGCGTATCCAGCGACAGCGTATAGGCCGTTTGCAGATGGTGCGGCGTTCCGCTGCCGGTCAGTTGCCAGATGCTCTGCCCGCTGCGTTTGCACTGCCAGTCCCAGAAGGCGCAGTCCAGCGCATTGCGCGCCGCGCCAGCCGGTAGCCGCTGCTGCAACTGCTCGCGGCTTATTCCGGCAGCGAGCTCGCCGCGCAGCGCCTCAATCTGCGCCATCACGCTCTCAACAGTTTCGCCGTAGCGAGCGTAAGGCAGGCATTCGCCGCGCCCGGTAATGCCCTGCGCCTGCAATGTTACCGACACCACATCGGCCGCCGTACGGCTGCCGCGCGAGATCGTAAATGCCTGGCGCAGCGGCCAGCGCTCATGCGCTACCGAGAGTTCCATTACAGCGTCGCCAACGCGTCTACCAGCGCGCCAACGCCCTGACGGAACGGATCAACCACCGGCAGCCCGGTGCGCTGCTGCAGGGAGGACATCAGCGCAATCGCCTCTGCCTTATCCAGCGCCGAGGTATTGACGGAAATGCCGATAAATTTCGCTTTCGGGTTCGTCAGTTGCGCCATTTTCAGGTTCAGCGCCATGCAATCGAGAATATCCGGTACAGGATAGTCAACGCCGCGCATATGTGTGCGGGTCGGTTCGTGGCACAGCACCAGCGCATCCGGCTGCGCGCCGTGGATAAGCCCGGTGGTCACTCCGGCAAAGGAAGGGTGAAACAGCGAGCCCTGCCCTTCGATGATATCCCAGTGATCGGCGTCGTTATCCGGGGCGAGGGTTTCCACCGCGCCGGAGACGAAGTCCGAGACAACCGCATCTACGCTGATGCCGCTGCCGCTAATCAGAATGCCGGTCTGCCCGGTTGCGCGGAAGGTGGCTTTGCCGCCACGGGCGAGGATCTCTTTTTCAATCGCCAGCGCCGTGTACATCTTGCCGCAGGAGCAGTCCGTACCAACCGGCAGCAGACGTTTGCCGCTGCGTTTACGCCCGCTGGCGACAGGATATTGCTGAGTCGGGTGGCGAACATCAAACAGCGAGCGGCCAAGACGGTCGGCCAGCGCCTTCAATTCCGGGACATCAGCCAGTTTATTATGCAGGCCCGCCGCCAGATCCAACCCACTTTCCAACGCATGGCTGAGGATGGAAATCCACTCTTTTGAAATAATACCACCGCGGTTAGCGACGCCGACTACCAGCGTTTTTGCGCCCGCTTTTACCGCTGCGTCAATATCCATATCCGGCAACTGACAATTGGCATGACAGTTCGCCATACGGTATTGCCCGACACAATATTCCGGGTGCCATTGTTTAATTCCTTCCGCGACTTTCGCCGCCAGTTGATCGTGCGCATCACCTAAAAAAAGCAGATAGGGTTTTTGAATATTCATTATTTATCCCCCTCAGGATAAGACTGAATAAAATAATTAACGCAGAAATAACATTTCTGAAAAATGGAATAATAAACTGACTGCCAATGCAGAATAACAAGGGTTTTATTATTGTCAACCACCGCCAATGCAGGCCTTAATTACCATATTTATTACAATTATCCAGTTTTTTATGCTGCCAAAGAGTTTGTAAAAAACAACTGAAAATATTTTTATCTTTAAACAAGGCGATTGCAGACAGCGCAGGCATGAAAATATTTTGCGCGCTACCTCACTTATTTATTCATGCACCACAACGGCGCACCTGCACTATTTTAGGCAACCAAAACAGTGCTATCACGGCGGGTAAATCTATAAGAAGAATGGATGAGAAAAATCTAATTAATGGATGTATGGTGAAATCGTTATTAACAGGCAAATCCTTTATTAAATAAATGCGATAAATCAAAAGCATCAGGCCGTTAATTCCTGTATTCCGGCCGCTTCGTTATTCCAGTGTTGCGCATTAATTGATGGTTAAACATAAACAATCAACTGACGGACGTGAGGTAACAATGAAGAGTTTTGGTGGGAAAGTCTCTTTAATGGCCGTACTGATTTCCGGCCTGGCGGGCGCACACAGTGCACTGGCAGAAGAAATTAAAATCGGTGTGGTGTTGCCGCTGAGCGGCGCGCTGAGCGGCTATGGTCAGCCTTCACAAAAAGGTCTGGATCTGATTCAGAGCATCACCCCGACGCTGAAAAACGGCGATACCATTAAACTTATCGTCATCGACGATAAGAGTGACAAAGTCGAAGCGGCGAACGCCATGCAGCGCCTGGTGTCCAGCGATAAAGTGGATGCCGTGATCGGTGAAGTGACCTCTTCGAATACGCTGGCGATGGTGAAAATCGCCGACGACACTAAAACGCCGCTGGTCTCTTCGACGGCAACGAACGACCGTGTTACCCGCAACCATCCGTATGTCAGCCGCGTCTGCTTCTCGGACAGCTTCCAGGGCGTGGTCGGCGCGAACCTGGCATCCCGCGATCTGAAAGCCAAAACCGCCGCCATCGTGTTTGACAGCAGCAACGACTACTCGGTTGGCCTGGCGAAAGCCTTCCGTACCCAGTTCCTGAAAAACGGCGGCACCATTCCTATCGAAGTGCAGGCGCCATCGGGCAGCAAAGATTTCAAAGCGCAACTCTCCAGCGTGAAAGCGAAAAACGTCGACATGATCTACATGCCGATTTACTACACCGAAGGCGCGCTGATTGCCGTGCAGGCGAAACAGCTCGGTCTCAACAAACCGGTCGTGGGCGGCGATGGCCTGGCGGCGGACCCGGTATTTTTCGAAGTGGGTAAAGATGCGGTCAACGGCTATATGACCACCGATTACTACTCACCGAACGCCAAAGAGCAGACGCCCGCTGGCGAAGCCTTTATCAAAGCCTGGGAAGAGAAGTTCAAAACCCCGACCCACACCTGGGGTGCGATGGCGGCCGATGCGTACAACGTGATCGTCAACGCCATGAACCAGTGTAATAACCCGCGCGATCGCGTCTGTGTTAACGAGAAAATCCGCGCCACCAAAGACTTCCAGGGTGTGACCGGTACGCTGACTCTGAAAGATGGCGATGCGGTACGCAGTGCGGTGATCAATGAAGTGAAAGATGGCCAGCTCGCCTTTAAAACCGTAGTTAATCCGTAAGCAGTAACCGGCTGTTAATAAGAGGTTTTTTAATGGATGGCGCCATTTTTCTCCAGCAGGTAGTCAACGGCATGAGTCTGGGCGGCATGTATGCCCTGATCGCTATCGGCTACACCATGGTTTACGGGGTTCTGCGCCTGATCAACTTCGCGCATGCGGATGTGATGATGGTCGGCGCATTTGCCACCCTGTTTCTGTTTTCCTCGATTGGGCTACCCTTTGGGGTAGCCATTTTTCTGACCCTCGGTTTGTGCGGCCTGCTGGGCATGTTCATTGACCGGGTCGCCTATCGCCCGCTGCGTCAGGCATCGAAAATTTCGATGCTGATCACCGCCATCGGCGTCAGTTTTTTTCTCGAAAACCTGTTCAACGTGCTGTTTGGCGGCAGTTCGCGCTTCTTCTCCGCGCCGGACTACTTCAACAAAACGCTGACCTTCGGCCACATCATCATTACCAACGTGGCGTGGATCGTGCCGGTGATCACCGTGCTGCTTTTGCTGGCGATCCTCTGGCTGCTCTATCGCACCCGTTATGGTATGGCGATCCGCGCAGTGGCGTTTGACGTTAATACTGTGCGGCTGATGGGCATCGACGCGAACCGCATTATCTCGCTGGTGTTTGCCCTCGGCAGCAGCCTCGCAGCGCTGGGCGGCGTGTTTTACTCCATCAGCTACCCAACCATTGACCCGTTAATGGGCGTGCTAATTGGCCTGAAAGCCTTTGCGGCAGCGGTGCTTGGCGGTATTGGCAGCGTCACTGGCGCGGTGCTCGGCGGTTTTATTCTCGGCTTTACCGAAGTGGTCGCGGTCGCCATTTTCCCCGAGCTTGGCGGCTATAAGGACGCGTTCGCTTTCATGTTTTTGATTCTGGTCTTGCTGTTCCGCCCGGTAGGCATCATGGGTGACGAACGCCTGGAAAGGAGCCGTTTCTGATGTTGAACCCGACCACGACGCTTGCCGCGCAGGGGCGTAACCTGCTGATTATTCTTATCACCATTGCGCTACTGGCAGGGATTAACCTGCTGTTTAACGACTACATTGTGCGGGTAATCAGCACCGTTTTTGTCTTTATGATCCTCGCTGTCAGCTACAACCTGATTAACGGCGTCACCGGCCAGCTTTCGCTGGAGCCTAACGGATTTGTCGCCGTTGGCGCATATGTCACCGCGCTGTTTATTCTCTCCAGCGACAGCAAAATGGATATGTTCGAAATGGCGGCGCCCAGCCCGTTTATTATGGTGCTGCACGCCAGCTTCCTGCCCGCGCTGTTAATCAGCGGCGTGTGCGCGGCCGTGCTGGCGGTGTGTCTGGCGTTTCCGGTCTTCCGCGTGCGCGGCGACTATCTGGCGATTGTCACGCTTGGCTTCGGTTTTATTATCAAGATCCTCGCCATTAACAACCCGCAAATCACCAACGGCGCGATTGGGCTGAACGATATTCCCCAGCAGCCGCATCTGCTGTTCTGGTGCGGCCTGTTCGCGCTGGCGGCAACCGGGATGATCCTGCAACTGGTGTGGTCGAAGTACGGTCGCATGATGAAGGCGATTCGCGACGATGAAGATGCGGCGATTGCGATGGGCATCAATACCTTCCGCATTAAAACCTGCGCGTTCGCCACCAGCGCTTTTTTTGAAGGGATTGGCGGCGGCCTGCTGGCCTCGCTGCTGACGACGATCTCGCCGGGGTTGTTCGATTTTATGCTCACCTTCCAGTTGCTGATCATTATTGTGCTTGGCGGTCTGGGCAGCACCACTGGCGCGCTACTGGGCACCATTGTGGTGGTCGGTAGCGGCGAATGGCTGCGTTTCCTTGACCAGCCGCTGTCGCTGTTCGGTCACGATCTTGGCTCTTATCCGGGGCTGCGGATGGTGGTCTTCTCACTGCTGCTGTTGCTGATTATGTTGTTCGCCCGTGAAGGGTTGCTGGGGAAAAAAGAGCTGTGGCAGTTGCGCAGAAGGAGCCGTCATGACAGCAAATAACGTCATCCTGCAAGTCGAGGATATTGTGATGCAGTTCGGCGGGTTGCGGGCCATCGATAACGTCAGTTTTCATGTCGATGAAGCGGAGATTTTCGGCCTTATCGGCCCCAATGGCGCAGGGAAAACCACGCTGTTTAACGTCATCACTGCGAACTACAAACCAACCAGCGGCAGCGTGACGCTGGCGGGGAAATCGATCAAAGGGCTGAAGCCCAACCAGGTAGTGAATGCCGGTATTGCGCGAACCTTCCAGAATATCCGCCTGTTTAACTCCATGACAGTGCTGGAAAACGTGATGGTCGGGCTGGATCACGCCAGCCGCTATTCGCTGCTGGAAGCGGCGCTGCATATTGGCCGCTACTTCCCGGCTGAACGCGCCGCACGGGCAAAAGCGATGGAACTGCTGGAGTATATCGGCATTGCCGAGTACGCCGATTTGCAGGCCACCAATTTGAGTTACGGCAACCAGCGTAAAGTGGAGATTGCCCGCGCGCTGGCAACGGCGCCGCAACTGCTGTTGCTGGATGAGCCCGCCGCCGGGATGAACCCGAAAGAGACGGAAGATCTGGCCGGGCTGATTTTCCGCATGCGCAAGGATTATCAACTGAGCGTGCTGCTCATTGAACATGACATGCCTTTCGTCAACGCATTGTGCGAACGGGTAATGGTGCTGGAGTATGGCAAACCGCTGTTTAGCGGGCTGATGTCTGAGGCGATCCAACATCCGGAGGTGATCTCCGCCTACCTGGGGGAGGTACGTTATGCTTAGCGCCCGCGAGTTAAAGGTATTTTATGGCGTCATTCAGGGGCTGAAAGGCATCGATATTGAGATCAACGACCGCGAAATTGTGACGCTGATTGGCAGCAACGGCGCGGGAAAAACCTCGACGCTGAACGGCATCATCAACCTGGTGCGCTCAACCGGGACGGTGAATTTCCTCAATGAAGATATCTCGCGCAGCCAGACGCACCATATTGTGCGTAAAGGGCTGGCGCTGGTGCCGGAAGGCCGCAAAATCTTCACCAACCTGACCATCGAAGAAAACCTGCGCATGGGGGCGTATAACAACCTCGCAAACTTCACCCGCCTGCGGGACCGCATGTTTACCCTGTTCCCGCGCCTGAAGGAGCGGCGTAAACAGATGGCGGGCACCATGAGCGGCGGTGAGCAGCAGATGCTGGCGATCGCCCGCGCATTGATGAGTGAGCCGGTGTTGTTGATGCTGGATGAGCCAAGCCTCGGTCTGGCTCCGAAAGTGGTGGGCGAGCTGTTTACCACCATCCGTCAGTTGCGCGAAGAGAACATCACCATTCTGCTGGTAGAGCAAAACGCCACCGCGGCGCTGACCATCGCCGATCGCGCTTATGTGCTGGAGAATGGCAAGATTGTACTTTCCGGCGCGGCGCAGGAGGTGCTCGCCAACCCGGAAGTGAAAAAGATGTATCTCGGCGGGTAAACCGAATTCGTGACTTGATGCCGGGTAGCGGCTTCGCCTTACCCGGCGCGATAAATGCCATGCCCGATAAGCCTTCGCGCTGTCGGGCATGGCGGTGCGATCACGGTTGCGGCCAGCGATGCTCCTCGGAGGCCGCCGTTGCCAGCAGCCAGTCGCGAAAATCCCGGCTCATCCGCTGTAATACGGCGGATTCGTCGTACACCAGGTAATAGGCAATCGGTGAAGCGACGGTAATGGCCAGCGGGCAGATCAAACGCCCACGGCTTAATGCCTCCGCCACCAGTACCCGGCGCACCAGCGCAACGCCCCTGCCCGCCAGTGCGGCTTCAATCACACCGTTTGAATCGATAAATACCGGGCCTTTATCGGTATCCACATCATGTATGCCCTGCGTGTCGAACCACAAACGCCAGTCCAGCCGGTGTTCATCATGCAGCAGCGGGTAATTCAGTAATTCGCGCGGCGAAGCGGGACGGTTTTCCGCCAGCAGCGCCGGGCTGCACACCGGCAACAGATGGTCGTTCACCAGACAGTGCGACTGAAGCCCCGGATACACACCCGCGCCGTGACGTACGGCAAAATCGATCCCTTCATTGCTCAGATTGACCACCCGGTTAGTGGTATTAATCTGCACCTCCACGCCGGGATGCAGTTTTTCGAAAGCGCCCAATCGCGGCAACAACCACTGAATGGCGAAGCCGGGCGTGCAACTGACGGTGACTTTGCTCTGGCAGGCGTTATCCATCAGCCGCTGCGTGGCCTGTGATATCTGGTTAAACGCAGGCTGAATAGCGCGCAGGTAAATGTGCCCTTCCGCCGTCAGCGCCAGAAAGCGCGGCCCGCGCATAAACAACCGGACATTCAGCCACGCCTCAAGCCTGGCGATTTGCTGGCTCACGGCACTGGCGGTAATGCATAACTCCTCGGCCGCCGCTTTCATACTCATATGTCGGGCGACGGTAGCAAAACAGATTAACGCCTGCAGGGGCGGTAGGGTCATCGCGGCTCTCCGCATAATTAAGTGCAACTAAACTGTAGCAAAAATGCTGGTTTGTCAGCCTGATGCCACCGGGGTAAAACATTTTTAGTTAAAAACGCAACACAAGGAGTTGCACAATGTGGGCCATTGATTACCTGAGATTAATGATGCTGGCGGCCATCTGGGGCGCGAGCTTTCTGTTTATGCGGATTGCCGCACCGGAATTCGGTGCCATTAACACCGCTTTTCTCCGCGTGCTGTTTGGCTTTCTTGGCCTGGCGGCACTGCTGGCGCTATTTCGCCATACGTTTCAGTTTTCCGGTAAGCTGCGCGCGGCCCTGCTGCTTGGAGTGATTAACTCCGGGCTGCCGTTTTTGATGTACTGTCTGGCAGCACGCTGGCTACCTGCCGGTTATTCGGCCGTTCTCAATGCCACCACGCCATTGATGGGCGCGCTGGCGGGCGTGGCGTTTTTTGGCGAACACCTGAGCGGGAAAAAGTGGGCGGGTGTGGTACTCGGGCTGGTGGGGATTTTGACTATCACCACGCTCGGCGAAATGCGCAACGTGCAGGAAGTCGCCGCTGGCGTAGCGGCGTGCCTGGTGGCGACCGGCTGTTATGGCGTTGCCGGTTTTCTCACCCGCAACTGGATAACGGCGCGCGGCGGTCTGGATCCGACGCTGGTCGCCTTCGGCAGCCAGGCGGGCGCCACACTATTTTTGCTGCCGTTCTGCGCCTGGTCGATTAGCAGCGGCGCAACCATCAACTGGGCGCAGCCGTCAGTGTGGGCCTGCGTGCTGGCAGTCGGCCTGCTCTGCACCGCAGTGGCGTATATTCTCTATTTTCGCCTGATTGCCGATATCGGGCCGCTGCGCAGCCTGACTGTTACCTTTCTTATCCCGCCGTTTGCCGTGCTGTGGGGCTATCTCGCGCTGGGCGAAACGCTGAACGGTGGGTTTCTTATCGGCGCGCTGATTGTCTGCCTGGCAGTATGGCTGGTGGTCAGCCCGACGGCCGCGAAACGCCGTTAGCACAGGTTCTGCTACGCTTATCTTCACACCACTTTAGCGCGCTGCCGCTGCGCTTCGCCTCAAAATGGTGCATTTGCGCCTGTACTCACCACGAAAACGCATTGCCAGCCATGCTGGCATGCTTTCTGCATTTTTACAGAATCTTCACACGCGCAATGCAGGGGATGACAATGATAAAAATAACGCTTCCGACAGCACCTTACTACGATGAGATGCTCAGCGCAGAGGGCAGTCAACGCCAGCATTACGATGCCTGGTGGCAGTGGCTTCAACAGACCGACCAGCACGCCATCCATCAAAAGAAAGAACAGGCAGAACTGTTATTTCACCGGGTGGGCATTACCTTCAACGTTTATGGTGAAGAGGGAGGCACCGAACGCCTGATCCCCTTTGACAGCGTACCGAGAATTATCCCGGCCCATGAGTGGCGCACTCTCGATCAAGGCATCCGCCAGCGCGTCAAAGCGCTGAACGCTTTCCTGTACGATATCTACCATCAGCAAAATATCCTTAACGCCGGTATTGTTCCGCGCGAGCAGGTTCTGGCGAACGAGCAGTACCAGCCCTGCATGCAGGGCGTGGATCTGCATAACAATATTTACGCTCACATCACCGGTATCGACATGGTACGTAACAGCGATGGCCGCTATTACGTGCTGGAAGATAACCTGCGCACCCCGTCCGGCGTCTCCTATATGCTGGAGAACCGCAAGATGATGATGCGCCTCTACCCGGATCTTTTCGCCAGCCAGCATATTGCGCCGGTGGAGCGCTACCCCGGCTACCTGCTGCAAACCCTGCGTGAAAGTACCCCGGTGGACGATCCCACGGTGGTGGTGATGACGCCAGGGCGTTTTAACAGCGCCTATTTTGAGCACAGTTTTCTGGCACAGCAGATGGGTGTTGAGCTGGTAGAAAGCGCCGACTTGTTCGTAAAAGGCGGCGCGGTCTATATGCGCACCACTGAAGGCCCGTGCCGGGTGGATGTCATCTACCGCCGCATTGACGATGCGTTTCTCGATCCGCTGGCGTTTCGCGCCGATTCGATGCTCGGTGTTCCGGGCCTGCTGTCGGTCTACCGGTCGGGCGGCGTGGTGCTGGCGAACGCGATTGGTACCGGCGTGGCCGATGATAAATCCATTTACCCCTATGTGCCGGACATGATCCGCTTCTACCTCAGCGAGGAGCCGATTCTCGGCAATATCGCCACCTGGCAGTGCCGCAAGCCCGACGATCTTAACTATGTGCTGGCCCATCTCGACAGCATGGTGGTGAAAGAGGTTCACGGTGCGGGCGGGTACGGCATGCTGGTCGGCCCGAAATCGACCCGCCAGCAGATTGAGGATTTCCGCAAGCGGCTGCTGGCGAACCCCGGCAACTATATTGGCCAGGAGACGCTGGCGCTCTCCACCTGCCCGACCTTTGTCGAAGAGGGGCTGGCGCCGCGCCATATCGATCTGCGCCCGTTTGTGCTCTCTGGCGAAGAGGTTCGCCTGGTGCCGGGCGGCCTGACGCGCGTGGCGCTGAATGAAGGTTCGCTGGTGGTGAACTCGTCGCAGGGCGGCGGCACCAAAGATACCTGGGTGATGGAGGAGGATGAATGATGCTAAGCCGCACAGCCAGCGAACTGTACTGGATGGCCCGCTACCTGGAGCGGGCAGAGAGCTTTGCCCGGGTGCTGGATGTTACCTGGAAGCTGTCAATGATGCCGCGCCACCGCCAGCAGCAACACGATTTGGCGCTGCCGCTCAATCTCACCTTTTCCCATGAGCTGTTTCAGCAGCGTTACGCCCGCTTTTCCATGAACAACCTGCTGAACTTCTTCGCCCTTGATAGCCACAACCCGAGCAGCATTTATAGCTGTATTGAAATGGCGTGGAATAACGCCCATGCGGTACGCGGCAGCCTGTCATCGGAAGTGTGGGAGTGCATCAACACCACGCGTATCGACATCCGCAATCTGCGTCAGTCCGGGGTGGATAAAATCGGTATTGATACCTTTTTTGACTGGGTAAAAGAGCGCTCGCATCTGTTTCGCGGCGCGATGTTCGGCACGTTGTTGCGCAACGATGCGCAGTGTTTTATTCGTGTCGGTACGCTGATTGAGCGCGCCTACGCCACCGCCCAACTGCTGGCGCTTAAAGATCAGCAACTGAACAACGATCCGGATCCAGTGCGTGAATATTATCGCCTCGACACCCTGCTGCGCGCGGTGAGCGCCCGCGAGGCCTATCACAGTATTTACCGCCAGCCGATCAGCCGGGAAACCGTCAGCGAACTGCTGGTGTTCCGTAATGATGTGCCCCGTTCGCTGCATGCCTGCGTGGCGGATCTGGTACAGCAACTGGAGATGATCGGTAATACGCGGGCGCATGTTCCGCTGCGACGGGCGCACCTGCTGCATGTGGAGCTGCGCTTTGGTTCCCTCGACGAGGTGATGGAGCAGGGGCTGCAAAACTGGCTGAACCACTTCCTCACTCAAATTAACGAACTGGCCGACAGCATTCGCCAGACTTATCTGGAGGCGATATGAAACTCACCATCAACCATTTAACGCATTACCAGTACGATGAAGAGGTGAAATTCAGCACCCAGTATCTGCGGCTAACGCCGCAAAACTCCGCGCGCCAGCAGGTTAGCGAGTGGAAACTGACGCTGCCCGCCTCGGCCGTCGCCACCCATGATGCTTATGGCAACCTGATGCATGTGCTGACGCTGGACAGCCCGCACCAGGAGATTTTTATCCACGCTCAAGGGGTGGTGGAAATCGCCGATAATGTGGAAGAGAGCCAGGATAACAGCGATGAAACGTTGTCGCCGCTGGTCTTTTTACGCGTCACGCCGCTGACGGAACCGGACGATCTGATCCGCGGTTTTGCCAGCCGCTATTACCGGGAAGCAGCGCCCGAAGAGAGCCTCACATCGCTGATGGCGGAATTACAGCTAAAAATGCCGTATACTCCCGGCGCGACGCATGTGCAGGACAGCGCAGCGGACGCATTCGCCAAAGGGAAAGGCGTCTGCCAGGATCATACCCATGTGTTTCTGGCCTGCTGCCGTAGCCTGAAGATCCCGGCGCGCTATGTCAGCGGTTATGTCTATAGCCGGGATACCGAGCACGTGGCGATGCATGCCTGGGCGGAAGCCTGGATCAACGACCGCTGGCACAGTTTTGATATCACCAACAATACCCGCCTGCTCAACCAGCATCTGCGGCTGGCGGTGGGGATGGATTATCTGGATGCCTGCCCGGTGCGCGGCAGCCGTTTGGGCGGCGGCTGCGAAGAGCTGTTTTCCACCGCTGAAGTGAATCTGTTTACGCAACAGCAGCAACAGGTTCAGCAGCAATAGCGTTAACTGTTATGTAGAAAGGTGAGGTAATGACCTACTGTGTGGCCATGCGTCTGTGCGACGGGCTGGTCTTCGCTTCTGACTCCCGGACCAATGCGGGCGTCGATCACATTGCGACGTTCAAAAAACTTCACGTTTTTCAGCGTGAAGGCGAACGGGTACTGGTGATCCAGTCCGCCGGTAATCTGGCAACCACGCAGAGCATTATCAGTCTGCTGACCTCGCGTATTGAGAGCCAGCAGACGCCCAACCTGATGCAGGCCGAAACCATGTACGACGCCGCAACGCTGATCGGCGAAACGGTGCGGGAAGTTATCCACCGCGACAGCAAGGCGCAGCAAAACGGCAGCAACACCAACTTTGGCTGTAATATGCTGCTGGGCGGGCAGATTGGCAACGAAGAGCACCGGCTGTTTCATATCTATCAGGAAGGGAATTTTATCGAGTCGACCAACGACACGCCCTACTTCCAGATTGGCGAAAGCAAGTACGGTAAACCGATTATCGATCGGGTGTTAACGCCAGATACGCCGCTGGAGCAGGCGATGTGCTGCGCGCTGATCTCGATCGACTCCACGCTGCGCAGCAATCTCTCCGTCGGCATGCCGCTGGATGTGATGATCTACCGCCGCGAAAGTTTTCACGCCCGCGAACAGCAACGGATTATTGAAAGCGATCCCTATTTTATTGCCATCCGCAAAGCCTGGTCTGAAGGGCTGCTCAACACCTTCCGCCAGTTAACACCCTTTCCCACTCAACCCTGATCCCGGCACGCCGCCGGGCGGTTTATGCGCAGAGGAAAACGTGCGGCGCATCGCCGCCTGGATGCGCACTCACCTGCACATCGGCACCGTACCACTGCGCAATCACCGGCGTCTGGATCACCTGCTGCGGCGAACCCTGCGCCACCAGCCTTCCCTTATGCAACAGCAGAATACGATCGGCCCACAGTGCCGCCAGATTCAGATCGTGCAGCACCACGCAGACATGTAATTTGCCGCTGGCGATGAGCTTTTTCAGCAGCCGCAGCAACTGTTGCTGGTGGTAAAGATCCAGCGCCGATGTGGGTTCGTCGAGAAACAGCCAGCCTTCCGGCGCGCTGTCGCGCCACAGTTGCGCCAGGCAGCGCGCCAGTTGCACGCGCTGTTGCTCGCCGCCGGAGAGCGTGGCATAGCGCCGATGCGCAAGCTCATCGCAGCCAGTCAGCGTCAACACTTCACGCACAACGTCGGCTTCGCGCTGCGATCCCCACGGCGCGCGCCCCATCGCAACAATCGCCGCCACTGGCCAGTCAAACCGCAACTGCGTTTGTTGCAGCATCACCGCCCGACGGCGGGAGAGCGTCTCTGCTGGCCACTGAGCCAGTGCGCGCCCGGCCAGTTGACACGTACCCGCATCGGCGGGCAGATAACCGGTCAGCAACCGCAGCAGCGTTGATTTTCCCGCGCCATTCGGGCCAATCAGCGCCACCAGTTCACCACCGTTCAGCGTTAACGACACATCATCAATCACCCAGCGCTGCCCGCGTTGCAGGCGTAAATGCGCGGCGGTTAAGGTGTTATCCATGCGCGGCTCCTCGTTGTCGAAAAATCAGCCATAAAAACCACGGTGCGCCGAGCAGGCTGGTAATCAGCCCTACCGGCATCTCCGCCGGTGCCACCAGCGTACGGGCGGCGGTATCGGCAATCAGCAGCAGTATCGCCCCGGCTAGCAGAGAACCGGGCACCAGCGCGCGATGATCCGGCCCCAGCCACATGCGCATCAGGTGCGGCACCACCAGGCCGAGAAAACCGATGATCCCGCTGATGGCGACCGATGCTGCCACCAGCAGCGCGCTGCACAGCAGCATCACCCGTTGCAGCGCCGGAACGTTGACGCCGAGATAGTGCGCCTCTTCATCGCCCAGTTGCAGCAGATTGAGCTGACGGGCAACGCGCCACACCACCAGCGATGACGGCACAATCAGCGTGGCGGCGATGGTAAACGTAGACCACTGCGCCTGGCCGAGGCTGCCCATTCCCCACTGTGAAAGCTGGCGAAGCTGGGCGTCATTACTCAGCCAGGAGAGCACCCCGACAGCCGCGCCGCACAGGGCGTTAATGGCGATGCCGACCAGCAGCAAGCGCGACAGCGTGTTGTCGCGAGCTTTGCTGAGCAGGAAGATCACCACCATCACCGCCAGGCTACCGATAAAGGCCGCCACCATCGGTGCGTAGAGCGCCACCAGCGCAGGCACCGGCAGCGGCAATACCAGCCAGCAGGCCACCGCCAGCGCGCTGCCGCTGCTGATCCCCAGCAAACCAGGGTCGGCGAGCGGGTTGCGAAACAATCCCTGCATCACGCAGCCGGAGAGCGCCAGCGCCGCGCCGACCACCAGCGCCAACAGCACGCGCGGCAGGCGAATGGTCAGCCAGATTTGGCGCAGACCTTCGTCGCCCGCCTGCCACAAACTGGTGAGCGGCAGATGCATGGCACCCTGCGTGCTCGCCAGAAACGTCAATCCAAGCAGCAGCAACAGCATTCCCCACAGCGCGCGAATAACAGCGCGGCTCATCAGGGTAATTGCTCCGCTTTTTTACGCAGATCCCGCAGCGCCTGCGGCGTGCGCAGACCAAAGCCAAGCAGCGCCATATCATCGACAATCAGCAACTGTTTATGCCGTCCGGCGGGCGTCTGCACCAGGCCTGGCAGTTTCCACAGGTTCGCTTCGCCGCCCATGCTTTTCACGCCATCGGCGGAGATGACAATCAGATCCGGCTGACTCGCTATCACCCCTTCCTGCGAAAGAGCGCGATAGTGGGCAAAGCCTTGCATCGCATTCTGTAAACCCGCCGCGCGGATCGCGCCGTCTGCCGCCGTCTCCTGCCCGGCAACCATCGTGCCCATCCCGCCGTGGCTTAACAGAAACAGCACCCGCTTATTGAGCGCCGTTTTCGGTAGCGCGGCGATTTGCGCCGCCACTTTTTGCCGCAACTGTTCGCCTTCGGCAGTTTTACCGAGCGCGGCGGCAATCACCGCCACTTTGTTATCAATGGCTGCAGGTGTATATCCGCCCGGAACCGGGATCACTTTGACGTTGTTCCCGGCGACGTTTTGCAACACCGTTGACGGCTGCGCCTGTTCGCTGGCCAGCACGATGGTCGGGCGCAGCGACAGGATGCCTTCGGCGTTGAGCTGGCGGACATAACCAACATCCGGCAGTTTGCTCGCCTCCGGTGGCCAAGTGCTGGTGGTGTCGCGCCCCACCAGTTGCGACTGTGCGCCCAGCCCGTAGACGATTTCGGTGACATCACCGCCGAGCGTCACCACTCTTTCCGCAGCGGCACTCGCCATCAGCGGCAGCGCCGCCAGCAGCATCAGTAATTTTTTCATGCGGTTTGTCCTTCGTTGCACAGCGCATCAATTTGCCTGCGCCACTGGCTCTGTTCCGGCTGCCCTTCGCTACGCTGGCCGTAAAGCTGCGCGATTTGCGTACCATCGGCAGCGAACAGTTCAAGGCTGGTGACATGACCCTCGGCGGTTGGTTTACGGGTGACCCAGCTTTCGGCGATCCCTCTCTCAAGCAGGTGCAGCGTGAAGTGTTCGTTGAAGATGTTGATCCAGCCTTTCATCGGCGTCAGCGTCTCCAGCGCGCCGGTGAAGATCTGCACACAGCCGCGGTTGCCGACGAAGATCATGATTTCATTGCCTTGCTGTAACACCGTCTCCAGCAGGCGCGGCAGTGCTTCGTTGCTGACCTGGCAGGCCAGATCGTCGCCCACCAGGCGAAACGCCTGCTGGCGCGAGAGGTCATGTTTTTTCAGCAGGCCGAAGAACTGATGGACATCGGTCATCGCCCGCCATGCCTGATCCAGCGCGACGCCATCGGCGCTTTCAGCGTGCGGTTCGGCAACCGCTTTGCTAATTGCTAACGGCAGATCGGCCTGCGCCGTGAAACGGGTCACCACCTCGCTCCACGCCGCCATATCGGTCTGTTCGCTGGCGTAGACTTTCAGCACCGCATCGCCCTGCTGGTCGAAGAACTGAATGCTTTGACGTTCGCCGCGCGGGCTTTGCTCACGCAGGCTAAAGGCGCTGGCCCACTGATTAATAAACAGGCGCAGATCGAGCGCGCGCGGGTTGAGCACCAGCCCGGCATGTTCGCCGATATGCAGGTTGGTGAAACGGCCCATCTGTTCATGCACCACATACTCGTTGCGGCAGATGCATTTGGTGTCACCGACGAGTTCCAGCGCGGCGAGAAGCCCGCGCATATCGTCGTTCAGGCGCACGGCATCATGCCCGACGCGTGATTGGGTTAATTCGGCTTCGCTGATCGCCATCCCGGTGGCAATATCGCGGGCATACTTAGCAGGCTCCTGCGATTTAATTGTCTGATATTGCTGCCAAATTGCGAGAAAATCGTTTGACGAAACAGGCATAGCATTCGCTTCCTTTATCATGTTAAAAACCCCGGCAGCGATACCGGGGGATGAAGACCTGGACCGCATGCGCGATCAGAAATCGACGTTGACGCCCAGTTGCCAGGTACGGCCCGGCATGACGGCCAGCGCTTTGTCGTAGGCATCCTGATTGGTGGACTCCTCAATGGTGCGGCTGCTCAGGTAGTCCCAGTATTTGCGGTCGGTAATGTTGTAAACGCCGCCGTTGATTTTCACGTGTTTCGCCACTCGCCAGTAGGCCGTCCAGTCCAGCAGGCCGTAACCCGGCACGCGCATATACTCAGTGCTGGAGTCATTAATCGCGGAGCCGGTATTGGTGTAAGACTCGCGGCTGGTGGCGGTGGCGCGTTTACCTTTCACAAAGGTGGCTGTCAGCGCAGTACCGTAGCGTTTCGCCGGATCGTCCCAGGCGACGCCCACGATCGCTTTCATCGGCGCGACGCTGTCGAGATCGATGTATTTGTCGCCCATATAGCTGGATTTCGATTTCCCTTCGGTGTAACCGTAAGCCAGCGTGGCGCTCAGACCATCGACCTGCTCAAACCAGGTGCCAAAGTTAAATTTCGCGCTGATTTCGCCGCCGTAGATAAAGGCTTTATCACGGTTTTCCGCCTGATAAGTGGTGTAGATGTTCGACGGAACGTTGGTGAATTTATCCGGGTTATTGGCACGCGTATAACGGGTATATGCGATAAAGTTTTTGTAGCTGTTGTAGAACAGCGCGGTATGCAGCGTAACGCCTTCGGTGACCTCCCCTTTCATGCCCCATTCAACGTTATTGCTGGTTTCGGTTTTCAGATCGGTGTTGCCGATCAGCGCATACTGCTGGCGACCCGCATAGCTGGAACCCAGGTTCCAGGAGCCGTAAAGCTGGCTGGCATTCGGGAACTCGGCACCGCGTTTGTATTGCAGGTAGGTCATCAGGCGCGGCGTGATGTCGTACTGGAAGGTTAACGACGGCAACAGTTGGGTGTCGGAATTTTTTCCGTACAGAGTGGAGACTTCGGACTCATCCAGCGCGGTACTGTTGGTCGTCAGACTGGAGAGGTTATCCGGTTTCATTGATTGATGAACAACGCGCGCGCCAGGAATGATGGCAAAATGGTGGCCATCTGCATCGAAGTTAATCTGATCCTGCACGAATGCGCCCAGCGTGTAACTTTTGCTGTCCGCTTCCGGCTGCATGATTTCGCTGTAGATACTCGGCACCGGCGACTGGTTAAACGGACGTTTGGTTTTGGTGGTGCTGGCGTTGAAACCGGCGCTCAGATCGTGGCGGCCAAGGGTTTTCGCCAGCGCATTCTGTATGCCCCAGGTATCGGTATCGTAATTGGAGTACACCGTTTCCATGGTGGCGGTGGTGCTGTCCGGCATGTAAGTGCGGTCATGCGCTTCGGTGTGCTGGTAATAAACTTTGCTGGACATGCTGTCCAGCCAGTCGTTCATTGGCGTCCAGTCATCTTTCAGGCTGACGCCCCAGCGGCGGGTCTGGCTGGTTTGCTGTGCGTCGCCGAGGATGGTGCTGCCGCTGCTGTTCCATGAGTCGTAATGGGTGTGATTGGTTTTGTGGTAGTAATCCAGCGTACCGGTCAGTTTATGCTCATCGTTTGGCTGCCAGATACCGGAGGCCATCATCGCATCGGAGTGCCAGTTCGCCGGGTACGCATCAATGGAGCCGCTGTTGTTGCGGGTTTGCTGACCATCGCGGCGACTATAAACAAAGATACCGCGCAGGGTTTCATCCCCTGCCGCGCCGGTCACGCCGTTGTGCCAGCTACGATCGGCGGAGTCATAATCGCTCTGGTAACCAAAGTAGCTGTTTTTACCCGGGTGCAGATAATCGTCCGGTGATTTCGGGCGGAAGGAGACGTTGCCGCCAATCGAGGTGTTTGCTTGATCGGTGGGCGTCGCGCCGGACTGAATATCCACATTGCCGTACATGTACGGATCGATATAGTCACGGCCAATGCCGAAGGTGTTCAGGCCCGCGCGGCTGACGTAGCTACGGCCGGTTGCATCCGGCTGCGGAATGCCATCAACATCAATTCCCACGCGGTTACTTTCCAGGCCGCGAATGTTGTAACCGGTGTAACCACCACGGTCAAAACCACTTTTGCCGTTACCAGAACCGCCGCTTGCGCCGGTCGCGCTAATCAGCGGCTCGTAACGCATGATAGAGCCGAAATCTTTCGCGCCTTTGTTTTGTAAATCCTGTGCGCTAACGGAATGGCTACTTCCTGCTTTCAGCACCGGTGCAGGCGCCGTAACGACCATCTGTTCGGCCATATCCTGTTTCGCATTCGTTGCGGTAGTCGTCGAGGTATCGGTATCCGCTGCCAGCGCGGTGTTCTGATACAGGGCTGCGAGTAATGAAGTCACCACCACGCGCTTCCTGAAGCGACGCGGAGAAAGTTGCGATTTACACATAATATTTTGTAAGCCTTAGAATTTATTAGTATCAGGCTCACGTCTTACTTCCAGTCGTTCCACGAAACGAGAATACGTCAGGACAAAAATGCAGGTTATCGTTATGTTATGAGCTCAGATAGTAATGATAATGATTATCACTTGCAATGAATTCATAAATTTCTCACCTTTGTGTCCGCACTTTGCATACACTTTGCTGTCTGATTCGCCTTTTGGAGGGACGAGAAAATGAACAAACCGGCGATTACTTTACATTATTGCTCGCAGTGTAACTGGATGCTGCGCGCCAGCTGGATGGCGCAAGAGCTGCTACATACGTTCAGTACCGATCTCGGATCGGTGCGTCTGATCCCCGGCACAGGCGGAATTTTTGTGATTGATATCGATGGCATAGTCATCTGGGATCGTAAGCAGGAAGGCGGTTTTCCCGATGCTGCAGAGTTAAAACGCCGCGTGCGCGACTACTGCTTCCCGGAAAAACCGCTCGGGCACGTAGAGAAAAAAAGCGATTAAGCGTCAAGCTGCGCAGGCAGTAATTGATGATGCGCATTGCGACCAATAAAAAAGTTTTAGCAGGTAAAAAAAAGCCGCCCGCAAGGGGCGGCTGCAAATGCGACACCAGGGTTTCAAACGTCAGAATGGATGAAATATGTTCAGATTATCAATAATTTCAATGTGTTAACGATGAAAATATTCATTCACAAAGATCTTTTATTTTCATTACAAATCCCTGTTTTACAGGGATATTCTGATCATCGTTTTACAATTTGTTAGCACGCTCATTGTTAGTAACGAAGATGCACTTGCATGCCTTCAGACACAGAGCGGATTTCCTGTGTCTGAGGGTTCTTTTTTCGGGTTTTTCATTCAATTACGGGCAGTACATTGAGCGTTCGCTGCACTGCCAGTAAATTTATTTTTACATTCAGTAATGGAAGTTATTGAGTGCTATTTTCGGCAGGTGGTTTGCGATTCGCCATAATTGAAATAAAATATTTTTGATACGGCGAAAACTCAAAATTAATCGTGTCAGTCGCATCAAAATTAATAATTTTCACATACGTATAGCGCTCAATCATTTCATGGCCAGAAGTGTCACCTCTGAAAAAATCGTGCATTCCGTAACTCTCTTGCTCTTTGCCCATCAACCACTCCAGACTCACATGTAAATGGCGAAAAACCTGGCCTGCGAACCGTTCTGGCTTACCGTTTCCCGGCAAGCCAAATAAAACAAAAAAATCAAAAATATAATATTTTCTGCTATCAGATTTTTCCACCAACTGATATTGCTAAAGCGCTTATTCTTAATAATTATTACGGGCTATATCGTGCATGTCCGTTGCGTCAATGTTCCTAATTCTGCTTATTTAGTGGCATTAGTCAATACTCACTCATAGCGCCATTAAAAAAATAGGAAAAAACATCTTCGCAAGATTAAAATAAAAATGTTGCCAATAGTCCTGGTATTTTTACGGTTAAAGAGAGGGGAAGATATTTACCTTCCCCTGCATACAGTCTCAATACAGTGCGTTAATCAGCGTAAAACCCAGCGCCGTCATCAGCAACGAGCCCAGTACGTGCACCAGCACGGAGGTCATTGCCCACAGATAATTTCCCGTTTGCAACTGCGCGAAAATCTCCAGCGAGAAGGTTGAAAAAGTTGTCATGCCGCCGCACAGGCCCGTGGTGATCAGCAATCGCCAGGTGGGATCGAGATGCGGCTGGCGCGTAAAGAACGCCAGCGCGCCACCAATGATCATGCCACCCAGCAGGTTAACCAGCAGCGTACCCGGCGGCAGATTGGGAAAAAGCGCATTTAAACGTAGAGAGAGCAGCCAGCGGATAACGCAGCCTGCGGAACCACCCACAATGACGGCAAATAAAGACTTCAGCATGTTTTTCCTCATCAATACATCACGTTGAGGCATGCGGGAGGGACAAAAGAAAAACGCCCGACATGCCTCCATTTAAGAGTCATATCAGGCGTCATCAGCTTCTCCAGGAAGCGGTTGGGTAAGGTGGAACGCCATCACCTTCTGGCGCATTGTTAATGATTTTGCCCCTGCAGGCAAGTTACAGTAAGCCTAAGTGCTCAACCAGAATTAAACTGCCGATACCCATCAGCACCACGCCGCCGAGCACTTCCGCCCATTTGCCGATCGCCGCGCCAAGAAAACGCCCCAGCAGCATACCCGTAGTCGCCATAATCGTTGTCGCAAGGCCAATCATCAGCGCAGTCACCACGATATTCACGTTGAGAAACGCCAACCCGACACCCACGGCCATCGCATCCAGACTGGTGGCAATGGCGGTGGTCACCAGCAGCCAAAAACCGTGACGGCGCGGGGCTTCAACGTTTTCGTCAGGCGATTTGCTCACCCCCTCTTTCACCATCCGCGCGCCAAGCGCCAGCAGCAGCACAAAGGCGATCCAGTGATCCCAGTGCATGATGTACTGGCTGGCGGCCAGCCCCGCAGCCCAGCCAATTACCGGCGTGATAGCCTCAATGACGCCGAAGATCAACCCTGTTCTCAGCGCTTCGCGAACGGGCGGACGTTGTAACACCGCGCCCTTGCCAATGGCAGCAGCGAAGGAATCCATCGACATCCCAAAGGCCAGAATAATCATTGCATAGAAACTCATTGCTCACCCTTTAAAACCGCCTCAACAGAGGGGAAAAACACTGCGCTGCGAAAAGAGCGGCAATGGTGCCACAGCAACGACAAAAAGGCAAAAATTACTTATTTATCATCAACATATAGATGATGCTATGTTTTATAACCGAAGCTATGTTGCACACATTGATGATTTCTAATATTGTTATATTATAACATTTCATTACATAACAAATCATCAGGGAGCGCAGTATGATCATGAAGAAATCCGCCTTTGTTCTGGGTATGGGCGTATTACTTGGTAGTACACAGAGCATGGCTCACGATCATCACCACGGAAAGCCGCTGACAGAGGTGGAACGCAAAGCCAGCGAAGGCATTATCGACGATAAAGATGTCAAGGATCGGTCACTGTCCGACTGGGACGGGATCTGGCAATCGCTGAACCCATATCTGCTGAATGGCGATCTCGATCCGGTGCTGGAGAAAAAAGCGCAGCACGGCGACAAAACGGTGGAGGAGTACCGCACTTACTACAAAAAAGGCTATGCGACCAACATCGATACCATCGGCATTGAAAATAATGTGATTGAGTTTCACACCGGCAAAACGGTCACCCGCTGCCGCTATGACTACGCCGGTTATAAAATTCTGACCTACACCTCCGGCAAGAAAGGCGTGCGCTATCTGTTTGAATGTAATGACGCGCAGTCAAAAGCACCGAAATTTGTGCAGTTCAGCGACCACATTATTGCGCCGCGCCAGTCGCTGCATTTCCATATTTTTATGGGCAACGAATCCCAGCAAGCGCTGCTGAAAGAGATGGATAACTGGCCGACCTTCTATCCGTACAATTTGAACAAAGCGCAGATCGTTGACGAAATGCTGCACCATTGATGCCTGCGGGTGATTCAGCCTGTTTACGCCAGATGTGCCTGCAACCAGCCTTTAACGTCCTGCGTCGCTATCTGATGCCGGGCGTTCCAGGTCTGCTCCATCGGCCACCAGACCCCTTCGCCGCGGGCGAAAGCGGTGCGATAGCGGCACATTTGATCCTCCGGTTGCAGGCGCAATGCATCCGCTAACACGGGCAGCGTATAAACGCCTCTTTTAAATGCCTGCCCGGTTACGGCTTCAACGGTATCCGCAAGCGTGGCATACGAGAGCGTTTCCCCAGCAATCAGCACCACCTCATTCATAATGCGCGGTTGATGCAGATAGATAGCGGTAGTCAGCCGACCAATATCGGCAGGCGAAGTCACCGTCACCCGCGTCTCCCATCCGCCCAGCGCATTTATCGTTTTTTGCTCCAGATTCACCACATCGAATGCTGGTTCAAACAGGAAACTGGTAAACATACCGGTCGACACGATCACCCATTCGGTGCCGGTTTGCGCCCGCAACAGTTCCCGGACATCATACTGCTCGTCCCACACCGGCTGGCCGCTGCCTTTTCCCACCACGTCGTAATCCACACCAAACTGCCATGGAAAATAGCGGCGTACACCTGCAGCCAGCACTGCACGGGTGATTTTAAGCTGCGTACCCGTTCCGGCGACAAAGCCCATGCAATTGATCACCGTATCAAACTGCGCCAGCAGCGGGATGAGCGAGTCAACCGTGCTGGTCGCAATATCGACAGCGATAAATCTCGCACCGCGATCCACCCATTTTTGGTGTGCCGCCGATCGCAAATAGCCACGTTCATCCCACGCGCCTGGCGAAACCACAACCGTAACTGTGCCCTGCGCCTGCGTCACGGCAGGTACCAGCATGTTCAACACCGCCGCGCCGAGTTGTCCCGCCCCAAGCACCAATACGTTTTCGTTCTGTATAGCCATTTCACGTCCTCATTCAATCAGATGGCAGTTTTACTGCACTGCGAAAAGATTACGGCGAAGGTGTGATTTCGATAAGGTACAAAATTCAGGTTAGACTGTTCGTTAAAATGGGATAATCGAAAAAAAGCGGAGGGGGAAAAGTGGATAAACTGGAATCGATGCGCGTCTATGTGCAGGTGGTGGAAACGCGCAGTTTTGCCCGCACTGCAGAAGCACTCGGCCTGCCGCGCTCCACCGTCTCACGGGTAATTAAAGAGCTGGAAAACGGGCTGGGCTTGCAGCTTTTACAACGCACCACACGCAAACTCAGCGTGACGGCGGAAGGAAACCGCTACTACGAGGCGAGCAAAAGGATACTGGATGATATCACTGCGCTGGAGTCCTCTTTCCCCGGCACTCACGGCCAGCCCGCAGGTCGCCTGAAAATCGGCATGCCGCAATCGCTGGCGCGGCACTGCATTCTGCCCCGGCTGGGTGAATTTTTGCACCGCTACCCGCAACTGGCGGTGACGCTGTGCTCCAGCGATAACGTGGAGGATGTGATCCAGGAAGGGTACGACTGCGTGATTCGTACCGGCAGAGTGGAGGATTCCACCACGCTGGTGGCACGCCCACTGGCGAAGTTTAGCTGGGTGGTGCTGGCTTCCCCGCAGTACATCGCGCAGTATGGCAATCCCGCTGATTTACAGGCGTTACGCCAGCATAAAGCCGTGGGTTATCTGAATCACCGTACCGGGCGCACCACCGACTGGCTGCTGAGCCACGCAGGCGACGATCATGAAATTCGCCTCAGCGAGACGCTGATCGTTGACGATACGGATGCCTATATTCAGGCCGGGATACAAGGGTTGGGGCTGATTCGCGTCGCCAGTTATCTGGCGCAACCCTGGCTGGCAAGCGGAGCGCTGGTGCGCTGTATGGAGAACTACACCTTTGACTTGCCCCTGTCACTGGTTTACCCGCAAAGCCGCTATTTACCCCCCTCAGTGCGGGCATTTTATGACTGGAGCAAAGCGGTGCTCAATCGGCAATAAACCGGGCAATCGCCCGGCGGTTCACTCAGCCTTTCCACGGCGACTGGCGGATGATGCGACAGAAGTTCAGCGGCGCAAAGTGCGGATCTTTATCGGCTAACACATCGGCTTTAACGTTGCCAAACGTGGTCGCAGGCCGGTGTTTAATGCCGTCATAAAAGGCCTGGATGATCTCCTCTTTAAAACGGGCCGGGCGTGGATATTGACCAACCACGGCTTCACGTTCCGCCTCGTCAAAACCGTTATAGCCAATGCCCAGCACATCCATTTCCACACCTGCGGTGACCAGCGCAATTTCCGGCGCCATAAATTCCGGAATACCCGGCGTGGTGTGCAGCGCAATGGCCGTCCACACCTTGTCCATATCCTGTTGCGTCACGCCATAGTGCTGCATAAATTCGCGCGCCGCATTGGCTCCGTCCACCTCGAAACGCTTATCACAACTGCAATGTTCGTGGGTTAACCCCATGTCGTGAAACATACAACCGACATAGAGTAATTCGTGGTCAACCTTGATATCGCGCTGCCTGCCCGCTAATGCGGCCCAGTAGTAAACGCGGCTGGAGTGGTTAAACAGCAGGTCTGATTCAGTATCGCGAACCAGGGCGGTGGCGTCGCGCGCCATCTGGCTATCAGGGATGCGAATACCTTGTACGTTGAAGCTCATGCTCTCTCTCCGGCTGGAATGTGTGTGGGTCATTCTAGAAGAGAAAAGTTGTGTCTATAACAGCTCAAAACAGGCAATATCGGACATAACGTTATCCGCAGACTCCAGAGGTGAAAGATGCTGCATACCATCGTCATACTGGCTGTTCCTGGCGTGCAATTGCTGGATGTTGCCGGGCCTTTTGATGCGTTTGCCGAAGCCAACCGCCTGCTGCATCGCCAGGTTTACCAGCCGGTATTGATGTCGCTGGAAGGAAAGCACCTTCACTCCTCTTCCAGCGTGGCGCTTAATGCAAATGCCAGGCTTACTGATTTTTCACCGCCAGAGAATGCTTCCTTCCTGATTGCTGGTGCGCCGGACATCGACACGCGTGCACTGACGGAACGGCAAATCGCCGCCGTTACTGCCCTTTGCCGCCAGAGCGTGCGCTATGGCTCGGTCTGTACTGGCGCGCTGCTGCTGGCGCAAACCGGGCTGCTGCATCAGCGCCAGGTGGCCACGCACTGGTCGGTCGCGGAGCAACTCGCCAGGCGCTATCCGGATATCGCGGTTGATGCGGATGCGTTGTACGTCGCGGACGGGCCGGTCAGAACGGCGGCGGGCGTCACCTCCGGCATGGATCTGGCGCTGCGTTTTATCGAAGAAGATCTCGGTCGCGACGTCGCCCAGGATGTGGCGGCCAATCTGGTGATGTTTTTTCGTCGTCCCGCCGGGCAGGGGCATTTTGTGCGTAAGCAGCAGATCTCCGTTGGCGGGCGTTCGGCGTTGCAGGACTTACAGCGCTGGGCATTGCAGCACCTGGCGCAGGTAAAAAATGTCACGCAGATGGCGGAGCATATTCATCTCAGCGAGCGCCACCTCAATCGCCTGTTTCAGCAGGAGATGGCAAAGAGCACCGGCGAGTGGCTGGAAGAAGCGCGGATTGCGCAAGCACGGGAACTGCTGGCCAGCGGCCTGGCGATTAAAACGGTTGCCGCACGCTGCGGCTACAGCAGCGGTGATGTCCTGCGCCGGGCATTTATTAAAGTCACCGGTTTAACTCCCACGGTGTACCGCAAAATCTATGGCAGCCGCCTGTAGCGAAACGCGTTTGCAGGCCAGATTGCAAATGTCCTGAATTAGCACCATCAACGTCATTTAAGACATCCCTGACTCACTTATGATGCTTCCATCGCATCCATTGTTGAACCAGGGAGTCTGCTATGAACATCGCTACACAACATCACAAAGGCACTGCCGTTATTACCGGCGCATCGACCGGTATCGGCGCGATTTACGCCAACCGCCTGGCCCGTATGGGTTACGACCTGATTATCGTTGCCCGCAATCATAACCGCCTGAACCAGATGGCCAGCCACATTACCGCAGATACGTCGCGTAACGTGGAAGCGATCGCCGCCGACCTTAACGATCCGCAACAACTCCGTGCGCTGGAAGCCAGACTGCGCGAAGACGCCAGCATCACCCTGCTGGTCAACAACGCGGGCGTCGGCACGCATACGCCGCTGCTGGGAAGCGAAATCGATCGCATGGAAGCGATGATTAACCTGAATGTCACCGCCCTCACCCGCCTCACTTACGCGGTAGTGCCCGGCTTCGTTGCCCGTGGTACAGGCGCAGTTATCAACATTTCGTCCATCGTCGCCATCGCCCCCGAAGTGCTGAACGGCGTATACGGCGGGACAAAAGCCTTTGTGCTGGCGTTTAGTCAGTCACTGCATCACGAACTGGCCGATAAAGGCATTCAGGTGCAGGCCGTACTGCCTGGCGCAACGGCAACACCATTCTGGGACAACGGCGGCCTGCCGCTGGAACAGCTCGACAAAGCCATTGTCATGAGCGCTACGGACATGGTGGATGCGGCGCTGGTGGGCTTTCTGCAGGGCGAGCTGGTGACCATTCCTTCCCTGCATAACGACGCCGACTGGCAGGCACTGGAACAGCATCGCCGGGCGCTGATACCGCAACTCTCCACAAACGTACCGGCAGAGCGCTATCGCGCAACCGTCACCCACTAACCGTTAACAGAACAAAGGATGAGATCATGAAACTGACAGGCAATACGATTTTTATTACCGGCGGCACCTCTGGTATTGGCCGTGCGATGGCTGAAAAATTCCACCAGCTTGGCAATCAGGTAATCATTTCCGGACGGCGCCAGGCGCTACTGGATAGCGTCACCGCCGCTAATCCCGGCATGGGCGCAGTCGTGCTGGATGTAACCCGCGCGGACAGTATCAACGCCGCAGCCAAAGAGGTGTTATTACGCTATCCGGCGCTGAACGTGGTGATCAACAACGCAGGTATTATGCCGTTTGATAACGCCGCCGGTGAGCTGGATGACGAAATGGCAGTCACGCTGCTTAGCACGAATCTGCTGGGGCCAGTGCGCGTCAGCGCCGCGTTTATCGAACATCTGAAAAAGCAGCCGGATGCGGTGCTGATCAATAACAGTTCGATTCTGGCGTTCCTGCCGCTCGCGGCGAATGCGCTTTACTCCGCAACGAAGGCGGCCATTCACTCCTACACCCTGTCGCAGCGTTTCCTGTTGCGCGACAGTAGCGTCAAAGTGATTGAAATTTCGCCGCCGTGGGTAGATACCGATCTGATTTATAAAAGCGGCGATCCGCGCGCGATGCCGTTGCAGGACTTTATTCAGCAGACCTTCGACAAACTGGGCACCGATACCCTTGAAGCGATTGTGGACAGCGTACTGCCCGCGCGTGACAACCCCGGAGCGAATGAGCATGTGATGGTTAACGCGTTCAACCAGTCCCTCGTCGATAACCCCATTCCTGTTGCATAAACGATGACGGGGCAGCCCGCTGCCCCTTTGCTGGAGTTGATAATGCAGAACCCAATCCCCCCTTCGCAAAGACGCGCCCTGTGGGCGCTGAGCCTGGCCTATTTTGTTCAGGCGACGGGCGCACTGTCGGTTGCGGGCAGCCTGGCCGCAGTCTCCCATGAATGGGGATTAAGTGACGGGCAAAGCGCCCGTCTGCTCTCCATTTTTGGTTTAACCTTCGCGTTGGCCGCTCCGCTGGCGCAGATCTTTTTCGGTCACCTGATGCGTAAATATCAGGTACTGGCCGGGATGCTGGTATTTGGCCTCGGCGCACTTCTCTTTGCGATGGCAGCAGATTACCCGATGCTGATCGCTTCTCGCATTGTGATGGGGCTTGGCGCTTCTCTGATTGGCCCGGTACTGGTGGCGCTCGGTGCGGAGTTAGTGGCGCAGCACGATCGCGGCAGTGCTATCGCCATGATATTGCTTGGTGTCTCGATGGCGAGCATGGTGGGGATCCCGCTGGCCGCCTGGATTGCTACGACATGGGGGGCGCGTGAACTGTTTGCGCTGGTCGCCTTGTTCAGCCTGTTTACGGCGCTGGCGGTGTGGTTAAGCGTGCCAAACATCGTTAAAGGCGCGGATATCCACTTTCGCCAGTTGGTCGCTGTGCTGGCGGAGGGTAAATCGTTGGCGGCGTTCCTGGTGGTATTTTTTATCACCTCCGGCGTCTACGACATGTACGCGTTTATCTCTCCGCTGATCCGCGATAACTGGCACGGCACAGCCACCAGCGTTTCTGTTGCCTTAGCGGTGATTGGCGTCGCCGGGATTTTTGGCAACCTGTTTGTTGGTCGCGCAGCGCGTCGCTACAGCGCCGAGCGTTTACTGGTGGTGGGCATCACGCTGCTGATTGTGGATATGCTGGCGATGATGATCCTGCCCGCAAAACTGATGCTGCTTTATCTGCTGCTGGTACTGTGGGCTTTCTCTACGGATCTGCTATGGCCGTCCCAGCAGCGGCGAGTGGTGGAAATCGCCACGGCCGAAACGCGCGGGATTTCGCTGGCGTTAACCAGCGCCTTTATGTTCTGTGGGATTGGTTTTGGCTCGGCCGTCGCATCGTGGATCTATCCGCTGTGGGGTTTTTATGGTGTGATGCTCAGCGCTGTTCTGTTCTTATTACTGGCGTTAATCAGCCTGCTGATTTCGGAGCGATTACGCGTTCGCTGCCCGACGCTCCAGCCCGCCAGCCTGCGATCTTAGGGAGTCGCGATGCATAAAATTGGCTTAATCATTGCCGACCATTTCCAGATGCTGGCGATCTCCACGCTGACCGTGTTTGAGTTTGCCAACATGGCCACCGGCAAAGCCTTTTACCAGCCGGTGGTCTACTCCGAATTTGGCGGCACGGTACGCTCATCATCAGGTATTGGCGTGGATTCGCTGCCGCTTTCGGATGATACGCAGGTGGATAGCTGGCTGGTAGCGGGCGTACTGACACCGGTTGAAGAACCGGCATCAGCTGGCATCGTCCATTTTCTGCAAACCACGGCGCTCCAGGCACGCCGCATTGCGGGGGTCTGCACCGGCGCCTTTGTGCTGGCGCAGGCCGGATTACTGGATAAAAAACGCGCGACCACGCACTGGGCGCACGCCCGCAGTTTGTTGCAGTTGCATCCCGACATTCAACTTGAAGATGATCGCATTTTTATCATTGATGATCGGGTCTGGACCTCCGCAGGCATGACCGCCGGGCTGGATATGGCGCTCGGCATGGTGGAAAAAGATCTGGGTGCGGAGATCGCCCGCGCAGTGGCGCACAATCTGGTGATGAACCAGCGGCGCTCCGGCGGGCAAACGCAGCATTCGGAGATGCTGGCGCTGGCACCGCGCTCCGATCGTCTGCAAAGCGCGCTCGAATATGCCCGCAGTAATCTGAGTAAAGCGCTGACGGTGGAACTGCTGGCCGATGCCGTCCATCTGAGCGCCCGCCAGCTTAGTCGCCTGTTTCGCCAGGAGACGGGGAAATCGCCGGCCAAGGCGATTGAGGGATTACGTCTGGAAGCTGCACGGCTGATGATTGAGCAAAGCCGTTTGTCGCTGGATGCCATCGCCCGCGAATCCGGTTTTCGCGATCGCCGCCATATGCGGGAAGTCTTTATTCGCGGCTATGGCATTCCGCCGCAGTCGTTGCGTACCGGGCGCTGAGCCCTATTTTCTCTTTGCGCATGAAAGTGCTGTCGCCCGAAAGGGGATTATTTGTTCGCACAGGCGGCGTAGACTGAGCACAGTTTTATACGCTTAAAGGAGCAGAAAAATGCAGGAAAAAATCACTATTGTCGCCACCATTACCGCCCATGCAGGCGCCCGCGACAAAGTAGCTCAGGCGCTGAAAACCGTGGAACGGGACGTTCAGGGCGAGCCGGGATGTGAGCAGTACCAGTTGCATGTCAACAGCAAAAACGATCATCAGTTCGTGATGATTGAGCGCTGGCAATCGGCGCAAATGCTGGCGCAGCATGAACAGGCCGCGCCGTTCAAAGCGCTGGTCAGCGCCATTGACGGCTTAGCCGATTTACAGGTCACGACGCTGACCGCCGTCGCCTGACGACCAAACCCAGGCATTCTGGCCTGGGTTTCTTGTCTTCACGCTTTCACCAGCTCCGGCCATAAGCGCAGTGTGGTGTCGATAATCTCCATCAGCTTTTCCCGCGTCGCGCCTTCCCGCGCGCTGACCGCCATCCCCTGCACAATGCACATTAAAAAATGCGCAATCACCGGCAGATCGCTATGTGGCGGGATCTCACCGCGCAACTGGCGCTGCTGCAAAAATGTCAGCAGGGTCTGTTCCTGCGAAGCATGCTTTTCCCGGATCGTCTCGACGATAGGCGCAGCCGACGATGATACCGTGGCAGAGGTGTTGATCAAAAAGCAGCCCGCTGGCGTGTCGCTTTGGGTAAAACAGCCGACTACTGCGGTGAAATAATCCCGCAACGCCTGGGTTACGCTCTTCTCATCACAAAACAGCGTCGCCTGGTGTTTCGCAATAAAGCGCGCCATGTAGCGGTCGAGAACCGCCATGAATAACCCTTCTTTATTGGTGAACTCCGCATACAGCGTTGGCGCTTTCGCGCCGGTGGCTTCCGCCAGCTCGGCCAGCGATGTGGCTTCATAGCCATGCTGCCAGAACAGCATCATCGCTTTGTCCATCATCTCCGCTCTGTCGAAGACTTTTGGTCGTCCACGACTTTTTTTCGTACAGCATGTGACATCGGTTGTCATGGTTCCTCCCTTGTCCACATGGATTTAATTACTAATCATTATAAAAACATTGCAAGGGCGATGACCAGCGAAGATTTTTAAAAAAAATTCACCACTCAATGCATTGAATAACAAAACATTTATATTTATTTTAATGATCACTATAAAAATAATATTGACGAGTGATGCAGATCACACTTATGATTTACCTATCGATCGTTAAGTTAATACTTACGACGCCCAAACAAACCATTTTAGAAAGGTAAATCACATGAAAAGCATTCAGTCCCTGATCGCCGTTGCAGTTCTTAGCTCCCTCTCTTTCGCCAGCATGGCTGCGGTAGAAGTTCAGTCTTCTCCGGCCGACCAGCAGAAAGTGGGCGTGATTTCCGCCAATGCCGGTACCAACCTCTCTTCGCTGGAAAGTGAACTGGCGCAGAAAGCCGATGAAATGGGTGCGAAATCGTTCCGTATCACCTCAGTGACCGGCCCGAACACCCTGCACGGCACCGCGGTTATCTACAAATAAGACGTTGGCTGGTCACCAGCCACAACAGAAGATTTTTAGATTCGGGCAATAACGCCCAACACGAATGAGAAATTTAAGGAATAACACCATGAAAACTTTCAATACTATCGCTATCGCTGCTGCTCTTTCTGCTCTCTCTTTTGGCGCTTTCGCACAGACCGTTACGGCTACCGGCCGCACGCTGGATGATGCAGAATCCGTGATTGCCGCCCAGGCGCAGAAAGAAGGTGCGTCTTACAAAATTATTGAAGCCAATACTAATAACAACGTACACATGACAGCCGAACTGACCAAATAAGTTTGTTGCGATATTCTGTGTGAGAGGCGCCTTCGGGCGCTTTTTTTATGCCCGCGAAGGCGAACCCGCATGCCTGTATCGGGTGAATTGTTGCTCCAGCATCGGGCGTCCCCACTGATCGCCCTGCCACTCTTTGCTGAGTGTAAAGCCACAGGATTCATACAGGCTGCGGGCCGCATGCAATCCGCTGAAGGTCCAGAGCTGTACCGCGTCGAACTGTTGCTCGTCGCAAAATGCCATCGCACGGGCCAGCAGTTCTCGCCCGACGCCGCTGCCTCTGCACTCTTCGTCAAGAATAAACCAGCGCAGATGCGCCTCGTTATTTCCCAGATCTTCACCGTCAATAGCCACCGATCCCACAATGCGCCCGTGACGAACGGCAAGCCAGATGCCGTTACGCGGATTGTCCAGCCGCCCGGCAAACTCCGCCAGCCCGGCAGCGACTTTTGCTTCAAAAAAATAGCCAAAATCATAGTGCTGCGAATAATAGCTGGCATGCATTTCGCTGATCCGGCCAATCATCCCCGGCAGATAACCAGTGACAATTTCCGGTTTTGCACCGCCCAGTTGCGCCGCCCCGTTGCGGCAACTTTCCAGCGCAAAGGCGTAAGCGGATAATCCACGGGCGACCACTTCACGCTGCGCATCGCTCAGATGCTCCATCGCTTCACGCACGCGCATCGCGCCATAGCGGTTAATGCGGGCAACGCTCTCTTTCCCTTTTGCAGTCAATTGCAGTGTCTTAAAGCGCGCATCGTCAGTGGCCTGAACTTCCTGTAACTCCCCCGCTTTAATCAGCCTGGCCAGCATGCGGCTGACGCTGGATTTTTCCAGCCCCAGAATATTGACCAGTTGCGCAGCGGTGATGGCGCCGTGATATTCAACTTCCAGCAAGGTATGCACAGCGGAGGGCGAGTAATCCGTGGCGGCAAGCGTCGAATTCATAAAGCCAAGTTCACGAACCATCAGCCGGGAGGCGACACGAATGTCATTAATCAGGTTGGGCGCTGTCATCATGTATCCGCTACAGGATAGTTAGTTGTACTATACAACCACCTACAGTACATCCTGTCAATGCAACAGACTGACGCTCACGGGAAAGCGCTGACGCCGCGCATAAAAAAGGCTGCCAGGCAGCCTTTACGTATTTATCGGGGCTGACGCTTCAGCCACGCAATAAAGTTTTATTCAAAATACACCGTCGGATTTTCGGCCAGCGAAACGTATTTTTTGCTGTTTTTATCCAGCGTACGGATTTCGCCGCTTTCAATATCGTAAACCCACCCGTGCAGACGCAGCGCGTTGTCACGAAGCCCGACGGCCACAGAAGGATGCGTTTTGATATTGTTCAGTTGCGCAATCACGTTCTCTTCGACCATCGCATTGACTTTGTCGGTCTCGTTTTCAAAAGTTCTCTTCTCAACAACGGCTCTTGCTGCATCTGAATAGTGCAGCCAGTGGGCCACCGCAGGCATTGGCTCCAGGCTCTGAGCGGTAGCGATCGCTTTCATCGCGCCGCAGTTGGAGTGACCACAAATCACGATATCCGTCACGCCCAGCGCCACAACCGCATATTCGATTGTCGCTGATACACCGCCCGGCTCCGGCCCGAACGACGGCACAATATTACCGGCATTGCGGATAACGAAAAGCTGGCCCGGCTCCTGTTGCGTCACCAGTTCCGGCACCAGACGGCTGTCTGAGCAGGAAATAAACAAGGCTTTCGGGTTCTGACTGGAGGCCAGGCTACGGAAAAGCTCTTTACGTTGCGGGAAAATTTCTTTCTGGAAGCTGAGGAAGCCTTCAATGATATGTTGCATAGCACGTTCTCTTTTTTTCGGTCTTCATTTCGGTTTGAGAAAAACCTCACGCCAAAAGTCCCGCATCTTGACGCAAATTGCAATAGTTCTCTGTCTGCATCTCTTTTTGCGTCCCGTCAGTTCACGGCGAGCCGCAGGCCAAGATTGGCGGGATAAGGCGCGAAATAGCTCTGTGTTTGCAGGTAACTGTCTGGATATTCCGCCAGATAGTGTTGCAGCAATGTTAATGGCGCAAGCAGCGGCAATAACCCAAGCCGGTAGTTGGTGATCACCGACAGCAGTTCAGCACGCTGCCGACTGGTGAGGTGCCGGGTAAAATAGCCCTGAATATGCATCAGCACGTTGGTGTGATTCTTGCGCGAAGCGACATGTTTAAGGAGCGCCATAAACTGCTCGCGATAAGCGACAAAGAAAGCATCCAGATCCTTCCACTCGCCGAGCCGGGCAACAAAGGGACCGATTTTGCGGTACCCCGCCTGGTGATGAGCCAGCAACTGAAGTTTGTAGCGGCTGTGAAACGCCAGCAGATTGCTGCGTGTTAACCCCTCTTCACGTAGCGCATTCAGCTCATGCAACGCGAAGATCCGCGCGACAAAGTTTTCGCACAGCTGCGGATCGTGCAAGCGCCCATCCTCTTCTACCGGCAGCCACGGGTATTTTTTCAGCAGCGCAGCGGTAAACAGCCCGATGCCCGCTTTACGTCCGCGATGGCCCTGCTCATCATACAGCCGTACGCGTTCCATCCCGCAACTGGGCGATTTAGCGCAGACAATAAAGCCGGATAAGTTACTGACGGAAGGCAGAAAACGTTCGGCGAAAGCAGCCATTTTGTCCGTCACATCTTCCTGCGGATCGTGGCTAAAACGCATGCGGGTGTCGCCATCGGTCGTCTGGATCAGGCGCAACGCCGGGCGAGGAACCGGCAGACCGATGGCCATCTCCGGGCAGACAGGCTTAAACGTGACCCACTGCGCCAGTTCATCCATGACAAACCCCATGCGTTTATGTCCCCCGTCGAAGCGCACTGCGGAGCCCGTCAGACATCCGCTAATCCCAATCGTGGGTTGATGGTTCATAAATGCCCCCTGCGCTTAACGGGTATAAAAAGACCTACCTTAAAAGTTACACAACAGAGGATATTTGTCTAAGTTTTAAAAGATAAAATTTGTTAATGAATAAATATTACAAAGAGTTATTAGTCAGCAAACATCAAGCTACCGGGAACGTTTTTAAAGGGTAATAACGTCAAGGGAGACAACCTGCTGCCACTGCATAATCTGTTTTTTACGCGCGGCGCTCAGCTTTCCGCTGGTCACCAGCAACCATTTGCGCTGCGGGAAGATCTCTGGCGCCAGCATTGCCGGAGGAGACGGAAGAATATCAATACGTTGCCCCTGCCCGGTGCGCAGTAACGCTTCAAGCCAGATTTCACAGGGATCGTTAAGGTGCCAGCCGGTGAGCAGATAGTTTTCGCCGGGCGCTTTTTTATCCCTTTCCAGACAAAACGCCGTATAGGAAATAATGATGCCATCGAGAATTTCCCGCAGGGTCATCATCGCGGCAACATTGGCCGACACCTGGCCGCGCAGCGGGCGCAGCACTTCGCGTACCAGCTCACCCCTTGGATATTCGCGGCCTGAATTATAAATGAGCTGACGCAGGGATTCGATTTTGCCCTCTTTCAGATGCTGAAGCATCGTCTGCTGAAGCGTCAGCCAGTTGTTCGCGTGACGGCTACCCGGGCGCGCCAGCAGTGGCTTCACCTGGCTGACAGGCACACCTTTTTTTACCCAGTCGAGTATTTTAAGCGCCTGCTGCACATCGTCATCATTGTACAACCTGTGCCCGCCTTCCGTACGCATCGGCTTGAGCAGACCATAACGACGCTGCCATGCACGCAGCGTCGTGGCGGGGATCCCGCAAAGCCTGGCAAATTCGCCGATCGAGTAGGACATGGGTTGCGCCTGATGAAAGAGGATAACGTTCAATATATCACGGATATTTCCCTGTTGAATGAAGCACCTGCCCGTCAGCCGGAGTGCCGTAACCCGTTCCCGTTGCTATCGGGCTAATCCAAAGGATAGCACTGCGTCCAGTTGTAATTGATGCGGGCCAGTTTCAGACTGCCGGCGACGTCACCATAATCACGCCCCTGCCGGGCGAGGAAGAATTCCCGCAGCGTCTGCGGTAAGTATGTTGCGCCGTAACGTAACAGTGTGCTGTGCCAAAATAACGGCGGCAAAGGTAACGCCGGGTGCCTGGCAAGCAATTCGTCCCGCCATGCTGAATGCAAAACCTGCTGGCAAAAAGCGTGGCGCATCGCCATCGCCTGCTCATCAGCAATTCCCGCAAGTAATAGCTGACCGGGTAACGCCACCAGGCGTAATGCACTTATCTTAATTGTCTGAGCGTGATAGCGCTTCCAACACGTTGTTAAGTGCTGGCTCTTTTCCGGTAAGGGTTCCCCCTGTTCGTAGAGCGGTAATGTCAGGGGTAAAAAGGTGAAATGGAATCCTTCTGCGGGCAGGATATCCGCTAACGGATCGCGCCCGGCAAGCTGCTGTAAATCATCAAGCAGCGCACGGATCTGCGCAGGCATCTCTGGTTGGATCCCGGCGGCCAGCGCAAGCCTGCGCGGGTCGTAATACGCGCCGCGTGGCTCGCCGATACCCTGAGTTACTTGCCACTGCGCGAGTGTTTGTTGGTTTGTCGAAGAGTAGAGAGCATCCAGTTCGCGGTTCATCATCTGGCATCCCGTCAGCATAAAAAATAATGCTAGTACACAGGCATGCGTGGCTGGTATCGCAACGCATGCCCGGACAGCACAAGATTATTCAGGTTGTTTTACTGCGCGTTCCGCCGGTGAGGTTGCTGAAGCAGGAACTTTTATCCGGTACCAGATAGCGTACATCGCTGGCAAAAATACCAATGTGATAATAGTTCCACCGAATGTCCCGCCGATAAGCGTATAAGCCAGTGTGCCCCAAAATATGGAGTGCGTCAGTGGAATAAACGCCAGAATGGCTGCCAGCGCCGTGAGCAGTACCGGCCGGGCGCGCTGTACGGTTGCCTCAACAACCGCAGGGAACGGCGCAAGTCCTTCCTGTTGGTTGTGATGGATCTGACCGATAAGGATTAATGTGTTGCGCATGAGAATGCCCGAAAGCGCGACCAACCCCACCAGCGCATTGATACCAAAAGGTTTGTCAAAGAGCAGCAGCGTTGGCACGACCCCAATCAATCCCAGAGGCGCGGTCATAAAGACCATCACCATTGCCGACATCGAACGCACCTGCAGAATAATGATCAGTAGCGTCATGGCTATCATGATAGGGAATAAAGGTGCCATCGCTTTGGTGGCTTTTCCTGACTCCTCAATGGAACCCGCCAGCTCAATACGATATCCATCCGGTAGCGACGTGATGATCGGCTGAAGTTGCTTCATTATCGCCACCGATACATCTGGCGGCTGAAGAGAGTCGGCGATATCGCCCCGTACGGTAATGGTTGGCGTACGATCGCGACGGCGCAGGACAGGATCTTCCATACGTACCTCAACCGTCCCTATTTGCGACAGCGGAACGCGCTGCCCGGCCGATCCGACTAAGGTAAAGTCGCCGATTCTTGCCGGATCAAGACGAATATTCCCCGCAGCGCGCGCCATCACCTGTACCGAACGAATATCTTCACGCACCTGGGTGACTGGCACGCCCGAAAGCAGGAACTGAAGCTGCTGAGCCACGCTGCCCGATGTCAATCCCACCGATTGCAGGCGGTTTTGATCGAGCGTGAAATGCAGCGCAGGCACACGCGTTCCCCAGTCTGTATTGACGGTTCTCATCAACGGGCTGGCCTGCATCACCGTTTTCACTTTGTCGGCGATGTCACGCAGTCTGGCCGGATCCGGCCCCATCACACGGAATGCCACCGGATACGGCGAATAGGGGCCAAACACCAGTTGCGTAACGCGAACGCGCGCTTCGGGCGCAAGCCCATCAGCCACCGCTTCGCGAAGCCGGTGCTTGAGCGCATCGCGCGCTTCCTCGCTATCGGTGAGCACAACAATTTTCGCAAATGAAGGATCGGGCAGTTCCGGCGCCATCGCCAGATAAAAGCGTGGCGATCCCTGCCCTACGTACGCGGTGACGATTTTGGCTTCTTGTTGTTCCTTGAGCCAGTTTTCGATTTTTGCCGCCGAGGCGCTGGTCTGCTCAATGGCGCTACCGTAAGGCAGCTGTATTTCCACCAGCACTTCCGGGCGATCGGAGGTAGGGAAAAATTGTTTTTTAACCAGCCCCATCCCCAGAATGGCGATGATAAAAAGCGCAATAACCGAGCCGGCGGCGAGCCATTTCCGCGCAATAACGCGGGTCAGAAATGCACGAAAACGGTTGTAGCGGCGGGTGTTGTAGATAGCCGTGTGCCCCCCTTCAACCGTTTTGATGTTGGGCAGCATTTTCACCCCCAGGTAAGGCGTAAACACCACCGCCACCACCCAAGAAGCAATCAATGCAATTCCCACAATCCAGAACATATTGCTGGTATATTCGCCCGCCGTGGATTGCGCAAACCCGTTGGGCATAAAGCCAACGGCTGTTACCAGTGTGCCAGCCAGCATTGGCGCAGCGGTGTGGCTCCAGGCGTAGGCTGAGGCTTTGATCCGGTCATATCCCTCCTCCATTTTTACCACCATCATTTCGATGGCAATGATGGCGTCATCCACCAGCAGCCCCAGAGCGAGGATGAGCGATCCCAGGGTTATACGGTCAAAATTCTTGCCCGTGGCTTCCATCACCACAAAAACGGCAGCCAATGTTAAAGGTACCGCAGCGGCAACCACGACACCGACGCGCCAGCCCATACTGAGAAAGCAGACCAGCATCACCACCAGCAACGCGACGAAAAATTTGATCATGAATTCGTCGACTGCCGAGCTGATATTGACGGACTGATCGGTCACTTTGCTAAAAGTCATACCGAGCGGCATCTGCGCATTAATATTGCTCGCCTCCGCATCCAGCGCTTTACCCAGTTCCAGACCGTTCCAGCCCTCACGCATCACGATCCCCAGCAGCAGTGCAGGTTCTCCCTGATTGCGCACCAGGAACGTTGCCGGATCTTCGTAACCGCGCTCCACCGTCGCCACATCGGAGAGTTGCAATGTTCTGTCCTGAGCGACAACGGGCGTGTTACGAATTTTCTCCAGATCGTCGAAAGCGCCATCAAGACGGATAAAAACCTGCGGCCCCCTGGCGTCTATCGAACCGGCAGGCGTCAACACGTTCTGGCTGTTCAGGGCAGAAAAAATATCCTGTGGAGAAATACCCAGCGTTGCCAGCCGATCGTGGGAGAACGAGACAAATATCCGCTCCGCCTGTTCGCCGATAATATTGACCTTTTTAACGCCGGGAACATGCAATAAACGCTGACGTAATGACTCGGCATCACGCACCAGCAGGCGCTGCGGCTCGCCCTTTGCTTTCAGGGCAAAGAGTGCAAAAGTGACATCGGAGAACTCATCGTTGATCATCGGGCCGATTACGCCTGTGGGCAGGCTTTTTGCCTCATCACCCAGCTTTTTACGCGCCTGGTAAAACTCCTCCTGAACCTGGGAAGGCGGTGTTCCATCCTGTAATGAGAGCGTGGTAAAAGCCAGCCCCGGTCGCGTGTAGGTCTCGCTGCGGTCATACCACTTAAGCTCCTGCAAACGCTTTTCCAGCGGTTCGGCTACCTGGTCCTGCATCTCCTGCGCCGTGGCGCCAGGCCAGGCTGAAATGATGGTCATCTGTTTGACGGTAAACGGCGGATCTTCTGCACGTCCCAGTCCAAAGAACGCGAGAATCCCGGCAACCGTAATCAGCAAAATGAGAAACAGTGTGATGGAACGCTCGCGCACAGCGAGCGCCGAAAGGTTAAACCGCGACGTACTCATGGCTGGCTCCCGGCGACACTGGCATCGTTCTGCTTAGCCAGCCGGATTGCCTCACCGTCATGCAGCAGATGCGCCCCCAGCGCCACGACCTGCTCGCCGGGCTTAAGGCTACCGGTCACGCTTGCCGCATCATCCCCCAGGCTCACCACCTGCACGGGTTGCCATGTCACTTTGGCGGGCTTGCCGGAAATTCGCCAGACGCCCGGCCCTTTACCTGCATCATAAATCGCCGCCAGTGGCACCTGGAGTAACTGATGAGACACATTCTCTTCGCCAATATGGAGCGTAACGGTGGCGCCGAGAGGAGCGTTCGCAAGAGCGCCCTCAAGGATGTATCGCGCCTCAAATGTACGCGTCAGCGGATCGGCGGCATCTGACAGCAAGCGTAGTTTTGCCGTCACCGCTTCGCTTTCGTTACCGTACAGCGTCGCCCTCGCCTCGCTTCCAGGTGCCGGGCGCAACGTTTCCGGCAACTGGACAATCGCCTCGCGCAGCCCGGCTCTGGCCAGCCGGACCACCGGCTCTCCGGCACTGACCACCTGACCAGGTTCAGCCAGCGTTTCCATAACCACGCCATCGGCGTCAGCCACCAGTAACGCGTAGCTCATCGCATTTTGCGCCACGCTGGCCTGCGCCTGAGCGGCGCTCAATTCCGCCTTCGCCGTCGCCGCAGCCGCTTTTATCTGATCGTAAGCCGAAGCAGAGACCGCGCCTGCCGCAACCAGCCCCCGATAACGCGCCTCATCATCGGCCGTCTGCCTGGCGCGCGCCTGTGCAGCCGCAACGGCTTGCTGCTGGGCCTGCGCCTGCAGATGCAGATCGACGGGGTCCAGACGCATTAACGGCTGCCCTTTTTTGACAGTCTGGCCGGTATCAACGAGACGTTCAAGGATCTTACCCGACACCCGGAAGCCTATAGCGCTTTGAATGCGTGCCACAACAGTACCCGTGAAGGCACGCGAGGAATCGGCTGCGCCCACCACCGTCACCGACCTCACCAAAGGTGGCTGGCTACGGGGATCGTCGACGCTGGAAGCGTCGCCGCAGGCGACAAGCGCAAACGGCAACAGGCAAAAAACAAAGGTGGCAAGTGTGGGCCTGAGCATGGGTTCCCTTATTTATTTAACAGGACAGGAACCGCATTCTCAAACTAGTGACCAATATTGTCAATAGTCACAAATTATGGCGACAGGCTGCGCAATATCAGTGATGCCAGCAATACAGCGGCCGTCGGGGCTGTTTCCAGATTATATTGCAGCTCAACCGGGCTGATATACGGGAGCATGACCAGATAAATCGCATGCGCGGCCTCGTCCAGCGGCGTTTTTCTTTCAAATTCCCCCGCCTGACGCCCTTCAACAAGGATTGTTTCAATCAGTTCTCGCAGATGCTGCTTATAGGCCACCACTGACGGCCAGTTATCCCGCGCGGCCACAGCGGCAATGTCGTATAGCTTGCGATCGCAAAAAAATAGATCGCTGCCAGCTTCCGTTAACGTTTTGAGTAAACGCCGTATTTTTTCAGAAGCGGTCGGCGCATCCGCGATGGCGGTATTGACAATGTCCATGATCATCGCCAGCCGGTTAGCACAGATAACTTCGCCGATAGCCTGCTTGGAGTCGAAAAATTTATAGATGTATGCCTTGGAGAAACCGATCGCTTTCGCCAGATCGGACACCGTGGTTTTCTCATAGCCAAAATGGCTGAAGTGCTCAGTGGCCGCTTCAACGACCTGATCGCGGACATTGTGATCCGTCGGGCCTCGTGAAGGGGTGGTGTTCATATCTTTAGTCATTTTTTCAGCTTAGCTCAATGCGCCCGGATTGACAACGAGTGACCATTTGGTAATATAGTCACAACTTTATTTCGCCTCAAGGATTCACCATGTTTCCCCAACGTACTCTTGCTCTGGTTGTGAGTACCTGCATTCTGGCGGGCTGCGCCGTTGGACCGGATTATCGTCGTCCTGATGCCCCGCTGGCGGAGCACTACCAGGCGCAACCGCAGCGAAACGCATCCGGCCCCGTCAGTTTCACAACCTGGTGGAAAGGTTTCGGGGATCCTCTCTTGAGTCAGTTGGTTTCAGACGCGCTCGCACAAAATCTCGATCTTGCCCAGGCATCCGCCAGAATGACACAGGCCCGTGCCGGGCTCGGAACAGCAACAGCGGCGCTACTCCCCTCGGGAAATATCAGCGGGCAAGCCGCTCGCGCGTATCAGTCGGTCGAAACCCCGCTGGGACAGGTTCTCAACTCGACGCCGGATTATAATCGCTACGGTAATTCCTATGAAACCGATCTCAACGCAAGCTGGGAGATTGATCTGTTCGGCGGGCTGCGCCGCGCTCGTCAGGCTGCGCTGGCAGATTATCAGGCCTCTGAGGCGGGCGTCGCCGCGACGCGCCTTGCCGTGGCGGCGCAAACGGCCGATATCTATATTACGTTGCGCGGATTACAGACCCGGCTGGCCATTGCAAATAATCAGGTCAATACGCAGCAACAACTGCTGGAAAAGGTACAACTGCTCCACAGCAAAGGGTTAGCGCCTGAATATCAGGTACACCAGACCGAAGGCGCGCTGGCGCAGGTTCAGGCTACCGTTCCGGTTCTGCAGAACGGAATTGATGCCGCAATGAATGCGCTGGACGTGATGCTTGCTACTCCGCCGGGCACGCATCGGGCGCAGCTCTCTTCGCCCGCTGCAATCCCACAGACGCCGCAGATCGCCGCGATGGGGACTCCAGCAGAGCTGCTGCGCCGCAGGCCCGATATCATCGTGGCGGAGCGCCACCTGGCCGCATCAAGCGCCCGCATCGGCGTGGCGGTCAGCGAGTATTACCCGACGTTTTCACTCAACGCTCTGCTCGGCAGCGCAACGGCAGTCTCCAGCGGGAATCTGTTCACTGCGGGAGCCAGCCAGTCGGCTGGCGTGCTGGGTTTACGCTGGCGGCTTTTTGATTTTGGCCGTATCAACGCGCAGATAGAACAGGCGAAAGGCCAGCAGGCGGAAGCGCTTGCTGCTTACCGGTTGTCGGTATTACGCGCAACCGAAGATGTTGAAAATGCGTTCTCCGCGCTGATCAACCGTGAAACGCAGACAGCGACGCTGACGACGGGCGAAACCGCGCTGGCCAGCGCGCGTCAGGCTTCCTTTGTCGCTTTTCAGCAAGGGGCCGCCAGCCTGATTGATGTACTGCATAACGATGAAAATCTTCTTCAGGCGTCCGATGCAAGGGCGCAGGCGCAGACCGCCTCTGCACGCGCAGCCGTGGCTGCTTTCAGGGCGCTGGGTGGCGGCTGGCAACCCCCTTCCGACGGCGGAACGGCCCGGCAATCCGGTTAAAAAGCGGCTTATCTGGCGTCGTTAAAAAATTCTGTGCGCTGAGCGAAGAGGGGGAATTGTGAAACGAATCGGCATTCTGGGTATCACTGATCTGACCGAAACCTTATTAGCCGGGTTATTCCGGCTTGCGCCTGACGCCCATGTTTTTCTCTTAGCCGATAGCTTTCATCGCGCCGAGGATCTGGCAAGACAATTTCCCTGTTGGATCCTCGATAACGATCGGGCGGTCATCGACGAAGCCGATATGATTCTTGTCAGTACAACAACCAGCACCGCAGAGCACAGCCAGCAGAGCACGACATACCGGCCTTCGCAAACCGTAGTTTATGTACAGACAGAGAGTGAAGCGAACCTGGCTACCCTCTCTTTACTGACCGCCACGCCGTCTATGGTCTTTTCCGCTGCGCAAATCGATGATCTGCTTTTTCTTCTTCACGCATTCTTACCTGCAATCAAAACAGCAAATTCCATCGAGCTTAGTTATCGCATGTTGCCTTCTGCTACATTGCGCCAGCCAGGCCCGTGAAGTAACCCCTACGCCCGGGCAAAATCCCGCCAATTTTTACCCGGATAAAATAGAGCGCATTATGTCAATCTTGCATCTTACCGCTCCCTCCGCCTGCGGCTGATCTTATGGATCGTCGGCTATTATTGGTCGATTAAATTAAAGTCACCTTCGTTATATCTCAGGCCGCAAACGCTCTCCGGGGTAAAGATATTATCCATTATGCTGATATCTGCACCCGATAACTGCAAACTGACCGCGCCAGTATTGTCCTGTAAATGCGCACTATTTCTGGCGCCGGGAATCGGCACAATATCCTCGCCTTTGCTCATCACCCAGGCGAGCGCAAGCTGCGCCAGGCTACATTCGTATCGAGCGGCTACACTCTGCAACTGGCTGAGAAGTTGATGATTTTTCGCCATCGCCTCGCGTTGAAAACGAGGAAGCTGCCGACGGAAATCATCGCTGGCGAAGCCGGAGCAGTCGGTAATCTTGCCGGTTAAAAAGCCGCGACCGAGCGGGCTGTACGGCACAAACCCGACGCCTAATTCACGGCAAGCGCTGAGAATGCCCGCTTCCGGCTCACGCGACCAGAGAGAATATTCGCTCTGGACCGCAGTGACAGGATGGACTTTACAGGCGCGACGCAGGGTCTGCGGCGACACTTCGGAAAGCCCGATATGGCGAACTTTTCCCTCCTTGATCAGCTCCGCCATCGTTCCCACAACCTCTTCCACAGGAACATCGGGATCAATCCGGTGTTGATAAAGTAAATCGATGGTGTCGATATGAAGCCGTTGAAGCGATCCTTCGACCGCTTCGCGGATATGGTGAGGACGGCTGTCCACGCCCGCCATTCGCTCGATCCCGTGGCCATTCGGCAGAATACGGAAACCGAATTTTGTCGCGATCTGAACTTTATCGCGTATTCCTTTGATGGCCTTACCGATCAGCAACTCATTATCATAAGGGCCGTAAACTTCGGCGGTATCCAGGAACGTAACACCCATATCCACCGCTGCGTGCAGGGTTTTAATGGCCTGCGATTCTTCGACTCCGCCGTAAGCAAAACTCATCCCCATGCAACCGAGGCCTACTGCTGAAACCTGGAATTTATCTTTGCCAAGAAAACGTTTCTTCACCTTATTTTCCTCATATGTAGAAAGTGATTACAGATATACTTCCCTTTAATATCGGTAACAATTAATATGTCCCTAATGCAGTATTCAATGGAAATTAACAATGAAAAAACTTCCCGACTTTCAGCATATCGAAATGCTTTTTCTTATTGTAAAGCATGGGAGTTTTCGCAAAGCGGCCAAAGAATTAAATCTTTCACCACCGTCCCTGACCAGCGCCATAAATAATCTGGAAGAGAGATTAGGTGTAAGGATTTTAAACCGGTCAACCCGTAGTCTTTCATTGACAGCTATCGGCGAAGAATTCGTAAACAATATTACGCCTGTTTTTAATGACTATATCCGCGCCATCGACAGCCTCAATTCACACCGGGCGAAGCCAGAAGGCAAAATAAAAGTAAACCTGCCGCGTATCGTGCTTGATCTTTTCTTTCAGGAGTATTTTATTGAATTCAAAACAGAATACCCTGATATCACTCTGGAATTGTTCACCACCGACAAAAAAGTGAACATCATCGAATCCGGTTTCGATGCGGGAATTCGCTATATTCAGGATGTCCCTAAAGATATGATTGCCATCGCGTTAGGCCCCAGGCTTTCCCTTATTCCTGTTGCCAGCCCTGAATTTATTAACAAATATGGCGAACCGGATTCGCCACAGGAACTTGTTAACTTTAAATGTATTAACCGCTGTTTTCCCAGCGGGGAGATTTACCGCTGGGAATTTATCGATGAGCAACATAACATTAAAGAAATAGCGGTGAATGGCGATCTGATTATTGATTCGGATGCAGCGATGATCCAGGCGGCGGAATCGGCACTGGGCATCGCTTTTGTTTATGAACCGCTGGTGCGCCAGAAAATTAATGACGGCACGCTGATTCGTTTATTACCTGGTTTTCCTTATCCCGCTGAAAATTTCTCGCTTTATTATCCGGGGCGTAAACATATTCCTGCGCCATTACGCACTTTTATCACATGGGTCATGTCGAGAAATAAACGTCTTACCGAAAAGGACTGAAAGTTTGTTATTACCGGTTGCAGTGGAATCAGCACCCAGAGAGCCAGGCAAAAATCGCTTGCCCTGCTCTCTCTGCGCTTAAAAACGTGGCGGCCGAAAACGCGTTAACCCGGCCCCTCGCTCCCGGCCGCCAGCAGCGGAACCAGCACATCGCTGATGGGGACGGGAATGCCCTGCGCATGACCATAACGCTGTATTACGCCGTTGCGAATATCCCACTCCATGGGGCGGTTAGCCTGCCGATCGGCCAGGATCGAGGTGCCTAAATCCGCAGGTGCGCGTTGAAAACCCTCAATAATTTCCTGCGGAACGTTATCGTGCAGTAGCGCGCCTTGCGCACGTGCAACCGTCAGGCATTCGCGCAGGTAAGCCAGCGCCAGTTCCGTTACATCGCCGCGAGAAAACATTCCGGCGCGGCGATTAGCCAGCACCATCAGACCTGCAACGGCATTTTGCAGCAGCTTGCGCCAGGCGATCGACGTAAAATCGGACGACAGCTCAACCGCACAGCGAGTGCCGCTGAGCGCCTTTGCCACCCGCTTTGCCTGCGGCACATCCGGCAGCGTAAGACGCGGTTTGACGCGCAGCCACACTGAGGCGTCTGGCTCACGCTGCGCCGGAAACCAGACGACAGAAGGCAGTATGCTGGCACCATTAACACGGCTTTCCAGCTGATTTTTCTGCTCAACGCCGTTTTGCAGCGCGCACACCACGGTGTTTTCATCGCACAGGGCGGCCAGCCAGTCGGCACAGTCAGCGACCTGGGTCGTTTTCACCGCCACAAACACCACATCGAAAGGATTGGCGATCGCAGCCGGATTGTTCAGCACCGGCCCCGGCACAACAATTTCTCCTTCATCGTGGCGCAGAACTAACTGTGAATGGGCAGTGCGCCCGCACAGTAGCGGCGTGCGGCCAACTTCATGCAATACCGCAGCGATAGTCGTACCGATCGCGCCGGGACCGATAAGCGCGATGGAAGGATAGTCAGACATCTTGAGCCCTCCTGGTTGATTGAATCATCAGCGTGCCGATTGCGTTCTCGCGGTCAGCATAGAGTGATGCTAAACAGCGCCCCCACGGATGAAAAGTGAAGTGTCATCATCGCGCCATGAGCAAATACTCATGCTTTAACGATAACTACGCTGCGCCTGCTGTGATTCGGCCAGCAACCAACTGCGGAATTTCACAATATGAGGCTGGGTTTCCGTTCCCAGAGGGCAGACGAAGTAATAGGCGGCCGGAGAAGGAAAAGGGATATCAAAGAGCCGGATCAGAGAGCCATCGCCAATCTCTTTTTCAACGTGCCCGCTGCGCGCCAGGGCAATCCCCTGCCCAAGTAGCGCAGCTTCAATCGTCATATTGGTATCGGCAAAGCGGACACTCTCATGCAGCACATCGGTGTTGACGCCGACCCGCTTAAACCAGGCGCCCCATTTCGGGACCAGATCGGCGCCGTCACGCGTCAGGAGCGGGTAGCGCAGCAGTTCGGCAGGTTTATCCGGCGTACCAAACCGCTGTAAAAGCGCCGGGCTGGCTACCGGAAAGAGCTGCTCGCGGAACATAAATTCCGTGTGCAGTGCCGGATAATTACCGTGGCCGAAACGGATCGCCACATCCGCATCGGTGCTGGCGAAGTGAATGGCTTTATCCGTACTTTCCAGGCTGACCAGGATCTCCGGGTGCAATCGCGCTAACCCCGGTAACCGCGGAAGCAGCCACTTCAGCGCAAAGGAGTAAGTGGTATTGACGCGCAATCGCACCCGACCTTTTTGCTCACGCAGATCGCTAAGGGTGGTTTCCAGCTTGCTAAAAAATTCACGCACCAGAGGAGCGAGCGCGGCACCAGCGGGGGTCAGGCTGAGGGGCTTACCGCGCTGAAAAAGTTGCAGTCCCCAGAGTTCTTCAAGGTTTTTTAACTGATGGCTGACGGCGCTTTGTGTAATACACAGCTCTTCTGCGGCGGAAGTAAACGTCGTGTGGCGGGTTGCCACCTCGAATGCACGCAGCGTGGCAATAGGAGGAAGATCACGCATCTTTCTGTTCCCTGTAATGAGCTAATACTCATAACACAATAGGCTCGATTGATTGTCAGGGAAACGGTGCCGCAGAGAAAACACGCTATCGTGTGCTTAAAATAATAGAAGACACGCTCAGAAACGCTCCTCAGTCCGGGAGCGTTCTGCATATTCTCCCGCGCATGTGCTTATCGGTGGCCCGGAGGCCAGGCAGTGATACGCAGGCGCCAATGTATTCAGATGCCTTTCTCGGCCTGTCGGGGCGTAAAATATAAATTTAGCGTTCCGCCCCAAAACACACCGTCGATAATTCCACTCAACAGACCAAACATAAGATTAAAATTAAACGCGTATTTCAAATCCGGTTCGACATTGAGAAAAAAAATCAACGCGAATTTGGTAGCAAAAGCAACAATGATAAATATCAGGGTCAATGGCGTACCCGGACGAATAATTAAATCCGTTCCCTCTTTGATTTTTAAACGCGGGCCAGAGCGCCAGAGCAACCAGCCAACGCTGCCGCCAATGAGTAGCCCCGCCAGCATGGATACCATTCCCCAGTGCGGGAACGCCAGTTCATTAATCACGCCGCTTCCCCCCCAAAAAAGGAAGATTAACGGCAACAGAAAAAGCCGTTTAACTTCCATTTCCCGGTCATTCAATGCATTTATTCCTCTCGCAATGAGAAAAACAAGCAAAATCCAGACCCATACAGGAGTTCCGGTCAAAATCGTTAATAATGACATATTATGCACCATGGTGTTTGACGCGATAAAAGTATCGCATGATGTTAGGAAGATATTTAGAAAAAAGAATACCAACACAGACCAGGCCAATAGTGGCCAGGCGAAGCTGGGGAGTCCATGCAAAAAATGCATTGAGCAGGCCATTGGCAAGAAAGATGATTGTCCAAATCCATGTAATATATTTGTTGATAAGGTAGAACATGATATGCCTGCGTTTCTCCTCAGAAACACCGGCACTGGCATAAAAAATGGTAAAGGGTTTCTTGACCAACAGACTCATAAACGAGACGAACGCGAGTGACAGATAACAAAAACTTGTTGGGTAATTCAGTAACAACGTAGACCATCCGGCAAAGTAATTAATAAACAGGATAATTACCGTCAGAATATTGGTAATCATCACTGGCTCTCCCTGTCGGACAATTTTAATGTTCACCACAATAATAAACAGTAAGATCACACTTAAGATCAGTGACCTTTCAACGATGGTTAACACGTTTTCATTGACCACCCATGAGTAGATACTCCACGGAATAAAGGAAATTATAATATTGAACATATCGCATCATCCTTTCTATATTTAATAGAAAACTTGCCGCACGTGCATCGTTTTTTAGTTTCCGAATGAATATAAAAAACACCGCCCGAATCACACCCGGCATCTCGTTTAATGGACAGCAGATAGGCATTCCCCGGATAAACCGCTTCAATAAATTTGACTTTTTCCAGCGCAACAGAAGCGATATTTTCCGCCGTCTCGCACGACGCTAACGAGAGAACCATGTCAATCAACAATGAACCGGGACATACGGCCCGGGAGGGAAAGTGCTCCTGAAAAAGCGGATGATGCGCGTTAAAGGAAAAAGAATAAGTATCCCCGGTTAACGGAGAAACATTATATAAATCACCGAGGAATGATGGCGAGGCGTTGTCGGAAGCCGATTCAGGTAAGTAGACCTTGCTGACCATGATAATAGCCTGCGCAATAACAGCGCGGTGATTATCGCGTGGAGTGGCCTTACAGTGAATACGGTAAGCATCATTAATAAGTTCAATATGCCCTTCAACGCGTAACAGTTCGCTATCAAAATTGGCGGCTGAGTCAAACTTTTCCACCATCACCGGCAGATAGCGCCAGGTTGGATCGGTATTTTTCGAAACCGCAGTGGCGAAGCGAACGGCAAATTGATGCAAGGCTTCGAGTAACAAACCCGGTTTCAGGTAGTTATGCGCTAAATCCCAGTGGGAAATATTAATTTGTCCGCAAGCCGCCGCCGATCCCGTTAAGGCTATGCCCTGACATATCCCGAGGAAATTTGCTCCGATGCGATGACTTATAGCCATGATTGGGGAACCTTTTTATATTTTTCTCTTAAATCCTCTGATGACAAACCAAAGGAGTGGGCGCTAAACCGCGCTTGATAGTGCGCGAGAAGTATCGGCACCCGACAGACAAAAAAGGCCAGCAGCCCCAGTTCAGGCATAACCCGGTGCGCGCTCATGACGCTGGCAATTAAAAAATCGACATTGGGTTGCAGCCCGCTGTTGTCCGAAATGGCACGGGCAAGTGCACTGAAGGGCCGCATCAACATGTGAAAGCGTGAAAAGAAGAAATCGACCCGGACATCATTGCGCATGATTGGATGACCAAACCCCGGCCAGGGCTTGTCCTTGCAGTAATGGTTTGCCGCGGCATCAATATTCCCTTTTTCAACATCATCAATGACGCTGGACAGCCTCATGATCGCATATTTACAGGCGCCCATATGCGCAGGCCCGGTGGCACAAAACCCACCGATTAATGCAGAAATAACATCGCTCTTGGTACTGGCAATAAACCTTACCGTGGTGGTAGTAGGCGTCACAATACCAAACCCGCCCAACAGCAGAGACATAAACCGGCAACGCGCCTCATCATCCAGGCCGGAAGAGGCCGCCTTACCGGTTAACGCTAACCAAAAATAGTGTTCAAAACTTTTGCAATTTTCGATCGCCGGTAAATCAATAAATGACTCCGAGGAACGCGTCAGCGAAATAATCCACGGCATAAGCAAGATAATTTTCAGACAGTCGCCATCGTTTACCGGTGCCATAACCTTACACTGTGCCGCCGACACTTCAACTTGCGACAATAACATCATAAATCGCTGCATTAAGGTCAGTGATGGCAATGTGTTGATCAGTTGATGCATCGCTTTAATTTTGGCGACAAGGCCCGTTTGTTTCAGTTCAGTGCTGGCGCTCTGAATAAGCCGATCCATCTGTTCTTCATTAACGAGGCTGCCAGTCAGTGCAAACCAGGCGTTCTGCAAATAACGGTTTGCATCGGCAATGTCGATCAAATTGCATCCACGAATAAACAACACGTTATTATCTAAATCATAATTATCAATAACATCATCTGACATGATTTACTCCTGTTGCTCCGGCGACAGGCGGTAGAGCCTGATGTTGACATTATTGAGCGTGGTTTTGGCGATAAACTGCTCAGCCATTTCATCAGCATTCAGATATCCTGACTCATAAAGAAAGTTAGGTTCCCGCTCGATCACATCGACCGTTTTGGTGATCGTTTTTTTAATGGCAGCGTAGAGGTTTTTCTTATTCATAATGGAAGAGGACAAAATGATCACATCCATATCCTTATAATCAAACGCTTCTCCTGGCTGGCATAAAAAACGAACGCGATGCGCCTCCACGTCTTTAGGAATACGCCAGTAATCGAAAACATTTTGCGCCTGCGCTACCGCATCCTGAATAATATCCAGCGCGGTTATTTGACATGCTGAATATTTTGCCCACATCAGCACGCTGGTTGGCATCGGCCCGCAACCTACATGACAAATATTTTCCGCATCACTGCGGATAAGCGCCCTTTCTGCATTGTAGAGTTGGCGATAAAAATCGATAAACTTATTTCTGTTATTGCTGATACTCTCAAGCTCAGATTGCGGGATCGCCAGGCGCCTGGACATCATTCCTGACATTTGCTCTTCATATTTCATTTCATAGTCGAGCGCTTTACGATCCAGTTCCGCAAGAAGATCCTTGTGGGTATCAATAAAGGTATTAAAAACGGCAGCATCCTCTCTGCGCGCAGCAGAAAATTGCATACTGATATGCTGGAGCCTGTCGTAAAAATCCATAGAAAAGAGTGAATGCTCATCAATCGGATGCGAATTAACTAACACAATTTCATGAAGCAAGTGATCAAGTTGCATTAGCATGACTCCCTTGTGTCGCAAACCAGCAGACATTTCCCTCTGGGTGAAAAAAGCAGAGCGTTATACTCAACAACGGTGAGATTGATACGTCCCCGGTTTTTCATATAGGCTTCATAAATATCCGGCAAATGACAGATTTCGTTCTCCAGCCCGGACAAATCAGAGGAATGAGATAATCCGCAGCAGATTTTAATATCCATGATTTCTTGTCTCTCAGCGGATAACGACAAGACGATTTGAACAATCGCATCCGGCAATCGTTGATTAATCATTCTGGCTATTTTTTCATGGCTAATCAGATTGCCCATGAAATTAAAATCTATCGCGTTGCGTTTAATACCCTGAAAATAGAGTTGATTATTTTCAACGGATAATGTGCCCATATCCCCTACCGGATATCTGACAAGTTTACGTGAGGCATCCGGGTCCAGCGACGTGACCAATAGCCCTTTTTTATCGTCATATTCAAAGAAGAAGTCATCGCTGAACAGCAGATATTTATTATGATGCCCCTCGACAGACATCCCAATGAAACCGCACTCCGACAGGCCGTACAAACCGATTATCCGCAGGTCATCGCCCAGTACCTCGCGCAGATACTTTTCATGCGCGGCCAACATCGGTTCACCGGTAAAGACCACTTTTTTAATGGCCAGTGGAACCCCAAGCCGGAACATGGTTTCCACAAACTGAACGAGAGTGGCCGGCACACCAAACAGCGTCGAGAGCTGAATTTCGGCCAGAAAATCGAAATGATTCTTCTGCAGCAATGCAATATCGCCGACCGGAACCACATGCGCGCGACAATGTTTTAAAATTTCACACGCCGAATAGTGTAATGATGAAAACAGGTTAATCGTAAAGAGGTTACCAACGACGTCTCCTGCGGAAAAAACCTGCCGTGACCGCAGGTTATGAATTAAATTGTGCTCCGATGCGCTGACCGCGTCCTTGCTGGATTTTAAACGGACGCTGATCATTTTCATCGCCCCGGTGGTGCCGCTTGTGGCGCCAAGCAGCATCGGTATTTGTTCAGCCGCAGGGTCCCGCTGCGTCAAAGAACCACTGTCGCCAGTGGTTGAATAAACGTGGGAACTCATCCTGACTGAATCACGGAAGGCCGTATAATCGAATGCCTGGCATCCGGTGATTGCCGTAATCCGCGGTTGCATTTTTGCATACATCTCAGCGCAGCAATAATCCATGATGACTCAGGCCTTTTTAATGAAAATTTCACAGCCCAGGGCAGCAAGGCCTTCTCCGCGCGTCACTGTCCAGCTTATCCCGTCAAGATCGCAGCAGTGCATAAGCGCGGTAAGACTCGCCAGCGTGAATTTTTCTTCCGTGGACATATTCGTCACGCCACACTCGCTACGTGATTGATTGAAAACACCCAGCGCGGTCTCTTCTGCATCGGCCAGCGGTTCGTGGATAATAATGCGACCGCCGCTATCCAGAACACGACACAGCTCCTGCAATCCTTTTGCAGGTTCAGCCCAGTGATGAATAACGGAGCGGGCATAGATCATTGAAAATGAATTATCGGGAAACGGTAAATTACTGACGCTGGCTTCAACGATGTTGAATACGTGCTGGCATTTCAGCTCGCTACATTTTTTAACGCAAAAACGCACCATGCGCGGATCAATATCCACCCCATAAAAGGAGTAATCAGTGAGTTTTTGCGACTGGAACAGGTCGAAAAGCATATGGCCGGTTCCCATACCAATATCCAGAATCTTTTTTCTCGGCGAAGTAATACTGGCTGCTTCTTCCAGAATCCTTTCCTTTAAATATTCGTTCCACGGTGATGTACCTTCTGTCGCGTAAGTTTCATAGTGTTCAGGTGTGATATCTACCAGCAAATCGTTCATACCAATATTCCTTAAATATATTGATGGCTATGCCACAGGATTGTTAAAAAGTTAACCGGGTATTGCGACGCTCATCTCTTCATATAACAGATCATCTAAAATGATTGATGTTAAAGATGCATTCAGCAAAACGACGGTTATTACGGATTGTTCAAGGTAATAGCAGTTACAAATAAACGTCCTTCCCTTAAATTCAGGTACTTTGCCAAGATAGCGGAAAACGCATCTCACCCGATTATGTGCAACTAATAAATAATCATTGATATCAAAAGTACATGCCGAAATGGCGCACAATGCCTTATACAGACTCTCCATACAGCTGAATATCGTGGTGCATAAACGGTTGTCCGGCGCCTGCTCCAGCGAGAAACGGGCATATTTTTCACAATAATTCAGCATAAATGGCCTTGGTGCTTTCGCCTTTTCGATAAACTCGATATCAATCCCGACAGAATGAATCCGCGGATCATTATTCACCAACATAACGCTTTCATTCCGTCCATGGCTTACGGAACTGTGGGCCATATCGACGCCAGACAAAATCCTGTTAAATATATCGACAAAAAGCACTCTGGCCATTTCACGGCACAATATCTTTTCCGCTGTACGCGTTGTTGAGACCGGCAAATAGCGATGAAGCCTGTCGACATTTAAATAAGCGGCATAAAAAGAGTGACTCACAATGCACAGATAGTTGTTTGCATGACGATTAACATACACTTTATTCATGCCACGACTCTTACCCTATATTGCACATTTTATCTTCCCTGTTTTTGTCGTAGCGATTTCTCTGACATTTATTCTGAATGCATACTGATACCAGTTATCTGACAATAGCTTGGTGATTGTCTTTATCTGCGCACTGCTCGCGGACATATCAAGATTGAGATAAAGATCGCCGTTCTGCGCTTTTGAAAAATAGTGTCGCAGGCATCCGGCATTCTTCACAATATCATTTGAAATAAGCTGAACCGGAATAAACTTGCCGTTGTGTTTGAATTCATTCACCGCTCTGGCAATCCAGTAATAACATTCGGCTTCATCTTTCACAAACAGATCGCCGGAATCAAACCATTCCGCTCGCGGCTTTAATTGCAGGTAGCTATCGACATAGCCATCACAAGCGAAAGGCGTTTTATAAAACATCCGGCACACTGAATCAGACGCCTCCACATCGACGGGACGCAAATCAATTTTGATGCTATCCGTCATGACCTTACCGGGCGCTACAACGCCATATTTGCTGGTTTTTTCAATATCACCAGGCGACCGAATCCCATTATGAAATAAACGAGGCCCGGATTCGGTCTGGCCGAAGTTATTCCACAATGTATTGCAGGATGAAAGGATGCTCGCTGCCTGCACGGTAAGCAGACGATCGGATGCATTCAGGATATTGTTTACGTGAATTCGGCTTTTGGTAAAAATTTCGCTGACTGGCAGCATCCAGTCGCCGATTAAAGGCAAATTGGTAATGCTGTAGTGTGAAACAAGTTCACCAATATTGCTGATGTGGAATTTTTCAAATACCAGTCTACTTTCCGATAAAAATGCACACAGCATGGTTGAGAGACCATACATATACTGCACCGGAAAATAACACAATGAGCGATCTTCATTGCCGAGCTTGAGATACTGGCTCACCGCACATGCGTTTTCAATCAGTGTATTTTCATGATACTGGATCAGCTTAGGCGTACTGGTTGTTCCGGAGGTGCAAAAATAAAAACGCGCACACGTATACTCAGTAAAACCATCAAGCTTCTCGCTCGCAAGCGTCGAACAGCGGTCAAATGAGATATTAATCCGCTGGTTTATCGTATTAATATCCCTGACTTCATTGCTCATAACCAAAGCCGCAATACAATCTGTATCAACCAGCATATCAACAATGTCAAGGTCATGAATATTGACTATCCAGGCTTTCAACCTGAGCGCAGAAGCAACAAAATAGCTGATCATGCCTTCGAAATTATTTCTAATCACAAAAACAAAAAGCTTATTTTGTTCCACCTGCGGGCGATGACGAAAATATCTGACCACGCTACTGGCACAGCCCTTTGTCAGCATGGTGACATCATCTGACGAATATTGATTGTCATGACAAATTACTTGCCAGTTTCTTTCTAATAAGGAATGCATTGTTAGCATGATGTCTGCCTTACAGATATTTTGGATTTCCTAAAACCAGACTGCCTGCGCCACCGCCCATACCAAATGAGTTTTTCAATGCGTATTTAAGCGGCCGGTGCTGATGCTCATTCACAAGTTCAATGCCATCGGGTAATTGCGGATCGGGTTCATCGCAATTCAAAATTTTGGGTAAGAGATCATGCTGAAATGAAACCAGCACGCCCAGAATTTCCATCGCCCCGGCAGCCGCAATCAGGTGCCCGTGATACGATTTCGTCGCCACAATCGCCGGATTGTGCTCACCAAATACTTTTCTGATTGCGCTGGCTTCGTGCTGGTCATTTTGTAATGTTGATGTTCCATGCGTATTCACAAAGTCAATCGTATTACGGTCAACCCCTGCATGTTCGATGGCCCGTTCCATCGACAATTGCATTTCCAGATCGTCTTGATGCGGCATCACAATATGCTGCGCGCAGAGTGCGCCGCCATAACCCAATAAATAGGCCAGAGGCTTGTCCTGCCGCGCCAATACGCTGGATAGCTTTTCAATGACGAACAGCCCCGCGCCTTCTGCTAAGACAAATCCGCTGCGGTGCCGATCGAAAGGCCGCGAACGCGCGGTGCCACAATAGTGTTCATCGGTCGAGATCACCCCCATTCCTTCTAATCGCGCAAGGTTCAACGGCGTGACTTTGGCTGAAACACCGCCGCAAATTGCCGCTTTAATTTCGCCGCTGCGGATAGCTCGCATAGCCAGGCCGATACTTTGCGTTGAAGCCGAGCAGAGGCCTAAATGCGCGAAGCTGAGACCCGCAAAGGGGATGATTTCATGTATCGCTTTCAGAACAGCGGTGGTATCAAGATCGAGAAAATCACCAATTTTAAAATGCTCCAGCGCAGCATCGACCAGGCATTGCTTATCCGCATCAGCAGGAACTTTTTCCGAAAAACCGATGCACTGTTCAATATCGATCGCCGGCTCGTCGATTCCCACGATGCAGCCAATTTCTTCCCCAGAATAATATGTCTGTAGCCGCAGCCGATCGTGCAGGCGCTTTGCTGCTAATCCGGCGTAAAAAAGCTCGCCGTTTCTGAAGGGGCTTTTTTTAGGCCAGCTAATTGAGGCATTACCTTCAACAGGGATACCGGCTTCATGCGTCTGAAAATAGCGGTGATCAAACTTCTTTATCTCCCGTATACCGCTTTTCTCATTCATAAAGCTGGCGTGAATTTCATCCAGATTGCTGCCTAATGGCGTGACCGCGCCATATGCACTGATACATAAAGTATCTGCATCGAAATGGGTATTCATTATGATCCTTTCCTCAGCTTTTAATTAACCAAATGTTCCCGATACCATAATTGATACCAGCGCCATTCAGCATGACCCTGGCTCCTGAAGGAATAGCGGGATCATTAAGGCAGCATAAAATATCCAGGATATTATTGAGTTTCCCGGTGTAACCGGTTTTCGCTTTATAATTGATAACCCTTGCCCGGGGGAAAAATTTCTCTAGCGCAGAATACTCAGCTATTTTTTGTGCGCGAATACCGTTGTTATAACTGATAATAACATCGGGTTCTCCCTGTTGTGTCCGCTGTTTGCCCAACAAACGTTCCCAGTCCTCTTGTTCAAACCTGACTTTGGGGCAGTAGTGAACAGTGACAGAGGTTAATTCAGCCAGCGCATTGCGGCTGTCATTGTCTAAAGACATCACCGCCGCCCCCCAACTGGGGATAATACCGGACGCATCCGTAGCATTTTGCCGGATTTCACCAAACTTTTTAAAAACGGCCAGGCTATCGAAGGTCAGCATATTTGCCGCGCTCACCACCATTGCCCCTTCTTTTGCCGTTGAATTAACGATGTCAGCCCAGGCCAGTTTTAATGCCACCAGGCCACTTAACGATGCGGCGCGTAACGGTGTACCTTCCTCATGGTCACGTAATAATTTTGAGGTGTGATACAGCACATTAGTTGGCAGTAATCTCAGCATATCAAGAGGATTATTCATCTCTTTATATTGCTGGATATGTTTCCAGACTGAACCATCATCGTTGTATTTACGGCAAATTTCAAAAAGCGTAGTAAAACTGTGCTCCTCACTGTCACATGCCGTATAAAGAAAGGCTTTTGCATGCTCGTCGAGGCACGCTTTGCTTTTAAAATCGATCAGCGCATTGATCGCCATTTTTGACATTGAGTTCAGTACTGAGCAGTCCTCTCTGCTGACCCACTTTTTTTCCACCACCGATGGTGTCGAAAAACTGTAGTAGTCCAGATCATGGGGGTTAATTTCCCCCGCGGTGGCCAGTAACTGGCTCAGCGCCGCACTATTGGTGGCAAATTGCTGATGCACACCATAGTTTTTTATATAGACCTTTTCCATCACGCGACCTGCGTCTTAACGGCTGATATTTGTTGGTTGATATAGTTCAGCGTGAAATAGGAGTAGAGCTCCTTGAACTGAATTTTTTTATCAACCGCGTCTGCTCCTTTTAAGCCCAGCAGATTGTTGATTTCAGTAAGGCCTTTGCTGGTCCACTCTTTGGTATCAAATGAGTAGTAATCTTCTGTAGTCGCCCATTTATTTACCGGCCAAAGGCTTTCAGGGCTAACGTCAACTTTGAAGTGTTTTTTTAACTCGAAGGCAAAATCAATATAATCAATCGAGGTCATCCCGTAATCAGAGAACAATGACTTGTTCGGATCAAGCTCTTCTGCTTCATCCAGGTACATGATATCTTTAAAAATCTGATTAATTGTTGAAATATACATTAGATTATCCCCTCACCATTTCCGATCGTTAATGAAACGCCTGTAGTAATAATTGTGCCGTTAATAAATGAGCTGACGGCATTTGCAACATCTTCAGTAGCCAGCATTTTTCTCATTGGGATCGTTTTTTCTATACTGGCGATACTTCTCCCTTCTTTCGCACAATAGTCCTGGAGCATTTTTGTTTTGATATAACCAGGGCTCAGGCATAGCGTCCTGATATTGAATCTGGCCATTTCCAGAGCGACGCTGGAGAGATATCTTTCCATTGCTGCTTTTGTCGAACCATACAGCGAGTTGCCCACGCTGATTTTTTTGGCCGCCACCGAGCTGATAAACACTAGCTTGGTCTCATTTTCTTTATACTGCTTCATCGTTTTGACGATAGTATTAAAAATTAATACTGCCGACAGATAGTTAAGACGCGTTGTGGTGCGAATATTTTCGGGTTTCAGCTCATCGCAAAGACACGCCGGGTTATTACCAGCACAGTAGATGGCTACATCTACTTTGATATTTTCTAAGGCAGTACAGAATTGCACGACGTCATGCTCAGAGGTCAAATCCAGCTGAACCGGCATAACAGCGCTTTGATATCGCGCCTTCATATCGCTGACTACAGCTTCATTACTGAACCACGTAAAAACAACGAGATAACCATCATTAATTAATGAATTAATGACATTCCGTCCTATCTCAGCAGTACCTGCCACTACCAGCGCCAAAGGTTTTTCATTATATGCAGGATGATTTATAACATCGGTAAAGATATGGCTCATGACACTTCTCCTTGCTTATATTTAAGCGTAACCATGAATCTTCTATTGCAGCTCAAAAATTGAATCATCCATTCTCAATACAAACACAAGCCCTGAGAAGGCTATATAAATAAGCAATGTCTGATTACGTTTTAAAATATCATCTAATTTTACAAAATCAATTACTTTTACTTTAAAATATTTACAGACAAATAAAAGGCAAAAGGAATCCAATCACAAGCATTTAATATCCACTGACAGTCAGATATTAAACAACCTGTAATTCAGGCAATAATCATCCGCAGGTATTCTTCGCAAACAAATTTGCTAATACCTGTCGTAAGTTATTATTAAATATGGTTATTGCTGCAATGGATATTTTTATGCCATACAGTATTTTCCTGATTAATAACCAGCATTGCTAATGTGCAGTTAGCAGTAAACGCGATCTCTGGTCTTTTATTATTTAGATGTTATAGAGAAATTTGTTCTGCATTGCCCGACTGACTTGTAACACATGCCCACCAATGATTAATTGAATCTTACCGGTACAGTCTCTTTTTATTTTTTCAATGGCGTTAACGTTGACGACAACAGAGCGATGGACCTGCCAGAATTCTTCCGGATCAAGTTGCAGTAACAGTTCCCGCAGCGAACCGCGCAGCAAGAAAATGTCTGACTGCGTTTTACTTTTCTTATACAGCGATATGTACTTATCTTCCGCCTTAAAAAACTGGATATCGGAACAATGTATTAATTCAATATCCTCGCCTTTTTGCACACGAACCCATTTCAAATAATTTTTATGTTCAACGGGCAGGAAAGACTGAAATTTTTCGAACAGTGCATTCAGATCGGGTGTGGCTTTGTCTGCCGTATTCTCATTCAGCCGCTGCTTCATTTTCAACACACATTGCTCCAGCCGTTTTTCATTCAGCGGCTTTAACAAATAGTCGATGGCATTGGTTTCAAATGCCTGTACGGCGTACTCATCATAGGCCGTCACAAATACGACTAACGGAAATTTATCCAGCTGGCTGATCCTGCGTATTAACGTCATACCATCCATTTCCGGCATACGGATATCCAGAAAGGCAATATCAGGCTGCTCTTCCGCGATGGCATCAAACGCTTCTTTCCCATTTTCACAGCTGGCCAGTATGTCCAGTTCAGGCCAAACATCTGCCAGCATTTTATTGAGCTGATATCTCAGTAAAGGCTCATCATCAGCAATAATTGCGGTTATGTTTTTAGTCATTGCGCATTTCCGGCGTTGAATTGGTGACTATTAGCGGGATGAAAATTTCAGCAGTAACCCCCTGGGTCGGATTTTCTTTGATGCGTAACCGGGCCTTCCCCATATAGATTGCATCCAGCCTTTGCCGGATATTCTCCAGAGCCAGACCATGCCCGCAGGATGATGGTGCCATAAAAAGCCCGCAGCCATTGTCAATGACCTGGATACATGCGCCTTCCGCCTCTTTTCTCACCGTCACTTCAATAGATCCGCTTCGGTGTTGCGGTTCGATACCATGGCGAATGGCGTTTTCAACCAATGGCTGAATTAACATGGGCGGTATAAAAAAAGCACCGGCGCTGAACTCATTCCTTATCTTGTAGACCAAACGCGCACCAAGCCTTATTTGCTGGATAGATAAATAGGCATCGATTAGCGCCAGTTCCTCATCAATATTAACAAAATCGCTGCGGTTTTTTTTCAGGGTCCCGCGTAACAAGTTCGTCAAATTAACCAGTAGAAGTTTTGCCAGTGCAGGATCTTTATCAATTAAGACATCCAGATTCGCCATGGTATTGAAAAGAAAATGCGGCTCTATTTGGCTCTGAAGCTGTTTGAGTTGACTTAGTGCCAGCGCTTTCTTTTGCTCAGATTGTTGGCGCTTTGCAACTTCGAGCGCGTTCTGCGCTTTTAATTTCTGTTCGTGGATATAAAAGAAAGTGAAACTGACGATAGCCAGAATGAAACCTGGCGCCAGCGTCGAACGTTGATTCAGAAAGAATTCGTTATAAGAAAATGGGCTAAACCAAAAAAACGCATTAAGGCTGCCAAACAAGATGCAACAGATTAAAGAGATACCGTTAATTTTTGCTTCAGACAATGATGGTTTCATCCATCTCAGCAGCAATGCACTGAACAAGGCGCTGTAACCATAGCCAAAGCTAATAATCATTTTTCTGAATAATAAGGACGCCCAGTTGTGAGATAAATCTGCTGGCGACTCAAACAAGATAAGCATTCCGGCAACGCCCATACAATACAAACTTGTTTGTATTAGCTGAGTGCGAAACTTTTGGCTTACTGGTAATAGCCTGCGCATCCCGAATGTCCTTTTAGCTTTATATTATGGTGGAAGTTTCCACTCATATTTCTCTGCATTAACCTGTTTCCCTGATTTATTCCTGAAATTATATCATATTGATTAGAAATTTCCTTTAAGATTTATAAGAATCAAATCCCGATCCGGCATGTTAGCATACACGGAATTTCCCGCTCCGGTATAAAATCGGCTTGCCAGCTCAATCTTCATATCAGATTCTCCTGACTCATACACCGGGTATGAGAGCCTTGGAGTTGCAACCAGGCCGCCATCGGTTGGCGAAACCAGTAAATCCAGACTGGGTTCTAATTTTTCAAGCCACAAATATTTGGGATGTAAAGCAGCCATATTCATCTTAAAGTGCAGCATGACGTTCTGTGCAACTAAACTGGTATTGTCCAGCCCCCAGGAATAACTGCTGGCCAAACCTGTTGTTGCCGGATGCTGCGAGAGTTCGTCTGCACGCTGAAATGCCTTCTTCCACATACTCTTATCCCAACTACGCCCGTCGTACCAATATTCACCGATAATATTCAAACCTGTAGTATTGGCCCAATTGAAACCCAGCAAAAATTGATACGAATCATTACTTGTTCCCCATCTGACCGGCTCATACATATCGCCTTGTTTATAAGACTGATAACGCTGCGCATAGGCAAACGAGCCGTGCAGTTCCAGTGCCGGCGTCAGGACAGCAACGACGGAACCCCCAACAGTACCGTGATGAACCTGATCAAAGTACATCACCCCCTGGAGTTCTGTACTCCCCACCAGGGCATAACGCCGAAGACCGATGCCGTGCTGTTTTTCCGCCAGCCGGGCCTGATCCGTATTGGTTGAGGCCCAGGACTCATCGGTTGCCACCAGTTCCCATTGACCAACACCATCAAACCAGGACGCCGTGGCCGCGCCGACACCTTCGTCAACCTGTATCCCCACCGGGTTGCGCTCATACGACTTAAAAATATCCAGGGGACGAAATCCGTACCCGACATCCCAGTCCAGCCGTTGTTTCCCGATGCTTAAATCAAGCGGCACACCTGCCAGTTCGGCTTCTGGCTGCCAAAATAACTCCTGCACAATCAATTTCTTAGTAGCAGAGTCCTGGCTGTCGGTTGTTAAAAGATTATTGCCTTGCAGGGCAAATGTCCCGGTTACGCTGTTCCACTCGGCCGTTGCCGTGAGCAGCGAATCCAGAGACTGTATCGACCCGCCAGCAGTATCGTTTAACTTCGTGTGGCGATATTGTTCACTTTCAAAACTGCTTTGCCATGTCCAGTTAACATCAAATTTAGCTTCAGCCCGCGCGGCAACAATCAGCATGGATAAGAGACACAGACGACCCGAAGCGGTCACAGATCTACCCTTGGCTGTTGAATTAAATAGGCCGGGTTGTAATATTTTTCATCCAGTTGATACGGCACGACATTCTGGTAATCAATGACCGTTTGTTTCTCCGGCTGTATGCTATCCAGTAATGTCATTGAAACTATTTTTTGCGGGTGAAGCGGGTTATCCGCGGTAAAAATTGCCTGCTTCGCCATCTTTTGTGACAGCAAATAGAGGTCTGCTTTTAGCGGGAAATCATTCGTTGCATCCAGCCATAACTGAATTTTAGCGTAGGTTTCACCTGCCGTTTTTGCCGTCAACTCAAGGTGATTCGCCATGACGTGTTTATTTTGTATCACGATATCCTGCGTCCCTTGCAGCGTTCCCTGATAATGTTCGCTCCAGTTGAGGGTAGAAATATCACCGACGGAAGCATTGCCAAGGAGTTTTTGTATGGGCGTGATTCTGATTGGCCGATGACTTTGCGGCATCAACAGCCAATAATTATCACCGAGCATCAGTAATTTCTGACCCTCCTCGGCTTTCGATTTAAATAACACCAGTGACTCGCGCATTGGCCGGATATAAACATCGTACAATCTGGTAGTGTCGAGTTCATTATTTTGATAGAGCTTAACCACGGTGGTAACTTTTGCATAAGGCTCTCTGGAGCGATATTGATCTGCTTTTGTTAGCATCTGTTCCACAGTTTCTGCCTGAGCGGAAAAAGCAATTCCTCCGGCTAATAACAATGCCAATATTTTACGCATAAATCAGTGCCTCAATGATCGGTTTCTTCACACCTTTTCGGGCGGCGAACCACGCAACAACAAAACAAATAATGGCGACGGCAAGCGCCACGCTGATAAACAGTTCGGCAGAGAAATAAATATGCAGCGGGTAACTTTCTGTTCTGCCTGGCGCAGGCGGCATTCTGATATCAACAACCGTTAATAACATCGCCAGCCCTGCAGATAATCCGCCGCCCACCATTGCTCCGCACATTGCCATTAACCCCGCTTCCAGCAAAAAACCGCGAATAATTTCCTGTGGATACGTACCAAGAGCAGCCAGTGTGCCTATTTCGCGGGTTCTTTCCGTTACCGACATGGTCATAGAGTTAAATAAAGCGGCAAAGACAACCAGTGCCATTACGCCACCCATAATGGCGAAAATGCGGTTGTATAAATTTTTAACGCCATCATAAAAGACAGCTAATTTTTGCCACGGTGTCGTGATCACCGGTTCTGCCAGTTTTAGGGTATTGAGTTTTGCATCGATCTGTTTTCGTACCGCCGGTGTTTGTTGCGTTTCAAATAAATAGACCGACAGCGTACTGACTTTATGCGTTGCGAGCAGCGCCTGCGCGGCGGCAATATTGATATAAAGCTGCCGTTTATCAAGATCCGGAACGCCGGTAGAAAAAATGCTCTGCACTTTAAAATCCATGGCATTAAGCACACCATCCGTGGTGGTTGATAGCAGTGTCACAACATCGCCAACGGTCACTTTCAGGTTTTGTGCGAGGTTCGCACCCAGCATCACCTCAGGATCTTCTTTAGCAGCCGAATCTTCACGCTGGGGAGATAACGGCTTCCCGGATTTCACTGCCAGAAATTCACCTTTAATGGCAAATTCCTGAGGATCAATTCCGGTTCCCATATAAATTGTCGATTTTCGTCCGTTACTGATTAAACCATTAAATTCAATTCGCGGCAGAATGGCATGAATTCCCGGAATTGAAACCAGCGTTTTACCGATTATGGAATAATCGGATAAGCCATTATCCAGCGGTATCTCTTCTTCCTGCTCAAAATAGTTCGGCTGACTCAGGGTGATATGACCTATGCTCATCGCCGTTTCCTTCATCAGCGATTGATAGGTATACAGGCCAAAGCCGCCAATACAACATAATGCAAAGACCACCACGGCGATAATCAGAATTGATAGCGTCGATCGCCGGCTATTACGTTGCAGGTTGAGCCATGCGCTTTTAATACTTATTGGCATCAGGCGTTCCATTGAATCTCCTCAGAGGAGATAAGCCCATCAACCAGATTAATATGCCTGTCGCATTGACTTGCCATCCGTGGGTCATGCGTTGCTATGACGAACGTGGTGCCCATTTCGTGACCGAGCGTTTTCATGATCTGAATAATTGTGTTGGCGGAATGACTGTCCAGACTGGCGGTCGGCTCATCGGCAATCACTAACCGGGGTTGATGTACTAACGCTCTTGCAATCGCCACACGCTGTTGCTGGCCGCCGGACAAACGCTCCGGACGATATTGCAGAAAATCTTCCAGCCCGACTTTCGCCAGCATTTGTTCCGCTTTTTCTTTTTTTACTTTCGTACTGAATTTATTCAGCGTTAAGGGATAAGCGACATTTTCGAAAGCGGTCATTACCGGGATTAAATTGAAACGCTGAAAAACAAAACCCAGACTGCTTCGGCGTAATGCGGTAGCTTCTTTAACTTTGCGGGGAAAAGGTGTGCCATCGATAAATGCACTTCCCTGATAGTTCATATCAAGCATGCCCAGGATATTCAGCAGAGTACTTTTCCCGGAACCCGATGGACCGCACAGCGCCACCATCTCTCCCGGGTGGATTTCGCCATTCACGCCACCTAATGCCTGTACCGTTTGCGACCCCAGCTTGTAGTCTTTTTTAATGTTAGAAAATGACAACATAGCCATTCCCCTTGTGGATGCATGAATTAATGGCATTCAATCTAAGGAGTGTCGCCAGCAAAAACTACAGCATGTGACGAACGGCAATAAGCGGGGATGAAAGGTAATATAGCGGGATGAACTGAAATGGTGTGCGCCGGAAGACCTCATCGACCGGCGATGTTTCTTAAGCGCACTACGGGTAAATAGATCTGTTTTAGAAGGTCGATACCGGATGCATTGCCCGCCTGGCTTTAGCGCTTCTTTCGATAGCGTCTCAGTGTCCGGTTCTCAAGACTGAGATCAGCAAATATTTATTTGAGACGTTGGTTCCCGCTCTGAAGATTTAAGATCAGACGGTTCCATAATACCGCAGGTGCTTATTTCACCGCGCCTTCGGTCACGCCGCTGATAAATTTACGCTGGAATACCAGGAACACAGCCACCAGAGGCAGTATGACAATCATCGCCCCCGCCATCAGCACCGGGATATCAATGGTGTTTTTATTCTGGAAAAACATCATGCCGATCGGCAAGGTACGCAGCTCGTCTTTGTTCACCAGAATCAGGGGGATCAGAAACTCGTTCCAGGTCCAGATAAACAGCAGCAGCGCCAGCGTCGATAACGTTGGCCAGATGGCGGGCACCAGAAGGCCCCACAGAATTTTGCGCCGTGATGCGCCGTCCATCACTGAAGCTTCCACCAACTCGCGCGGCACCTGTTGCAGTGCGGTAGCGATCATCAGCGTGGTAAACGGCAGTGACAGGGCAATCTGCGGCAGGATCAGTGCCAGGTAAGTGTTGGTCAGCCCCATCCAGCGTAGCTCGTGATACAGCGGGATAATAAAAGCTTCGCTCGGCAGCACCATGCCAAGGCCAAGCAACGCCGCCACCACTTTTTTGCCGGGGATCTTCAGCCAGGCAAAGCCAAAACCGGCCAGAATACCGAGCAGAATGCTGCAAATCACCACCGGGATCACCACCAGCACCGAGTTCATAAAGTAAACGTTGAAATGCCCCTGCTGCCAGGCTGTGACATAGTTTTTAAAGTTGAGCGACGCGGGCAAAGTAAAGACGCCCTGGAACAGCTCCATCTGGGTTTTGAATGAGGTCATCAGTGCCATCAGGAACGGCATGATGGTCATCAGCGCCACGATCCAGATAAGCGCGCGAAAAACGACTGGCGTGCCACGCATCAGTGACGCTCCCGAATAGCAAAGTGAATTAACGCATTGATCAACAACACAATCATCATACTGAATACCGCAACTGCCGAAGCATAGCCGAAGTAATGCAGGTCAAAGCCCTGCTTATACATAAAGAGATTGGTGACCATGGTTGAGGTGCCCGGCCCGCCCTGCGTCATCACATAGACCAGGTCGAAGGCTTTCAGGCTAGCGATCACCGTCAGCAACAGCGCGATACGTACCTCGGGGCGCAGTGACGGCAGTGTGATACGCATAAATTTCTGCCGCCGCGAGGAGCCATCCAGATCGGCCGCCTCCAGCAACGAGGGATCCATGCGCTGCAATCCCGACATAAACAACACCAGACAAAAACCAAAGAAGTACCAGGTTGCCACCAGGCCGACAGCAGGCAATGCCCAGTTGAAATCCCCCAACCATGACAGCGCCAACTGCGGCAGGCCAACTGCACGCAGGAACTGATCGATCGGGCCAAATGCCGGGTTGTACAACCAGCGCCACACCACGCCAAGAACCGCCATCGGCATGATATAAGGCAGGAAAAAGAAGATGCGCAACAGGCTACGCTCGTTATTATTGCGCGTTTCATACAGGAAGCTGCACAGCAGCAAGCCGACACTAATCGGCAATAGTGTATAGAACAACATCAGCAATGCGTTGTTGCCCAGCGCTACCCAGAACACCGGATCGCTGAACATACGCAGGTAGTTGCTGATGCCGCTGAAGATCGGCATGGAGGTGCCGTCCCAGTCGGTAAAACTGATACCCAGCGACGCCAGCAACGGCACCAGCAGAAAAACCGCATACACCAGCACTGCGGGTAGAAGGTAGAGCGCATTGCGCCAGGCAGATTTATTCAGCATAACCGTACTCGCTTGCGGGCCTGTCAGCGGCCCGGCATCACTGCCGGGCCGGAATTATCAGTGCTTCAGGGTTTTCAGGTAACGTTGATAGTTGTCATCGAAATTAGTGACCATCTGGTCGGCGGTTTGCCGTCCGGCCAGCAGTTGCTGCACGTTCTGATTCAGTTCGGCGTTCATGGTCGGGGTCGCCCAGTCCACGTAATGACCGAGGCCATCATGCTCGTTCAGTGTTACCCACACCAGGTAGGTCTCGGCCAGTAACGGGTTATCAGCCGGGATCTGCGCATTTTTGCTGGCGCTGGCGGGCAGGAAGCCTACTTTCAGCCAGCGGTTCGCCATCTCATCCGACACGATATAGTCGATGAACTTCGCGGCGGCATCCCGCTGCTCTTTGGTTTTCGCCGTACTGGTGATGGAGTACGCCAGGTCAGTCCCCCCCACCATCAGCGCGTGCTGCACGCCAGCGCCCATCGGCATCGCGGCAAAATGAATATCTTTGTTATCTTTGAACTGCCCCAGATACCAGGTGCCGCTCACCAGGAAAGCGGCCTGCCCGTTCTGGAACAGGGTGGCGGCATCGTCATGGCCAATCCCCTGGTAGCCGGTGAAGAAATAGCCTTTGTCGTTCCAGCTTTTCATCATGTTGGCGGCCTTCACCAGCTTGTCATCTTTAAAGGTACCGCCCACGTCATAAATCAGATCATCGAGTTTTTTACGGTCGCTGCTTTCGATCTGCGCTTCCCAGAGAGTACTGAGCAGTTGCTGGCCCATGTTGCCATCCAGCAAACCCAGCATCATTGGCGGAGTGCCCTGCGCTTTCAGTTTTTCCATCGCCTGTTCCAGCTCAGCGAGGGTTTTTGGCACGGCTACACCGGCTTTATCCAGCAACGCTTTGTTGTAATACAGGCCAACCATTTCACCGAGGCTGGCGACGCCATACAGTTTGCCGCTGCCGAAGTCCTGATTATCGGACCAGCGGTTACGTTTCAGGATTGAATCCGGGAAACGCGTTGTCCAGCCGTAGGTTTTGGCGTAATCATCCAGCGGCCAAAGCAGCTTGTCTTTCACCAGAGACCCCATGTCGCCACCGCCCTGGTTAACCTGGGCGATCTGCGGGCCATCACCCGCTGTCAGCGCCAGTTTGAGCGGGATACGGGTATCTTCGAAGGAGTGCACAGAACGCTGGATAACAATGCCGGGATTCTGTTGCTGAAACACTTTGATCGCTTCATCCACCGCTTCTGTCTGCTGCGGATAGTTATAAATGTCCCACTCATTCAGGGTCACCGCCTGGGCCGAGGTCATCGCTGCGCCGAGCAGCACCCCCGCGGAAACCAGACGAGACAGGGTGCGAAGAGAGCTACAGAAGTACTGCGAACGTACGGTTGAATCACACATAATGCTCGGTTTCTCCAACAGATGACTGGCATCCCTTCATCTCGGCACCCGCAGTTCCCGCAGGCTGATTCAGCAGAAATAACGCTCACATCCATACTTACTTTATGAACAAAATAAAGTCAAACCTGTACGGCGAGTAATTTTTGCTCTGTGATGCAGTGCGAAAAGTGAGAAGAAAAGTGGAGTAATCAGCAGGGAATGCTGCTTAATTAGCCAGAATGCCGATGCAACCGGTCACGCTTTACTGAAGCTCAGCATAATTCACTCGTGCTTTTAAACTGCATTAACTCACTGATAGAGCATATGAAAATCGTATAGTTATGAATAACGCTCACGAGTAAATGTTAAAAAGCTCGCGGATTAAGGGCTTGCTGCTGCATCATTGCTGCGTTGTCGCGTTGATGGTCATGCACTGTGGTTATGTTTAGCGTTTTCTTTGCAGGGCAATGCAATTATTACATCTTGAAAACTAAGTACGCTTTCATTACCGTAAAAACTGTCTATCTCCTGACCACAGAGGCTCCACCATGACGGCTGAAGCAGTTATTCGTCACGCTACCGAGGCGGATTTTCCCGCGCTCTCGCGTATTTGTTTAGAAACCGCCAATGCTGGCAAAGATGCGACAGCGCTCTATTCTGACCCCGCCCTGCCCGGCCTGCGCTTTGTGATTCCCTACGCACGTTTTGCGCCGGATTTCGCGCTGGCGCTGGAACAGCAGGGCGAGGTCGTCGGCTATGCGGTTGCCGTACCGGATACCCGTGCCTTTGAGGCGGTGCTGAACCAGCAGTGGTGGCCTATGTTGCAGGCGCAATATCGTGACTACCCGGCCAGCGCCCCGCTCGACAGCAAAGTTCTGGAGGCCATCTTCCAGCCGGATGCCGCCGCCGATCAGCTGGTAAGCCAGTGGCCAGCGCACCTGCATATCAATCTGCTGCCACCGGCTCAGCAGGGTGGCTGGGGGCGCAAACTGATTGAGCAACTGCTGGCGCTGCTGCGCGAGGCGGGTGTGCCTGGCGTGCACCTTGGCGTCAGCCTGCAAAACGAGCAGGTTTGCGGTTTTTATCAGCGCCTTGGCTTCACGCCCATCGTGCGCAGCAACGCCATTTATATGGGCCAGTTACTTTAAGCGAGACACAGTATGACCAGCCTGCATCTGCAAAGCGTTAAGAAGTCTTACGAGCAAGTGAACGTGATTCACGGGATCGATCTCACTATCAACAGCGGTGAATTTGTGGTGTTTGTTGGCCCTTCGGGCTGCGGAAAATCGACGCTGCTACGCATGATTGCCGGGCTGGAGGAGATTAGCGACGGCAAGCTGCTGATTGAGGGCGCGGATATGACCCACCAGCCAGCAACCGAGCGCGGTATCGCCATGGTGTTTCAGTCCTACGCGCTTTACCCGAATATGACGGTGCGCGGCAACCTCGCTTATCCGCTGGAAGTGATGAAGCGTCCGAAAACCGAGATCGCACAGGCAATTGCGCAGACTGCGGAGCGCCTGCATCTGACCGACCTGCTCGATCGTCTGCCGCGTGCTTTGTCAGGCGGGCAACGTCAGCGCGTGGCGATTGGGCGCGCCATTATTCGTCATCCGCGCATTTTCTTGTTTGATGAGCCCCTGTCGAATCTGGATGCCGAGTTACGTTTGCAGATGCGTATCGAAATCGCGCGGCTGCACGCCTCATTGGGTAATACCATGATTTACGTCACCCATGACCAGCTGGAAGCAATGACGCTGGCCGACCGTATTGTGGTGCTGCGTCAGGGCCGTATTGAACAGGTCGGTGCGCCACTGGAGCTGTATCACGATCCGGACAATCTGTTTGTCGCCGGGTTTATTGGTTCGCCAAAGATGAATTTCTTACCCGCAGAAGTGGCCGCCATCACTCCCGGCGAAGTGCAGCTGCGCGTGCCTTCTCTCGGCCTTCACGCATTAACCATGAAGATTGACGCCGCCTGCCAGGAAGGGCAGAAAGTGACGCTTGGCGTACGTCCTGAACATTTTCAGCCTGCCAGCTCAGCCAGCGCGCCGTTGAGCTTTAGCGCACCGCTGTCGTTCAGTGAGATGCTGGGGCATACCAATTATCTTTATCTGGATGTAGGCCAGGAGCGGCTGCTGGTGATTGAGGAGCGTAACGTGGCAAGCCATGAGATGGGTGAGCCGGTACATTATCAGCTGGATGCGGGGAGTTGTTTGTTGTTTGATGAAGGGGGAATGCGGTTACGGTGAAAGGCGCTGCACGGAATAGCCGCGGTTAGCGCCATAGTGCTTCCACCGACCGCCGTGCAAACCAACCTGAGTTCGATATTCAACCGAACTCAGGTTGGTTTCAGATTGATACGTTTATGGTTGTAATCGTGGATGTATTCGCATATGGCGTGTTTCAGCTCACCTGTCGTTGGGTATCCCACTTTTGGGCGCAGTTCAGGCGCAGGACTTAGCCTGAGGTGAACGAAACCCGCGCAATGCCAAAAAAACGCGATGAAGCGCAAATTTTTACGACGCGATCTCTTCATCCGCCTGTGCGGCCAGCAAATCCAGCAATTTATTCACCGCAAAACCCGCCGCGCCCTGTGCCCACATCCGATTTGACTCGGTAATAAACTGCAACGGCGTCATGTGCGGCGTCAGTTTCAGGCGATAGGTCTGGAAACTCTGGGTGATATTATCCAGCAAGATGCGCGATGCCATTTGTGGCTCCATCGCCAGATAGACCACATCGGGATCATAGGCAACCGACAGATTTGCCAGCGATATGCCCAACTGATGGCCGGCTTCCGCCAGCGCGCTCAGCACTTCCTGCGTCGGGCGCATATCCAGGTCGCGCAGCGCCTGCGGCACCTCATCTTTCAGCGTGGCGGCCACCCGTCGCAAAATCGCCTGTGATGAGGCGACATCTTCCAGCAGGCGCTCGGAACCATCCCCCAGCAGGGCATTACCAATCTCACCCGCTTTACCATGACGCCCGCGATAGAGCTGACGATCGAGCAGAATACCTGCGCCAATCCCTTTACCAAAGGTGGCGATAATCGCCGATTGCGCATGACCGAGCTGACCAAATACCAGCGCCGCCATCGCTAAAGCGTTGGCGTCATTTTCGATAAATACCGGCAACGAAAAGCGTTCCTCCAGTAGCCGGGCAATCGGAACGTTATCCCAGTCCAGCACGCGTGAACGCACGCAATAGCCATTGCTGGCATCCACCAGACCAGACAGCGCCAGGCCAATGGCGCCCACCTTTCTGTTCTCTACGCCGCGCAGAAACTTTGCCAGCGCATCGCCCAGTTGTTTCGGTGTCATGGCTCCGGAAGGCATTTGCTGCTCGCCGATGATATTGCCGCCCAGGTCGGTCAGCACAATCAGATTACGTTCTGCATTGAGCTGGATGCCGATCACGCTGGCGTGGTCGGGATTAAGACCAAGCAGGGTTTTGGGACGCCCCATCGAGACACGTCGCAGCCCCAGCTCCTGTACGATGCCCCCGGTCAGCAGGCGATTAGTAGCCTGCGAGACCGTTGACATACTCAGGCCGCTACGCACTTTGAGATCGGACTGGCTGATCGGCGCATTTTCGACAATCAGCCGCAGAATACGGGCAGTTACGTTCGGAGCAATCATGGTTCTCTTTATCAGCAGAATGAAAAGGTTACGCGGGTTGGTTCATACTGAACTGGCTGGCAAGCCGTAGCGCACCGCTCAGCGCATCGCCCTGCGGTGGCACCAGTAGTGCGGCGATATCCGCCGGAAGCCAGGGCTGAATCGGCGCGGCCAGGCCTCCCATCAACGCCAGCTTACCGTGGCTGCGCGCCAGTAGCGGCTGTATCATCAGTGCGATATCCGCAGCGGTTTGCTGAACCAGCGCAGCGCCATGCACATCACCCGCCTGCGCGGCGGCGAAAACGTCCGGCACTATCCGCCCCCAGTCGGCTGGCGTCGCCTGACGTGACCAGATTAGCATCTGTTCCGGGCTGTCGTGGTAATGCGCCATGATGCGTTGCGTCAGCGCCGAAGACGGCACGATGCCTTCATGGGCCAGCAGCGCCAGCCGGAGCGCACGCTGCCCCAGCACCGCGCCTGAGCCGGCATCGGAGAGGGCAAATCCCCAGCCGCCGAGCAGTGTAAACTGCGTGCCATCCCATGCCGCGCCCTGGCTGCCGGTGCCGGTGATAAATACCGCCCCTGGCGCGCCATTATGCGCCCCGGCGCAGGCCGTTTCGACATCGGTAAAAACATAGCGCGACTGACAAACCGGCTGCCAGCTATCCAGACGTGCTTTGACCGAGGACACATTTGCCCCCGCGAGGCCTGCCACCAGCACGGTTTGTGCCCGTGCCGCTGCCGGTAATGCCGCCTGAGTGAAAAGATCGTCAATCACCCGGTCAATAGCGTCAATCGCCGCTTCAAAGTGCGACCAGACATTGGCTGGCCCGCCGCGCGCTTCCGCCAGCAACTGCCCCCGATCGTCGGTGAGACGTCCACGACAGCGCGTACCACCACCATCAATACCCAGCATCAATGACTGCACGCGCTTCCTCCTGCCCTGCACCGCCCGGGATGACCCTTTATAGATGTGCGAAAGATAGGGTAAAAAAACTTAAATCGCAATAACAAATAAATATGGAAGACACAACACTAAATAAAAATGATTAAAATCATATAAATAATAAAAACATTGATTTTTACGCTCAGGATATTAATTGACTTTAGTTTTTCTGCCGTAATAAGTTAGCGGTCAGATTATCAGCAGCCTGATGGGTCGGGCAGCTAACAGGCAACGGGTTTCAGGGGTATAACATGAAAGTGGGCATTATTGGTCTTGGCTTTCGTCTTTCCCATGTGGTGAAAGAGTTCAGCAAAGCCGATACAGAGTTCTCAGTAGTGGGTTATGTCGATCCGGCTCCGGCGGGTTTACCCAATCTTCACACCTTCGGTATCGATCCCGGCAAAGCATTCGACAGCATTGACGCCCTGCTGAGTCATGGCGGTTTTGATCTGTTGCTGATCGGCTCACCGAACTTTATGCATCTTGAGCATATTCGTCAGGGACTGGCAGCGGGTTATACCGTCTTCACCGAGAAGCCGGTGGTCATCAATGAAGAACAGACGATGTCGATGGCGCGGCTGGTGCAGCAGTATGGCCACGAGCGTATTCTGGTCGGTCTGGTGCTGCGCTACTCGCCGCTGTATCACGACCTGTTGATGGCGCGTGATGATAAACGCCTCGGAGAGATCACCTCCATCGAAGCCACCGAACATATCAAGCCATACCATGGCGCCTTCTTCCAGCGCGACTGGCGTCGGCTGGAGAAATACGCCGGTCCGTACATTCTGGAAAAATGCTGTCACGATATCGATCTTTATCAGGGCCTGATGGGTGAGCGCCCGGTGCGTGTCGCCAGCTTTGGTGGCCGTAAATCCTTTACCCCGCAACACGCGCCGCAGGGCGCCGTCACCCCTGATTCCGAGGTGTATCATATCAAGCCGAGCGGCTGGTCCAGTACCGACGCGGTGTTTGATAGCGACGCCGATATCGTCGATTACCAGACGGCCATCATTGAATACGCCGGTGGCGCCACCCTGGCCTTTCACGCCAACCTCAACGTGCCGGATGAGTTCCGTCGTTTTTGCGTAATGGGCACCGACGGCATGGCGGAAGGTGACTTTGTGCGTAACTATTTCCGCGTGCATAACGCCCGTACCGGTGAGCGCGAAGTAGATACCACCTACAGCGGCAACGCTTACGATGGTCACTATGGCGCTGACGCGCTGATGGCTGAAGAGATTGTGAAACACATTAAACAGGGAACGCCGCTGAAAGTAACGGTGGTGGACGCACTGGAAGCCGGGCTCACCGCAATTAAAATCGACGAAGCGCGAAAATCGAAAACCGTGGTGGATATGACAGAAAGCTGGAAACAATTTGACGCCAGCCTGGGGAAAAAGTAGCCATATAACGGCTACAGACTCGCGGTCCCCCTAATCGCGAGTTTTGTCATGGCGATACAGACTGGATATCTCCTTTACCGGCCTCCTGGCCGGTTTTTATTTCTCACTCAAAACCACGTCCTGTGGACCGGGCCATCAATAGATTTTCGCTTTGCCTGATAGTATTGAGATCTTTTTCTGGCCTGCAGCAGCGCGTATCACACTTAAACCCGATGTTGATGATGGGAGTGAAATAGCGCGCACGACTTTCATGTCGATTCATCGTGAAAAGAGGGCATAAGAGAAATTAAATCATTCATCAATAGTTACCAGAAAAAGCGTAACATGTGTTTTTTTGTATAAAATGCTCTTATCGTTTTTTGTAAGTTAGTTATGCTTGTTTAACTACTCCGAATTAGAAGGTGACGCGCAATGAAACAATTAAGAATTTATACATTAAAAGATAAAGAAAGTGCGGAAAAATATTTCCGCACTTGTTGGCCAAAGCACATGGTGAGCTTACCAAAGTTTGGGATCTTCATTAACAGCGTATATCTGGGTAGCAATGAGCAAGCTAATCAGGTTATAGCTGTGGTCACGTTCCCTGAAGAGTGTGATGTTAACCTTTTAAATCGCCAATATATGCAAAGCCCGGATTTTAGCGAAGACATGCGTGGATTCAATATGACAGATATAATTCATGTTGATGAAATTGCAATTAGCGAAACGCTTTTTTAACAGCTTTTATTGCAATAGCTGACCGGCACAACCCAACGAGACAATATTTTTCCAGCAATAATTCATTTGAAAGATATTCGCGACTTCAGAAAGTTGAATATACCCTCGACCAGAAGCAGAAAGTCTGCTTCTGGCTGCGAGTTCAACAGGTCGATAAGAGCTGCAACATTGCCACAGAAACGGAAGGGTAGTACGTGATTACGTAAAGGGAAAAGAGTAGGCCCCATTCCCTGTGCGATCCCCATCAGCGAAAGCCCACCTGATGTTGCATGAGACTGACCCCGAATAATCAGGAATAACCGGCTTAATGTTGGTTGTTTATCCTGGCAACCGGAAGGTTTCACAGCAAATTCTGATGGAGTCAATCATCCCGGCGCAGAGTGGGAACGCCGCCGTATTTCTTGCGCTACGTACAGAACGTGGCATCGGAAATGCCCGTCTTGCGGCAGAACCGGTATGCCCGGCTCAGCCAGCTTCAGGGCAAAGACAATCTGCTCTTCAGTGAATCGTGATTTTTTCATCGTCACCACCTCCGTTCAGGGGAGTATGGATCATGCCGGAATTTCTGTTTCTGAATGGAGCAGGATTTTGGGTCAGGGTCATGTATCTGATAACCCATTTTCATCATTTTTGTTTGCTTCCGTTCTGCCTGAAAACATGGGATTAATGTCACTCTTCCGGTTTTGGTCAGTTCGTATACTGCAAGAGTGCTATCGGGGTCCATTATGTTTCTTGAAGAACGTAGAAAGTCTATTTTGCAATATTTAGATGAGCATGAGCGTGGCTATGTGAATTATTTTGCGGCGCATTTTAATGTCACGAAAGAAACGATACGCAGTGATTTAAATACTCTTGCAGAGATGGGTCTGGTGCAGCGCTGTTACGGCGGAGCAATTATTTCACGCCGTAGTTTGCTGGCCGAACTTATTTCTGAAACCGGTGATAGTTTTGAGGTGCTACTGCAACCTATTTATCACCGTAAATCACCCAGTGATGAGCGACAGAAAGGAAAATTTATGCAGGGCAAGGTATGTGTATTTGGCTCGTTCAATGTTGACATTGTGGCTAAGGTTGAACGTTTCCCACGGGGAGGAGAGTCGCTAATGGCGCTGGGCAGCAGTCTGGGGCCGGGCGGGAAAGGGGCTAACCAGGCAACGGCCGCCAGTAAAGCCGGTGCTCAGGTGCACTTTGTCGCAAAGGTGGGTAAAGATCAGTTCAGTAATTTAGCCGCGGATCACCTAACTCGCTCTGCAATTCACTCTTACACGCTTTATCAATCTGAGAGTGAACCAACCGGTAATGCAATTATTTATGTTTCTCAGGAAAATGGCGAAAACATGATTGCTATTTATTCTGGGGCAAATAAGACTATTACCCACAATGAAATTCAGGCAATTATTCCGGAATTATCTTCATCTGACGTTTTATTGGTTCAACTGGAGAATAATTTCGATGCCACTCACTCGATAATTAAGATCGCTCACGAACTGGGTAAGCGAGTGATTCTGAACCCGGCCCCTTATTCTGCTGAAATTATACCCAGCATTCCCTTTGTGGATGTCATTACGCCGAACGAAACGGAGGCGTCTTTATTGTCGGGTATCGACATTAACGATCTTGATACCGCAAAAGAAGCGGCCCTGCGCATTGCCGAACTGGGTGCCAGGAAAGTGCTGATTACAATGGGGTCGCGTGGTGCACTGCTGCTGGACAACCGCCAGTTTAGCCATATCCGCGCCTTCCCTGCCGTCACCGTGGATACCACCGGTGCTGGCGATGCTTTTAACGGTGCGCTAGCCGCCTCGCTGGCCGCCGGAAACAGTCTGGTGCAGGCCACAACCTGGGCTTCCGCCTTTGCCTCTCTGGCCGTTGAGCTGGAAGGGGCATCCAACATGCCTGATTTCGAACAGGCAAACGCACGACTCCGTACCCTCAGAACTCAGGAAAAATAATATGAAAACGATCAACGGTATTGTTCCGGTAATGCTGACGCCATTCACAGCTGACGATCGGATTGACTATCCGGCGCTGGCGAAATTAATCGACTGGTATCTGGAGAAGGGGGTTGATGCGCTGTTTGCCGTCTGCCAGTCAAGCGAAATGCAGTTCCTTTCTTTAGAGGAACGTGTTGAGCTGGCGCGCTTTGTGGTACAGCACGTTAACGGCCGCATTCCGGTTATCGCCTCTGGTCATATCAGCGACGATATTGAAGCACAAAAAGCCGAGCTGCTGGCGATGGCGCAGACCGGCATTGATGCTCTGGTGCTGGTGACCAACCATCTCGATCCGCGTAACGAGGGCAGCGAAGTCTTCTACGCTACGCTCAATACGCTGCTGGATACGCTGCCGGCCTCTCTGCCGCTCGGCCTTTACGAGTGTCCGGCGCCATATCGCCGCCTGCTAAGCGATGATGAATTTACCTGGTGCGCCAATAGCGGCCGTTTCATTGTGCTGAAGGATGTGAGCTGCGATCTGCCGACCGTTGAACGTCGCGTACGTCTGGCTCAGGGGACGCCGCTCAACGTCATTAACGCCAACGCGGCGATTGCCTGGCCAGCGATTCTGGCGGGTTCGCAGGGCTTTAGCGGCGTGTTTACCAACTTCCATCCTGAACTGTACAGCTGGTTATGGCGGGAAGGGAAAAACCAGCGCGCGCTGGCCGATGAACTGGCGATTTTCCTCTCGCTGGGGGCCGTGACCGAAACGCTAGGCTATCCGAAAAACGCCAAAATTTATCATCAGCGCCTCGGGACCTTTGACGGTATCACCTGCCGGGTTAACAAGGATGATGTGCTGAATAAGTTCTGGGGGCTGACGGTGATCCTCGACCAGATTCGTGCCGGAACCGAACAATGGCGTCAGCGTATCGCTGGCTAAGCAGAGGATGCCATTATGATCGTAACCAGTATGAAGGCATGGCCTGCCCAGGAATCCGCTTTCCATCCGGTGATTCGTCAGGCGCTGGCTTTTCTTGCGCAGAATGATTTTCAGGATTTCGTGCCGGGCAAAATCGACCTGATCCCTGGCAGGCTGTTCTGCCTGTTACAGGAGATGGACAGCGTACCTTTTGAAGAGGCGCGGCCGGAGTCACATCGCCAGTTTATCGATATTCAGTATCTGATCTCGGGTCATGAGCGTATGGGTGTCAGCCGTGTAGAAAGCGGTCTGCATACCGTTGTTGATGACCGTACACCGCAGCAGGACATCATGTTCTGGCAGGTTGAAGAAGAAGAGATACAGGTGACGTTAACGCCCGGTATGTTCGCGATTTTCTTTCCACAAGATATTCATCGTCCGTGCTGCCATCCGCAGAGTGGTGGGGTTAATCATCTGCGCAAGGCGGTTGTCAAAATCGATCGTGCGTTACTGGAGGAGACGGTATGAGCACAGTGAATCCGGCTTCCGCCACGGCAATTGCGCCGCCGAAGCTCTCCCGCCGTCGCTGGGGGATCATTTTAATTCTGCTCCTGGCTGCGGTAGTGAACTACCTTGACCGCGCCAACCTGAGTATCGCCAATACCACTATTTCGAAGGAGTTTGGTTTCTCCGGCACTGAAATGGGCTTGCTGCTGTCGGCGTTCCTCTGGCCTTATGCGTTGGCTAACCTGCCCGCCGGATGGCTGGTAGACCGCTTTGGTCCGAAGAAGATGTTCACCGGTGCGCTGACTCTTTGGTCCGCCGTGACCTTCCTGATGGGGTTTGTGAACACCTACAGTTTTTTCTACGGTCTGCGGGTGCTGTTAGGGGTTGCTGAGTCCCCGTTCTTTACCTCGGGTATCAAGATCACCCAAAGCTGGTTTTCAGATAAAGAGCGCGGCCTGCCGACATCGATCATCAATACCGGTTCGCAAATTGCTAATGCCATTGCTCCGCCGCTGCTGACCGTTCTGCTGCTGTGGGTAGGCTGGCGCGGGATGTTTATCGCCGTCGGTCTGTTGGGGATTCCGTTAGTGCTGGCGTGGTTGAGGTTTTATCGCGATCCGGATGCGCGGGAAGCGATGCTGATTCATACCGGTAAAGTCGCCGTTACCACAGCGGATAAACCGCAGGTAAACTGGAGCGACCTGTTCCGCAACAAAACGACCTGGCTGATGATTTCCGGCAACTTCTGCATCATGTTTACTATCTGGGTTTATCTGACCTGGCTGCCGGGTTATCTGGAAACGTCGCTGGGCTTTAGCCTGAAGCAGACGGGCCTGATTGCGTCGATTCCGTTCTTCGCCGGTATTCTTGGCGTGCTGTGCGGCGGGATGATCTCTGACCGTCTGGTGCGCAAAGGGGTTAATGCGGTAACGGCGCGTAAGGTGCCTATTGTGCTGGGTGCGACGATGGCGGCCTGTTTTGTGATGCCAATTCCGTTTGTCAGCAACAGCGGTACTGCGATTACGCTACTGACGCTGGGCTATTTCTGCTCGCAAATGCCATCCGGAGTTATCTGGGCGCTGGCAGCAGATATGGCACCAAAAGAGCAGGTTGCTTCCCTCGGTGCGATCCAGAACTTTGGCGGTTTCCTCGGTGCAGCGCTGGCGCCAGTGATCACCGGGATTATCCTTGACACTACCGGTCAGTTCACCAACGTCTTTATTCTCGGTGGCTGCCTGCTGTTCCTTGGCGCCTGTCTCTATGGTTTCTTTGTACGTAAACCGTTGGCACAGTAGTTCTCTCCTCAGACAAAGCGCCGGCTGGTGCTTTGTCTGTCTTGCAGTGTGCCATGGCCGTATCGCGGGACAGTAACCACAATCTTTCGGGAAGGAAAGGATCCTTATATCGCTGAAAGCCACTGCTAAAATCTCGGTAACAACTAGCCGTGCAGTTAAATTGCCATGAGGATGTGTTGCCGGAGGCGCTTACTCGCGTGAAAACCCCGCAGGGGAATTGACCATGGCGAATATTGATTCGGCGGCCAGTGCAGCCGGGTTGACGGAGTTGAAACCTGTCGATTACACGGCAGTACTGGAAAAAAATGAATGCGCTGGTACAGGCACCGGGGCTGACCGGGACACCCGGTCTGATTGTGATGCAGGCACAGAACGCAACACCGAAAAACATCACGATATTCGCCGGGCTGGCCTCACCACAGCAGATCCTTTCCGCGATACAAAAAGCACAGAACTGTACGCGCCCGATCCGTCCGGGCTTGTCCAACCCGGCAAAGGGGGGATACCCCCTCACCTTCGTCGGGCGCCAGTTTGTGACAGTCATCAGGCATTATTTCCTGTGTGTTTGTTACTGCAGACGTTCGGTAAGAACACGCCCGGATGCCTCGGGGCGGGTTTGGGTCTCGGTTTGGTCACCATGTCATAGATATAGACGACCGCATCGTGCTGTGAGTTCAACCGATGGATGCAACACATTGGTTAAAACGCTCTGCGGGTGATTCAAAGTCCAGCGTTTTTCTCGGCCTTTCGTTGAGCTGTCTGGCAACACTGTTAAGTCTTTGCTGGCTGTGAAC